>RCUH01000052.1_pt1 | contig 213276 bp, 140 predicted proteins | sample 2166191 | NCBI WGS metagenome assembly RCUH01 (sample SAMN09932848, study PRJNA488358) | compost metagenome | feature: garden; material: soil; isolation source: compost soil in an enriched community after 214 h of incubation | place: Germany: Experimental Botanical Garden Goettingen | collected...
GTTGCCAATGTTCTCGCCAGTGGCACGGTCCAGTGTTCCTGTAAAGGTATCTGTTCCGATGAGTGCCGGGCTGAACGTATAAGTAAATGCCGGATCAGCTGCGCCATAGATTTTGGTATTGGCTACTGCGGCTACGTTCACTGTTTTCTTAGTGATGCTGAAATCAGCAGACGTAAAGGCAAGGATGTAATTGTTGCTTAAAGCAAGGGTTCCCTGTCCGATAGCGTAATTTCCAATGTTTTCACCTGTTGCGCGGTCCAGTGTTCCTGTAAAAGTATCTGTACCGATTAGTGCTGGACTGAAAGTATAAGCAAATACCGGATCTGTTGTTCCGTATTCCTTATTGCCGGCAGTGGCCGTAACGTTCAGTGTTTTCTTGGTGATGCTTAAATCAGCAGAAGTATAGTTCAGGGCATAGTTGTTACTTAAAGCAAGGGTTCCCTGTCCGATCGCATAATTGCCAATGTTTTCGCCCGTTGCGCGGTCCAGGTTACCGGTAAAGGTATCTGTACCGTTTAATGCCGGACTGAAAGTATAAGTCAGCGCCGGATCATTATCGCCATACACTTTAGTTGCAGCGGTTGCAGTTACAGCAATGGCTTTGGAAGTAATGGTCAGGTTAGCTGGTACATAAGTAATCTGGTAATTTGTACCCAGGCTCAGGTTACCCTGTCCAATGGTATAAGTACCGACATCCTCGCCTGCGACACGGTCCAGATTACCGGTAAAGGTATCTGTTCCGATCAGTGCCGGGCTAACGGCATAGGTGAATGCCGGATCAGCTGCAGTAAAGATTTTGGTTTTAGCAGCAGCGGTTACAGTTACCGGTTTAGCAGTAATGCTCAGATCTGCTGAAGTAAAGGCAAGGGTATAATTGCTGTTTAAGGTTAATGTTCCCTGTCCGATGGCATGGTTGCCAATGTTCTCGCCAGTGGCACGGTCCAGTGTTCCTGTAAAGGTATCTGTTCCGATGAGTGCCGGGCTGAACGTATAAGTAAATGCCGGATCAGCTGCGCCATAGATTTTGGTATTGGCTACTGCGGCTACGTTCACTGTTTTCTTAGTGATGCTGAAATCAGCAGACGTAAAGGCAAGGATGTAATTGTTGCTTAAAGCAAGGGTTCCCTGTCCGATAGCGTAATTTCCAATGTTTTCACCTGTTGCGCGGTCCAGTGTTCCTGTAAAAGTATCTGTACCGATTAGTGCTGGACTGAAAGTATAAGCAAATACCGGATCTGTTGTTCCGTATTCCTTATTGCCGGCAGTGGCCGTAACGTTCAGTGTTTTCTTGGTGATGCTTAAATCAGCAGAAGTATAGTTCAGGGCATAGTTGTTACTTAAAGCAAGGGTTCCCTGTCCGATCGCATAATTGCCAATGTTTTCGCCCGTTGCGCGGTCCAGGTTACCGGTAAAGGTATCTGTACCGTTTAATGCCGGACTGAAAGTATAAGTCAGCGCCGGATCATTATCGCCATACACTTTAGTTGCAGCGGTTGCAGTTACAGCAATGGCTTTGGAAGTAATGGTCAGGTTAGCTGGTACATAAGTAATCTGGTAATTTGTACCCAGGCTCAGGTTACCCTGTCCAATGGTATAAGTACCGACATCCTCGCCTGCGACACGGTCCAGATTACCGGTAAAGGTATCTGTTCCGATCAGTGCCGGGCTAACGGCATAGGTGAATGCCGGATCAGCTGCAGTAAAGATTTTGGTTTTAGCGGCCGCAGTCACAGTAGCCGGTTTGGCGGTAATGCTGAGGTCAGCAGAGGTAAAGGTCAGGGTGTAATTGTTACTTAAAGCGAGTGTTCCCTGAGTGATGGCATAGTTTCCTGTGTTTTCACCCGGAGCTCTGTTCAGGTCACCTGTAAAGGTATCTGTACCGGTCAGCGCAGGACTGAAGGTATAGGTCAGTGCCGGATCCGCTTCTCCATATACTTTGGTCTGTATGCCAGCGGTAACTGCGATCTCTTTCTTATTCACCACCAGGTCCTGAGTAACCGGGGTTGCTGCAAGGAAAGCACCGCTTCCGTTCTGAACAGCAGTAATGGTTGTTGTTCCCTGTCCAATAACGGTGACTGTACTTCCTGATATTGTAGCTACAGAGGGATCGCTGGAAGTATAGGTTACCGGTAATCCCGAAGTGCTGGTTGCAGTCAGGGTAATTGGAGCTGCGCCATAGGTTGAAGGGGCAAGGGTTGCAAAGGTAATGGTTTGTGTTCCTTGGGGAGTGGAAATAATATTACCTGATTTAGCGCCTTCATTTCCTGTTAAATCCACTGCAGCGATGCGGTAGAAATAACCGGTTCCGTTGGTCAGTCCGGTATGTGTATAAGTTAGGGTTCCGGCTGGAATGGTCTGTATGGCTGTTGTTGGGTTAATTGTTGTTCCTGCATACAGGATGTATTTGTCAAGATCCGGAGCTGTGGAAGCATTCCAGGTGATGACATTTTGTGTATTTCCAGAAATTGCGGCGAGTCCTGTCGGAGCAGCCGGAGCTGTTCTGTCGACGGTAATTGTACTGCTGTTGGTGGTTGCTGTTACCGGTGTTCCTGCATTTCCTGCAAGGTCTGTAAAAGCAATATTGAAGGCAAGAATTCCCTGTGGGGTAAGTCCGTCTACGGTCAGGCTGGCGGTCCAGTCGTTGGCTCCTGTATTGGTTGCGGTGGCCGCAGCTCCTCCAAGGGTTACTGTTGGTGTTGCAATAGTTTCTGTAGCGGTGAAATTCAGGGTGATGACATCACCTGCTTTTGCTTTGCTTGTGCTAAGATTGTTAGATGCAATGGTTACAGTGCTCAGTGTAGGAACGACTTTGTCGTAGGTTACACTGCTGCTGTTGGTGGTTGCAGTTACCGGAGTTCCTACATTTCCTGCAAGGTCGGTAAAGGCAATATTGAAAGGAATTACGCCTGCGGCTTCCGCTCCTGTAAGGGTATAGGTTGCAGTAAAGCTGTTTCCTCCTGCAGAGGCAGTCACAGCTGCGTTTGCTGCAACCGTTACAACCGGAAGGGCAACCGCTTCAGAAGCTGTAAAGCTTAATGTGATCACGTCGCCTGTTTTTGTAGTTTGATTCGAAGCGTTATTGGATACAATAGCTACCGTAGTTAATGTTGGTAAGGTCTTGTCAAAAGTCACACTGCTGGCATTGGTAGTTGCAATTACTGCTGTTCCGGCGTTTCCTGCAACATCAGTAAAGGCGATATTAAAAGGAACGACACCGTTTGCGTCTGCAGCTTGTGCTGTATAAGTTGCCGTCCAGTCGTTTCCAGAAGTATTGGTAATTGCCGTAGCCGGGTTTCCCAGAATGCTAACTACCGGCGTTCCGATGGTTTCAGAGGCCGTGAAACTTACGGTAATCACATCTCCTGTCTTTGCTTTTGCGGTATTGGCATTATTGGAAGCAATGGTTACTGCAGTCAGGGTAGGAATGGCTTTGTCGATGGTATACACCTCTCCGGCAGTATATCCTGCCTGAATCTCATTACCAATCGTGTTGATGATTCCTGTTCCTGAACTTTTGAGGTCCAGTCTTAAGGTTCCTGATCCTGTTCCCGTATTTACGGTAACAGTTCTGGTAGTATTCGTTCCTGAGACGAAAGTAACTCCAGCCCCGGTAATGCCTCCCGTATTAGTGATGCTGAAATCGGAGGTGTTGACGCCCGTTACGTTTTCAGAGAAAGTCACTAAAAACTGTGCTGAAGTGCTATTGATTGTGGCATTGCCAGTTCTGGTAATGCTCAGTATGGTTGGTGTTGTGGTATTGATGACGATATCTTTGTTGGCGCCTAAAGAGTTTGCAGCTCCAGGAGCGGCCAGGGTTAAGGTGGCATCGTTTCCTGCGGCGTCTTTAATGGTTCCACCTGCAAGGGTAAGTGCAGCGGTGCTGGCCTGATCCAGATCAGCGATACTTTGGTTAAGTGCTACAGTGTAGTTAAATACCAAAGCCGTGCTTCCTGATCCACTGGCATAGCTGGCGGTTCCACCAGAATTGAGGCTCAGTGTTGGTGTTCCTGTTACTGTTACCGCTTCAGAGAAATTGACCGTTACCGGGATAACATCATTGATTTTATAGGTTCCGTTAGCTAGGCTGGAATTTACCGAGCTCACTACCGGAGCGGTGTTGTCGATGACAATATTTTTGTTGGCAGCTAAAGAGTTTGCAGCTCCGGGAGTAGCCAGGGTTAAGGTGACATTGTTTCCTGCAGCATCTTTAAGTGTCCCACCGTTTAAGCTGAGTGCATTGGTACTGGTGTAATCCAGATCAGCACTGGCGTCTGTTGGCTGTACGGTATAGGTAAAGGCCAGCGAAGATGTTCCTGTTCCGCCGGAATAATTGACAGTGGCACCGGAATTTAAAGCCAGCTGAGGCGTTCCGGTTACGGTAACAGCTTCAGAGAAGTTCAGGTTGATGTTAATGAAATCACCTGCTTTATAAGCACCATTGGCGCTACTTGAATTGACCGAAGTCACCGTTGGTGCAATTCCATCTATGACAATCGCTTTGTTGTTACCCAGGGAATTAGTTGCTCCGGGAGCGGCAAGGGTAATTGCCGCATCCGTATTTCCTACATCTTTGATCGTTCCCCCATTGAGGCTTAGCGCGGTAGTAGCCGAATAGTCGAGGTCAGCAGAACTTTGTCCGCTGCCAACCGTATAACTAAAACTAAGCGTATTTGTGCCGCTTCCACCGCTATAATTAACAGTCGCACCCGTATTTAAGCTCAGTGTTGGTGTTCCGGTTACGGTTACGATACCTGAAAAAGTGATGTCAATAGCAATAATATCTGCAGTCTTATAGGTTCCGTTGACGTTAGAAGAAGTTACTCCGCTGACATTTGCTCCAAGTTGAAAAATAGGATTTGTACCTGGGAAAGCTGCTCCGCCTGGGTCCAGAGATTTTTTGTTGGCAAGCAGTTCTGTCCTTGTCCAGTTCGATTTTGTATTAATTGCGGTCAGGATGGAAGCTTTTGTTCCGGTAAGTGTACCGGAATAATTGTTGAAATCTCCGTGATAACCTGTGGGAGGAGTTCCTGCAATGGTCAATGTAACATAAAAATTTCCTGCTGCAAGTGTAGTTGGCAGGTAAGAAACGGCCGCACTAACACTTCCTAATGCCTGCCATCCGGTAACAGGATCAGGAGCATTGGTGCCAGGGAGTGCCGTAGACCAGTTTGCAAATCCGTAGATAAAATTAGGACTGGCATCGCTACCGCTATACAGAAACCAATTGTCTCCACCACCTGCAACGACGGTTCCCGTAGTCCAGCCCGTAGCTGTTGCGGTCCCATAAGATTCAAGTCCTGTAGCGGTTGGAATAGCCCCGCCTGTGATGGCAATGTTAAATACTGTTCCTGCGGGAATGCTGCTGGTAGTGGTCCAGGTGATCAATCCGTCGGAGCCATTCGTAACCAATGCGGATTGATCCCAGCCCTGATCGGTAATCTTAAGTACCGTACCTGATGGGATCACTTTTAAGGCTACAATAGCCATGTTCACTGTTGGTGAGTTCCCGTTAAAGCCAACAATGGCAAAATCTCCGGAGGTCAATTGCGCAGAGCTTTTTAGCCCTGACAAACAAAAAACACAAAATAATAGAATCGCTGAAATAGTACTTAGGGAGGAACTTTTCATTTGAAGAGAGATTATTTTAAGATGATCAATATCCAAACATACCTTATTTATTACACTAATAGTTAAATCAAATCTGCAGATTCATCCAACGATTCAATCGTTGTAATAATAAAAAAACACTTAAAGCGTTCACAATATACTTAGGATGCCTTTTTTCCTGAAAAGAAAGCTTTCGGCATTAGACCTGTCTCTTTCTTAAAAGCATTATAAAAAGTTGCAAGACTTTTAAAACCAGACTCATAAGCTACAGATTCGATAGTCATCTTATCAGACTTAAGCGGATATTGATCTATAAAGAAAGCGATTCGGTATCCGTTGATCCAATCGCGAAAATTTTTATCTAAAAAACTATTAATAACGAACGAACAATGGTGCACCGGGATATTAAGTTCGTTAGCCAGATCAACAATCTGAAAATTAGGCTCAAGATATGGCTTCTTGTTTTCCATAAAAGACTTCATCAAATCAGAATACGTAGCTAACTGATCAGGTAAAAGATTTACCTTCTTTGCGGGAACTATTGTCTTCGGAAGTTCTTTAACTTCCTCCGCCTCTTTTTCCATATCTACTGCCACAAACAAATAGCCATAAAACAACTTCGGCTGATGCATGATAAATACAACGATCACCAAAAGTACTACGCAATTAAGTATAATGAAAGAAGTATTAAATATCGGCTCTTCTACATCCCATATCATCAACGGTAAGAAACTAACCAATTGAAAAAAAGTAGCAGCTCTCATAAAAAAGAAGATCCATTTTTTACCATTTGCATCAATATGGTCATCAATCACTTTTGATTTAAGTACAGCAAACCAGGTTGCAGTTAAATACACCAGCAATAAGAAAGGCCTACCAAGGCAATAAAACCAGGAAGGGAATAACCCACTCCTTTCTGTTATAAAAAGTTGTTTATTATCTCTAATTTGGTCGGCAATAACATCCCATTTTATTTCAGGCGAAAAGGGCAAAGGCAGCAAATGAATAATGGCCAGAAAAGTGGGAATAAAATGCAGCCATTCAAACTTACGGAGCTGAGTACGTCCATTGATAAAATGGGTTACATACAAGTAAAAGCAAACAGGAGCAGCATAATAAAATGGAGCTGCAACCTGATAAAAAAAAGAAAAAACATCCTGATCCTGCGAATTTACAAGCAGTGAAACCAGTACCTGACCAAATCTGGCAATAAAGATAATAGACAGTAAACGATTCAATAGTTTCACACCTCGTTTTGCGAAAAACAAGTGCAAAGAAAGTAAGAGCAAGAAAAAACAACTAATACTTGAAAAAAAGATCAAAGCCCTATATTTGATGCTGCAAGATATGTGTTTTTCTTTAAAATGAATATTATCATTTTACACAAGCAAGCAACAATCGGGTTTTAATACCAAATAATTTTAATGATTTTCGCAATCAAGATTAAGCCCCGCTTCTAATTTTTAAATTAAAACAAAATGGATTTATTTAGTAACGAAACAGTTGAGAACAAAAATCTATTACCTTATGATGGTACAGTAAAATATTATGGCAAATTAATGTCTTCGCAAACGGCTAATCATTACCTGGATATATTGTTGAATACTATCGAATGGAGAAATGATGAGGCTGTCATTTTTGGCAAACATATACTCACAAAACGAAAGGTAGCCTGGTACGGCGAAAAAGAATTCGAATACACGTATTCAAATGTCACAAAAAAAGCACTACCCTGGACCCCAGAGTTACTTGAATTGAAAACATTAGCAGAAAAAACACTGGGAGAAACATTCAACTCCTGCCTGCTTAATCTTTACCATACTGGAGAAGAAGGTATGGCCTGGCATAGCGATGGAGAGAAAGATTTGAAAAAGAATGGAGCTATAGGCTCTATGAGCTTTGGAGCCGAAAGGAAATTTGCCTTTAAGCACAAGCAAAGCAAGCAAACTGTTTCTTTAATTCTGGAAAACGGAAGCCTATTGGTGATGAAGGATCACACGCAAACTCATTGGTTACATCGGCTCCCTCCTACCAAACAAACGCATAAGCCCAGGGTCAACCTAACCTTTCGGACGATTGTGTCCTGAGCCTCTCACTTATCTTGCTATATAAAATCCTCCCTGTGTGGGCTAAATACATCTATCAAAACCCCAGGTTCCAGACATACCGACCCATGTAAAGTGTTGGGTGGTACATAAAAACCATCACCAGTTTTTAAGATCTGTTTATCATCTCCAATAGTCAGTTCAAAAACACCACTTTCTACATAGCTAACCTGCGTATGCGGATGTTCGTGAATTGAACCTACAGCATCTTTCTCAAATTTAACTTTCACCAACATTACACGGTCATCGTAACCATAAATCTGTCTTTGGATTCCAGGAGATGCATATTCCCAGGGAATATCTGTACCCTGCTGAAAGTTTTTGCTTTTTAATAAATCACTCATATTTTATTATATCTAATTACACAAGATAAGCCATCAACAATGTAGCGTATACAAAGGTAACTCTTACAATTGTCTCATTTTGTATTACCGCATATCTTTACTAAATTTAATCAATCATCCTTATCGCTCTATATGGAAATACAATCTGGCTACGCGACGCGCAGGCCCCTTCTTTTTATTATCCTTATCTACCTCGCTGCAGGAGTAGCTTGGCTATACCTTGGAAGCATCATTATTGGCATTGTAGATCGTAATAACCCCCACGTAGATCTCCGCTATCTATATACGAGTAAAAACATTTCTTTCTTGCTTTTCACGGCGTCAGCTTTATTTTTTCTACTCAGAGCCCACCATAAACGTTTGTTGCGTGCAGAAAGCAATTACTTCCAATTATTCGAAGCCTCACCCGGAGCTGTATACGTAATGGATAAAACGACCTTCAGGTTTCTTGCCGTTAATGATGTAATGGTCAAAAAATACGGCTATAGTCGCGGACAACTGCTAAAAATGTCAGCCTTAGATATCCGTCCTAAAGAGGAAAGAAAGAAATTAAAGGATTACCTCTATTCCGACCATGACGAAGGACACGAAACAGGGATCTGGTTACATCAGAAAAAAAACGGCGAGCTTTTCTATATGCTCATTTCCCATCACTCTATAAAATTCAAGGACAAGGAAGCTTATATTGTTATTGCGATTGATATTGACCGAAGCGTCAGAAACGAGAGAAGACTCAAAGAGATTGCCTGGACAAACTCACATGAAATCAGAAAACCGGTAAGTAATATACTGGGATTAGTTCAACTGATGAAGGCAGAGCACCCTAATGAACCCAGGGATGTCAACATTATTAAAATGCTTGTTACTTCAGCATATGAACTTGATACCGTAGTTAAAAAGATCAATTCACATGCTAAAGAATTAAATAAGCGTTTTTAAGCGCCTGCTGCGCCAGAATCTTGCTTTGGAGGTCTTGGTCCTCGTTTATAAATCACAAGACCATTTAAAAAATTGCGTAGAATCTGATCGCCACAAGGTTTAAAATTAGGGTGATCATCACTTCTAAAAATATCTCCAAGCTCACTTTTGCTAACTTTAAAATTCACTAGAGACATTATTTTCAATATATCGTCGTTGGTAAGCGCCAGCGCTACACGCAACTTCTTAAAGATATCGTTATTACTCATATTACATTGCTATTTCAATCTTTACCTTTTTGTTCTTTATTCTCTCGTTAGCCAGGGCACCTAAAATACTTTTTACCATTTTACGCTTCACAGCTACATAAGAAGCCTGGTCTTTAACTTCAATCAAACCAACATCGTCTTTCTGCAAACCACCTTTTTTAAGTAACAAGCCAACAATATCTATCTTATTAACCTTGTCCTTTTTCCCTGCAGCGATATATAAAGTTTGCCATTCACTATCTCTTGGAAGACTAAAATTACCTTTCAAATTTTCTACTTCGATATCCCCCTTCAAGAAAGGATACTTTTCATCGTCAGCAACAATCAGGTAGGCTGTACCTTTTGCATTCATACGCGCAGTACGTCCGTTGCGGTGCAAAAATGCATCTTCCGTATATGGCAACTGGTAATGAATGATACATTCTACCTCAGGTATATCCAAGCCTCTTGAAGCCAGATCTGTTGTGATTAAAATCTTAATACTACCATTCCTAAACTTTAACAAAGCACGCTCACGCTCATCCTGCTCCATTCCACCATGAAAAATATCATGAGAAAGATCCTGATCAATCAGCAAGTCACTAATACGATCCACAGTCTCCCTATGGTTGCAAAAAATCAGCATGTTTTTATGTCCAACCTTACAGATCAGCTTTAACAATGTAGGTAGCTTATCTTCCGCAGTTGTCAACACCTTTTTCAACTTCAAATCTGGCGCTACAGCGGCATCACTTAAAAAGTTAATCTCAACAGGCTTACTAATCCCAGTAAAGTCAGGAATTTCTTCCATTGAAGTTGCCGAAGTCAATATTCTTTGTTTTAAAGACAGGAGCTTACGGATGATATACGACATATCTTCCTGGAAACCGAATTCCAATGCTTTATCAAACTCATCCAATACAAGCGTAGTAATCCCAGATTCGTCAAAATTCTCATGACGAAGGTGATATGCAATCCTACCGGGAGTTCCGATCAGCACCGCAGGCGGTTGCTCAAAATTGTTTCTTTCCGTTTTTACCGGGTGACCACCATAACAGCAGTTTACCTTAAAACCGGTCGACATTTGTCTGAACACCATTTCAATTTGCAAAGCCAGCTCACGTGAGGGCACTAATATCAGCGCCTGAACGCCATCAACATCTTTCTTTAAATTGTGTAATACCGGCAATAAGAAACCCAACGTTTTACCCGACCCCGTAGGGGCCAACAAAACTAAATCCCTTCCAGTTTTACCAGCAGCAACTGTTTCCTGCTGCATTTGATTTAGGGAAGCAATCTTTAATTTCTCCAGTATCTTTTCTACCATCATGGTGCAAAGATAGTGGAATTAAGGCATTAAAACTTCAGATACTTCCTCCTTAGGTACTTCAATGAGCTATTTAGCCGCATATCCAGATTCATCAACATATGTCCCCGTTCAGCAATCCATGTCGTCATTTTTCGATTAACCCGCTTCACTGGCATATAAACCCGGTCTTCCATCATTTCTTGATAATCAACTGAAGCTCTGCTCTTTTGAAGCAGATAAAATTCATTTAACAATTCTGTCTTCATAATGCTTATATTTAGTTAACGATTCTTCCTATTTAACGAAAGCGTCCTTACCTTATTATAACAAGGCTTCATCAAAAGAGTTTAAATATACAACTAAGCTGTTGACAATTAGACAATTGTTAACAATTAAACCGCAGCAATTTAACACGTTTTTAATTTTATCCACTTATTTTTAAGAAACCTAAATACGGGTTGTTTACAAAACATCAATTAACGTATGAACTGGAAGAAATTTAGCGGCGAAATCATTCACTCTTCAATCCTCGAAGAGGTAGAAAACGCCATCATCAGAGAAAGCGACAACGGCTACAAGCTTAAGGTCTGCATCGGTACGGATTCACAGGTAAAAGGGGCACTCACCGATTTTGCAACGGTAATTGTCTTACTAAGGGAACACCATGGGGGTTTCATGTACATTCATCAGGAGAAAACCGCTCAAAAAATGAGTATCAAAGAAAGGATGTTGGTTGAAGTACAAAAGTCTATCGAAACAGCCTACTCCATTTGTGATCTTTTAGACCTCTACAATGTAGACCTGGAAGTACATGCAGATATCAATACCAACCCAATGTTCAAATCAAACAAAGCATTAAATGAAGCGATGGGTTATATTTTAAGTATGGGATTCATTTTTAAAGCAAAGCCCGAAGCATTTGCCAGCTCTACCTGTGCAGATAAAATGGTACATTAATTACCACTTTTTAGCAGGACTTACAGGCTCAGCTTTTATTACCGGCAAAGCAACAGCTTTGTTCATCATCGCCGCTTTAAAACGTCCGGCAAAAACATTCACAGCGCTGGTTGTCGCCTTTAGGTAACCCGCCCATTCAGCTGCATTCAACTTTCCCGGTTTAGTCTCAAGCGGAACCCCAACAGTGGTTGAAGAAACGAAATTGCCATAACGATCCCGTTGGTATGGAATAAAATTAAAATCAGTCAGCCAAAAACGATACTTCCCATCCCTGATCTCCACATAAAAATTATAAAGCACCTCACCAGATGGGCGACTTAAAACCATTGCCGTTTTATTGACGATCAGTTTCCCTTCAGCCTGAAAAACAGAATCGCTTTCCCGGGATTTCAATTTTAATGATTTACTTGATTTTTTAAAAAAAGTAGCAGCCCTTGCACTCAACGAATCTTTATGTGCATCCTTTACTGTCACTACCTCATAATAGATCAACTTACCCCTGTCATCGTTAGACAATGGCTTGTCTTGGGCAAAACCAACAGCAGAAAAAAACAATAAGATAGCTAGAGTTAAAGTTTTCATAATATAAAGATATAAAAAAGCCATCGGACAATTCCGATGGCTCATTATTAAATGTAATAGAGACTAAAATGCATAAACAGCAGCCAAAGAGAATTGTGAAGCTGATTTAGTTGGCGTAATACCATCACTTTTAAGGAAAGACTGTGAAAAGTCTTTATCATTATCGAAACGAACTTCAGGAATGAAAGTCAAACCACCTGCTTTGATATTTGCAGATAATGTTCCAGAAAGTACACTGGCATCATCCCCACCAGCAACACCTTTAAAATTCATGTATTCTGCTCTTACACCCAAGGCAACAGCAGGACTGAAGGCATATTGTGGATACAAAGCTACACCTGTATAACCAAAGTTATCACTGCCGGCACTAAGATCTGCAGCATTTAAGCCTATTTTAACTTTCTCAGTAACTTGATAAGAAGTTGTTAAATCAACAATCGTACTGTAGTTTCCATAAGCATCTAATCCATGTAAGCCATTTATGTAGGCAGTCCAGCCCTTAACGGGAGAAACCATTAATTGACCTCCAACACTTGACACCCCACGTGAAGCAGAATAAGAATTCCACTCATTAAACAAACCTAACATTAAGCTAACTTTATCAGAGAAAGCGTAAGTACCTTTAACTCCGGCATTCTGGAAAGGTCCGTAACTAAATAAATAAGAGGTCGAATAATTGAAGTTGGCTACTGGAGAGATTACTTCATAACCAATAAATGTACCCATGTAACCCGCAGTCATTGTAAACTTATCTGTGAAGGCATAGTTTACATACAAGTTCTGAATGTGAAAACTAGATGCTGAAACATCTCCACCCGCTGTTGAAGCTAATGAGCCATTAGGTATCGATTGTCCTTGTCCTCGTGGTCCAAAAGACAGTTCTCCAACAAACGACGCCTTACCTGTAGTTTTCTTTAAAGCGAGATCAACCATACCTAGTGAAACCGAATTCTGGTCAGTAACAAAGGATGTTTTGATATTTGGCGCTTTTGCGAAGTCATACTTGAAGTAAGTATCTACCGATCCTGAGATCTGCAATGGCGCTTCTGTAGTCTCTTGTGCATAAGTTGCAGAAGCGATGGTCAATGATGCTAAAGTAAATAGAGATCTTAATTTCATAATCAATTGGTTTAGGTTGAGGTTGAGAATTTAAATGGTGAGTAATTTTTACTTAAAAAGTATTTTCGACTTCCTGACCAGCTACGATCAAAGTACCTTGAGAATATTTTTCGTTGTGCTGACTTGCATCCAAACCTTCTTCTTCTTCTTCAGAAGTTACACGAATTGGCTGTACCAGGTTAATCAGTTTAAAAATCACGAAGGACATTACAAAACTGAAGATCACCACGATTACAACACCTTTTAATTGAGTTAGGAAGAATGCAGGGTTACCATACAGCAATCCATCAACACCAGCACTATTTACAGTTTTAGTAGCAAATACACCTGTCAACAACATCCCAACAATACCACCTACACCATGACAAGGGAATACATCTAAAGTATCATCTAATGAAGTTTTTTGTTTCCATGATACTGCAAGATTTGAAATTACCGCAGCAATTACACCGATGAAGATACTTGAAGGAATACTTACAAAACCTGCACCTGGAGTGATGGCTACAAGACCAACAACAGCACCGATACAGAAACCTAGTACAGATGGTTTTTTACCTCTGGATACATCAAAGAACATCCATGACAAACCTGCTGCACCAGCTGCAATATTGGTTGTTAAAAAAGCAGATACTGCTAAACTGTTTGCACCTAAGGCAGAACCAGCATTAAAACCGAACCAACCAAACCAAAGTAATCCAGTACCGATCAATACATAAGGAATGTTAGCAGGTGGTACTTCGCGGTGTTCAATATGTGATTTTCTACGTTTCAACACCAATGCACCAGCTAAAGCAGCCATACCAGCAGAGATGTGTACAACAGTACCACCAGCAAAGTCAAGTACACCCATTTTAAACAGGATACCTTCTGGATGCCATGTCCAATGTGCCAAAGGAGAATATACCAATAGCGAGAACAACACGATAAATAAGATGTATGAAGTAAAACGGATACGTTCTGCCACAGCACCTACCACCAAACCTGGAGTAATGATGGCAAACATCAATTGGAAAACAGCAAACAAAGAAAGAGGAATTGTTGCAGCCAAACTCCACGATGGGCTAGAGTTTACACCATGAAAGAAGAAAAAGGTTCTAGGATCTCCAATAAAACCACCGATAGTATTACCGAAGGCCAGACTGAAACTAACTACTACCCATAATACAGAGATTACCCCTGCAGCTACCACACTTTTAATCATGGTAGAGAGTACATTTTTACGATGAACCATACCACCGTAGAAAAAAGCAAGCCCAGGAGTCATTAAAAATACCAAGGCCGCAGCAATTAATACAAAAGCGATATCTGGTCCACTGTATTTTCCCTCATCAAAATTAGGAAGTAAGGGAATAAATAGGGCAAGAATTGCAATTATTAATAAAACTGCAAATGGGCCCCACTGTTTAAACAAAACTTTTGCCATAATGTTAGATTTTACTTGTTATAATTATCGGTTTATTTGATTTTTTTCATAAATCTACGGATTAATTCCAAAAAACAATATTCATAACTACACAATTTCAACGAAAACGTTATAATTTTCATTACAAATCATCAAAAAACATTAAAATTTAACAAAAACACAGTCAATATTTTGAAATAATCTAATATTGAAGATGAAAAGACCTCTATTTTTTGATAAATAAATAAAAATTACACAAAATCACATAAAAAATTAAAACCCAACATAAAAAGATGGACAAAAATCAAAAAACACAGAACCATACACAGAAATAAACCCCATATAAACAAAAACATCCCGAAATTCGGGATGCAAATAAAATTAACAGAATAAAATGTGATGGGTTGCCCTTATTTCGCTAGCGGTACGTAAGCACTGCCCTGCACTACCCCTCTTTTCTCAATCTCCTTATCAATATAGGTTTGAATGGCCGATTTGTTCAAGCCCCAATTAGGTGCAATCAGCAAATCCCAGTCAGATATACCAAATAAACGTTGAATAACGACATCAGGTCTTAATAAAGGAATCAATTTGCATAACAAATCGGTGTATTCTTCCAGAGAAAACAGTTTAAATGGTTGTTTTTTATATTTTGCTCCCATTATAGAGCCTTCCACGATGTGAAGGTGATGGAATTTTACGAATTTAATCTGAGGGAATCTATTGATCTCATGGATATAACCCAACATCATCTCTTCAGTTTCCCATGGAAAACCAAAAATAGTATGTACACAAAGATCCAGTTTAGAATTTTCAAGTAATTTAACCGCCTCTACAAACTCCCCATGACTGCAACCTCTATTGATCTGGTTTAAGGTTTCATCATATATAGACTCCATCCCCATTTCCAAATCCACATCAAAACGATCAGTATAAGACTCAAGTAAAGCTACTTTTTCAGCATCTATACAATCTGGTCGGGTACCTACAGAAAAACCAACAACATCGTCGGTATTTATAGATAGTGCCTCATCGTACATCATCTTTAAATAATGTACAGGTGCATAAGTATTGGTATTAGGCTGAAAGTAAACGATAAACTTATCAGCTTTATAGAAGCCCTTTCCTCTTTCCATTCCCTGCTCTAATTGCTCGCGGATGGTAGGGAGCTTACGGGAAAGCTCAGGTGTAAAAGAATCAACATTGCAATAGGTACAACCTCCGTAACCTTTACTGCCGTCACGATTAGGACAAGTAAAACCGCCGTCAACAATTACTTTAAATACACGCTGTCCTTTATATTTTTGTTTAAGGTGCGTACCGTAATTATTATATCCCTTTATGCCTAAATCTAATAGAGTTCCCAATTGCTTATCTTTTATTTTTTTTTGCAAAAGTACGGCTTTTTAATTTATTCAAATAAAGGATAAACACGATTACTATTTATTAGCCTGATAAATCCGGACATAATCGACTTCCATCACAGCAGGAAATACCGTTTCGTCAACCCCCTTCATTCCACCAAGGTTTCCACCTACAGCAATATTAAGTAACAAGAAGAAAGGTTGATCAAAAGGCCATTCGGCTTCAGTCTTATGTTCATTCATCACCGTATAAAAGACTTTATGGTCCAACATAAAATCAATCTTTTCTGGTGTCCATTCAATAGAATAGGTATGAAATTGATTATAGGGATTTTTAATTAAAGTCGTAGTTCCTTTTTGCGTTCCTTTTATATGATTGTAAGCCAGGGTATGAACAGTTCCAAAAATAGAATCTCGACTAAAACCAACATGCTCCATGATATCGATCTCCCCACTTTCTGGCCAGCCAACCTTATTAATATTTACACCGAGCATCCAGGAGGCAGGCCACAAACCTCTTCCAGATGGCAACTTCGCATTAATTTCTATCTTACCGTAAGTCCACTCGGCTTTACCCTTTGTGCTTAAACGCGCTGAGGAATACCTTCTATGTCCAATATCCACTTTCCTCGCCGTAATGAATAGCCTTCCATTTTTCACTACAGCATTTAACGTATCTGCATCTGTATAATACTGCAATTCATTATTACCCCATCCGCTCCCACCAACTTCATACCCCCATTTGGTACTGTCAGGCAACCCGGCATAATCAAACTCATCGGACCATACCAGGGAATAGCTATCTATAGCTTTTTTCGAATTCTTTACCTGACAAGAGGAAATAACTAGTATGCTTAAAGCAACCATTAAACTATATCTCAGCATTATTAAAATTAATAAAGATTTATCATCCCAGACATCGCCAGAATTTAAACTGTTTGTTTTTCTAAATGAGGGGCGTATTAAGGGCTGCCCGAAATAAATACTTCTAAACAGCCCCATACACTTATTTTGGATAACCGTCGTTCTGTGGATAATTTGGCCCAAGCAAATTCAACTCTGACCTAGGTATAGCCCAATTCACCATATAAGGTTTCATTGCCCTTCTGGCATCCGAACGATATGGAAATGGGTCAGCAGGAATATTGGCATGGCCCGCAGAATTCTCAAGTGTCAAGTCCCCTGCCTTCCCATAACCTGCATGATCTACAACATAGTTAAATAGCTTTCCCGTTCTTTTCAGCATATAAAATCTACGGCCTTCAAACGCAAACTCCCTAGCCTCCTCATCTAATATATCTTCAATAGTTACTGTTCCCGTTAATTTAGCTGTGTTAGCTCTAAAACGCACCTCATTCAAGTAGAACAACGCGCGCTCATTATTATTAAGCATCATATTTGCTTCTGAAGCAAAAAGATACGTTTCGGCAGATCTATAAATCATCAGATTTTTTGTCTGCAAATCTTCTGTAGGGATACCATCATCTGGAAAATACTTTTTACAACCCGCATTTAAACGGATAAAGAAAGCATTTCTGTCAGCTGCCACAGGCGCAAATTCCTGCCAGGTAGCATGTACAATTTTCTGCCCCAACACTTTTCCTGCAGGCAAAGTTGCGGCATCATTATATACATAATCCTGCACATAATAAGAGCCTTTCATTCTCGAGTCATTTGGATCTTCTTTTAACAAGTCGCGCAGATAATTATTCATGGTCAACCATCCAAAACCTCTTCCCCCTTGCTCAATACTATACTTTGATCCTGGAATAAGTTCAGCATAATTCGGCATTAGGTTAAAGTTTATTTTGTAAGCAGAACCATTTACTTGGCGTTTCCACTGCAACGCCCATAATGCTTCAGAATGGTTTAGATCACCTTTAAAAACCAGGCCAGTTTGTGTAACAAGGTTATGTCGACCAGAGTTAATTACAGCTTCTGATTGCAATTTCGCTTCTATCCAGTTTTTTTGCCAAAGTGCTACCTCAGCCTTTACATGTCTGGCGGTTCCCTGCGTAACTCTGCCTATTTCAGTTGTTGTCCAATCTAAATTGGCAATCGAATAAGTTAGATCTTCATTAATTAATTTATAGATGTCAGCCTCCGGAGTTTTATCCTGAATAATATTTAAAGCATTCTCTGGTGTCGTGGGCACTGTTGTGACATAAATATTATTGAACAATTTAAATAACGTAAATACTGCATTTGCTCTAAAAAACTTAGCCTCTGCAAGTACTTTGCTTTTTCTTTTCTCATCCATTCCCTGGATTTGCTCTGCTGCCTGTACCAGTGCATTTGCGCGATCGACAATACGATAATAGGTTTTCCAGTAATCGGAAAAAACACCACTATTATCAGCATGTGTTCCCGATCTCATCAATCCATAATTAGAAATTTCACCACCACGGGGAACCGTCAGGTCATCTCTGGAATCAATCACTATTGGGTTTGAGCCATTATTGGCGAGATTTTCGTAAAATGCCCGCTGTATGTTGTACAGTCCAACAACCCCAGACTCAAGTCCTTCGGGGGTATTGTAAACAAAATTTGCGGTAAATTGAGAAGTAGGTTTCTCTGTCAAGAACTTCTTACAAGAAGAGAAACTCATCACAGCAACTAAGAGTACAATTGCTAACCTGATATTTATATAATACGTTTTCATTTCTAATTTCTTTTAGAGTTAATTAAAATCCAACTTTAAGACCCAATGTAAATGCCTTTGTATCTGGAAAATCATTTGGATTATTCTCAGGACTATAGGATTTATAATCTGTTATGGTAAACAGGTTTGTACCTGTTAAATAAATTTTGGCATTGCTTATACCTGCTTTATTGATCAATGATAATGGCAAGCTATAACCCAGTGAAAGTGTTCTTAACCTTACATAAGAAGCATCTGCTATACCCAAAGCCGTAATGTTTGATGGAGCGTTGTTATAATTTGGACGTGGATATTTATTTGATGGACGTTCCGGCGTCCAGTAATCGACTTTAATCCCATTCCTTACAGACTGGAAAGTCCCACCCTCATTAAAGCTTGCAAGATACGGGTTGTAACGGGTTGCACCTTCTACAATGTATAAATCTGCTAGCAATTCAAAACCTTTATATTCGAAATTAGTAGAGATAGAACCGAACCATTTTGGATCTGTACCTATAATCACATTATCCTGATCATTGATGATGCCATCACCGTTTACATCTTTAAGTCGGATGGCTCCTGCATATAAAGTCGCTAAACTTTGGAATGGTGTTACCGTGCCTCCTTTTGAACCTTGTGCCGAAGCAAGGGCTTCTGCATCAGTCTGGAAAATACCATCAAAAACCATGGTACGTATGATATTTATCGGACGACCGACATATCTGCCTCTTCCTAAATCATCTTTAGGTTTTCCATCGACATCAAAAATCCCTGTTTTAACAATTTCATTGGTATTTCTGGAGAATGTTCCTGTTACAGACCAGTTCATTTTAGAATTTCTAATCAGTTGACCCGTTAATAACAATTCTATCCCTTTATTCTTGGATGCAGCTCCATTCGTAATTGTAGAACTAAATCCCGATGTCCCACCTAATGAGATGTCAGCAAGTAAGTCGGTAGTTTGCGTATTATAATACTCCATTGATCCGGTAATTCGGTTTCCAAACAATCCGAAATCAAAACCCGCATTAAATGTAGTCGATGTTTCCCAGGTTAAATTGGGATTTGGCAGTACAGTTCCCGGAAGGTTCCCTCCTACAATCACCCCACCAAATATATACGGATTTGCATCTACTACACCCAAAGTGGTATATGGATTTAAAGACTGATTTCCAACAGCACCATAACTGGCTCTGAATTTCAACTGATCAATAGCTTTAATATCTTTCAGGAAGTTTTCCCTATGCATCTGCCATGCCACAGAAGCCGCAGGGAAGAATCCCCATTTCTTGTTTTCAGCGAATACCGATGCACCATCACGACGGGCGGTTACGGTTAGCAAATACTTATCCATTAGGTTATATCGTACTCTACCTAAAAAGGAAGACAATCTATATTGCTCTTCTGCACGTGTTGTTTTAAAATTCAAGGCATTAGTAATCCCATCAAAGCCTAACAAATCATTCCCAAATCCTGTTCCCGTCATCAATGTCCTTGATGTGTTGCGTTGATTTATAGATTGTACAAAGGTGAAGTCCAGCTTATGAATTTCATTGATCTCTGTTTTATAATTGAGAATATTTTCTACCAAAAACTCTTCCCTTAGTACATTTGCCAGTGTAGCACTTCCATTTGGAGTAACACCTGCCGAATGTAGTTTAGAAAGATAAGTTCCCTCATCTGCAAACTTCCTGCTAAATAAAGTATTCAGTTTATAGCTGAAGTTCTCACTGAATTTATAGTTACCTACAAGATTAAGGTTATAAAAATTGGTTTTGATCTCGTTGTCAGACTCGCGAATATTCCATAAAGGATTTATAGTGCTACTACTCGCATTTGCTCCAGCCACATTTTTTACGAGGTTACCATCTAGGTCGTAAGGGCCAGTGAATGGAGAAATAGTAATAAAGTCAAGGTTGGCCGATTCCCTTCTTTGCTTATCTGTCGCAATATTGATGTTAGCCTCAATACTTGCCCTGTCATTGATCTTCTGATCTATATTGAACCTGAATGAGCCTCTTTTATAGGCAGATGATGGTATTAACCCCGACTGGTTAAAATAAGTAGCACTGGTAAATATTTTAGTATTATCAGTACCCCCACTTAAACTTACCGTATTGCTACTTAACCAGGTATCTCTTAAAACAGCATCTTCCCAGTTGACATAATTGCCAGCTTTAAAATTGATATACTCTGGCGCTTGTGCTGAACCACCGAAGTTAACTTCATCTGTACTGTACGAGCCATCTGGATTATTTGTTCTTTTCGCTTCTCTTCTAAACTGTGCAAATTCCTCAGCGTTATACAAATCGAAGTTTTTGGTAAGCCTCTGTGCAGTGAAATAGGAACTTACACCTACCGTCATTTTTCCCGATGCTCCTTTTCTTGTGGTAATCAGAATTACCCCATTTGATGCTCTTGCTCCATAAATAGCTTGCGCTGAAGCATCCTTTAAAACTTCTATTGAAGCTATATCTTCCGGATTTACATCGTTAATGTTTTCTATCGGAAAACCATCCAGGACAACTAAAGGATCATTTCCTCCACGGATAGAATTTCTTCCCCTAATCTGAATATTGGAAGTACCTCCAGGTCTGGCCGAACCTAAAGTCACCTGCACTCCTGCTGCCTGTCCTCTAAGCATCTCTGCTACATTGGTTGTTGGAATTGCTGTTGCTTTTTCCATACTTACCGTAGAAACAGCTCCTGTTATATCCGATTTCTTTTGGGTACCATAACCAACCACTACCACTTCCTGCATTTGCTGGTTTGATGATCGTAAGACAATATTTAAAACTGATTTTCCGGCAACAGGCACTTCTTGCACCTGAAAGCCTATGTAAGTAAATATTAAAACATCATTATCAGCAACTGATATTTCATATTTACCATTTACATCTGTAGATGTCGTTTTTTGTGTCCCCTTTACTTTAATACTTACACTTGGTAAAGTAGAATTGTCCGAACCATCTACAACCTTTCCACTAATCATCTTTTGCTGGGCAAAAGAACTGACTGAAGAAAACAGGAGAATGATTAATGTCATTAACCCGAGCACTTTTTTGTAGTTCTCTCTCATAAATTTGCTTGTTTTTAATTTAATTGGTTTATTTTGGTTAGCAGTTCAACAGTAGTTTAGTTTAGTTGTCCTATGAACAGGTATTGTAATTCAAATTTATTCAGAAGCTTTTTAAACCTCGAAAATCGGCCTACTATAAAAACAATACAATGTATTTTAATTTATAACTTAGCCTGCGCAGTCCTACTACATTAATACTACACAAACCTAAAAGACCGCTATTAATACCATTTCATGAAGAATCTGTTGTTAATTGTTTTAATAAATCTCTCGGTACCCTCCTTAAGGGCTCAAAATCCAATCGGCTTACCACAGATTGTAAATTACAGCAATACAACTTATAAAGGAGGCATTCAGAACTGGGATATCCAACAGGATAAAAGTGGCATCATGTACTTTGCAAATAATGAAGGCCTCCTGACTTTTAACGGAAGATATTGGAAACTTTACCCGCTTCCAAACAAAACTATTATCCGCTCCCTAAAAATCGATACCGGGGGAAGAATATATGTTGGGGGACAAGATGAGTTCGGTTATTTTTACCCGGATCAGAACGGAGTATTAAAGTATACTTCCCTAAAACCGATTATTCCTGCAAAGTATCGCCAATTTTCAGATATCTGGGATATTGTTATCTTAAAAGATCAGGTATTCTTCAGAACTGTAGAAAAAATCTTTCAACTGAAAGATAAGGTAATCAAAGTTTACCCTTCCAATGAAATTTGGGACTTTATAGGTAAAGTCAATGAACAGCTTTATGCACAGATCAGGGGCAGAGGACTTTTTTGGTTTAAAAATGGAGCCTGGCAAATCATCAATGAAGACTCAAACCTGAAGTACAACACGATAACAGCCATTCTGAATTATGATGCAGAAACAACTCTTATTACAACATTAAAGAATGGGATCTTCCTTCTTAAGGATAATGTACTTACCAAAAAAACAACAAATGCCGACAATATCTTTAAAAACGACAGGATTTTTTGTGCTATCCAGCTCAACAATGAACAATTTGCACTAGGCACAACTTCTGCTGCCTGCATCATCATCGATAAAAAAGGAAATATACTCCAAAAGTTCTCATATGACGAAGGCTTACAGAAAAATAATATCAGAAGTCTTTTTATCGATTATGACCAAAATCTATGGTTAGGACTTGACGACGGAATTGACTTTGTAGCCTATAACAGTCCCGTTAAACAGATATTTCCGGATAAAAACAAACAAGTAACAGGCTATTCCACAAGAATTTTTAACAAGACTCTATACTTAGGTACCTCCAATGGTCTTTTCTATAGTACACTTAGCCCTGGAGTTAGGGACATCAGTTATTCCAAAAACTATTTTCAGGAGGTAAAAAACACCAAAGGTCAGGTATGGAGTTTAAATGAAATCAATCAGAAACTATTACTTGGACATGAAGACGGCGCCTTCATCATTGAGAAAAATAATGCCATGCCTATTTATAGCAATATAGGTACCTGGCTATTTGAAGCAGTCTCCTCCCTTTACCCCTCTTCTGGAATCATTGCAGGTAGCTATAATGGCTTGCATAATATTGAATTTTCAAATTCAATATTCACAGATAAAGGTACAATAGCCGGACTTACCGAACCATTACGGTTTGTCCACTATGATCAGAGTAGTAATACAGTATGGGCTTCACATCCTTATCGAGGTGTATATAAACTGGACTTGAGCAGCGACAGGAAGAATATCATTAAACAATATTTGTTTACCCAAAAAGAGGGCTTGCCATCAACCCTAAACAATTTTGTATTCCATATTAAAAACAGAATCGTTATTGCCACAGAAAAAGGTGTTTATGAATATGTATCCCAGAAAAACAGGTTTGTACCTTCTGATTTTTTTAAACCCGTTTTTAAAGACAATCCGCTTCAATACCTTAAAGAAGATAATAGTGGCAATATCTGGTTTGTAAGCAACAATGAAATTGGTGTAGTCGATTATCAAAAAAACTCAAAAAACGGCCCATTTACCATTGTGCATTTCCCTGAACTAAATTCAAAGCTAGTGGCTGGTTTTGAAAGCATCTATCCCTATGATGAAGAGAATATTTTTGTAGGTGCCAACAAGGGAATTTACCATATCAATTATCTAAAATACACTCATAATGTTAAAAAACTCAACGTTCTACTAACAGAAGTTGCACTTTTCGGTAAAAAGGACAGTATTATTTACGGGGGGCATACTCCAGCTATTATTGATCCAACTCCTGTAAAGATTAAAAATAGCTTAAACTCCCTTCGTTTTGAGTTCTCATCAACATTGTTTGAACAACAGAACAGCATTGAATTCAGTTACAAGCTGGAAGGATTTGATAAAAACTGGTCAGACTGGTCGGCTAAAAGTGAAAAGGACTATACCAATCTGCCTTATGGCTCTTTTAGTTTTAAAGTCAAATCGAGGAATAATTTAGGCAGTGAAACTAATCCTGTTGCCTATAATTTTACCATTTTACCAGCCTGGTACCAAACCAATCTTGCTTACCTGATCTATTTATTACTAATTGTTATGTTTCTGTATCTCCTGATCAAATGGCAGGCAAAAAAACACATTAAAGCGCAACAACAACTAAAACAACTGCACCAGTTGGATATTAAGAAGTCGGAAAGCGAAATCATCCAGTTAAAAAATGAAAAGCTGGAAATCGAAGTAAATTACAAAAACAAAGAGCTGGCTATTACCACCTTGCACCTTGCACAAAAAGGAAAACTTTTACTTCGTATCAAAGACGATCTTCATGCATTAGAAAAACCTGAAGGGGAAGAGACAAATGCCAGAAAAATAAAGAACTTACTCAGACTTCTGGATGATACCGAGAAAAGTGATACCGACTGGAATCAGTTCTCTTTACATTTTGATCAGGTACATACCAATTTCCTTACCACTCTTAAGCACAAGTTCCCATACCTAAGTCAAAATGATCTGAAAATGTGTGCCTACCTAAAAATGAATCTATCTTCCAAAGAAATTGCTCAATTACTGGGCATTACTATCAGGGGGGTTGAAGTGGGAAGATACAGGTTAAGAAAGAAGCTAAACCTCGCATCGGATGTCAATTTATTCGACTACTTGCTGCATGTTACCAACTCTAAATAATTTTGTTGCCCTTCGCTATGGAGGGGCAACAAAATGAATCATAAATTTACTTTAGCAAGTCATTTATGGCAGTAACTGCAGCCGCCTCAGAAGGCATCGGCGCATCCATATCCACTATTTTAAAGTCTTTATCAATCAGCAGACTTCTTGGAATGCCTACAATATTATAAGCTTGTAATTTAGCTCTGTTAATCAACCATTGGTATCCATCGGCTTTGCGCCCCTCCACACTTTGCTTCCATGGCTTTTCACTATCATCTATAGATAAGGATACAAAAACCACATTAGGGTTGTCTTTATATTGCAATTTAAGTTTCTCAAAATGCGGCATCTCCTGCATACATGGACCACACCAGGTTGCCCAGATATCCACATAAATCACCTTCCCTTTTAAGCTGCTTAAGTTCACCTGATTTCCGGCCATATCAACTGTGCTGAAATCAACAGCAGTATCTCCTTTTCCAAATGATATTAGGTGCTTCAACATTTTATTGGCCGCAACTTTATATCTTTCCGTTTTACACGCAGCAATTTTTGACTCAAATGCAGCCAATTGCTTTTTATCGCTCAGCTTCTGCATTTCTCCAACCAAAGTACTCATCTCATACCAATCCTTGATAGTCTGGATATCGGCAACTTTGCCGCCTTGTTTTATTACCTCATCAGCAATATCACGGTACACCACCATTTTCATCAAAGAAGCATCAGTAAAACCTTTACTATATGTAACCACCTTTGAAGCAACTGCTTTTACATAATTTTCAGCATAAGCTTTAGCGGCATCCCCTTTTAATTTCAAAGCATAAATACCATAAGTCTCACCGCTATTGATACTATTGATCAAATCTGCTTTGATACGGGCAGTTTCCAAACGTTTAAATTCTTTAGATACATCTTTAACAGCAGCTAATTCTTTCGTGCGCAAGGCTGCCTGCTCTTCAACAGCAATCACTGTCGCTTCAGGGCTTTCCTTCACATACTTACCAGCTTCAATAAAAGAACCTCCTTTTGGGAAAGGCGTATTCTTCATGTACATATTTGCAGCTGCACCTTGCCCTTTAAATGTAGCCAACTTGGGATTGCTTTTATCGATATACACTTCTAAATGATCACCAGGCGAAAGATAAAGTGTATTACGACCCAGGCGATAGTAATTAGGGGCAATTGCTTTAAACTTAATACTGAAATTCCCATTAGCATCCGGCACAACCATTCTTTCTGCAGAAGGAGGAAGCAAGTATTGATACTCTGACAAATCTTCGATCTCCGCTTGATTGCTAAAGCCTTTCAGCTGACCCTTAAGGGTAATGAGACCCGCTTTCTGCTGCCCAAATGCACTTATCAGTATAAACAGACTAAAGCAATAAATGAAAGCAACCTTTTTAATTATCTTCATATTTAAACTCATTTTACATTTGAATTTTATACTCCTTATCATTCACAGGAGGAAAGCAGATGTGCGTATCACAACATTGGTAGGTTACTGCACAGATCACCTCCCCTTTTCCGCTACCACTAATTTCTTGCGTAAACATCACTTCATCTTCATAAATAGTGGTACCACTATTACTAAAATACTTAAAAGAAGGTTTCTTTAAGCCACCCACTTTTACATAGCCCTCAGGGATATTAATTTTAAGGCCTGTTTGTATATAAGGATCTACATCAGCTACAAAAGCGTAAATGTGGTAACCAGGGTGAATTTTAACTTTTACTACAACCTCTTTCCTGTCTACACCTTTGTCTATTATGCCAGCAGCTACACTTACCGCATTGTTGTGGTCCGTTTGTCCCGGTATAATATTGTTATATGAAACATCAGCCTGCTTTTTCTCATAATTATTCCCATCTATGCTTTTATCGTTGGTATTAATCATAAAATAATAACCGCCGGTTTCTGTAAAGAATATCCTATTTTTATTTTTTTCGTACCAATTTCTCCATTCCCCGGATGTTTTATAATTCAACAGCGTATAACGGTCAAGGATGCGTTTTGCCTTCTCCACCTCTTGTCCCTTTTCCAGCATAACGATACATTGCTCAAGCAATCGTTTATCATTATTGGGAATACCGAGGCTTTTCACATCCTCATCTACAGTGATCACATAACTTGCATCTTCGGCATAAAAATAGTCCTTATTTTCATCATAGTAATTTAAATAAGCTTTAGTATTTGTACCAAACTTGCTATACAACTCTTTCTGATTCTTTCTAAGAAAATCTTCGAAGGTCTGTTTAGGCTGCGCCTGATAATTTAACGATTGCTCCTCCCGTTCTGTCAGTTTTTCATTTTTCGCCTTCTTTTCTTCTACTTTCTTTTTCTCTTCAAACATCTGCTGATCAAAACCCTGGTTCATTTTCACCTGACTGTCAAATGCCTCTTTTGTTGCATAGTATTTTTTTTCTTTGAGGTATTCTCTTGTCGCGCGTCTATCCAGATATTTCCTGGCAATAACGCCCTTCCCATTATACTTAGAGATATAAACAATCGCATTTGCAAGTACCGTTTGCGCTTCAGGAGTCATATATTCCGGTGATGCGGCAAAGCCCCAATGGAAAAAGTTACCATGCCTGCCTACTGCAACAGCATCTAGTGTTTTTGCGCACACACCACTTGAAATAGATTCTGCATCAGGAGAGTCTTCAAAACCCCATGGCCTAGCCACCATTCCTATCCTAAACCCTCTATCAGAAACATAACCTTTTGTTTGCACTCGCCACATCGATAGTGATTTAGGTGTAGGTTTACCTAAAAAATACTCGTAATGAAACGCATCCTCAGGAGTGGGCTTTTGCTCAATGGTCATTTTTACAGGGAAAGGTCCTTTGAATATTTCATGGTCCTTACGGAAACTATGCGCATAAGCATCAAGGCATAAGCAATACCAATCTAGTTTTAAACCTATACCACGACCTAATTTCTCTCCCGTTTCCCCTATAAACACCATGGGTTTATCAAAAGATTCTGTTAGATAAGCTGCCGGCACATATTTGGTAATCTTTCCCTGAGCATTTTTAATAGTTTGTTTTTCTGCAATAGGTTTAGGCGTACCATCTATAATGGTTACATCATATGCATTAGACATATCCTGAGTATAGACTTTAGCATCAACCACTTTTACCTCTGCGAAATACTGTTTCAGCATAGCCTCAAATGATGCTGAACGACGCTGAACATCTTTCTCCTTCTCTTCAGGAGTTTTAAACACATCATTTTCCCAATTTGCAGAACCTCCAACATACAAGACCCTAAGTTTTTTCGTGCCCGTTGCTTTCTGCGCATATAAAATAGCAGCACTATAGCACATCAATAGCACCACAGTAAATAAAATCTTCAGCTTCATATCTTTAAGTTTAAAATCGATTTACGCTTCTTTTTGTAGCAGCATATTGATCATTAATTCCAGTTGATCTTCATTATCTCCGTCTATTCTAAAATTTGAAAATATAATACGGCCCTCCTTGTCTATTAAAAAATTGGTCGGAGCAGCATTTCCATTATCAAGGTTACCTTTATCTCTTCCCTTTACATCCTCCAAAGGTGTAAAACTATAACCACTACCCTTCATAAATGGCAACACATAGTCGTTCTGATCTGAAGCTATATTGATACCCACATAATCTACCGCCAGTCCTTTAAATTTCCTGATTACATTTTCAAAGTGCGGAAACTCACCCCTACACGGCCCACAGCCTGGGAACCAATAAGTTAACAACACCACTTTTCCTTTATAATCCGCCAGAGAAGTATAGCCCGGAGTTAGGTAATTTTTAAGTTTAAATGGAGTAGCAACCTTAGCAACCAAATTCAAACGCTTCAAAATATCTGCGTCAACCTGAGCAGCATTTTTTCCTAATTTAGCACCGTAGCCAACTATAGCAAATTTCAGTTTAACACCCGGCTGCTTAGCAAAAGAAACAATTAAGCTATCGTAAGCTGCATTAGTTTTACCTCCCATATCATCTGTCTCAGCTTTTAGCAGAAGTAGCTCTTTATTAAAACTATAATATCTTGGCAACTTTACTTGATTTAGTAGCGCCAAAGCATCCGAAGATTTGCGCTTGTCCATTAAGTCCTTTGCATCGGCAACACGTTGGGCTTGTACGACCAAATTCCCCCACTCCTTCTCTGTCTTTTTATCTTTAGCCATTTCCTGTGCAAGTTCCACAGCCCTCTTTGGATTCTCAGTTAACAGAATATTAAAATAGGAAGACATCCCACTTGATGACCAGTTAAACTTTGCCGGATCAAAACTATTATGCAACAACTCGAAATACTTTAACTTGTCTTTAACATCCGAAGAACGAACAGCCAACCAATATAAGGCCTGTGCCCCTCTATCACTGGCAGGAAAACGTTTTGCAACATCCAACGTAAGTTCAAGGTATCGCTTAGGATCAGTATCGCGGAAAGTATCAGAATAATAAAATGCGTAAGCCGCATTACCAGGATCCGCTTCTGTTGCCTTTTTCAAATATCCACTCCCCCCCTTAAAATCTCCCCAACGCTGCGCATCAATCCATAAACCCGACCATGCTTCGGCGAATTTAGGATCAATGGCTACTGTTTTCAATAAATAAGGTTTTGCTTTCGGACTTTCCTGATCTTCATAAGCTTTACCTAAAGCATAAGGAACCATCGCCGACTTTGGGTATTTTTTTATCCAGTTTTCATACTGGGCAACAACTGAAGGGCTGTTTATACCAACAGCTTTAATATATGCCTGATGAGCACTTAAGCTATCCGGATGTGTTTCCACGGCTGCTATTAGTTTAGCAAGCTGAACCTGATCGGTTACAATTTCAGTTTGCGGGCGTTGTGCATGGCCTTCGGAGATACCCACACTTAACAATATAGCAGTAGCAATTATAGCAATACCACTTAGTTTTACTTTATTTAAAATCATAATTGTACATTTTTGATACCACCCCCTGCAATAAAACGTTAATAAGGATTTTGTACGATTTGGCCTTTACTGGCATCCATTTCTACACCATTTATAGGCACCAGATAGCGTTTAGCCTCTAAAGTATAAGTCTTAGTTGAATTTACATCCACGCCTGTAATGCTTACATTAAAGAAGTCCCGGATTACCGTAATGTCATCTGCCGGATAATCATTTACACTAAAACGACGGATGTCATACCAACGCATCGCAAAAGGCATTTCTCGTCTTCTCTCCTGCAATACTTTTTTTATACCATCATCTTTACTTGTAGCGGCTAAAGCAACATACTGCCCAGTAACCATGCGTTTCATTCTTATCAGATTTACAACATCCATTGCTCCGCCAAAATCACCATTACGCGCCAATACTTCAGCCTTATTTAGCAAAACCTCTGCTACTGTAAATCCTTCAGGGATATACCTTCCGTCGTTAAACATGGTATACCTAAATGCGGCCGGAGTAACTACAGAAAATCTTCTTCCACCATTCTGAATCATAAAATCTTTATACCGTAAATCATTTTGCGTATCATACAATGCAAGTAAACTCGTGCTGGGCGCAAACCATTGTGAACCGGTATAAGCATAACGTGTATAGAAATTCTCAGACCAGTATAAAAACTTAGAAGCAGCCCAATTGTTCAATTCAATATAATTTAAGGTGACACTGGGGTTAGCGTATGAACTGGATATTCCGGGCAATAAGGTATTATAATTAACTAATTTTGCAGTTGTGGTTGCCAGGGCTTTATTTGCTTCAGACAGACTTTTAACATAATCCCCGGTAAACAAATAAAAACGGCTCAAAAATGCAGAAATTGCTTTCTGACTGACACGCCAGGTACGAAGTGGATCTACATCATCATAACTAACTTTTTGAGCTTCTGCAATATCCGACAAAATAAAATCATACGTCTCCTTTAAAGTAGCGCGTTTCAGGGATTCTTCATAATCAATTGTTTTTTTCAAAGGTAAACCCATACTTCCTAAATTTGCGGCGCTGTAAGGTGCACAATAATGGTTCACCAATACCCAATTTGAGTATGCTCTTATAAAATATGCATCTGCCTTTACCCTGTCTTTGGTAGCTTGGTCTCCTGTTACCTTATCAACATTGGTAAGAATAAGGTTAGCGGTGAATATTTTTTTAAATTCACCATTCCATAGCGCATCCGCAGCTGCATTCGCAACTCCATCCACGCTAAATATATAATATTGAAGATTGTCTATTGTAAATGCACCCGGATTTTTCTGATACAACTCCTTACTCAGTTCTGTATCATCCGTGGAATAGGCAGCAGTAATATTCGTTTCGTAAGAAAAAGCCATTGCATTATCTACCAGAGCTTCCAACTGAGCAACATTTTGAATGCTAGTTTGCTTTTTGGGTTCCTCTGCAAGGTATTTTTTACACCCTCCCAGTGAAATCAGCCCAATAATTATAATTGAATATTGTAATAGTTTCATAATATCAGCGATTAAAATTGAAGATTTAAACCAAATGTATAAGTCTGGACAGGCCTGTTTGTTCCCGGCAGCCAGTCTGGATTGTAGCCTTTACTATTGGCCTCCCAAATCAGCCCCAGATCCCTTGTCTGCACAAAAACTTTAATATTACTGACTTGAATAGCCCTCGCCAGTTTTTTCGATAACGTATATTGAAGCGTCACTTCTTTACATTCAATATAAGAAGAACTCTCAACCAGACTACTCAAAACCGGTGCATAACGATCCCATAAATAAAGTTTAGTTTCATTTGGATTAGCAAACCCGGGGATATTGGGATTACCTGCCAGTACATCACTCACAAAACTGTTTACAAATGTTTTACCCGAACCTATGGTTGCTGATGCGTAATTAAAAATAGGATTGCGATACACACCTCCAAACTTTCCGGTAAAAATGAAAGTCAGGTCAAAATCGGCAACCCTGATATTATTTACCCAGCCTAAAGTATGAGGAGGTGTACCTGTACCTTCAAAATTTAGGAAAGGGCCAGCTAAGCCTCTATTATATAATGTTACATCATTGAAAGACTGCAAAGTACCACCCGGACCGGCCACTTGCGGCACTCCATCCACCATTCCTTTATAGGTAAAGGAATAAATTGAATTTACAGGTCGTCCCTCTATGAAGGTTGTTGGATCAACAACCTGATATACGTATAAAGATGGATTATATAAACTAGTGATTTTGTTATGGTTGTAAGCGTAAGTCAATGAGGTAGTGTATCTAGCTGAGATTTTTGGTATATCAAAGTTAGCCCCAAGTGTAAGCTCAACACCTTTATTTGCAATCCCTGCATTGTTAAATCTCTGCGTTGTTGTTCCCGTAGCAGCTGGTAAAGCAATATTACCAATAATCCCTTCACCAATTTTATTGTAAAGATCAATAGATCCAAAAAGCTTATTTTTCAACAAAGCAAAGTCGATGCCCAGATCGGTAGTTGTTGTTTTCTCCCAGCGCAAACCAGGATTACCATTGCTGGAAATCGTTGCTGTAATGGTTCCTGTAGTGGCGTTAAGAGATGAACCTAGACTTACTAATGCCCTGGTAGAGGTAGACTTCTCAACATTCCCGTTTTTACCATAAGTCAACCTTAATTCCAGGCGGTCTACAGGCTCCACATTACTCAGAAAATTTTCATTTTTCATATTCCATTTTCCCCCTACTGACCATAATGGCGACCAGCGTAATTTAGGATCGTCAGTTATAAAATTTGAAGCATCACTCCTTGCACTTCCTGACACGGTATACTTATTATCATAAGTATAAGACGCATTACCGTAGAAAGAAACGTATTTATCCCTTCCCCAAGAAAACACCGTATTTCCGCCAGGGATAGTAACTCCAGTACTTCCTGTAAAGTTTTTAAACTGATCAACGGAACTACCAAAACCATAAGGAGGTACTGTTGCCTGCAGCTTATCCGGAAAATAACCATATACGGTAGGGTTAGTCTTACCAGTGGTCGTATATTGAGATATCTCTGTACCTGCAATAACTGAAATACTGTGTTTATCACCTATATTTTTATCAAAATTAAGCTGATTCCTGACTAAATAACTTTCAATGTCTGAATTACTTGATTGTTGAATTCCTCCTTTAGGAATATAGGAAATACCTACTGTTTTAGCGGTATTATCATAGACAGTCATGCTATTAACTAAACTTCTAACATAAAATGTATTTTCATCATTATAATTTTTAGCGTCAGATTTTATTCTTTCATATTGAAATTTGGAGTCAAAAGTCAAGCCTTTAATAATCTTAATGTTAAGCCCAGCCTGAATCCTGGCGCTCAAATTTTGATTGTTGAAATCCCTACCGTTTACTTCCCTCAGTAAATTATAAGACCAATCTGAGTAGGGAAATTTATTTGTTGGAATTAACGCAAGCTGCGCCCTATTGTAAACATTTAAATTGGTACCATAACTTCCATCCGGATTCAACAAGACTTCATAAGGTGATAAATCTTGTATTTCACTGATCGTTGCACCACTGGTTTGCTGATCCCGATATTGCAAGTTGGCCCCAAAATTAAAACTCAAAAAATTGGTCAGTTTAAAATCATTACTAAAATTCAAATTGAAACGATCATAACCATTGTTCTTATATGCTCCCTTACTATTTTCATACATCACTGAAGCATAAGTTCTTGAACGATCTGTACCTGCTTGCAAATTCAAATTATACTGGTTCAAGATCGCTCTTTGCATCAATAGATCTTGTAACTGAGATCTATTATTGATTTTACTCAGCTGATCCAATCCAGCATTCATAGTTGCCGCATCGATTTGTCCATTTTTATTCGCATATAAAAGCTCCTGAGCTAGCGTCAGTGACTTGTTAATATCCGAAAAAGCCCCTGCATAAGGACTAAAACTCCAGTTGCTGTCAAAAGCTCTACGCTCATACGCGATCTGATCCGCAGAATTCGCCTGGGTGAGCAATTGATCAAGATTAGGCATGGTAGCTATTCTTGTAAATGCATTTACCTCTACATTTAATTTGCTATTCCCTTTTAATTTTTTGGTCGTCACTACAATCACGCCATTTGCAGAACGTGCACCCCAGATAGATGCCGCGGCAGCATCCTTTAATACCGTTACAGATTCCACATCATTTGGATTAATATCCGAGAAATCACTACTGGAAATCGGGAAACCATCCACCACAATTAAAGGTTTTGAGTCCGCATATAAAGAAGTATTACCACGGATTAAAAAGCTTACACTGCCATCTTCATTCTCTTTAGCCTGCATACCTGCAACCATCCCTTGTAAGGCACTGGAAAGATTAGAAACCGCTGGTCTATGCCCCAACATTTCACTACTCACAGTAGAAAATGAGCCAGTCGCACGTTCTTTAGAAATTGTTTGATACCCCGTAACCATTACCTGTTCAAGATCTCCTGAGGCAAGCTCCATTTGTATATTTAAGAAACTGCGTCCATTAACACTTATTTCTTTAGTTTTATACCCTATAAACGAAATAACCAACACCGCATCATTCTGAAGTCCTTTGAATTCAAACTGCCCGTCTTTACTGGTAAAAACAATTCTATTGGCATTTTTAACTTTAATGGTTGCCTGGGGTAAAGGGAGACCTTTTTCATCCACCACTTTCCCTCTCAAATCAACCGCATTAAAATAATCCATAACCTTATCAAAAAGAGAAATGTCCTGTTCTTTCACAACCACTATTTTATCTACTATGGAATAAGTAAAAGGCTTATTTAGTAATATTTTGTTTAAAGCCTCTTCTATTGTAGCGTTGCTTAAATGTATATTGAGCGTTCCCTGCTCTTTTATCGATTTGTTATTGTAAAAAAATGTATAGCCACTTTGTTCCTTAATTTTATCAAACAATGAGTTTAAAGTGGCATTTTTTTCTGACAGCGTAATCCTCTGAGAATACACACTAGCAGAGACCTGCAAACAAATAGCGGTTAGTAGTATCGTTAGCTTCATCACCAAAATGGTTTTAGCTGAGATTCCCCCCCTGCCATTGGGGGTTTTATCCAATAAAATAAATTTCATACTTTAGTTGAGTTTGGGTTTAATGATATAATTCGTCACATGTTTTTTGAGGTTAACCCAAATAGGCTATATTCAACGCCAATTGAATATAACTGCGGAATCTGAGCCATCAGGTTCCGTTTTTTATTTTTATCCTGGTTAGGGTAGTGTTAACCTCGAAGTTGTTTTTGTAGCTTTCTCTTTCCTTAAGTCTCCTTTCTTTTAGTTATTTCTTGGTTGAATTATTATTTAGTTACAATGATTTTTTTGCCATCAATTTTATATTGCACCCCCCCAAGATTTAAAATCTTAAGCGCAGTAGCCAACGTAACCGTTCTTGGTATATCTCCCACAAATTCATCATTAGTTCGCTCAATTTGATAAATAACCTCTACATCATACCATCGGGCTAATTGACGCAATACAGTATATAAATCCGCGTCCTTGAAATGGAAAAAACCATTTTTCCAGGCGATGGCGGCTCCTACTTCTGCGTAAACTACTTGCATATTTTTATTCAATATGGCTTGTTGACCCGGCTTTAAAATAACCTTTCCCTTACCGCCAAAACTTAAAGGAGAAACCCGTATTGATCCTTCCAATAAGGTTGTTTTTGTTTCCGGTTCATCATCATAACTATTGATATTAAAATGAGTACCCAACACCTCCACCTCCTGTTTATTGGTCTTTACCACGAAAGGTTGTTTTTTATCATGAGCGACCTCAAAGTAAGCCTCACCAGTCAACTCCACTTCACGTTTATCCTGAAACTTAAATTCTGTAGGAAATTTTAAAGAAGAAGCCGAATTCAGCCAGACCGTGGTTCCATCTGGCAAATTCACCTGGTATTGTCCTCCTCTCGGCGTTGAAATTGTATTGTATTCCATCTTCATTCCTGTTCTATCTAAACCAGCAGCAGGAGAAACATGATATACAAGTCGTCCATCAGCTGCTTTTGAGATTGTTATACCTGCCTGTTTGGCAAGCGTTCCAACACGAACATCATTCAGGATAACTTTACGTCCATTACCAAGCGTCAATACCGCTTTGCTGCTACCAGGGGCCACATCCTGAGTAATCAAATGGTCCTCGTCAAATTTTAGTCCTTTAGTCCTTTGTAAAATGAAAAATACACCTACGGATAAAGTAATCAAAATTGTCGCAGCTATTGAGAACCTATGCCAAAATTTATGTGGATAAGCACGCGTCCTTTGAACCATAGCACCAGAGAACCGCTCATCATCCACAATTCTTTTGTATAAAATTTGAGACTGCAGTTCTGAAAACGGCTGAGCCATAGGCTTACTGTTCCAGATTTTCTCCATAAAGCAATTAAGCTCTGTATCCTCATTGGACATTGCAATCAAATCCATCAATTTTTCATACCCTTTGGCATCAATTTGATTACTTACATAATCTATTAATAAATTATGTATATACTCCTTATCCATTATTGTTATTAATCATATATTTACGTCCTATCATATTGGTAATACACGGCATCCACCGCATATAACTAGTCGAACGTTAAATATTTTTCTATTATACACAAAAATCAACAATGGCTGTAGAAATAGTTAGTGAAGATCTTCTTATTGTAGGTTTACGCAATAGCGAAGAACCTGCATTCGCCATTGTATTTAACACGTATAAGACAAAGCTCTATAGCTTTGCCTGGCGTTTTTTAAAGGAACGAGCATTATGTGAAGAAATTGTACAAGAAACGCTAATTATCTTATGGAAAAACCGATTGGAACTCGATGACCGCTATCCATTGGGCCCATACTTGTATACTATTGCACGTAGACTAATCTTAAATACCTTACGTAATGCGGCTACAGCAGTCGCTGCTCGTGAAAAACTATGGTTAAATCTAAATGATGCCCATAATGATACTGAAGATGCTATGTTATTGGCTGATCTGGAAGAGTTCACCGCGCAGGCGGTAGCTAAACTTCCAAGTCAGCAGCAATTGGTATTTAAATTAAGTCGTTACGAAGGGCTTACACATGATCAAATTGCCGAAATGCTAAACCTTTCTAAAAGCACCGTAAACAACCATTTGGTTGAAGCACTTAAAAACCTTCGTCAGCAATTCAAAAATTCTGGAATATCGTATGGTATTTTATTAGCCTGGTTATTTTTAAAATAACCCTATTTGTGTGCGCGATTATTTATCTACACGCATAACTTCAATCTCGCTCATGTATTTGGTCAACGCGGCTTTATAGGTTAAATCCTGACCGGCTATATTGGTCAAAAAGCCTTTAAAGTCTTCCAAATCACCAACGGTAAAGCCCATTCTCACAAAGAGCTCTTTGTCCGTTTCCCAATTGTCCAGATTAATTTTCTTTTGCGCCAGTTCTTTATAGAGCACCAATCCTTTTATAAAATCCTTATAAGCGATAGTCTTTTTATAGTCGTTAAAGTAATCTATCAACGTTCTATAAGTGGCAGGCTTGCCAATCCTTGCCTGATCCAGCATTAAAGCACCAAGCATAGGGCCTTTCAAAAACACACTATCAATAGGTTCAAAATTACCACAATGCTTAAGGATGGCAATATCACGTTTCAGCAGGCTGTCCTTTTCTGATGATTTGTGCTGCACAAAGTATGGCTCTGTGTCTAAAAGCTTTTTACAATCAATCACCTCCTGCGCAGTAGCAGCAGTACATAGCAAAACGAATAAAGAAAGGATCAGGGATAACTTCATATGGAGTTGCAAAGGTATAATCTTATTGCTAAAAAGGCTATATCATTAACACCTTGTTCGATGTTAATGATACAGCCTTTAATTTTTTTATTAAATCTTACTAGTTAAGCTTAAACTCAACTCTACGGTTTAAAGCTTTACCCTCTTCTGTAGTATTAGGCGCAGTTGGTTGTGTAGCGCCAAAGCCTTTTACAATTAAGCGGCTCCCGTCAATCCCTGCATTTGTCAGGTATGATTTCACAGAGTTTGCTCTATCTACAGATAAAGACATATTGTGTTCTGCAGATCCTTCAATTGAAGAGTGACCATTGATCATAAATTTAACTGATGAATCTTTCTTCATTTCTGCAGCGATCTTATCCAACACCTCAAACGAAGCTGTTTTCAGTACGCCTGAGTTAAATTCAAACTGAACATTACTAAAATTGTAATCAGGTTTTTCCTCTACCGGTGCTGGAGCTGGTTTTGGCTCTGGTGCAGGCGCTTCTTTTTTCTCCTCTACCGGTGGTGCTGGTTGCTCAACTGGTGCAGGTGGTTTAACAATTGCCTTCTTTGTTTTACATGACTGTACGGAGATCACAAGCAAGCCAATGGCCGCCAATAATAAACTGGTTCTTAAAAATTTCATTTGTTTATTTGTGTTTGTGTTCGTAATGTTAAAAAATAAGTTTCACATCTTAAAAAGAATACGAACTTAAAACGAACATTTTACACAAATAGTGTTAACAAACATTTTTCATCTTCGGATTTCAAAATCATCTGGCATTACCAGTGCCAAGCAAGGCTTCCAGCTTAAGCTCCAACTCCTCTCCTCTCAGATTTTTTGCCAGTATCTTTCCATCCGGTCCAACAAGGAAGTTGCTAGGTATGGCTTTCACAAAATATTTCACAGCCACTTCATTATCTCCACCCTTAAGGTCCGAAACATTAGTCCAGCTAAGCCCATCATCTTTGATCGCTTTTAGCCAGGCTGTTTTTAGTCCAGCATTGTCTAAAGACACCCCCAATACAGTAAAATTCTTGTTTTTATATTTTTGATATACTTTTACCACGTTTGGATTTTCCTGTCTGCAGGGAGCACACCAGGAGGCCCAAAAATCTAACAGGACATATTTACCTTTAAAATCGGATAATTTAACCGGCTTACCATTGCTGTCATTTTGGGTGAAATCCATCGCCGGCTGGCCCACGGCCAATAGTCTGGTGGCATATATTTCGTCCTGAATTCGCTTACCTAAGGGGCCCGATTTTAAACGTGACGAGAATTTAGCAAACTCCCTTTCTGCAACTAAGGGATCAGCCGCAATAGGCACAACAGTTTTAAATAATATTAAACTATAATACGAATCAGGATTACTACGCATAAAATTAGCATGAATATTTTTCGCCTCGGCATCAAGCACCCTCAATTGTTCATTAAAACCCGCTGTGTATAGGGAATCCTTCAATTGCTGGGGAGTTCCTGATTTATATTGGGCCATAATTTGATTCGCTTTGATTTGAATTCCCGCCATTACAGCTTTACATTTTGCGACATCATCATTAACCACAGAACCTTTTATTACCGCAGAGCTTACAGAATCGGTTGTTGAGTTGAGGCTTGTTGTCCCTGGTTCCAGAAAAAAATCAAGTAAATCTGAGGGGGTACGTCGGGTTTCAGTTCCCGGCATTTTCTCTCGTTTGATTTTTAAGTATGCTTTTGCTACTTCAGAAAGCGTACCCTTAAAAGTAAAAACACCATCCTTTATAATTGCAGAATCTATAGTCGTTTTCCCGTTTATAGTGTAGTAAAGGAAAGCCCTTGCCGGAAACGTCAGCGGTTTCAGCTTAGCATTTAGAATAAAATTTTGCTGGCCCAAGGTCATAAATGGTAGCAAACATAGCAATAGTAGTATTTTTTTCATGGTTGTTTAGGTTTTGGTTTAAATTCTTCTGCTTTGTATTTTGTCGTACTCTTTAACATAATCCGGATGCTCAGTCTTTAGCAGCTTGTCCCATATTCTGAAATACAATCCATAATTTCCTTTAAACTTACTATGATGCAAATTATGATGTACAGAGGTATTAAAGATCTCGAACAACCAGGTATTTCTAAACCATTTCGGAGCGATCTCGTACCCCAAATGCCCATAAACATTGATAGCGAAAGCAACAACAACAAACATTTCAAGTACAATAGGATGAATAGGAATCAGAAAAACAATTAAGATCAACACACCACCTTCTGTCCAGGCTTCAAAAAAATGAAACGAATAAGATGTCCAGGGCGATGGATTGGTAGATTTATGATGTAAAAGGTGTACGTGAGGGAAGATTACCTTGGCATGTAACAAACGATGCATCCAGTAAAAGTAGGTGTCGTGTATAATAAGACAAACAGGTAAACTTAGCCAGAACCACCATAAGGAATAATCTGTAACAGCCTCATAAACCTTTGTATAGCCTTTTAGCGGTGTAAACAACACCAAACAACCTATAATGGTAAGAATAATGGTAGTTTGCATAGAATGCCAGATATCGCGTATAAAATTAGATCTGTCAGCGTCGCGCTGTTGAATCTTCGCTTTATGCAGTTTCCCGGCAAATAACTTGTAGCATAAGCCAAATGCGATACCTGCCATAATAAAATACCTAATTGTTGAAATGCTGAATAGCATTAAAGTTTTCTCTATCAATTCCGTTAACATTTCGATGCTTTAAATAAGATACCTTTCATGAACATTTATAATGAAGGCATTCGTTAACTAAAAAAGGGTGAAAAGAATTAAAACTAATTCCGTTCACCCTTTTTAGGGATAGGTTTGCCTTAGCTATTAAATCAAACATGATGATACTAACCAAACGTAATTTATCGCTACTCGTGTGTTCAGCTCTGCTAGGCTGTGCTCCTTTTAAAACACCTCAATTCAGGATGCCATCTCTGCTAGACGTTGAAGTTCTTAAATGGGACGGTAATAAGCCAACCATCCGTACAAAAGCGGTATGTTATAATCAGAATCATCTGGGCTTTCAGTTTAAAGGTGGGGAGGTAACCATTTGTCTAGATACCTTAAGATTAGGAAAAGCACTCATTGATACGACATTCTATGTTCCAGCACAATCTGAATTTACCGTACCCGCCAATTTAAAGATTGACCTCGCCTATCTTTCCGCACATGGTCTAAAACTGGATAGCACCGTGGTCACACTTGATGGAAAATTTAAAGGCAGCATTGCTGGGATTTCAAAAACCATAAACATCAACTATAAAGGACTCCATAACATTAACCTGATCATGGAGCCCTTTTAATTAAAAACTTATCTATTTTCCCAGTAGTTTTTCTATCAACTGATCCATTTCCTCATTCAATCCTGATGACACCCGCATCAGGATTTTTCCATTCTGGTCAAGCAATAATTTAGTAGGGTAACTTGTAATACCGTAAGCCCCTACAATATCCGGAGCACCTGATCCTTCATCATTCAATACATGTACCCAGTTGATATCATCTTTCTTAATCGCTGCATGCCAGGCCTGCTTGCTCTTCTCCAAATCTTTGCTCTTTTCATTAGCTACAGCAACAATTTCAAGTCCTTTATCTTTATATTTACTGTACAATTCCTTTAAATGAGGATGAGTTTGTCGACATGGCACACACCAGCTGCCCCAGAAATCGAGCAAGACCAATTTACCACGATAGTCACTTAGGTTGATGGATTTTCCATATTGATTTTTACGGGTAAAATCTTTGGCATTCGTTCCTGTTGCTGTGACCTTTAATTTATCAATTCTTTCCTTTATGGTTGCTGCAAGACTGGTGTTTTTAAGCCGCGGCGTTAGTTTTTGATAAGCTGCCGCATAGCTGTCGGCGCTATACATATGCTCCAGTCCATTTAGTACATACAGGCTGACAAAAGAATCCGGATATTCTGCTATAAACTTCCGTTTCATATTTAGCTTTTGTTTATTATACAACACGCCTTTGGTATTCAGCAATTGATAAATAGCTTCGCCGTCTTTTTCAAGATCCAGCAAATCAAGTTCCTTCCCAAGTGCCCTTTCTCCGATATCAGTTTCGAGGATTTGGTTCAATTGATTATAATCTGCTGTAATATCTTCATTGAGCAATTTTTCTTTAGCAAGAGCACTCAATATAACCTGCATGTTAAGGTCTGATAAGGGTACATCAGCACCTGTAGTATTGCCGCCAAAATTATCAACAGGTAGTAATTTATCTTTAAACAATTTCTCCTTCAGCTTTGCTTGCTGGATTGTCCCATCAGGACCGATTAAGAAACTGGAAGGTAATATCGTTACATCATACAGCTGTGCAGCCTTATTTCCTTGTCCATTAAAATCTGCAACTTGTAACCAAGGTACCTGATCCTCAGCTATTGCTTTTAACCATGCTTCCTTATTTTTATCAAGAGAAACGGCTAGAATGGCAAATTTACCCGTTGTTTTTAGTGCTTCATTCAGAGCTTTTAACTCGGGTTGCACAGCACGACAAGGTTTGCACCAGCTAGCCCAAAAATCAAGTAATATATATTTGCCTCTAAAGTCAGATAGCTTTACCGAACGTCCCTCAGGATCAAAAAGGGTAAAATCTGGCGCGATTTGTCCGGGACGGATGGACAGTACAGTCTTTGCTCCATGACTGAGTTCCTTTCCCATTTCAGTATTTCGCAGTCGGTCAGACAATAAAAGATAGTTGGCCGTTACAACACTATCCCGGTATCCGACTAAATTCATCCATTCCAGGCTAACTCTTGAATTTGGATGTTTCCTGACAAAGTCGATCATAGCTTCTTTTTGAATCGTCTGACTGGCGCCTGAATAACGCTTCATTAATGCCGTCCGTTCCTGATTGTCGGCATTAAGTTGTGTTCCTTTAACAATACTACGAATCAGAGAGTCTTTACCCTGCACCTGTATAATCCCATTTTCAAGATAGATCGACTGAGAGTCCATTGGCTCCGCACCAGGCTGCTTTCCGGCATGACCTAATAATAATGAAGCTTCCATAGCTTCTGGCACTGTTCCAGTAAATAAGAATGTGCCATTACTCACCTTACAGGAATCCTGTACCATTTTTGATCCGAGCTGATAAACCAGGTAAGCCTTAGTTTTAGCCGGCAGGCCTTCCACCCGCCCTTTTATAGTAAATTTTTGCTGCTGGCAAATCCCCATCAAGGGGATCGCCAGGATCAGCAGCGAGCATATTCTTTTCATCTGTATGTTTTGATTTAATCTGAGCTTAACGGTCAGCAGTAGGTCTACAAACGAGCAATACCCTGCAAATCAACTCCAAAAACCGTTTTATAGTAACTAATAATCATGTTATATTTTAGCTTATACTTTCCATTCGGATCATTCGCTGGCTTAAACAAGCTTTGTTCTAACTCCTCAACGGTTTTTGAAGCAATAACATTAATATATCCTTCAAAATCAGTATAAACATCCGCGGCTACTCCATCCACCGTTGGGTAGAAAACCCCGTTGGCCTTTGCCGTCCAAGAATACACATCATCATAATTAGTAGCTCTAACAAACGTTGGTGGTAAAGGGATTTTACCGAAACTCACAGCTTGCATCCAGAATTCCCTATGCAAATCTACCTTCATTACCTTCAGTTCATCCTCCGCCATACCTGTCAAACTGCTGCCGGCACGGCCAAAAGCAAAATGACTAAAAGTACTTACACTGTTAACAGGCGTAGCGAGTGTATCATTATCATTAGTAACTTCTCTGATTCTGGATGAAAGGATAATTTTATAGGGCAAAGCCTTCTTTAGAAAATCCGAACTGTAATACTTAAACAAATATTTGTCTAGTGCCACAAGTGCGGGTGCGATATAATTTTCGTCACCTTGATCAGCAACATAGGAAAGCTTATTGGAAATGTTCCAGTTAAAATCCTTTTCAGTAAATTTATATAACATATAGCAGCCATAGGTATGGTAAAAATCCACGATTTGCGTATCGTAAGGATGATTCCCCTGAGGAAGGCTATATTCGGGTGTAATCGTATCTGGTATTATGGCGGCCTCCTTTTTACAGCCCGCAACCATAAGTAGAGCGATCAATGGGTATACTAAAGTTCTTAATTTCATGTCGATCTGATTAATGTCCAATACGTCGTGCCGGGTCCGGATTTCGGGTTAATTTTGCATTCTTATCTAATGCTACTTTAGGAATTTGAAGTACATAGCCGGGATCATGATCAAGAAGGACATACTTTAAGACTTGCACATCACTCTCATAATAGGAATGTGTAAGGGAAGGCATGCCGTGACGGCGAAGATCAAACCAACGGTGATTCTCTTCATCAAAAAATTCCCTTCGTTTTTCATCATAACATTTTTGCAGTAGGTCATCAGCACCTGAACTTACCAGGTCATGATAAGTTGCGGAAGTAAACCTTTTTTTCCTTAAGGTATTTAAATCATCCAAAGCCAGCTGCCCATTCCCTGTTTGCCCTAATTTATTCAATTGCGCATAAGCTTCAGCCCGGTTCAATAAAGCTTCTGACACCCGGAAAGCTTGCCCAACTTTCGCCACGTAACCAAGGGTTGGACGTTTAATGGATCTTTTATTTTTAAGGTAAATACTCGATCTTAAATCTCCCGTTTCAAACTTGGAAATCAGGTCATCAGAAAGGATATAACCGTAGCCTTCCTGACTAATCCCGTCAAAGATAAGCTCATCAGGATTACCATGTACCCATAAGCTTTCTTGATTCACTGGACCAATAATAGGTTTGCCATTTTGATTTGCAGCGCCCCAGGTGGTCAAATCCATTAAATCCGACTTTCTATTCAACACATTTGTTGTCGCATCAATCACCTTTTGCCAGTTGCCCAGCTGCAATTGCACCCTCGAGGAGAGCAAATAGCCAGCGATATGGTTAATGCGGTAAACGTTGTTATTTTTACCATTTCTTTCCAGGAATTCAATTCCTTTATCTAAGTCTTCTACGATTTGCTTGTAAACCTCTGCTACCGTATTGCGCGCTTTACCTTCAAACGAAAGACCAGAGCTAAGCATTAATGGAACACCGGGATCTTTAGACGGATCTGATAATTTATCGCTATAAGGTTTGGCATAAAGATTAACCAGTTTAAAATAATAAAATGCCCGCAAAAGACAGGCCTGACCAACCACATTCTCTATTTCTGCAGTTGTACCAGTTACTTTAGGCGCATAATCTAAAACCATATTGCAGGTAAGAATGCGCGGATACAAGACAGTCCATGAAGCTGATCCCGCGGTTAAGCCATCTTTACCTACGCCCTCTGGCTGCCAGGTATAGGGAAAATACATATTATTACCATATTTATAAAATGCATCCTGGGCCACATCATCATCTAAAAGACGCAAGGTCCTATCATATCCAGGACTACTATTATTTACATAGGCCGCACCCAATAATAATTCGTTCAATGCAGAAGCAGATCTAGGGATAATATCCGTCTGAGACTGTTCTTCCAGAAATTTTTTGCAGGATGACACCAAAAAAAAGCCAGAAAGAAGAAGTAAAATAGATAAATTTCTTTTCATAATTTTTTATTAAAAAGTCACATTTAAACCCAGACTGAAGATTTTACTGATGGGCAAGGCCGTTGTGCCCACGCCATCAATTTCCGGATCCTGGCCTCTTAACTTTTTATCTGCGATTACAAATAAATTAGAAGCTGTTCCAGAAACTGAAATCTGCTTTACCTTCATCCGTTTAACCAGGTTATCAGCTAAGTGATAAGAAAAATTAATTGCATTGCATCTTAAGAAACTTCCGGATACCAGATTTGCATCAGAATGGTTGTACATATCATAACGACTCATACTAGAGGTGGTAGAACCAGTTTGATTTGTCATCACAACAAATCCTTCACCCTGCAGACCGTTATTTTTAGGATAGGCGGGTATATCAGTAAAGGCTTCATCGCCCGGTTTACGCCAGCGCTGCTCCAAAATTGCTGGCAGGTTTTCTTGCGTCATCGGGATAGATACGTCAGAAACTTTATAAACTGGATTTCTCAATCTTTTTGAACCTAGTTTAAAAGCAAAGGACATCCCCAGAGAAAAAGCATGATAATCCACAGAAGTATTTAATCCGCCACTAATCTTAGCCATACGTGATCCGGCTGGTTTTAAATAATCAACAAATGAACCCTTCGGCACCACTCCATCGTCATCTATCCCGTAAAACAGGGGTACCCCTGTTTTTGGGTTCAGTCCTTTAAATGAAAAAACATAAAATGTATTGATCGGCTGTCCTTCAACAAGTACAGTACCATTCAGATAATCTGTAACTATCGTACTGGTGGTTTCTATTGTACCCTTCTCCAGGGTATTAAAGTTCTTTGCTGAATTTACAGACATCCGCCACTTCAAGTTCTCCTTACGGATAAGGTTCATCCCCAGCTGCATTTCATAACCATAATTTTTAATATTACCCCCGTTAACGAGCATGGTGGCCACACCATACTCCAGTGGAATAAATTTTGAAGTAATGGCGTCTGTGGTTCGTTTATGATAATAGGCCATGCCGAAATTCAGAAATGAATTAAATAGTGAGCCATTTACTTCCAGATTGAAACTTTTAGTTTTTTCCCACCTCAAACCTGGATAGGGTAAAGATTTGATATTCAAATAAAATTCGTTTGCCCCACCATTAAGTGCCGAATTAACGTCTGGTATAGTCAAAATCAGATCCGGACCTACTGAACTGATTACATTACCCTGAAATCCATAAGAGGCCTTTAAACCTAGGTCGTTAATAATTTTACTGTTTTGCAGCCACTTTTCAGCGCTGATATTCCATCGACCCGCAATACTCCAAACTGGTAAAAAACGCTGATTAGCAAACTGGCCAAAGCGGTTGGAAGCATCTGTTCTTATGTTTCCATTGATGATATATTTATTTGCATAACTATAGCTTGCAGTAGCAAATAAAGACATGAAATTATTTAGCGTATTTGTCCGCTTTGGGCTGATCATAGGGATAGAATTGGGCACCATGGAAAACCCTTCGCCCCTGTCCCGTAAATATCCAGGAAGCAGGTTGTCCAAACCATCGTTTTTTACAGACCTGATCTCCTGTCCAGCCACAATATTAAACACATCATTCTCGGTAAAAATGCTCCGGTTAAATTCGGCCATATTACGTAGCGTATAGCTATATACTGATGAGCTTGATGGAAGCAAAACTCCACCAAAAGGTAGGATAGAATTTAGTTCCATAGCGCTCCCTGGTGTGACGGAACCATAATTATATCCTCTACTCAGCGCAACATAATTGCTAAGCTCGGTAGCATATTGTTCAGAATTTAATGCATTCACATTTCCGCTTGCCAACGAAGTAAAGGTAAGCCCCCTAAGAATAAGATAGTTGAGACTCAACGAAGATGCCAATTGTGAATTCTTAACTGAACTCCCTGTCTGCTCAATCTCATTTAGGATATTATAATCCAATGGAGTAATAAAACCAAAAGAATCTTCTTTAATGCTTGGATAAACCAGTGATGGCGAAATTGCACGGCTGGTCTGTATCACGTAGTCAAGTGGATTTACACTAAAATAACCGGAAGAGAACCGTTGACTTCCATTCAAATTAAAGTTTAGAGTAAGCTTTCTGTTCAACTGGGAATTTATGGCTACGGAAACACCACCTTCCCTTAGCCGATCTTTTTTTGCCGTACCTTGATTATCATCATAAGAAGCAGAAGAATAATAACTCGTTTTTTCACTACCACCAGAAAGGCTCAGATGCTGACTTACGTTCAGCGTGTTTTGAAACAGTATACCAAACCAATCAGTATTCATCTTTTCTAAATCCGCTACCGCTTTCTGAAACTGTCCCTCCGTAATTTTCTTGTTCATCAGGTCCATAAAGGCACCTTCATATCCCATGTTAATAGGTACGCTTTGATAAGTATAGCCATCCTGATACATCTCTCTGGAAAACCGAACACGCTGCTGCGAATTCATTAGTTGCATATCACTATACTGTGGTCTACGCGAAGTACCTAAAGTGCTGGAATAACTAATCTCAGGCTTACCAGCCTTTCCTTTTTTAGTCGTGATCACGATTACCCCATTTGCGGCCCTGGTTCCATAAATTGCTGTAGCTGAAGCGTCTTTTAAAAAGGTTATACTTTCCACATCATTTACATTTAACCCACTAATGGAATTTCCTGTTAAACTGGCTTTTGATAGAATACCATCTTTCATTAAGTACATATCACGGCTAGTTGGCTCAACCCCCAAAAGGTTATCCGGATTAATAGCATTTGGGTTTTCCCGGATAATCCCGTCAACAACAATAATCGGATTTGCATTTCCAATCAAGGTAGAGGTCCCCCGCATTCGCATGGAAGGAATGGCATTCGGACTTCCCGAATTTTTCGCAATAGATAGTCCCGGAACCTTCCCCTGAAGCATGGAAACGATATTTGTAGCACCAGGTTCTTTAACTTCAGTCCCTTTTAAGGTATAAGTAGAGCTGGCAGACAAACGCTTATTCACAGTCTGGTAACCCGTTACCACGAATTCTTCCATCTCATTTAATTCCGATTCCAGTCTGACAGTAATCATTTCTCCTGATTTCGGCTTGACGGTTTTCTTTTGAAATCCAACAGACGAAAAAGTGAGGCTTCTCCCTTCTTCCAATAAAATGCTAAACGTGCCCTTTTCATTTGTAAATGTAGTAGAGGGCGTTCCGGTTACATTTACAGTCACTGCCGGGATCGGATTCCCCTTATCATCCTGCACCATCCCCTTCATAGTATTGCTAATTTTAGCTTCTTCATCCTCCTCTTCTTTGGGCGCAATCACCATTACTTTGTCCATCATCACAAAGGTGAGGGCAGAACCCTTCAATAGCCTTTTCATTACTGATTTGAGCGGTTCATTTTTAGCTATAAAAGTTTGGCGCGGGCTCTTCTGTACCAGTTCCTGATTGTACACGATCTTAACCGAAGTTTGCTTCATCACTGCCTGAATGATCTCTTCAAGCTTTCCATTACGGATATCGATGTTAACCTTATCTTCATTTTTTTGCTGTGCCAATGCTGGCTGCAGAAAAACAGTTAAAAACATGATGCCGTAAATCACGACACCTATTGTTCGATAAAAATAATTCATGAGTTTGGTTTAGTTGTCAATGCTGCGTTATTTTAGCAATCTTATTAAGGTGTTTTCCAGTGCTTTTGAACCAGGATTAGTACCATCCCGGAAGCCTACACCTACGATTTTACCTGTCGGATCAATCAAAAAGTTGGCCGGAATACCCTGTACCTTGTAAGCCAATACCGCACTATTCTGCTCCGCTTTCAAATCTGACAGTTGTAACCATGGCATTTGCTCTTCAGTAATAGATTGCAGCCATTTTTCTTTGTCTTTATCAAGAGAAATACTTACAATGGTAAAATTCTTGTCCTTGAACTTTTCATAAACAGATTTTAATTCTGCAATTTCCGCTTTACATGGTGTACACCAGCTCGCCCAGAAATCAACCAACACATATTTGCCTTTAAAGTCGGCCAGGCTACTCACTTTCCCTTTCGCATCGGGCTGACTAAAGTCTGGTGCCTGCTTATCTATCCATTGCGCCCTAGAACCTGTGAGCCCGGACAACATAGCTGTTGTGATCTGATTTTTAGCCCTGCCGGTAAATTTATTCAGATAAGCCAATGTCTCCTCACGAGAAAGCATGTTAGGCAAAACTGCATTGAGCAAATAGGTAGACGAACCTGAATTCAAATGATTGTCAATCCATTTTTTACCACTTGCAGTAACCTTTTGCGTCAACATAGTGATCTGCGCCGCAATTGAGTTCGCAGCAGACTCATCCCCTATCTTTTTGGCTTCAGCTAATTCGATACTTAGTGCATCAATTTTATCAAGGTTAGCATAAGATTCCGCCATCGCTTTTTCCATAGCTATCCAATCCGCTACAAAAGCATCTCCACTGAAAGTCGCCCCCTTAAACCCCGTTCCATTTCCCACAATATTCATTTTTCCCCCTTCCAGGTATACGACCATTCCCAACCCGGTTTTCTCGGGATTTTTGCCGGCCTGCAAAATAAATGTAGAACCTCCGCCTTTCATCGGATTAGTGAAAGAGAAGCTATTGTTTTTAACGTAGGTTGAATCTGTGGTTTTATCGATAGGATTCCATAGATAAACCACGTCATCGTTAATCAGCTCCGGCATTTTAGCCGTAAGCTCTAGTTTATCCTGAGCAGAAACACTAAGGGCGAAAATACTCAGGCCTAAAAGTGATAATATTGATCTTTTCATTATTTTAAGATTAGTTTATGGTTAGTTTAAATTGCTTTTTCTTTAATATGACAATGTTTTCGCCTGCGCGCTTCAGTATAAGTGCATGAGGAAGGAGCAGGCCATTTACGGATTTATACTCTGCCATATCCAGGCTTGAATACAACAGATTAAAATCTTCAGCCCCGACATAGACCTCTTTCACCTTTAAGCCGCTACTAACTTCATAATAGTACTTTCTTTCTCCAGGTTTACCCTTATCCAGATGAAGCACGTAAACATCGGTACCATTTATATTTTGTATGGTCTCTTCCAGCTGCATATCGGATTCAAGAACTTGTAGCTCAGGAAACAACTGACACATCTGCTGAATACTTTTCTTTTGTATGGTGTTTAGCTCTACTTGTGTACCCATTTGTCTATACAGCACATCATTCTCCTTTGTGGTGTATTTATGCAAGGGATAGGAGAGATTGGAAAGCCTGATTTCTGTACCACATTGACCTTCATTGACAGTTCTGATGAAGGCATATTCAACTTCATCAACAAGCTTAAAGTACTCAAGCTCTGCCTTAGACACTTTCATAGCCTTATTTCTTCCACCAACAACTTGGAGATATTGCTCAATAACTTTTCTTGCAGTAACTCCAGTAGGCACTGGTTTACGTACAGTACTGCCCTGCCAGGTATTATTGCTATAATCCTGATCTGGGAGGCATTGATCGGGATCAATCTTCACAGAGATGACCGTACTAGTTGAGGGATAATGGAAAACCCATTCCGGACCTTTCTGCCAAATTTCTGCAGGAAGTTTAACCCGATTTATATTCCCGTTGAATTCAATAACCTCTACCACAACCGGCATCACCATCTTTCCTTTATTCAGAAGCTTAATATTTATACCTTTCTCTGGTTGCTTATTAACATACGCAACCTCTGTTAGGGATTGGTCCAACCTCCAGTCATTCAAAAACCAGCTTTGCCAGAACCAGGAAAGATCTTCTCCCATCGCACTTTCCATGTAACGGAAAAAATCTGAAGGCATAGGATGTTTAAATTTCCAATCGGCGATAAATCCACGAAATGCAGGATCAAATCGTTCGGCTCCTAAAACCTGCGTTCTCAAGAGGTTTATTGCAATTGCCGGCTTCATATAAGAGAGTAAAGCAAAATTATTGTAGGTAAGCAGTTCAGCAGGAGTAGCAGCAGTTTGTCCAGGTTTTGCTTTGGTAAGCCATTGTACCGCATCTGGCATCTCAAACGCAGTTTGGCGTTTTAGCTGTTCTCCATTTACATGATTGATAAATGAATTTAAACCTTCAACCATCCAACCATGTCGACCATTACCCGCGACCATGATGTTAAACCAGTTGTGACCAAGCTCATGGTTCAATATCGGCCATACACCATTTGCCATCCCATTTGATTTATAATAGAGAAAACAAGCCCCAGGCCCAGCAATCCCTGTAACTAAGCCACCGATATTTACAGCCGTAGCATAAGGATAAGGACCCCAGAGTTTTGAATAGTTTTCCAATATCTTTTTCATGGATTGTGCAGATTCCTGCCAAACAGCATAATTGCTTTCCACAGGATATAAAGACATAGCTAAGGCCGGTGCTTTACCAGGGATATTTACTTTTACAGCATCCCAAATAAAAGCCTTTGATAAGGCAAAAATCGCATCACCGGCGTTATCAGCCTTAAAGTGCCAGGTGGAGCGACCACCAGGAGATTTTGTTGCCGACAGGTTAATTTCTTCTGGCCTGCGAATCTGAACGGTCGTATCACTGTTAGCCGCTTTTAGCAACCGTTCATATTGCAATTTTGTTAAAACCTCCCTGGGATTTACAAGGCTGCCAGTGCCCTGGACTATCATTTCAGAAGGTACATTTATCGAATAATCTATAGTACCCGGTTCCACATAATAACCTGCATTCGTGTTCCAACCTTTGATGTTGTCATAAACAACTACACGGGGAAACCAGGACGAGATCTGATAAATGGATCCGTTTAAGGAGGGCATCACCCCCATAAAGTCAGATCCTTTCACAGGCAGTGTAAAATGATAATTAATGCTCAGTGTAATACTTTTTGAAGGTTTTAGTGTATTTGGAAGGTTGATTTTGAGTTGGTCGTTCATTAGCTCATAACCTGCCCTGGCTACCTGGTTCCTGGATTTACCTGGGACCGAGACCGCATCCAACACGAAGCCTTCGGTATACTCCTGAATACCGAAACGGCTCCCATTTATCGGAGTGAGCGCCGAAGCACGTGAGTCTTTCCTAAAACGGTTCTGTGCTAGACCAACCCAGATTTCTTGTAAATCATGAGGGCTATTATTGGTGTACCTGACCGTCATTTTAGCGGAGAAAACTCTTGATAAAGTATCAAAACGTCCCACTATTTTATAGTCTGCTTTATTTTGCCAATACCCTGCTCCCGGCCTGCCGTTTGCAGTTCTGTACAAATCGTCTGGCGGATAACTCATAGACTTAAAAGTTTCATGAGGATCAAAGAGCACTGCTTGTTGCGCGTACAATGGCTCGATGAAAAAAGCCATGGCCACAAGCCATAAGCAAAGTGTGATGCTTATCTTTTCTCTTTGTACCATTGGTCGACTTTCTCCTTAAATGATTTTTGATTCGGGTGTTCTAGGTGCGAATCGAGAAAATTTCCCTTTCGATCTAAAACAATATATCGTGGATAGGTATTCATCTTATAGATATCTCTAAAAAAATCGTGATCTTTTGACCCATTTACAAGATGCAAATTGATTTCCTGCTCCATCTTGTGTTCTTTTATATATTCCCGCCAGTCAATCCCATCCTTTGTCTCCAAGGCAATGGTAATGAATGCGACATCGGTACTGTCCTTGTAATTTGCCGCAATGGCCCTAAATAATGGGAGTGTTTCCTTGCATGGTCCACACCATGTACCCCAACAATCTATGACCAACATTTTACCTTTAAAATCAGATGAGCGAACCAATTTTCCGTCCGTATCTGGCAAAGCGAAATCAGGAGCAGGCTTACCTACCTGCAAGTTTTCATAGGTATGATAAAATGCTTCAAACGCTTTGATATCTTCTGCATTCGTTAATGCCCTTCTAATTTTCGGATAAAATTCATCGAGCTCCGAAGTCAATCCTTTCGTACGAAAAAGTGCATAATAAAATGGAATGATGTTCTTTTTTATTAAAAACTGGTTTTTGTCCTGTAATATTGGTGCCCATTTTTCAAATCTTGATGCTGCGGGATTGATCAATGCTTGTCCCTCTTCGAACCCAACGACGTAATTATGAACCATGTCCTCACGGCAAATCCTACCCAAATCCGTTCCTTTAAAGCCTTCGCCCTTTAAATACCAATCGGCGAAATTATCTGGCAAAGTATTGTTGTCCTTATGCAGTTTCAAATAAGTTTGTTTAATCTGCATCCGAAGCAAACCTGTATAACGGCGTAGTAAGGACAACTCAGCAGGCTTTACTACTCCTGCTTTCTTAAGCAAGACCTCTCCCCTTTCATTCAGCTTTTTAAGATCAACAATCAACTCTTCTAGATTCATCTTAGCCAACTTATCGGTTGAAATCTCGTACAAGCTGTCCATTTGATAAGGAAGACTTTGTCTGAAGCCCTCAATTCCATTAAAATTAACCGTAGGACGAACTGTCCGTGATTTAGCACGAATCATCAAATTAACATCCTGAGCTCCGCTTATAAATACCGGAATCTGATTCAAGGATATAATCTGTAAGGCGAATGGCAAATCTTTTTTAATTAAAATCTGACCTGACTTTTTAGGCATAACCATCTCTGTTTCCCAAACAGTTTCATCCTGATCTTTTAAATGAGAAAACGCGACAAAATGTAGGTCCGGACAATTAACTGTTACATTAAGCCTGATCTTTCCCGAAGGCTCGTCTGCAGCACGAAGCCCACTAGACGCTAATATCAATAGCGTAAAGCAGCACAAGAATAATTTTAACTTCATTATAGTTTAGGTTGGTTTTTAGTATAGGCGAGGCTAGTACTAAAAAGGGTGAAAACAATTGCAAATTATTTTCACCCTTTTGTGATAAGCGATAAAAACTTAGCGCGATTTTACTTGTATTTTATTTCCCTCAATCCTAAAATCAACCTGATTACTACTAAATTTAATGTTGTTTAAAATCTTGCTTACATCTTGTGTTTTAGGCATATCAATAGTAAAATGCAGATTTTTAAGTGCATCATTTTCAAAATTGAATTCCAGATTATACTCGCGTTGCAGGCGAGCTGCAATTTCTTCCAGCCTACTGTTGTCGAAATAAATATCCGAGGCTTTCCATGCAGTATAAACTCTTAAGTCTGACTCAGTTTTAGACAATTGTTTTTCCTGCTTATTGTATTTACCCAGTTCGCCAGGCAATAGATAGACGGATTGATTTCCTGTCTCCAGACTAACCTTTCCACGTTCAAGCGCGGTGTGGATCACATTCCCAAAGGTGTTGATACTAAATGCTGTACCCAGCACCTTCACATTCAGGTTTTTCAAATGAACTATAAAGGGCCTGGCGGCATTGTGGCTCACATCAAAATAAGCTTCTCCCTCTAATGTCACCTCTCTTTTTGCCGCTGAAAAAAATGTAGGGTAGCTTAGTTTTGACCCCGAATTTACCCATACCACCGTACCGTCACTGAGTTCCAGCTTGGTATACTTACCATTAGGCACCTCAACCACATTCATTTGTAATTCAGTTCCTTCTTTAAGCAAATTCCCTTCCTTTTGATAGATAAGGGTACTGCCATTCAAAGTGGCACCTTCAGATTTTAAGGCTTTTACCTGGCTTGCTGCCAGTTCAACAGTCTCCCCATTTGCCAGCGTAAGCTGAATCTGATCTGACACCTTCGGGGTAGATTTAACCCCATCATTCTGTTTTAAGAACAACCACCATGCTGGTGCCATCACAAGAGCGATTAAGGCGGCTACAGCCATTGCCTTATATAACTTTTGGCGATTAACTACACCTGTTTTCAACTGTTCCTTTTCTTTATGCCTTGCCTGTAATTCTTCCCAGCCTGCCGCCACCGGAAATTTATGCTCCGGATTTTCTTCCTTTAACCTCATATTTGTTTCTTCTGCCAGTAATAGCAATTCAAGCTCCTCTTCATTCAACTCTTCGGCATCCTGATCGTTTTCATAATTGCCTTCTATATGCTTCAACAGCTTATCCCAGTTTAACTTTTCTTCCTGATCCATATCCCTGTTAATAAAATCTAATCCATATACCAACTAAAACCATTATTCTGACCAATGACTGGCACTCACGTCGTAAAAACTCATAGGATAGTTTGATATGTGTTTTGACCGTATTTACCGAAATATCCAGCTGTTCAGCAATTTCTGTATATTTTAATCCCTCCTTGTTACTCAATAAAAACACATGCCTTCGCTTTTCAGGCATTTGTCCGATAATTTCCCATAACACCAAATCGCGTGCAGTCTCATGTTCCTGTACATCCTGTTCCGAATAACTGGCCATGTTCGCGGTCTTTTTCCGCAGCAGTTCATCATTAAAATCTACCTTTTTCGACTTTTTCCTATAACTCAATGATGCATTCCTTACAGCCCGAAAAGCATAGCTTTTAAAGCTGGCATGAATTTCTATCGTTGACATTTTATCCAGGCAATAGAGAAAAAAATTCTGAACAATATCCTTGGCGACCTCTTCATCTTCTACGACTTTATAGGCAATAGCACATAAAAAGGAATAATGCTCCCGAAATAAAGGTTCTATCTTTGAAAGATCTGCCATCGGCCTTATAGTTTAAGTATTGGGTTATTTAACTTCAATAATTTTAGTCACAATATCCAGACTTTTATCGATGTATAAGTCTGCTGAGAGCCCATCTATCCACTTCGTATACCATTCATTACCTGGATCAGCACTTTGATCCAGCATTCCCTTCACTTTATTCTTTTTAAATTCAGACAGCAGTATTGCCTGGTCAATATTCCGGGAAAATGCCGATAATTTGGCTTGTTCTTTACTAAATTTATCTAAGTTCAGGCTTACTGGATTAAGTTGGTTTTGCGCTAGCAATTTACTGTTTTCATCCACAATCCTAAACTTTTCATCCTGCCCAACTGATTCTTTTGCTAAATGCAAGATATTTTTCCAAACTGATGCTTTATTGAATTCTGTATAAACCGCCGGCTGAATACTATCCCAGGCCAAGGCTGTTGAATTGTCTTTTTCTCTGATCTTCAAATAAGCAAGCTTCCCTGGTAAAACTACATCTGCTCTTACTCCTCTCAACTGTGTTGAGGCTCCATTAACCCTGTAAAACTGGTGCTGGGTAAGTCTTAAAGATCCGTAACTTATATTTGGAGTTCCCTTGGTCTTATCTCCCATTTTTCCCATTGGGAGTGTTGCTTGGGCCGTTCCTTTTCCATAAGTCGATGGGCTACCAATGATAATTCCACGATTATAATCCTGAATTACTGCGGCAAATATTTCCGAAGCCGAGGCACTTTGTTCGTTCACCAAAACAACAAGAGGACCCGCGTACAGAGGAGCTCCGTTTGTAGTATGTATTTTTAGTTCATTTGGATCCTTAATCTGAACTTTAGGTCCCGCTCCTAAAAAGTAACCACTCATTTTAACCACTTCATCCAATGATCCGCCACCATTACCGCGCAGATCAAAGATGATTCCGTTCACATTTTCGGCTTTTAATTTAATCAGCTCTCTCTGCACATCATCAGCAGAACGGATTCCGGCAGGGTTTACCATGTCGACGTAAAACTCCTGCAAATAAATGTAGCCAATTTTATAACCGTTCTTTTCAATAATGGCGCTCCTGGCCCTTCCCTCTTCATCCTTTATTTCGCTTCGCTTCAGCGCAACGGTTTTCTCCTGTCCGCTACTTTTCAACAGCCCCAAAGACACTTCAGTATCCTTTTCGCCTCTGATCATATCTGCAATATCAGTGATTGGAATTCCCGTAACATCAAGCATAGCCCCTTTTGCATCACTAATGCTCAAAATCCTATCATTGACATCCACTAATCCACTTTTTATGGCCACTCCTCCTGGCCTTAAGGCTTTGATGAACACATCACCTTCCTTATCCTGAAGCTCTAATCCCAGGCCATAGAATCGTTTTGCCATCTGGTCATTAACACTCCTTGCCTTCACCGGAGGAAAATAGGAAGTATGAGGATCAACTTCAAGCGTAATGGTATTGATGTATTGACTAAATCTTTCATTTAAGGCCGAAGGCCCCGTTAGGTTTTTGAATGTATTGGAAACCCATTTGCCAACTTTTACTCTGGCTTCATTTTCTAAAGCAGCATTCTGCCCTTTACCATTGTTCAGATCTGACATTTTTTTCAATACCAGGTATTTGGCTTTTTTCTGCCACAACTGCGTCAATACCGCTTGGTTACTGGCAAAGTCGCGTAAATCTCCATTAAGTTGAATGCTTTCATTTTTACTGAAGTCAAAAGGCTTTTCCAGGATTCTTTTGTAGCCCCCGGCAGCCTCATTTAGTCTTTTATGAAAGATCTGGTATGCCGCGGTAAAAAAGTCAGAAGACCCATCATGCAATTCATTATCGATAGCCAACTCATACTTCTTTAGGTATTCGAGATCACTTTTCAAAAACACATCCTTATTCGGATCCAGGCCATTCAGAAATTTCGTCCATATAATTTTAGAGAAATTATCATCAATAGATTTAGGCCTTACATGCTTTTTTTCCAGATTCTGGATCACCCTTAGTATTGTATTTTTTTGAATGGCCGCAATGTCGGGAACTTCTGACTGCCCCATTGTGCCCTGCAGCGATCCTAAAAAAAATACTGCAGCACAAAAGGCTGATTTAAACACATTTAAATGGCTGTTATTATTCATCATTCTTGTTAATTTCAGTTGTCATTTTCGCAACATTCACAAATACACCGATAGATGCAATATCCGGTAAATGTGAATACATAATTTTTTGATCACTTATAATCATATGCCTTGTCAGGTTCGTTAGCATAAACTGATTAGTAAATTCATTCTTATTTAAGGGCGAGAGCTGCAGTACATGAGGGCTTGTAAAGGCCTCGACGGCCGTGGTACCCAGCTTAATATTTTTCCCCATATCTATACGAACAAAAAGAATTGAATCCTTATCTGCGAAAGAATCAGCGACCTTTTCAAATGCTTTTTTTTGCGCCAGTACACTATCAGCCGACTTATTACTAAATAGTACCTGCATTACCAAAACTTTTCCCTTAAATGAAGCGGGTGTTAAAATTTCTCCTTTGCTAGTTGTTAAACTAAACTGAGGACTAATAGCTCCTCGTTGAATGAGTTTATACCTCTCCAGCAAAATCCTCGTATCCGCGATGAACACCTCATCTTTAATTGTCAGTTCCGCATCTTCAAATAATGATTTTAGCTCATCAGATAAACCTTCTTTTCCAAGGCCTGCCTTCAAAACCTTATTAAAATAAGTCTTTTTTAGCGCCGTATTTTTCACATTATAAAGCAGATAGCTTGCCTTGTTTATAGCTGAGCTGGTACAGATTTCCTCTCCTTTAACCAGTTTGCGTAAGTTAAAATAGGTATCAAAATATTTAACAGGATTTTTGATGGTCTTACTTAACAAGGCATGGTCAATGTCTAACTTCTCGAATGCAGCTTCCATCATTTCTTTTGAAGAAGTATCCGTATTCCCGGTCTTCACCCATACATCTGCTGCAAGATAATCTGCATATAGCTTTCCCATCCTGGCATTGGAAATCTTGTCTATAGATGGCTGAAGTAATTTCTGGCCATAAACATGCCCAACCTTTAAGAAAATCATCAAAACAATTATTACTATATATTTCATCTATTTGTCTTTAAGTGTTTTTTCTATTTCTACTTCAAGTGTATTCTTCAATTCAAAGTCTATTGAAGCCGCAACCTTTCCTTCGCCATTTACAACTACCAAAAACGGGATGCTATCAAATCCAAAAACACTTCTCAAACCATCCTTATCAAAGCCTTTTTCGTCTCTTACCTGAGGCCATTCCATTTTTTCCTGTTCCAATGCTTTTTTCCATTTTTTATCCTCACTATCCATGGAAACAGCAAGAAAAACAACATTCTTATCTTTAAATTTATTGTACAGTTCCCTTATATGTGGAATTTCTCTCCGGCATGGCGCGCACCAGGAAGCCCAGAAATCAATTACTATTGTTTTACCTGCATACTCGCTCAAATCAGACTTACTACCGTTTACATTTAGCACTTCGAATACCGGAACCTTTCGACCGGGTTGTGTTTTTGCCATCATGTCTATTTTTTTCTTGAGCAATCTCCCATAATGCATTTCTTTGGCACGGTTACCTAACAATGCATAATGTTCTACCACTCTCCTATAGGGAAAATTGGCATAGAGATTTACCAGGTACCCCGAAAGCTCATTATCATTTTGCTCCTTAATAAAATTTGCAAGGTCCGTTGGCTTCAGGAGCCTCCATTTAATATACAGGTCATTAAGGGGGCTCCCTTTTAACAGATCGACGGTTAAATGATTTACATCCCCTTTAAAGGTCATATTGGTGTTCTCCAACAATACCATTACCCCAGAGCGGTTGATGTTTAAATAACATGATGTGGCATATTCCATTTCCCCTTTAATAGTGAAACGACCATTTTCAATTTCTACCGGGCCTGCAATCACCTTATTATCTTCAGATCTAGTGATCCAGGCTTTCCCATATTTTGCACCGGTAATTTCTCCCTTGATGACAAAACCGGCATAGGCTACATTAAAAAAAGGCGCCAAAAATAGCATTAAGTAAAAGGGTCTTAAATTCATTCGTCCGGTTGGTTTAGCTGATAAAATTCGCCTGATGGCGGTATAATATTTTATAAGGCGAACAGAAACGAAAAAAGGGTGAACAGATTTTAAAAAAAATCTATTCACCCTTTTAAAGGTCTTTTATAATACTTAATTATTTCTTATCAATACTTTAGGATTTGTCAATCACCCCAAAGGCGACTGTTTTCCATTTAATATAGCCCAGTTTTGCACATTGATCGGCTACTTCGGCTTCTACACTACCCGGTACATCGTTTACAATCTTCCAGCGTACGCTGTATTTACTATTATATCCGATATAAATTACAATATCATCAAATAAAGGTTCAACTGTTTCCAGTCCCTTAAGGTGTATATCTTGCAGCTCCTTAGCAAAGCGGAAAAGTCTTTCGTTCATCACTTTTGCCAGTGGTGGTGCTGGCTTAACATCTGGTTCTATAATCGCAAGTACAGTTACAGTCATCGGCTAAAATCTCAGTAATACTACTATTTTTAGCAAAGCTAACTATTATTCCCGAATTTATTAACATTTATGATTTGAATACTGCTGTTAATGCAATCCCTGTTAACTTAATTGCCATTACATTAATTGACTATTTGTCGTAACCACCTAACAAACAACACAAACCAAATCAGGCTACATTAACCTCCACACATTATCAACAATAAGTGCAACAGCAAAAAAAATCAATTAAATTTGCTGAATGAGTAATGGCGGTTCTTCTAATTCAATTTTCGACAAGGTTTTATCTTTTATCGACTACAGCAACCAGAGTATTTTTCTTACCGGAAAAGCGGGAACAGGAAAAACTACCCTGCTAAAACGAATCAAGGAAACTTCTTCGAAAAAGATGGCCGTTATCGCTCCAACTGGCGTTGCAGCAATGAACGCCAAAGGCACCACCATCAATTCCTTTTTTCAATTGCCTCCAGGTTCCTTTTTCCCGGGAGACATTAGTCTTGAAAACCTTCAATCAGGCATACTCTCTATTCAATCGATGGTTTCTGATTTGAGCTACAGCAGAGAAAAAACAAGTCTTTTTAATGAACTCGAACTCCTGATTATCGATGAGGTATCTATGGTGCGTTGCGATTTGTTAGATGTAATTGATGCTATACTACGTACTGTTAGAAAAAACAATGCCCCCTTTGGCGGCATACAGTTACTCCTTATCGGCGATTTATACCAACTGCCACCAGTTACCAAAAGGGAAGATTGGACATTTTTAAGCAGAGCCTACCCTTCTCCGTATTTTTTTGATGCACTGGTGATCCGCAGAAACCCTGTTTTACAAATAGAACTCACCACTGTATTTCGACAAACTGAGCCTGAATTCATCAATATCTTAAATGACATCAGAAACAATCAGATTAACGAAAGCGGACTAGAACTATTAAACAAAAGATACAATCCTAGCCCCAATACTGCCGATGAGGTAAGCCCCATTATCATTACTTCTCACAATGCCGAAGCCAATGCCATCAATAAAGAGAAACTAGAGGAGCTTACTGGCACAGAATACACCTTTGAAGGTGAAGTAAGTGGAGAGTTTAGAGATCTTGGTTTACAAGCGGAACAAAGCTTGAAATTGAAGGAAGGTGCCCAGATCATGTTCATCAAAAACGATACTGGCGAGAACCGTAAATTCTATAATGGAAAGATTGGAAAGGTAAAATCGCTGAACGAAGGTGAAATCTATATTTCCTTCCCAAATGAACCAGACTTTTTATTAGAAAAAACCTCCTGGCAATCTTTCGAATACAAAACAGATACGGAAGAAGCCATTGTTCAACAACAAGTAGGTGAATTTTCTCAATACCCTATTAAACTGGCCTGGGCCGTAACCATTCATAAAAGTCAGGGTCTCACTTTTGATAGTGCAATTATTGATGCTGGGAAATCCTTTGTTGCTGGTCAGGTCTATGTCGCATTAAGTCGTGTAAGGACACTAAACGGCTTGATTTTAAAATCAAAAATCAGCACAGAAAGCTTAAGATCAAATACAGAAGTGATCAATTATATGAACCCTGCAAAGGAAGCTGAACTGGATGATATCTTAATCACTGCTCAGGAGAGTTTTATTCTGCAATTGGTCCTGGATCATTTTTCTTTTAGCCGCATTTATGCCGGATTGGAGACCATGGCATCCAACCCTGAAGTAGTCAAATCAATTCTGCCAGAATTTAAATCTTTACTTGTTCAGCTTAACAAATCAGTGAATGATCTATTGGCACTATCAGACCGTTTCCAAAATCAGGTAAAACAACTACATAAACAAAGCGGATTTAAGGATCAGGAAGCACTTCAAGCCCGAATTGAATCTGCGTTGGCTTACTTCATTAAAGAGCTAAACTTGCAGCTCATCAATCAGCTCAATAAAAATATCAGGATTAAACCAAAAAACAAGATTCAACAGCAGCTACAGCACCTGATGCAAAAGTACAGACAGGTGATAGAAGGCAGAATTGTGCTAATGCAATATGCTTCAAACCTTTTAAAGGAGCCTATTAAAACCGAGGATTATACAACCTGGATCAATAAACACAAAGTAAAAGCCAATACAAAACCGGGTTCTTCTTCCTCAGCTTCGCAGCAATCGACTGTTAACTTGCAATTATTTTAAATATGCCCCTATAACCCTTTATTACCAATGGGGTTCCTCGGGAAAGGTCTTACGCAACAGGGAGTTCCAAAGGAATATAAAAAGGAGTTTGAAAGGAGCTAGGGTCCTATCAGAGTCCTTTCAAACTCCTTTCGAACTCCTTTCAGACTCCTTCCAGGGTAAGACCGTTCCCGAAGGACACTACCAAAGCTGTCAGAGGTATGTGATTCATCAATCAAAATATCGTACATTATTCCAATATTTTTACACAAAAACATTACAATAATCTTACGAGATAATATTGTTCTCTTAAATCACTCTGATTATCTTACAATAGATTTAGTTCCAAAGCTAATTACCTTAAATAAATAGCCAATGAAATAAAGAAACAACAATAACAGATCATACTTCTTAAATGAGGTATTAATTCAGAGTCTCGATCACCAAATTCTCACAACTACGGAACCGAGACAATAGATTAATGCCCATGACAATATTTGTTGTACTTTCGCAGGTGCACTATAGTGTTATGGGCTCTATTGTAAACCCGTGTTCCAAGGTCGTGAGAAACCCGGTGGTGCGGTATTTAGAGCTCGCTATAGTGCACTTCGTTTTATACAATAAAGCAGCCTCCTATAGCTTTCTTTCTCCCCCTAAGAGACTCATTTTTAAACTTAAAAAATGAGCAAATGACACATCCGGAGTACTTCCAAAGCAGGCCAAAAGGCACCGAAACTGAACTAAAACAATTAGCCAAGGATTCAATCCAATTTTTTTTTGATGAATATGATCTTGACGAAAGCCAAGACTTATTATGGCAGCTTGTAAAGCAGAGTTTTTCTAGCACTTCTTCAACATTAAGTGCTCAGGAACGAGAAAACTTGATGAGTTTCTATGAAAACCTTCATCAAATGATTCTGTTTGCCAGCATTTTGCACAATGGCAGGGTAAGCCAGCAGGTTTGGAGTGTATAAGCCAGATTTTAACACCAAATCTATAGCGATTCCAATGATCTTCTGTTACCTGATTCCATACGGGTTCTAAACGGCTCCGGTACGGGTCCTCTACGGGTTCCCTACGGCTAAAAGCGTAAAGAACCCGTAGAAGACCTGTAGAGAATATGTCTGGAGTACGGTAGCAAAAACTGCCCAATTCGTTTACAAAATCCATCGGTATTATTTAATTCGGATTAGAACCCATTTTTTGTTGGTCTACATTATTTTATATCGACAAAATTCCATTAGCCTGCGCTTTCCGCGGAATTTCACCTTAATGAGATTTATCATTAATTATCTCGAGAGGTTTGCTGAAATAATAAAGGAAAAATGAGCGAAGAAACAGGTATCACAAGATCTATCGATCCAATAAGTAATAAGGATCAGGCACGCTATATTGATCCTTATAGCGACTTTGGATTTAAACACATTTTTGGTAAAGCCCACAACAAAAACCTATTAATCAGTTTTATCAATCAGGTGCTAAAAGGAAGGAAAGTAATTGTTGATATTCAGTATAATAATATCGAGTTTAAAGGGTCCGGTGAGGATTATAGGAAGACCGTATTTGATTTACTCTGTACTGGCGACAGGGGTGAAAAATTTATCGTGGAAATGCAGAAAGCAAAACCTAAAAACTTTAAAGACCGAAGTATTTTTTATACAGCAAATCTGATTCAGGAGCAGGGCATCGGTGTACCTGCAGATTGGGATTATGAGATTCCTGAAGTATTCTTTATAGGGATCATGAATTTTAATTTCGACGACAGCCATCCGGATCATTTTATACATGATATTAGGCTAATGGACAACAATACGCATCAGGAATTTTATTCAAAGTTATCGTATACTTTTATAGAGATGCCTAAATTTAAAAAACTGGAGACTGAATTGGAAACTGAACTGGATCAGTGGCTTTACATCTTAAATAACCTGGAAAAATTATCTAAAATACCGCTATCTTTGGTAGGCAATACAGAATACGAAAAAGTATTTGAGCTTGCTGAAGTTGGCAATTTAACGCGAGAAGAAATGTGCGAATACAATCAAAGATTAAAAATACAACGGGATAACTATAGCGTGATGGAAAATGCTAGAGATGAAGGCCGAGAAAAGGGGCTTATAGAAGGACACCTAGAGGGGCGTGAAGAAGGTCGTGAAGAAGGTCGTGAAGAAGGGCGTGAAGAAGGGCGTCAAGAAGGACGTGTAGAAGGACGTGAAAAAGGAATTGAAGAAGGAATTGAAATAGGGCTTAAAGGAGTAGCTCTCAAATTAAAAATTGAGAACATTCCTTTAAACCTTATCTCCAAAACTACGGGACTCACTATCGAACAAATAGCTTTGTTATAAATACTATCCTGTCGTTTCTTTTTGTTTGGTTAAATAGTAAACTGGTATCCCAATCAACATAATCAATACACCCCAGCCGCAAGTATCCGTTTTATAGATCAGCAAGGCAATACAAAGCGCAGAAGCCAAAACGATGTATAAAAACGGCAATACCGGATAACCAAAAGCTCTATACGGACGCTCTGCATCAGGCATCTTTCTTCTTAGAATGAAAATACCATAAATCGTTAAGATATAAAAGATCAAGACAATAATCACTACAAAATCTAACAAAGCACCATAACGTCCGGTAAGACACAATACTGAGGCCCAGGCTCCTTGAACCCATAGCGCCCAGCCCGGTACATCAAAAGCATTTAGTTTTGCTGCTTTCTTAAAAAACAGGCCATCTTTTGCCATGGTATAATAAACCCTTGCTCCTGACATAATCAAACCATTGTTACAGGCAAACGTAGAAATCATGATCATTACAGCAATGATAATAGTCCCTGCCTGTCCAAAAATATACTGAGCAGCCACAACCGCTACCCGATCTGATTTTGCTGTCGTGATGACATCCAAAGGCAATACAGCCACGTACATCAGATTGGCCAAAACATAAATGACACTTACGATAAGTGTTCCTAAAAATAAACTTAATCCAACGTTGCGTTTTGGATTTTTAATCTCGCCAGCGATAAATGTAACTCCAGCCCAGGCATCACTTGAAAAGATCGAACCTACCATTGCCGCAGCAATACCAGAAAGCAATAAGCTACCACTAATTGGTGTCCAGGTCATTGTTTCCAGACTAAAAGAGCGAGTCTCCCATGCATTGGCCCAATTTGCATTCCAAACTTCAGCTTTTGCGGCCAAAGTAAAACCAAATATGATCAATCCGAACAATGATAAAATCTTTACGATCGTTAAAACAGTTTGCAAAATCTTGCTGTCTTTTACCCCACGGCTGTTCACATAAGTTAGAAAAACAATGGTAACTATGGAAACCAGTTGGGCAGCGCTAATCGTATAAAGTTCCGGCAAGCCCTTATCACTTACCCCGGTTTGAATTTGCCAGAGGATATTATTTTCACTAAAAGGTTCAAACAAATAGGCCGCAAACTTCGAGAAAGCCACCCCTACTGCAGCAATGGTACCCGTTTGTATCACCCCAAAAAGGCTCCAACCGTATAAAAAAGCAATCAATTTATTATAGGCTTCTTTGAGGTAAACATATTGTCCACCAGCTTTAGGAAACATGGCACTAAGCTCACCGTAGCTTACGGCAGCAATAACCGTAATCAAAGCTGTTACCACCCAAATTAAGGTCAGCCATCCAGCAGAACCTACTTGCCTCGCAATATCGGCACTAACAATAAATATTCCGGAGCCGATCATCGATCCGGCAACAAGCATTGTACCGTCTAAAAGGCCGAGCTCTCGCTTAAAAGAGCCATCCTGATTTTCTTTCTCCATATTTTTTGTTTGGTCTGATTGGTTTGTCAGGGCGATACTTTCTTTGGTCAATCCCCCCTTCTTACAGCTAAGATATTTAAAAACACAAAACGGACAATATTTATTTTCCTCTTTTATTGTTTACCTCGCAATTGCAAAATAAAAAATCAGCGTTAGATGCGACAGGGAGCACAAAACTCCTTTTTTTCAAAAAAGGTTTGCAATCAATTGATTAAAAATTTGTTAATTACGTTTACTCAACTATTTTTGTTGTAGGCCCAATTGTGAAAAAACGCATATCAAGAACCACCGCGAACCACAAAACGGAGAACCAAATGAACTAAAAAAACAAGTTAAACAACCTAAACGAGAAGAATTAAAGTATGGAGTTTTTACAAAACAATTTAATTTACATGATCCCTGTATTGGGTTTAATTAGCCTTCTGGTAATGGCAATTAAGAGTGCGTGGGTAAATAAGCAGGATGCGGGCGACGCAAAAATGCAAGAACTTGCCGGTTACATAGCCGATGGAGCAATGGCTTTTTTAAAAGCTGAATGGAGGGTACTAAGTATTTTTGTGGTGTTTACTGCTGCATTACTAGCTTACTCAGGCAGCATTCATGAGGTAAATGGTATAGTCTTACATTCAAGCTGGATCATTGCTGTCGCCTTTGTGATTGGTGCTATATTTTCTGCAACTGCAGGATACATCGGTATGAAAGCGGCGACTAAAGCAAATGTTCGTACCACTCAGGCAGCAAGAACCAGTTTAAAACAAGCTTTAAAGGTTTCTTTTACCGGTGGTACCGTAATGGGACTTGGTGTTGCCGGATTGGCAATTCTGGGTTTAGGAGGTTTATTCATCGTTTTTCTTCAAATATTTAATGTTGTTGCGGCCAACAGCACAGAAATGAAAACGGCAATAGAAGTATTGACTGGTTTCTCACTGGGTGCCGAATCCATCGCTTTATTTGCTCGTGTTGGTGGTGGTATCTATACCAAAGCTGCCGATGTTGGTGCAGATTTAGTGGGTAAAGTTGAAGCAGGTATTCCTGAGGATGACGTGCGGAATCCGGCCACCATTGCCGATAACGTAGGTGATAACGTGGGTGATGTAGCTGGTATGGGTGCCGATTTATTTGGTTCGTATGTGGCGACCATCTTAGCCACTATGGTATTGGGTCAGGAAATTATTGTCGAAAAAATAAATGGAATTGCAGTAGATAACCTAAATGGCTTTTCACCGGTATTGTTACCAATGGTGATTTGCGGCTTAGGTATCATCTTCTCTATTATAGGCACCTGGTTTGTTCGCATTAAGGGTGAAGATTCAAATGTGCAGACTGCGCTAAACTTAGGAAACTGGGGATCAATCGTGATCACCGCCATTGCTTCTTACTTTATCGTAATGGCTATGCTACCTACGCATTTACATTTACGTGGTATTGATTTCACTAGTTTAGATGTGTATTGCGCCATTATAGTAGGTTTAGTAGTAGGTACTTTAATGAGTATCATTACCGAATACTACACCGCCATGGGCAAAGGACCTGTTAACTCAATTATACAGCAATCTGGTACAGGCCATGCCACCAATATCATTGGTGGTTTATCGGTTGGTATGAAATCTACAGTTGCGCCTATCCTTGTTTTGGCTGGTGGTATCATTTTCTCCTATGCTTTTGCAGGTCTATACGGTGTGGCTATTGCTGCTGCGGGTATGATGGCCACTACGGCTATGCAATTGGCGATTGATGCTTTTGGACCAATTGCCGACAATGCTGGTGGTATTGCCGAAATGAGCCAACTACCTCCAGAAGTACGTGAACGTACAGATAACCTGGATGCGGTTGGGAACACAACTGCTGCTACAGGAAAGGGATTTGCAATTGCTTCTGCAGCCTTAACCTCACTAGCCCTATTTGCGGCCTTTGTGGGTGTAGCGGGTATTTCTGCTATCGACATTTACAAAGCTCCAGTATTGGCTGGCTTATTTGTAGGTGCGATGATCCCTTTTATTTTCTCTGCACTGTGTATCGCAGCAGTTGGTAAAGCCGCAATGGATATGGTACAGGAAGTTCGTCGCCAGTTCCGCGAAATTCCGGGAATCATGGAATATAAAGCAAAACCTGAATATGAGAAATGCGTAGCCATATCTACCAAAGCCTCTCTTCGTGAAATGATGTTACCGGGTGCAATTGCCTTATTGGTACCAATTATCGTTGGTTTCGGTTTCAAAGGTGTTTTCCCTTCTGTAAGTTCCGCCGAGATATTAGGTGGCTTATTGGCAGGTGTTACTGTTTCAGGCGTATTAATGGGCATCTTCCAATCTAACGCTGGTGGCGCATGGGACAATGCCAAAAAATCATTTGAAAAAGGTGTGGAGATCAATGGTGAAATGCATTATAAAAAATCAGAACCACATAAAGCCTCTGTTACAGGAGATACAGTTGGTGATCCGTTTAAAGATACTTCAGGACCATCAATGAATATCCTGATCAAGTTGATGTCGATCGTTTCCCTGGTGATTGCTCCTTATATTGCCGTGAGCAGTTCGGCAGAAACTTCAAAAACCAAAACGTACACAAAGAAGATTGAGGTTATTGCTCAAGCGGTAAACCCAACAAAAATCATTTCCAATACCAAAACCATTCAAGTTGTAAAAGACAGCGTAATAACGAAGCTGTAGTTTAAATACCGTCTAAAAATAAAAGGGATTTCTAAAAAGAATCCCTTTTATTTTTAGATATATTTTCTTTAGGTTTGACACTACGATGATAATTGCATTTTTTACGACTATCAGATAAACAATACTTTCAAATTAAACAGCACAAAAAAACTAACTTATTAAACTAAACCACAAATTATGAATTTTAGAAAGTCAATCGACTTACTCACCAAGGAGGCGTCAGAGAGCGGTGAGGGAACACTAAAAAGAACACTTGGGCCAGTAAATCTGGTTGCTTTAGGTATTGGAGCAATCATCGGAGCTGGGCTATTCTCTATCACTGGTTCGGCGGCAGCTAACAATGCCGGTCCTGCCATCACAATCTCTTTCGTTATTGCAGCTTTAGGCTGCGGCTTTGCAGGCTTGTGTTATGCAGAATTTGCATCCATGATACCTGTTGCCGGTAGTGCCTACACTTATTCGTATGCCACAATGGGCGAATTTGTAGCCTGGGTTATCGGTTGGGATCTTGTTTTGGAATACGCTTTAGGAGCTGCAACGGTTTCAATTAGCTGGAGTAGGTATCTGGTCAAATTTTTGGGCTATTACGACCTTCATCTCCCACCCCAGGTCACCATGTCACCTTTTGAACACGTTACCCTATTAGACGGCACTGTTGTTCATGGTATGATGAACCTACCTGCGGTATTTATCATTGTTTTAATGTCTTTCATTCTGATTAGAGGTACAAGTGAGTCTGCATTTGTTAACGGTCTTATTGTATCCATTAAAGTGGTGATCGTTTTCATTTTTATCTTCCTTGGATGGAAATATATCAATACAGAGAATTATTCGCCATATTTTATCCCTGCCGATAAACCAGGTCATGAGAGTGTGTTTACACATGGATGGGGCGGCGTAATCAGGGCTGCAGGTATTGTATTCTTTGCCTATATTGGTTTTGATGCCGTATCCACTGCTGCACAGGAAGCCAAGAATCCTAAAAGAGACATGCCAATTGGTATCCTGGTATCTTTATTTATCTGCACCATTTTGTATATTCTTTTTGCACACGTAATGACTGGTGTTGCCAATTACGATCTTTTCAAAGGTCAGGATGGTATTGCTCCTGTTGCGGTTGCTATTGACAATATGGGTCTTAAAAATGCCGCCGGAGTTGTGACACCTGCTTTCCCATGGTTAAACAAACTAATCATTCTAGCTATTTTAGGTGGTTATGCTTCAGTAGTTTTAGTGATGCTATTGGGCCAATCAAGGGTATTCTTCTCGATGAGTAGGGATGGTTTATTGCCTAAGGTTTTCTCAGAAGTACATCCTAAATTCAGTACTCCAGCAAAAAACAATTTATTGTTCATGGTATTTACGAGCTTATTTTCTGCATTTGTACCAGCTACTGTAGTTGGTGAGATGACCAGTATCGGTACCTTATTGGCCTTTATCCTGGTATGTATTGGTATAGTTATTTTAAGAAAGAGAATGCCGGATCTACCAAGAGCGTTTAAAGTGCCATTGGTTCCTTTAATTCCAATTTTGGGTGTTGTAGTTTGTCTAGGTATGATGGTATTTTTACCATTAGATACTTGGGTACGTTTATTGGTTTGGATGATTATTGGTGTAAATGTTTATCTGTTCTATGGTATGAAAAACAGTTTACTATCAGACAATAAAAAAGAAACCTTGATGAAAAGCACCAAAACAGTTTCCTATATTGGAATTGCATTAACTGTACTTTTAGTGATTGTAGCCATTATTCACCACCACATTACTGATGGTGGCGATACCGGACTATACTATTTCTCCTTAATTTTTGCTGCTGCACATTTCATTCTTTATGCATTTAAAGCTGCTAATGCTGGTGACGTAACGATTAAAGAAATCAAGTAATCAACTGGTAAAAAACATCATAAAAAAGCCGCCCTGCACATATGTAGGGCGGCTTTTTTAATGAACAGGCCGGGGAGCTAGGCCAATCTCAGTTCTTCTCCTACCACACCATTCTCCCATAATATAGCCTTTACCATATCCGCACAAGGGACAGAAGACATTACTTTAAGCAACTTATCTTCAAATGAAAACAACCAGTTCTGTTTACCAAACAAAAGATTAAAAACTGGTTTCACAGCAATCATGTCGATTCTGTTTTGTACTGATGTTTTAAAGATGACCGTGTTCATGGTTGTTAAATTATACACCAAAGATGGGTAGTTTAACTGAACTAGTAAATCGATTTAAGGTGGAGCCGGGCAAAAAACCCGGTGAACCACGAAAAAAGATCGGTGAATTTATTACGACTAAATGCTCCCCGCTTCCACAACCTTGCCAATCACAATGATTGCAGGATAAGTAAGTCCGCCCAGAGCAGCAGCTTCAGAAAGATTCTGCGCTGTGCAAACCACTTTTTTCTGATGCGGTAACGAAGCGTGTTGTATAATTGCCGCCGGCATATCGCCCAGACCAGCGTCCATATAAATCCCTGCAATTTCTTCAAGCTTTTTCATCCCCATATAAATCACAACTGTCGCAGAACTATTTATTGCGCAACGAAGATCTTTAGATAAGCTCCCATCTTTTTTAGTTCCAGTTATGATCCACATGCTTTCACTCGCACCACGGTGTGTCAAAGGAATTCCACTTAAACCTGTAGCCTGCATACTGCTGATACCCGGTATATAATAAGCAGGAATCCCATGCTTTTCCGCAAACAATACCTCCTCAAAGCCACGTCCAAAAATAAAAGGATCACCTCCCTTTAAACGGACCACAACCCGATGTGTTAAACTATATTCCTTTATTAAATCATGTATAACTTCTTGAGGGGTGTAATTTCCATAGGGTTGTTTACCTACGTAGACCAATTTACAATCCTTCGGAGCGATTTCCAGCAGTTTTTTATTGATTAAATTATCATAAAGTATCACTTCTGCTCTTTTTAATACCTTATATCCCTTCATAGTGATCAATTCCGGATCTCCAGGACCTCCTCCGACTACAAATAACCCAAAATCACCAATTTTTTCAGACATAAACACATAATTAACAGACAGAAAACAATAGATAGGTAAATAATTAAGTCAAAAATATAATATTTAATGATAAATATCACAAAAAATTGAATTTTATGTTTTAAAAACATACATTTGAATAACATAAATCATATTTAAATCAAAAACATGATTAAAAAACATAAAAAACAATAAATAAAACACAACAAAAAATAATAAAACAAAAAAAAATCAACAAAAAAGAAGAATAAAACACAAGAAAATTCACAAATCCATAAAACAATAAAAAATAAAGATCATGAAACAAGAAAAAATAGTCATAATTGGAAATGGAATGGTCGGATATAAGTTTTGTGAGAAAATAATTAGTAAAAAAACCGATTTCGACATCATAATTTTCGGAGAAGAGCCAAGAAGAGCCTACGACAGAGTTCATTTAAGCGAATACTTCAATGGCAAAAGCGCTGACGATTTATCTTTATCGACATCAGAATGGTATACGCAACAAGGAATAACACTTTACTTAAATGATCCGGTAAAGGAAATTGATAGAAATAATAGAACTGTACACTCATCAAAAGGCCTTACGGTAAAATACGATTACTTGATCATTGCCACCGGCTCTGCTCCTTTTGTCCCGGATATTCCCGGAATAGACAAAGAAGGTGTTTTTGTATACCGTACAATTGAAGACCTCGACCTCATTAGAAATTATGCTACTCATGCAAAAACCGGAGCTGTACTGGGCGGAGGCTTATTGGGTCTGGAAGCTGCAAAAGCATTGATTGACCTAAACCTTAGTGAAACAAACGTAATAGAATTCGCTCCCCGTTTAATGCCCAGACAAATTGATTCTGCCGGAAGCGGAATGCTTCAAAGCAAACTAAAAGCCCTGGGACTAAACATTTATACCAATAAAGGAACAAGTAGTATTGAAGGAACAGATCGCATCAGCGCTTTAAAATTTAATGATGGCACCGAACTAAAAACAGATATGCTGGTGATTTCTGCAGGGATAAGACCCAGAGATGAACTGGCTAAACTTTCCGGCATTGAAGTAGGCACAAGGGGCGGCATTATTGTAAATGAATATATGCAAACCAGCGACCCATCTATTTTTGCTATAGGTGAGTGCGCGCTTTTTGATCATAACATCTATGGACTGATTGCCCCTGGTTACGAAATGGCCGAGGTGGCTGCAGCCAGGATTTGTAACGACATCAAAAATTTTAAAGGTTTTGACATGAGCACCAAACTAAAACTTATTGGTGTGGATGTAGCAAGCTTTGGAGATCCTTTTACCACTGAACCAGATGCAAGAACCATCCTTTTTGAAGATAGCCACAAAGGAATATACAAACGCATCAACATCAGCAACGATGGAAAATATCTGCTTGGCGGAATATTGATCGGAGAAGCAGAAGCTTATAACATGTTGCTGCAAACCGTAAACAATAAAATCTTGCTCCCTCCTAACCCAGAAGACCTGATTCTTGGATCAAGGGGCGGTAGCGCTCAATCAGAAAATGCTGGTCTGGCCGGACTACCAGATGAAGCATTAATCTGCAGCTGTGAGGGTATATCTAAAGGTGCAATCTGCAATGCCGTTTCAGAAGATGGCTGCGAATCGATTGACGCCATAAAGAAATGTACAAAAGCAGGAACAGGCTGTGGCGGTTGTATCCCTATGGTTAAGGACCTGATGCTACATACTATGAAACAAAATGGCAAATATGTTAGAAACGTAGTTTGCGAGCATCTCCATTTAAGCAGACAAGAACTTTATGATCTGATAAAAATACACAACCTAAAGAATTACGAGCAAGTACTGGACAATCTGGGCAAAGGAGATGGCTGCGAAGTATGCAAACCATTGGTATCATCGCTATTGGCAAGTTTATGGAATGACATGATCTTAAAAAAAGGCAATGATACTGCCCAGGACAGTAACGATCGTTTTTTAGCAAATATTCAAAAGGGAGGTACCTATTCTGTCGTACCCCGAATACCAGGTGGAGAAATTACCCCGGAAAAACTGGTCATTATAGGCCAGGTTGCAGAAAAATACGGCCTTTACACCAAAATAACCGGAGGACAACGTATAGATATGTTCGGTGCACACCTGAGCGATCTTCCTTTAATATGGGAGGAATTAATCAATGCAGGTTTTGAAAGCGGACACGCTTATGGGAAAGCTCTTCGTACGGTAAAAAGCTGTGTAGGTAGTACATGGTGCAGGTTTGGATTACACGATAGCGTAAGCTATGCCATCCGAATAGAGGAACGCTACCGGGGTCTGCGAGCACCTCACAAATTAAAATCAGCGGTTAGCGGTTGCATCCGCGAATGCGCGGAGGCGCAAAGCAAGGACTTTGGAATTATAGCCACCGAAAAAGGCTGGAACTTATATGTATGCGGCAACGGCGGTAGCAAACCACAACATGCCTTACTACTAGCAGCTGATGTGGATAGCGACACTTGTATTAAATATATTGACCGCTTTTTGATGTTCTATATCCGCACGGCTGATCCTCTAACGCGAACAGCTCCATGGTTGAATAAGATGGAAGGCGGCATGGAATACCTGCGAAATGTAGTGGTAAACGATAGCCTAGGCATGGCCGAGCAATGGGAATTGGAAATGCAGGCACTTGTTGACAGCTACCAATGCGAATGGAAGACTGCGATAGAAGATCCGGAGATCAGGAAACGCTTCAATCACTTTGTAAACGCCCCAGAAGAAAAAGACCCAAGTGTAAAATTTGATGAAATGCGCGGTCAGAAAAAAGCGGCTGACTGGACATTAGCTTAACCCAAAGACAGAAATCATGATAGAAACAACAACAAACTGGTTTGCAGCCTGCCGCGTAGAAGATGCGGTAGAGAATGGTGGTGTATGTGTAAAGTGCGGAGATGATCAAATTGCACTATTTTATTTCACGCGCCGGAACGAGTGGTACGCCACACAAAACCTTTGTCCACACCGTCAGCAAATGGCCCTTAGCCGCGGCATGATTGGCTCTGCAGGAGAAGATCCCAAGATCGCCTGCCCCTTTCACAAAAAAACATTTTCACTGGCAACTGGTGAATGCCTGAGCGGAGATGAATGTGCAATACAAACTTATCCAGTAAAAGTAGAGGATGGGTTAGTATACATAGGTCTAAACAACTAAGCATAAATTGTAGTAATAAAAAAATGCCTGAACATGAATAAGCAATATTACAAGAGCCATTTAAAATTGGATTTTATAGCCATTACCGGTCAGCACATGCTGAACAGGTCGAAGGTTCTTGTAATCGGCGCAGGAGGCCTTGGCTGCCCATGTTTAATGGCCCTGACCGCATCTGGCATAGGCAATATTGGCATTGCAGATGGTGATATCATCAGCACCACCAATATTTCAAGACAAACGCTTTTTAATTATACCGACACCGGAAAATCCAAAACAACTGCTGCAATTCATGCACTCAGCACCAGAAATCCTTATCTACTTTATCATGAACACCGCTTTTTTGTAGATGAAGAAAACATTTTACAACTGATTGAGGCCTACGATGTGATTGTGGATGCCACCGATAATTTTGAAGCCCGATATTTAATTAATGATGCCTGTGTAGTCAAGGATAAACCATTGGTTTATGGGGCTATATTTCAAACAGAAGGACACTTAACGGTATTCAATTACAAAAACTCAGCTACACTTCGCTGTCTTTTCCCTGAACCGGATCAGGGAGCCTACATCCCCTCTTGTTCAGATACCGGTGCTTACATGATTGCGACCAATATCATTGGAACGATGATGGCCAATGAAGTCATTAAAACTATCCTGGGCCAGGAAGATATATTGAATGGAAAACTACTCTCCTATGAAGCCTTAAGCAACCATACAATTCGAACGACCTACTATCCTGATAAGCTTTCGAAAAACATAAGCCACTCCAGATTTAAAGCCCTGCAAAAACCCATTGAACTGACCGCAGAAGCATTTATGGAAAAAGCACAGGCGACAGATGTAGAACTAATCGACGTAAGAACAACAGCAGAAAGAATCATCCAGCATTTAGGTGGCAAGCATATTCCTTTACCCGAATTGAGCTTAGTCAATTTAACCAGATTTCCATCTACACAGCATTTTTACCTCTATTGCCAGACTGGGGCAAGAAGCCTCCAAGCCGCAAAATGGCTACGGGCTAAAGGCTACAAAAATGCCTTCAGTCTAAAAAATGGCATCACAAATTTTAATTATCAATTTCAAAACTCCTAACGAATGCGCGATATCACCAGCAAACAAATTACATTAAGAACAGCAAAAGCTGTAGCGGTGATTTATTGCACAAAGGAAACCCTCGCGCTCATCAAAAACAATGAACTGCCTAAAGGTAATCTTTTTGATGTAGCCAGAGCAGCGGGATTTTTAGGGGCCAAACTTACTCCACAACTCCTTCCACATTGCCATCCTGTAACCATAGACGGCATGGACATTAGTTTTGAGATCAATGAAACAGAAAGACCGGGCATTACCATCAGTGGAAATGCAAAATCTATAGGAAGAACAGGCATAGAAATGGAAATGCTGACAGCAGTTTCTATAGCGGCTTTAGAAATCTACGATATGCTTAAACCCGTTGACACCACATTAGAGATAGGCGGCATCAAGCTTTTACAAAAAACAGGCGGTAAAAGCGACCGTAAAAAATACTTTTCAACCCCTCCTACCTGCGCAATTTTAGTCTGCTCAGACTCGACTGCAGCAGGGAAGCGTGAAGACAAAAGTGGGTTGATGATCAAACAAATGCTGGAACAGGTAAATGCAAATGTTGTGGCTTATGAAATCGTAGCAGACGACAAAGCGTTGATTCAGCAACAATTACTCAAATGGGTTGCAGAAGATGTTCATTTTATATTTACCACCGGCGGAACCGGATTAGGACCACGCGACAATACCGTTACCGCAGTTAGCGAAATACTGGAGCGTGATGCAGATGGAATTACCGAAGCCATGCGCAATTTTGGACAAATGCGTACACCTATGGCCATGATGAGCCGAGCTGTTGCAGGATCCATTTCACACACTTTAATACTCACCCTCCCAGGCAGTACCGATGGTGCAAAAGAATCCTTAGAAGCAGTGTTACCGGGTATATTCCATGCCCGAAAAATGATGAAGGGAGGTGGACATTAGCTATGAAAACTTTTGAAGAAGCTATTGCAATCATTTCAGCCATATCCAGTCCTTTTGATGTGGAAATTATTAGTCTTGAAGAAGCCAATGGTAAGATACTGGCAGAAAACATTTACGCAGATCGGGATTATCCACCTTTTAACCGAGCAGCAATGGATGGGTACGCGATCATGCAAAACGACTGGGAAAAAGGCATCAGAAAATATAGCGTTATAGATACCATCTTTACTGGTCAGGCAGCCAAGTACCCTTTAGTTTCAGGGGCATGTTATAAAATAATGACAGGTGCAGCAACCCCAAAACTGGCAGACCTGATTATCCGCAGAGAAGATGCTGAAGAGCTTGAAGACAAGGTTCTATTACACGCTGATACAATTAAAACCTATCAAAACATTGCCCGACAAGGAGAAGATACCCTCAGCGGAACTTTACTTCTATCTGCTCCGCTAAGATGCACACCGCAAATCATTAGTTTACTAGCGACGGTAGGCAAGGCCAGATTACAGGTTTACAAATCACCTAGTATAGCCATAGTAACAACTGGAGATGAAGTGGTTAGTCCCGCTACCCAACTGAACCCTTTTCAGATTCGCAACAGCAACCAATACCTTTTAAAATCCTTACTTGAACAATGGAAAATCCTTCCCGTTTTATGCGAACATGTAAGTGACGATAAAGATAAACTAACTACCATTTTAACAGCTGCACTGGAAGCCGATTTAGTCATCATTAACGGAGCTGTTTCTGCGGGTGACGCCGATCATGTACCTGCAGTACTTAAAGAACTAGGGCTTAAAACACTGTTTCATAAGGTTAGCATCCGTCCGGGCAAACCTTTACTTGTAGGCAAAGCAAACAGCGGAACTGTCGTTTTTGCACTACCAGGCAACCCACTCTCCTGCCTTACCACGTTTACCATATTTGTTGAACACTACCTATATCGCAGCTTTGGATTCGAAAACAGACCTTTTCTAAGGATACCTCTTTTAGAAAGCAGAACTAAAAAACACCCTTTAACTGAATTTTTCCCTGTAAGCACAGGACATTCGGGCGGACTAAACCTCTTGCCCTTTAACGGATCAGGCGATGTCACGGCCGCTATCAATGCGAATGGCCTTGCAATGCAACCAGCCGTCTCGGCACAACTAAATGAAAACGACGTAATCAATTTTTATCCATTTAACAACTATATCAAATAACCATTATAAGTAAAAACCGGCGCCATAATCAATCATTTTAGAAACTTAAACCTAAACCAACATGACTGCTGACTTTAAACCACTAAGTAAACTAAACATTTTTTCAGCCAAAGGCATTCAAATGCGGACCTTTCACATCACATGGGTCACCTTTTTCTTTTGTTTCTTTGGTTGGTTTGGAGTTGCCCCATTAATGCCACTCATCAGAGAGCAGCTGCATTTAAGTAAAGACCAGATCGGGAACATTATCATCGCCTCCGTTTCTGCGACAATTATTGCCCGTTTAATTATAGGAAAGCTCTGCGACACCTTGGGTCCCCGGTTGTCCTACACCATACTACTTGCTGTAGGTTCTATCCCTGTAATGTGTATTGGATTAAGCAATAGCTACGAAAGTTTTTTATTGTTTCGCTTCGTCATAGGGATTATTGGTGCTTCATTTGTGATCACCCAATTCCATACATCGATGATGTTTGCACCCAATGTAGTGGGCACAGCCAATGCAGTAACCGGGGGCTGGGGCAACCTGGGTGGAGGAGTCACCAATTTAATTATGCCACTTATTGCAGCTGGTTTTGCAGGCTTAGGCTTTGTGAGTCATGGCGACTCCTGGCGCCTGGCTATGGTTGTTCCTGGTGTAATCCTGTTGATTATGGCCTTCATTTATTATAAATACACTAAAGATACTCCTGCTGGAAATTTCAAGGACCTGGAAGTCTCAAATGTCAAAACAACTAAAAAGGGTTCTTTTGTCGAGGCACTAAAGGACTACCGCACCTGGGTACTCGCACTTGCCTACGCAGCTTGTTTTGGAATTGAAATCACAGTAGACAATGTTGCAGCCACCTTTTTTACGGATCAGTTTGGGGCATCTATGATCATGGCCGGTGCGATGGCCAGCATATTTGGCGGCATGAACATTTTTGCAAGAGCACTTGGGGGCTATGTGAGCGATAAAGTAGGTAAATCTTACGGTTTGCGCGGAAAGGGATTACTACTTGGTGCATTATTGCTATTAGAAGGCATAGGAATTAGCCTTTTTGCCCAGTCGCACACCCTGGGTATGGCCATTGCAGCCATGTTGTTTTTTGCACTTTTCCTTAAAATGGCCAATGGCGGAACTTATGGCATCGTCCCTTTTATCAATAAAAATTCAATTGGAACCGTAAGCGGCATTGTGGGTGCTGGTGGAAACATTGGCGCAATGCTGGTAGGTTTCCTCTTCAAATCAGAACACCTAACCTACGCAGATGCCTTTCATTACATCGGTATTGGCGTAGCAATCATCGGCCTACTTGTATTTATTACAAAATTCCAAATCAAAGGGGTTGAAAAGACCGAAACGGTAAATCCTGAACTTCTACAAGCTTAACATTAATCATCAGCTTATGCCAGTGCACAGAAATAAGACATACACCAGTACCTGCTGTTATTGCGGGGTGGGCTGTGGCGTAAAAATCACACTGGATAAAAATAAAAATATAGCTGTTGAAGGCGATAAAGATCACCCTGTTAACCATGGCATGCTTTGTAGCAAGGGACTTAATCTACAATATACAGTTAACGACAAAAGCGACCGACTGCTGTATCCCCAAATGAGATACAGCAAAAGCATGCCATTACAAAGAGTAAGCTGGGATGATGCATTGAACCGTACAGCAGCTGTTTTTAAGACATTTATAGATAAATACGGGCCTGACTCTGTCGCGTTTTACGCATCAGGTCAGTGCCTTACCGAAGAGTATTACGTCATCAACAAACTCATAAAAGGCTTTATTGGCAGCAACAACATAGACACCAATTCCCGACTATGCATGAGTAGTGCCGTTACGGCCTACAAAATGGCCTTAGGAGAGGATAGCGTACCAATTTGTTATGACGATATTGAATTGGCGGATTGCTTTTTCGTTACAGGAGCCAATCCGGCATGGTGCCACCCTATTCTTTGGCGCCGTTTAGAAGCCCACAAAGCTGCCCATCCAGAAGTAAAATTGATTATTGTGGATCCAAGGGTAACAGACTCCTGCGGACTGGCTGACCTCCATCTTCAGATTAACCCTGGGACAGATGTCACCCTTAACCACGCCATCGGAAGGGCGCTTATTGAACGAAACTACATTGACACAGATTTCATCGACCAACGCACAGAAGGCTTTGAAGCTTACCAAAAAAGGGTATTTGAAAGAACACTAAAGGAATCTGCGGCAATATGCGGGGTTACGGTTGCCGAAATAGAACTTGCAGCCAACTACATCGGTAATGCCAAAGGATTTTTGACCATGTGGACTATGGGGCTGAACCAAAGTTCTATCGGTGTAAATAAGAACCTAAGCCTGATTAACCTAAATCTAATCACAGGACATATTGGTAAGCCGGGATCTGGCCCATTTTCGCTAACTGGACAACCAAATGCCATGGGTGGCCGGGAAGTTGGCGGCTTAGCAAACCTGTTGCCGGCACATCGCGACTTACTGAATGAAACGCATCGCAAAGAGGTACAACAGTTTTGGGGCGGCACAACCATTTCCGGTAAAGTTGGACTTACTGCAACCGAAATGTTCGAAGCGCTAAATGACGGGCGACTAAAAGCGATATGGATTCTCTGTACAAATCCTATTACCAGCTTACCTAATGCCCGTTTTGCTGAGCAGGCCTTAAAAAAGGCGAAGTTTGTAGTGGTTCAGGAAATTACGGATAAAGCCGAAACCCTAGCCTACGCTGATGTGATTTTACCCGCAGCAGCATGGACTGAAAAGGAAGGTACTATGACCAATTCTGAAAGACGAATCAGTCACCTCCAAAAAGTAATAGAGCCACCTGGTGAAGCTTTACCTGACGCAGAGATCATCTGTCGTTTTGCTACAAAAATGGGCTATAAAGGTTTTACCTATAAGTGTACGGAGGACATATATAAAGAGCACACAAAACTTACTTATAAATCCAGCATCAATATAAATGGATTGGACTACAAACAGATTGATGATTGCAAAACTGTGCAATGGCCATACAATAAAAAAACAGAAAGCGGAACAAAACGATTATTTACCAACCATTTATTCCATACCCCCTCTAAAAAAGCAATTATACATAGTCCTTCGGACGAACTGAAAAGTGAATTACCGGATGAAGATTTCCCTTTTATTTTAACTACAGGAAGGGTTCGAGACCAGTGGCACACCATGTCGAAAACCGGAAAAGTAAGCAAATTAAAACAGCACATTAAACATGCTTTTCTGGAAATCCATCCTATTGATGCGGCATTGCTGAACATTTCAGACAATCAAGTATTGGTAGTTAGATCCAGACGCGGCGAAGTACAGGTAAAATCTAAGGTATCTGCTACGATAAAGCAAGGCGTTGTGTTTCTTCCGATGCATTGGGGCAAAATTTTAGGTAGCGACCTGAACCGCGCCAACAACATCACCAGCACTATTATAGACCCCATCTCGAAAGAACCTGATTTTAAATATTGTGCGGTTAGTGTAGAAAAATACAAAAAGGATTTCCAGCGGATTGTGGTTATTGGCGCCGGTGCCGGTGCACATGGTTTTGTGAGATCGTATAGAGAGATCAATAAAGCCGATCAGATTACGATTTTCAGCAAGGAAAACCTTCCATTTTATAACCGGGTAATGCTTCCTGATTACATCAGTGGGACTCAAAAATGGGAACAACTGGTAAAGATGAAAGATGAAGAAGAACCAGAATATAACATCCGACATTTAAGGGGCATTGGGATTGAGAAAATTGACAGGGAGAAAAAATATGTAACAGACGTTACCGGTCGAAAAACGCCTTATGACATTTTAGTTATGGCTACAGGCAGTCGGGCAACCTTACCGAAAAACGCCCCTTCATTACCAGGCATTTTCACCATGCGAAATCGTAGTGACGCAGATGGTTTTAAAAAGCACATTCCTAAAAATGGCCACGTGGTTATTGTTGGCGGTGGCTTGCTTGGCTTAGAAATGGCTGCATCCTTACGGGAAATTGGTATGCGCATTACGATTGTACAACGGGTATCCAGGTTTCTGAACCGACAGTTGGACCCATTGGGCAGTCAACTTTTGCATGAAGAAATGGTAGACCAGGGCTGCGACATTTACTACAATGACGAGGTACAACTTTATTACGGCCGCTCCAAACTATCTGGAATTGAATTAAAAAGTGGGAGACGCATCAACTGCGATGCCGTGATATTGGCCATAGGAACCACGCCTAATATTGAACTGGCCCGCGAATGCGGACTGGATTGCAAACGTGGGGTATTGGTAAATGAGCGTTTACAGACCAGCGACCCATCTGTATATGCCATTGGTGAGATTGCAGAGTTTGAAGGCACATTGTATGGAATAACCGCGGCTGCAGAACAACAGGCCGAGGTAGTGGCCAAATTTCATAACGGCGACATTAGCACCTATTACCAGGGTAGTTTGTTCATGAATATTATCAAAATCCACGGCTTTGACCTTTGCAGTATTGGCCTTTCCGAATGCCCGGACTCCATAAACTATGAAGAGATTGTGTTCATTGACAAAGCCAAACGATACTATAAAAAATGTATCATCCATCAGGACAAGCTGGTGGGCACCATTTTAATAGGTGATAAGAGCGAGTTTCTGGAATTCAGGGATCTGATAGCCAACAAAACTGAGCTCAGCGACAAAAGGCTCCAGTTGCTTAGAAGTGGCAAAAAAACAGAACCTATGAGCGGCAAGCTGGTATGTAGTTGCAACAATGTAGGTGTAGGAAACCTACAAAAGAAAATCGCCTCAGGCTGCACAGACCTTACTCAGCTTTGTGAAGCAACTGGCGCAGGAATGGGTTGTGGATCTTGCAAGCCAGAAGTCAAACTTATTCTTCAAGAAGCATTACAACCCTTAGAAAAAACAATTTAGTATGGAAAGGAGCAGGATAAAAAAACATCAGATCAAAGTTAATCTTCCAGGCGGGATTGTATCTGTAGGCGACCTTTCGGTAATACTGGAAACACTTGAAAGTGCAGGCATTGAAAATGTAAGGTTTGGCACCAGGCAACAGCTTTATTTTTCTGCAAGTTCGGCCCAGCTAGAGGATATTGAACATGGCTTTTTGATGTCGGATACCGACTTTGAAACAGATGCAGATCGACATCCAAATATTGTGAGCTCGTACGTAGCAGAAGAGTTATTTAACAATTCAAACTGGTTACGGGAAGGTGTATACAAAGACATATTAGATTCGTTTGGCCACACACCCGGACTCAAAATAAACCTGATCGACGACAGTCAGACCCTTGTTCCTTTTTTTAGCGGGAACTTAAATTTCATTTCATCCGACATTGGTAATTACTGGCATTTATATGTCCGCTTTCCCAAAACAAACACGATCTACTATTGGTCGTCATTGGTTTGTTCGGAAGACATTGCTCCATTGAGCGAAATGATTGAATCCATGATCCTTGGTCATAAGCATTTGTATTACGACCAAGCGGAAGCTGATGGACAACAATTGGAAAACACCATAAAGACCAAGGGAAATTTTCTATTTCAATCGCCACAGTCCTTACTTAGAGCACCCGACTTTCAAGTACCTTATTATGAAGGTTTCAATAAATACAACGAAAAATACTGGTTGGGTATTTACCGCAGAAACGAATTATTTCCAGTTGCCTTTTTAAAGGAGCTTTGCGACATATGCCGCAAAACACGTATTGGACAACTATACACTACGCCCTGGAAATCCATTATCATCAAAGAGGTAGCGCCTACTGACCGAAAATTATGGAATGCAGTATTGGATAAAAACAGGATCAATGTTCGTCATGCTTCCAATGAACTGAACTGGCAAACTGAAGATCTGTGTGAAGAAGGGTTAGCCCTAAAACACGAGCTGATCCGAGAATTTAATGAGTACGATCTTAGAACCTTTAAACTTTGCTTTGCAATCAAGATCAACCCAAAAAGTGGTCTCTTTGGTGCCGTTATCATCAGAAAACAGGCCGTTACAGCGGACTCAGACGCAACAACATTATTTGACTTACTCCACACGGTCGACTTTAATCCCAATTCAAAACATTATTCCAGCTATGCCCAAGGCCTCCGTAAAACCGATTTATTTTCTAGCCTGGTACGGCTTTGTGAAGATTACTACCAACTGCAAACCTTAGCGGCCGGAAAACAACCTGACAATTATTACGAAACCAGCAACAATATTGAATCGGAAATAACTTACGTATACCAATGTGGGCGTTGCCTGAGTATTTATGACGAACTATGGGGCGAGGAAAGTCAGGAAATCCCTGCAGGCACTCCTTTTTCAGCACTCCCAACAGATTATTGCTGTCCGCTTTGTGAAGCAGGCCTCGCTCAGTTTACACCAATTATTAAAGAAACCTTAAACACATTTTAAAAATGGAACTAGACATCTACATCGCATTTTCTTTATACCTGGTGGGTTTCCTTTACGCTTCGGTGGGCCATGGCGGTGCAAGTGGGTATATAGCCGTACTTTCATTGTTTACCATTCCCGTTACCACCTATAAACCGCTTATACTAATCTTAAATATCCTCGTTGCAGGAGTAGGATTTTATCAATTCTGGCAAGCAGGCTATTTTAGATGGAAATTATGCAGGGTATTTCTGGTTACCTCCATCCCCGCTGCATTTATCGGTTCAAAATATTCTCTGGAAGGTAACATCTATCATTTATTGTTAGGATTAGCATTGATATTACCCATCATTAAATTACTGGGCATCAAACCCAACGAAGATAAAGCAGCTAAACCTGTAAAACTTATACCAGCCTTATTGATTGGCACACTGATCGGCGGACTTTCCGGAATGCTGAACATTGGTGGCGGCATCTTCTTAAGTCCCGTGCTCATTCTCTTAGGCTGGGCCAATGTAAAAGAAGCAGCCGCAGCCTCTGCCATATTTATTGTTTTAAACTCTCTAAGCGGCTTACTGGGCAGCGCTGCAACGCTCATTATAACCCCTTCGGCGATTACCTGGTTTATTATGGCTGCGGCCGGTGGCATTACCGGTGCCTATTGGGGCAGTAGCAGATTTCAGCACATTACGGTACGTTACCTTTTGAGTGCTGTATTAACTATAGCATCTGTCAAACTCTTATTTTTTATGTGATGGAATCGATTAAAGATCATTTAGGAAGGACTTTTAAGACACTAAGGATTAGCCTGATCAATACTTGCAACCTGGCTTGCACCTACTGTAGTTACAGCAATGAGGAGAGTCGAGAAAATCATTCAGCGGGTAAAGGCAATGCACTAAAGCCAAAAGAATTGATGAGCCTTATTGTTAAATTACATGAGCGTCTGGACTTTAATACCATTCGTTTTACAGGCGGTGAACCCCTTCTGTATAGAGAACTCCCCACGCTAATTAAGGGGGCACGAAGTCTGGGTATTACAGACCTTAACCTAACTACCAACGGCCTGTTACTACAAAAACAGGTACCTGCATTAAAAGCCGCAGGATTAACAGCCATTAATGTTTCGCTGGATGCAACTGATCCCTTGACATTTTTTATGATGGCAAGAAGGCATGGGCTCGACCAAACACTAAAAGGTATAGATGCGGCGCTGAATGCCGGTATAGCGGTAAAGATAAATTCGGTTCTCATGAAAGGAATGAACCATAGTCAGGTTATCCCCTTGTTAAAATATGCGGCAGACAAACAAATCATCATCCGATTTTTGGAGATTATGGCAATGGGACATTTGCATGGAAAAGCTGATGAATACTTTTTCTCACAGCAGGAAATACTTCAACTCATCAGTGCACAGTACCGATTTAGCCCAATCCAAAGAAAACATGGAGCAACAGCCAATTACTGGCAAACGGAAGAGGGGAATATTTTTGGCATCATCGCTAATGAAAGCCAACCTTTTTGTACGGATTGCGATCGCTTGCGATTAGATGTATATGGAAACGTTTATGGATGTCTGAGTAGCAACCACCCTATCCCAATAAACGAAAATTTAGAAAACGCTGAACTGGATAATCGTTTAAGAGAAGCGCTGGCACAAAAACAATCAACAAAATTTACAGGAAGCAAACTGAGTATGCTTCATATAGGAGGATAAAAAAATGAGAGTACAGGTATTTGCCATACTAAAGGACTTTTTTAAAAAAGAATTTGAACTTAATGTAACGCTCTATACCATAGCTGACTTAAGGACACACCTAAGTTTACTGAACCCAAATGCGACACCAATATTAAATCGTTGTCGCTTTGCTGTGCAGGACGAATTTGTAACAGATGAGTATACCCTAATCGGAAATGAGCATATCGTAATCATTCCACCCAGCAGCGGAGGTTAATATGGATTTCATTACTAAAAAAGAAATAGATCTGGTTGCCCTTCTTCAGAAATCGCACTATCCATCTGCCGGAGCAATAGTCTTGTTTAGCGGGGAAGTTAGAAATCATAATGTAGGTAAATCAGTAAGGTATCTGGAATATGAAGCGCATGCCAGCATGGCTGCTAAAATGATTGCCGAAATTTTGCTGGCTGCCAGAAACCGCTGGAGCCTGAGTATTGCGTATGCACAACACAGAATAGGAAAAGTAAAAGTTACGGAATCTGCTGTGGTGGTGATTACAGCTTCGGTACACCGGGGAGAGGCTTATGCGAGCAACCGTTATATTATTGACAGAATTAAGCATGAAGTTCCCATCTGGAAATGCGAACATTTTGCAGATGGCAGCAAAGAATGGGGTGGCAACTGCAATTGTGATAAAGAGACCGGAGATGTGAATAAGCACATTTATGAATTTGAATCCGTATGATAAGAGGCGTAGTATTATCTGGTGGAGAGAGTAAACGAATGGGTAGCGATAAGGGATTGCTTACCATTGGTCCCTGTACCTGGGCTCAACTTGCAGCTCGTAAGCTTGAACGCTTATATATCCCTGTTCTGATTTCTATTAATGAAACGCAAATAGCGACCTACCATGGATTATTTCCTTCTGAACTATTCGTCATCGATCAGGTAAAGACGAAAGGTCCTTTAACTGGCTTATTGAGCGCGCACCTCAAACATCCTGATGATGACCTATTGTTATTAGCCTGCGACATGATCGATATGGATATCAGCTCATTAAGGTTCTTACGGGATAGCATAGCAACATTTCCAGGATTTGATTACTATGTATACTGCAGGGAAGATTTTATGGAGCCGTTATGTGCCGTTTATACTTCATCACAGTTAAAAAAAATCCACCATGAGTTCAAAAAGGGAAGTTTATCCAACTTTTCTTTGCATAAACTCATTAAACAAGCTCGTTACAAAACACTTACCATAAGCAATATTAAAAATTTCAACAACCACAATACCGCAACCCTTTAAACCAACATATGACAAACCACTACAAAAAAACCATTTATCTCTTCGCAGGCCTTTCAATTTTGGCCCTGACAGCCAAATCGCAGACCAAGGTTATTCAAACCAAAGCTACCCTTTTTGAAGGAGTAATTGTTGCGGGTTATGTAGACCAAGGTGCTTACATTAACTGTGCCGGTCCTGCCATCAAATTCTCTAAAAAACCGCTAGCCATATTGGTAGGCTTATTACCCAGCTTGCGGATTAAGAAGGACAAGGTAGCGACAGGTGCTACACAAAATTCCGTGATCACGCCTAACCTGGGGGCAGGTATTACCGTTATTTACAAACACCTGGCGATTCAAGTCCCAGTGTATTACAATGCCAAAACAAGCACTAAAGATGGCAAATGGAATCCGGGCATAGGTATCGGGTACAAGTTTTAAATTAAATTAAGATTCCTGCGTAAGGAATCTTAATTTTTCTTCATCTATGATATTGATTTGCTTACCCGATAGGGAGATCAGATTTTCATTAACCAGCTCCGTCGTCATGCGGAATACAGTTTCATAGGTAGCACCTGTAAATGCGGCCAGATCCTGTTTACTGAGTTCTAAATTTAACCCACCCATTTCATTCAGTCCAAACTGCTCTTTTAGCTGCAACAAAGCAACTGCAAGCCTGCTTTTCACGGACATGAGTGCCAGATTCCGCATCTTTTTTTCAGATTCTTGTAATTCATCTGCGTAAAACATCATCAGATTAAAAGCAAAATCATGGTTTACCTTTAAGGTGGCCATAAAAAATTCGAGATCTATAAAGCAAAGGGAAGTTTCTTCAAGCGCAGTGGCCGAAATGGGATAAGTTGAGCTGTGTGTACCTAAGCCCCTATGGCCAAATATTTTACCTGAATTAGCAAAACGCACAATCAATTCTTTATCGCCCCAATGTTTATGCACTTTAACATTTCCCTTATACACGAAATATACACCCGCAACAGGATCTCCCTCTTTAAAGATCTGCTCTCCTTTTTTTGCAATAAAGTTTTTGCGATGGCTATCAATTGCCACTTTCCATTCTTTAAGTACCAAACTGCACATCAAACAGCTTTCAAGATCACAGCATTTACCTTTTTTCATATTTTCCGCAGCTTTTAATAGCGGTTTCTAATATCCTAAAAGTTTTTGATGAAGAGAACGATTATTATTTTCCGTTACTTTGTACCAAAAATCTAAGCTATGGAGTTTAATTATAGTCAAATCCTTTCCACCTCGATGGTGTTATTCGCCATCATTGATATTTTAGGTGCTATTCCCATTGTAATAGAGCTTAGAAAAAAGGCTGGACATATCCAATCGGAAAAAGCAACCATAGTAGCCACCGTTTTGATGGTCATCTTCTTATTTGCAGGAGAATCTTTATTAAAGGTAATTGGTTTAGATGTCGCTTCTTTTGCCATTGCAGGCTCCATGGTGATCTTTTTCATCGCAATGGAGATGATATTAGGTTTAACCATATTTAAAGAGGGAGATGCTCCAGAAACGGTATCTATCGTTCCATTGGCATTTCCGCTGATTGCTGGTGCAGGAACCATGACCACCCTTCTATCTTTAAAAACAGAATATGCTACTCAAAACATTATTGTCGGCATTCTAATCAATATGATGTTTGTGTATTTTGTATTAAAGAACACCGAACGCTTAGAAAAGCTATTTGGAAAGTCTGGCTTAAATGTTTTAAGAAAAGCCTTCGGAATTATCCTGTTAGCCATCGCCATTAAGCTGTTTAGAAACAACACAGGATTATAACCTATAAAGAATCTCGCAGGGTTAAATGAAATGGAACATCTATATGTTCACGGGCATTTTCGCGGATCAGATTAGCCGCAAGGTTTCCCATTCTGGCGAAATCTGTTGAGATGGTGGTGATGCCATTCAATATCACCCGTTTTATAGGCGCCTCATTGTAAGATATAATCCCCACCTGTTCACCAATTTTCAAATTAAGCAATTGGATTTTTTCAATTAGGATTACCAGATCATCTTCTAAAAGATTAATATAGGCTTCTCCTTCATTGATTGGCTCTTCATATATGTTGTCCACCACATGATAGGCGAATGCATAATGTTGACAAAATCTAGAAAAACCCTTTACAATCTCTTTGGGATAATAGCTGTTGGCCGGAAATATAAGTTTTAAGGTATGGTATTTACTTAAAGAAGGACATGCTTGTTCCAGCGCTTTATAGATATCGTTTTCAAAATCTTCATAAACACCTGCGTAATCACCTACAATACCAGGTATTCTCTTATCCAAAATGATGAGCTTTTGTTTTGGAATGGTATTAATGGCTTCGTAAGCATGATCCTTCCCTTCTATGAAATGCGGAATAATTACAAAATGAGAATAACGATCTCTTTTATCTTCCAGGAAATTTTTAAAGATGGTAGAGTCATTGTTATAGATAAATAAATCTGTTGCAGCTCCTTCTCCTAAAGCAGCTAAGAAGGAATCATAGACTATTTTCTTGTAAACGCTTAATTTGTTAAAAAGCAAGCAAACCTTAAGTGTTTGTCTGAATGCAGTATCCAGAATATAAAATCCTCTGCCTGGAATGGACGTTAAAACCCCTATGTTCTTTAAGTTCTTATAAGCTTTTTCTACAGTGTCTCTTGAAATTTCTAACTCGTTGCTAATATCGCAAATCGAAGGAAGGATATCATCTTTATGAATATGGCCCGCTTCTATGGACGACAAAATGGAGTTGGTCAGCTGAATATATTTGGGTGTAGCCGAGTATTCATCAATACTGATGTATTTATAAGATTCCGTTAATTTCATAATATTTGGCTTTCCTTTCGGAACCCTAAGTTTACTAAAGAACAGCGAAATACCAATTTTATTTACGCAATCGTTGCCGGAAATGCTGGCAAAAATATTTATTTCAATAATTAAACGTTAAATTGACTATTATTCGTATTTTCAAACTAATTTATTGATACAAACAAACCAAGTATATAAACCTGTTTTCATGCATCGTTATTCCAAATTCCAAAAGATATGGGCGGTTTTGCCCATTTTTCTCTTAATACTTACTAAAACTTCTAATCATTGTTTTGCACAATCCAAGCTATTGTTTAAAGTTAAAGCAGATCCATCTGCCACGAAAATACCGCCTGCGATGTGGGGTGTGTTCTTTGAAGACATCAACTTCGGCGCTGATGGCGGCATCTATGCGGAACTTATAAAGAACCGTTCCTTTGAGTTTACTAAACCATTAATGGGCTGGACCATACAACGTAAAAAAGCTACAGAAGGCGAGTTATTGGTTGTGAACCGTAAAGATGACCATCCGAACAATCCGAGATACCTGCAGGTGACTGTAACTAATGCCCAACCCGGTAGTTTGGGCATTACCAATGAGGGATTCAAAGGAATGGGTATAAAAAAAGGCTTGCGCTATGATTTCTCTATGTTGTACAGACAAAGTACCAAAGGAGTTAAGCTTCACTTTGAACTAATAGGCAAAGACAATAAGGTTATTGGTCAAGGTGAATTAACACCTACGAATGGCCAGAGCTGGACCAAGCAAAGCACTAGTTTTTATGCAACAGAGACCGATCCTAAAGCCAAATTGACCATTTGGTTTGAGGGTACCGGCAAAATTGATCTGGATATGCTTTCTCTTTTTCCTGAAGACACCTGGATGAAACGTCCGGGCGGATTGAGGGCGGATATGGTGCAAATGCTGGCGGATATGAAACCTGGTTTTGTACGTTTCCCTGGAGGTTGCATTGTTGAAGGAATGGACCTGGAAAATCGCTACCAATGGAAAAAAACAGTTGGTCCGGTGGAAGAAAGACCAACCATGATCAACAGGTGGAACACCGAGTTCCCACACCGTTCGGCACCAGATTATTACCAAACCTTTGGTCTTGGATTTTTTGAGTACTTCCAATTGTCGGAAGATATTGGTGCAGAACCATTGCCCATATTGAATTGCGGTATGGCATGCCAATATAACACCGCCGAGGTTGTCGCCTTAGACGAGCTGGATCCTTACGTTCAGGATGCTTTAGACCTGATTGAGTTTGCCAATGGCGACATCAATAGTAAATGGGGAAAGGTACGCGCAGAAATGGGTCATCCAAAAGCTTTTAACTTAAAAATGATGGGCGTAGGTAATGAAAACTGGGGCCCTCAATACCTGGAACGTTTAAAGGTTTTCACAACTGCCATTAAAGCCAAATATCCCGACTTTAAAATCATCGCCAGTTCTGGTACTGACCCTGATAGTGAACGTTTCCATTTCCTCAATGATAACCTGAGAGCGCTGAACACCGATATTATTGATGAACATTATTACCGCCCGGCAGATTGGTTCTTGAAAAATGCAGGAAGATATGACAACTACCCTAGAAATGGAAGCAAAGTTTTTGCAGGTGAGTATGCCGTACATGCGGACAAAGCCTTTGTTGGTAATGAAAGAAACAACTGGCAAAGTGCTATCACGGCTGCTGCTTTTATGACTGGACTGGAACGCAATGCCGCGGTTGTAGAAATGGCATCTTATGCACCTCTTTTTGCACATATTGACGCCTGGCAATGGGCTCCTGACATGATTTGGGTAGATAATCTGAAGTGCTACGGTACACCTGATTACTACGTTCAAAAATTATTCTCCTTAAACAAAGGAACTCAGCTTGCTTCTATTTTATTGGAAGATAAGCCGCTAACTGGTCAAAATGGTCTGTATGCATCTGCGGTTATGGATCGAAAACGCAAAGAACTGATTGTTAAAATCGTAAACCATTCGGATAAATTGCAAAATGCCAATTTCCAGATAGACCGTCCTGGTAAATTTAAGAGCAGCGGATGGGTAGAAGAAATGACTGGCGATTCGCTTACCGAGACAAATTCGTTTAAGCTACCAACCGCAATCAGTCCAAAACAAAGTCAGGTTAAAGTAAAAGCAGGGCAACTCAACATGACACTAAAGCCCTATTCATTTAATGTGATTAAAATCCCCTTTAATTAGGCTTTATCACCAACCATAAACCGAACTATTTAAACAGTATTTGAGATGAAATCATTACGTTTTACCCTTTTAGCCTTACTGATTCCTTTTATCAGCAATGCGCAAAACACCACACAATTAAAAATTAAACCTGCAGATAAGCAGATCATCAGCAAACATATTTACGGGCACTTTGCCGAACACCTTGGCCGCTGCATTTATGATGGTTTTTGGGTAGATGAAAACTCTACCATTCCCAATAAGGGTCGAATCAGGTTAGACATTGTGGAAGCCCTAAAGAAAATAAAAATCCCTAACCTCCGTTGGCCAGGCGGCTGCTTTGCAGATGAATACCATTGGCGGGATGGTATTGGTGTAAGAAACCAAAGACCCAAAATGGTAAATACCAATTGGGGTGGTGTTACAGAAGACAATAGCTTTGGCACCCACGAGTTCCTGGAACTCTGTGAAATGCTGAAAACCGAACCTTATATTGCCGGAAACGTAGGTAGTGGTACTGTTGAGGAAATGGCGAAATGGGTAGAATACCTGAATTTTGATGGGGTAAGTCCGATGGCCAGCCTACGTAAGCAGAATGGTAGGGAAAAACCATGGAAAGTCTCTTTTTGGGGTGTGGGTAACGAAAGCTGGGGTTGCGGTGGTAACATGACGCCACAATATTATAGCGACCTCTATAGAAGATATGCTACTTATGCCCGAAATTATGAAGGTGCGCCACTTAAAAGAATAGCCAGTGGCGCCAATGCGGAAGACTACAATTGGACGGAAACGTGCATGAAAAACATAGGAACCCGCATGTGGGGCTTAACCTTGCACTACTATACCTTACCAACCGGAAACTGGAAAGACAAGGGATCGGCCACAGCTTTTGATGAAACACAGTATTTCAATACGATGAAAAACTGCCTGAGAATGGATGAGATCGTTGCTAAACATTCAGCCATTATGGATAAATACGATCCTTCGAAAAAGGTGGCGTTAGTTGTTGATGAATGGGGAATATGGACAAATGTGGAACCGGGCACTAATCCGGGTTTTCTTTACCAGCAAAATAGTCTACGCGATGCACTAATAGCTGCCACAACACTAAACATTTTCAACAACCATTCTGACCGGGTTAAAATGGCCAATCTTGCACAAACAATAAATGTATTGCAGGCACTAATCCTTACCGAAAAGGACAAGATGTTGCTTACCCCCACTTATCATGTTTTTGATCTTTTTCAGGTGCATCAGGATGCCAAGTATTTGCCAATTGACTTTGTGAGTCCTGACTATGTTTCGGGAGATAAAAAGATCCCTGCACTCAATGTTTCTGCTTCACAGGATGCCTCTGGTGCTATTCATATTTCATTAGTTAACCTTGATCCAAAAAATAAGATTAAACTGAATACTTCATTAAACGGCCTAAACTGGAAATCGATTACCGGACAAATCATTACTTCAAAAAATGTTACGGATGTCAATTCCTTTACTGATCCCAATAAAGTGAGTATCTCCAAGTTTAATGGGGCTAAAAAAGAAGGAAGTAATTTGAGTGTTGAGCTTCCAGCCCAATCTGTAGTGGTTTTGGAATTAAAACAATCCTAATGAACAAGTTTTTATACCTAACAAGCCTGTTTTTAGGCATCATGTTATCTGCAGATGCCCAATCTTCAAAAGACCCATTTCTATTCGCTTATTTTAAAGGCAATGGAGAGGATGGACTTCATTTGGCTTATAGCGAAGATGCTTATCACTGGAAAGCATTAAAAAATGATCAATCTTTTTTAACGCCAACAGTGAGTAAAGACAAACTAATGCGAGATCCCTGCATTATTCGTGGCGCTGATGGCTTGTTCCACATGGTCTGGACTGTGAGCTGGAAAGATAAGGGCATCGGTTATGCCAATTCCAAAGACCTGATCAATTGGTCGGAGCAACAGTTTATACCAGTAATGGCCAAAGAGGAAGGTGCAAGAAATACCTGGGCACCTGAAATTACCTATGATCCTTCGACTAAAACCTATATGATCTATTGGGCTACCACAATTGTCGACAAGTTCCCTGAAACGGCTTCTACAGCAGATAATGCATACAATCACCGAATGTATTATGTGACGACTAAAGATTTTAAGACTTATTCTGAAACCAAGCTTCTTTACGATCCAGGTTTTAATGTGATTGATGCTTCTATTGTAAGGGATAATGGCCGATTTATGATGTTTTTAAAGGATGAGACCAGAGAACCAGCTCAGAAAAACCTTAAGGTTGCCTTTAGTGAGCAGTTAACCGGCCCCTACTCTGCTGCCAGCGCTCCGATTACAGGGAACTACTGGGCCGAAGGGCCTACCACCCTAAAAAAAGGTAACGATTGGCTAGTGTATTTTGATAAATACAGAGATCATAAATATGGGGCAATCCTATCTTCAGACCTAAAAAACTGGAAGGATGTATCTGATCAAATCTCTTTACCTAAAGGTTTGAGACATGGCACCATTTTACAGATCAGGCAAAAAGAACTTAAAAAATTACTCGCTCAATAAAAATAAGCACGCGGATGATGAATCGCCTACATCGGATTAATTCCCATCAGGTTTTACCACGCTACTTTTAGGGCTTTCCGGCCAATGCCAGTCTTCGACCGCATCTGGTTTAGCTGGGTCAAATTTAGCCTTTGGATCGATCAGGTATTTTGCAAGATCTAGCTTAGCGGCTTTGATCCCTCCAATTACACATTTGGCAATCTCGTAAGCCCCATAAGTATTGAAGTGTGTATTGTCTGCCAATGCCTGCGTCTGACCTGGGTATGAATTTGCGGGATAGTGCACAAAAGCCTTCTTAGAAGGCTCTTCGCCCAAGGCATTGTACAATGTTGTAGTCAGCGCATTCAAGTCAATTAGCGCCACGTTTTCAGAAGCAGCAACCTTACGCGCTGCATCTGGAAAATCGCCTAGAGAGTTGACAATCTTTCCGTTTTCAAAAGACCGGCGACTAGTGGAGGTTATGATGACCGGAATTCCTCCTTTTTTCTTTGTTTCGCTTACAAACATTTTTAAACGTTCGGTATAAGATTTATAGGCTCCATCATTAGGCCCTTTGTCTTTCTGATCATTATGGCCGAACTCTATAAACAGATAATCTCCAGGTTTCATCACACTTAATATTTTCTTTAATCTTCTGCTCCCTGCAAAAGAGCCTAATGTAAGTCCAGATTCTGCATGGTTGGCAAATGACACCCCCGGTTTAAAAAAGCGCGGGATCATTTGTCCCCAGGATCCCCAAGGCTCGTCTTCCTGATTAACCACAGTCGAATTTCCTGCCAGGTAAACCGTAATCTGATCTTCTACTTTAGTAATTTCTATAGCGGTTACTGCATACTGACCGGCAAACTCCAAGGTCAGTTTATCGTCCCAATCCAACTTTGTCAATTCGCGGGGTTTAAGTCCTACCACTTCTCCATTGTTAATGTTCCTATCCTTTACATTGACTATAAAAGTCTTTTTTATGGTTTCTCCTGCTTTAGTTGGAATGGCTTCCAACATCAGTCTACGCGACTCTGCTTTCACTGTTGTTGTAGATGCCCTTTTAGGCTCTCCCAACGTTACCGTTATTTTATAATTTCCTTCGGGTACCGCAATTGAAAAATAAAATGGACGCCCCTTGCCAGTCATGTCAGTATTGAAATCAAAGCCATATCCCTTTTCTTTTGAATAGGCCTGATCGGGTAAAACACGGGTATAGTCATCAGCCACTTTACCTGTCCCAAAATCGAACTTAAAAGTGGCTACCTGTGCATAGGCATAGCTGTTCCACAACACAAAGGCTAAGATTAATGTTATAAAATATTTAAAGGTCATATATAGTTGGTTTTGAGGTTAATTGAATGTATTTCGGCGTTGCCGAATACTCATCAATACTTATGTATTTATAAGTCCCCGTTAATTTCATTGCTATCGATTAAACTGTAGCCCTTAAAGTTAAGTAAAAAGGAACTTTCAATTGCATCTTTGATCCTCCGGCAATCAACTTAGCAGCCATTTTACCCATTTCGCTAAAGTCGGTTGAAATGGTACTTATACCATTCAATATAATTTTCTTTATTGGTGCTTCGTTGTAAGAAATTAGACCAACCTGTTTCCCTATTTTAAAATTGGTAGACTTCATACGTTCAATAAAGGTCACCAGATCATCTTCTTTCAAGATCACACAAACTTCACCTTCGTTAATTGGTTCGACCTCTATATCCGGCACCAGCGAAAACTTAAATGCGTATTGTTGACAAAACCGAATAAATCCTTTGGTGATCGCTTTAGGATAATAACTATTATTTGGAAATACCAATTTAATGGTGTGATACTTGGACAGCGCAGGGACAGCCTTTTCCAATGCGCCATAAATATCGTTTTCAAAATCTTCATAAACAGCGGCATAATCTCCTGTAACACCGCCTATCATTTCACTAAGGATAACCAGTTTATGTTTAGGAATTGTATTTATTACCTGGGCCACAATTTCAGCACTTTCGGTAAACTGGGGCATCATTACAAAATGTGAATATTCATCTCTTTTACTCTCGATTAGCTTTTTGAACTGTGTAAAGTCATTGTTATAAATACAAAGATCAGTAGTTACCCCTTCACCTACTGTTGTAACGAAGGAGTCGTAAACCATCTTTTTATAAGAACTTATTTTATTAAACAACAAACAGATCTTTGACTTCTGACGAAAGTCCGTATTCATAATATAATAGCCTCTACCAGGAATAGATTCCAGTACCCCAATTTTTTTCAAATCTCGGTACGACTTTTCTACTGTATCTTTGGAGATTTCCAACTCGTTACTCATCTCGCAAATGGAAGGCAATGTATCGTCCTTATTTACGTACCCGGCTTCTATTGCCGATAATATTGAATTTGTCAGTTGAATATACTTAGGTGTAGGTGCATATTCATCGATAACAATGTACTTGTTTGAATCCGTTAACTTCATTATATCTGGTTATTATTATGAAGTTAAATTTAGCACACCTACATAAAAAACAAAGGGTACGAGCGTCTCAAAATGCACGCTAACTGTATCGAAAAGGCCAAAAACATAGTTTTAACAGATGCTTATTCTTCTTTAACGGCTCCCCTATCTTGTATTTTCCTATATTCTGTTGGAGACAATCCGAACTCTGCTTTAAAGCATTTTCTAAAATGGTTACTATCGGAAAAACCTACCAGATATGAAATTTCATTTACATTGAAACGGCGATCCTTGATCAATTGCTTTGCTCGTTTTAACCTGATCTCCTTGATCACTTCCACAATACTCAACCCTATCATAGTCTTAACCTTTCGATATAGGTTAGCCCTACTGGTACCCACCTCTTTGCAAATATCATCTACACTAAGATCTGGATTGGCTAAACACTCTTCAATGTACAACAACATTCTTTTTAACAACTTTTCATCGGGAGACGAAGGGAGGTCATCCGGTGCATTCAACGAGATTTCCCGACGATATTTCTCCTTTAGTTTCTCTCTTAACTGCAACAGGCTTTTAATCCTTGCCGCTAAGAAATCCAGACTGAAAGGTTTAGTGATATAATCTTCGGCCCCCGTCTCAATCCCCTCTATCCGATCTTGTTCATGGGATCTGGCTGTTAATAGTATAACAGGGATATGGCCGGTTTTAAGATCTGATTTTAGCTTTTTGCAGAATTCAAAACCATCCATCTGTGGCATGGTCACATCGGAAATCACAAGATCCGGAAGTTCCTGGCCTGCAACCTGTAAACCCAGTAATCCATTTTCTGCTTCCAGGATATTATACAGATTCTCAAAATGTTCTACCAGATACTTTCTCAGATCAACGTTATCTTCAACAATAAGCAAAACCGGTATCTTGTCATTCACAAGCACACGTTTCTCCTGAGCAGCTGTTGTTGCTTTGAAATCTGCTGCTGAATCGACAGATATACCAACAGCAGCAGATGAAACCGTTTCGGTATTATTATTTTGAATATTTAATACTTCAGCAGGGTTTTCAGGCAGTTCAACCACAAAGACTGTTTCTGCAAAACCATCTTCTTTTTCAAGACTATTCACAGTGATTTTACCCCCATGAAGTTCTATTAAACCTTTACTAAAAGCGAGTCCTAGCCCCGTTCCTGCCACATTATGTCCCGAGCCCCGATGGAAAGGTTGAAAAATATCTTCAAGATCTTCAGTTCTGATTGGGCGACCTGAGTTGATCACTTCGATGACTGCTATTTTTTCCGCTTCTATATTTCTAACACTAAACCGGACTTTAATCCAGCCCAACTCGGGGGTAAATTTCAGTGCATTTGATAATAAATTCGCGATAACCACTTCCAACTTGTCCTCATCATAGCAGCATTCGAAAGCAGTCAAAGCAGTTTCAAATTCCAGTTTCAAATTCTTTGCCTCAGCCAATGGTTCAAACTGAGTAATTGCTTTGCTTAAAAAGGCAATCATATTGCCCTTCCCCAAGTGGAGTGCTTCATTTCCGGTTTCCAGTTTCCTAAAGTCCAGCAATTGATTGATCAGCTTCAGTAATCTGTCTCCGTTGGATTTCATCGTTGTCAATTGCGAAGCCGCAAGCGCATTGCCAGGTAACATTTGAAGGAGCCTTTCAATTGGAGCAAGAATTAAGGTTAATGGTGTCTTTATCTCATGTGAGATGTTCGTGAAAAATTGCAGCTTAATTTGGTGAAGTTCATTTTCCTTCATTCTTATCAACGATTCGTAGGACAGTTTGGACTGCAAACGGGTAAATTCTGTGGTGTATTGATGATAAGTATAAAAAATCAGCAAAAGCACAGTTACGTAAAAAATATAGGCCCAGATACTTGCCCAAAAAGGAGGTTTTACAACAATATTTAAAGTAGCCGGTTTTAAATTCCATATTCCGTCACTATTGGATGAAATGACTTTGAATGTGTATTTACCAGGTTCAAGGTTTGAATAGGTAGCAATCCTTCTTCCAGCATCTGTAGACACCCATTCTTTATCGAAGCCTTCGAGTTTATAGGCATATCGATTACCTTGCGGGTTTGAATAATGCAGGCCTGCAAACTCAATGGCTACGCTTTTATCTCCGTAATTGAGCTGTATTTTGTCTGTTAAGTACAGGGGTTTCGTGAGGACCACCCTTCCATTAACAATCTTATTGATATCAACTTTATGATTTAATATCTGCAATTCCGTTAAAACAGTATTGGGTAAAGTTTTCTCAGGATAGATCGAATCCGGGTTAAAAGAATTTAACCCGTTATTTCCTCCAAAAAACAATCTGTTGTTGTAACGGCTTTTGAGTACGGCGCCATCCGAAAATTCGTTACTTTGCAGTCCATCCTGAGCGGTATAATTCCTGATCTTAAATGTCTTCTTATTTAATCTTGAAATGCCCTTTTTATGGCTTATCCACATAAAACCATTTTTATCTTCTGTGATTCCGGCTATGGTTGCATCAGCCAAACCACTCTGACGGGAAAAATGTATAATGATATTTTTAGATGGATCATAAATATCAAGGCCATTGCCTGTTCCTATCCATATTAAACCTTCGTTGTCTTGGTAAATACAGTAAACCCGGTTATCACTAATGGAGTTTCCTTTATCCTGATGGAGCAGGTGTTTGACTACTTCAAAGGTATCTTTGTTTAAAACAGGCTTTAAAATACTTATCCCACCACCCTCTGTTCCAACCCATAATTGTTGCTTACGGTCCTGGATGATTGTTCTGACCCAGGGATATTTTAAAGTTTTGTCTGGATTAAAATGTTTCAATTCCTTCTTTATCGGATTGTACTGGTATATCCCTTGCCATGTTCCAATCCAGACGTTATGTTCGTTGTCTTCCGTAACAGAATAAACACTGATATTTTTTAACCCCAGTCCAGTAATGTGCTGAAAGGAATTTGTTCTCGAGTCATAATTATTCAGCCCCAACTTTGTCCCAATCCAAATGGTCCCTCTGCTGTCGCAAAAAATAGACCTGATCTGATTATCGACAATGGTAGTAGGGCTTTTTGTGATCTGCCGATAACCATTTTTACCGATTACGCTGATCCCATTGTCACGTGTACCAACCCATAACTTACCGGAATTATCCTCGCAAATGGCACTCACATTATTGTCGATGAGCGAAGCCGATGTAAATGGGTCGTGATAATAGTAATCGAAAGGTTTCCCATTCAAATTGGCTTTATTGATACCGTAGCTATAAGTCCCCACCCAAAGCAGATTATCGTTATCCATATAAAGATCTGAAACATTCGATCCATTTAAAGACCAGGGATTAGCGGCATTATATTTATACTTTTTAACCTGACCTGAATTCAAATCCAGTCTAGCGAGGGAAATGGATGAGGTATCAATCATCCATTTATAATTTTTGTAGGAATAATTTACGGTTAAAAGGTGATTCCTTCTGTTGATCAATTTTAAAAAAGACGGAGAAAGGCGACTGAGGGGAATTCGATCAAAATCATCCCGTTCGTAATTATAACGACACAACTCATTTTTTGAAAATGTCAGCACCCAAATACGATCATCCGTATCTTTGATAACATTATGTATCATATTGTTGTTGATACTTTTGTTGTTATCGGGATTATACCTGTAAGTTTTGAAAGTATAACCATCATAACGACACAATCCTCCCCAAGTACCGAACCACATAAATCCGTACTTATCTTTGGCTATTCCATGAATGGTACTTTGAGCAAGGCCTTGTTCTGAAGTGATATTTTTAAATTTAAGGTCGGCATCTTGGGCCCAGGCACCCAACCTTATAAAAGTCAGGAAAAATATGATCAAAATACTGCCAAATAGTCTATATCTATCAAAATGGCTTTTTTTGAAAATTTTATCCATAAACACTTCTCTTTGCGATAATTCGGTCACTAATTATTTGGCAAGTAAACATAAGGAACCTATGTCAATAAAAGAATATTATTATAGCATATCGAGCTCAGCTCGAAAATATAAATGTAACATAGCCCATCCTATAATTGGAAAATAGTATTATTCAGGATGGAACAGGTTGCAGGATGGTTAAAATGGGCTTAATTTAAGGCTTATTTCATTATTAAATTTCGAAACCCAACCAAATGTATCTCCTCAAACGGCTATTGTTATTGTTCTTATTTGTTGTACCTTTTTTTGCTGGAGCGCAAACCAGTAAGAAAGCGCAGACCGTACCTAAACCGCTTTACAGAGACCCGGTATACGATGGTGCCGCTGATCCGGTAGTGATTTGGAATAAAGCCGAAAAAAAATGGTTCATGTTCTACACCAACCGCCGGGCTAATGCAAAAGGTTTGGATGGCGTAACCTGGGTACATGGAACCAGAATTGGAATTGCAGAGTCGAGAAATGGGGTTGACTGGAAATACAGAGATACTTGCGACATTCAATACCGCTTTCCCGATTACACTCATTGGGCACCGGAGGTGATTGAAAACAAAGGGATATACCACATGTATCTAACTTATGTCCCCGGAGTTTTTGCAGATTGGAGACACCCTAGAGACATTGTCCACTTAACCAGTACCAACCTGACCAACTGGAAGTTTGAATCGAAGCTCAATTTAGCCTCCGAACGTTGTATAGATGCCTGTGTGTTTAAAATGCCCAATGGTGGTTGGCGCATGTACTACAACAATGAGTTAGCGGGAAAATCCATCTATTATGCGGATAGCGAAGATCTCTATCATTGGAAAGACAGCGGGAAACGCGTAATTGGCGATAAAGGTGGTGAAGGCCCTAAGGTTTTCTTCTGGAAAGATACCTATTGGATGATTGTAGACAATTGGAAGGGTTTGGGTGTATATGCATCTAAGGATCTCAGCGAATGGAAAAGACAACCTGAAAATATCTTACAGCTACCGGGAAAGGGTCTGGATGATCAAGTCATGGGCGGACATGCAGATGTAGTAGTGAATAATGGAAGGGCCTTTATCTATTACTTTACTCATCCTGGAAAAACACCTGCCAATAAAGGCATCGACAACTATGAAACCAGACGCAGCAGCTTACAACTGGCAGAACTAGAATATAAAGATGGCGTAATTGTGTGCGACAGGGACAAGCCTCTGAAAATAGCTTTAACCAAATATTAATCAGCAAATCCTTATCATGAAGTTTAACTTTACGTTTCTATTATTTTGCTTGATTCAATCCTTTGCCATCGCTCAGTCGGGGAAAACAGCAAGGATAACCTATAATTTTAACCCTGGTTGGAAATTATATGTGGGCGATGACAGCACTGCGAAATCAGCAAATTTTGATGACACAAACTGGAAGACAATTACCCTACCACATGCCTGGAATGAAGATGAAGCTTTTAAGCAATCTATTGAGAATTTACCTGTCTCTATTTCGTGGTATCGTAAGCGCTTTAAAATTCCGACATCGGATGCTGGCAAAAAAATATTCCTCGAATTTGAAGGGGTAAGACAAGCCGGAGCGTTCTATTTAAATGGAAAGTTTATTGGGCTTCACGAAAATGGCATCACGGCCTTTGGCTTTGACATTACGGATGTACTGAATCCACAAGGGCAGGAAAACGTACTGGCTGTCCGTATTGACAATGCCTGGAACTACCGAGAAAAAGCAACAAATTCTGGCTTTCAGTGGAACGATAAAAACTTCAATGCTAATTATGGGGGTCTTTCTAAAAATGTACGTTTACATGCTACGGCTAAGTTATACCAAACTCTGCCTTTGTACACAACTTTAAAAACAACTGGTACTTATATCTATGCAGCGGATTTTGATATCCCTGCCAGATCTGCAACGGTGGTGGCTGAGTCGGAAATTAAAAACGATGAAAGTACAGCTAAAACAGTTCAATATGAAGTAGAGATCAGGGATGCTGACAATAAGCTGGTGAAGACTTTTACTGGAAATCAGGCCACCCTTACCCCCGGCGAAACGAAAACGCTTACTGCCCGGTCAGTTGTAAACAACCTAAATTTTTGGAGCTGGGGCTATGGTTATCTGTATACGGTAACCACCAAGTTAAAATCGGATGGTCGTGTGATTGACGAGTTAAGTACTAAAACAGGCTTTAGAAAAGCTGAGTTTAAAAATGGCATGGTTTATTTGAATGACCGTGTGCTGATGATGAAGGGTTATGCACAACGCACGAGCAATGAATGGCCAGCTATTGGACTGTCTGTACCTGCCTGGATGAGCGACTATAGCAACCAGCTTATGGTCAAAAGTAATGCAAATCTGGTCCGCTGGATGCACATCACCCCATGGAAACAGGATATTGAGTCTTGTGACCGCGTAGGTTTGATTCAGGCTATGCCCGCAGGTGATGCCGAAAAGGATGTACAAGGTACGCGATGGGTTCAGCGAAAAGCTGTGATGCGCGATGCGATCATTTATAACCGTAACAACCCAAGTATCCTATTTTATGAATGCGGTAATGAATCCATCAGCGCGGCACATATGCAGGAAATGAAAGACATCCGCAATCAATATGATCCTAATGGTTACCGGGCGATTGGCTCTCGTGAAATGCTGGACATTGATCAGGCGGAATATGGTGGAGAGATGTTGTACGTAAACAAAAGTGCAGTAAAGCCTTTGTGGTCGATGGAATATTCCAGAGATGAGGGCTTAAGGAAATACTGGGATGAATATAGTCCTCCATTTCATAAAGACGGTGCAGGTCCACTGTATAAAGGCGCAGATGCCAGTGATTACAACCGCAATCAGGATTCTCATGCGATAGAGAGCGTTGCCCGCTGGAATGATTACTATCAGGAACGTCCTGGCACTGGAACCCGTGTAAGCTCAGGTGGTGTAAACATTATTTTCTCTGATTCCAATACGCACCATCGTGGGGAAGAGAACTACCGCCGAAGTGGTGAGGTAGATGCCATGCGTATCCCAAAAGACGGTTATTATGCCCATCAGGTAATGTGGGATGGCTGGGTAGAACCTAAAAAAACAGGGTCGCATATCATGGGACACTGGAACTATAAAGCTGGTATAAAAAAAGATGTCTATGTAGTTTCTCCGGCAGATAAAGTTGAGTTGGTTTTGAACAATAAGTCTCTAGGTTATGGAGAATTGACTGAGGGCTTTCTATTTACTTTTAAAAACATTCGCTGGAAACCGGGTATTTTAAAAGCAATCTCTTATAGTTCGGATGGTAAGAAACTGGCTGAAACGGAATTGAAAACAGCGGGCGCTCCGGCTGCGTTGCGCTTAACTGCAATTACAAACCCCACTGGATTTAAAGCCGATGGAGCTGATGTAGTTTTAGCAGAAGTTGAGGTCATTGATAAAGATGGAAACCGTTGTCCAACTGCAGTTAATTTAGTGAAATTTACACTTTCCGGTCCGGCTGAATGGCGTGGTGGTATTGCTCAGGGACCAGACAACTATATCTTATCCAAAGAACTTCCTGTAGAATGTGGTGTAAACAGGGTATTGATCCGTTCGACCACTACATCGGGAAGAATTGATCTAATCGCAAATGCAGATGGATTAAAACCCGCCTCTATTTCTTTTCAAACCTTGCCATTTAAAGTAGAAAACGGACTGGCCATAATACTTCCCTCAGATGGTCTTAAATCAGATTTGATACGAGGTGCTACTCCTGCGGGTCAATCTTATACGGTAACCCGCAAAACTATTAAAGTTGTTGCTGCCGATGCTGGAGCAAATGCGGACAAGGCAAAACTAAGTTACGACGACAATGAGCTTACAGGTTGGGCTAATGATGGCCAGGTTTCCACGGCCTGGATAAAATATACTTTGGATAAAGAAAGCACGGTCACAAGTGTAGGTTTAAAGTTAAATGGCTTCAGAAGCAAGATCTATCCGATCCGGATTCTGGTTGACAACAAAGAAGTTTTCAACGGCAATACAAAACCGGGACTGGGTTATTTTACGGCAGCTTGTAAACCGACTAAAGGGAAAACAGTAACCGTGTTGCTGAACAATAGCGGCGCAGTTAAAAATGAAGGTAATTTTGGAGTAGAAATGAATGGCATGAACCTCGACGATGGTATTAAAACGGCTAATTCAAGTGCTAAAGGGGCATTGAGTATCATTGAAGCTGACATATTTGAGAATCCTTAATTAAAACAATATTTTTTCGAGATTTAAATAAAAGAGAGTAGATAAAGTTTTCGCTCGTTACTTGATAAGTATCCGGTCTAGAATAACTCCCGGATCGATCATATAAATGCGTAGCGTATGTTTACCTGGGTTTAAATCTGGTACGATTATTTTTCTGATGGCACTGTTTCTCAAAACATTCTGTTTCCATTCTTCAGACCTACCCTGGGTTTTAAAATCCAGCACTTTTAAAGGTCTATTGTCTATAGAAACTGCATAGCGCATCCGGTAATTATTGTTAATTGGATGGGTTGGCAAAGTGTAAATACTTACTTCCGGACTGGAAGGAATAGCGGTATTAAAATCATATTCAATGTGTGCGCTTTCCTTCAAGGCTGTAGTATTTTTCGGATCCGGAATTATAACTCCTTCCAGTGGCATGGCCATTAAACTTTTACCGATATATCCCAAGTCGTTAACGACCGTCCAGATTTGACCGCCTTTATTGAAGATCCTACTAAATTTTGCAGCAGGAATGGAAATATAATCTCGATTGGGCTTGATATCTAGCGCAACGTTTAGTTCTTTTCCATTGGCAATAAAGCTGATGTTGCCCCTTTGTTTATTGTTGCCCGTTTCTTTATTGACTTTATCCCAATCGATACTTACCCATATCCGCTGCTCCCTTTTACCCAATTCGGGCTTTAAAGTCCCTTCGCATTGAGATAACTTGATCCAAGGCTCAGTTTTAGCGGTCCAGTTTAGGCTTTCAGCTGCGCTGAGGAAAACATCAATAAAGTAGGATGGATTGGTTTGTGGGTTAAATGCGGGTAAGGTAAAACCAGTGGCAGGCCTTACCAATGAGGAGTCTTTACTTACAAAACCCTCTGGGGCAATACTCCAAACACCTGATGGATCAATTATTGTTGCTGACAAATCTGGTGCTTGATAAACCGGTAAATTACGCGGACTCATAGACATCATGTTCTTCCATTTACCTGCGCTCAAAACTGTATTGTAATACTGCGTTTCCTTTACAATATCCTCATAAGCTTGTTTAGATAACCTTGCATAATCTGCAGCACTTGCCCTATTCTGTTTGGCATACAGCATTGCTTTGTCCCGGTAAAGAAACTTCATATTCATCAGTGAGGCCCCTACTACTGGATAATATACCAATTGATAAAAAGCGTCTACATCTTTGTCCCTGATTTTTGTACGTAACGCTTTCACCCTTCCCATTAACTGTTCGTAATTATCTATCCGACGTTGGGCTTCATCTCCATAATAAAAATGGTTGTAGTTTGTATAATTAATTTTGGTGGTCGGTTCGGTTTGGCTCCAACCCATAAATTCAGGCTTACGCTCAAAGGCAAATTGGTAGTACTGCCACAATATCTCAGCTATTTCAATAGCCTTGTCGGCACCAAAAATATCAGCCGCCCATTGTTGCATATAAGTCTTCGAATAATTGCTGTCCTCGAAAGGCTTGGCTTGATAAGCCATATCCAAAAACAGCTGCGTATTGTATTCAGCAGGTTTAATATCCCCTACATTTAAAACCCATAAACGGTTTGACTTTGTTTGATAGGCCTTCATCATTTCTTCGCGGATCAGGCCCGGATGCGTCGTGCTCAGCCAAAGGTAATCGTGCGGTCGCCCCCAGTAAGAAGCATGGTAATAAATACCAGAACCGCCAGATCGTCCATTTTCCTTTTCATTATTTAAGCGTTGTATATAACCGTAATTGTCATCTGGCCAAACTAGCGTAATATCTTCCGGCAACTTAATTCCACCGTCGTAAATATCCAATACCTCTTTGTACACCGTAAACACTTGTGGAATAGCTTTCACATTAGGGTTGATATAAGTTTGAAGCAACTGACGTTGATCCCCGATAATCCTTTCCAACAAAGGGATAGCCTCCTTTACTGTTTTCACTCCTTCCATTGCCCCATCGTGCATACCGCGCATCCCTACTGTATAAATCGCATCGTTATTCTTGCTCTCTTTTACCCGCGTTTTCCAATAGTTGTATACCCCATCTCGGTTACTCAAGTAATTAAAATCACCCATGGTTTTCTTCCATTCGCCCACATTATTCCTTAACATAGGTTCAGCATGTGAAGAGCCAACTACAATCGAATAATCTGCAGCAGCCTTTTCATTACCCGGATAATGATAAAAGGCTTTGGTGCTGGGATGCATAGCTGGCCAGATCAGATTGGCTTTCAGCCGAAGTAACAATTCAAAAATACGTGCATATGTTTTTGGGCCGATATCCGCAGTTTCAGGTTCAAAGGTTTTTGCCGCCCATGGCTGTAAGCCCCAATCTTCATCATTTAAAAATACGCCCCTGTATTTTACTGATGGGGGTTCTGAAACCATAGCCCCTTTTATAAAAAGATTCTTTTTAAGTACCGGATTAACATCAGCCCACCAATACCAGGGCGAAACGCCAATTAGTTTAGACAATTCAAAAACACCAAAGGCTGTACCCCTTGGATCACTTCCGGCAATCACTAATGCCTGCTTTATACCTGGCTGTGGATCATCAACTACTGAAATACTAAAAGTTTCCCATTTGGCAGTCAAACCATCTACTTTTATCCTTTTACGGAGTACCAATTGATCTATCAGCTTTGATTTCCCAAGGGTTCCGATCAAGACAGCAAAAGAAACACTTACACTCCCGGCTACATTTACCTCAGGTAACAAACCAGTAACCAATTTCAGATCATTTTTTAACGCATTGGCCGCGATGTTTACAACTGTTGCATCTGTATTATCTATATAAATCCCAGCAGCTTTACCATTACTTACCAAAGGGAAGCCCCCTATCATGGCTTGATCTGAAACTTTGATTTTTATATCAGGATTAAGCTGAGCACTGACCGAATAATGGATCCATAGTAGACATAGAATGAGGTAATATTTTCCAGAGCAGACTATTTCCATCTAAACGGTAAATACCAATTATCCATACTCATTAGCTTTGCTCTTACAGCACCAGCATTGGGATTACCATCTTTAGATAACTTATCATATACCTTATCAGCTAGATAAGCTGGATCATTCCTACGACGTGCAATACGTACCAAATCTGGCCAGCGGTTCCCTTCGTAGGCCAGCTCCAGGGCAGCCTCGTCAATGATCTTATTTTCCATGTGAATAATGAGGCCTGACCGATTGGTTACAGCCTTATTCGGATTTCCGGGCGTACTCATGTCAAAATAGCTAGCCGAATCAATAGTACTAGGTCTAACATAACCTCTTGTCCTTACACCTGATGAGGTATAAAATGGATCCCGAAAACTTGGAATATCTCCCTGACGCCCCTCAAAATCATAGGGAAAAGGCAGAAATGTTGCCTGCTTATTGGTCTGGTCTCTATTAGCAGGATCGGTATCAAAAGTATTTTTAATACCATCATTTAACAATGCATAAGCAACTTTATCCTGATTGTCCCTGTTAGCTGCCTCGGCATAACGAAGATTAAGCCCCGCAGCACGAAACAGATACCAATAACCTCCTTTTTCTAAAGGTTTAATCGGTAAGCCCAAAGAAGTTGGATCCAGATAACGATAAATATATTTCATGATAACTGGTTGACCGCCCAATGTACGCACCGTAAACCGTCCACGCTGATCATAAGGAAATCCATTAAACTGGGTTTGGGCATTCCAGCGATCTATTGCTGCCTTAGAGGCTGTAAGCAGGTACTTCCCGCCTTGGTTAGAGAAAAGATCTATAAAAGGGTTTTGGGGCTGAAAGTTTTTATCAAAAGGCAAGGCCCATATCCATTCATTGTTAAACCAGGCATCTGTCTGAGTACGTCCAAATATGGAACGCCAACCCTGACTATTGTTATCTACCAATTGATTAATGTCTTGCTCCCGGAAACGCGTATAGCTAACCCTATTATCATTATTAGCAATAACATCACTAGCAGTCAGTTTGTACCGATAGTATCGAATATTTAAATTAGCGTCAGCATCATATAATGATAAAACTCTTTTATAATACTGTGCTGAAGTCCTGTAATCTCCTTTCCATAGATACAAATCACCAATCAAACAATTCTTATTGATAAAGAATTTTTCAGTTGTATAAGTATCTACCGTGGTTACCAATGATGTTCCTGCAGGATACATTTCTTTGTAAGGTAATGCCTCCGAAAAAGTGATCAGTTTATCCAACAACTGGTCAAAATTTAACTTCGGAAACTTTGATTGGTCTTTGAGGTCATTAATGTTGGCAATAGGATCTGTGACATAAGGGATTTGTCCAAAATGGATTCCCAGCTGCAGGTAAACAAAAGAGCGGATCGCTCCGATATCCGAATAACGCGTATTGTATTCTGAAAACGTCATTTTATTATCCTTTAACATCAGATCAAAGTTTTTCAATGCGTCGTTACAGTTTAAAATCACTTCATAAAAAGGTCGCGGATCCGCATAAGGATTATCTTCAGTAACCGTATTGGTCGTAATCTCCTTTAGGTATTGATCCGAATTGGACGTTACATCCATCAAATCTGCCCGCAACTCATTTAAAATAACGTACTGCTTTGCCAGATTCATAAACTTTCCATAAATGCCAATCACCGCAGCGTCGGCATCATATACATCCCGATAAGTTTGCGATACATCCAGCTTATCTTTAGGCATTACATCAAGAATTTTTTTGCAGGAAACCATCGTCAAACTTACGGCCAATAAAACACCACAAGTTAATTTCGAGTATATTTTCATCATCATCTTTTTATCTGGTAAATTATAATCCAATTCTTACCCCTAACTGTACAGACCTGAACTGTGGCTCAAGGGTGGTATCTACTCCTTGCGAATAAATACTGCTAGTTGCACTAAACTCAGGATCGTATCCTAAATATTTGGTCATGGTAAACAGGTTATTAGCGGTAAGATATACTTTGGCATATTTTAAAAACTTATCCTTCATTGGCAGGTTATAAGTTGCGGTAATGGTTCTTAACCTTAAGTAAGATCCATCCTCAATCCATCTATCAGAAAAGCGTGCATTTCCCATAGGGTCTCCTAAACTAACTTTAGGCATATCAGTAACCTGGCCATCAGCTTTCCAACGATTGTTAACCGCCATTGTCTGATTAGCCGTTGTACTCACTGATTCTATATTTCTTCGGGTATAGTTATACACATCATTGCCTACACTGAAAGTCAATTGGGCATCGAGCGACCAGCGCTTCCATGACACACGATTGCTAAAACTTCCAAAGAAGTCTGGGTTTGGATTACCGATCACTACACGGTCCTTTTCGTCAATCAAATTATCCCCGTTGGCATCTACAAAACGTACATCGCCACCCGTAAAATTTTTGATGATTCCATTTGAGGTTTTAACGGTTAAACCAGACGCTGCCGCTTCTGCATTGGTCGAGAAAACTCCTTTTGTCTGATAACCATAAAACAAATTAGCTGCCTTTCCAACCTGACTGATGTAAGTAGCCTCTGCATAGCTATTAAAAATAGCATTCTGAGGAAGCGCTGTAATCTTTGTTTGATAAGTACCGAATGTGATTCCAGCATCCCATTTCCACACCCCATGGTTTACAATTCTCGCATTGATTCCAAAATCGAGACCATTTGTCCGCATTGCGCCGCTATTGGAAGTAGCAAACTCAAAACCTGAAAGCGATTCAATAGGTTCATAAATCAACATTCTCGAAGTTTTATGGTTGTAAACGTCCAAACTAAAAGATAAACGTTCATTGAACAAGGCCATATCCAGTCCCAGGTCTGCTTTACGAACAGATTCCCATTGCAATTGCGGATTAGCAATATTGCCGCGAACTAAGCCCTGCATACCCAATAAATTTTGGGACACGTAATACTGACGGTGCGCATAATTACCGATATCATCGTTTGCAGTCAATCCAAAACTTGCACGCAGTTTCAATAAATCGATGGGATTCATCTCCTTCATAAAATCTTCTGAAGAAATCAACCAACCTGCAGCAACGGAAGGCAATAGGGCAAACGGCACTTCCCCTAGTTTTAATCCTTGTTTTACTTCATTCCCAAATCGAGATGAGCCGTCTAAAGATAAATTAGCCGAAATGAAGTACTTATCCTGATAGCTATAATCTGTGGTCAAATAATTATTTAACCATCTCCAGGACCCAATATCCCCACCCAAACTCCTCAATGCATTTAAACCTGTACCTACACTGATAAACTGGTCTGTTGGTGAGTTATAGCCACGGGCAAAATCTTGCTCTGCATCCGAACTGCTAAATCTAAAGCCCAGCGACGCTGCAAATTTATGATCCTGATTAAATGTTTTAGTATAATTTAAACGGGTATCATTATACACTGTATATAAACGTTGAACCTGATTGGCCAATCTATTTTTAGCAATATCATTAGCCAGGGTATCACTTACTGTTCCTTTACGTGGAATAAAAACACTTTCCCTGTTTTTATCATAGTTTATTCCGATTAAAGTAGAAAGTGCCAACTGTTTAGATATATCGTATTTAAAGTTAATAGATCCAGAGAAGCGATAAACTCTGCTTTTCAACAATGCATTGTCAATTAGCGATACTGGATTGCTAACAGAAAAAGTATCTGCCTCAGCATACAAAGGTGAAAGCACACCATTTCCATCAAATACATTCGCCGCTCCGAATGGCGATTTCACCAAAGCGATATACGAAGGATTCGTTTTCGGAGCTATTCCTTGATCATACAGCTTTTGCTCACTATAACTAAATGCTAAGTTTGCACTTGCCGTTAACCGCTTTGCCAGGTTAAAATCTGCATTAAAACGCGTATTGTATCGTTGCTGATTCGTTTCTCTGGTAATCCCTTTGTTATTGGTAAGGCCCATAGAAAGAGAATATTTGGCAATGTCATCTCCGCCGGTAACTTTTAAATAATAGTTTTGATTAAAGCTACGCTTGAAAACCTGATCCTGCCAATTTGTATTGTTATGATAATCATAATATCCAGGGCTCGACGGATTGTCATTCATGTAAGGCAAGGCAGCAATCTGATTCCCTGTATAGCCCCCACTTTTTAACAATTCGGAAAGATAAATCCGATAATCACCAGCTTCCATTACAGGAATACTTTTAGGTGTAAAATTAATGCCCCCATAAACAGAAAAATCAATTTTGGTGGTCAAGTCTTTGGCATGTGAAGTTGTAATCACAACTATCCCATTTGCCGAACGTGCACCATAAATGGAAGCCGTTGCATCTTTTACGATGGTAATGTTATCAATATCCTTTGGATCAATAAGCTGTAGTGGATTATTCACGTGACCAGCAATGATAGAGTTCCCGTAATTTCTATTGTCATAAACCATCCCGTCTACAATTATTAACGGCTGATTACTGGTATTTAATGAGTTGAAACCTCGCAAGAAAAGCTCTGCACCTATAGTAGGTGTTCCTGATCTACGAATTACATTTAAACCCGGAACACGACCTTGTAGATAGCTATCCGCAGTTTCATTATTTAAGTTCCAGTTTCCTTCTGTATTGAGCGAAGAAATTGCACCATTAACTTTGCTGATTTGTACAGGACCGGTTAAAGAGAATGCTTCATCATAGAATGATTTAAAAGTCTCTTCAAATAACAACGCCGTAATTTCTTTTCTGGATTTTAAGGGTATGTCTTTTTGCTGATAACCTGGGCCGGATATCACAAGTGTAGCCTTATAATCAGGTACACGGACCGAGAAGTGTCCCTTATCATTGGTAAAGCTGGATGAAAAGCCCGGAACAGCGACAGTGATTCCTGTTAAGGGTTTCCCTGTCAAAGCGTCTTTTATTATACCTGTAGCTTTGATTTGTGCTTTAGTACTTGCTTTTACCTTGACTACTTCATTTACAGAATCGGGCTGCTGTGCATATCCAGCTAAGCCCATAACAACCAGCGCTGCTGTAAATAGCTTTTGTTTAATGTTGATATTTAGATTGTGCATAATTTTATGGCTGGTTGAGAATTAATTGGTTGGTACCAGTTTAACATAATCAAGACTAATGGTATTTAAACCTGCTGTCCTTACCGCATCCCCAATAGCATATAGGAAGGTTGTGCCCCAGCTGGTAACCGTCACATCACCGAGGTAAACTTCCTCAAATGGAGCCTTTGGCCTTGTTAGATCAGCGGGATTGTTATAATTCACCGTGATATAAGGCGTGATATCTGTATAAGGTAAAGGAAGTCCCGTAGGAGAAGAAAAGCCCAACTTTTGTTTAAAATTAACTGGAGCTGAAGGGCTGGCTGTAGACCAAGCCTGATCATTCAATGCCCGCCAATAAATTTTATACTTAGTTGAGTAAAGATCATTAATCCGTACTCTTCCCCAAAAAGATGCGACATCGGTTCCTGATATGAATTTGTCACTAAACTGAAGTCCGGCCCCATCCAACCGAATTCTGGTAAAAATACTTCCGCTTTTGTCATTTTGCGAATAAGAACTCAAACTCTCGCCTTCAATTACTATCGGACGAATTTTATCCTGAAATACATCAAAATCTACTTTATTCATCACATACACCATTCCATTACTGGCGCGATAAGACGATACAATCGCTGTTTTATCAATCGGTACATTAACCCCTGTTGAAGACAATAAGGTTGCACCCAATTGTGTAGGTTTAACGATAGTATTTGCTACAAAGTCCTTAACCACATTCCAGGACGTACGGTACAAGGTGGTACTGTCATACCTTAAGGTTGTTGTAGCTCTTGCAAAATACTTAGACAGCTTAGCGGATTCCTGGTCAAAGGCAGCATCCGTTAATACGATATAGGTATACTCTCCCCGCTCATTATTCAAGCGGGCAATTTGTTCTGAAAAATCATTTCTTAATCCTTCTGCCGAATAAACCTTGTTACCAGCACCGTCCAGATCATAATTAAGAGAACGCATAAAATCACGCTGTTTAAGCCCAACATCCGTTAATCCGTTTAGGTAATCCAATATGTTTTTACGCACTTCAAGCGCAACATCAATTTCGTGAAAGACACCATTTTTTACCGAAAGGTCAGACTTAATCAGTTTGGCATCCTCTACACCATCCGTAGTAAAAGTAATGGATTTCCCATTTAGGGTTTGAATCCGCTGTTCGGTTAACCCTGCCAGTTTCAGCGCCGCAACGGAGTAACTCTGGTTAACAATATGGTTGGCAACAAATGATTTTGCCAAAGCCTCGTCGGTAAATGTGCCAGTAGCGACATTTGCCATCGCAGCATTTGTTGGCGCCCATACGGTAAAAGTTTTAGAAGATTCCAGGACCTTATCATAACCGGTACTAACCAACAGGTCCACAAATGAACTCAATTCGGGCTGCTGTTTTATTTTATCAAATAAGGTCAAATCATTCTCTTTGTTTAACAGTTCACTGTGAGCTGCCCATTGATCTTTGCAAGAACTTAATACACCAATTACAGCGCAAGTCAACAGGAGTATTAAACGTTTTGTATTTCTATATATCATCTATGTAATCGATTAAGGCCTATTAATTAAACTCCCATCCTTACCAATACGAGGATACTGTTGATCCATATCTACCGGAATAAAATGGATCATATCCAGCGTACTGGTATTACTTGATCCACCATTACCTCCAACCCGGCCTAAACGAATAATATGTCTGTCTGTCGTATTGATTGTAACCGTCCCCATTAAACGTCCTACCCAATTTTTATTCCCATCTGGGGCACCTGTATATCTTTTATACCCTTGAGCCTCTAATAAATTATTGGAATTAGGATCTGATACAGATACGCCCGAAGCATCTAAGTAACTGCCCCAATTCATAATGTTTGGCATAACCTGTTCAAAGGGGGTTCCGGGATCCATAATCGCTTGCATCGCTGGCGCCTTGCCGTTTTGGCGATAACAAACCCACACTTTGTATTTACCTTTGACAATCATCGGCGTGACAAAATCTATTTTTTGCTGTCTCGCATTAGACTCACCAAATGAAAGTGCCAGCCAATCGCTATTCGCATAAAAATTTGCATTAGCTGTCCCATCTACGACGTATTGATTATCCTGGGTTGCAGTAGTATTATTTACCAATATAATTCCGGCGCAAAGACTTACTTTCGAGCCCAATAAAACGACTGGAGCTCCTAATTTCCGGAATGTTGGTAATTTCATCAATTCAGGCTGATCTGCAACATCCCAGTAAAGTGGTGTTGGTTGTCGAATCTTAATCGCATAATTCCTAGTCACGGAATGTAACACGCCATTTTGAGCTGTATTGTCACTTGCCAAGCGATCAATTTCATAACCAGGTTCATGTACGCCATTAAACTGATCGTCATTTATCAATACCCTTTGTCCATCCAATTTAGAGGTGATAATTTCTTGTGGTGCCAGCGTTGGATGGGAAGAGGCAGTAACAATATCGGCCAAATAGCGTGAAGCTGGAGATATTCTGTAGGCAACAAATAGCCATAAACTATCTGCATGGTTGGTCGGGTCGTTCGTATGTGAATATTTTGCTTTGAGGTCCGCAAATGAATGTATACCCGCAGTATTAAACACAGCATCAGTCTCTGCAATCAGCGTTTGAAACCTCCGCGTAGTATCCCGATTATTTTCAAGAGAAGAGATATTTAAAGAATCGTAAAATTTAGTTGCCTTTAACGCTTCAGAAAAGATAGTATACTTAGGATCACTTTCAATCATCTGGGCAAGCGTTTTGCTTGCCGGAATCAATACTTTATCTAGCACATGTATAATACCATTCCCAGTACGGATATTGGCTTGTATCACATTGGCCTGACGGTTAATCGTATAACGTGTTACCCCACCTGTATTTGCTGCTCCAGTTAAGAGATATTGTCCAAACATCGTCAATTGCTGTAATTTACCATCTTTAAAATAGGCAGTAGAAACCGTATCCAGAATGGTATGGAACCTAACCAGATCTTTTAATACTGCAGCATCAATCTGGTCAATTGAAGATTTCCCGATAGCCTCAAGGTAAGTCTTTACAGCATCGTTAGTTGGTGCAAAAACAGTATATTTTCCGTAAGCGCCCAAGAAACTTGCAGTCCCACTTTTCTCTAGAATTTTCTGGAATTCAGAAAATTGATCCTGATGATTTTCAAAATAACCTGTTATGTTTACATCATTGGTTGTAGTCAACGTTAAATGCTCCCTTTTGCAGGAAAACAATAAAACAATGGCCATAAATAGTGCACAAGTAACGGTGCAAATACCTCTTTTAAAATTTAGTATTTTCATAATCATATTCTTTATAGATTATTTGTAAAATGGATTCTGTTTCAGGGTCCCATCAGCACTGATTTCATCATCAAAAATGGGTAGATAATGGCTGTTTTTATCTTGATATTTGGTGATAGCAGATTGCTGAGCATCACTTGGAACAGATTCTGCAACCATATTTAACAGCACATCAATTCGCCTGTAATTGTCCCGTTTTGCATTCCTTAGAATATCATACCAGCGTTTCCCTTCAAAAGCAAACTCTCGGGCTCTTTCCGCAAGCACATAATCTGCAACAGCATCCTTATCCGTGACATCTGGGTTTTGCGCAGTTGCAATTAAGGCATTTGCCCTATCCCTAACCACTTTAACTAAATCAAGTGCATCTTGGCCTCTATCCACCTGTGAGCAAGCCTCGGCCTTCATTAAAAGTACATCCGGATACCGATAAGCAAACCAATGCGCATAAGAAACATCAGCAGTTCTGGCCGTATTGTAATCTATCCCCATATACTTATAAATCGCAATGTCCTTTGCACGAACCGCTGCATCTATCCCCCTAAAATCGAACTTGGTCTCATCCGTAAAATCTATCGTATACATTTCTTCAAGCACCCTATTTGCAGCGTTGTATCGTCTGTTTACAGGTATAAATGCATTGTAAAACTGATTCAGTTTCTGTGCATCAAATTGAAATTCAAAGATCCCTTCAGTTGAATTTCCTTCGTAAAACACCCTGTTGTACATGAATTCGCCCGGCACAAGACTAAATTTTTTCGAGTCGATTACCTTATCACACATTGCAATACAGTCGTTGTAATTCTCCATCCATAAGTAAACATCAGCCAGCATCGTTTCTATTGTATACTTCGTAATCCTACCCGTGTCGTATTGCTTGTTTCCATAAGTTGTAACGGCCAGGCTTTCGGCTTTCAATAAATCAGCAACAATCTGGTTTAAAATGACTGTTTTGTCTGTTATGCCAAGGTTCTGAATCTCCTGATCTGTAGAGGTCGACTTTAACTTTAATGGTGCATCTCCCCAGGTGCGTACTACATAAAAATACATGAGACTGCGCAAAGCCAAAGCTTCCGCCATATAAGCATCCAAACTAGCCTGAGTAAAGGTGTTGTCAACCTCTCTCACGTCAGGGGCAAAATCAATTACCGTATTGCAATAATTGATGGTACGATACAATGACTTCCAGGTAGTCAAAACATTACTAGACAAAATATTAACATTCATGATATTTTGTTCGTCTATAGTAATACCAGGGCCCGGTGAAACCATATCTGCCCTTAGCTCTCCCCAAATAAAGAGATAATCTGCAAGGGGCCGATCTTTAATTCCTCCCGGGGCACCTAAAAGCGAGGAGTAACAACCAATCACAGCAGCCTGTACATCCTCTTTAGTTTTCCAAAATTCATTTCGTATAATCCCATCCTGCGGCTGCAGATCTAACCATTTCTTACAGGAAGAAACCGAGAACAACAAGATGAGTAGTAAAACTTTACAAATAACTCTTTTCATATGCTTATGCTTAATCAATTAAAACCGGGTAGATATTCCTAGGGTAATTACTTTAGGTGGAGGGGTCATCGAATTATCGATAGCGATAGAGAAAGCACCAGTGATCTTGGTTCCTACCTCAGGATCCTGCCCCAGGTATCTGGTAAAAGTGATCAAATTTTCACCTGTTGCATAAACACTCAAAGCACCCAATCTAAATCGCTTAAGCAGCGCTTTATCAAAATCGTAACGCAAGGTTACCGTTCTCCATTTCAGATAAGATCCATCTTCCACATAACGACTTGAACCCAACCAATTATAACCACTACCAAACAACGCACGTGGTATATCAGTCACATCCCCCTCGTTTCTCCATCTCCTCAATACGGCCGTACTTTGGTTATTGTAATCAGACATTTTAGTGGTCTGCATTTTAGTACCATTGATCAATTGGTAACCAGTCCGGTAACTAAAGAATGCAGATAGCTTTATATTGCCGTTGAAGGTAATTGATGGACCAAAACCTCCAGTAAATTTGGGATTGCTATTCCCCAAATAAACAATATCTTTATAATCGATGGTTCCATCATGATTAATATCTTCATATTTAGCATCCCCAGGTTGGAAAATATAATCGGTAGCCGGGTAATTGAACCGCATATACACCTTATCACCATTCGGACTCAGGATAGGCGCTCCATTTTTATCTGTGGCCACTGTTGCTTCTCTATCTGTATAAACCCCCTGAAATTTAAAACCATAGAATGAGCCAAAGGGATTGTTAACCTGCAAGAATTGTTTGAATTTCCCGTTCTCATTGATTTTAGCTTTGTTTTCTGTAGGATAAAGCGGTGAGATCTCTCTAATCATGTTTTGATTCTGCGCAATATTGAAACTAAAATCTACTCTCCATTTTTTTGATTTTACAATTTGTGTATTGATGTTAAATTCCCAGCCCTGGTTGTCCATCGTACCGATGTTCATATCCACAGCTTCAAATCCAGTATAAGTCGCTAATCTCAATCCCGGAAGAAACAAGTCTTTAGTACGGTTGCGATAGATCTCCGCATCACCAGCAACGCGATTGTTAAACAAAGCGAAACTCAAACCATAATTGACGCCATGAACAGTTTCCCATTTTAAATTGGTTAACTCCATATTTTGCGTATACACACCAGCCATTCCCATATAGCTCCAGTCGAAGTTGCCATAGGTATTATAAAAGGTATAGTCCTTTTTCGGTGCATTTCCAGACTGCGCATAACTAAAGCGAAAGCTCAAATCATCAATAAACGTAAACCTTTTCATGAACCTTTCTCCTGAAAAGCGATATCTTGCCGACACCGAAGGAAACAAACCAAACTTATTATTTGCTCCAAAGCGCGAGTTTCCATCTACACGGAGTGATCCACTGATGAAATAACGGTCTAGAAATCCATAATTGGCATTCGCTAAACCCGCTACGGTTCTATATTGTGTCTGAACCGACCCCAATCTAATCTGATCGTTCTGTGTCCTCCCCGGAATCGATGGATCCTGAAACAAAGAAGAGGCCGTATTGGCATTCATTAAATTCTGATTTACGTAACGGTTATCGCTTGTTTGAAAACTCAGCATTCCCTGAAACTTATGTTTATCATTCAATTGCGGAGTAAAGAGCAAATTGGTCTTTGTTCCAACATTAAAAACATCGTAATCAAGATCGGTTGCTCTGTTAACAGTAATTTCCGTGAAAGGCCTTCCTGTAGCGATCTGCGGTAAAAATGTACTCGTTTTTTGGGTATTGATATCAAAAACGATATCTGTCGTAGCCATCAACAAATCTTTAATGATATCAAACTGCAAGTTAAAATGTGGAATAATCCGATCCCCAATAGATTTATTAGTCGCCGACAAGGCCATGGCTACCGGGTTATAGGTTCCCTTGATTTCATTTTTATCATTAAAGAAAAAGAAGCCCTGTACATTGGATACAGGAGAAAAATAGTTGGGGGTTATCTGCCCATAATCATTGTATTGATAAATACTCATATTAGGCATCTTAGTATAAGCAGCCTCACGTACATTAACATACAGCTGACTATTAGCAACATGTGTATAAGCTATATCCGTACGAAAACGCAAACGATTAGACACATTGTAATCTAAATTGATACGTGCAGTCAACCTATTTAAATCAGTCCCTATAGTGGTCCCTTGTTGATCAAAATAGCCCAATGAAGCAAAGTACCGGGCCTTTTCACCCCCACCAGAAATCGAGATATTATGATCCTGAAGGTTACCCTTGCGGGAAACTGCCGAGATCCAATCGGTATTGTTGCTGTAGTTTTTGAACCAATATAAATCCTGTGGATCATACTGAAATTCTTTAACGGTCTGGGTATTTAGGGGCACGCCATTGCGGTTCATAAAAGCTTCCGGGATAAGCATAGAGTATTGATCTCCCGTTAGCATTGGAATCGATCCGGGCTGCTCGGATAACGAACCTTTAAAGGTGTAGCTGAGTTGAGGTTTACCTATGGTACCACGTTTCGTGGTGATAATTAAAACCCCATTTGACCCCCTCGAACCCCATAATGCAGTTGCCGCAGCATCTTTTAATACACTAATCTCCTTAATATCGGATGGCGCAATATTTAGAAGCTGCGCATAACCCTGGTCATCTGCTGTTGCAAAGTTAAACCCTTCGGGCACCGAGGTTTCATAAGGCATTCCATCTACCACAATTAAGGGCTCAGTTGCACCGTTAAGAGAAGACGTCCCACGAATTCTGATGGACATCCCCGCACCAGGATCACCCGAAGTTGCAGCAATATCCACACCTGATAAACGGCCTTGCAAGGCCTGATCAATAGAGCCAGCCTGCATCTCCTCCAACACTTTAGCATCAATGGTAGCAACAGCCGTGGTCCGATCTCTATCATCCACAGCCATACCGGTCCCATTATTAGTTTTACGTCTGGACACCACCACAACATCATCCAAACTATTAGAGCTTGCAACCAATTGAACATTGATAACCGTCCTGCCATTGATACTGATTTCTCTTTGAGTGGTATATCCTATGTAGGATACCATTATTTTATGACTTGGATTGGAAATGCGGAGTACATAATTTCCATCAATATCTGTAGAAACACCGTTTACTGTACGGCGATCTTTGTCAATTTCTACCACGCTGGCACCAGGAATACCCTGCTTATCTTTCGAGTCGGTTACTTTCCCCCTGACGGTAGTTACGGTCTGTGCAAAACTCATACTCCACATCAACAGCACAGTTAACAACACAATAGCAATACGTGTAAATATTTTATTCATATACCTGCTCATTTATATTTGGTTAATATGTATACTTTAAATAGCCGTTAATCTGGTGAATCAATGTCCGGTTAGACATTACATTGCTATTAGAATTTACAACCGTAGACGTCCTTCCATTCATGTCTTTAACGGAAAGGTTATTCACCGCATTTGTAATAAAGACACTCCCTACATCACCATTTGCGTCTTTGAATAGTGTCTCATAGCTTCCTGTTTTTACACCATCGGGCGCAATCGTATTCTTATTCAAAATATGGTATTGAATAAATTTGGTCACCTTGGCGATGTCATTATCGCTAGTAGGTATGTAATTAGGCACCCCAGTCGCCACTACTCCTGGCAAAATGCCATCCTTAACCGCTTGCCTAATTGCCGCCTCATTCGGAATAAAAACGGTATAATTCACACCAAGTGAAACACCCTGAATTTCCACGGTCGTTTTATTCACAGTTATGGGATTGTTAATCAGATATTGATAAAAACTATAAAAAGGGTCTGTTACTAACATACCATGTTTTTTGATATGCTCACCCACATTTTTAGTGGTAAATGACAAAAGCCCATTCACATAAAAATCTCGTCCATTGGTTGCCTGCCTGTAATCTGCTCCTTTAATTTTAACTACAGGAATGGATTGTTTGGAAACATCAGTGCTATCCATGGTTCCTGACGATGAAACCCGATTGTTGTTATAAGTAATGTATTCACCTCCTATAGTCTCTATCACACCAGAACCTGAAAAGGAAGTAAGCTCTCCCAACATAATATGCATATCTTGTATGCGGTACAGATTGGTAGGTGCAAGTCCACCAATTATTGTAGTTCCACCCGGTGGGGTATACTGAAAATTATTGTTGATTGAATTCCAGTCGTACCCAGCTGATTTCAGGGAACCATCGCTCATCAGCAATATGGTATACTTAATTTTAGGCACAATAATCCGGCTTTTTACGTTAGAAATATCAAGTGCACGAATCATTAAAGAATATGCAGGATTCAAATATGGTGCTCCATATACAGTATGAAAGACGTTGGCTTTCTGAACCTGACTGGTTCCATAAAAAAAACCATTACTTAAGATTTGCTTTTCAACTACATCAGTAGCTGGATTAAATCTGGCTTCTTCATTAAATAGATTAGTTGTATTGTTAAATTTGGTAGGCCAAACAGGAGCTTGCCACATGTGGCAATTGATCAGATCCAGCGCTACATTTAGTGGTAAGCGGTCTACCGTATTGTAATACTCCAGGATATAAGTATTCAGATAGGTAGAAAATGCAGCATTATCAGGTGCAAAGAGTGTCCAACCACTAGACTGGCCATCATTATCCGTTACTTTTAAATAGTTTTCATTGTTCGGCGAAAAAGCCAACCCAGGATGATAGAGCTTAACCTTAACAGAATCTGTCGATCCCGTCAAAATCTGGTATTTTATGGAGAGATCAGGACTGTAAGCGTAACTAACGGCAAACTTGTCCAGTAATTTTTTAAACTCACTATATTGGGTATGTGAGGCTAAGTATTGGTCAATACTTGCAGGTGGTAGGACCACCTTATCCACGACATGAATGACACCATTTTCTGCAAAAATATCTGATTCAACTACACTCCCTCCCGGAACATTAAAGCCGGTATAGGCAACCCCAGGATAAAAGTAATTGTAATCTGCTGCCGAAATCGAACTCGCAGACATATAAGTTTTAATAAAATAAGGATAGTATTTATTATTATTATCCCCAAATACGTAACCTCCATTTCTATTAGAAGCTACAGTCTTGATGTTTTTACCGTTAACCACCTCTGTATATACAGAATCGTAATAAGCAGTACGCCTTTTAAAAGCAGAACCAGGTATCCAACCTGTATTGGATTGAAAATCGCCCAAACGATCTGTTTTAAAGGCATTGTAAATCAATGCATATTTCACAATACTGGTAGCCGTTATCGCGTCTATCTCATCTACCCCTTTTATGCCTTTTTCAGTAAAGTACTTTTTAAAGGCATCATCATTGGGGGCAAACATGGTCCAGTAACCAGACTTACCCAATATATCCTTATATCCGGCCTTATCAATGCAAGCCAATAAACTGGCAAAGTTACCTTTGGCCTGTAACTGCTGATAAATCGGATCAGCCAGCGTTTCCGGGCGTCCATAAAAGGCATCAAACTCTTGCTTTCTGCAGCTGGCAAAAGCCACTATAAGCGTTAGAATGACAATTAAACGATTTTTGAAAAGTTTATCCATAGCATTTTCATTGAAAAAACGCCTTAACAACGAACTGGTTAGTAAGCAACAAGAAATCCGGAATCAACAATAGACAAAATGGATTTGCTTAAATGCACATTGATTCCAAGAAAGAAAGTAGAAGTTTTTACATACAGTTTTATTTGGTTATTAACGGCTGTTGACTCGTGTTAGGTTATTGGTTATTTGGTTATTTAAATTAAAAATAACGGATCAGCGATTTTTCGGCAACCTGCCTCATCCTGCTTTAGCTTTTCAAACCACTTAATTTTAAGCACATACAATAAATAAGCGTTCTACAGACGTTTATAAGCCACTTTTCATTCGAAAAAAAAGAAAGTATTTTTATATTTTTTTTCGAATGAACTGAAACTTTGCTGGTAATAGGGGGATTTTTACGCAAAAGAACCGACAAATATTTATCGGTTCTTTGCATAATTTGATATGATCTTATCAAAATAAAAGGAAAATAGGACAACAAAGCCTAAAGAGATGCAATTTTTAGAAATAAGGGGTAATCGTAACCGGGCCAATCAGCCCAGATGGCATTACCGACCAATTTGAAGCGTCAAATGGTTTATAGTTTATATTCACAAAATTGATCTCATGATAGTTTCTCCACTGGATCTTTTTCTGATCCATATAACGAATGCGATTGGCCATCAGATTAACCACTTCAACTTTAATGGTATTGATCCCCACTTTCAAATACTTGCCTATACGAGCCTGAAAAGGAAGACTCCATAAGATGCCAACTTCCTGCCCATTGATCCAAACCCTGGCACTTTCATCAACCTGATTCAGATTTAACAGGTACTCTTTGGCAGTTTTCCCTTTTAGCGTAAAACTACTGGTATATACTCCTGTACCCGAAAAATCCTGAAGTTTGGGATCGGCAAGACTAGTCCAGGAAACCAGCTTATCCAATTTTTGATCAGATGGTAATTCTGGTCCTCCAGTAGTAAAATGCAAGGACCAGGCATTATTCAATTCAACTTGCTCCCCAGGTTTATTCAAGTACGTCCATGTTGTAGTACCAGAAGGGCCTTTTTCCATTACCTTAAGGATCATTGCTTCGCCAGAACGCATTTGCAGCCTTACTTTCAACTGTCCATCTTTAACACTTGTTGCTGCAAGTCCTGATACCCCACTTTGCGGATCCATGATCAATACACTACCATTCGCATTAATTGGTAATTCCGTATCCACATCATTATCGGTATGGTTAACTATATAATAGTATTTACCACCAACAAAGCTTCGACGGATAAACTGCAAGCCCGTATCGGTTAACTCTTCCCGCTTAACGGATTTATAAGCTAAAGCTTTTTCCACATCCGAAGCCAACAATACTACTCCCTTACCCGTTTTAAATTGCTTTACACCATTTCCAACATCCGAAAAACTCAATTTGGACAGCATGATTTTCAGTTGCGTTCTGCGTTCCTCCAAGTTGTTTAAGCCCGGAACATCCTTTGGCAACTCCTGAAAAATCACAGTTGCTCCATCATTTGCCAACTGAATCGCTTTACTTAAGGTTTCCAGACTAATCATTGTACATGCTGGAATCACCAAGACTTTGTAAGCTGAACCCTCATTCACCGTATTTACCAGTCCATTCTGAGTGGTAGATTGCGCCAATAACCGATCCGATGCAAAATCAAAAGAATAACCAGACTTTGCCATCCCTTTCGCTAATTTATAAAATGCTGTAGGGTGCAACCACTCATCGATATTATGTACTTTAACAGCCAAATCCATCCCTTTTGCAACATTCCATACATCATATACCGGCCAGTAAATTAATAGTTCATTATCGGGTTTACCCGATTGAAGGATAGACTGGCAACGGGTAATGTAATTGGTTAATCCACCAAGATGTGGCCACAAGCTATTACTTGGCGTAAACTCTACAGAAGCATAAAAAAGCCAGCCCGGCCAAACTGCGTCTTCAGGAGAATTAGTGGTACCGTGAAAAAAGATATGGTTCACGCCTGAAAGAAACAACTGTTCCGCCTCAGGCTTACATTGCGAATAGGAAGTTTTAAAATGCTCAGTTAGCCAGGTAAAAGTTTCGGAAGAAACTAGTTTTTTACCTCCTGTATGTGCTGCAGAAGAAGCAAACTTACACATCATCGGATCAGGATCTACATTCCTAATGTCCGCACTATCTCTGCGAAGTCCAGGGATAGGGAAATAACTAGAGCCAAAGGTTTCCGTCTCCGGAATATCTACCACAGCATAAAGATCCAGCAAATTCCCTGGAGAACCATGGGATTGATTCCTGGTAATTGATTGATAGCGATGTGCCCAATCCGTCCAGTTATGGGTAAAATTGAACAGCAACAAATCGCTCATCGTTTCCCTGTAGTCTGATTTCAGACGGGCAACATTTTCATTGGTAGAATCTTTCCCGACCAAATCCTTCAGGTATTTTTTTAAATAATAGCCTCTTCTTTTCTGAAATTCATCAAAAAAAGTAGTTGTCCAATTTGCGCCATACACTTCATAACTATCGTTAAAAAAAGCTCTTACCCCTTGCGGTTTAAGACCAAAGGCATTGTCAAAACGACTCAGATAATTCGTTACTGCAGCTTTATCTAAGTGATCCAGCGTAAGCCCTTCGCCACCAGGGGCCGCGCGTTTGACCCCCTGACGGGTTTTACCCACAAAGGCGGCATACAATTGCCAGTTTCCCTTTCCAGCTGTCCAGTTCAATCCTCCATTGGCATCAACTTTATTAAATAAGTCCAATAGCTCTCCATTACTTCCATAAGCAGTAACAGCCTGCAATTTGGCGACATCCTGTCTTGCTTCTTTTACTTTGATTGCTTCTGTTAGCTTTTGACCTGATTTCAGTTCATACTCCTGTACAATTAGTTTTGTAGCTGCATCCTCGGGCTTCACCATCGGACCACCAAAAGGCCAACCTGTTCCGGTATTCATATCAACGCCCATACCTAGTGCATTGGATTTTTGAACCGTATAGCGAAGCATTTCCACCCATTTTGGAGATAAGAAATCAATGTACCGTTTCTCAAAACCCACAGCCCCATATATTGGTGTAATTTCCACCCCACCAATACCAGCTTGCTGATATTGAGTCAATACTTTACTGATATTATCTTCCCCTACCGCATTCCCCATCCACCACCAGCGAGTCCAGGGTTTCATCTGTTTCTCAACCCTCGGCCAGGGTGCTGATGGCTTAATATTCTTTTGTGCCACTGCGCTATCAAATAACAATACACCAATGACCAATGCAGTTAGTGTTGATTTTAACTTCATCATTTAATCCAGGTGAAACACCTGCTCCAATCTTACACTCACCGGCGAATTATCCGGATTGGTTTCCATAATATCGGCCATATAAGCCCACCATTTTTGCACAATCGCTGTAGTACCCAGGTCTTGTGATGACGCCCCATCCTGTTGCTGCACCGCAAACAAGGTATTGGTTTCTTCATCCAGAAAAATAGAATAATCACTTACTCCATTCTGCTTTAACAAGGCTGCCAAGTCTGGCCATATTTCATCATGTCTTTTTTTATATTCCGCTTCAGCACCTGCTTTAAGCTTCATTTTAAATGCAATCTTCGACATATTTATCTAGTTTATTTGAATAACCATAGTTGCTGTATTTCCATTTTTTGATTTTACCCAAAGTAACCGTGCTGCGGTATCGTAATACCAGCCCGGAGATTTTTCAAGATCGGCTTTATTGTTCAATTGTTTTAATCCTTCACCATTTTCAATCACAGCTTTAGGTTGATTGGCTAAGTTCCAGTGAACTTTAGCTAAATAAGTATGAAATGTAGGTTTAAACGATCCTTTAGGTTTTGCAATAGTCAATTCTAAAGCATTTGCAGATTGCGCCGCAGTGATACGGGTTAAGGCAGAGCTTCCTTTTTGATAGTTTAAACTTAATCCATCATCTTCATACAGGTTATAAGCCGAGGCTCCGTGCGGAAAAATATCCAACGTAATTAAATCTATTGCTTTTTCGCCACTGTATAACATTTCTGGCTGCATCGGAATAATTCCCCCGCCCTTTACAAACAAAGGAATAGTATCTAATGGCGCAACGACATTCACATAGCTGGCACCACTGTATTGCTTCCCTGTCCAATAGTCAAACCAAGTGCCTTTTGGCAAATATACCGTGCGGGTAATGGCACCTTTAGTTGTTACCGGAGCCACCATTAAGTGATCGCCAAGCATATATTGATCTGCAATCTCATAAACATTTTCATCATCCTGGTGATCCAATACCAATGCACGCATCATTGGTACACCACTTTGATATTGCTGATGCATACCTGTGTACAAGTAAGGGATCATGCGATAACGCAATACATCATATTTTTTAAAATTACGCAAGGCATCTTCTCCATACTTCCAGGGTTCTTTATAACCTGGATGATCCATTCCAAAAACTGTGGCAATTGGGCTGAACATGCCAAATTGTACCCAACGGATATACAATTCTGGATCTGCCTGATGCTCAAAACCACCCATGCAATGTGCCCATGAACCAACACCAGAAAGACCAATATTCAAACCCGCTTTAATTACTGGAGCAAAATATTGCCATTCACTAGGCCAATCACCTGCAAAAATATATGGATAACGTTGAATGCCTGAGTATCCTTCTCTGGTTTGATTTAAACCCCGGATTCCATTAAACTTTTGAAACTCTTCAAAAGGGGCCTTGGCATAGGCCACAGGAAACACATTGTGTAAGCGTTCTGCATCCTTGCCCGTTGGGCCAACCTTTTCACTTTCATTGGCCAAAGCGCCAAAGGCACTACCTTCATCTGTTTTTAAAAACTTTGCACCTATAGATGCGACACGTTTCACTCCATTAGCCCACCACCAATCAACGGCCTTTTGGTCGAAGAAATTAACAAACTCGCCGGGCTTTCCATTTTCAGGATAAGTATAGCCCTTTTCTCTGGCCTGATCGAGGAGGTTCAGTTTTTTGGCATTGTCAAATCTGGGACGGATATGTAAGCCGACCATCTTATAACCCATCGCATAAATACTATCGAACATAGATTTTGGATTTTTAAAGGTTTCGCGCCATTCAAAAGAAGTAGCGCCCTTACCACCATTCTCACCAAATAGTCGCCAGGTAGAATCCAGCCAAAGTAAATCGACAGGAATCCCCAGTTCTCTATATTTTTTAGCCAATGCTACTACGTACTGATCAGATGTCAATGCTTCATGACTCCATGTGCCCCCACTATAAGTGCCGGCATGTAGACCTAAGGCAAACTGGGGCAACATAGGCGATTTGCCCGTGATGTCCGTATAACTGCCAAGGATCGTTTTAAATGTTGGTCCATAAATGAAATAATAATCCAATTCTCCATCCACAGCTTTAAAGCTATACTGATCTTTTTTGCTTGCTCCCATATCCCATTCTGTCGCAAATGTGTTGTGAAAAAAAATACCATAACCTCGCGTACTCATGAAGAATGGAACTGGGCTGTAATTAGCTTCTAAAATATTATAAGCACCAATAGCGTGTGGCAACCCCTTACCTCTGCCTACATTCAAAGTTACTTTCTTACTTCTACGGTCCAGAAAATCCATACGTTCCCCAAAGCCAAAGAAATGCTCATCAGCCGCTAGTTTTTTATTGGCGCTTACCGCATCTCCTTGCTTAAGCAAAGCAGTCTGTTCATCTTCAGAAAGAAGCTTACCAGTTTTATCAAAAACGATTATGCGAAAAGGAGCCTTGTACACTTTAATGTTCAGACTACTTGTACTCAGCAAAAAGTGATCATTTTTATCTATCGTTTGGACAGGTACAATCGGCCAATCGTAGCGACTCACCATCAGCTGTTCATTTACTTCAAATTTTCCGCTCCAACTGGCCCTAACCCTAAATACACCGGGAGCACAAAACTCAAGTTTTACTTGTGTACTTGTGGTAGAGAATGAAATCTCATTTCCTTCTTTTTTAAAGCCAGATTTGTAGCTGCCAGCACTTTGGCCATTCACTAGAAATGGAATGAGCAACAGAAAAGCCGACTTTATGATTTTTTTAAACATGATATAATTTAAGCGCTGACGTTTTATTTTTTCATTTTATAAACTTCTGTACCTGCCAACAGGAAACAGCCTAATCCATAATCTTCAAAATCGGGCATACTTGTATAGCTTACAGGCTGACCATCCTTAGGCTCCTTACCTGTTCCCTGTAAATAACCCAGGAAACCATTTTTATGCACAGCATCTTTCGTCATGGCATTCCATGCCTTTGAAATGATTGGTTGATAAACCTTTTGATCTAAAAGTCCTTGATTTACACCCCAGGCCATTCCATAAACAAATAGCGCTGTACCAGATGTTTCTTTACCTCCAAAATGGGTTGGATCATGCAGACTTACATTCCAAAATCCATCGGTACGTTGAATTGGAACCAATGCTTTGATCATTTCCTGATATGTTTTTAAATACTCCCCTCTATGTGGCGCATCTTTAGGCATAATCTCCAATACTTTTACCAATGCAGCAACGACCCAGCCATTACCTCTCGACCAGTAACAATCTTCAGCATTAGGCTCTTTATATGGTGGCACAAAATCCTTATCTCTCCACCATAAACCGTCCTTAGCATTATATAAACCACCACCCTCTACATTTTTTGAATGCATATACATTTTATACATATACTCGTAATAGGCAGGATCATTATACAATACCCCTAGTTTTGCAAAAACAGGCATTCCCATTTGCAAAGCATCGATCCAGGTCCAATCGTCAATTTTACCCGATTTCATCATCAAGTCTATCGAAGCCTTAATGTCTTTAATTCGCTCAGGCTTTTTGTCAATGTTATATAAATCGATATAAGTCTGACCACAGGCTTGATTATCGGCATTGCGTGTCCCAATACCATCTCTTAGCCCCCATTTATGCTTCTCACCCCATTGTACCGCATAATCATAATAAGCCTGATCAGGTTTGAGTTGATATAAACTCATCAGTCCTTCATAGTATACTGCTCGCGTCCAGATGTTACTTGGGCGTTCTCTATTGGTAATGATAGATTTGCCAGCATCTGGCCATTTGTTCATAAAGTAGGCATTGGTAAGTACCAATGATTTTAACACTTCTTTTTTTGAAGGATTTTTTTGAGCAAAACTGGCTTGTACAAGCAATCCAAATAGTGTCAGGGCAATAGCAATCTTCTGTTTCATTATCATTAAATATTCTATCGTATTAAAAAATATTAAAGCTTTTTGGTGCCAGCTTTCTGTTTTAACTCATCCGGACTATCTTTGGTATAGGTGTTGAACATTTCTTTGGAAGGACTTTCAAAAAGATCTTTTACCATTGCAAATGTGATTTCGGACCGGGGACCAAATTTGTCTGACTGCATGTATCGCTGTAAACTAAAGAACAGCTGTTTCGCAGCTGGCGATTCATCTTTTCCAGGTCCCAGGTTGGCACTTGAAACGATTAGTTTCCCTTTACCTACTTTTGCTTCAAAAATCAATGCCAGGCGTCGGTTCAAAAACCAGGTATCAATAGGTTGTACGATTGGCCTAAATCCCGACGGAAAATCTTCAAGATTCATTACCTGCGCTTTATTTACAATTTCCCACCATTGCATATCACTGTGATCATCGGTTGGAAATTCCGAGAATGCGGGATGCTTCGGATCACATAAAAAACCCAGGGTATGTGGCGGACGCATTTTAAACCAAGAGGTATTCCAGAAAACAGGAAGAAAAGTTTGTACGACTTCTTTCCCTTTAACAACCTTTCCAGCTGCATTCAGAAATACATTTCCTCCTTCATCCAGTATTTTTTTCGCCTGATCATCTAATGCGCTACAATAATAAAAGTCTGTCTTATATTGTGGTAGTTCTGCTGGATAAACCCAAAAATCCCAACTGTTGACAAACAGAGTTCCATCGATCATTACCTCCAGTTTTAAATGACTTGCCTTTTGAACCTGTGCAAGTGGAAATGCAATGTCGCCTATTCTGATGCAATTGGTGATGTCCAGCGTCTTAGGCTCAAAAGCCCCTTTGCCGATTACAGTCCCGGCTTCATCCTTGATCCTCCAGGATAACCTGGCATTTTGAATTGGCGAAGCCCCATAATGCGCAACTTCAATTGCCGCATCAAAATTTTCATTGTTCTGAAATACGAACTTTGAAATCCTGGCAAGGGGCACAGTACTGTTACAGAACTGGCGAAACTCCTTTGGTGTAACATAGCCTTTCTCGTCCCAAAACGCATCCAACACTCCTACAAGTGCGGTCCCCTGTCCTGGATAATCATTTAAGGACAAAAGTTGAAAACCACTGTAACCAGGCGTACGTAAAGCTTTTTCTATTTCATTTTTATAACAAAGAACCTGTAACTTACCACTAGCCATTAAAAAAGCTTCGGCCTGATCGCTCATATCATGATCTTTAAGATCTTCCTGAAAAAGCTCAAAATTTTTAGCTCGGTATACTCCGGTATATTTTTTTATCTCTTTAAAATTAGGAAACACGCAATATTGCCCCATTTCATGTGCCACAAAGGGCACTGTAAACTGTGAGATCTGCTTGCGATAATCTGAAATGCTCTCCGGTCTCCTTCCCCAGTCAAGCCCCCTTGCTCCTGCCCGAACCATAAATTCGTTATTCTCTATGACTGGCCAACTACCGCCAACCGAAGCACCGGTGTACAAGCGTCTCGAATCTTTTGCTTTCCAATAATTATTGAATTTGGTGAGGTAAGGCACTTGTTTTCCGCGTGGTTCATTTCCATAAGCGAGCATACAAAAGGAAGCGTAATTGCCATAGTTTTTCGCCATTCTATTGGTTTCATCATAAATGAACTGGTCGATCGGTTTGCCGTCACCTATGGATGAGCCATGATTTGCCCAGCTTGGTCCTTCCGGCTGCAAGTAAAAACCTAACTGGTCCGCAGCAATAAAGGCCGCTTCTGGCGGGCACCAGGAATGAAACCGCATATGATTTAATCCATGTGCCTTAGAGATCCTGAAGATTCGTAGCCAGGAATCGACATCCATAGCCGGATAACCCGTTAAGGGAAATTCACAGTTATTTACTGTTCCTCTCAAAAATACTGGTCTGCCATTGATTTCGAAATTACGGCCTAGGGCTTTAAATTCCCGCATACCAAATTGCACCTGTTTCTGATCTTTTTTACCATCAGCAGTCACTATAGTTGCTATTAGTGCATATAATGCTGGATTAAACTCATCCCAGGTTAAAATCTTATCCCCCATAGGATAGTCGATTTCTAAGGATCCCTTCCCATCAACTATTTTAAAGTCGACCGTGACAGGCTTAACCTTCAAATTCGTCTTCGTATTAAAACTATTAGCACTTAATGTTATTTTTCCGGAAATCGCGCTAATAGCTCTCGATTTCAATTGAATTTTAACTTTTGCCAATTTCCTCTTCAGATCAGGATAAACCTGAATATCATCCATATAAACCGGTGCAGCGGCCCGAAGTTCCATTTTGCCGACTATACCGTTCCAGTTCCCTTGTGTATGGTCTGTTAAACTATGGGAATCCTGGCCCACATTAATGGCTTTAATCGAATTGTCTATCCGGATAGTTAATATATGTTTACCAGGCTTCAGGTTAACCGGAAGTTCAAAATTCTGTGCGACAACAAAGGTATACTGAGGATTACCCAACTCTTCATCATCAAGCCATACACGGGTTTCGCTATGCGGATACTCCAGTGAGAGTAGTACACGTTGCCCTTTCCAGTTGGCGGGAATATTTACTTCTTTTTGATACCAGGCCGCCCCCGTATAGTGTTTAGCTGGTGTTAACCAAAAAGGTATTTTTATATTCCCTTCGGCTCTATATTTCTCTAATCTTGGATTGTAATACCAGGAACTATCATAAATACTACCCGTCCATTTAGTTTTTAAAGTAATTTCATCACCTTTAAAATTTTCAGCCATAGATCCCGGAAGGTTTACAGATTCGGGTAATACCGTAGCAAACCATTTGTCTTTTAGCCCAACATCACCAGCATCAATTTTAAATCTCCATTTGCCTTTTAAAGAAATATTTTGCGCTTTTAACGTTGACGAAAGCACAAAAACCAGACAGAAGCAGGCGATAATATATTGAACAAAAATATGTCGTTTCAAAAGCATGGTTATAAGAGACGGAAGGCTTCCGCGGGTTAATATTTAGTTAGGTACGATTATAGGTTTAAATGCTTTAACGGGCAACCTGTCCCATCCTGTTAAAACACTAATCTTTTAGGTATTTAAGGAGCGTAGAGGTTTTCAATGCTTTTACCCCTTCAACTACCGATGCTGCATTTACTTTTGCCCCTAATTCATTCGTATGTGTATGATCTTTTTCTGTGAAAAAGGCGTCTACCTTTTCCGCAGCCAATCCTGCGTACTTATCTTTTATGATCTTATTGAGTGGAATAAAACCCACCTTTTCTGCATTTGCTACTTCCTCAGCCCAGGTCGCATAATTATCCACCACCAAGGTCATCACTCCATTTCTTACCGGATTGCGTGGAACTGGAGAACATACAATAGCTGTTGCACCTTTTGCTTTTGCATCATTGATAAATTTACGTAGATACCAACCGTAGGTATAAACTACTTCTTTCTGTTTAGTGATGGGGTTATAGATTTCCTTACTTTCCAGCCCTATTCCTTTGATGGTTCCACGAGCACGAGCCGTATCATCAAGCGGACTACCATCATTATGACCAAATTGCATCAGAACAAAGTCGCCAGGTTGCAGCTTTGTCAATACCGCATCCCACAACCCCTTACTTTGAAAAGTACGTGTACTGGTGCCACCCAAAGCGTGATTTTCAACATTGATTTTATTTAGGTCAAAAAAATCAGCCAAATAACTGCCCCAACCCCATAAAGAGCCATCCCCCTTTCCTTTTCCATTTTTAACCGTGGAGTCGCCGATTAGATATAAGGTAGGCTTGAGCAGGTATTTATTTAAGGGGCAATCCTTAAGTTCTTTTATACCTTCAACCACTGATAATGCGTTAAATTTTGCACCTGCCAGATTGGTATGGGTATGATCTCCCGGAAAAAATGCTTTCACAGATTCGGGACCCATCACATCGTATTTATCGGCTACGATCCTATTCAGATCTATAAAGTAAACCCCTTCTTGTTTAGCCACCTCTGCAGCCCATTTACCAAAACTATCGCCAGCGCGTAGTACTTTTCCATCTTTAAACTGATTCCGAGGAATCATAGAAATGACGATTGGTATAGCACCCTTTGCTTTTGCTTCCCGTACAAATTTGCGAAGATACCAGCCATAGGTATGCACTGTTTCTATGGTACCATTAGGCCAGGTAAGCACTTTCGTTTCCTCACCAGTCCCCTTCAATACACCACGTCGCCCCTCTTTGGTAGTATCTGGGACACTTCCATCATTATGACCAAATTGCATGGTTACAAAGTCACCAGATTTTAAGGATTGTAGTACTTTATCCCATCTTCCCTCCGAAAGGAATGTACGGGTACTGCGCCCCGCCATCGCGTTATTTTCTACATCTATTTTTGTGGTATCAAAAAGATCCGCAATAGGTGTTCCCCAACCCCAGGTTTCTTTATTTGAATTGCGAACGGTGGAATCACCGATGACATGTAAAACTGGTTTTTCCATCTTCTTGAAAGCAAATAGGACGGCCATACACAACAGGCCTATTAAGATGATATTCTTGTTCATGGTTTATTTTTTTATTGGTTCTATCAATACAATATTAGGTTTTGGCGCCTTCTTCATCCCATTCCCGAAATAGAAGCCAGTATGGGGAGGTTGGTTATAGCCCACGTTTTGCCAGGCGATACTCAACCGATATTGCGGGTCGTGCATGAAAGTATAATTTCTATGTGTTGTGGGAATAGTCGTTGTATAAATCCGCAGGCTCTGGTTGTCATAAGCACGAAAAATTACTTCTTCCCTCCAGTCTCCAAAAAGATCTGCGCTTAAAGCGGGAGTTGATTTACTGCCATTGTTGGACACACAACCATTTGCCGTAAACAAACGTCCTCCATTGTATTTATCAATGTGGTTACCATCCAACAGCTCACGTGAAAGATCTGCGTCCCACCAGATTAAAAAATTAGTCGAACGAGGTTGATCTCCAATTCTGTTTCCTTTTATATCATGCAACCCATTTGATCCTGACCACCAAATTTGGGCGCCGACCCTGGTATTGTCGATATTTTCAGCAACGCCACGGCCCACATCCTCATCTTCAGAACCTTTCCATAAGATTTCACCTGTACGCGCATCAAAAACGGCCGCTCCAGGCCCTTTTGTGCCTTCTTCAATTTCATGCACACCAAAAACTTCCAATCCTGGGCGTTCAGGATCCAAATCACTGACATGCAGAGCATCACCATGCCTTAAGCCAGTCGTATATAAACCTTTGCCATTGTCATCCACGCACATCGAACCATAGATAATTTCATCCTTTCCATCGCCATCTACATCGGCAACAGAGAGCCCATGATTACCCATCCCTGAATAAGGGTTTCTACCATCTTTTGAATCAAATACCCAACGTGAAGTAAGCTTTCCGTCACGCCAATCCCAGGCAGCCAAAACAGTGCGACCATAATAGCCACGACACATGACTACACTCGGATGTACACCATCCAGATAAGCTATACAGGCGGTAAAACGATCTACCCGGTTACCAATCTTGTCATTTTTGCCGTTGCCACCTTTTCCACCCCAACCAGCAATGTCTCCGCGTTCAGGGATATAATCCACAGTGGCCAGCGCTTCACCTGTTTTACCACTAAAGATGGTGAAAAATTCCGGACCGGATAAAATCCTGCCATTGTCATTACGCCAGTCTTTTGTCCCATCCCCGATTACTTTTCCCAATCCGTCGATTGTCCCATCTGCCGTTTTACAAGCAAACTCAGCGATGCCATCACCGTCCAGGTCATACACCATAAACTGGGTATAATGTGCTCCTTCTCTTATATTTTTCCCCAGATTGATCTCCCATAAAAAAGTTCCATCCATTTTATAGGCCTGGAAGATTGCGGGGTCAGTTATTCCATTGAATGAATTATCCCGAGCACGGCCGGTTTGATGCAATACAATATCATACTCACCATCACCATCCAGGTCCCCCACAGAAATATCATTTGGTGTATATCCTTTAGGGGTACGTAAAGGTATGGTCAGGTATTGCTGTATAAGAGAATTTGTGGGTAATTTGAAAGCTTGACTGGCCGCTCGCTCCTTCGCATTTAATACCGGCCTGATGTAATAACTATAGCTTTGTGCAGCAGGTGCATTGCTATCCATATAGTTTGTACCAGCTGTTAAAGGCAGCTCGTTTAGTTTAACAGCCGGCTGAATTCCCGTCTGCCTGTACAAATTAAAAGCAAGGTCTTCAGGGTCTGTACCCAACATCCGCCAGCCAACATATACAGTGTCCTCCGCCTGTCGCACAGCAATCACTCCACGTCCCAATTTTTCCATTTGCCGTTGAGCAAAAAGATCATTCCGGAAGAACAATATCAGCATGACAGGAATTATATATTTAAAAAAACTTCGCCCGAACATATTTGATTTTTTGTTGGAAGATTCAGAAGGTCATTCCAAATCTCCCGGTTAACTGATTTGTGTGTTTTAATAGTACGCGGGGACAAATTGGAAATAAAAAAGAAAATAGGCAACCTGCCCCCACCTGCTCTACAAAATAACCTTAACTAGGCTATAAATTAAATCCATTGTAACCTCTCGACAGCAAACTACAATAGTTTTGTTTAGCAAACAACTCTGCTCCCCCCTATGAACAGGATGGAGCAGGTTGCATCATTAGTGGAATAAACCTTACGTTTAAACCTCATAAAAAAACAAATTATATTTTCCAGCAGGGGGAGTAATAAAGTATGAACAACTTAGAAAACCAATCTGATCAAGCTTTACTTGAGTTGCTCAAAGAGGAAAACAGACAGGCTTTTAATGTGCTCTACAACCGATATTGGAAAAAACTATATAATACCGCAAATAAACGGATTAAGGATCCTGAAGCCGCAGAAGAAATCGTGCAAGACCTTTTCACCAGTTTATGGCTGAACCGCCATAAAATCAACATACATACTTCTTTTGAAAGTTATCTTCATAGCGCTGTACGCTATCTGATCATCGCCTGCTTCCAGAAGCAGATGAACAAACTCAGGTTTGAAGAAGGCTTTTCAAAAGTGAATACCATTGCTGATACCACAACAGAAGATTCTATTGTAACGAATGACCTGCTCGGGCTGCTGAACCGAAAAGTTTATACCTTACCTGAAAAATGCCGCTCGGTCTTTGAACTCAGCAGGAAAGACCATAAAACCAATAAAGAGATCGCTGCAACCCTTGGAATTTCCGAGAAAACAGTTGAAAACCACATGACTAGGGCATTAAAGATTCTTCGCCTGAGCTTCACCTCTCTCTGTATTACAGGAACGATTTTGGTTAATCATTTCCTAGCCTCTTAACAACCTCCTGCATAGCTCCATAAGGGCTCCGTCTTTATTTTTTTAAATATTTTACTATCCGTTGGGGGCTAGGCCCAAAAATACTCACTACATATATAACCAATATATAAACCAATTTATTGAAACGGGTATGAAGATCTCATCCAAACTTATTGATAGCTATTTAAATGATACCTGCACGGCCCATGAGCGCGAACTGCTACATGAGTGGTTTAACTCATTTGAAAACGATGATGAGCCCCTATCCTACTTATCAGCCACACAGCAGGAAGAATTAAACCGAAGAATGCTCCATAAGATCGATGAAAACATTCTCTCCCGGGAAATTTCCAGCCAGAAAAAGCCTAAACGTTTCAATTATATCGGCATTGGCATGGCAGCAACCTTATTCATGGTGCTTGGTTCTTTCCTGTTCCGTACAGAAAAACCAGCTGTCTCAAAAAAAATTAATCTTCCTACTGCTTCAGAATTAGTAATGGTGCGTAACCCTTCTAAAATCATGAAGAGACAGTTGCTTCCCGACGGGACATCCATCTGGCTAAAGCCAAATTCTAAAATTACCTATGCTAAAAATATTGCCGCGAGTAAATTCCGTGAGGTCACACTTAGCGGCGAAGCTTTTTTCGATGTAAAACGCGACACTTTACATCCTTTTATCATCAAAACAGGCCATATCAACACCAAAGTACTTGGAACCAGCTTTAACATCAAGGCTTATGATGGCGCTGATCAAGCGGAAGTCTCCGTAATAACTGGTAAAGTGCTGGTATACCTGGATAAACGATTAAAAGATAAAGGCACCAGCGAAGTCTATTTACTGCCCAATCAGAAAGCTGTTTATTCTAAGGCAACGACAAGCCTCCATAAAGAAAATGACAAGGCGCTTAGCATATGGGAAAAAGATACTTTTAATTTTAATGATACCCCGCTGTCAGAAGTCGTTAACATACTGGAGCAGCATTTCAAGGTAAAAATCGAAATTGAAAACACAGAAGTCAGAAAGTATACCCTTAAGGCCGACTTTAATAAGCAAAACCTTCCGGATATCCTGGAGCTGCTTAGTAAATCCATGGATCTGAATTACGAGATTTCTGACAAACAGGTACGGATCAACAAAAATAAATAACCGCAGCATCGGCTGTAACTAACCAAATAAATTCGGAGGATTAATCATGTGAACGAAAAAAACGAGCCGCGTAGTTAATATAAAAAAAGAGTAAAGAAGTGGTGGGCACTTCTCTACTCTAAAATCCTGATCTGACGCATTAAACAATGCGCCAGATCGTTAACTGTCTTATTTCTGGAAAATAAAACCATATTAAATATATGAACTTTAATTCAAAAGTCTCTATTGACTTACGTTATATTATGAGAATTACATTGAGTCATTTAATTCTATTTTTCGTATTTACAAGTGTAACCTATGCTTCTTCATCTAAAGCACAAGGACTGTTGAATACCACTATTAGCATGAATGTAGCCGATATAAGTTTGCGGGAAGCGCTGACAGCCATCGAGAAAACCGCCAAAACAAAATTTGTCTACAGCAATACCCTGATCAATGCCAACCAAAGGGTATCGGTAAATGCTAACGGAGAAACGTTATCCATCATACTAACAAAGCTGCTGACCGGTAACGGGATCACTTTTGAACTCTTTAATGAGCAAATCGTACTGGGAAAAGCAAAGGCTTTTCCGCCGGGGCTTACAAACGCACAAACCATTATATCCGATGTGGTCATTACCGGTAAGGTAACTGACGAAAAGGGGCAGGCTTTACCGGGTGTAAGCGTAAAGATCAGCGGAACTACAATTGGTACCACGACCAACAGCACAGGAAGTTTTACATTAAGTGTACCCGAAGATAAAGCCAATGGTAAGCTGCAGTTCATTTACATCGGCTTCGAAAGTCAGGAAGTGGCCATCGCAGGTAAAACGAATTTTGCTATAAAATTACTGGAAGAGAAGAAAACGCTGAGTGAAATAGTGGTTATTGGTTATGGAACGCAATCTAAAAGCAAGTCTATTGGAGCAATTTCCAAAATAACTGCTGAGTCTATTGAAGAAAGACCGATTACCCGTGTTGAACAAGCTTTACAAGGCCAAATGGCTGGGGTAACGGTACGTAGTACCTCCGGATCTCCTGGTAGCGACATCACGGTGAATGTACGTGGTGCGGCTTCTATTACAGGTTCAACTACGCCCTTATACATTGTAGATGGCGTGCCATTAGATAACTTATCAGGTATTAACCCGTCTGACATTGCGTCTATCGACGTATTGAAAGATGCGGCATCCGCAGCTATTTACGGAGCAAGGGGTTCTAACGGGGTAGTGATGGTGACTACCAAAAAAGGTAAATCAGGAAAACCAGTGTTCAACATTGCAGCGTATACTGCTGTGGCAACCGCTGAGAAAAAAGTAGATGTGATGAGCCCTGATGAATGGATCACATTCAGCAAAAAATATCTGGACAGACTATGGGTAAATGCAACAAATCAAAGCGCCAGTGTAAGTCAGGCTGATCGGATTGCTTATGCCCAGTCGCTAGCCCCCCCAAACACAGTTTATCAAACCAGAGATCAATTATTGGCAATTAGGACTGCTTATGGCATTTACGACCCTTATTGGGGAACCAGTGCGATTGAACCAATTGACTGGCAGGATGAACTATTACGTTCAGCGCCGGTTAATGACCTTCAGCTAGGTGTATCAGGTGCAACTGATGACATTAATTATTCCATTTCTGGAGGTGCATACAATCAAAAAGGAATTATTGTTGGATCAGGATATAACCGTTATTCATTAAGAGCTAATGTGGAAGCAAAATTGAGCGACCGCGTAAAATTAGGTTTAAGTCTGGCTCCTTCAATTGGAACCATTACAGGTGCGAATGTAGATGGAAAAGATAACGCCGTATCACGTGCATTAAGTTTCCCAGGCTGGGTACCTGCTGGTTCAGGAAAGATGGCAGGTTCCGATCCGTATAAATTTTACGACGGATGGGGTCCTGGAGCAGATAACGTGAGCCCATATGTACAAGCCCTATACAATGAGCGAACAAATTCTGATTTCCGGATGAATACCGCGTTAAACACCACGGTTAAAATTATTGACGGTTTAAACGCAAATGGATTATTGGGATGGAACTATCGCAATAATTCACAAAGAACCTATAGCCCTACCTGGATTCAAGGTACTTGGAATAAGGTTGCACCAGGTGCATTGTCAACTTCAAGAAAAACAGGACTTTTTTACAACAGCCTACTTTACCAGGGAACATTAAATTACAACAAGGAGCTGGGTAAGCATTCTATTGACGGTTTATTGGGTGTTTCACAGGAGACTTACAAAGAGGAAAGTAGCGATCAGGGATATACGGGTTTTCCAAATGACAAAACCTATGTGTTTGATCTGAAGAGAGGAACTACAATAAATCAAAACACCATATCGGCCGCGAGTAATGCATTAATTTCTTACTTTGGACGTGTACAATATTCATATGATAACCGCTATCTATTTTCTGCATCGCTTCGTCGCGATGGTTCATCCAAATTCGGACCAAACAACCGTTGGGGTACTTTCCCTGCACTTTCTGCAGGTTGGGTAATCAGTGCAGAAGATTTTGCAAAAAGTTTTGAGTGGTTAAGTACTGCAAAGGTAAGAGCAAGTTGGGGACAAACAGGTAATGACAGGATCGGAAGTTCAAACTTCCTTTCTAATATGGGCGCTTTAAATTATCCACTGGGAGAAACGAACCAAACGGCAAATAATGGTTTCGTAGTTGGAAATATTGCCAACTCTAACCTACGTTGGGAAAAAACAGATAGTTATAATATCGGCTTAGACCTTGCTTTTATCCAAAACCGAGTTGCCCTATCAGTTGATGCTTATTTCAAGAAAACATCTGACTTGCTACTACAAGCCCCAGTCTCATTAACCACTGGTTTTAGCAGTATGCTAGACAATATTGGAAATGTAGACAACAAAGGGGTAGATATACAGGTAAATACCATAAACTTTGTTGCACCAATAAAATGGTCGACTTCATTTAACGTTTCTATAAACCGTAATAAAATCACTGAATTAACCAATTCCAATGCTGATATTAAACTGGGACTAAACAATACCATTATTCAAAGGGTAGGCTCTCCTGTAAACTCTTACTATTTATTAGATGCGCAGGGCGTACTGAGAGAATCTGACTTTACTCAAGATGCTAATGGTAAATACACCATTCCTAAACTGCCAATCCTGACCGGCCAAAAACCGGGCGATACCAAATATAGGGATGCCAACGGAGATGGAAAAATAGATGCAAATGACTATATCGTTGCAGGAAACTATCAGCCTAAATTTGAATTTGGAATTACAAACAGTGTATCTTATAAAAACTGGGACTTGTCAGTTTTACTTCAGGGACGTGTTGGTGGTGATTTGCTTTCTATTGGATCTCGCGGATGGAATAGAGCTACTGGGGATACCAGGTACAACTACATGGAAAGCTGGTTGACTAAAGCATACTGGTCTGAGGCTGAACCAGGTGATGGAAAAGTGCCTGCATTTTATTCCATCGGTAGTGAATATGATACCAACTGGATGTACAGCGCTAGTTATTTACGCATTAAAAACGTAACACTTGGATACAATGTACCTGTGTTGAAAAAGGTTTTCAGCAGCATCAGGTTATATACCTCATGTGACAATGTATTCATGTGGGATTCCTACTACCCTGGCTATTCTCCTGAGGGAGCTACGCAGGACAATGCATCCTCTGACTGGGGTTCATATCCGCTGGCCAGAACGATATCTTTCGGATTATCAGCTAAATTTTAATCTACCATTTAATTTAAGAACATGAGAAGTTATAAAAAATATATGGTTTTATTTTTCAGTTTGGGAACAATGGCTTTCCAATCCTGTAATAAAACAATTGATATAGCCCCGGTTGAAAATAATACATCTGGTGCATTTTACAGCAATGAAATAGAAATCAAACAGGCAGCATTAGGAATTTATGCAAGACTGGGAAGAAACGGAACTAACACTGATTTCGCAACCGAATATTTTTGGTTAGCTTCTGAAAACAGGTCAGACTTGTTTTATTTGGGCGGCGAGACTTCCGCACAAAATGACCAGCTTGACTTAAGAAAGTATTTAATTACTTCAAATACAACAATTGTTTCTACAATTTTTGCGCGCTTGTATCAGGTAATCAAAGAAGCCAACAACTTACTTTATTACACTAAGGAAGGTGAATACATGCGTTACCGTGCAGAAGCAAAATTTTTAAGAGCATATGCGTATTCTGAACTGGCCAGATCATTTGGCCCTACGGCTATCATTACAAAACCTATAGAAAATCGTGAAGCAATACTTCTACCTCGCGCGCCACTGACTGAGATTTACGCACTAATTATCGACGATTTAAATTATGCCGCAGCTAATCTGGCGAAAACTTACACTGGTATTGACGCTGGCCGTGTTGGAAACCTTGCAGCTAAAGCGTTACTGGGTCAGGTTTATATGACTATGGCTGGATATCCAATGAACGATGCGACCGCATATGCAAAAGCAGAGACTGCATTTTCTGGTATTATAGCAGATGTAGCTCCTCGATTTGGTCCAGTATATGCTAACCTTTTCACAGTAGCCAACGAGAATAAATTTGATTTGTTTTCCATTCAATTTAGTTCAGGAAATGTCGGTACAGGCTCAAGCTTACCAGGTTACATTACCAGTTCTTCCTCAACAGGCAATCCATTTCCAGAGTGGATGTACAACTCATATACACTTCAAGGACAAGACATTCGGGTTGACACACTGTTAATCAAAGAAATGAAACTAGCTAAAGACCTCAGATTTAGGGCAAGTATTGACACTGGGTTTTATAATGCTGTTTTGAAACCAGATGGAAGCAATGCCAGTACCAGGGTAATTGTATTGAAGAACATCGTAACTAAGTTTCTGGAAAAAGATCCAGGAAATGATAAAATAAAAGCATGGAATGATGGCCCTAGAAATTTCCCGATTATCCGTGACGCTGATGTTTATTTATTGTATGCAGAATCCCTGATCCAAAATGGGAAAGCAGGCCAGGCTAAAGAATACGTAGATAAAATCAGAGTACGTGCCGGATTAACTGCATTATCCGCTGCGCCAACAATGGCAGACATCAAACGGGAAAGAAGATTTGAATTTATAGGTGAAGGTCGCAGGTATTTTGACTTGGTGAGATGGGGTGAGGCTGAAGCCATAAGCACTTTATCAGCTTTTAAGACACACTACTTTTCGACGTCCAATGCGGTGGCACCAACAAAAAGAGACTTGTTACTTCCAATTCCTCAAAACGAATTAAAAACACGCAACAACTGGCAACAGAACTTCAATTATTAATTGAAATTTACCCCAATAAAAGAGGCGGATTCCTGATCAGAAATCCGCCTCTTTTATTGAGGTGATGACTAAAACTTATCCGTTTTCCTGACCTGTAATTTCTCAAAAGAAATCACATCCGACCGGGAAGCCCAGGCTTCATACAAAGTATTCAATTCTTTTACCTTAGCAGGATTTTGACTACTCAGATCATTCAGTTCAGAACGGTCTTTCACGAGATCAAACAAATGCCATTTGTTATCCGGATAGTTAGAAACCAGTTTCCAGTTTCCTTGTCTTACGGCACGGTTTCCTTCATGTTCAAAGAACAAAGCATCATGTCCTTTCCAGCTTTGACGTTTAAATAAAGGCACTAAACTCAGGCCAGTCGTTGCTTTAATTTTCTGGTCTTTGTAAACAGTGGGGTACTTCCCTCCTGCCAGATCCAGACAAGTCGCCATCATGTCAATGATGTGCCCGGGTTGTGCAACTGTTTGACCAGGTTTAACCACAGCAGGCCCATAGGCAATAAAAGGAGTTGCAGTTCCACCCTCATACTCCCAATGCTTGAACATGCGGAATGGGGTATTGCTCACATTTGCTCCTGGAAAGCCATAAGCTGTAAAAGAGCTTGGATCACTGGAGAGCTTTTTACTACTTTCATAAACTTCGGGTAAAAAGCCATTGGCATTGATGCTTTCGTTGCTGGCACCATTGTCTGACAAAAACATAATCACCGTATTTTCATCCTGTCCCAATTCTTTTAACTTTTTTCTGATGCGACCGATATTTTGATCCATACGGTCTATCATTGCTGCATACACGGCCATCTGATCATCCCAGCGAACTTTCTCTTCCTGGCTTAATGTATTCCAATCAGCAACCTTCCCATCCCGTGGCGAAAGTTTGATTTGAGGGTCAATAATCCCCGCAGCCTGCATCTGTTTAAAGCGCTCGGTTCTTAATTTGTCCCAACCCTGCATGTATTTACCTTTGTACTTTGCAATGTCTTCAGGTAGTGCCTGCAAAGGCCAATGAGGGGCCTGATAAGCCAGGTACAAAAAGAAAGGTTTACCTGTGTTTTTATTCTGTTCTATAAATTCAATGGCATAATCCGTATAGGCATCTGTCGAATAATAATCTTTTCCAGTCCTAAACTCCTTATCATCCAGGGCTATAGTTAACTTTTGATTTTGACGATAAGGATAAGGGCCGAAATAACTTCCGGCACCATCAATCAAACCAAAATAACGATCGAACCCACGCTTACGTGGCCAATTTTCCTCTGCCTGGCCAACATGCCATTTACCTGCCATTAGCGTTGTGTAGCCATAGGGTTTCAAAGCCTCGGCAATGGTTACACAGTTTTGGTTCAGATAACCTTGATACGCCGGTTCTTTACGCGTATTCATCATATCCCCCACACCGGCCTGATGCTGGTACAACCCTGTAAGTAAAGACGCGCGACTCGGGCAGCAACGCGACGCATTGTAAAACTGCGTCATCTTTAAGCCCTTGGCGGCCATTTCATCAAGATTAGGCGTTTTAGTTTCAGCGCCAAAACAACCAATATCCGAATAGCCCATGTCATCGGCTAAAATCACAATAATGTTCGGTTTCTTTTTTTTGGGATCAATAGCCCCTTTGGCAAAGGCATTGCTGAAAAATAAAACTATTACAAGCAGACTAATTTTGTACATCGTCATATCTATTTAACCTGGTATTGTGTTCCTCCTGCTATTGGCACCCCATTGGTTGTAATTCCTTCTGCTCGGATAGAAATAGTAGCCTTAGGGTCGGCGTTTAAAAAGCTTAGTTTGGCTTCCCCCTGCTCATTTGTGCTTAACAAAGGAGCCCAAAAGATAGTTGTCCGAAGATCTTGTTTAGCCCCCGTCTTATCCTGAAATGATGGATTGTAAAACTCACGCGCCTGATAATAACCGGGCAAGGTTGTATTTAATATATCCAGACTTGAGCCTCTCAATGCTTCTTCTTTCAAATCCAAATTTATCACATAAGCATCGCCGCCGCCATTCCTAATCAGATGTCGCACCGTAATCTTATTCACCTGGTTCATGGGTAGACTGTAATAATCGAGTCTGCCAAAAATATCTTCTTGTTTGTTTACAACAATCCGGGGAGCCACCCTAGCACCTCCTGAAGCCATAAAAGCAACACCCTCAGTAGTATCAGAAAGTGAAATGGCTCCCGGAACTTTGGTTAGTAAAAAGTGTTCAAGGCTTTTATAATCGTAATCTGCCGCAGTGATGTTATAAATCAGATCAGGATAACCAAAGGTCATTAGGGTTTCGTCCCTTAGCACTACATTTTTTTTATCTCCGCCATCAATTACCACCTCTTTTAAGTCAATGGCTTCATTTGATTTTGCAATACGATTAAAGGCCATTCGTCTGGCTGCTTCGATATCAAATGCTGACAAATCAGGCAGCATTAACCCGACTGCTTCTGCATTAACTTTCAACGGGTCATTAAAAAGTGAGTCTAGCATAATCCATCCGGCCTTTTTCCCTTTTGCATCTTTTGAGGATAGCTTGAATGATTGGTTGCCAAACCACTTTAATCCATCTAGAAAATAGCGGCCATCAGCCATGCTTTTGGTCATGTATATTTTACTATCCTGTAGTCCGTCTCCAAACAAAGTAATGTTCATGTCCGGAAGTACCTTGCTCCCTACTTTCTGTCGCACTTTTCCCGAAATCGTAATTCCCGGTTCAGGCATATAACTCATTACAGGTTTTGCATCGGCTAGTTTTTTCCATAAATAATTTCGCCATCCCTGGGTCATCAGTAAAAGATCCAGTTGTTTTGACCTTCCCGAATTCTTTTCATCAAAATACCTTGCCGGATCCTGTATATTACCTTTAATTTCAGACTCCAACCACAAATAAGAAGCAATGTTACTTTCGTTTCCTGGCACTATAGCATCCACAGCAGCCAGCGATAAATTGGCTTTAACCGGTTTACCTTCTCCATCTACTACTTTTACCGTTAAATTGACTTGTTCTTGTGATTTATAACTTACTTTATCAGATAACACCGATAATATAACAGGCTTACCCGGTACATAGATCAGCCTTTCACAATTTGGCCGACCCTGATCATCCAGGATGGTGATACTTGTAATACCTTGTGGCATGCCCTGTAAAGGAAACAACATGGAAACCTGTGCCTTAGCCAATTTGATTTGCTCAGTATACAATATACTTCCCCCATGCTTTACGGAAACGATTAAGTCTTTATTCTTAAGTTCGTTTAACATGGCTTCATTCACAGAAATTACGGCTTTAATATTGGCCGAGTCTGTAAGCACATGCAAAGAAATCCCTTTACTCAATGCATCAGGTATTGCCGTGCTAAACTTCTTACCATTTGCATAGCTTCCTTCTACCCGATATTTAACACCGGCCTCCGGTTTAATTGTAAATATACCCAGCCCCAAATCGGTACTTTCAAAACCACCAATTTCGGCTCCATTACCAGCAATCACCTTCCCACTTACGCGGATTCCATTTCCCTGTTGATCAAGAGCCTTAAAAGCGACAACGCCGTTAACCCCCTGTACCAAGGACCCGCCCTCTGGAAATAATTGAATAGACTCTTGAGCTGTAGCTGCCACCAGACTTTTCTTTTTAGAAAGGGGACTGGAAATGTAAATCTTCTTTTGAAAAATAAAAAGGTCGTTAAAGTTTCGCATCCAATTGGTGTATGCCCTTAGCTGATACGAGCCTCCGGGAATGGAGTCTTTGATTTTAAAATCACCTTTGCCTAAACCCTTATCTAAACGGATTACCTTACGATCTATGATTTCAGCAGTAGGCGAGATCAGCTCGACATAAAGGTTATTACTTGTTGCCGTTAAATTGGCACTTCTACCATTAACCAGATAAGCATTAAACCAAAGATCTTCTCCGGCACTGTAAAACTCTCTATCTGTATGTAGATAGGTTTTTTCGAAAAACCACTGAACAGTCTTTGGAGCGATACCCACTGGTTGGACTTTTTCCTGCGCCCGTCCAACTACAGGAGCACACAGTAGTAAAGCACAGTATACTAAAGACCGTTTAAAACTCACATTGAACTGATTACCTACCATTATGATATGATTAAAGCTTTACGCCAACCGAATTGATGACTTCTGGTTTAGTTTTGTCCGCCGTCTTGATCACGACATTTTTAAATGTCCAGTTTTCCGCATAATCAATCGTTCCGGCAGTAAGGCCATTTACATCTATGTTGACGAGCTTAAAGTTCTTTAAAATGGTTGCTTTAAAGCCAATTGCATTAATCGCTTTCTTGGCTTCCGTAGCTTTAACATTGTAAACTGTTACGTTTTGGATTCTAGGAATACCCTTAGATTCTGGGGTAACCCTGTTTAACAGCTTTGTCCAATGTGCTGGAATAGAATCAGGATTGTAACCTGCCGGAAGTGTAGAATAGCTGTAAGTTGGGTTCCAATTTGGATTGATCTGGATCACATTACCTACTCCATGCATGGTGATGTTACCGAAATAGATATCTTCTACTGTACCACCACGTGTCCGGGCCGATTTAATATTTAAAGCATTCCCCGTACCGTACCCAACAAGATCGGTAGCCCATACGTGGCGAATGCCCCCCGAGGTTTCGCTACCGAGGGTTAAAAGTCCAGCGCCCTTTCTGGCTACACTATTCCGTATCACAACATACTCTGTTGGACGATTTACCCGAAGGCCATCCCAATCGCGTCCAGCCTTTAAGCAGAAATTATCATCATTGCAGTCGATATCACAGTTTTGCACCAAGATCCATGACGAGGAATCAACGTCAATGCCATCGGTACTTGGTCCATGGCCGCCCACATTGTTGCGAATGGTAATGTTGTCTACAGTTACATATGAAGAGTAAAGTACCTGCACGGTCCAAAAACCGGCCTGTTGCGCATGAATGTCTCTTAAAATAATATTTTTTGAATCGGCAATTAAAATGGTTCTTGGTCTTTTGGCATCATAATCTACAATCCAGCGCAAGCCTTTCGGATCGTAATCTTCTTTACGGATCTTCCAATAATGATCCCAAAACACCTTCCCTTGTGCGTTAATTAACCCTTCGCCACTGATACCTGCATTTTCCTGATTCAGAATATTTAACAAGGCAGCCGGCCATTTCATTTCTATGCCAGCTACACGCGTATCTATCTCCTTGTAATCTTTAATATTTTCGCTGCCCAATAACTCAACGCCTTTGTCAATCCTAAAGTTGACTCCTTTTTTAATAAATACGGAGCCTGTAAGGTATTTCCCCGGACTGAATATAACTACCCCACCGCCTTTCGCTGCACAATCATCAATCGCTTGCTGAATGGCTTTGGTGTTTAATGTTTTTCCATCGTTTACGGCACCATACTTAGTTACGTTGAACGTGGTTTTCTTAAAAGTAATGGCTTTTGCCCCAACTTTTGAAACCCATTCTGGAGCTTTAGGTTGAGCAAATAAGGAAACTGAAAAAAAGAATAAAGCAAAAAATAGCAGATTGTTGTAAAATCTCATAGTGATTGAGGGTATACTCGGTTAAGGTAAAAAATTAAAGCCCTTTTAATATTATAGCAATTGGATAAACATAAAAAGTAAAAGGGTAAACAGCAACCTGCCTCATCCTGCTATTTTGTTTTTACATCATCTTTTTAAAGCCCTCCCACTTTACTTTCCAGGTTCCATCTTTAGGGAAACCGGGACTTTCAACAGTGTTGCCATCCCAGCCTGCGCACATCATCGCAATAGCCGTCAGCAAGCCCCCGTTACCAGGCAGGTACAAGCGCAAGCGATCATCCTGATAATTATGTCCATTAACCAAATAAGTGTTTGTTTTAACATTCATCAACAAGGCATCAATCGCTTTCTCTGGCATATTTAAACGTGCAGCAGTCATGGCAGTCATCGGGAAATCCCAGCCCCAGGTATCATTCCAACTCCAGGTATCCCAAACAAGATTAAAAGTATTTTTCATGACAGCCTTATCCAACAAGCTGGTTTCCGGTAGCATTCCATACGCACCTAAAACAGAAGGATGATCTGTTTTATATTCTGGATTAGTGTAAGAATCTGTTGCACTCTCTGTTGCCAGATAAACCCCATCCTGCTTTGGCAAGGGCGATAATTTAGCGATCACATCATCCCATTTTACATTACGTTCCATGCCTAAACGACTGCGCCATTGTTGCGCAGTTTTTAAGGCCCATTCCCAATAAGCCAATTCGTAAGTCGGGTTAAATGTAGTTTCGGCTTTAAAGCGTTCCTGGGCAGGAATTAAACCCGGTCCTAACACATAGCGCTCTTTATCCACATCATAATGTGCAAAAGAGGCCATGAAATCGGCTGTCTTGAAAACCAGATCCTTATATTTTTGGAGTGTTTTCTGATCAGGATGAGCCCTGTATTCAAGTTCTGTAAATGTAATGATGTGTGGCTGTTGCCAGATCAGCATTGCTCCTACCGACGAAGGAGATTCATTTCCTTTATTGTCTGTCATTTTTTGCCATCGTACACCATCAAAACCTTGACGTTTGGCTAGCTTGGCGGCCTTATCTTTCACGGTAAAATACCAATCCACGCTTTTACTCAACAATGGAGGTCTGCCCCAAAGTGCAAAATGCACACCATGCCACCAGTGCATCTCCAGATGCGGTTTGCCAAACCAGCTGTTGTAAGTTAAGCCTGTTTCTTGTGGGGGAAAATCTCCCGCACACTGGATTTTAGTAAGATATAGTGATAAGATGATCCTACGCTCCAATTCAAAAGCACGCTTATCAATGCTGCCACTAAAATCAACCGCAGCACCGCTTAACCAAAAGGCTTTCCATTTATTGATGCTATTGGCTTGCACCGCAGCAAATAAAGGCACGCCATATCGACTTTTCTTAGCGCTAAAAAGACAGCTAAAACTAAAGTCGTTTGTTTTTTTATCAGGTATAATGGTATAGTAGTGCTTTGATTTCTCGACAATACGCGCTCCAGTTTTCCATGAAAAAGCGGCAAAATAAGCGGCAGAATCAAGTTGATGTTTAAGAACTGCACCATTCTGGTTGCTGTTGATAATGGATGAAGTATGCTTTTCAGTATCTTCCCAGTTGTTACCAACATCCACCCAATCACCCGTAGGATAAGGGAAACGCAACCTGATTTTTAACCGGCCCAATTTAATCAGGTCAGATTTAACTGTTGTGGCAATCAGGTCTTGATCCTGATGCCCCACTGTAATTACAGTTACCGGAATACCCTCAAAGGTAAAGGAACTTCTAATTTCTCCTGTCCATGGATCTAGCATTTGCTTAATATCTTTGATATCAGCAGGCATGGCAGGGTCGCCATTGGCTTTGCTCAACTCAAAACCTATATTACCTAATTGTAATCGGTGTACATTTTGCCGGTAATAATTAGATGCGTCTTTAGTCCGTTGCGTCTCATTCAACTGAACCGTATAAGACACTTTACGCCCGTACTGATCGTAATACTTATAGGTTTCTTCAAGCCTATAGTTGGCGGTATCTTTAAAACTATCCCAAGCCCATTCTGATTGTGTCCCCAGTGGTACACCTTTTTCATAAGCATCCGGAAAAGTTTGCAGGCCGGTTGCATCCACCGTAAAGGCAAACTTTCCATTACCTACAGAAAGTGAGGATAAAGAATCAATTTTATTAATCAATACCTGATGTCTTTGTACCAATCCCTGACGGTTTATCTGTGCGTACAAACTGGTAAATGGACATAAAAAGGTAAGCAACATTACTGCTGCAAGTTTTCTTCCAAAAAATAGCATCTTCATATTCTTATCGTTTTACTAAGCTATTGATGTATAGTTCAAGGTTCGTATAACCTGTTTCGCTAATTTTAGCCGCATCGGCGGCATTACGATGGTCTAGTTTATTTTTCTTTTCCCAATCGTCAGGGATACCATCTTCATCTGTGTCCTTTACATTTGAGCGGATCTCTTTTGGTAGGTCTTGTCCACCTGCATCCGCTTCTGTTTTAAAAATCGCACCGCTTTTACCCAGACTTTTAAAATAGCCAATGATCCTATTGTCGACAGCATCTCGTCTTAAAGAAGAACCAGCCTCTGCCATAACCATTTTGCAAGCTTCAGCAGCCATGCCGATCTTAACATTACTTTTTAGCAGAAGGGTAGGTTCTTTGAGTAGCGTAGCAGTTTCTTTTATAAAATCTTCATCCCTAATCAAACGTCCGTTTAACTTGCCATCTTTATCAAGATCAGCGTAGTTATCTTTATGAAATACGTGGTCTGTTGCAGAGAACATACTCAAAAACTCATTTGTAGAACTTGGGCCTGCAATGAAATAGTTACCTACAATATCCTGGTAGTGATTGGCACTGGAATGCCCTCCCACAAAGCCACTTTTACCCCAGTTGTAAATCACATTGTTGATAAACTCAATACTTGCCTTAGCTTTTGGATTACGGCTTTGGTTCCCTGAAAATAGAGAATGATGTATGGTGACATTTTCAGGCACTTCCAGGAGTGCACCAAAACGTTGCGGATCTATACTTTCTGCAATCATACAATACTGTAAGGTTACATTCTTGCTTTTCTTGATGTGCAGGTTATCCCATCTACCCCATTCAATCGATACGTGATCAAAAATGATGTCCTTTAAATCGTCAGCAACTACGGTACATGATCCTTTAGACATATTGATGCTTCCCCTAAAACGGATATAGCGTACAATTGTACTGTCTTTGAAAGAAACGCCGTTGCCGTAAATGGTTATGCCCTCGCCCGGTGCAGTTTGACCAGCAATGGTAGTACGGGCTGCAACGGAGATTTTAGCTCCAATTTTAATTACTCCGGAAACATCGAACACCACAGTCCTGCCAGATTGGCTCACGGCATCACGAAAAGAGCCTTTACCGGAATCATCGAGATTGGTTACCCGATAAACTGTACCCCCACGGCCGCCAGTTGCAAAGCGGCCAAAGCCCTCCGCTCCCGGAAAAGCAAGCTGTTGTGCATTGGCCAAAAAAGTTGAGAAAAAAGAGAGAATTAAAACTAAAAAAGTACGTTGCATTTAATGTGTTTTTATAGGGTGATCAATAGGTAGAATCGTGTTATTTGAGTTTAAAGGGTAAGTACCAATTGGCTTTGTTAGACAAACGTGAACGCACAAGTGCAGCAGATGCGCCATCACCCGCAGCCTCAAATTTTGCAGCAATTTTATCTGCAAGGTAATTCGGTTCAGTAGTTTGTCTGCGCAATGCTATACGCAAGAGGTCTTGCCAGCGGTAACCTTCGAAGGCAGTTTCCAGGGCCTCCTCCTGGATGATCTTATTCTCCGTATCTACAATTGCATGAGTAGTCAGAATAGGCACATTTTGATTAACAGCTCGGCCTCTGATCCCTTTATTCCGATACCAATTACCTCTGAAAGCGTTTGTAGTTGTGCCGTCAAAATCAAATGGATAAGTATCCGGAACACCATTATAGGTAGATTTTGTTCCGAAAGTTTCATAAATACCAGCATTAATTAAAGCACCTGCAAGCACACTACGATCTAACCTATTTGCAGCTTCAGCAAAGCGCATGTGCATTACCGCAGCACGATAAACAATCCAAACCCCCGTTTTTTCAAAAGGCAATGCAGAAGTGTAGTTCATGGTATATTTTAAAACTTCAGGATCCTCACCGACCATACCATACGACATATTTCTACCTCGTCGATCCGTCAAACTGCCATCAAGTCTTACTTGATTATTCCAATTGCCCATTGATAGCGCTGAGGGCTTAACGAGGTAATTGCCTGATGTTGAAAACAGCGTCAGTAATGGGTTTCCAGGTGCAAAACGACCACTGAAAGGCAGTGTCCACATCCTTTCCCAATTCGTAATCCGATCTGCCAAAGCACCATAAAAAATCTTCGTCCAGGGATTGAGCACCGCTGTAGTTTTAAGCGAGTGATCTGCGGAATTGTCATCAGACACCCTATAGGTATCAAAAATGTCCACCTGTTGATCAGCGCTGGTGCTACTATTGGTTCCTATTTCCATCACCTCCCTGTAATACTTTGCGGCAATTAAATAATCGCCCTTCCACAGGTGAAGGTCGGCCAGGAACGATTTTCTCTGGATAAAAAACTTAAATACGCCATCCCTAAGGACATACGAGTCCATCGGCAACATCAACGTTGGACTCGCAGCAGAGGTATTCTGATTGAGGTATTCTTTGGGTATAGCTTCAGTTTCGGCAATAAGCTGAGTCAGCAAATCCTCAAATAACAATTTTGGAAATTTATCTTGATCCTTAAGGTCATTGACATCACTTAGTGCATCTGTTACGTAGGGTACACTACCATAGTGGATACCAAGCTGTAGATAAATCCAACTGCGTAAAAACAAAATATCAGTATAGCGCTGATAAAACTGGGTATTATCCAGTAATTTTTTACTGCGCATGATTTCAAAATTCTTCAACGCGTCATTGCAATTCAAAATAACTTCATAAAAAGGCTTAGGGTCAGCATAGGGGTTATCTTCTACTACCGTTTGTGTGCCTAACTGTCTTAAATAAGTATTGGCATTTCTAGTTACATCCAGCAAGTCTGCCCTCAGCTCATTAAGCAGGATATAGCGATCGGCCAGACCTACAAATTTCCCGTAAATCCCAAGTACGGCAGCATCTGCATCATACACATTCTGATAGGTTTGTGATGATTCTAAAGCATCTTGAGGTTTAATGTCAAACATTTTTTTACAGGAAGCCATAGTGCTCAGCCCTAGGATAATCAGTATAGATTTTCTTATTTTAATGGATAATTTCTTGTTCATATTCCTTCTTCTAAACTAAACTACAGACCAATTCTAACACCCAGTTGTACTGACTTTGTTCCGGGCTCCAACCCCGTATCCACTCCTCTTGCGAATACACTGCTACCTGCACTAAACTCAGGATCATAGCCCTTGTATTTAGTGAGCGTAAGTAAATTATTGGCAATGGCATACACAGTTGCAGACCTAAAGAAAGCAAGCTTAGGCAGTTTATAACTTAAGGCTAAGGACCTCAATTTCAAATAAGAGCCATCTTCAATCCAGCGATCTGAGAATCTTGAATTTCGGGATGGGTCGTCCCAGGAAGCACGCGGTATATCGGTTACCTGCCCATTCACACGCCATCTGTTTACTACAGCCAGCGTTTGGTTGTTGTATCCGTTCATGCTCTCCAGCGCGGCGCGTGTCCCATTGTAAATATCATTTCCATAAGTAAACGTAAACAAGGCATCCAATGTCCATTGTTTGTAAGACAGTTTATTACTGAACGATCCGGTAAAATCAGGATTTGGGTTGCCAATTACCTGTCTGTCATTTTCATCAATGGTACCGTCTCCATTTGTCTCCACAAAGCGCATATCCCCACCTTGAAAAGGAATAAAGTCACCATCAACTGTTTTATTACTTAAACCAGAAGCCAGCGCTTCCGCATCAGTGGCATATACCCCTTTTGTTTTGTATCCATAGAATAAGTTAGCAGCTGAACCAGGTTGGGTAATAATCGTTGCTCCAGAGAAATTAGTAATCAGATTTTGGTTTTCACCAAGGCCGATCACTTTATTTCTATTGAGCGCATAAGTAAAGCCCATGTCCCATTTCAGGTTATTTTTATTGATCAATCGGCCACTTACCGCGAGCTCAACACCCTTATTTTCCATGGTTCCGCCATTTCGCAATCCATAATCAAATCCAGTAGCCGTTAGCATAGGTTCGTATATCAACATATCCGATATTTTATTGCGATATACATCCAGACTGATATTCAATCTTTCTTTCAAGAATGAGGCATCCATACCAACATTTAATTTGGCATTTGTTTCCCATTTCAAAGCCGTGTTGCCAATGTTACCTCTAATCAGACCTTGTCTACCCAGAAAGTTCTGAGAAACATAATAGGTCTTAGCACTATAATTACCAATCTCATCATTACCAGTTAACCCATAACTTGCACGTAATTTAAGGCTCTCTACAAATGTATTATTGGCCATAAAATTTTCTGAAGAAACAAGCCATGAACCAGCAACAGAAGGTAATACGGCAAGCTTAACGCCATTTAAAGTCAATACATCTGGGATTTCCTTTCCAAAACGAGATGAAGCATCTGCAGCTACATTAAATGATAAAAAGTATTTACTATAAGCCTCATAGTTCACATTAAAGTAGGTATTTAACCAGTTCCATTTCCCCAGTGCCCCACCTACAATCCTTAAGGTACTTTGTCCACTTCCCAAGGTTACAAAATCATCACTGGCCGTATTATAAGTTGTACCATTATCCAATTCGGCACTGCTGCTCTGGTACCTAAAACCCAGGTTTGCACTCAGCTTACTAAAGTGATTCAAATTCTTTTGGTAAGCCAACCTTGTATCTGTATTTACGGCAAACAAACGCTGTACACCAGCCGCTACCTTATTATAACCCACTGCTGTTGGCAATGATACTGGTGTGATTCCCAGTTCTGGAGTAAAGTAGTTTTCTCTTACTTTATCATAGGTAACTCCAATTATAGTACTGATTTTAAAGGATTTGTTAAGTGTATAATCGAAACCTACAGAACCAACAAACCGGTAATTACGGTTTACGGCCTCTACGCTTTCGGCCGCTGCAACTGGATTACTTAGGCCGAAAATATCGGTATCTGAGAGGTTTGGAGAAAGTACACCTGATTCAGATATTTCATGTGAGGAGAGAAAAGGTGATTTAACCAATGCCAGGTATAATGGATTCGTGGAATAAGCTTGCCCCTGATCTCTGAGATTCTGCTCGCTTCGGGTAAAGGCCAGGTTTGCTTGTGCTTTTAATTTTGCTGAGAGATTTAAATTGGCGTTAAAACGAGTCTGATATCTTGTTAGATCGGTCTTATGGGTTAAGCCCTCATTATTCAGGTATCCTAGTGACAATGCGTAAGTAGCAACTTCATCTCCCCCTGTTACTTTGAGGTAATAATTTTGGCTGGTCCCGCTACTCATTACTTTATCCTGCCAATTGGTATTTTGATGGTAGGTATAATAGTCCGGTCCAGAATTATCATTCATATAAGGCTCATCCTTGATCATCGCGTCTGTATATCCCGGACGAGTTCTCAACATATCCCCCAAGAATATACGGTAATTGTCGGCCTGCATTACTGGCAAATGACTTACTGTTCCATTGTATCCACCGTAAGCCGCAAAATCCAATCTGGTCGCTACATCCTTTGCCCTACTTGTAGTAATTAAAATAACACCATTGGCACCGCGCGTTCCGTACATAGAGGCACCATCTTTAAGTATCGTGATGTTATCAATATCTTTGATATCAACATTGGCTAAGTGGTTGGTCTGGTGACCAGAAATGATAGAACTGCCATAAGTATTGATGTCATAAAGTACACCATCTACTACTACAAGTGGCTGATTGGCTGCATAAAGAGAATTGTAACCTCGCAAGTAAAGATCGGCACCAATATCTGGAGTCCCCGATCTTCTAATCGCCTCCAAACCGGCAACCTTTCCTTGAAGATAAGAATCCGGTGTCTCATTGCTACGCTCCCAAGATCCATTAGGGTTAACGGCTGTAACTGCGTATGGTGTTCTATTTTTGAGAACAGTTCCGAAAGGAAGCAACGCAGCATCGTAAACAGAAGTATAGCTCTCTTCATACAAAGCCGAAGAGATGGTTTTTCGTCCTTTCAGAGCTTCTTCTTTGGACTGATAACCTTGCCCCGAAATCACCACTACCGCACGATAATCAGGAACGCTAATTTTATAATGCCCCTTTTCATCAGTCAGCGCAGCAGCATAGCCCGTTACACTCACGTTAATTCCCGGCAAGGGTTTTCCTGTAGCAGCATCAGTAATTACACCATTAATCTGTGGTCCGGTAGCCCTTTTTACAACCGCAACTTTCTTTGTGCTTATGGTGTCCGTTTCCTGGGCAAGCAAAGTATTACTGAATGCGAGGAAGAGTAGGCACGGTAAGAACATATTTTTTACCGTTTTTATATTTATATGCATAAGGTTCTGTTGAAGGGCTTAATTAACTGGTTTTAATTTGATATAATCTAAAGTCAGGGCCGTTGGAAGCGCAGAGGTTGCCCCTAATGAGGACGCCAAAAAAGTATATATTGTCCCGTAGTATTCAGGAGTATAGGTCCCTAAATAAACTTCCTTAAAGGCATCTTTGTAGGCCTGACTGCTTTGATCCAGACCGAGCACTGAAGGAACCGATTTGTAGCCCAGCGTTGGCAATGGTCCTCCTAAAGAGTAATCCCAGGTTGTGCTAAAATCAACCTTCATCGAAATCGGGACAGTTAACACATCATTTATCGCTCTCCAATAGACTTCATATTTTACGGAATTTACTGTGGAAGAATAACCAAAATAATAAAGCGGATTAGGACTAGCTGTAATGCTACCAGTTTGCTTATCGATGTAACGATTACCGAAAGGGTCTTGTTTGAGCCTTACAAATGGATTTGCAGGCGTTCGCAGGGTATTGGTATTTTCCCCCTGTAAAATCACTGTTGGGATTTTATTTTCCATGAGCTGATAGTCAATTTTGTTCACTACATAAGCAATCCCATTACTTAGCAGGCGTGTTTCTACAATAGCACTCTTATCTAAATGAATCCTAACCCCCGTTACTGCGGTCATCGAATCAGGAAGTTCATTGATCTTATAGACTTTGTTTACCGCCAGATCGCGCACTACACTCCATTTGGTAAGTGTGTCTGCCTGCAACGCATTGGGATGTAGATTATAAATCCCAAGCTTACTGCTTTCCGCAGTAAATGCAGCATCATTTAAGATGATGTAAGTGAACAAACTATCTTCACTACTTAGATCAGCAATCCTTTGAAAATACTGGTTTTTAAGCACCTTAAAGGTCGTCCCTTCCTGATAAACTCCTTTTTGCGTTACCGGATCCTTATATAGGAGCACGCCCTTACTCGTATCCAACTCCATATGTTCCAGCCCTTTGATAAATGCAGCCTGCAAACCACCCGAAACAGCTGACTGCAAAAACTCCCAGGCATTTGGCTTTGGGGTAGATATCCCATCCACAACATGCAATACCCCATTTTTGACATACACATCTGCAGCAGTAATAGTAGACTCTTCGAATGTAGTTTTGGTAAATGTGGTGTTCTTACCGTTTAACATCCTTACAATCAATGAAGGCTTCGGATTTGCAGTAAAATAGCTCTGTTCCGCGATGCAATTGCCGACAAAAAGCTTTAATGCAACATCGTCATTCACAATTGCGTTATCCAGAGTCTTCAATGCCTCGTTGCTTGGTGCCCATACTGTATAATTTTTGGACGATTTGAGCACCGCATCATAACCTGTTTTCACAAGATAGGAGTTGAAAGTACTTAAATTGGGCTCAGCGCTGATCTGTTCAGAAAGTGTCTGATCCAGTCTGGCTATATTTAACTCATTGTGGTCTTTCCAGGCATCTTTGCAGCCGGCAAAACTTATGCCGGCAAGCAGAAATACTATAATGAGATATCTGGTTTTAAATTTGGTCATCTTTCAGGTTCTATGATTTCTAAATCTTTTTCTTGGGCAAATTATGGGGCTAGGATCTTTGTGCCGTCAGGCTTATATTTCGGATATTGTTGATCCTCGTTGATTGGAATAAACTGTATCATATCAATATTATTGGTAGTTTGCTTACCATTTATAGCCTTCAATCTCAACCAGTAACGTCCAGTTTGACCAATGTCTGCCACCCCCATTAATTTCGCAACCTGTGAACCCGATGTATTTTCCATATAGGTTTTAAAACCGACCGCTTCTTCTGCTTCCATATCAATTACCGAAACACCATCAACCGTTTTATTGATCCCTGGTCGTTTCACTATAAAACTGAGTATGCGTGGATTAGACAAAGGAACACGGTCTGTCGATCCATCAACACCAATCAGTGCTTGAACTTCACCTGTGGTCGTTCCACCTTGTCGCTGCGTATAATATCCAATCCAGACTTTATACTTTCCTTTGATCAACAAAGGCGTTTTGAACTCTACCCATTCGGCCCTGTTTGACTCTCCCCCTGCTGCTAGTGGAACAACCAGCACGTCCAAATTGAACGACGTTTTAGAAGTACTTTGTCCAGTCCCATAACGATAGATAAGTAAATCCTCCGGGCCAGAAAATCTAACATCAGTTAGTGCAGCGGCTTCTGCAATGGTGAATTGATAAGTCTGCCTTTTATAGTATTGTGTATTTTTAATGAGTTCCGGAAAAGAAGCCACATCAAAATCAACCCGATAAGGAGACCTGAGTTTAATGACAAAATGAGCCGAGGATTGGTGTACAACACCGTTTGTTGTGGTTAAATCACTTTTATCTCTAAGTAAAGAGAAACCCCTTTCATAAACCCCATTAAAGGTATCATCATTCATCATTGCCGTTTCTCCTGCCAACTTGGACGTTAACACTTCTAAAGGGGCTAAAGTATTGTGTGCACTAGATGTGATGATGTCTGCCAGGTATTTAGCCTCATACAAAATGTGATAATCCAAAAATAGGTGAAGACTATCCGTAGCTAATTTGGGATTTCCTGTATTTGAAAATTTAGCTTTCAATGCCGCATAACTATTGATACCTGCAGCCTTAAAGACCTCATCAGTTTCAGCAATTACAGTCAACCATTTCTTCTTCTCATCAGGATTATTAGCTGGAAGAATATTCAATTGATCATACAAACCTGTTTCCTTTAAAGCCTGGGTAAATATTGAATATTGCGGATTAGCTTCAATGGTTTGAGCCAAACTCAATGTTGCCGGACTTAAAACATGGTCAATACTATGGATCAATCCATTCCCAACGGAAATATTTGATTTAACAATGTTCGCTTGCCTGTTGATTCTGATTTTGGTTATCCCGCCTACATTTTCTGATGATGTGGTTAGATATTGGCCAAACATAGTCAGGTTAAATAGTTTACCATCGGTAAACCGGGATGTAGGTATGGAATCCTCTAACAAATGTAAACGGATAAAGCTTTTCCAGTCATCTGCACTGATCTCTTCTACAGCTGCCTTCCCCTTTTCCTGCAAATATGTTTTAATCGCTGTATTTGTGGGTGCAAACAAAGTGTACGAGCCATAAGCATTTAAAAAAGAAGCTGTTCCAGACAAGCTCAACACCTTCGTCAGTTCTGAAAAATCATCAGGATTGTTCTTCAGATATTGCGTCATATTGACAGCATTTGACGTACTGCGTACCAATGAGTCTTTATTGCAAGCGCAAAGACAAAGAAAGATACTGAACAAGCTCAGCCGCATTATTTTAACATTCCGTTTCATAACTATATATTTTTGGTTAGCGGTTTATTGATAAAATGGATTTTGTATCAGCCCTTTATTGGTTTGCAATTCATATGCATAAATTGGGAAATAATGGCTTCTATGATCTTTATACTTATTGATGACTGTTTGCTGCTTACTGGGTTGTGCACTTGCAGAAACGATATCCAACAATAGTTTTTCATTGGCATAGTTGTTTCTTTTGGCATTTCGCAGAATGTCGTACCAACGTTTGCCTTCAAAGGCAAACTCGCGGGCACGCTCTTCAAAAATGTATAAAGAAAGGTTTTCTGTATTGGCTGGATCAGGGACCTCTATAGCTTTTCCATCCACATTACTTAATGCATGGCGTGAAGTTCTGATGCGACCAACCAAATCAATTGCCAACTGCCCATTTGCAGCATTACCTGGCGACACCCAGGTCAAGGCTTCTGCTTTCATTAACAGCACATCGGAATAACGATAAACAAACCAATGTGCATACGAAGTAACCGATGTTCTTTGTCCGGTGTACTTTAGAATGCTGGCATTGGCTTCCGACATAGAAGTTCCATTACCGCGAACATCAACATTTAAAAAATCTAATGCATCTGTACCATATAGCCCCCCCTCTGCAATCCAGTTTGCTGCTTTAAACTCTGTTCCCGATAGGCCAAACATCGGGGCAAAAGGATTTAACTTTTGATTGTCAAACTGGAATTCAAAAATATTTTCAACCGAGTTGCCATTATAATAAACGTTATTGTAAAAATCAAACTGTGGCGTCCCTGCTGGAAGTAATTGATATTTACCTGAAGCGATGACTTTATCACAAGCATCAATAGACTTTTGATATTCTTCATTCCACAGATATACATCTGCCAATGCCGTATAAGCCGTAAACTTGGTGAACCTGCCACGGTCTTCGGCCATGTTGCCATAAGTAATCTGTCCATTTTCAGCACCAAAGGTCAAATCGCTTACAATTTGCTGATAAACTTCCTGCTGACTTTTCTTAGCGATAGCGGCAACCTGGGTATCATTATAGGTGGGTTCCAATTTCAAGGGGACTTCACCAAAAGAACGTAACAAATAAAAATACATCAATCCACGTAGGGAATGTACTTCTGCCAGGTAAGCATTTAATGCCGTTTGACTAAGGGTTTTGTCATTAGCCATCACATCGGGTCCAAACTTAATTACGGTATTACAAAAATTGATGGTCTTGTATACGGCTTCCCAATTCACAAAAATATTATTGGTAGAAGTTTGTGTACGCATCATATCCAGCTCATCACGCATGGTCGCATTTAACAGGGCTTCATCATCCTCAGTAGCCAATTCTAATCCTGGAACCACCATATCACCCCTCAGTTCCCCCCAAATAAAAAGGTATTTGGCAAGTGGTATGGTGCTTCCTCCCAATAATGAAGCATAACAACCCATTACCGCAGCATCCAACTGTTCTTTGGTTTTCCAGTATTCCTGGCGAGTTAAGCCATCCTGAGGCTGCAAATCCAGCCATTTGCTACATGAAGTTCCCAATACACTGATCATCGTAACCAGAACAAGTAGGGTATATCTTATATTTTTTTTCATATCAAATCAATTAAAAACCAACAGTTAAACCAAGCGTAAAAGTCATGGAAGGTGGTGTTAGCGCATCATCTTCAGCATATTTAAACGGGCTATTCTCGCCACTGGAAGTCACATCAGGATTTTGTCCGGTATAGTTGGTCCATGTATATAAATTCTGGCCTGTTACATATACGCTACCACTCTTCATCTTAAATCGTTTCAAGATATCACTGGTCAGGTTATACCTTAACGTAACCGAGCTTAAACGAATAAAAGAGGCATCTTCAACATAGCGGTCAGAACCTAGCCAGTTATAACCAGTTCCATACAACGCCCTTGGCATATCGGTCACATCACCTGGATTACGCCAGCGTCTAAGCACAGCTGTACTTTGGTTATTTACACCTGCCATATTGGTTGTGGTAATTTTAGCCTTGTTTACGATATCGTAACCATACCTGTAGCTGAAAAAGGCCTGAAGTTTTAAATTCCCCTTAAACGTTATATTTGGGCCAAAGCCTCCTGTAAACTTAGGCACACTGTTTCCCAGGTAAACCATATCCTTTTCATCGATATTTCCATCATAGTTAATGTCTTCATATACCGCATCTCCAGGTTGAAACACATAGTCTACCATCGGATAATTGTAACGCATGTAAACCGTCTGGCCATTAGGGCCAACTATGCGATTCCCATCTGCATCTTTCGCAATAGTTGCATCTTTATCTGTGTATACGCCCTTAAATTTAAATCCATAATAAGAGCCGAAAGGATTACCTTCGATCAGGAAAGACTTGTATTTACCAAGATCTGGCAAACCCGCAGAGCTTTCACGGGGATAGAATTCGGAAATCGTCTGGATGCTGTTCACATTGCGCGCAATGTTGAAATCAAAACCAACATTCCAGGTCTTATTTTTAAACGGTGTGGTATTGATCATGATCTCCCAGCCGTTGTTATTCATACTCCCGATGTTCATGTCAATTTTACTGTAGCCCGTTGTACTGGCAATCTTAAGATCGTTGTAAAACATGTTTTTAGTGGTATTTCGGTAGATTTCCGCGTCAATCTTCACCCTGCTTTTAAACATAGTTAAATTGAAACCCACGTTTTTACCCACCAGCGTTTCCCATTTTAAACTAGAGAGCTCAATATTGGATGGATAGACCGCGGCCCGACCTGCATACGACCAATCAAAAGGTGTATAATTGTTAAAATAGCCATAGTTATCTTTAGGTGCTTTACCGCTGGCACCGTAGCTTAACCTTAAGCTCAGATCATCAATAAAAGTAAGCTTCTTCATAAACGGCTCATCAGACAAGCGCCATCTGGTAGAGATGCCTGGAAAGAAGCCAAAGCGATTATCCGGAGAGAACTTTGAACTCCCATCTACCCTTCCATTCACATTGATAATGTAACGATCCAAAAATTCATACTGAGCCTGGAGTAAGACACCCACAGTTCTGGATTGCGACTGATTAGATTTTAATGCCAGGCCTACGCCATTGGTGACCGACGGATTTGAAGGATCCTGTAATTGAGATGAAGCCGTATTGGCTGTAACCAAGCTATAGGAAGCTGATTTTGTATCATTGGTTTGGAATGACATTAAGCCCTGCAAATTATGATTGATATTGATACGGGGTCTATAGATCAAATTGATCTTAGTTTGCATATTATAAGAGTCTCCATCCGCATCTGAAGCCCTATTTACAGTAGTTTCAGTACTTGGTTGTCCAGTTGCAATCTGAGGTAAAAAAGTCTTCGATTTCGTATTATTGACATCAAACTGAACATCAAATGTGGAGAACAATACAGATGAGATATCATATTGCAAATTAAACTTTGGTGTAATCCTTTCGCCAATCAGTTGGCTAAACCCTTCGTTAGCCATAGCCAATGGATTGTAAGTACCCTTTACCTCATTTTTATCATTTATGCTAAACTGTCCCTGGATGTTGGATAAAGGAGAAAAATATATCCCTGTATTATTTCCGTATTCATCGAACTCAAAAGCTGCCATATTAGGCATCTTATTGATGGCGGTACCCCGCAGCGATTTGTTATAATTTAAATTGTTATTAACGTGTGTATAAGTTAAATCAGTCTTAAATCTCAGCTTGCTGGAAACAATATAATCCAGGTTAATCTTTGTCGTTATCCTGGAAAGATCCGTCCCTAATGTTGTTCCGGTTTGTCCTAGATATCCAACTGACGCATAGTAACGCGCCTTTTCTCCACCACCGCTCATTGACAAGTTATGATCATGGGTATAGCCTGTACGCGTAATGAGTTTAAGCCAATCTGTATTGTTACTATAGTTGTAATAGTAATAGGGATCTGATGGATCATACTGGAAGGCTTTATTTTGCCCGTCGTTTCCCAAAAAATTTAGTGGTAATCCTGTTGAATTCATCACTGCCTCAGGAATCAACATGGAATACTGATTACCGGTAAGAAAGGGAATTGGATTAGGCTGTGTAGCCATAGTGCCCTTAAAGTTGTACGCAATAAAGGGCTTACCCTTTTCACCACGTTTGGTGTTGATCAAAAGGACGCCATTTGCCGCCCTTGATCCCCAAACAGCCGTAGATGCAGCATCTTTAAGTACGGTAATGTCCATAATATCTGATGGAGCAATGTTCAACAGCTGGGCATATCCTTGTTCATCAGCTGTACCAAAATTAAAGTCAGATGGAATTTCTGTTTCATAAGGCATGCCATCGAGCACGATCAGGGGCTCTGCAGATCCTGTAATTGAGGATGTACCACGAATACGGATCGACATCCCCGCTCCTGGATCTCCTGAGACCGTTCCAAAATCCACACCCGACAAACGTCCGGCGAGGGCCTGATCAATAGACGTTACAGGTAACTCCGCCAATGCTTTTGCACTTATGGTGGCCGATGCAATAGTAGAATTACGCTCGGCTATATTTAGACCGGTACCGTTATTCACCATTTTTTTTGAGGTTACATTCACTGCATCCAGCTCATTTGAATTGGATTCTAAAATGACATTGATTGTAGTTCTATCACCAATTACTCCGGCTTGGAAGGTCTTATACCCGATATAGGAAACGACAAGCTGATGCTTGGTATTGGTTACCCTAAGTGCGAAATTCCCATTGATATCAGTGCTTACTCCTGTAATTGTTCTTTTATTTTGATCAACTTCGATAACAGAAGCCCCAATTACCCCTAACTTATCTTTCTTGTCTGTCACCTTTCCACGAACCGTAACAACCTGTTGCGCATAAAGAGATGCTGAATGACCCAGAATCATCACAATCAGCGCCGTAAGACAGAAACCTTTGTATAAAAAACTTTTCATATAAACTCAGCTTGGCTTATTATTTATTGTAATTGAGATAATTGGTAATGGAATGAATAATCGTCCGGTTAGATAATTGATTACTGGTACTTAAAGTTGTCTGAGATGTCCTCCCTGCCCTGTCGGTAATGATTAGGCTACCGGGATCGTTCAGCACATTGACCAATGTGTTATCCCCTGCTTCTGTCTGTAGTAAGGTCAGGTAGTTATCTGCTTTTTTGCCATCTATAGCTACAGATTCGCCATTTATGATATGATACAGTATGAATTTGCGCATCAGATCTTTTTGCGCTTCATTGGTAGGCGCTGTAGCAGGTAAAGCACCTGTCGCTTTTGTACCCGGTAATAGGCCGTCTCTAATGGCCTGTGCAATCGCATTATTGTCGGGCGCAAACATAGTATACTTATTGTCTATTCCCGTGCTCAATCCCGTAATGACCTTTGTGGTTTTATTGTAGATACCGGAATTTGAAACCATCCAGTAAAATGACGCGTAGCTGTTTGGATATTTTGTGGCCAGGTTTTCTAAATGCTGACCAACATTTTTTTCAGAGAACGATAAAATACCATCCAGATAATGTACCGCACCATTGATGGCGGTGTTGTCTGTTTTTACGATATTGATGTCCAGCCCCGAATCCACAGTACCACTGGTCTGAATCTTGCCGCCACTGTATTTAACGTAATCGCCACTTTGTGACTCAACAATACCAGAGGCCCCGAAATTTGTGATCGATCCGGTTGGGGTAATCAATACTCCTGTTTTTAATATTCGGAATATGTCGTCCCGATAAAGAAAATTATGAGCATAACTTCCGGTTGGGGAGGACCTGTATCCCCATGCTGATGTGGTTAGCCCTGCACTGCTCTCATTATAACGATATCCAGCAGCAATTAAAACTGCATCAGGCATCACAAGTATAGTTTGTCTTACCCCCGGTTGCGTAGAATATGCCTTAATCCCTGTAATGTCATCCGAATAACCCAAATAAGTCATCATTGTAGCCGGATCAAGATAAGGGATACCAAATACCGTTCTAAAAACATTCGCCTGTTGTGCTTCATTTATGCCATAAAACAGGCCGTTACTTAACAACTGTTTATCCACCGCATTTCCAATACCTAGGGTTGCGGGTTCCTGTTGATAATTTGCATCCTGTGAAAATTTACTTGGCCATAAAGCCGCTGCCCACATGTGCGAATTGATAAAATCAATCACGATACTTCTTGGCGCAGTTTTAAAGAAAGAGTTCCCATATTTAGCCAATATCTTTTTGCGATAGGCTCTTAAAGCGTCATTTGTTGGCGCCATAATAGTCCAACTAGATTTTTGAGATTCGTTGGCCAAATAAGCATTAATCCCCGGTTGCTGGTAATTCTCATTATTAATTGAAAATGCCAACTGCCCATTGTATCCTTTAACATATACGGAATCCTTTTGCCCTGTGGCAACGAAATTCCTGTGCGTTAGATAGGCATTGGCTGTATAAAATTTTAAAGAGTCTAGCAGGCTTTTAAACTCACTATAATTGTTATTATTACTGATATACTGATCAATATTCTTTAAAGGGAGGATAACCCGATCCACTTCATGAATCATTCCATTTTCGGCGGAAATATCCTTATTTACAACAGATGCTCCCGCTACGTTAAAGCCTGAAAAAGTTGAATTGGGATAAAAGGATTTGTAATCGTTTTGATTTAAGCCAGTGGTAGAAAAAAACTGATCAGTAAAATATGGGATATATTTATTGTTGTTGTCCCCATCTACATAAGCAGAACTATTAACACCTTTTATAGACTGTACATTCCTATTAGTTGCAATGATCTTACCATGCTCGGCATCCCCCTTTTGTTGTACCCAATCATAATAAGCCGTTTTTCTTTTGAAAGCAAAACCGACTCCAGTCTCCACATCTCCGAACATCTGGTAGGTGCTCAGCTGATCTTTGCGATATGCATTGTATACCAAAGCATACTTTACAATAGAAACGGCCATTGAATCAGTAATAGCATTTACGCCTTCAATTCCCTGATCTTTAAAAAATTGTTCAAAAGCGGCATCATTAGGTGCAAAAATTGTCCACCAGCCAGTTTGAGCTAAGATGTCTTTGTAGCCTGCCTTATCAATTAAGGCAGTAAGATGTTTAAAATTCCCCCTTGCCTGGAGCTGCTGATAAATGGGTTCACCCAATCCTTTCGGGCGCTCATAAAACGTGTCAAAATCCTTTTTCTTGCAGCCGCTTAAGATCCCTAACAAAAGCAGGAAGCAGCATGAACTTGTAAAAAGTTTAGTCATACTCGGTTTAGTTATATTTGGTTATTGGTGGTACAAATCTATCGGGAATGGCTATCCCGAGTTTTCAAATTTTGACGAAACATTTCTATTATTTGACAAAAAAGGTGGTTTAAGATGATTTTAAGCAGGATAAATCTTAAATATCCGTTGAAAGATTTTCTGAATACTGTGAATCTTTTTTTATTCCTTTCAAGTACTCTGATGGAGACATTTTATACTTCTCTTTAAAACATGTACTGAAATAAGCCAGGCTATTGAAGCCGATAAGGTAGCCGATTTCGGAGATCGTTTTCGAGCCTTCATCCAGCAATTGCCGACTCCGTTTTAAACGCATATCTCTTACAAACTCGACTGGACTTAGCCCAGTTAAACTCTTCAGTTTCTTATAAAAAGTAGTACGGCCCATACCGATGGCAGTTGCCACTTCTTCAATATTAAAATGCGGATCTTTCATCCCCTCTTCTACGATCTTAATGCTTTGCTTTAAAAAGACCTCGTCTTTTGAGGTGATCACTACCTCATCAGGATTTAGATTCACAATCCTTTTATCCAGCGCATTTGAAAGTTGCTCAAATAGTTTCTTCCTCGAAATGATCAGACTTTCAACCGAGGCCAGCAGATAATCGGTATGAAATGGTTTGGTAATGTATAAATCTGCACCATATTTAAGCCCTTCTATCTGACTTTCTACCGAAGATTTTGCGGTTAAAAGGATTACAGGGATATGACTTGTACGAACATCATGTTTCAATTGATCCAGCATTTGAATACCATCCATATTTGGCATCATTACATCACTGATGATCAGATCAGGCAATAAAGTAAAGGCCGAGTTTAAGCCTTCGACACCGTCTGCAGCACTTTGAATGCGGTACAATCCATCCAGCTTTACCGATAAAAAACTACGCAGCTCAGGATTGTCCTCCACAATTAAAACTAGTGGCATATCCACTGTCTGGATATTTTTAACCGGGTGTTCTATAGTCGTTTCAGCTGTATCAGCATGGACCACCCCCGCCGTTCGAAAACCGGCTTCCAACTTCAGCTCGTCCGGCTTGAAATGTGCTTTACCAGTCTTTAGAGTTAAGACGAAGGTCATACCTGCCGAGCTATTTAACTGGGCCGAAAGTTTACCATGATGACTCAGTGCCAAATCACGTGAAAGGGCGAGACCAATACCTGTTCCTTTCAGGTGATTTTCACTCATCGTATTCCCTTCATAATAAATCTCAAAAATCTCTTCTAACTGGTCCGCAGCAACACCCTGCCCGGCATCTATGACTTTCAATTCAATATATTCTGTGCCTGGCACATCATTTAACACTACGCTAATGGATTGATTGGCTGGTGTAAACTTAAAGGCATTGGAAAGCAGATTGTAAACTATAATGTCGATCTTTTCCTCATCCACCCAAGCCATCACCTGCTCCCTTTCTGAACTTACCTCAAAACGGATCCCCTTTTCAATTGCCATTCCAGAAAAGTGACTGCAAATGTCTCTCACCAATGCCAATAAATCAACTTCAGCAATATGAAGCTGCATTTTACCACTTTGAATCTTCCTGAAATCAAGGAGTTGATTGATAAAGCGGATCATACGGTTGGCATTGCGATTTACAATGTTTAAATACGCTGCACCTTTAAGCGACAATGACTCATTGCGGGAAATTTCTTCGAGCGGACTTACAATTAAGGTTAAAGGGGTTCTTAGCTCATGAGAAATGTTGGTAAAAAAAGCCAATTTAACTTCAGTCAGTTTTTGCTCTACTAAAACCTTATTTCTCAACCGGATCATCGTGATAATAATACGTCTGGCCACAACAACAATTGCCCCAGCAAGTATCAGGTATACTAAATAGGCCCAATAGGTTAAATAAACCGGTGGTTTTACAATAATTTGCAACGTCTTTTCTGGAATGTTGCTAAAAAGGTCCTCACTTGCAGCCTTAACTTTAAAGGTATATTTCCCATGCGGTATATTGGTATAAGTGGCCTTTCGTTGATCATTAACATGGTGCCATGTTTTATCGAAGCCTTCCAATTTATAAGTGTATGTAATTTTGTTTGAGGCCCGGTAATCCAATACCGCATAATCTATACTGATAGCATTCTGATCATGTGTCAAAGTTAATAAGGGGGTTTCATTGATGGTATATTTTAAGGGAGAACCCTCTGCCCCCGGAACAATGTCTTTATAGTACAATTGCATCCTGGTTAAGGCCATTTCTGCATTGATTTTTTTATCAATAATGGTTGAAGGATTAAAAGAGATGTACCCATCTATACAGCCAAAATATAGCTTTCCATCACCCCCACTAAAGCAGGTCGCTTCCGAAAAACCCGCTTCTGGGAGACCATCATAAGCATCATAATTTTTAAAAATTTTAGTCCTGGGATTAAGCTGTGAGAGTCCACTTTCCGTCGCAATCCAGATGCTATTTTGCTGATCGCCAGTAATACTCACTACGACATCATTTGACAATCCGTTTTCAGTTGTAAACACTTCAAACTTAATGTCGCCATTGGCTGCTTTAATTACCTTGTTCAATCCTCCGCCGAATGTGCCTACCCAAATTTGCCCAGTCTTGTCTTTATAAATGTATTGCACACTATTGTTACCTAAACTAGACCTGTCACCCTTTATTTTTTGATATTTATGATAATTATAACCGTTACCTGAGGTCTTGTTGGGATCAAAGATGAGCAAGCCATTACTTGTCCCCACCCAGATTCTACCTTGATTATCTTCGTTGAGATGTCTGATTACGTTAGCCCAGGAGAAAGGGTAACGCTTCAAAGTATTGTAGTAATTTTTAAAGGTAGTTTTGCCCTCCTGCGTGGTCATTAAATTGATTCCGCCTCCAAGTGTACCTACCCAAATCCGTCCTTTACGATCTTCGATAATAGAATAAACCATATCGCTGCTTAAGCTATTCGGGTTAGATTTATCATTTCTAAAATTAGTTAAAGCGTAAAATGACTTTGACGCATCTACAGGCGTTGCTTTAAATAATCCATCTCCCTTTGTACCCAGCCAAACATTGGCTTTACTATCTTCAATAATGCTGTACACATAGCCTAACTTCTCATCGGTGTTGATAAAAACAGATACTGGCTTGTTGTTTTCATAAACATATACCTTCGCATCTCTGGTGCAGATCCACAGGCGACCTCTCGAATCCTTCATCATCGCCCGTACATTATTTTCCGAACGGTTTTGAGGATTCTTTACTAGTCTGAGATAATTAAACTTATCAGTTATCGGGACGATTTTATTCACTCCCCCGTCCTTTGCACTTAACCATAAAACACCTGTTTTGTCGATTAAGAGACTGGTTAATATGTTGGAAAACTTTTGATCTTTAGCCCCCGGTTCATCATAAAAATAAGCAATATCATCACTTATCGGATTGTAATAACCAAAGCCGCCGCCCTTCATGCTTACCCATAGGGTTCCATTTGCATCCATAATCACCTGATAATCCCTACCGGAATTGGCCACATCCTTTTTCTGGGTATAATGTTTATAGATTCCAGTATGTGGATTGTATTTTAAGACACCATTTTTTTCGGGCTCAATCCAAACCTGTCCGCCCTTATCTTCATATAGGGAATAATAATTATCCTGAGCCTCCAAACCGGAGTAAGTGTATTTAAAAGTCTTTAGATCTAGCGTAACCAGTCCCTTCCCATTGGTAGAGATATACAATAATGGCTTACTAGAACTACACATCGCATTTAATTTAACCCCCTTACAAATTGATTTGATCGAAAAAACCTTGTTCTTAATATGGTAGGTAATTAGGTTTCCATCTGCAGTCCCAAAAAATAGGAATTCCTTATTTTGGGTAAAGCAGGTAAATGAATAGGAAGCCAAAAATTTTGTAACCACAGGTGTAAATTTTACCACTGCGTATCTATTACTCTTATCGAGCTGCAAACAGTTCAATCCAGCTTCTGTCCCTATCCAGATATTCTCCCCCTCCCTATGTAAGAATTGAACAGCATTTCCGCTGATTTTAAATGGGATTGCCCTTTTTTTTGCGTAGTAATTGATTACTGGTGTGCTGGAAGAGTTGTTCATGGCATGAAATACCCCTTGATCTTCAGTGAGCAGCCATACACCCCCTTCAGTATCCGGAATTATTTTATCGATCGCACGATCTTTAAAAAGATGCTTGTAGGCTCCATCCGATATCGCCAGAAATTGCTCTGTCTTTTTATTAAAACGGTACACTTTATTGTCATAGGTCTTTACCCATAAAAAAGCAGCCTTATCTTCAATGATACTCCGGATTTTATTGTTACTTAAATTAGAGCTATCCCCCGGCCGACTTTTATAAACGACAAAATTATGTCCGTCAAACCGATTGATACCATCGAAAGTCCCGAACCACATGAAGCCATCCCTATCACGGGTGATGCACAATACCCCATCATGCGACAAACCATCACGTGTAGAATAGCGGGTAATGTTACTGTTTAATTGAGCTGTTGCCATTAAGGATGGCAGCAACAAAATAACAATCACAAACAACTTATATAATTTCGAATTCATTTAACGTACCAAGGTAATACCCATTAACCCAATTACCACATCGTTACATAGTGCAGATAAAGTAATTTTTGACAGTGTTTTATTTGGATCGAGTGGTATACCTAGCGCTGTTGCAGCACCACCATCGATCTCCTTTCCATTCCATAAACTACCTTCAGCAGCTGTGATGATCTTTCCACTTTTTAAATGAATACGTAGGGGCCTTGGAGCACCAGTATCAAATGCAAAGCCATCTAAGTACAAATCCTTTTCAATTGGCCACCAGTTTTCAGGGTTTCGCAAAACCAGTTTTTCTTGGCTGCCATCCGTATAAAAAACATCGATGATACCATTGTCCATCCTGCTTTGCATGGGATTGGTTGATCCTGCCAGTAAAAAAAATGCAGCAGCTGCTTTTCCCGTTAAAGGCAGGGTTACACTTTGCGGATAATTATCCCATTGAGAGGTATATACGATATTTTTTAAGGAGGCACCGCCAGGTGTTTTAAACACAATGCCAGAAGGGAGCGTCAATTCGTTCTTAGCCCCTGCTAATTTCCTCAATCCACTATCGTTAATTTCTGGTTTCAACATAGGATGTGGCCAATCGCCAATTCCCTGCACAGGTAGTTGTAATGTAGTAGTTTGTGGGCGTGGCGACAGGTACTTATTTTCAAAAATCTGCGTTACTTTATCGTTGAAATGGCCGGATAAGTCTACCGTTTCCATTTTTTTGTTAGCCCAATCTGTACTGTTTAAATCTAGTGCTGGATTTGCCAATCCTTCGCGCGCTTTCACTTCAAAACACAGCGGGAACCAATACCTGAACATCCCTCTTTTTAACTGGACGAAAACGCTGCGGTTACCCAACTCGTCCGTTACCTGGGCTTTTATCTTACCACCTGCAACCAAAGTAGACTTAAATACATTTTGAGGATCAAATACTTTAGTAATTAGCGCATCTTTAAAGCTAGTTTCAAAACCTTCTTCTTGTAGATACACTGATTTCAGTGCTGGTTTTACCATTTCCTGACCTGACCATGCCAATTCAATTTTATAACTAGCCGCAGGGCTGCTTTCAATTTCAATTTCAGGCAGTCCGATAGCCTTTTCCACATTCTTCCATTTTACATCCTTCCCGTTTACTTTTACTGATTTCAGTCCAGTTCCTTTAGCCTTTACCCTCATTTTCAGGCTTAATGTTTTACTAAATGAAGGGATTAAAGTATAAATATCCTGGTCTGCGATTCTCTTAAAATCAAAAGATAGATCGGGAATTTTTAGGGAAGCATGATCCCAGGCGGCAGGCAAACCTGGCCTGATCACCAAAGTGTGGTTTAACGCATCCGGTACAATCCCGAAAAGCCCTTCTACAAGCGTTCTTGAATTGATTCCCACCGGATCAGCAAAATCTCTATAAGCTTCTCCACGGTTAGCATCGTAATGAGATATCTGTACAAAATTTCCAGGACTTCCACCCATATACATGCTACTCAGTATTTCGCTTTTCCATAGCTTAAAGGCTTCTTCTGTGCGTCCCGCTTGCCAATTGGCCAGGGCTGTATGGGTAGATTCGGCCAATACTACATTATTTAAGGACCATTCGTAAGGCATCCAATTGGTGGTAGAAAGTGTATAAAATCCTTCATCTTTCAATCCCTTTGCTTTAATCGCGATGTGGGGTAGTTCTGTATCCACATAACGCAAGCTTTGCCAAGCCTGAAAAGCATCAGGTACATCAGAATCTATACTGTGATATATTGTCCAAAGGGCTGCTGCGGGATGAAGTTGTTTAAGACCAAGTCCATCCTTGTATTCGGCAAACCAACCCTTGGCTGGCATCCACAACTGGGCATTCATCGCCTTTAATATTTTATCGGCTTCTTTTTGATAAGGCCCGGCATCTTCATTTAATAATTTAGCGAGTTTTGCAGCGGTATAATTTGACCGATAATTGTAAGCCGAAGAATGTGTAACCGCTCCCCCACTATATTGCAATGCATCACTTGCCCAAATTACAGCATAGGCATCATACAAGCCATCATTGTCCGGGTCGAAAGTACGTTTCTCCCAAGCCAGGTGCCGTTTGAGCAGCGGCCACATTTCCCGCACAAATTTCAAATCACCTGTCCAATTGAAATGCCATAGCAATTGGTCAATATAAACGAGGTTCATATCATAATGATGCGGGCGAAGCGATTTTCCATTCGGATCACGACTGATATAACCATTACTAAACATGGCCGTTCCCATTGCTTCTTTAGATCGCGCTAAATTCAAGGCGGTATCTGCGACAACAGGTCCGTTTTCAGGACTCAAGACCTGCGATTTCGCATAGGCGCTAAAATGTGTTCTGGCACGGTCATGCCAGCCCAATGGATCGGCCGTATAAGCACCCCGCCAACCGTTCAAACGCATTCGCCAGCCTATCGCACCATGCATATAAGAAGGACTTTCCCAAATACCATCTGAGGCTATACTTAATGCGCCCCCGATAGTGTTCATAAAAGGATCTGGTGTATTAATTTGTACATGATTGGCAATTGCCTGGCGCGAGGCTTCAGCACGCTTAAACTGCTCTGCTGGAGTCCAGCCCTTTTTTAAGCTATCACTATCCGGATTTTGAATCAGGAAATAAAGATCTGTTGCATTTACGGCACTAAGTTTTCCAGTTAAAACAGGATTCTCCTTACTCGCTGATAGATCCAAACCAGCAGGCGTTTGTTGGTCTGCCGCATTTGCAATCTTTAAATTGCCGGATGGAAAAGTTCCTATTAACGATTTGCTTTTACCGTAACTCAAGGCAAAAGAATTCCCATTGATCACAAAACTATTGTCTTTACAGTTCTCTGCTTTCAGATAGAAGACAGATTCCGGATCGGGGCCCATATCGCCACTGCGACTAAAATTCTTACCGCTCGCGCCACCAAAAGCCCATAATAGTGTCACCTCTGGTTTTACGTTTTCAAAGCGCGCTTTCAACACCAATCCTTCCGAATTACTCAATGCCAATATTTCTATATGTAATGTTCCATTTCCCAGTATGGGGTCCTTAATGGAATAAATCATCGTGCCTGCACGATACCTTGCTTCAATATTTTCTGCTGCAATCAACCATTTACTTTGTGAGCCAAGCATTAAGCCAAACTTCAGGTTGCCACCCATTCCAGGCATGTACAGCGCAAACTCAGGGAGATCCCCCGCCTCGACTCTAAAAGCGGTATTGGTACCATAAAGTGCCCGCGTAAACCGTCTGTTCCCATTTTTAATCACAAAATCTGGACCCTCAGGATGATACTTAAGGTTACGCTGTTCGTTATGCCAATTACCTGGGATTAATTTAGGAGGATAAAGTTCTTGCGCAAAAAGCGAGTTTAATGAAAAGAAGAACAGCAAGAAGAGGCCATAAAATTCCCTATTTCTATGTAGAAAATATTGATTAATCATTGATCTGCTTTTTATGCCTAACATAAGCAGATATAAAATTATTAGCAACCTGTCTCATCCTGCTTCAAACTCCTAGTCATTGCAATTAAGGCCCTCAATAACCGTAAAAAAAAAACGATTTCAGATTTTTCGCAGATCCTCATTGTCGCGGATAGCACTGATGAATGTGCATTATCTGGGGTACGGGTTGTGGATTACTCGTAGAGCAATTTTGTCGAACAGAGACGAACGAGGTCCGAACAAGGTCCGTCCCAGGATCGGCTTTGTTATCCAGCACGATACAGCAGTGATACAGCTTTTATACGGATCCAAAAAAAATGATTTGATTTAAACTCTGGCCAGAGAAGGTGGCCAAAATGGTGCGATTAGAATTTTAAATTCTAATCCAATATAGACAAAAAGTGGAAGAAAACCTAATTTGTTTTAATTAACCTCGCCACAAACATGGTATCGGCTTTATGTGTATAACCTTTGATCAGCTCCATTTTTTCGAGCTTTAAAGGAAGACTTTCTAACAAGTAGGCAATCACATCCTCATTTTCCTGTTTAAATACAGAACAGGTAATGTAAATTAAGGGCTTCCCTTCTTTCAAGTATTTAACCACATTCGTGGCAATGCTTTGCTGTAGCTTCGAGAAGTAACTAATCTTATGTTGTTCAAAATAATACAACATTTCGGGTGTCCTTCCCCAGGTTCCAGATCCTGAGCAGGGTGCATCCAGTATAATTCCATCGAATTCGTAATCGTGCAGGTCTTGATTGTTATTTTGCAACAGATCCAGCACTTTTTTCTGGTACTTCTTTAATCCGGCTTCTCTAAAGCGCTCATCCAGGTTGTTTAAGCTATTTTCTCTAACATCACTAACAAGAAGCTCTATTTTGGGTTGCAGATCATGCAGCAGCAGCGATTTACCCCCTGAGGCTGCACAGCAGTCCCACCATTTATCCCACATCTGAGGCTCAAAAAAACTGCCCGTTTGCTGGGAAGAAAGATCCTGTACCTGGTAGTTTGGCTGTCCGATTAATAACTGATCTAGTTTAGTGCCATTGGCAACGGCAAGGGTATTCTCCCCAATCTCCTCAACTACGATACCCTCTTTGTGCAGTACTTCAGTTATTTTTTTCAACTGTCCACCCGTTACTCTAATAAACAGATCTGGTTGTGTAAAAAAGGAGCTTAAGAAAGCTGGCTTATCAATAGATTCAGAAAGCTCTTCATGGAAACTAAAAACATCGGTCAGCTCAAATGCTGGATAATTCGATTTGATTAGCTCCAGTTTTTCGGTCACAGAAAGCGCAATGTGTTGCTTCAATTCAGTCAACAAAGACTCGATAACCAGACTAGTAGTTTGATTACACAGGAAATCTGCTACGGCTAACCTCAAGTTGTTGTCTTCTTTAATTAATGCTTTGCCCAGTCTAAAGAAACTGTAGATATAACGAGATGCCCAGCGCCGATCTGAGGAGCCCATTTGCTTATTCCTTTTAAAATAAGCAAACAGAAAGCGATGTAATGGCAGTGCGCCATCATAACTTTTAAAGATCTGTTCGAATGCTCTCAGTTGGTGTTCTACTCTCATTCAATAATATTTAAGGCAAAGTTTTTATAACGCAACAGCATCAAATTGGTATTGATGTACCCTTCGTTATTATCGTGTACAAAATGAAAGGAATTGTGAAGCCCTTTGTAATTTTCTTTAGTAAGGTATTTAATATAATTATCCCCATAATTAGAAAGCAATCTTCCAAAATAGAAGCCAATATCAAATCCTTTGAAGGCATATTCTCCCGGCTCAAAATGGAATTGCGCTCTATATTTTTTGATGAAAGTGTTTACGTCTGATCTGGTATAATCTACCTTATAAGAAGAAGAAACAATTGTATTTAAAGCCTGAAGCTCTTCTGTGTTGTAATTCTGTTTAACCCAGTCTGGATGCCCAAAAAGCGAGATATTCAATCCCGTTTTTTTAATCTTCATCAACTTATCCAGTGTAGGTACTACAAACTTTTTGTCGGAAGAGCTGACTAGAATAACATATTGTTTTCCTTTGACAACCTTCGTTTCCATTGAGAAAACAGAAGCATATTCCTGAAAAGTGAATTGCTTTTTGCTGTTTGCAAAATAAGTTCTTAAAGGCTTCGCAAATATCTCATCACTGGCCGCCTTAGGGTTGATCAATACGACAATCGTAGTTGCGGGGTTGTAATTTTTACTGATGTAATTGCCAATCTTCTCCGCATGGAGATCGATGTTATTTACAATAGAAATCAAGTTAGGATTGGCAAATTCTGCTGGCTGCGAGGCCGCAAGCGGATTTACAACCGGTATCCCTCGTGATATGGAATAATTTGTAATGTATTTTAGCCCATCAGGATAAACCGGGCCAACGATTATGTTGCTACCCAATAAGCTGCCATTCTCTATTAAGTTAGCAATTTGGGCATTATTGTCCTGCGTATCGTAAACCTTAAGTTTAAAATTCTGCCCAGATGCGGCTGCAGAGTCTACGCCTAACTGAAATCCCTGATAGAAATCGATAGCTATAGCTGCCTTTTCTACTTCGGCTTTAGTGGCCGTCTTCAATTTGATCTCATTTAACCGAAAAGGCGCCAGTAGAGAAATAGTAGCCTGCTTCGCTTTTGAAGCAGGCTTTTCTATTTTCTCAACTTTCTTCGGTGTCTCGGGCTTCTTGGTCTCAGGCCTTATTTTTGGCGAACAGGCGGAGAGAAAAAGTGCCGATAATGCAATGATCCAATACTTATTCCCACTCAATTGTTGCAGGGGGTTTTGAACTAATATCATATACAACGCGGTTAATTCCTTTTACTTTGTTAATTATTTCATTAGAAATTTTTGCGAGTACGTTATATGGTAAATGACACCAATCGGCAGTCATACCATCAACAGATTCAACAGCGCGTAAAGCAATTGCATTCTCGTAAGTACGCTCATCACCCATTACCCCTACTGATTGAACTGGAAGGAATATCGCTCCTGCCTGCCATACTTTGTCGTATAAACCAGCTTCCTTTAAATTGTTGATATAGATGGCATCAGCTTCCTGAAGGATAGCTACCTTCTCAGGAGTTACTTCACCAAGAATCCTGATCGCTAAACCTGGTCCTGGGAAAGGGTGACGTCCAATAATAAAGTGCTCCAATCCCAACGATTTCCCTACCCTTCTTACTTCATCTTTAAATAAGGTATTTAATGGCTCAACTACTTTCAATTTCATGAAATCAGGTAAACCACCAACATTATGGTGTGATTTAATTGTTGCAGAAGGTCCTTTTACAGAAACCGACTCAATGATATCTGGATAGATTGTGCCTTGTGCCAACCATTTCACATCTTGTACCTGGTGTGCTTCATCATCAAAAACTTCGATAAATACACGTCCGATAGCTTTACGTTTCAATTCTGGATCTGTAAGACCTGCAAGCTGACTTAAGAAACGATCTTTAGCATCGACACCTTTAATGTTTAATCCTAGGTGTTTGTATTGCTCTAACACAGCTGCATACTCATCTTTACGTAACAAACCATTGTCAACAAAAATACAATGTAAGTTTTTGCCGATTGCTTTGTGTAATAATATAGCGGCTACACTTGAATCTACACCTCCTGAGAGGGCCAATACAACTTTGTCATCACCCAATTGCTTTTGCAATGCTGTGATGGTAGTCTCCACAAATGCATCTGGTGTCCATTCTTGTTTACATCCGCAGATGTCTACCAAAAAGTTCTCCAATAACTGTTTACCATCAGTACTGTGGGTAACTTCCGGGTGAAACTGTATGGCATAAGTATCGGTGCCTTTAACTTGATAAGCAGCTACCGTTACGCTGTCAGTACTAGCGATCAGTTCAAAGTGTTCTGGTACTTTAGTAATGGTATCACCATGTGACATCCATACTTGTGAATCAAGGGCAATATTTTTAAATAACTTATTGCTTTCGGCAACATAATTCAGATGGGCTCTGCCATACTCACGAGTTGATGAAGCTTGTACTTCGCCACCCGATTGCTGAGCAATGTATTGAGCGCCGTAACAAACAGCAAGCACTGGGTAATTATCAAACTTTTTAAGATCTACCTGAGGAGCATCTTCCTGACGAACCGAATAAGGGCTGCCTGAAAGGATGATACCTTTTACATTTGAAGTGATTTCAGGAATTTTGTTAAATGGATGAATTTCGCAATAAACGTTTAACTCGCGTACCCTGCGTGCAATTAACTGTGTATATTGGGATCCAAAATCGAGAATTATGATTTTTTCTAGCATGGCCAAAGTTAAGAAAACTTATGCCGCGCTACAAGCAGGATTGTGAATTAACCTTGATTTTCGTACTTCAGGACTTCTACACCGAACCTTTTTAGGAAATCTACACCTTCATCACTCGCTAATCCCTTGTATGCAGCGTAAGAATCTCTGTAATAAACTTTCTTAATACCTGACGACAAGATTAAACGCGCACAGGCGATACAAGGCGACAGTGTAGTATATAAGGTAGCTCCTTCTATTTTAGAGCCATTTTTTATCCCGTAGAGTATGGCATTCTCCTCTGCATGTAATGCTAATGAGCAGCTTCCACGTGAATCTCTGGCGCAACCAGTCTCCGGCCATTCTACATCGCAATTGTGTGTACCTGCAGGTGGACCATTATATCCTATGGAAATAATACGGGTATCTTTTGTCAATACTGCTCCTACTTGTGCTCGAACGCAATGCGAACGAAATGCAAGATCGGTAGCTAAATTCATGAAAATATGATTGAAACTTGGTTTTACTGTCATTCTACTCATTTCTCCCTTGATACTTAAAAAGTAGCTAAGGCGTTTATTTTATAATAATAAAGAAGGATAATTTTTTTGAAGCTAATTTATGTTTAAAATTGCATATTAGCACAATATATACGTTAGCTGAATGTTTGAAGCAATATTACAAGGGATAGGTGCGGGTATTTTATTTTCGTTTTTGACAGGGCCCGTATTCTTTTCAATGATCAAGACCAGTATTGAAAAAGGATTCAAGGCCGGTTTTTCTCTGGCTATCGGGGTTATCATAAGTGACATAATTTTTATTAGTTTAACTATTTTCAGCTCACAGTTCGTTGATTATAATTCTACCTACAATAAATACATCGGCATCATTGGTGGTTTATTTTTGTTTGGAATTGGCTTATATTACTTATTACATAAAGTAAAAGTCTGTTACAATATAGAAGAAACCGTCAAAATCAATAGAAGTGGCTACATCTTAAAAGGTTTTTTAATGTGTCTTTTATCTCCATCTACCTTGATGTTTTGGATTATGGTAGGTGGTATCATATCGGTACAACTCCATTACGCTATGGCAGAGAAGGTGGTGTTCTTTATCATCGCTATGACAACGCAGTTGTCTGTAGATTGCTTAAAAACCTATTATGCGGCTAAGCTCCGATATAGAATCAAGGAGAAGACTATCCAAAACCTAAACAGAATTGCAGGAGCGGTAATATTGATATTTGCAATTAGGCTGTTTGTTGAAGTGATCCTTAAGTATTATTCGAAGTAATCGTCAAAATAAGGGACAAAATAAGGGACAAAATAAGGGACAAAATAAGCCATTCTATTCACAGTCTGGAACAATTGATGCTGAAGGGCATCAAATATTCCTAGGCCTGTTCACAGAAGGCATATTTTGTTTGAATAGCACGATGTAAACCTTTAGTTACAAACTACATCGAAATCCTCACCAATAATAAAGAGCCTGTATCATAAATCGATGATATAGGCTCTTTTGTTTTTCCTGCAGTTTTATCATCTTGATTATTAGTAATTTAAGTTGATTTTCATGGTTTTAAATTTGGAATAACTTACTGATTTTCATATATTTATGATATAATCAGCACTAAATATGGCCAATAAGAAACCTGTTTTTAAGCCCTATTACCAGCATCAACTCATGGCATTTCCGCCTACCTTCGATGAGTTGATTCCAGCAGATCATACTGTGAGACTTGTCGACAAGATTATTAATGTGATCAATGTAGAACCATTGTTGAATGCCTACCACATCAGGGGCGCGTCTAACTATCATCCCATATTGCTTTTAAAAGTATTGGTCTACGGATATGTGACCAATACCTATTCCAGCAGAAAACTGGCCATAGCCTGCCGGGAAAGTGTTCCTTTTATGTGGTTGAGCGGTATGAGTAAACCGGATCACAATACGATCAACCGATTTCGGGGTGCCCGTTTAAAACATGCTTTGCGTAGTGTATTTGAAGAAGTGGTCAAATATCTGGCTGAAGAAGGATTGTTGAGTATTGATGAAGTTTATACCGATGGAACCAAGATTGAGGCGAATGCCAACAAGTACACTTTTGTCTGGAAAAAATCTATCCAGACCAATAAAGCGAAGATGAAAAAGCAACTGGATGAGATCTGGAATTATGCCCAGAGTGTGGCTACGGTGGAAGATTTATTGCCCGAACCACCTACGGCTAAAACCGTAAGTCCCGAAAGCATCCAGGCAACAGTTGATAAGCTGAATGAAGTGCTGGCTAACAATGATCAGGTTGATAAAAAGACCAAAGCAAAGCTCCGTTACCTTACTAAAAACTATCCTGAGGCTATTAATAAGTATGAGCATCAGGAAGAAATACTCGCTGAACGCAACAGTTACAGTAAGACTGATCCGGATGCAACTTTTATGAGAATGAAAGAAGATCATATGCGTAACGGACAGCTCAAACCGGCTTATAATGTACAGATATCCACTTCAAACCAGTTCATTGTCAACTACACCATTCACTCCAATCCTACAGACATCTTAACTTTAAAATCACATCTGGAACAACATGAGAACAGCTTCAATCGTCCCCCAAAGACCCTTACCGCTGATGCCGGTTATGGATCAGAAGAGAACTACACCCTGCTGGAGCAAAAACAGGTGGAGTCTTTTGTTAAGTTTAACATGTTTGACAAACAACAAAATGCACGCTATAATCAGAAATATCCTTTTGCAACAAATCAGCTTTTTTACAATGAACAAAAGGACGCTTACATCTGCCCAATGGGGCAAAGCATGGACTTTGTGGGAACAGTTAAAAAACGTACTACAAGTGGATTCGAGCAGCATATCAGGAGATATCAAGCCAAAAACTGCAACAATTGTCCGCTAAACGGGGTTTGCCACAAGTCTAAAGGCAACCGTCTAATAGAAATTAATGAAAACCTGCAAAGGCATAAGCAAAAAGCACATCGTCTACTCAATACAGAGCAGGGCATCAGCCATAGAAAGAAACGATGTTATGATGTAGAACCTGTTTTTGCCAATATCAAACAGAACCACGGGTTCCGCCGTTTCATGCTCAGAGGTAAACAAAAAGTAGAAATTGAATGGGGATTATTGGCTATTGCACAAAATATAAGGAAAAAAGCAGCTTAGAAAAGCTGTTTTTTGTATACTTCAACAGATATTCAAAGAAAAAAGACACAGTAACAAAATATTCACAACGCATCACACAAACAACAAATAAAGAAGCCGTATCATCTTTTGATTAATGATACGGCCTCTTTATTGTTTTAATATCAAATGTATTATACAGCTATGTTAACACACCTGTGAGGGCAAAAATGCTTACTGTGAGGAGAGACCTAGGAATATTTGATGCCCTTCCGCATCAATTGTTCCAGACTCCGAATAGTACAGCTTTTTTGCTTCTTAATATGCTCTTTGGTTATTACCTTCTTTCCAGTTCACAAAAGCTTTATTCACTACTTTGTTACCACCTGGAGTTGGATAGTTACCAGAGAAGTACCAATCGCCGCTATGATTAGGGCAAGCTACATGTAAGTTATCTAAAGTTTGATAGATCACTTCTACTTCGGCAATCGTATCCGTTGGAGTAATGATTTTAGTAATCTGCGCAGAGATCTCTTCTTGTTTGAAAGGTCTGTAAATATCTTTAACGTGATTTACAATTTCGCCTTTAGGCAACAATAAGGAAGCTTTACATTTTTGATAAACTTCTTCGATTACATGTTCCATTCCTCTTTCTTTTAGCAATTGAATTGCGGCTTCAAATGCGACGAATTGTCCCATTTTAGACATATCAATACCATAGCAATCCGGGTAACGGATTTGAGGGGCAGAAGAAACAATAATGATCTTTTTAGGATGCAGTCTGTCAATGATTTTAATGATACTTTGTTTTAAGGTTGTACCCCTTACAATTGAATCATCAACTGCAACCAATGTATCAGTATGATTTTTGATCACGCCATAAGTGGTATCATAAACATGCGCTACCATATCACCTCTATCCGCATCCTGAGTAATAAAGGTTCTCAATTTTACATCTTTGATCGCCAGCTTCTCTACTCTTGGGCGCATAGAAAGCAACTCATTAAGTGCGTCGTCGTCCAGGATATCCTTACGGTGGAGTAAAGCCTCTTTTTGATAGTCTCTGATGTATCCATGCAAACCATCTACCATTCCGTAAAATGATACTTCGGCAGTATTGGGAATAAATGAGAACACTGTATTTTTCAAATCAGCATTTACTGCTTTTAAGATCTGAGGGCACAATAAGGCACCCAGGTGTTTTCTTTCTTTATAGATTTCAGCATCACTACCTCTTGAGAAATAAATGCGCTCGAATGAGCAGGCTCTTTTTTCTTCAGGCTCTCTGAATATCTCTTGTGTTACCGTACCGTCCTTTTTAACAATAAGGGCATGTCCCGGTTCAATTTCCTTTACATTTTTAAACTGAATATTGAAAGCTGTTTGAATAGCAGGTCTTTCAGATGCTGCAACAACGATCTCATCATCCGCATAATAATATGCAGGACGTATGCCTGAAGGATCACGAAGTACAAAGGCATCACCGTTACCAATGATACCAGAAATGGCATAACCACCATCCCAGTTCTTAGCCGACCTTCTCAGGATCTTAGCGATGTCAAGGTTCTGAGAGATCTTGTGCGTGATCTGCACGTTATCTAAACCTTCTTTTTTATATGCATCAAACAACTCTTGATTCTCGTCATCCAAAAAGTGACCTATCTTTTCAAGAACAGTAATGGTATCCGCTTTTTCTTTTGGATGCTGACCCAATTCGTACAATTGCTCTAGTAATTCGTCAACATTAGTCATATTGAAGTTACCAGCTAGAACCAGGTTTCTGGTCATCCAGTTGTTCTGACGTAAAAATGGGTGGCAGTTTTCAATACTGTTTTTACCGTGAGTACCATACCTTAAATGGCCTAGTAAAACCTCTCCGATAAAACTCACATTATGCTTTAACCACTCTGAATCTTGCATCAATTCAGGGGTTTCATTCTGAATATCTACAAACTTACCCTGAACATGTCCGAATATATCAGCAACTGCATTCTGAGCCATCGAACGATATCTACTGATGTAACGGTTTCCCGGTTTAACATCCAGTTTGATTGTTGCAATCCCAGCTCCATCCTGTCCACGGTTGTGCTGTTTTTCCATCAAAAGATAAAGCTTGTTGAGTCCGTAAAGAGCAGTACCGTATTTTTCCTGGTAGTATGAGAGCGGTTTTAAAAGGCGGATAAAGGCAATTCCGCATTCATGTTTTATCGAGTCACTCATTCGTGTGTGTTGTTTGAGCCGCAAATTTACCGTTAATAATAATCAGAACCTAGAAAGAAATATAAAGAAAATTTCGCCTGACTTTCGGCGACAGAAAACAAAAACAGCTCTAAAAACCAAGGAAATAGCCTTTCTCCCTATTATGGGAGATAAAAAACAAGGAATTTTTTCTTTATTTCATCAAGTCAATGACATGTAATTTTATCAAAAACGGCATGATTTGCCATAACTACAGCTCCTAAATCCTCATCAGATCATTTGACGCAGGAGGCGTGGCTGGAAACGATTTCCTTGCCGAAAAATATGGATGCACTGGCATCAAAAGCCTGCGGGTCCCCAGAAGTAAAAAACTGGCTATGCCCTTCTTTGGAAATCTTACCTTCGATTTCCGTATGTTTTTCAAGATAAACTGCCAGACTGTTCGCTACAATATCATCTTGTCCCAGCACATTAATGTGCGCAGGTAGTGCTTCTGTTATCTTCGGGATTAGCAATGGATAATGGGTACAAGCCAAAACGATACAATCAATTTCATCATCCTTAGCCAACAGCTGATCTACATATTTATGCACGAAGTAATCTGCGCCTTCATGCAGATGTTCATCATTTTCTATCAATGGGACCCACATTGGGCAACTCTGTTGGGCCACTTTTATCTCAGGAAAGAACTTATTAATTTCCATCAGATACGATTCAGAATTGATTGTTCCCCGAGTCCCCATAACACCTATCCGTTTGGTCTCTGTAAAGTCGCCTACGATCTCCGCTGTAGGTCTAATTACACCAAGTACCCGATGGTTAGGATATTTAAATGGAAGTACGTTTTGCTGAATGGAGCGCAAAGCTTTTGCCGAGGCCGTATTGCAGGCCAGGATAATCAATGGGCAACCCTGGGCAAATAACCATTCCACACACTCCAGCGTATATTGATAAATCGTCTCAAAAGAATGGTCTCCATAAGGAGCCCGGGCATTATCGCCAAGATAGATATAGTTATATTGAGGAAGTTTTTTGACAATAGATTTAAATACGGTAAGTCCACCATAACCTGAATCAAAAATACCTATAGCTTGTTTATTTTTCATTATAAAAAAACGGGACTGAGTTTTTGACTCAGTCCCGCAATTTAAATATTTTGTTTATGCTAACCTATTTTTTAGGTGCAGTAGTTGTTGCTGCGCCAAGGCCTAATTTAGTTCTTACTAAAGCAGTGATATCTTCACCACCATCCCAGTAAATTAATGCCTGGTTTGCAGTATCAAATACATAAGCATAACCTTTTTCTTTAGCTACTGCTTTAATTGCATTGTCAGCTTTAACTTGAATAGGGTTAAACAATTCAGCATTTTTAGCTTCTAATTCTTGTTGAGCTTTAGTTCTTGCATCAGTAATGCGTTTCTCAAGATCTTGCAGTTCAACGCTCATTGCTTGCAATTCTTTCCCTACAGCTTCTTTGTTCGCTTCGCTCATTGTTTTTTCTTTCTCTTGAGCAGCTTTAAGCTTAGTTTGATATTCAGCGATCATCTTTTCGATTTCAGTCTGTTTACCCTTCTGAAGGTTCTCTAATGTTGTGCGGGCAGTTTTAACCTCTGGCATTGCTTCGATAATGTTTGCCGAGTTTAAGTGCGCAAGTTTTTGTTGTGCATTTGCAATGTTAGCAGTAAACAATAACCCTGCTGCTAAAAAAAATGCATTGATTAACTTTCTCATTCTATTTGTCTTAATAATTGTTTCTAATTTATGTTTAATCTCTCTATTTTACTGCTGTCTCTGGCTTATATCCCAACTTCCTAATTACATCATTACTGACATCATAAGCGCTACTGGCATAAATCATCATTGTTGCTTCACTACTTTTATCAAAAATAAAATCTAGCAATTTGGCTTTTGCTATCTCAGCTACAGCCTTAGTTACACTATTTTGAATCGGGCTTAGCAATTTAGTCCGTGCCTGAAATAACTCTCCTTCCGGGGCGAATATTTTACGTTGAAATTCTTTAGCCTGTTTTTCCTTTTCAATAATATCGTTCTCTCTCCTTTTGCGCATATCCTCTGTCAGTAATACCTGATCTGCCTGATAAGCTTTATACATTTTATCAATTTCAACGAAGTTATTGTCTACTTGTTTTTGCCATTGTTGCGACAAAACATTCAACTGATTTAATGATGACTTATAATCCGGCAAATGCTTCAGAATATATTCTGTATCAACATATGCAAACTTCTGTGCAAATGCACCAAAGCTTCCGAACAGCAAGATGCAAATTAAAAAATACTTTTTCATGTGTATATGTTTATTTTTCAGTGGTATTTGTTGTTTCAATTGTCTTAAAGCTACACTCCCTGCTTTAAAGGCTTGAAATTAAGATAGGTTTGCTAAGCTTCGCCTAACAAACCTATCTTAATTTCTTCTACTATTTTTTAATTAAATCCTCCAAGCTGTTGGGCAATACTAAAGTGGAACTGTCCTTTATTGGCATCAGGTGATCCAGGAATATTATCAAATCCATAACCCCAATCGATACCTAACAATCCAAATATCGGTAAAAATATTTTTGCACCAAAACCTGCCGAGCGTCTAACATTAAACGGATTAAAGTCAGCAAACTTATTCCAGGTGTTACCACCTTCAGCAAAAGCTACTAAAAACGCCGTAGCCTGTTGACTTGCAATTACAGGGTATCTTAGCTCCATTACGTATTTTGTGAAGATTGGGCTACCTGATTGTTGGGCAATATTAGGGTTCGATCCTACTGGTATTACCGAGTTATTGGCATATCCACGCATAGCGATCAATTCTGATCCTTGCAAGAAGTCGAAACCTTGCATACCGTCTCCACCCAATTTAAATCTTTCGAAAGCAGACTGACCAACTGCACTGTTATATGAACCAAGGAAACCAAACTGAGCTTGTGCCTTAACTACAAACTTACCCGCTAATCTTTGGAACCATTGCGATTCAAATTTCCACTTGTGGTACTCTGTGAATTTATAACGTTGCTTATCTGATGCAGTAGCATAGTTCACATTATTCAACAATGAATAAGGTGGCGTTGCCTGAACTGTAAATTTAAAGTAAGATCCACTTTGAGGGAAAATTGGGGAATCTCTTGAATCCCGGCTTAGTTCCTGTGTTAAGTTGAAGTTATATGAAGTCCCTGTGCTAAATAAAAATCCACCATAGTTGTTCAATATGTATTGTTGTGCGTTGATAGCGTGAGTTAACTGGAAGTAGTTATCAGGGAAGTTTAATCTTCTTCCTAAACTTACAGTAACACCATTTAAACGGATTTTCGAATACTGGCTGCTTGAAGGATCAATTGTACCATAATAACTTTGACCACCGTTAGACTGTAATGAAGTAAAAGCACTCACTCCAAAACTGATTGGTTTTTTACCACCTAACCATGGCTCAGAGAAAGAGAAGCTATACGACTGGTAAAACTTACCATTTGTTTGTCCACGTAAACTTAACTTCTGTCCGTCTCCTTTTGGTAAAGGTTTATAAGCACTTAAGTTAAACAGGTTCCTTAATGAGAAGTTGTTAAATGTTAAACCCAATGTACCGATGATGTTACCACCACCAAAACCACCTGAAAGTTCAATCTGATCTGAAGGCTTCTCTTCAACATGATACTCAATGTCGACTGTTCCATCAGCAGGATTCGGCTTAGGGATTGGGTTTGTTTTTGACTCATCAAAGTTCCCCAATTGACCGATCTCACGAACACTTCGAATCAATAGATCTTTTGAGAATTTCTCTCCCGGTTTAGTACGGATATCACGTAAAACAACACGGTCGTTGGTGATGGTATTTCCAACTACAGTAATTCTGTTATTGGTATACTGAGGTCCTTCATAAATCCTCATTTCCATTTCAACGGTATCACCATAGATCTTCGTTTGAACTGGCTCAACGTTAAAAGTCAAATAACCATCATTCAGGTAGATACTAGATACGTCATCACCGTTAGCACTTCCTCTTAATTTCTTCTCTAATTTTTCTTCACTAAACACCTCACCTTTTTCGATGCCTAATGCTCTTTGTAAATAATCAGTTGTGTATTTTGCATTACCTACCCAGGTAATGTTACCGAAATAATATTTAGGGCCTTCAAATATGTCGATGTCGATGTTTACAGCTTTAGGGCTGTACTGATAAACGCTGTCTCTTAGTATCACAGCATCACGGTAACCTTTATCATGCATTTTAGCAATCAATTTTACCTTATCCTCATCATATTTCTCTTTATTGAATTTTCCTGAACCGAACACTTTATAAAATGCCTGTTGCTTGGTCTTCTTTAGGTACTTGCGCAACTTAGCAGATGAAAAGTCTTTATTTCCAGTAAAGTTGATCTGATGAACTTTAACTTTTCTGCCTTTATCAACTTTTACCATTAACACGACGCTATTCTCCTGACTAGGATCTGGTTTAGTTGAATACTCCACATTGGTGAAGAAGTATCCTTTGCCCAATAAAAACTTTTTAATGGTAGCAGTGGTACTGCTGTATAAGTTATCATTGATAATTGCCTTACCAGCTTTTTCACCTAGCTTTTCAAGAATATCTGTTTTTTGCGATTTGCTAACCCCTGTAAATTCGAAAGAACCTAAACGCGGACGTTCAACCACTTCAATATCGAAATACACGGTATCTTCAACGAGCTTGACGATGTCTAACTGCACATCATCAAATAAGCCCTGAGCCCAAAGATTTTTGATTGCATTTGCTGTTGCCTCACCCGGAAGCACAACTTTCTCTCCTTTAATAAGTTTTGAAAGTGTAATGATTACATCTTTATCCAGGTATTTTGTACCTGTTAAAGTCGTACCGCCAATGATATACTCTTTAGGATTGAAATAATCCAGTTCTAATCCTTTAACTTTTAAAGAAGGTGCTGCAGGATTGGACTGAGGACGGGTAATCTGTGCCATTGTTGGTAAACCAATCAACAACAATAATATAAGTTGGTATATTCTTTTCATTTACAATCTAAAAATCGATGCTAAGTTAATTTAAACACATGTTAAAAAGTGTTAAAAGTAAAATTAGTTAAGTTGTTCACTAATTTTACCGAAGCGGCGTTCGCGCTTTTGGTAGTCTACAATAGCCTCAAAAAGGTCTTCCTGTCTAAAGTCAGGCCACAGCTTATCTGTAAAATATAACTCTGTGTAGGCCATTTGCCACAGCAGAAAATTACTAACCCTGTGTTCACCACTGGTTCTGATCATCAATTCCGGATCGGGCATATTTATGGTGGTCAACTGAGCTGAAAACTGCTCTTCATTAATATCTTCAATATTTAATTCCTGGTCTTTTACCAGTTTGGCCAGTTTCTTTGCAGCTTCGATAATTTCCCATTTAGCGCTATAGCTCAAAGCTAAAGTTAAGGTACAGCGGGTATTATTTGCGGTCTTATCCATCGCACTTTTCAAATCATCAATACACTTTTGAGGAAGCGAACTGATATCTCCTATGGCATTAAGTCTGATGTTATTTTTGGTAAGGGTTTCAGTTTCCTGATTGATAGTAGAAATCAGCAACTCCATTAAAGCATTTACTTCTTCGATTGGTCTGTTCCAATTTTCAGTCGAAAAAGCGTAAACAGTTAGGTATTTGATACCTATATCCACGCAGCCTTCTACGATATCTTTTACTGACAGTACACCACTTTCATGACCAAAAGCCCTGAATTTACCTTGATTTTTAGCCCATCTACCATTACCATCCATAATGACGGCGATGTGTTCTGGTAAGCGATTGATATCTATTTGTTCTTTAAATCCCATTTATTATCCGCAAATATGCTTAAAATGTATAACATTTTTGGGACACAAAGGTATAAGATATGCCAATACCTACAAACATATATGTATCTCTTTTTCTAAAATCGCCTCTCTGTACACCTGGATCGCCATATTGAGTAATGGAAGGATCCGAAAGAAACTTACGATCAGCGAAATAGGCATCATTTTGCCAAACGTTTGGATTCGGGTATTTGCCACTTACATCATCCAAATAATCGGTGTAAGCTGTCCGGTATCCGATCTGCGAAAATAGCCCCCAACGTTCTTTTAAATGCACTTTAAAACCAATTCCATAGGGTATGCTCAACGCATAAGATCGGTAAGCTTCATTTTGCCCTTCGGTTTGGTAATATTTTAACTTGTATTCGTTATCGTTATAAACTGCTTTTGGATTGTAAAAGACGCCACCTATACCTGTAAAAATATATGGAGTGAATCTTTTGGTCCCACCGCCGGCAAAATAATTCAGGAAGTTAAAATCAACTTGCAGGCTAACTTCATTTAAAGCCGTCTGGAAATTTAGGTTTCGATCTCTAAACTGTTTATTTTCTGAATCGGCATCATTCCCTCTAATTTTACCATAGGTATAATAAAGACCAACACCCCAATATGGATCAAGATTAATTTTGGCGTATCCTCCTACTGAGATGCCAGAAATTTTTAAAGGTTGATTTTGATTTAGATCGCCCATATAGCCGGCTCCTCCCCCACCTATTCCTAATTCAAAAGTTTGGGCATGGACGCCTAATATTCCGAGAAAAAAGGTGAAAAAATATACAAGTGGCCGGATATATTGCATACTAATAATTGCGGGTATCTATGCCCCATAGGAGCTTATTTCTTAACGTTGTCAGATAGCTTTCATTGTTCAACCTGATCAAATTTACATGAAATTTCGCCTTATTGAGGGTTAACTTTACCGACCGGTCTACCGTCTCCGTTCTCGAATCACATGACACCAGGAATTTAGCACTTCTGGCTTCTACCTCAAAAGTTAAAGAAACATCATCAGGAACAATTACCGGCCTCACATTGAGGTTATGCGGAGCTATTGGTGTAATTACAAAGTTTTGTGAACTGGGATAAATGATCGGTCCACCACAACTTAAGGAATAAGCTGTAGAGCCTGTTGGCGTGGCGATAATTAAACCATCAGCCCAATAGGAGTTTACAAATTCATTATTCATATACGCATGAATAATCATCATCGCCGAATTGTCTCTGCGGTGAATGGTGATGTCATTCAGTGCAAAATTCTCTTCTCCAAAAAGGTTATAGGTAGATGCTAAACTAAGCAGGGTACGTTTATCCAGAGAAAATTCTTTATTCTTTAAAGCTTCTATAGCTATCTTGATTTCATCTTTGTTGATGCTGGCCAGGAAACCCAGCCGGCCAAAGTTAATTCCTATCACCGGTATTCCCGAATCGCGGACTAAAGATAGCGTATCCAGCAAGGTGCCATCACCCCCTAAGCTCACCAATACATCTGTGTGCCCAACAAGTTCGTTATGTTGTGTAAAGGCCGTTATATGCGTTGGTAGTTTGATTTTATCCTTTATAAAATCAAGGTATTTTTTATAGACAAGAATAGGCGTTTTATATTGATCAAGAACATTAAAAACTTCCTGAACATAAGGTAAAACACTATTATTGAATTCCCTACCGTAAATTGCAATCTTCATTTAGCGTCGATTTTCGTGGTCTTTATTTTTAAACGGCAGTTATACGTTCAGATAATTCATAAACGAATTAAACCTGTCTTCCGTTCCATCATCCGCCTTGGTGTTATTAAACACTGCTTTTACCTGGTAGTTATACCTTTCGAAAGAAGCAATAATACCAGACAATTCCGTTTTATTAATTTTCAATGTTACCTCTAGCTTGGTAGAGTCAGGAAAAGACTGCACATAGGAAGATAGAATTTGTGCATTGTCAGCCTCCACAATCTGAGCCATATGGGCTAGGGAGTTATTTCTATTGCTAATTTCCAATACGATAATTCCACCTGCATCCTTTACGGCAAAAATATCGGCGACATAGCCTAAAAGACTATTAACAGCAACCAATCCAAGGTAATTTTTCTTATAATCCAGCACTGGGACTGCTGAAAGGTTGAGTTGGGTGAGCAACCTAATGATATCATAAATGTGTGCATCTTCATACACAAATGGATTTAAAAGGGATAAGGAAAGACTACCGATAGGCGAATCTACATCCTTAACCTCGATCAATTCATCTTCTGCCAACAAACCCAGAAATTGGGATTCATTTACGATTGGCATATGAGAAAGTTTGAACTCAGTCATCCGCTCCAAAGCTTTCTGAACAGTGTCAGATGTTTTTAGAGGGGGGATTGAATAAGATATGAGTTCAGATGCCAGCATTTATTTAAGTAATATTCTGTTTAAAAATTTGCTCAAGTATTCGTTGAAAACTTCAGGACGTTCCATCATTGGAGCGTGTCCACATTTATCAACCCAGTTCAATTCCGAATTTGGCAAGAGTTCATGAAACTCTTCTGCTACCTCCGGTGGTGTTACTTTATCTTGTTGGCCCCAGATCAAAGAAACAGGGATAGTAATTCTGGAAAGGTCTTTAGACATATTGTGTCTAATTGCAGACTTTGCCAACGCAAGGATACGAATTACCCTTGAACGATCATTTACGGTTTTATATACCTCATCCACCAATTCTTTGGTAGCTGTAGCGGGATCATAAAATGTAAATGCTACTTTCTCCCGAATGTAATCATAACTCTCTCTCTTTGGAAAAGAACCGCCAAAAGCATTTTCATATAAACCCGAGCTACCTGTAAGCACAAGTGCCTTTACACTTTCCTGATGCGCCAGGGTAAATATAAGTCCAACATGACCACCCAATGAGTTGCCGATTAAAACAACCTGGTTAGTCTTTTTATGTTTCAAAAATTTATTAACGTATTTAGATAAGGTTCTTACACCAAGCGTTAAAATAGGAAGTTCATAAATTGGTAAAATCGGCACCAGGATATGATAATTGTCCTTAAAATGATCAATTACGGGCTCCCAATTGCTCAATTCGCCCATTAATCCATGAAGTAATACCAGGGTTTCACCTTTTCCGGCTTCTATATATTTAAACCCACCTTCGTCTATTACTTCGTATTTCATATATAATTTGTGTAATGTATTATTGCTACTAAGTTAGTAGAGTAAAATTAATTTAATGTAATTTAATATATTAATTTAATGAAAAAAAAGCAATTCATTTAATTTGCAGCATAATTTATGCCAATTGCTTTTTCACAAGTTCTGCGATGAGTTTACCATCAGCCTTGCCTGCCAGTTCTTTATTCGCTAATCCGATCACTTTGCCCATATCTTTAATAGAAACAGCTCCAGCGTCTTTAATGAGTTTTGCAATAATCTGTTCCACTTCTGCCTCATCTAATTGCTTTGGCATAAAGCCACTGATTACGGCTATTTCTTCTTCTTCAACGATACTTAAATCTTCGCGGCCCTGTTGCTTATAAATGTCAGCAGATTCCTTTCTTTGTTTAACCAGCTTTTGTAAAAGTTTAATTTCAGTCTCTTCTGTAATTTCCTCAGCGGTTCCTTTTTCGGTTTTCGCCAATAACAAAGCTGCTTTTATCGCTCTTAAACCTCTTAACCTTGCTTGGTCTTTAGCCAACATGGCTTGTTTTATTTCCTGATCTATTGTATTTGATATCATTGTGTTTTCGTTTATTTCCTATCTACTATTGTACCTGTTGCTTGTGCGGTTGGCATAATCAACATTTCATTGATATTTACATGGGCTGGCCTGCTCACTACAAACCATATGGCTTCGGCTATATCATCCGCGATCAATGGCTCTAGTCCATCATACACTTTTTTGGCTCTACCTTCATCTCCTTTAAAACGCACTTTAGAAAATTCCGTTTCGACCATTCCAGGATGTATTGCGGTTACTTTTATTCCATGGGTTAGCAAATCTATTCGCATACTTTTACTTAAAGCATCAACCGCATGTTTTGTAGCACAGTACACATTGCCATTGGGATAAACTTCCTTTCCGGCGATGGAACCTATATTGATAATGTGTCCACTTTTTTCGTTAACCATCCAGTTGGATACAATTTTAGTGGAATACAGTAAACCTTTTATATTGGTATCAATCATCGTATCCCAATCTGTGATGCTCCCTTTATGGATAGGATCTAAACCTTGACTGAGGCCAGCATTATTGATCAGTACGTTTACTTTTTTCCATTGTGCAGGCAAAGTTTCTAAATGATAAGACAGGTTTTCGAAATCCCTGATGTCTGCTACAATCCTTTTTACTTCTACCGCATACTTATCTTCGAGATGCTTTCCTATCTCTGCCAATAGTTCCTCTCTTCTGGCGACCAATATTAAGTTATACCCCTGAGCTGCTAGTAAATGTGCACATGCTGCTCCTATACCCGATGTTGCTCCTGTAATTAATGCCGTTTTCATGTCAATAAGTTTTTTTATTATGGATCGCTTATAAACTCAGATAGGTTTCACCCCTGGGCAAAGCTATAAATTTTTTATTAGGATAGGGCGGGTTTTTGGTGTTGTAGGCTACTCAAAAAATAAACTGAAAGTAACATGACGTAACATTAACTTATCTATAGGTGCCGAATACGGACTTGGATCATTTTTCAAAACATTATTAAAGGAATACGACAGCTTTACTTCAGGTGACATCTTAAAATATTCAAAATACAAGTCAAATCCAAAGCCGGCTTCATAAGACAAAAAGTTCGTTACATTTTTTAAGAACTTTTCCATGGGCGGGTTTGGCGCATCATTGGTCCTTTTTTTAGAGGCAATGTCCATCGAATACTTTGCTCCTCCGATCACATAAGCTCTGAAATTATTCCTCCTATCGGATTTTAATTTAATTCCTAATGGAAAGTCAATCATAGTAGCTTGTACCTTTCGTTCTATTGGCGCGGCTTCTTCGATAAAATCATAATAGGCCAGACGATCGTTAAAAACCAATGTTGGTGTAAGCCTTAGATCTGCATTTTCGCCCAGGCGCTTGTTCACCACAAATCCAATTCCGAAACCTGGAGATGATACTGAAGAGATAGACCTTAAGGTTCTCGGTACCGGCACCCCATCTTCAGGATTAATGAAGGGTTGTTGCCAGGTGTCCTTTTTTAAAATCTTAAATTCGGAAGACATATATTGAAAGGTGAAACCAAAGTGCAGATTATCATCATCTACCCCGCCGCCCCAATTCTGAGCATTGGCTGCATTTACAGCCAGGCAACACAAAAGCAGCAGAAATGATCTAGTTTTATTTAACACCTGTATATATAGCACTTATTCCAAAAGTCAACCGAATATCTTTACTCTTTTTAAAACCTACCTTATCCATTAGTTTGATAAAATCTTCCCCATCTGGAAATGCGGCAACTGATTCTGGCAAATAAGTATAAGCCCGACTATCTTTAGAAAAAACCTTGCCAAAAAAAGGAAGCACCTGCTGTGAATAGAAATTATAGCCTTGCTTGATTGGAAATGCCCTAGGTTTAGAAAACTCCAGAATTACGATCTTTCCTTCCGGTTTTAATACTCTATACATATCGGCAAGTCCCTTCTTCAGATTTTGATAATTCCTTACCCCAAAAGCTACAGTTATGGCATCAAAATGATTATCCGGGAAGTGTAATCCTTCTGAATCGCCCATTTGAACTGAAAAAATATGCTGAAGATTCCGCTCAGCGATTTTTTTTCTTGCTACATCTAACATTCCTTCGGATATATCTACGCCTATTATTTTTTCCGGTTTAAGAATGTTAATGGCTTCAAAGGCAAAATCACCTGTTCCAGTAGCCACATCCAACATAACCCTTGGTTTTATGGCTTTAAGTTCCTTAATCGCCTTTTTTCTCCATAAAATATCAATCCCTAGCGAAAGAAAATGATTTAAAAAATCATAAGTTCCTGATATATTATTAAACATTGTGGCTACCTGTTCCTTCTTTGTAGCCTCTTGAGATTGGTATGGTGTAATGTTTTCGTTCATGGTAAGCAGCAAAGATAAGTATTGTTGAAAACTAATTTTCTACCTTTGTCAAATGATTATAAAATCAGCAACATTTATTTGTAGTAATACAAAGGTATCGGCGCTACCCGTAGCCAATATGCCCGAATATGCATTTATCGGTAGATCTAACGTGGGTAAATCTTCATTGATTAACATGTTAGTGAACCAGCACGGACTTGCAAAAACATCACAAAGACCTGGTAAAACCCAGCTTATTAACCATTTTTTAATCAATGAGCAATGGTATATCGTCGATTTACCTGGATATGGATACGCTAAGGTATCTAAAAACAGCAGAGAAAATTGGGAAAAATTTATCCGTAACTATATCACCAAGAGGGAAAGTTTGCAATGTGTATTCGTTTTGATAGACAGCAGATTGGAACCTCAAAAGATTGATCTTGAGTTTTGCTGCTGGATGGGTGAAATCCAAATCCCTTTTGCTCTGATCTTTACAAAGGCAGACAAGCAGTCGACAGTAAAAACAGATAAAAACGTTGCTTTATTTAAAAAAGAGTTAGGCGGATGGTTTGAAGAAATCCCTCCATACTTTGTAACCTCTGCAGAAAAAGGACTAGGAAGAGATAAGGTTTTAGATTTTATTACCCAGGTGAATCTTGATTTTGCCATGCCAATCTTAACTCCAAAGGACGATTATTAAATTATAGCTTATTCATGAAGAAATATTTTTCTTTGGTATTGTTCGCGCATTCAGTTTTTGCGCTACCTTTTGCAATGATTGGTTTTTTTTTAGGTGTAACGACTACCGAAAATCCTTTTAACTGGCTAAAACTGGCCCTCGTACTATTATGTATGGTATTTGCACGGAACGCAGCCATGGCTTTTAACAGGTATCTGGACAGAAATATAGACGCCAAAAATCCACGTACGCAAATGCGGGATATTCCGGCTGGAAAAGTATCCGCCAGAGAAGCATTGACTTTTGTAATCATCAATTGTGTGCTCTTTGTGATCACCACGGCTTTTATCAATAATCTGTGCCTTTACCTTTCACCTATTGCTTTATTTGTCGTTTTATTTTACAGTTATACGAAAAGATTTACAGCCTTATGCCATCTTGTTTTAGGATTAGGACTTTCCTTAGCTCCTATTGGTGCTTATATTGCTGTAACGGGTGAATTTAACCTTGTTCCTGTACTCTACTCTTTAGCGGTACTATTTTGGGTAAGCGGTTTTGATATCATCTATGCGCTACAGGATGAAGATTTTGACAAAGGTGAAAAGCTACATTCCATTCCGGCGGCTTTAGGGATAAAAAATGCTTTGAACTTATCAGTTGGCCTGCATATTTTATCTGCAGCATGCGTTATATTACCAGCATTCTTTACTACTTTTAGCTGGGTATATTACATTGGGGTAGCTTTTTTCTGTTTCATGTTAACCTATCAGCATTTGCTGGTTAAGCCGAATGACATTAGTAAAGTAAACAGAGCGTTTGCTACCACTAATGGGTATGCCTCGGTTGTTTTTGCCGTTTGCTTTTTACTGGATGCCTTTTTAAGAACTCATTATAACTTTTAGATCCCATGATCAACCTTACCATACCAAAAAAAATACGCACTTATATCCCTCAGGACCTTCAAATTGAATGGGAGAACCTAGAGCCAATTTTAAATGAGCTGTTATCGCGTCCGATAAACAATGTGAATGAATTGGAGCAATGGCTTAAGGACAAAAGTGAGCTTGAGGCTGCTTTAGAGGAGGATTTTGCCTGGAGGTATATTAGAATGAGCTGTGACACTGCAAACGAGGAACTGGTTAAGAATTTCCAATATTTTGCTACTGAGATTGAACCTAAAATTTCTCCCATTGCCAATCAACTGAATCAAAAGTTCAATGACAGTCCATTTATTGATGAGCTGGATCAGGAAGAGTACTTCGTTTATATCCGTGCCATCAGAAAGGCTTTGGAAATTTACAGGGAAGAAAACGTTGAATTATTAACCAAATTACAGGTTGCACAGCAAAGATATCAGGCTACTACGGGCGCCATGAGTGTAACCATTAATGGTGAAGAATATACACTGGAGCAAGCTGCAAACTTTATTAAAGATACGGACAGACAGGTAAGACAACAGGCCTGGGAAACCATACAACAACGTCGCCTAGTTGACAAAGACGACTTAAACCTATTGTTTGATGAATTGATTGTAATGCGCCATCAGGTAGCCTTAAATGCAAATTTTGAGAACTATAGAGATTATATGTTTCAGGCCTTAGGCAGGTTTGATTATACTCCTCAGGATTGTTACCTTTTTCACGAGGCCATAGAAAAGAAGATTGTTCCAATTCTTAAAGAACAAGCTGAAAAAAGGGCCGAATTATTAGATCTGGAGGTACTTAAACCTTGGGACATGGAGGTAAGTACTACCGGAAAAGCTGCTTTAAAACCATTTAAAAATGGCACGGAATTAATTGATAAGAGTATTGAGTGTTTCAATGCGATTGATCCAAAGCTGGGCCAGATGTTAGCGATCATGAAAGCGAATAAGCTTTTTGATGTAGAGAGCAGAAAAGGCAAAGCACCAGGCGGATACAATTATCCATTGGCAGAAACAGGTGCTCCATTTATTTTTATGAACTCAGCTAACTCGCTTAGGGATTTAACCACCATGGTACATGAAGGTGGGCATGCCATCCATACTTTCCTTACTGCAAATCTGGAATTAAATGACTTTAAGCATTGTCCATCTGAGGTGGCTGAACTTGCTTCGATGAGCATGGAATTGATCTCTATGGACAACTGGAATATCTATTTCGACAATGAAGAAGATTTGATCCGAGCGAAAAAAGAGCAATTGATTGATGTACTAAAAACACTCCCTTGGGTTGCTGTCATCGATCAGTTTCAACACTGGATATACACTAACCCAGGCCATAATCCGGCTGATCGCGAGGAAGCTTTTAAACAAATATACAGCCGCTTTGGTGCTGGTTTTACAAACTGGGATGGTCTTGAAAAGGAATTTGGCAATATCTGGCAAAAGCAACTTCATCTTTATGAAGTACCATTCTACTATATAGAATACGCTATTGCACAATTGGGTGCGATTGCCATCTGGAAGAATTATAAAGAAAATCCACATAAGGCATTGCAACAATACCTGGAAGCGCTTTCTTTAGGATATACCAAACCTATTAATGAAATATACGAAACAGCGGGTATTAAATTTGATTTCAGCCCCGACTATATTGAACAACTGGCATCATTTGTTAAAGACGAATTACAAAAATTAGGATAATTTTATGCTTGAAAAACTGTTCCGAAAAAAGTCTATTGACAAAATATTAGCCGATGCCGAAAAGGGATATGGTGACCATGGGAATTCCCTACATAAGACCCTTGGTGTTAGAGACCTAACTGCTTTTGGTATTGCTGCGATTATAGGAGCAGGTATTTTTAGTACAATTGGTAAAGCAAGTGCGGACGGTGGTCCGGCTGTAATTTTTCTATTTATTTTCACGGCCGTTGCCTGTAGCTTCGCGGCTTTTGCTTATGCAGAATTTGCGTCGATGGTACCCGTTTCGGGAAGTGCTTACACCTATTCGTACGTTGCATTTGGTGAGTTGGTTGCCTGGATCATTGGCTGGTCGCTCATCATGGAATATGCGATTGGAAACATTACAGTAGCCATTTCCTGGTCTGATTATTTTACCGGACTGCTCTCCTCGATCAAGATTCCTGCCTTAAATATTAACGGGATTAACCTTCCCGATTGGATGACCATGGACTACCTTACGGCCTATAACGGGCATAAGCATGCTGATGCATTGATCCATGCGGGAAAAAGCTATGAAAATCTCGATAATGCTACCAGGATAGCTCACAATGCCTGGATGACAGCTCCAAAAATTGGCAGCTTTCATCTTGTCGCTGATTTACCTGCCTTAGGTATCATTATATTCATCACCTGGCTGGTTTACAGAGGGATGAAAGAGTCCAGAAATGCGAGTAATGCAATGGTTATTGTAAAACTGGCAGTAATTTTACTGGTACTTGCTGTTGGTGTATTTTATGTAGATACCAAGAACTGGAATCCTTTTGCTCCAAATGGAGTATCTGGTGTATTGAAAGGTGTATCTGCAGTATTCTTTGCTTATATCGGCTTTGATGCAATATCTACTACTGCTGAAGAGTGTAAAAATCCTCAACGTGATTTGCCTCGCGGAATGATGTGGGCCATTATTATATGTACCATATTATATGTAGCCATTGCATTGGTTCTTACCGGTATGGTTAACTTCAGTTTACTTGCCGTTGGAGATCCCCTTGCCTTTGTTTTCGATCAGTTAGATCTAAAAATCATGAGCGGAATTATTGCCGTTAGTGCTGTTTTTGCGATGGCCAGCGTATTACTGGTATTTCAAATGGGACAACCTAGAATATGGATGAGCATGAGCCGTGACGGCTTATTACCCAAATCGTTCTCTAAAATCCACCCTAAGTACAAAACGCCTTCTTTTGCAACTATAGTTGTAGGCTTTGTTGTTGCGGTTCCTTCCTTGTTTATGAACCTCACCATAGTAACCGACCTGTGTTCTATTGGAACTTTATTTGCATTTGTTCTGGTTTGTGCTGGCGTATTGGTTTTACAAAACAAACCGGATATTAAAAGAGGGAAATTCAAAATACCTTATGCAAATGCAAAGTATATCATCCCGGTTCTATTTGCCGGCCTTCTGGTTATGGCTTTTACATTATATAAAAAGGAGACCTCAGCCTTCATCTGGAATACACCAGCCATAAATAGTCCAATAAAGATCATTACTTCTTTAAACGATGTGGAGCGTGTTGTGGTCAAGCAAGAGATTGCGGCCGAACAAGCAAGGGTTATGCCTATTGAAAATAGCGTTGATGCTGAGGCTTACCTAAATAAGTTAACGGAGCAACAATACCAGGATTTTATTGACAAATCCGCTATCGACAGTGCTAAAAAATATGAGACTGGCTGGGAGCTATTCAAACATAAAATTCCGATGTGGATCTTTTTCTTCCTGAGCGTCGCCATCACCTATTTCTGTATTACAAAAAACCTATCTCTTATTCCGGTTCTGGGATTACTAAGCTGCTTATACATGATGTGTGAGCTAGGCATCTCTAACTGGATTGGTTTTGGAATCTGGCTACTTGTTGGCTTAGTTGTTTACTTTTTATATGGTTATAAGCACAGTAAACTTAGTGTAGAAAAAAATCCCCAATAGAAAATATTATTGAGATTTATTATAATATATTAATAATAAACCCTACATTAGAGTGGTAATTCAGCATGAGTTACTAAATGCTCTTTTTACCCCATTTTGGGGAAAGCAAACTGAGCATATTGATTTGCCTTCCTAATTATCCCTATAGTTGTTTGGTCGGACGACCAGCAATAAAGGCTCCTCCCCGGAGCCTTATTTGTTTAAGGATAAATCGCAAAGAAATGATTAGTTTTTAGACTGGCAACCTAGTCAATTCTATATCATCTGGTGTTACAAATATCAATGGAACTTTTTCCACATCCACATAACTAGAATCCAATCCAAAACTCCGTTCCTCAGAAAGACTCAGACGTTTAAGGATGAAATAATAATCCATAATGGTACGTTCATAAAGGCTCAACTTAGAGAACTTAGATAAATGTTTTTCCAATAGCACAAACCTAAAATCTCCTGCAATTTTGTGCTTATTCAAAGATGTATACTGACTGGTAATATCAACCTCACCATTCTTAACCAACTCTTCAATTACCTTCCGATACAGCAAATTAACACGCTGCTCTACCCTGAAACCGAGCTTAAAGTCAATCCTGATTAATTTACCTGGAATCAGAAACTCGACTTTATACTCCCTTGTAAATGGTTCATCAACTACATCAACGTGAACCAACCAATAAACATCAGCACGTTTTGGTTCTTTTTGAATAATCGAATAAATAATTTTCGACTCAATTTCTGTTTTAAAATTCGCGCTTGTTAAATATACCAATTGTGAAGAGTATTTTGGGACAGAAATGTCCTCACTCAGTTCACTTATAATTTGATAGTAATCTTCAATTTCAACGTATTTAACAAATCTGTTTTTGATTTTTCTGGCGATATACCAACTCCACATCACGGTAAATAATGCAGAACCGATCAATACGGTTACCCATCCGCCATGGAAGAATTTGGACATATTCCCGACTAAAAACGTCATCTCAATCATCACATAGATCAACAAGAATATCCCAATAATGTATACTGGTATTTTCTTGCGTTTCATATAAGCCGCAATCAGAATCGTGGTAGATAAAAATGTCAGGTTAATAGCCAAGCCATAAGCCCCTTCCATTGCTCCTGAATTTTTAAATATTAAAACGATAGCTATACATCCAGCCCAAAGAATCCAGTTGATTGAAGGCACATAAATTTGTCCTTTCTGATTACTTGGATAATTGATCCTCACTTTTGGCCATAAGTTTAATCTTACGGCTTCAGAGATTAGTGTAAAAGAACCTGTAATCATGGCCTGACTGGCAATTACCGCGGCAACAGTTGCCAAGGCAACCATAAACAACAGGTATGGTGCAGGAACAATTTCGAAGAAAGGATTTAATCCAGTATCATAATTACCATGATGTAAAATCCATACGCCTTGCCCAAGGTAATTTAAGATCAGCATGATTTTAACAAAAACCCAACTCACTCTAATGTTTGACCGACCACAATGTCCCATATCAGAATATAATGCTTCGGCCCCAGTTGTACATAAAAACACACCACCTAAAATCAACAATGCCATAGGGTTACTAGCCAGTAATTTAACTGCGTAATATGGATTTAAAGCCGCAAATATGGTAGGATCTTTTATGACAAATAATATTCCCAATAGACCTAAGGCACCAAACCATAAAAACATAATTGGTCCAAACAGCTTACCAACAAGGTTTGTCCCAAATTGTTGTATAACGAATAATCCAGTAATAATGGCGATTACAATAGGTATAACGCTTACCGTAGGAAACTTCAACTGCAAACCTTCTATAGCCGAAGTAACGGTAATACTTGGGGTAATGATTCCATCGGCCAATAAGGCACAACCACCTACAACGGCAGGGATAACCAGCCATTTCGCATTTTTACGCACCAAAGAATATAGAGAGAATATTCCACCCTCACCTTTATTATCGGCTCGAAGGGTAATGATCACATACTTGACAGTAGTTTGCAATGTTAGTGTCCATATGATGCAGGAAAGAGCACCTAGAACAAGGTCGGATGTAACCACCTGTCCACCTCCAACTACGGAATTAAAAATTGCCTTAAGGGTATAAAGAGGTGAAGTACCTATATCACCGTATACAATGCCTAAACTTACTAATAAACCACCAGCAGTAAGCGCATTAAAATTCTTATTATTTGACACTATTTAATAATATAAATGGATAGTATTTAATTAAAACAGAGGGCAAAAGTACAGTAAATAAACAAAATTAAACCATTAATGTTTAAGAAGAAATCCCTGCATCCTAAGAATCGAAAAGGATATTCAACGGCGAAACATGTTAAATATTGTTAAATATGAAAATAGTAAACAAAATGATTGATTTTTTTATTTAATTATTTATATTTTTGGCAGTACCAAACATGAAGATACAACGAAAAGTCGCACGCCTCTTGAGCATTTCCTGCATATTATGCATGAGTGTTTTGTGCAGCGTTAGTGTTTTCGGTCAAAAGACAGACAGTTCATCTGTTGGTATCAGGGCGAAAAAGATCAATAAAACGCCTCAGATCAAAGGAAGTGTAACTACTTATAAGCCAAAATACAATTTTGGATATATTCAATACAACGACATCATTTCTGCCAATAAGAATGCCAACAACCTTAAACAAGAAAAGATTCTGACTGTTCTGAAAGTGTATCCTAATCCTGTTGATGATCAGATCAACTTGATTCTGCGCATAGACAGAGAATCTAACCTTTCTGTTAAAATCATGGATCTATTGGGTAATGAGATCGTCACACTTTCTAATGAGCGCGTGCCAGCTGGCGAACAGACAAAGAGTTACACCATCCCAAACCGTTTAAATAGCGGTATTTATTTCCTAAAAATCATGTCAGGCACTGAAACTATTGTGAAACGCATTTCCGTTTTATAAAGATTCTAAACCTTGTATCCTCCTATTTCTTTCGTATTTTTGATACCAGAAAACATCGTGGCTTAATCCTTGTTAGCTACATCATTTAAAATACACATCCACAGCATGAAGATAATTGCCATAGGACGCAACTATGCCGAACACGCCAAAGAATTAAGCAACCCCATCCCTGATAGTCCAGTCATATTTCTAAAACCGGATACAGCTGCGTTAAAAGACAACAAACCATTTTATATTCCTGATTTTTCCTCAGACATTCATTATGAGCTTGAAGTTGTCCTAAAAATAAGTAAGGAGGGAAAACACATTTCAGAAAAATTTGCGCATAAATATTACGAAGAACTTGGTTTAGGTATAGACTTTACAGCGCGCGATATTCAGACGGCTCATAAGGCAAAAGGACTTCCATGGGAACTCGCAAAAGCTTTCGACAATTCGGCAGCAATTAGCAGTTTCGTTCCTAAAACGGAATTTGAAAACATATACGATCTGCCCTTCGAATTAAAGATCAATGGTAGCAGCAGACAAAATGGGAATACAAAGCGCATGATATTTTCCTATGAAAAAATCATTGCTTTCGTATCGCGCTACATCACCTTAAAAAAAGGAGACCTTATTTTTACAGGAACGCCTGAAGGTGTCGGACAAGTACACCAAGGTGATAAACTGGAAGCTTGGTTACAAGGAAAACAACTACTTGATTTTGATATAAAATAGCGTTAATGATTAAAAAGTATATACTCCTGCTTCTTACAGTCTTATTTTCATTAAACTCGTACAGTCAGCAAATTTTTAGCAATAACAAATATCCTTTGGTAGACTTCAGGCCACCCTTAGACATTGTACCTCCTGCCCTGGCAGGTTCTTTTGGTGAGCTTCGCGGCAATCATTTTCACTCGGGAATGGATTATCGCACCAATCAACGGGAAGGCTACCCAGTTTATGCGATTGCCGATGGTTACATTTCACGTTTACGCGTTCAGAACAGCGGCTTTGGCTTAGCGTTATATATAAACCACCCAAATGGTTATACTTCTGTTTACGGACACCTACAACGATTTGGGCCCAAAATAGCACAGCAAGTTAAAGCAATTCAATATCAGAAAAAGTCTTACGAGATTGATGAATTCCCTAATGCGCAATTTATCCCTGTACGCAAAGGCGACCTGATTGCTTATACAGGAAATACAGGTAGCTCTGGAGGACCTCATCTTCATTTTGAGATCAGAGATACCAAAACCGAAGCTACGATCAACCCGCTATTGTTTGGCCTTCAGATCCAGGACAACATCCCCCCTGTAATTTATTCGATGTATGTATATCGCTTAAACAAAAAGCCTTTTAATGAGTTTACCCCAAAACAGTACTTTCAAGTTCTGGGAGCTGACGGCACCTACCATCTAAATAAAGTAAATACCATTAACCTTGGTGGTGAAGTAGGGTTTGGCATCATCACTACGGATAAGCACAACGGTGCATCTGGCACCAATGGTGTTTATTCTATAGAGTTAGCATTGGATGGTCAAACGATTTACACCTCGGCATTGGAGAAATTTTCTTTTGAAAACAGTAAGGCCATTAACTCACATATTGATTATCCTACTTACATTAATACAAAGAAAAGCATTCAGAAGAGCTTTGTGGATCCAGGTAATCCATTAAAAATTTACTACAATTTGATAAACAATGGAAGGATGGAATTTAGCGATGGAAAACTGCATCAACTAAAATATACCATTACTGACGGCAAGGGTAACAAAAGTGTACTCGCCTTTAATGTACAGGCTGACGCAAAAGCGACAATCAATACTCCAGCAGAAACTCCAGGTGCTTTAAACTTTGCCTACAACACTGTAAACGAATTTAACAATGGAGAAGTAAAGGTTGTGATCCCTAAGGGAAGCTTGTACAACGATTTAAGCTTTGTTTATAAAAGGCTTCCTAAGCCTGTTGGTAATGCCTACTCGGCCTTACATCAGATCCACAATAACCTTACTCCACTACATGCTGGTTTTGACCTTTGGATAAAAGCAGATAGTGCTTTAACTAAATACAAAGAAAAGGCTTTGATTGTAAACGCAGCCAGATCATCACAAGGTGGATATTTTGAAAACGGATATGTAAAAGCTACACCACGCAACTTTGGAAGCTTTTTTATAGCCATAGATACAATACCTCCTACCGTTACGCCAATTAACATTGCTGAGGGCAAAAGTATGGCAGGGATCAGCAAAATGTCGTTTAAAATCAGAGACAACCTATCAGGTATCAAAAGCTTTAATGGCTACATTGATGGCAAATGGATTTTAATGGAGTTTGATGCTAAATCGGCCAGTTTATGGCACACCTTTGATGAGCGAACTACGCCGGGAAAACATACGTTGGAGATCATTGTTATTGACATGAAAGACAACATCAAAAACTATTCAATTACTTTTTACAAATAGACATTATGAGCGAACTTAAAGAAGGTCAAAAAGCACCCGCTATTTCTGCCAAAGATCAGGATGGAAATACGATAACACTTGATCAGTTTATCGGAAAAACCGTTGTTCTATATTTTTACCCTAAGGATAACACTCCGGGCTGTACAGCTGAGGCATGCGACTTCAGAGATAACTATCAGGGATTAATGGCTAAGGGAATTGTAGTTTTAGGCGTAAGCGTGGATGATGAGAAGTCTCATCAAAAATTTATAACTAAATATAGTCTACCATTTCCACTACTAGCGGATACCGATAAGAAAATTGTAACGGATTACGGCGTTTGGGGTGAAAAGAATATGTATGGCAAGAAATACATGGGAACAAACAGAACAACTTTTGTTATTGATGAGAATGGTGTAATTGCGCATATCATCAAAAAGGTTGACACGAAAAACCCTACCGCTCAGGTATTGGAATTACTTCCTTAACTAAACTGCTGATCTTTTCGTATAATTCATTGGCATGAAAGGGTTTTGAAATATAATCATTCATGCCAATAGAAAGGCACTTTTCCATCTCACCTTTAATCGTATGGGCAGTCATTGCTACAATTGGCACGTCCTTTTTATATGATTCCATATTGCGGATATGAACAGTCGCTTCATATCCATCCATTTCAGGCATCTGCAAATCCATTAATATGATATCAAAATCTGCAGCACTATACTTATGCAAGGCGATTTCACCATTCTCGGCTACGGTAGTTTCATAACCATGTTTCTGCAATAGTTTAATGACCAGTAGCTGATTTATTGCATTATCCTCGACAATCAAAACTCTTATCCCCTTCCCGGACGTTACATCAGCGCTCGAAGTTAGATCTTTGTTATGCTGCCCATCCCAGCGATCCTTACAGAGATTCGTTTTAAAAAACGACAATTTAACACAAAACTCTGAACCTTGATTAGGAACACTATCTACATTAATTTCGCCATGTTGCATTGTGATTAAGTGTTTTACAATGCTTAGACCAATTCCTGTACCCCCAAATTTTCGGGTCATGTGATTTGTTCCCTGCTCAAAAGGCTCAAAAATTTTGTCCCGCTTTTCAATAGGTATACCTATCCCTGTATCCTTAACCCTAAACTCAATTGCAATTCGCTCATCGTCATCATCTGAGACTGCCTTAGCTGTTATAGAAACATGACCATATTCAGTAAACTTAAGCGCATTGGAGGTTAGACTTAACAGAATTTGGGAAAGTCTAACCGAATCCCCGTATATAATACAGTCTGGAATATTATCATCCAGACTGTAGCTTAGGCCAATTTTTTTTTGTTTTGCATTAGACTCCATTAACTGGTAGATAGCCGCCACAGCATCTCTTAAATTAAATGGCAGTTTCATAAAACTAACTTCACCTGTTTCAATATTGGAGAGATCGAGAATATCATTTAATGTTGCCAACAGATGTTCTCCCGATTTTACGATCATCTTAATCGATTCCTGCTGGTCTTTCTCTGTTAATGATTCCTGTAAATATCTAGCAAATCCCAATATGGCATTCATAGGGGTTCTGATTTCATGACTCATATTTACGAGGAAATGCTTTTTTGCTTTTTCGAAATGCTCGGCCCGCTCCTTCTCCCGAATTAGATTTTCTTCAGTAAGCTTAAGTTCAACAATCTTTTGTTCAAAAGTATTGGCCATGTCATTAAAGGCCATTGCTAAAACTCCTACCTCATGTCGGGAATAAACATGGACCCTGGCTTTAAAACTTCCTTTTGTAACCAGAGCAACGCCCTTAGTAATGCCATTGAGATCCTCAATCAGGCTTCGATTGAGGGTAATTACGATAAACACACCAATTGTAGCTAATACCAATGAAAGTACCGGCAGAGGAGCTATTGCAAATCCAGAGGCATAAAGCCCAACAAAACCTAATAAAGCAATGATGACTATGATGAAATACAATTTCCTTGAAATCGAGACATCGTTCAACCTCTTTAGTAAAGTGGAAATAACCATAAATGGAACGCGTTAAATATTTTAAACCCCCAGTATTTTAAATACGCAATAAAAATAGGCACTACAGGTGCTATTCAGACTGTTCATTTTGTTCAAAAAAAGGTGTAAAATAACTGTCCCAGTGAGCCTTTGCAACAAAAAAGGGCTGCATCATTTACATGATGCAGCCCCTCTTTAAGCTATAATGAGCGGTTTATGCTTTCTTTCCGACTTTATGTCCAGATACTGCAAAAAACCAGATGTATAAATAACAAGGTAATACACTAACAAAAAATGCCAGTTGAAAATGCATACCTGCATAATCTTTTAAATAACCATAAATTAAAGGCCAGATGGCACCACCGGCAATACCCATAATCATGATGGCAGAACCGGTTTTGGTGAATTTACCCAAGCCTTTGATACCTAGTGGAAAAATAGCTGGCCACATTAAAGAGTTTGCTAAACCCAAGAGACCTACAAATATTACGGAGGTATAACCATCAGTAAAATAAGCTGCACAAACAAAGATCACCCCTGTGATTGCACAGATTTTAAGGGCCGCCTGTTGAGTTATGTATTTAGGAATGGTAGCAATACCGATAAAATAACCGACTAACATACTGGTTAAGGTTAGTGTCGTAAAGTATTTACTGATATCAGGACTAATGCCTAATTCTTTACCGTAAACACCAATAATATCGCCTGCCATTACTTCAGCAGCCACATAAACGAAAATACAGAATGCACCTAAAAACAAGTGCGGAAACTGAAAAATAGAAGTTTTAGCAGTTTTGATGTCTTCACCCTCAATCACTTCTTCTTTATCTACATCTACCTCTGGTAAATGTGAATATTTAATAAATAATGCAAAAGCAACAAATACGATTGCTAACACAATATATGGTGTATAAACACGTCCTAAAACTTCGGCAAGCAATGCTTCTTTTTGGGCAACAGTTGTGGTCACATCATTAATTTTAGCTTCGATACCGGAAGCATTCTTAAGGAACAAGGTGCCCATGATAATCGGTACGATGATGCCTGCAAACTTATTACACAAGCCCATGATACTGATGCGCTTTGCAGCACTTTCTATGGGACCAATGATACTGATGTATGGATTAGAAGCTGTTTGTAATAAAGATAAAGCTGCACCCTGGATAAAAATCCCAGTTAAAAACAAACCGAAACTTCTTGAACTTGCGGCAGGGATAAAAACAAGAGAACCTACGCCCAATACAATCAAACCAATAACTAATCCATTCTTAAATCCAAGTTTTTTAAGTATCCATGAAGATGGTAACGCTAAAAAGAAATAAGCAATGTAAGATGCAAAAGTAACAAGAAAAGCCTCGAAATCGGTTTTAAGACCACAAGCAAGTTTTAAAAATGGGATTAATGTACTATTGGCCCAGGTTACAAAGCCAAAAATAAAGAACAAAGCTCCAATCGTTACAATGGGAGAAATTACTGACGATTTTGTTTGGTTTGTCATGATTAAGTTTAATGATTTAATTTTGTGTGATGCTTACTTCTTTAACTATTTTAAAAACTTCAAGCTCTAAAAATATAAATTTTCATTGAATTCCATGCTTAATTAAAATATAGTTAGACTATTTATCAGCGCAAACGGTTGTTTTAATGAAAGATTATAGCTAAAAACAATTGAGTTGACTCCAATTACAGCTGATGCAACTTTATTATTAACTATTAAGACTTAATTTTTTCTGCACAAACGTTTGTTTTAATATTCTACATGCACAAACGCTACATTTTGAGCAGATAAGGAGATTTAACCCTGATTATAAGTATCAATTCAAATAAGGGCCTGTGATCAACAACAAGAAGACGGCAATTTGGATACAGCCCAATGTATTTTTAATTACATTTGCCATATTAATCAACAACCCCAATTAATGAAACATAAAATAAGTGAATTAGAGGATATCGCTGCTCAAGTAAGAAGGGATATTGTTAGAATGGTACATGCCTGCCAAT
>RCUH01000053.1_pt1 | contig 207098 bp, 194 predicted proteins | sample 2166191 | NCBI WGS metagenome assembly RCUH01 (sample SAMN09932848, study PRJNA488358) | compost metagenome | feature: garden; material: soil; isolation source: compost soil in an enriched community after 214 h of incubation | place: Germany: Experimental Botanical Garden Goettingen | collected...
TTTTTTATTGAGCCGATAGAGGGACTCGAACCCACGACCTGCTGATTACAAATCAGCTGCTCTAGCCAGCTGAGCTACATCGGCATTTCAATACGGGTGCAAATATATATCCTGAATTTCAATTTTCCAAACGTATACCTGCACTTTTATTGATTTTTTCTAACTTACAGAGCGTTGATTTTTTCAACTAATTGTCCTGCAGTTTGTTCTAATTCTTTATTGATGTTTTTGTAGTGTTCTTTTTTATTCTCAACTTTTTTATCGTTAAGTTTTTTAATCAGGCTGTCAAAAGCAGCAATTGCCTCATCTACTAAAGCTTCTGTTTTTTCAGTTGGTTTTCCTGTAGTTGTCATTTCCCAAAGGTAAACTGCTTCAATAATATCACCTAATACGAAATTGATGTCTTTTTTTAAATTTTTAACGCTTGCCATCTCTATTTGATTTTTAAATTCTCGTGCAAAATTACAACTATTCTTTTACTGTTTCGTTAAGAAATGCATATTTCTAAAAGTGTAGCCTCTCCCGAAAGGATAAAAACCTTTAGTACTGCGGGTATAAGGATAGTATCCCCCTTTTTAAAAGTATACTTTTCAGTCCCTATTTCTACAGAAAATTCGCCTTCAGTACAAATATATACTGTAAAACTGCTTCCATCCTTACTTACTCCGGTACTTCCGTTAAGCGGTAAATAGCTTGTAGTGAAATAAGGACAGTTTACCATTACATTACTTTTATTTTCTAAAGTAGTATAATGTTTTTGGGCATCTGTAACATTATAATTCATTGCATCCAGTGCTTCCTCCACATGCAGTTCTCTTAATTTGCCTTGTGCATCTACCCTGTCCCAATCGTATATTCTATAAGTAATATCAGATGTCTGTTGAATTTCGGCAAGTACAATCCCTGCTCCTATTGCATGGATGGTGCCTGTTTCCAGAAAAAAGACATCTCCTTTTTTAACCTCAACTTCATTTAATATTTCGATAAGGTCTTTACTCTGTAAATGCTCCAGGTATTGCTCCTGGCTCGATTTTTCTTTAAACCCTACAATAATACGAGAACCTTTATCAGCCTGCATAACATACCACATCTCGGTTTTCCCAAAAGAGTTATGGCGTTTTTTCGCCAGCTCATCATTAGGGTGTACTTGTATTGATAATGTTTTGTTGGCATCCAGAAATTTAAACAATAACGGAAACTGAATTCCAAATTGTTTATGCACTTTAGTACCCAGTACTTCCTCCGGGTATTGTGCTAATATATCTGTAAGAGGCTTATTTTTATAAATACCATTACTAACCACGCTTACATCACCTTCGACAGCTGATAGTTCCCAGCTTTCTCCAGTGGTTTCTGTTGGCAGATTGGTTTTACCAAGATCTGTTTTTAATTTTGTGCCGCCCCATATCCTATCTTTAAGGATAGGCTCAAAAATTAGCGGATAAACTGCTAAGCCCATAATTATTCTCCTTTATAGGTTACAAAATTTCGTGGTGTTTCATACAACACCACTTCTATTGCCATGGCAGCGTCGATACGTTTTCTTATCCTGTTCCAAATAACCACTGCTATATTTTCGGCAGTAGGATTCAAACCGGCAAAATCAGGTACATCGAGATTTAAATTTTTATGATCGAAAGGTATTTCTACCTCATCGGTAATAATATCCTTTAATATCTTAATATCAATAACATAACCCGTTTGAGGATCTATTTCACCCGTCACACTAACGATAAGCTCGTAGTTATGTCCGTGAAAATTATGATTATTACATTTCCCGAAAACAGCATTGTTCTGCTCCTCCCCCCAATCCTTACGGTACAAGCGGTGGGCTGCGTTAAAATGAGCTCTTCTGCTAACGGTTACTTTCATAATCTTATCTCTATGGCTTTTAATACCTTATGTAATCTAAGGTTTATAAATATAAATAAACTCTTGTTTAACTAAATTTTATGGTCTTCCAGGAAATGATAAAATTCATCAAAAATAATCCTGAACCATACGGTATAAATTTCGGGATTGGTTTGCATATCCTGCTTTACGGCATCGATACTCATCCATTTCCAGCTTTCGGCTTCCTTAGTGTTTATGTTTGGCACATCATTATAATAGCCTATCATTACATGATCCAGCTCATGCTCTGTAAGTCCGTTATCAAACGGAGCCTTATAAATAAACGAAAAAAGCTCTTTTAGCTCGGTTGTAAAACCCATTTCTTCTTCAAGCCTACGGGTTCCTGCCTCAATATTACTTTCTCCTTCACGCTGATGACTACAGGTAGTATTGGTCCACAATAAAGGCGAATGGTATTTCTGAGCGGCACGCTGCTGAAGCATGATCTCATTATTTTTATTTAATATAAAAACCGAAAATGCACGATGCAGGAGCGCCTTCTCATGGGCTTCCATTTTAGGCATCAGCCCAATTTGTTCATCCTGTTCATTTACCAGTATTACTTTTTCTTCTGTCATAGCATCGCTTCCTAATAGCTTCCAAAAATAAGAAAAACTTAGCGAAAATGAAGTATTTAAAGAGGGAGGAATCTTATAAAAACATCAATTTCTAGATAGTAAGTTGAATAAAAATGGAGTGTGGTTCTATAATTCTTACAATCATTTCACCTAATAAGGTTTTTCACCCTATAAAATAAGGCCTTTAGAAAGATAAACTCGTGTTAGTTATACAATTTGTTAGCCTAAAACAATTACAAGGACTTTTAATTAAAAATATCAATATATTTGGTGGTAAAACACCAAACTATGAAAAGACAAAATATCCTTACTATTATATTATTTCTATTTTTTACAAATTTTATACAGGCTCAAATAGAAGATGTAACATGGGCAACTTGTATAGGAGGAGAACCTTCAGAAAAAAAATCCAGGGCAACAGCAACAGACAGCAACGGAAATATTTACATAACTGGTTATTTTGATAAAACAATCATTTTTGGAGATATTGTACTTACAAGCAGCTCTTTTTCTAATATATACCTTGCAAAATACAACAGTTCAGGAACTGTAATGTGGGCTAAAAGCTTTAATTCTGGCGAAACTATAGACAATGGTTTTAGTGTTGCTACTGATACTGTCGGAAATATTTATATGTCTGGTTCATTTAATGGCCCAAACTTAGTTTTAGGTAGTATCACACTTACACAGAGCTCAGGCTTTTCCAGTCATTTTGTTGCTAAAATGGATAGCGACGGAAATGCAATATGGGGTAGGATTATCTCTTCCTTTTCAGGAAGTTTAGCAGAAAAAAACAATGATATTACTGTAGATAGTAATGGTGCAGTTATAATGGCTGGAAACTACCGTGGCAATTGCAAAATTAATAATAACGAAATATCTTCTCAGGGTGTAGGCTCTTATATTATAAAATATGACACAGAAGGCAATTTATTATGGTATAAGTATCCAACAGGAATAACTACTATAAGGGCAGTTGCAATAGACAATTCTGACAATATTTATTTTACAGGTGAAAACATAAGTACAATGTCTTTAGGGTCCAATAATTTCACCAGTGGTGGAGTATTTACCGGAAAATATGATGCTGCCGGAAATTTAGCATGGCTGAAGCAAGGCATTAGGGATTTTTCTGTTATGGGATCTGGATTAGTATGCAGTTTTGATATCAATGCCGATGCTGCAGGAAATAGTGTAATAACAGGCTCCTACTCTGGAAGTATCTCATTTGGTGAATATACTTTTACTGAGCCTGTGCAACAATTAGTACCACCAGTAAACAGTTCTTTTATTGTAAAATATGATAATTCTGGAAATGTAATCTGGGCAAAAAAGGCTACAGCAAAACCACTTCTGGATATGAATACCCATGTTAGTGCGACAAAGGCACAGTTTGATAACAATAATAATATTTACATCTGTGGCTACGCAAATACTGAAATTACTTTGGATAATATCATTTTGACACAAGGTAACGACCTTAATTCAAAAATGTATATTGCCCGATACAATTCTCAAGGAATTGTTGACTGGGCAACAATTGTAACTCCTTCACGATTTTTTACTACTGAAAACTACCTCGGCTTAATATTCGAAAACAATAATTTAATACTTAGCGGAATGTGCTATAATAATACCACTATTGGCAATAATACTTTTACCGAAGGAGGCATCTTTATTGCTAAAATATCTGCCCCGGTTCTAAGCAATCTGGACTTCGAAAAAAATAATTCAATAACTATATATCCAAACCCTGCAAAAAATGATATCACGATAAATAGCATCAATGATTTTAACACTGTAAACATCTACAATACAATGGGTCAATTGGTAAAATCATTTTCTAACATAAATAAGTCTTACTACAACAGTGATATATCAGAACTGCAATCAGGATATTATATTATTGAAACAGTTTCTGAAAAAAACAAAACACAACAGAATTTCATTAAGCTTTAATACTAAAGCTAGTTTCTAAAATTGGTTATAAAAATCCAAGTTGTAATTTTCCTATCTTAGCAATAACTTAGGATACTATTATGCAAAAACAGCTCTCAAAATTCGATCTTTCCATGCTTGTAGTAAGCCTGGTTATTGGCATGGGTATCTTTCGTACTCCGGTAAATGTGGCTCAAAATGCTCAAACTCCCGAATTATTCTATTTTGCATGGATAGCCGGTGGATTCATTGCCTTATGTGGAGCACTTACCTTTGCCGAGATTGGATCGCGTTTTCCTGTTACCGGAGCTTATTACAAAATATTTTCTACCGCCTATCATCCGGCGGTTGCCTTTGCCATTAATAGTATTGTTATTTTTACATATACGGGTGCTACAGCCGGAGTAACCCTTATAGGTTCGGAGTATTTTTGCAATGTTATAATGCCCCCGGGATCTGATACTCAAATCCCCGTATTAATTACCGCATTTACAAGTATCGCACTATTTTACACGCTTAATTTATTAGGATTAAAAACCAGCGCCAAAATACAAAATCTGCTTACCGGAATAAAAATAACACTGGTATTATTACTTATTTGTGCCGTATTTGTTCCTGTTCCGGCAACAACAATTGAGACAGCAGCACTGCCAGTACCTGTAACCGTTATAACCTGGATGGATTATGTAAAAGCCTTTGGCGCCTGTATGGTTGCCGTTTCTTTTAGTTTTACAGGCTATCAGCAAACTATAAATTTTGGAGGAGAAACAAAAGATGCCCGCAAAATAATGCCGGGTGCCATAAAAACTGGGTTACTTATTATTATTGTGCTATACCTCCTTATTAACTATGCCTATGTTCAGGTCATAGGTTTTGAAGAGTTGAAAACATCGGGCAGTATTGCTGCATTGCTTGCCGAAAGGCTATTTGGTCCTATTGGATTTAAAATTTTATCGGTGCTTATTTTCCTATCGGTACTTGGTTATGTAAATGCCAACTTGCTGGCCTGTCCACGAATTATGTTTGCTATGGGACAAGATGGTGCTTTACCACGTGTTTTTGCTAAAACGACAAAAAACGGCACGCTTATTACCAGCCTTACCGTTTTTACAGTTATTACTTTGATTACACTTTTCTTCGCGAAGACATTTGATAAGATCCTTAACTACACCGTATTTCTTGATTGTTTAGGTACTGCTTTTGCTGCAGCTTCTATTTTCTTTTTGCGTAAAAAAGCTACAGAAGCAGACAATAAAGACATTTATAAACTAAAGCTGTATCCGGTAATTCCCATTGTATTCATTGCAGCTTTTCTCTTTGTAGCTTACAGTATTTATGCTGCCGATCCTTTCACAGCTCTTACCGGAGTAGGAATATTTTTAGCCTTTACCGCAATTTATCTTATTGTGCGACTGATAAGACCAAAGACAATTTAATTTATTCTTTCGAATTTAAAATTCTTTGCCCTTGGATGGTTTAATATAAATCCATTAGCAACACCATCGGCATTTCGTTGATAAACAATCTTTCCTTCGTTGATGCTAATTGCATTTTCATCTATAATTTCTGTTGTTTGGGTTATACCCTTATCAATAGTATAATACAACAGACCGTCTTTAATAAAGAGATCGTACTCGACATTTAATAATTCACACTTAAAACGACCGGTATAGCTTGAAAAATCGGCCATAACAGTACTATCTACCCTTTTAAAATCTGCTTCTTCCCCTTCCTGGTTTAAATGCAATATTTGCGCCTTTCCATTCTTCTCATCATTAAATGTAAAAACAACATCAGCTTCTAACGGAAAGGTATTAGAATTGGATGCATTAATACTCAAGTAAACCCCATCCCACAATTGAGTAAAGTTCAAAAAACCATCATTAGCTGTAATTTTGTAGGCAACACCCGGTTCATATTCATAAATGCCAACATATTTTTCAAGGATATCTTTCGGGAGTTTTACCGTAGGAGTTGGCATTGCTGCTTTTGGCATTTTAAAGTCAAAGCCTAACGATAAATTTGCAGCTGCCTGAAACATTAGTGTTTTCTTGGTCTCATCACTATTAGACAGAACGATCACTTGCATCTTAGCTTCCGGCAAATAGGTTATATCATTATGAAACCCATCAACATCTCCTCCGTGGGATATGCATTTTTTACCTCCATAGTCTGTTATAAAAAAACCTTTTGTATAGAACGCTTTGTTTTTTTTATCGAACTCATAGGCATCTTCATTAAGCATTGTATTCCAAAATGCCTCTCCCAATACTTTTTTATTATCCATTTCAGTAAGCCATATACTAAGATCCTCTGCCGTTGCATAAACACCCCCACCAGCTATAGCTCCTCCATCTATAGGGCATACTACATTTATTCCGTTTTCTTTTTTATAGCCTATTGCCGTATTTTTAACGCTATTAAACGAATAACTGTAACGGGTATTCTTCATTTTTAAGGGTTTAAAAATATTCTTATGTGCAAAATCTACAATAGACTCACCCGATACTTTTTCTATTATCTGAACCAAATACCAATAACCCGAATTGGAATAACTAAAAGACGTACCCGGTTCGAAATCGAGCTCCTGCTGTGCCAACAATTCTCTTATTTCTTTATTAGAGTAGCTTGATTTTTCTTTCCCTTTTATAAGTGAAATAACATCGTAGTTTTTTATTCCGCTTGTATGGTTCAGCAGGTCTTTTATAGTAATATTTTTTTTGCTGTATTCCGGGAAGTATTTTGAAAGCTGGTCGTTAAAACTTAATTTATGCTTTTGTGCCAGTAAAACGATACAGGAAGCTGTGAACTGTTTTGATACCGATGCCAGATAAAATACTGTTTTATCTGTAACGTGTAAATTCTTTTCAATATTAGCATACCCTGCCTGTTTGTTGTAAGCTACTTTACCGTCTTTTACAACCAGTACAGAAACACCCCCACCCTGATTTTTATAATATGGAACTAATAATGAATCTACTGGCCAGAAATTGTTTTGGGAATTTACAGTAACTGTTAATAGTAGTAAAATACAGGCGAATACTTTATTCATTTGATTGATGATGTAAGAAATATTTATTTCGCGAAAGTAACTACATCTCCCTAAATTAGAAAATAGGGAATCATAAAATTTTAAAAGAATACCTTTAAAAACAATTGAATTACCTCAACGTTTCAACGCATTTAATAGCACATTTCTCACCATCAATAGCTGCAGAGATGATACCTCCGGCATAACCGGCACCTTCTCCACAAGGGTAAAGTCCTTTTATTTGTAAATGTTCCAGTGAGTAGTTGTCTCTTGGTATACGCACAGGTGATGATGTTCTCGATTCTGGAGCATGTAAAATAGCCTCATTAGTAAGGTAACCTCGCATTGATTTACCAAAATCTAAAAACCCCTGACGGAGTGTATTGGTTATAAAATCCGGAAATACAGTACCTAATTCTACCGAAGTTGTACCCGGTACATAAGATGTTTTAGGAATATCTCCCGATACTTTAGACTGTGTGAAATCGATCATTCGTTGAGCAGGAACACGTTGTGTTTCGCCTGCCATGCGCCATGCCTGCTGCTCTATGCTCTTTTGGAATTCCATTCCCGCAAGGGCACCAAATTTTTCAAAAGGCTTAAAATCTTCAAGTTTTAGCTCCACCACAATACCGGAGTTCGCTGTTTCCTGGTCACGTTTGGATGGCGACCATCCATTGGTTACTACCTCTCCAGGGCTTGTTGCGCAGGGTGCTATTACACCTCCCGGGCACATACAGAAAGAATACATACCACGCCCGCCAACCTGTTTCACGATCGAATATGGTGCCGGAGGAAGGTATTCGCCACGGTAATCACAACTGTATTGTATAGTATCAATAAGGCTCTGCGGATGCTCGGCACGAACACCTAACGCAAATGGTTTTGCCTCTATGAAAATCTTTTTACGATCCAGCAACTCAAATATATCCCTTGCTGAGTGGCCTGTAGCAAGGATAATTTTACTGGCATGAATTGTATCATTGTTTTGGGTTACTACACCCTGAACTTCGTTACTTTTAACCAAAATATCTGTAACACGGGTATCAAACAGTACCTTACCACCATATTCGATTATCTTTTCGCGCATGGATTTAATAATCTTAGGTAGTTTATTCGTGCCAATGTGCGGATGAGCTTCAACCAGTATCTCATCCGAAGCTCCAAAAGCAACAAACAATTCAAGGATACGGTCTACATCGCCACGCTTTTTAGATCGGGTATACAGCTTACCATCAGAGTAAGTTCCTGCTCCACCTTCACCATAACAGTAGTTAGAATCTTCATTTACAATATGATCGCGATTTATTGCTTTAAGATCACGACGGCGTTCCTGAACATCTTTACCTCGTTCTAAAACTATTGGTTTTACACCAAGCTCTATCAACTGTAAAGCAGCAAACAGTCCGGCCGGACCTGCTCCTATTATAATTACTTCCTGAGCATTGGATACATCCTTATATTCAGGGAGCTTAAATTTAGTTTCAATATACTCTTCATTCCAGTATACATGCACTTTAAGATTGATCTTAACTGCTTTTTGGCGCGCATCAATAGAGCGCTTAATAATAGCAATATGCTTTATTTCATCAGGTTTAACCTGCATAAGTTGAGCAACGTGCGTAGTAAGTAATGGCAGCTGTGCAGCTACCTCGGGTGCGACCTGTATCTGGAGTTCTCTTGGCATGGCGCAAAAATAATGATTATTTTCTATTATTATCTGCCCCTATTACGCTTCAACAAGTTCAACATAACAAAACCAATTATTCTTTTGCTTCAAAAGCATATAATGCAAAGGATGCCAGCCAATGTTCACCTTCATAGTTACCATCGGTAATTGCAGGAAGCGAGAATTTCAAGTGAGTATCGGCTAGTGGTTTAAGATGTCCGAGCTCTTTAGGATATTGTTTTGCCAATCGATACAAATTCCATGCTCGGCTAAAGTTAAGCCCATCCAGATGAACCAAATGACCATCGGTTCTATCCGATACTTTAGCAGTATCCCATGTGAATTTTTTATCGAAAAGCGGCTTGGAAAAATCTTTTAGCCATTTAAGAAATTCATCTGCCGGCATAACACGCTGCATAATACCGATCTCTTCCATACATGGTGAAAGGAAATCGGTTCCACTTGGCTCCCAGTTAAAAGGGCAGTCCCTGTCATTTTTAAAAAGTCGCAACGCATTTGTCCTGATACTTTCCTGTAGTGGTAAATTTTTAGCATGTACCGCATAATCCCAAGCCAAAGAAAGTCCGAAGGCCGTATTAGTATGTGTTCCGTTCCTCAGCGGATAATTCAGTTTAGGCAAAAACTCAATATAGCGTTCAATTAGAATATTAGTAAGTGGCTTAAGATTTATGGCGAGCTCTTTTGCATACGATTCATTCGATGTTTCCAATTCATATTGCAGTTTTAGCAACCACGCCCATCCGTAAGTTCGCTCGTATGATTTTTCGTGTTTTTTATTCAGATAGTCTACTTCTTTCTGGACATTCTCCTGAGAGAGATTAGTCTTTAACTTACCTATGATCTCCTGCCTGTTATCAAGTCCGGGGAATTTCTTTAATAAATATACTAAACTCCAATGCCCATGTACCGACGAATGCCAGTCGAAACAACCATAAAATGCAGGATGAAGCACCTTTGGTGAAGCAATCTCGGTAGAATCTGCCAAAAGCTGGCTTAATTTATTTGGATATTCCTGCTGTAAACATTTTATAGGAAGCTTAGCCAGATCATTAGCCTGTTTTACTGTAAGTTCCTGAGCAAAACTTATTGAAGTTATAAATAGTAAAGCTGTTATGTAATAGTATTTCATTGGTAGATTTTTATGTTCTGTAGATTTTTTGAAATCTTGCAGGCATAAATATAAAAGTTTAAAGTAATAAAACCTACGAGGCTTCAAAAACCTCACAAGTTCCTTAAAGTTTGTAACTTTACTGCTTTAAAAGATTACACAATACAATGAGAAAAATAAAATTAATATGGGATTTCAGAGGACCAGCTTCTGCAAAGACAGCCGAACATCATGTAATACACCTTAAAGAATATATTGCAATCGAAAAGCTACCCCTTAATATTACTGGGTTTGATATTTTTAATGAAATGCACGCTATCGCTTATATGGTAGTTACCGACGATTTTATGATCCCGGTACGAGATGCATTAAAGCCTCATCGTGGAGAGCTTTATGAGCAATAATATATTGCTTCCCTTAATTCTCTCCTTTTTTAGACAGTAGGAAAACAGTAGAAATAACGCAAACGCCACCTATAAGTTCCTGAATACCGAATGCCACTTGTAGATATACTATAGCAATTATAGTTGCCGTTAAAGGTTCTACAGATGTAAGTAGTGATTGTAGAAATAGAACTCATTGATGTTAGGAATGATATTATTGAAGAAGCTAAAACAAGATTATTAAATATGCCTGTAGTACAACAATGCTATTATGTAACCGGACAGGCCGATTTTTTCCTGATACTCCACGTTGCTACAATGGCAGATTATGAAAATTTTTCGAGAAACTTGTTTTTCACCGACCCGAACGTAAAAAAGATACGGACCTCTGTAGCCATAGATTCGGTTAAAGTTGGACATACATTAGCCCTAAAATAAAAAATCCTGCCAACAATGTTGACAGGATTCTATTTTCTTAAGCGACCTATTATTAATTAGCTACTTCGCTAATAAACTTTATACGCATCAGCCTCAACTCTTCGGTATCATAATCGCCATCAAATTCTTTAAGGGCTTCTTTAATACTATCGGTTTGGCTTTCCATATAATAATCGTGGATTTCTTCCTGCTGGTCTTCATCCAAAATATCGTCAACCCAGTATTTTATATTTAGTTTTGTACCTGAATAAACTATTTGCTCCATCTCTTTCAATAGCGTTTCCATATCTAATCCCTTAGATTTTGCTATATCATTTAATGAAAGCTTCCTGTCTATATTTTGAATGATATATAGTTTAAGTGCAGAGTTTGCTCCTGTAGACTTCACCACAAGATCGTCTGGTCTTACAATATCATTATCTTCAACATAACGGGCTATGAGTTCTACAAAGTCTTTACCATATTTTTTTGCTTTACCTTCACCCACACCATGAACATTGCCAAGCTCCTCAATATTTATTGGGTACTTTAATGCCATATCTTCAAGTGAAGGATCCTGGAATACCACAAATGGCGGTACACCCAGTTTTTTAGACACTTTTTTACGAAGATCGCGCAACATACCCATAAGTACTTCGTCTGTCGTTCCGGCAGATTTAGCCGCTGTAACTATTGCTTCTTCTTCGCTTTCGGTAAAATCGTGGTCTTCGCTCATCATGAACGAATGCGGATTCTTTATAAAATCTTCTCCTTTTTGAGTCAGCTTAAGCACTCCGTAGGTTTCGATATCTTTTGAAAGAAAACCATCAACCAATACTTGTCTTATAAGTGCCATCCAATACTTTTCTTCAAAGGCAGCGCCTTGTCCAAAAAGTTTTTGGGCATCGGTTTTATGTGCTTTTATTACAGCATTTATTTTACCGATAAGAGTATATATAACTTCTTTAGACTTATAGAGCTGGTTGGTATCCTTAACTACTTTTAGTAAAGTAACCACCTGATCTTTGGCTTCGGATTTTTTCTTAGGATTACGAACATTATCGTCCATATCTGCACCTTCTCCAGTTTCGTCATCAAACTCCTCACCAAAATAATGTAACAGGAATTTTCTACGTGACATAGATGTTTCGGCATAAGCCACTACTTCCTGCAATAGTGCAAAACCTATTTCCTGTTCTGCTACCGGTTTACCCGACATAAATTTTTCCAACTTCTCTATATCTTTATAAGAGTAGTAGGCCAAACAATGCCCTTCGCCTCCATCACGTCCTGCTCTACCGGTTTCCTGATAATAGCTTTCCAGTGATTTAGGTATATCATGGTGTATTACAAACCTAACATCCGGCTTATCAATACCCATACCAAAAGCAATGGTAGCCACAACAACATCTACATCTTCCATAAGGAACATATCCTGATGTCTGGCACGGGTTTTAGCATCCAATCCGGCATGATAAGGCACAGCACTAATGCCGTTTACCTGTAATACCTGTGCAATTTCTTCCACTTTTTTTCGGCTCAGGCAGTATATAACTCCCGATTTGCCTTTATATCCACGGATAAAACGGATAATATCCGATTCTACGTTTTTGGTTTTGGTACGTATTTCATAAAACAGGTTAGGCCTGTTAAACGATGCTTTAAAAGTATTAGCATCGGTCATATCAAGGTTTTTCAGGATATCTTCCTGAACCTTTGGTGTGGCTGTAGCGGTAAGTCCTATAATAGCTACATCATCCAGTTGTTTTATGATACTTCTTAAGTTACGATATTCCGGTCTGAAGTCATGCCCCCATTCCGATATACAATGTGCTTCATCTATAGCCACAAAAGAAATAGGCACTCCCTGAAGGAAAGACACATATTCTTCCTTAGTAAGTGATTCAGGAGCAACATATAATAATTTTGTGAGTCCGGATGTAATGTCCTTTTTAACCTGGGTCACTTCCGTTTTAGTAAGCGATGAGTTCAACACATGGGCAATCCCCGCCTCCGAAGATAGACTGCGTATAGCATCCACCTGATTTTTCATGAGCGCAATAAGTGGGGAAACCACGATAGCGGTTCCTTCTAGCACCAATGCAGGGAGCTGATAACAAAGCGATTTCCCACCTCCGGTAGGCATAATAACAAATGTATTATTACCGGATATGATACTCTTTATAACCCCTTCCTGAAGGCCTTTGAATTTGTTAAAACCAAAATATTTTTTTAACTCTTTATGTAAGTCAATTTCGGTCGATTTCATTATTTATTAATAGTAATTTACATAAATTTGCAGAACTAAAGATACAAAAATCTTTAATACGCACAACTTTTTAAACATTCCTGACTTTGATCAATAAAGATACTATATTGGCTTCCGCCAAAAAAACAATACTTTCTGAAAGTGAGAGCATTGCTAAGCTTGTTGAGTTCCTTGACGATGATTTTGCCAAAGCTGCCGAAATAATTTACAACAGCAGAGGCCGTCTTGTAGTTACCGGAATCGGCAAAAGTGCACTCATTGCTACAAAAATTGTTGCTACACTTAACTCTACCGGTACTCCATCAATGTTCCTACATGCTGCTGAGGCTATACACGGCGACTTAGGTATGGTACAACCCGGCGATGTCGTTATTTGCATCTCAAAAAGCGGCAACAGTCCCGAGATTAAAGTTCTTGTTCCTTTATTAAAACGTTTTGGTAATGTACTTATTGGCATGACTGCCAATAAAAATTCATTTTTAGGTAAAGAATCCGACTTTGTACTTAATGCGTATGTAGAATCAGAGGCATGTCCAAACAACCTTGCCCCTACAAACAGTACTACTGCTCAACTCGTATTGGGTGATGCAATAGCTGTATGTCTTATGGAAATGCGTAATTTTAAAAGTGAGGATTTTGCCAAATATCACCCGGGTGGTGCGCTTGGCAAGAAATTATTGCTTCGTGTAGGCGATATGCTGGATGGCACTCACAAACCTGAGGTTACACCACAAAGCAGCATTAAAACTGCCATAGTGGAAATATCCGAAAAAAGACTTGGTGTTACCGCAGTAATAGAAAACAACAAAGTGGTAGGCATTATCACTGATGGAGATATAAGAAGAATGCTGAATGACAGGGATAATATTGCCGGTGTTACTGCTGCCGATATTATGACCCGCAACCCAAAAACAATACGCTCTACAGATATGGCTGCAGATGCTCTTAATACTATGGAAAACCATGCAATTACACAACTTGTAGTTGCTGACGATGGCGAATATAAAGGCATATTGCACTTACATGATATTTTAAAAGAAGGGATAGTATAGATGGCAAAAAAAAAGAGTAACGGCGGTGAAATGTCTTTTTTAGACCACCTCGAAGAGTTAAGATGGCTTTTAGTAAGAAGCACAGTAGCCATATTAATATGCGCTTGTTTTGCGTTTGCTTTCAGTGGTTTTATTTTCGACAAAATAATATTTGCCCCAAAAGACGGAAATTTCATAACCTACCGTATTTTTTGTGAACTGGCCACCAGATATGATCTTGATAAGAGTTTTTGTATAACAGAACTTCCTTTCGAAATCCAGAGCCGCTCAATGGATGGGCAGTTTTCTACCGATATATGGACCTCTATTACTGCAGGTTTTATCCTCGCTTTCCCTTTTATACTATGGGAATTCTGGAAATTCATTAGCCCTGCTTTATACGCTAAAGAAAGAAAAGGAGCAGCAATGTTTATTTTCACTACTTCAATACTATTTTTCATAGGAGTATTATTCGGTCATTACCTTATAACACCACTTTCACTTAACTTCTTAGGAAACTATAAAATTAGTGACGTAGTTAAAAACGATATTGACCTCGATTCGTATCTTAGCCTTGTAAAAACAACAGCAATATCGTGTGGTTTGGTTTTTGAGATGCCTGTAATAATGTATTTCCTGTCTAAACTGGGATTAATATCTGCATCTTTCCTCCGTACTTACAGAAGGTATGCTTACGTTATAATACTTATTATTGCTGCAGTTGTTACCCCTCCGGATGTAGTAAGCCAGATGATCGTTACAATTCCTCTGGTTATTTTATATGAAGGCAGTATATTTATTGCCGCAAGAATGGACAAAAAAAGAGCAAAACTAGAAAAAGAAGGAGCCAATGTCTGATTTAGTACAAGATTTTAACGACTACCGCCAAAAGATGAACGACAAGCTTTTGGCCGATAACAATAAGATTATTAAGCGTATCTTTAACCTAGATACCAACGCCTATATGGAAGGTGCCCTGGATGTTAAGACTAAAGAACTCCTTGGACTTGTAGCATCTGCAGTATTGCGTTGCGATGACTGTGTGAAATACCACCTGGAAACCTCGCATAAAGTAGGTCTTACAAAAGAGCAGGTTATGGAAGCGTTAGGTATTGCTACTCTTGTAGGCGGTACTATTGTTATACCACACCTACGCAGAGCCTATGAATTTTGGGAAGCATTGGAAGAAGGCGCAAACGATACTACTGTTTAACAGAAGAATACAAAAAACATGATCTTAAGAGCAGAGAATTTAGTAAAAACATATAAAGGCCGTAGCGTTGTAAAAGGCATTTCGGTAGAGGTAAACCAGGGAGAGATCGTGGGATTACTTGGCCCTAATGGTGCCGGAAAAACGACATCATTTTATATGATCGTAGGATTGGTAAAACCAAACAGCGGTAAGATATACCTTGACCAAACCGAGATCACCGATTTCCCAATGTACAAACGCGCACAGCATGGTATTGGTTACCTGGCACAGGAGGCTTCGGTTTTTAGAAAATTGAGCATTGAAGATAATATTCTTAGTGTACTACAGCTTACACAGCTTACCAAACAGGAACAGGTTGCCAAGATGGAAGCTCTTATAGATGAATTCAGCCTTGAGCATATTCGTACTAACCGTGGCGATTTACTATCAGGAGGTGAACGTCGTCGTACCGAAATTGCCCGTGCTTTGGCTACCGACCCTAAATTCATTCTTCTTGATGAACCTTTTGCAGGAGTTGACCCTGTAGCAGTAGAAGATATTCAACGTATTGTAGCACAACTTAAGGATAAAAACATAGGTATTCTTATTACCGACCATAACGTTCAGGAAACCCTTGCTATTACAGACAAAACTTACCTTATGTTTGAAGGAGGAATCCTTAAAGCCGGAGTACCGGAAGAATTAGTACAGGATGAGATGGTTCGTAAAGTATATCTTGGACAAAACTTTGAACTTCGAAGAAAAAAATTAAACTTCCATAAAGAACCGAAACCATCAGACATTTCAGATCAGGAAGTTTTTTAAAACATACTACAAACACGGACTCAACTCCGTGTTTTTTCATTTAATCCTTTTTCCTTTTTTATGATACATTTATTACGCACCGATTCCTCTAACCCGGACTTTCAAAAATTGGTAACCCTTTTGGATGCCGAACTAAAAGTTTTTGATGGTGACGATCATGCCTTTTATTCCCAATACAACAAAATAGAAGCCATAAAACATGTTGTGGTTGCTTATCAGAATGAAGCACCTGTAGGTTGTGGAGCTATCAAAGAATATGAACCCGGCACAACGGAAGTAAAACGCATGTATGTAAGCGAAGATAAACGCGGATTAGGAATAGCCTCTACCCTATTAAAAGAACTTGAAGCATGGGCCGCAGAAACAGGTTATACTAAATGTATCCTGGAAACAGGAATAAAACAAACCGCAGCTATTGTACTGTACAAAAAGAACAATTATAATATCACACCCAATTACGGGCAGTATACAGGAATAGAAAACAGTGTTTGTTTTGAGAAAGCTCTAATGTAAATCTGTGTCATGTTTTCCACCGCACTCATCAAAAAGTGTATCAGAAAAATGTAACCTGTTTAGCTTAGACAAAAGCAACTGGAAATAATCATCACCAAAATCATCCGGTATTGGCCTGCACGAATGAAATCCATTTAAATTACTTATGATTTCACCAATAACTTCATCCTGAGCTTTTGTTCTTATATCCTCGTAAGGGTATTGCTCGATAAGTTTAGCAATTTCTTCACTATTAAAATTACCGGTCAGATAAAACTCCTGAATCAACGTAACTAATTTCAATTGCGCCACTACAGAGCCATAGTTCGTATTTTGAATAGCATTTACTATTTCTGAAAATTTCACGGTAAACTCTTCTGTTGTCATTCTATAGTTAACGCTTTAAGGTGCGTCAAACTCCCATTATAAATATCCACATCCACATTTCCTTTAATACCTTTTACAGTAGCCTTATCAGTAAACTGCCAAAAAAGCCATTCTTTACGTATCTCGTCTTCAAAAAAACTGTAGTTCGCAATCCAAAGATCATAGCCTTCAAATTCTTTTTTCAAAAAATCAGTATAAAAGCTTTCTCCACTATAAATAATTGGTTTTACACCATAGTGCTTCTCCACTTTATTAAGCCATCGCTTCAATCCGCTTTTAAGACTATCCATGCTTTGCTCGTTTGGTATTTTCTCAATATCCAGAACAGGAGGTAAATCGCCCTTATTAAGTTTTACCGTTTTAATAAAATTCTCTGCCTGTTTAGCCGAATTTTCATCGGGACGGTAGTAGTGATAAGCCCCACGAATGTATCCGTTCGATTTTGCACTTTTCCAATTCGTTTTATATTCAGTATCTACCCCATCGTCTCCGGTTGTAGAACGTATAAAAACAAAATGCAACGGAAATTCCGGATTATCACTTTTCAATGTTTCCCAATCAATTTCCCCCTGGTAATGCGAAACGTCAATACCATAAACTTTATCCTTGTGCCGTGCTAGTATTTCATACATACGAAGATTAGCCAGCTTTCCTTTCTTTTCAGATAATGCCTCAATACGCTTATTGGTTTTAAAGCCTAAATAGTATAAAAAACCATGACGGTATTGATAAATCGCAGTAACAAAAAAGGCTGCAAGCAAAACAAGGAATGAATACTTAAGTATCATTCCCTGAGTTATTTTTTTGTTCGATTTTTTAGATTTCGCCTTCCTGTTTACTGGCTTAGACGGCTGGCGTTTCATGTATTAATGAGCAGCTTTGGTTAAAAACTTGTTATTGATAACCGACAACACTACGTAGGATAATATAATAAGTGGTATTCCAAGGTATTGAAAAAAGAATAACAGCAATACCGAAAGTATTAGGAATATAACCTGAATTTTGTTGGTTTCCCAGTTGAAGTATTTCACTTTCAATGAAAATAAAGGAATCTCTGCATTAAGCATAAATGCACTTAAAAGGCTTATCCCTATTAAAACAAACGGATTGCTTAAAGTATCAAATATAAATCCTTCTCCATCCGAATGATGCAGGATTATTGGTAAACTCATAATAAAAAGTGCATTTGCCGGTGTAGGCAAACCAATAAAAGAATCGGTCTGGCGAGTATCTACGTTAAACTTAGCCAGCCTGTAGCAAGATGCCAGTGTTATAATAAACCCTGCATAAGGCAGTATCCCTAAATAAAAATTATCCGAAGATAAGTTATAGTCATCCTGAAGATCGGCAATATTAGCCAAAAGCTGAAACATAGCTACACCCGGTACGACACCACTGGTAACCATATCAGCAAGAGAATCCAGCTGCAAACCAATAGGACTTTGAGCTTTAAATATACGAGCAAAAAAGCCGTCCCAAAAATCAAAAAATATTCCTATGCATACCCATACAAAAGCCATTACCAGGTTTGTATTGTAAGCATAATCTAAAGCAATTAATCCTGAAGCAAGGTTGCACAGTGTTATAAGGTTAGGAACATATTTTTTTAATGACATAGCTGTAATTATTTTTATAGGCACAAAGTTAACACAATAAGTTAATAGAATTGGAGTTTAGTAATTGAGAATTTTATATCATATTTGCACAAAATAACAGCTATTGAAAAAGATACTTTTTATTTTACTCTTTTCACCTATCGTTTCTACTTATAGCCAATCAGTTAGAAAGTATTCCAATGAATTTATGAATATTGGAGTAGATGCTGCTGCATTGGGTATGAGCAACGCTGTTACGGCACATACTGCCGACGTAAATTCCGGCTACTGGAATCCTGCCGGGCTTTTAAAAGTAGAAGACAAACAGCTGTCGTTAATGCATGCCAGCTATTTTGCCAATATTGCCCAGTATGATTATGCTGCCTTTGCTATGCCTATTGATGACAGAAGTGCTTTTGGAATATCGGTTATCCGATTTGGAGTAGACGATATCCTTAACACCACACAGCTTATTGATAAAGAAGGCAATATTGATTACAACCGAATTAGTCTTTTCTCCGCTGCCGATTATGGCATAACCCTATCCTATGCACGTAAACTACCTCTTGATGGTTTTAACTATGGTGTAAATGCCAAAGTAATTCGCCGAACCATTGGTAAGTTTGCTAATTCTTGGGGTTTTGGGTTTGATATAGGCTTTCAATACGAATCTAAAGATGAATGGAAATTCGGGCTTATGCTACGCGATATAAGCACTACATACAATGTATGGAATATTGATGAAGATGAATATGAAACCATAAAAGGAGCTATCCCTGGAGAGAATCAGGAACTACCGGAAACCACCGAAATTACATTACCCAAAGCACAATTTGGAGTTGCCAAAAAATTCATCATTCGTTATGACTACAGCATTCAGGCTGCAGCTAATTTAAACATACAGTTCGCTCAGACTAATGATATTATTACTACCGAAGTAATGAGTATTGATCCTGCCCTTGGGTTTGAATTTGGATATGTAGACCTTGTATACCTTAGAGCTGGTGTAGGTAATTTTCAAACAATAAAAGAAATTGACAATTCCCGTTCGGTTAGCTTTCAGCCAAATATAGGACTGGGTTTTAAATATAAAGGTATACAAGTAGATTATGCCCTAACCGATATTGGAGACCAAAGTGCTGCTTTATACTCTAATATTTTTTCACTTAAGATCGATTTGGGTATTTTTAGAAACTAACTCATCATGCAAAACTTTAAAGTTTTAATAGCGCTATTTTTTACCTTACTATCGGTTTCCGCTAAAACTTTTGCACAAACACAATTATCAGATCAGGCAGATATAAGTTTACTTACCTGCGGGCCAGGCGACGAAATGTACTCTGTTTTTGGTCATACAGCAATAAGAGTCCACGATCCCGCGACACGATTTGATGTAGTATATAACTTTGGCACATTTGATTTCGATACTCCAAATTTCTATGGGAAATTCATAAAGGGTGATCTTCAATATTTTGTATCAACAAGTTCTTTTGAAGATTTTGTGTATACTTATGTATACTACAAAAGAGATGTTTATGAGCAAACACTAAACCTCACGACCTCTCAAAAACAAGCCATTGCAGACGAACTTAATACCATAATACTTACAGACAAACGCTTTTACACCTATAAGTTTATCCATCGCAACTGCACCACAATGGTTGCCGATATACTTAACAATTATATTCCAGGAAAAATATCTTTAGAAAACACCGACAAAGGCAAAACATACAGAAAGATTCTATCTGATGCTCTTGATGGACATTTCTATGAAAACTTAGGGATTAACTTGCTCTTCGGACATAAAACAGACGTGATTTCCCGCAAGCTTTTTTTACCAAAAGAATTAATGGAGGGAGTAGACAATACAAAAACAGCAATTGGCTCACTTACAAAAACTACTATTACCGTAAACAGATCTTCCGAAGAACAAAAACGATCTGTTTGGAATAACTTTTATACTTTCGGATTCATTTGCTTATTATTAATGACCTTTTCAGGAAAGAAATTAGTACAACGTTCTTTCTTAGCCCTTAGTGGACTCCTTGGACTTTTGTTTTGTTTTATTTCAATTTATTCTTCACACCCGGAACTAAAACTGAATTATAACATATTACTAATTAATCCATTATTCGTTTTATTACTTTATTTTATTTTTAAAAATAAAATAAAAGCCATCCTGACAACTTCTTATAGCTGCATTATACTTATTGCTATCTATAGCATATTAATACTAAATAAGCCACATTTAGTAGCCGTATTGCCATTAATAGCACTTACGGCAGCAGTATTAGTACGCGTTATAGTTATTCATAAAAAGAAGCTCCCTTCAAAGCAGTAGTTGCATAAGCCGCAATTACTACTTTAAAAAAAATACTCTATTTTTGTAAAAACTAATTAAAACTACCCCCTTGTTTCTATTTAATAAACCAAAGCCACGGTTGGCCGACCTTATCCCGGATGGATATGTAGATATACACTCCCATTTACTTCCTGGCATAGACGATGGCGCAAAGGACCAACAAGATTCTCTAAACCTAATTAACAGTCTTAAAGATTATGGATTTTCACAATTCATAACTACACCCCATGTTCTCACAGGAGTTTGGGACAATACTAGACATGGCATTACATCAACAGAAGAATCCACTCAGTTATTTCTGAATAATGCAGGAATAACTAATCCTTTTAAAGCTGCCGCGGAGTACATAATGGATGATGCATTCGTACAATTATTCAGATCCGAGCCTCTGCTTACACTCAAAGATAATTATGTACTTGTAGAGATGTCATATCTTAACCCTCCTATGCAATTATATGATATAATATATGAATTACAAGTAGCAGGATATAAACCCATCTTGGCTCATCCTGAACGTTATCTTTTTTACCATGCCAAGTATGAAGAATATCAAAAGTTAAAAAGGTCAGGGTGTAAATTCCAAATAAATCTACTCTCAGTAACCGGTTACTACGGAAAAGGAGTACAACAAATTGCCCAAAAGTTACTTGAAGATGGTATGATTGATTTTGCTGGTTCAGACACACATCATACCCGACATATAGAAAGTTACAAAAATAAAGTAGTTCTTAAAAAAACAGATCCTTTAGTAACAGCACTAAAAAACAATACCCTTTTTAAGTTTTAAGGGTATTGTTTTTTATTAAAGAGAATTATTATCTTCTCTTAAACTTATCTTTCCAAGTTGTTTTTTTCACTGCATCAGCTCCTTCTCCATAGCCATAACCATAGCCATAACCGTAGCCATAACCCTTTTGGCTTGTAGTATCATTAAGCAATATAGCCATATTAGGCAATTTACTTTCTTTATATAAAATTTCAGGAATAGACAGCATACGTTTGTCAAGATAACCTGCACGGCTAACATATACAAACGAATCTGCATATTTGGCTACTATAAGAGTATCAGTTACAAGACTTACCGGAGCAGTATCAACCACTATGTAATCATATTCAGCCTTTAATCTGTCAAAGAGTTCGCTAATTTTAGGCCCCATCAATAACTCAGCAGGGTTAGGAGGTATGATTCCTGGAGGAAGAACATAAAACTGTTCAAAACCTTCGTATTTAACAATGTAATCATCAATATCCTTGTCGGGAGATGATAAGTAATTCGTTAATCCTTTTGTCGGAACATTAAGATATTCGTCAAGTTTAGGGCTACGAATATCCATACCAATTAACAATGTCTTTTTACCTGTTAATGCAACTGTAGTAGCTAAATTAACAGATATAAATGTTTTACCTTCTTTAGGAATTGTAGATGTTACAAAAATAGTTTTAGCAAGACCAGTAGGCACTTGAGAAAGCATAAATTCTAAATTGGTCCTAATAATCCTCAAAGCCTCAGCCGTACCGGAACGACTGTGCAGATTAACCAACTCCGAATTCGTTTCAGATCTAGGTACATCACCAAGATAGGGTAATGATAATTTTTCAATATCAAGATAGCTATGTATCCTGGTATCTAGCATTTCTTTAATATAAATAATTATAAACGGAATTATTACTCCCAATAATAATGCACCAAATAAAATAATGCTTCTTTTAGGTGAAATTGGAACAGGATCAGCGTATGCTGCATCTATAACTTTAGCATTGGGAGCTGTAACAGCCAATGAGATTGCATTCTCTTCTCTCTTTTGCAAAAGATATAAATATAGAGCTTCTTTCACTTTTTGCTGCCTATCAATAACCCGGAATTCACGTTCTTGTCTTGGAATTTCATTAATTCTCCCAGACATCATATTTTCTTGTCGTTGCAAGTCTTTTATAGTTATTTGCAACGATGATTTAAGATTATTAAGACTTTTGGAAATACTTGATTTTAATCCATTTATCTGCATATTGTAATTAGCCACTTGTGGATTTTTATCTGTAGCGCTTTGACCTACTCTCTTCTTATTCAAAACAAGATTGTTGTATTCTATAATCAAACCAGCCGCTTCACCATCCTTAGGTACAATATTAGCCGGTATAATATCATTATCTCCGCTTTGGCTTAAATAATCAACCATATAAGACACAACCTTTAGTTGAGTTTCGGTATCAATTATATTCTTTTCATATTCGCCTGCAGTTTTAACTAATAACTGCGCATCAGACTGAATATCTGTAAGCTCATTTTTCTTTTTAAAAACTTCAGCATCTAACTCAACTACATTTAAATCATCAGTAAGAGAGATTAGTCTATCATTAATAAATTTCTCAGTATTCCTAGCAACTGAATTTTTATCATTTACAGCATCCTCATTATATCGTTTTATTAATGTATTAAGGAAATCAACTCCTTTGGCAGGTATAACATCAATAACAGAAAGAGCAATTACACTTGTTTGCTTATTAATTGTAGCAACTGCCAACTTTTTTCTATAATCGGCGGCTACTTTATCAAGCGAATGAAATTTCACAATAATATCATGATTTTTCATCTTAGAATTATCAGCACTTTTGTATGTATTTGTAACAACCATGTTACCCAAATCGCTCTTAAATACCTGACCAAAAGAATGTATCCCTCTACTGTTTTCCTTTTCATCAAATATTTCAAACTTAAGAGGAGAAATAGTCTTTATCAAAAAGACAGTGTCTTTTTCAAAAAGATATTCCTTATCAGAAAAACAATTTACTTTAATTGGAATATTTTCATACATTTCTGATGTTATAACATTTCCTTTATTGAAATAAACGATATTAAAACCTAGCTCTTTAACGGTATTCAAACTGAGTGTTCTAGCTTTTAAAACCTCAATTTCATTATCCACACTGCTTTTTGCTCCACTCATAAACCCAAGATCACTAAACGCAGATAATTCATTAGCTAAACCACCTTTTTTATCGTCTTTTATGAGTATGGTAGCCGTTACATTATATTGCGGTGTTGTATATCGTAAATATAAAAAAGCAAGTAATAGACAAATTACTACACCTGCTATAAACCATTTCCAATGAATCAGATATTTTTCAACCTGAACTCGTATATCAAATCCATTTTCTGATTCATTACTATTAAATGAGGGAATGTTATTCTGCATATTATCGGGCTAGTAGAGCAATTAGTGTAATTAACAATGAAACTGACGATATGATTACTGAAGTATTAGGACCTACAACTGAAGAATTTATTTTGGTTTTATTAGGCTCCACATATACTAAATCATTTTGTGACAAATAATAAAAAGGAGAGTTAATGAAATCTGCTTTTGTAATATCAACAAAATTATGTGTTTTCTTACCATCAATCTCTCTAATTACTAATATATTGTGGCGGTTCCCATAAATACTCATATCACCCGCCCTACTAAGGGCCTCAGGCAAAGTAATTCTTTCAGTAGCAATCTCAAAAGTCCCTGGACGTGCGACTTCGCCAAAAACAGATACTTTATAATTTAAAATCCTCATATTTACAACGGGATTATTAATGTACTTTTTAAGCTCTGCATTCAACTTCGTAAGGGCTTCAGAACGAGTAAGTCCTCCAAGTTTTAAGTTACCAATAACCGGAAATTGAATATCTCCATCATTATTTATTAAATAAGTTTGGTAGCGTAGTTGCGGGTTAACCATATCTACCCCGCCATTAGTTCCTGAAACACCTACGGCTGGAAGATTAAATGGAGCCGCGGCTTCTGAGTCTGGTGCAGAAACTATTATCATCAAAAGATCGTCTGGTTTCAATTTCGGTTCGTATTTTACAATATTTTCATTGTTCATTTCCGAGATATTCTGAAAATAAACAATCTTTTCCCTAGATGAACAGGAACTAAGAATTGAAACTACAATAAATAATAACAATATTTTTCTTACCATGATAAGTTTTAAATGATTACTCAAATTCTAATCAACACTATTAAATTCAAATTTGCGCAAAGATAATTTTTTATCCTTAAATATATCACAAAACTATTGTTTCTTATCCAGTAATTGGAAATCTGAATTCATACTAATAAATTCCGGAACTATTTGTTTCATTTTAGACACAATATCTTCATTTGAGAAATTCCCTGCTGATAAGATTAGTTCATCTAAATGCCTCGTAAGAGAAATAAAATCATCATATGATTCTTGGGCAATCATAATTTTTTCATGATGGGTAGGTAGTGTTTTAGACGTGTCATTCAATAACTCTTCATAAAGCTTTTCCCCGGGTCTTAACCCAACAATCTTTATTTCAATATCTTTATCTGGCACAAAACCAGCAAGCATAATCATTTTTCTTGCCAAATCTATAATCTTTACAGGCTTACCCATATCAAAAATATAAATTTCTCCGCCTTTCCCCATCGCTCCTGCTTCCAGAACCAGTTGACACGCTTCTGGAATTGTCATAAAATAGCGTATAATATCAGGATGCGTTAAAGTTATTGGACCACCATTTTCAATTTGTTTAGTAAACAAAGGAACTACTGAACCATTAGAGCCTAACACATTACCAAATCTTGTAGTTATAAATTTCGTTTTACAATCACCATTTGCTAAAAGAATATTACTGTGAAGGGTCTGTACAAATTTTTCAGCTATACGCTTACTGGCTCCCATAACATTACTTGGATTCACAGCCTTATCGGTAGATACCATTACAAAGCTATCAACATTGTATTTACAGGACAATTCTGCAACATTCTTAGTACCTTGCACATTCACAAATATAGCTTGAGATGGGTTTTCTTCCATTAGCGGAACATGCTTATATGCTGCTGCATGATATACAACTTCAGGATTGTATTTTCTAAACACATTATCCAAAGCAACTTCATCCCTAACATCTGCAATAACGCTGCAAATTTTAAAATTTACGTCAAGCTTACTAATTTCTAGTCCTAAATGGTGTAAAGGCGTTTCAGCCTGATCTAACATAATAATAGTTTTAGGACTAAATTGTATTACCTGCCTTACTATTTCACTACCAATAGATCCGGCAGCTCCTGTTATTAAAACTGTTTTACCTCTAAGCTGAGAAGAAATTGATTTATTATCAAGCACTATTGGCTTTCTTTCTAATAAATCTTGTATTTGAAAATTTTTAATTTTTTTAGAAATCTCTTTTTGGTCTTCCCAATCTGAAATTATAGGTACAGTATAAACTTTACAATTAAACTCAAGGCATTCATCAACAATTGTTAATTTATCTTCTTTTGACAAACTTTTATCTGCAATTACCAAAGCTTCAGCATTAAAAATTCGCATCAGTACAGATACCTTTTTTTTATGTTGTAATATAGGCAACCCTAAAATCATTTTTGAGCGATTATGACTTGACTTATCAACAAATCCTACTATTTTGAATCTTGCAGGCATTTCAGACTTTAAAGCATTAGCTACAGCTATAGCATTGGCGTCCGATCCATAAATTATTGAGCGCACCAATTTATGACTCTGATTATGACTAAAATAATTTTCAAAAACTTGCTTTACTAAAACCCTGTATAAAAACAAACAAGTAAAAGAAAATATGGCATTAATTAATATTGTAATATTAAGATACAACAAATGTCCTGTAATACTCCAATGTAAATTATTAATTGCCAGTAAAAGAAAAGCAGTAGTAAACTGTGCGAAAAAAATCTTAACTGCATCTATATAAGATGAGTATCTAATAATTCCAGCATATGTCCTAAAAGCACGAAACGAAAAGACACTTACTAACAAATAAACTGGCAGGCTAATAGAAAAAAGCCTTGGTTTAACATATAAAACACCAGTCCTATAAATTATCATGTAGGACAACACCCCTGTTATTAAAATAACAACAATATCCAATAATAGTATTATCCACCTAGGCAGATAACCTAATCCGTGTAAAGATTCCCAAATCTTGAAATCACTTAACCTACCTTTCTTATTCACTATATTAATATAAACTGATTAATTATCAGAATTGCATTTTTTCTTACACTTAAAAACCTCATAATAAACCAGTACCGCTTATAATAACAGCTTTATAAATAGTATACACAAATATAATCTAAAATCATAAACTTTATGCTTTAATATATTAAGATTTAAATGATTTCTAAACCCATTTGCATATTGATAATCATAAAATGGAGTTTCTTATAATACTATTTTTTTCAATAACACTAGCCGTCGCAATTACGCAATTTGGAAAAACGAATGTACCTGAGCCAATTTTTGCCCCTCCAGTAATCCTAACCCCCGGCATTAGCACCGAATTACTCTCAATAAATGTATCGTGTTGCAGAGTACAAGAAGTATTTATAAAACAATAATCTTCAATTACTATATTAGTTGTAAATATACATCCGTCAGCTATATAACAACCTTGACCTATTTTTACATTCTCCATATCATGTATACTCACATTTGGGTGGATAATCGTAGGACAAAAAATATCCATGCTTTTTAACACTTCAATTATTCCCTTTCGAACTTCTGGGTTACCTATTGCAATAACCGCAGCTAGTTTATTATTATTCTTTAACCATTCAATACCTCCCAATACAGATTTTCCATTTATCAATGTTCCTGTGGGTATTGTATCATCGATAAAACCTTTTAAGTTAAAATTGATTCTGCTATCATTTTTAAGTATTGAGGCAATTTCTCTTCCTACACCCCCGGCTCCAATTATTACTATATCATTATCCATTTTGGAGTAATATCTTTTTTTTCGCTGATATTCTTATTAACATATAGCAAACCATTAGTAAAAATGCACCGGCAATAAATATCCATACAGATGTATAGCCTTGCTTAATTAAGAAAATAATACTGAAATTAATTATTAGTTGTATTACTGCATAAAAAGAAGAAACAATGATATGCGACCATTTTAATTCATTGGCCAAATATTGATATAAATGACTCCTATGCGGTAAAAAAATATTTTCTTTATTTTTTATGCGGTAAATTATAGTAATAACAGCATCAATACCATATACACTAAAAAACAAAAGATAACCTATCTGGCCTGTTTCAAATATAATTTTTATCATAAAATACATTAAAAAAACGGCCATACTTATACTACCTACATCCCCTGCAAAAGTTTTAGCCTTTTTCCTTACATTAAAGAATCCAAAAACCAAACAAGCAAGTCCCATCACCATTAATAAATTAAATGAAGGTTTTTCTATATATAAATAACTAAAAGTAAGAATGCTTGTTAAAGAATATAGAACAGTAATACCATTTATACCATCCATAAAGTTAAAGGCATTTATCCAGCCTATGGCTAAGACAAGAAGTATTGGCAGCCATAATAAGTTATTACTAAGAATATCTAAATCGTACAATACCAATAGTACAGCTATTAAATGGGATGAAAAACGAGGCAACTGAGGTAATGGTTTTATATCATCAATAAAACTTACTATTCCAACAAGTAAAACAGCCATAGTAAAAACTAGGGACACATATCCAAGTATACATGCAATAAACATTGCAATAAGAAAAATAATACCACCCCCACGCAACGTTAATGAAGAATGTGATGAACGATGATTTGGCTTATCAATAATATTAAAGCGATCGGCTATCTTAAAGTAAGCGAGTTCAAAAATAAAAAGGACTATGACAATTACTATATAATGCATTATTTTTTGTTAAAAGACTTAAACGTTCGTATTAATCCCTCCTTGGAAGACAATGGAAAAGGTTTTCCAATTACCTCCACAATTTTACTATTACTTACCTCATAATTTTCAGTCATTTTTTGCAAACGTTCAGAGTTTAAAGGTAACTTAAATATATCTCCCGCCTTAGCCACAAGATTAATCATTGCTTTTGGTATCCTCCATAATTTTACTTTTTTAGAAAGGTTCTCTCCTATCAGCAATACTAATTCATTAGTAGATAGTGCTTCGTCATCTGCCAAATGATAAATACCCGAAGGTATATCATTAACTAAAATCTCTTCAATAACAAAACACAAATTATCAACACTCAAAAAAGATCGCTTATTATTGAAAGATGCCAAAGGATAAGGAATTCCTTTGCTTATTATGCTGTATAAAAGATTTAAATTTCCTTTGTTTTCCGGCCCATGTATCATACATGGACGCAATATGTAAACACTTTTATCTTCTGGCAAATTAGAAAGAATATATTCTTCAGCCATTCTTTTAGATTTTCCATATGGAGTTATTGGTTCCGCAATATTATCTTCCTTTAAAACCCCTTCAACTACATCCTTAACTGCTTTTACAGAACTAAAATAAATAAATTTTTTAGCATTTGATTCTAAAAATTTATCATATATATTTTTTGTTAATTCAAAATTAATTTCATAATATTCCTTATCATTAGCCGTTTTCTTAAGATCATGTGCTTTACCCGCTAAATGAACAATAGCAGAAGCATTAATATCCATTTCAGACTTCCAATTCGAGTTCCTTAGTGACAATCCTTGTATAGAGAAAGCCCTTTTAAATAGATACTCTGAAAGATTTTTACCTACAAAGCCTGTTGCTCCAGTAATGATAGTTTTCATAAATATCTAAGCATTGAAGAAGCCATTTCATTGTTAATTGTAGAACGTCTAAATTTTTCTATAAATTTTTCTCTTTTGTTTTGAGCATAAATGAAATTTTTTAACTGGCTTACAAAATCTTCTACATCACATGGCTTGAACAGAATTTTATTCTCAATATTTTCCGAAATAAACATGCTTGCATATCCACCAACTCCAGCAATCATAGGCTGAGAAAAGCAAGCTAATTCAAAAATCTTCGAAGGCAAAACCTTCTTAAAAGCCTCATAATCATTTAAATGCACGAAAGTAAAATCACATTCTTCATACATCTTTATAAGTTCTTCACGCTTCATCGGATTAAGAAATATTACATTTTCGAGATTAAATGATTTTACTTTTTCTATCAACTTCTTTTTTATACCACCATCTCCAATAATAATAAATTCGTAATCACTTCCTAACATTTTTGCAGCTTCTGGAACAATTTTATCCAGTCCCTGACCTTCACCTAAATTACCCGCATAGACAATTTTTTTTGGTAAAGAAGTTTTTCTGTTTATGTCCGATGAAGCGTTTTTATCTATAAAAATTTGGTCTATTCCGTTAGTAAAATAGCTAAAATTAGCCTTATCATATTGTTTAAAATAAGGTTTAAAGCCTTCAGATATTAAATTAATGTGAGAGGCATACGAAAACGTTCTTTTTTCAATTTGTTTGATAAGAGGTAAAGAAAACGTCTTTATTATAGGATTTTTTAAAACATCTTCCATTGTATCATAAAAAATATCTCTTATATCTAAATATAGTGGTATTTTATTTTTAGAAGCTATTTTATACCCTAAATAAGCCGTAAATAAACGTGAAGAAGAAGCAATAACTAAATCGTATTTTCTATCTTTTGTTATTTCTAAAGCTTTTATATAATATTGTTTGAACGAAATTATTTGATCCTTCATTCCACTACTATGTGGTGGTAATTGAATTCTATGAATCGTCAAATTATCATGAACTTCATGTTGTTTTGCTCCCGTTTTAAAAGAACCGTATCTATTAGGAAATGTAGAAATAACATCAATTTCAGCTTTTCCTTTTGCTTGCAGAGCTAATTCTTTCGCTAATGGACTGTTTCTAAAAGATCCTGCGCACAAGTCTGGTTCAAAATAGAATGTTAAATAAAGTATTTTTTTCATTCTTTTTAAATGATATTTGGATTATAGAATAAAATTAATATTTACAGATCTAGTTTTAATATGCTATCTATAATTCTTTTTGATGCGGCTCCATCCCAAAAAGGAATATCTGTTCCTTCTTTCCACTTACCTGAAAATAGTTTATTCATATAAGGTTTAATATTTTCAGGATTTGTTCCAATTAACTCGTTGGTACCTAAAAATGTTGTTTCCGGACGCTCTGTATTATCCCTCAATGTCATACAAGGAACCCTCATTACAGAAGTTTCTTCAGTAATACCACCTGAATCAGTTAAAACGGCTTTAGCATTTTCAACTAAATAATTAAACTCTAAATAACCCAATGGCTCAATAACATGCAAGTTGTCATGTTTGACACCAAGTCGATTAAGTATAGTAGCGGTTCTTGGGTGTACAGGAAATATTAATGGTAAGCCGTTTGAATTATTTATAATCTCATTAATAATACCTTCCAGCTTAGATTCTTCATCTACATTTGCCGGACGATGTAATGTCATTACAATATATTCTCTCGTAGTTAAATTCAATTCATTCCAAATTAACGGTTTTTTAAAATTACTTCTTTGTTTTAATAAAGTATCAATCATAGTATTCCCAACAAAAAAAATTCGCTCCTTTGTGATACCTGATTCTATAAGAGTCTTATTAGCCGTTTCTGAAGTAGTAAAAAAATAATTTGTAATACTATCCGTTACCAATCTATTAATCTCCTCCGGCATTGTCCAATCCCCAGAGCGGATACCAGCTTCTACATGCGCGACTTTGATATGAAGTTTTTGGGCGACAATTGCACATGCCATTGTAGAAGTAACATCTCCAACGACTAAAACCAGATCAGAAGGATTGGATAATAATTCTTTTTCAAAGCCAATCATTATTGATGCGGTTTGTTCTGCCTGACTTCCTCCCCCCGCATTCAGATTTACATCAGGCTCTGGTATATTCAACTCCTTGAAGAAGCTCCCTGACATCTTTTCATCGTAATGTTGGCCTGTATGAACCAATCGATAATCTATATCTATATCTTGGACTTTACGATGTTCAATTTCTTGAATTATTGGTGCTATTTTCATAAAATTTGGTCGTGCACCGGCAACTATTGTTAGTTTCATTTTAGATATTATTTTTAATTATTTTCCATGCCTCTTCAGGAGCATATTTCTTTTTAACATCAACTACGCCATTTCTTAAGACAGCGATTTTATCAGGGTTATTAATCAGCCAGATGACTTTTTCTATGAAATCGTCAGCATCATTAAAGGCCGCAATAATACCAGTTTTATTATCCTCTACAAATTCTTCAGCATATTTCCATTTCGAAACCACTACTGGGACATTTGATAAGTAGGCATCGAGAACCGAACCAGGAAATCCCTCAGTATAATATTCGGTCGGCAATAAAAAAAGATCATAATTACGAAGAACTTCTGCGATATTATCTGGCGAAATTATTCCACAATACTGAATATGCCCCTTATTCTGTTCTAATAACTGGCTAAATTCCTGTTTATACTCACTCTGAATGGGACCATATATATCTATAACTATATTTTCATATCCCAGTTCATCTAATTTTTCTGCCAGTTTAAATAATGTTCCTATTCCTTTTTTAGGATGAACTCTGGCCATAAAGACAAATCGTAATCCATCATCAGAAATTCTACTATCATTCGAATCTACATTAGAAAACCTAAAATTATGCAGCTGAATTACATTCTCAAATCCGTAATTTCTTTTTAAAGCTTCAGTTAAATCTTTAGTTTGTGGATAAATTCTTTTAATTCTTTTCAAAAGGAATTTATGCAAGTGTAGTTTTTTTAAAAAATCACTTAGCCATCCCCCTACAACTACATAATGAATCTCAATACCTTTAATTTTACATATCAAATATATAAACGGAAATAAGTATTTGAGATTGCCATGTGCAGGAATATAAAACAATACTGAACATTTAGAAATAAGAACCCAAGACTTAAACAGATTTATCTTACTATTTTTAAAAATCTGTGTATCAAACATCTCAACTTCCATCGATAATTCATCTGAATTCAGTTTCAATAACTCATAAATCGACCTAGTTTTGATTGTCTGTCCATCTAATTGATTCGTTTCAAATCCAAAATAACCATATACTAATATTTTCTTATTTGTCTCCATTTCTGAATCTAATAATTTTTGCAGGGTTTCCTCCCACAATTGCATAATCAGGTACAATCTTGGTAACAATTGCCCCTGCAGCTATAATTGCCCCATTTCCAACTTTTATTCCTGGTAAAATTATCACATTGGCTCCAATCCAAACATCATCCCCAATGACAACTCCTTTTTTGTAGCCTCCCTGTAATCTCATCGGAATATCAATTCTATCAAAAACATGAGTACTAGTAATTATCCGTACATTAGGACCCATCATAACATTATCTCCTATTTTTAAAGGTCCACGTATATTACAATTAATACCTAACCCAGAATTATCTCCAATAATAATATCTGCCCCCGTTCCAAAATCAGCATTTTTTTCAACATTAACATTTTTCCCACATTCTTTAAATAATGGAGCACATACAGATCTCCTTATTTTTCTTATAAATTTGAAATATTTGTTGCTAGATGCCGGTAAAAATTTGATAAAACAAACATATATAATAAGTAGTATTTTTTTCATCTTTTATAATTATTTTAATAGTTCAAGCCAACTACTTAATACTTTTTCTTTTGAAAAAAAACTCTCCGCTTTTTTCTTCGAATTTTCACTCATGCTTCTAAGTTTTTCCTCATTTAAATTAATTGCAGATACAAAAGCGTCTTTAATTGATTCTGGATTATCCCAATCACATAAAAAACCATTTGTATCATCAACTAATTTAGCGTAATCAGATACTCTAGTCATTATTATTGGTTTTCCAATCAGCATAGCCTCACAAACTGCATTCGGCAATCCTTCTAATTCACTAAACAAACCAACAAAATCTGCAGCATTCATTATATTGGCAATATCAGTGGTTGGTTTATTTAAATAAATTGTTCCCTCCAGATTATTTTCACTAATCAATTTAACTGCTTCATCATAAGGTCTTGAATTAATTTTGGCAATTTCAATTTGACCATACCAATTTACACATATTTTCTTCCTTTGGATTTCATTTAAAAGTGATAATGCTTTTACAACACCTATAGGGTTTTTTAAGTATTGATAACTTGCAGCGATAACAATATGAAGTTTATCATCTCGTTTAGGAATATACTCAGATGATATGACAGGCAATTGGACGTTGTTATATATTGTGATTAGTTTATTTGAAAATTGAGGATAATATTCTATCCACATTTTCCTAGCATTATCCGAGTTACAAACAATATAATTTGAAAATCTTCGAAACCATGCAAATATTTTACCTTTTTTTGACAAAAATGTTCTCTTTTTAGAACTTCTCTCACCTGTTATAACTTTCCAATCATTACCTCCTATTGAAGACAAACAGTTTAAAAAATTAGGCATTTCTAAAAATGAAATTACAGCATTATAATTTCCTCTTCTAATAAATTTTCTAACTCTCAGTATTCTTAGTAAATAGTTATCTTCTGTATTCCAGTATATTGGTATATTATTATCATTTAATATGTAAGAATAAAAATCACCCTTTCCATAGCATAATACTTCAACAATAAATCCTTGCTCATTTAATAAACTAGCTACAGTGACCATCTGTCTTTCGGCCCCTCCTGAAGATAAATTTGCAGTAAGGAATAGGATTCTACTCATATATAAATAAGTTAAATTATCAAAATAAAACAAAGAACTAACTCCCTGTTTTTATTGTTCATTTCTTTTAATTTCGTTTTATTGTTTTGAATAACAGTATTCACTGTTTATACATTTAATTTTTTACTTGTTCTTAGAGGTCTAATTAAATATACTCCTATCAATAATAATAAATAACAAAAAGTTACATCTCTAAAAAGAACAATAATAGTACTACGCCCAATGTAAAATGCTTTGGACAAAAAAATCGCTATTATCACATACCAAAAAATATTTAAAGGTAAATGAGAATATGTATATTCATCTATTTTCCTAAGAAAGTAACCAAATATATAAAAACCCAATATAATTCCTAAAATACCAAAATCTAACCAAATATCGGCCACGACAGTCGTTCCTAAACCATGATCCCCATCTAATTGATTTGTTAAAAAATAAGACGATTTCAGCATCTCACTATCCATTCCAAATAAAGGTATGATTAACTGGCCTACCCCTGGTATAATACTAATCAATTGAAATCCTTGAAAAACTCCATAAGTATATCCATTATCTTCTGTATATGTCACTGCAGAGTGCATTGTTCTAACTGATTTAGACAATTCAAAAGTAATAGGTGAAAAACTCTGTTTACTGGAAACCATTTCATCCTTCATCTCACTTGATTGTTGAATCATATCAACCAGGTTTGCTGTGCCTTCAAAATTTCTAAAATAGGCTAAAAAAGATACTATAAAAGCTGCCAAAAAAATGATTGCAACAACAAAAAATATGCTAAACTTTTTACGGTTCAAAATACAATAGCAACTAACATATACTAAAGTAATTTGTAAGATAGGCCCTCTATCTCCTGACATCATAATAAGAAAACAAAACAAAGCCAATACTACTGTAATGAATTTTCCATTACACTTCACATAATCAAAAAAATTGGCAGCTTTATAACCCATCAAAAAAACATTCCTTGTATTAAGGATTAAATACCCTATAGATGTAAGTATAAAAAATGATTGAACATATTGGGATAATGCAGATAATTCTGTCGATATATGACCTCCCATAAAGTATGAAAAAGGTGTAGAAATTATAAAAACAGCAAATAATAATGAGATTAATATTTTTAATCCCGTTAAATCCATAGTTTTTGAAATGAAAGTTTCCTTAAATTTATTAGCGTCAATCTTTTTTAATTTAAAAATGTAACCTAAAAAAAACGAAGTTAATCCTATAGAGGAAATAATTGCACTTTTAATTATAATATTCTGATTCACTACTAGATCTTGTCTACCCAAGTCAAAATTTCCAAGTAACAAATCTATATAAAACTGGAAATGCACAATTATGAATCCTAACAAAAAGAGATTCGATACTCTTAAATATTGTCCTCTTAACTCTTTTAAATTATCTATTTTAAAACAAAAACAACAAACTGAAATTAAAGTTATCATTAAAACAAAAAAAAGATTTCCTTCATCATAACTAGTAAAATTGTAATAATGTAACAGCATCAAAAATAAAAAGCAACTCCATAAAATCATAGACATAATGGAATTACGGATATTTGTCTTTGTCATATTATTTTAATTTAAATGATTTAATATCTCCACCTTCTAAATAATAAAATGTGTTCTTTCCATCAAAAGTTAAACATGTTCCTTTTGCATATAATTTTTCAACTTTGTTGTTAGAAAGATTAACACAGAAAATTCCTCTTCGACTACTTACATAAACTTTATCATTAATGTATATTAAATCAGCATCTATAGTTATATCCGTTTTTGAAATAGCCTTGTATACTTCAATTCTTTTTTCTACTTTTTTTGCAGAAATAGAAAAAACAAAAAGCGTTCCTCCAGCAATTCCAACAATTCTATTTTTGTCCAACTTCGTCAAGGCAGTAATTGCAATCTCTCCTTTTACAGGAACTGCTTCATAAATTATCTTCTTTTTAGAAGGATCATAAATAAACAATTTTCCCTCTTTTGCAATAGGCTTAGCCCCAAACCCTCCCGAAATTGATGTACCACCATACAATAATTTATCCTGGGCAAATAAACTTACTATTGATAAATCTTTATATGGCTTTATTACCTCAACCTTCTCATTGGGTTTTACAATTAATAATGCCCCACCTAATTTTCCGTATTCCGGTATAGTTCCAAAATATACATCCGGTAGATCTCTAGAAGTAGCAGCTGTCACAATTCGATCCTGTCCTATAATTTGAGTAATTAATTTTGGATTCCCTTTATCTTTATTCCACTCTTTGTCTTTATCATACACGTATAGCTTAGCATCGGGGTATTCACCTAGATACAATTTGTTTCCTTTGGGAAAAATTATTTCTGCCTGGTCTATTCCTTTTAAAACTTTTTTTTCTCCATTTTTAACATTAATCATAGCATTGTCCCCTGTTCTAAAACCTGAAGTCCATAAAAAGCCATCTGAATCAAAATAAAGGGTATTAAGTTTAATAATCTCTGATTTATTTTCCTTACCAAAATCTAATGACTGGTTTTCTGCCTTATATGTATTAGTATCAAAAGAAAGTATTCCCCCTTTCACATTCATATAATACACCTTATTATTAAACAAATAAGATGCTATTATAGCTCCTCGTGTTTTCCCTATTTCTTTTCTATTAGTTATTGTATTATTCTTAATTTCTGCACGGTAGATTATCGAAGACGTGCTGAAAAATATCCAATCATTTTTATCTTTTATAACAGAACCTATATCGACCGCTTCAAAAACGTCAGAAGACTTACTCTTAGAAATATTATATAACATCGATTTTCTTTCTCCCTTTCCTGTTAACCTACAGAAAACATAGTCATTCCCATTAATATCTTCCAATAATCTTATACCATATACAAAATTATACCCTTCGTGAGATGCTGTGAAATTTCTTTTTACTTTATTAGCACTTAAATCAAGTGTTCCTAAAATAGCTTTAGTACCAGTGCCCATATACAATGAATGGTTCTTTTTAGAATATGCCATAGTTCTTATATAGCTTTCTCCAGAAAAATAAGATTCCTTATTTTGTAAAATATATTTTCCAGTTTTAGTATTATAAGCGAAGACTAACCCATGTTTATATGTTCCTGCATAAACAACATCACCACCAGAGGCTATACTTACTACTGGTTTTTCTTTTTTAAAAGGGCTTTTAATAACTTTTCTCTTTTTAGTATCTAAATTTATAATATGTAAATTACCATCCTCTCCCCCTAATATAAAACTATTATTATGACCTGTTAAATCCCATACTCCATTTATATCTAACACTGTGTGCCAACTTGTTTTTTTTACAATATTGCTTACCCACAAAGTACTAGATGCTGCCCCTCTTGTTACATAAGCGATATATAAATCTTTATTATAAACATGAAAAGCTGCAGATTGCACATCTTCGCGTGTTAATACATTCTTAAAAGCAATGTTATCTTTTACCTCATTTTGTGCCGCACAAAATAGTGTTATAAAATTAATTATAAAAAGAATTAAGACTTGTTCAACAAGGCAAACATTATTTTTTCCTCCAAGATACTTCGACATTATTTAGAAATAAATTTATCATCGGGTAAAGAAAGAAGAATTCTTTTTTTCTCTTCATATTTCATTCCCTTTGTCTCAATATTATACTTTAACATTCTTTCTTCTAACTCAGAAACATTTCCTAGCAACCTTGCTGGGTTGCCTCCTATAATAGAATTTTCTTGTACACTTTTAGTAACGACAGCTCCAGCCGCAATTATAGTGTTATTTCCAATAGTTACCCCAGCCATAATTAACACATTATTGCCAATGTAAACATTATCTCCTACTTTAATTTTACCAAAAAAATCAAATTTTGGGTTTTTTTTCCGAAATATCCATGCAGCTCCATGGCAGAAAAATTTAACGCCATTTGTAATTTGGACATTATTACCTATTTCAATCAGATATGGTTCAGATCCAAAATTCCTAGTTGCTATTGAACATTTTTCTCCTATTTTTACTCCTAAAGATTTTGCATATCTTTCACATGGCCAAAAATATATCCTGTATAAGTTTAAAAATTTTTTTATCATAATCTACTTTTTTAAAGATTTTAAAAGGCTAAAATCCTTCTTTAAATTAAAAACTCTTAACAAATTTAAGATAAACAAATACAAAACAATAACAGGAACTACAAAAATAAGATTGTATAAAAGCTGTTGGGAATGTACCATTTTTTGTGTAAAATAATGAGCTACTATAACCAAAACAATTGTAAAAATTATTTTTAAAGTATAACCCATTTCTTTTAATATAGCTTTTGATCTATAAACTGTTCGAGAGAAATAATAATTTATAAAATAACTTAATATACAGGTAATTAAATAGCCATACATCAATATATCTAAACTTTTATAGTATATGCCTAAAATTAAAGAAACCAGATTTATACATTTTTTTACAATTTCTAAAACAAATATTTTATGTGTTTTATTAAATACTTTAAACAATATCCTATTAAACATTTCCTGCATATAGAAAAAAGATGACAGCGCCAGTATTTTCATATAAAAATCAGCTTCTAACCATTTAGTCCCATAAAATATATATATAATCTCTTTAGAAAAAACAAATAGCCCTAAGCATATAAGCCCTACAATTACACTAAAGACCCTAATGATGTTACTATACATTGTATCAAATTTATCTTTATCATTTTGAATATTTGATAAAGTAGAAAACACTATACCCAATGTTGTGGACTTAATGATTCCGACAGGCAGTTCCGTTAATTTTTTAGCCTGATAATAAAACCCCGTTTGTCCTAAGCTAAAATATTTCCCTAAAATTAATTGGTAAATATTATCAAATCCAGTATTCAGTAAAGATGATAACGTAGTATACATACCAAATGCATATAATTCCTTAAAACTGCTTTTACTGAATTTATACACTTTTAATCCTTCTTCTTTTAACCAGTATATAGCACTCAAAAACAACGAGTTAAAAATTTGCAATAATATTAATGCCCAGATACCATATCCCAAAAAGGCAATGACAATAGCAATTAATGAAGATAGGATTACTGCAATTAAAGAATAAACCGAAATTTTTTTATACTGTAGTTTTTTTATAAGCTTAACATTTTGAATAATCTGAAATGAATTAATAATTAATACCACCCCTAAAACTCTGATGTACATGGTTAAATTAGCAATTTCGTAAAAATTTTCAATTTTTGGGCTAAAAATAAACAAGACAATATATAGAAATATACTTATAACAAGATTAAAAATAAAGATGGTTGAGTTATCTATTTCAGTAGCATCATGTTTTCTTATTAAAGCTCCGGAAAGTCCTGATTCTGTTAAAACCTTAGACAAGATAATAAAAAAAGTAGCAATAGCTATTATCCCGAATTCTTTAGGCGATAATAATCTTGCCAATAAGATATTCGTTAAAAAAGTTACAAACAAGTAACCAAATTGGCCAATTACAGACCAAATTAAACCACTCTTAAATTTTTTATTAATATCTTCCATATACTGTTATCATAATAACTTTACATTTACAATCTTATTAGCAACATATTCTCTCATAGCATCATTTTAGTTCCAAACCCGTGAGTATTTTTAGAATGATAGTATACTTGTTATGCTTTTTTAGCCCGAGATTCAATCCATACAATATCCCCGATCAATCTCAACTTAAATGGAAGATTTTTTTGTGCTAACAACTTTAAAACCATATGAATCTCTAAAACTGTTTTGACAGGGCAAGTAAATATTCACCATAACCGCTTTTGCAAAGTGGTTTTGCTATTTCATACAGTTCTTCTTTTGTTATAAAACCCATTCTGTAGGCTACTTCTTCAATCGCACCAATCTTTAATCCTTGACGCTCCTCAATAACCTGAACAAATTGACTTGCCTGCATTAAAGAAGCAAATGTTCCGGTGTCAAGCCATGCAGTACCCCTGTCAAAAACACCTACTTTAAGTTTACCTCTTTCAAGATAAACTTTATTAACATCAGTAATTTCATATTCCCCACGATGAGAGGGTTTAATATTTTTAGCTATTTCAACTACATCATTATCATAAAAATAAATACCTGGGACGGCAAATTGCGATTTAGGATTTTTAGGTTTTTCTTCTATTGATAAAACCTGTTTGTTGTCATCAAATTCTACTACACCATAACGTTCAGGGTCATGAACATTATAAGCGAAAACAATACCTCCTTCCGGATCGCATGAATTCTGTAAAAGTTTAGATAATCCGCTACCATAAAAAATATTGTCTCCCAAAACAAGTGCAACTTTATCCTTCCCTATGAATTCTTCTCCAATTACAAAAGCCTGAGCAAGACCATCAGGACTTGGTTGCTCTTTATAAGTAAACTTACAACCAATCCTCGATCCATCTCCAAGCAATTTCTCAAAATGAGGCAAATCATGGGGTGTTGAAATTATTAGTATTTCATTTATTCCTGCAAGCATAAGTGTTGACAATGGATAATAAATCATAGGTTTATCATACACTGGGATCAACTGCTTACTCACTGCAAGAGTAAGTGGATGTAGTCGTGTTCCGGACCCTCCTGCTAATATAATTCCTTTCATAATTTATATATTTTTTATACACTCAGCCAAACTTATTGTCCAATGTTTAATTTGAATATCAAAATTCTGTTTTATTTTAGTTTTATTCATTACTGAATAATTTGGACGTTTAGCAGGTGTTGGAAATTGATCTGACGTAATAGGCTTTAAATTCATTTTGGAATCAGTTAGCTTAAATATTTCAAAAGCAAAATCATACCATGATGCAACTCCCTCGTTGCTATAATGATAAATACCGTAAGCAACAGATTGAGAATTAATAATGTAAATTATGGTTTCTGCCAAATCTTTCGCATACGTTGGAGTTCCTACCTGATCAAACACTACTGATAGTTCCTCTTTCTCTTTACCCAGACGAAGCATCGTTTTCAAAAAATTATTTTGGAATTCAGAATATAACCAACTTGTTCGCAAAATAAAATAGTTATCCATATTCTGTTGCAGTAACTGCTCTCCCATAAGTTTGGATTTCCCATATACTCCAAATGGCTCCGCGATCATATCTTCAGTCAAAGGAACGGATGGAACATCACCAAAAACAAAATCTGTAGAAATATGTATTAAAATTATTCCTTTTAATTTACAAATCTTAGCAAGGTTTTCTACTCCATAGGCATTGATAGCATATGCAATCTCTTTATCTGTTTCAGCCTTATCTACAGCAGTATAAGCTGCACAATTAATAATATAATCGGGTTTATATTTATCAACAACCGACTCTATCTGCGACAGATCCGTAATATCAAGATCATTAACCGTTAGATATAAAAATACATTATCTTTTCCAAATTGTTTTTCAATCGATTGGATACATTCTCCTAATTGACCATTTCCTCCTGTAATTAAAATGCTTTTCATAATTACTTGCTATATATTTCACTTAAAACAGGTAGAATAATATCTTTATCAGACAAATTCAGATCAGTATGAGGAAGTAACCAGTCAATATTTATTGCCGGATCATTATAGACAATCCCTCTTTCAGACTCTTTATTATAATAATTATCGCATTTATAAAAGAATTCGGCAGTTTCAGAAAGCACAACGAATCCATGTAAAAATCCCCTAGGAATAAACATTTGTAAATTATTTTCTGCGCTCAGACGAACAGCTACATGTTCACCAAAAGTAGGTGATCCCTTTCTAACATCGACTGCAACATCAAGAACCTCTCCTTCCAATACACGTACTAACTTCGCCTGTGCATATTCCCCAGCTTGTGCATGTAAACCTCTTAGTACACCATAAGTGGAAAAAGACTGATTATCCTGAACAAATCTGGTTTTTGTTCCGGTTAGTTCCTGGAATCTAGCCTCATTAAAGCTCTCATAAAAAAAGCCTCTGTCATCATGAAATTTTCTAGGTTCTAAGAGTACACACCCTTCCAGCTTTGTCTTTTGAATTTCCATTATTTTGATGCGCTATATTGATTATTGTAATAGCTTTGATATTCGCCGGATGTTATATTATCCAACCAGTCCTGATTAGCTAAAAACCAATCGATCGTTTTTTCAAGTCCTTCCTCAAAAGTCACTGAAGGTTTCCATCCCAGCTCTTTATTTATCTTTGAAGCATCAATAGCATAACGTAAATCGTGTCCAGGGCGGTCTTTCACATAAGAAATTAATTGCTCAGAAGTTCCTTCTTCTCTTCCAAGCTTCTTATCCATAATAGTACAAAGTAGTTTTACAAGATCAATATTTTGCCACTCGTTAAAACCTCCAATATTATAAGTTTCATGATTTTTACCTTCATGAAACACAAGATCTATAGCTACAGCATGATCTTCTACAAACAACCAATCACGAGTATATTTACCATCTCCATAAACCGGTAAAAGTTTATTATTGATAATGTTATTAATAAATAGTGGTATTAGTTTTTCCGGAAAATGATACGGTCCATAATTATTCGAGCAATTTGTTATTACATATGGCAAACCGTATGTTTCACCATAGGCTCTAACAAAATGGTCTGAAGCAGCTTTAGATGCTGAATATGGGGAGTTTGGATCATATGGTGTCGTTTCAGTAAATAACCCTTCACTTCCTAACGATCCATATACCTCATCAGTACTTATATGATAAAATCTTTTCCCTTCAAAATTATCTTTCCAAAGTGATTTTGAAGCGTTCAAAAGGTTCATTGTTCCGATAACATTTGTTTTTACAAATGCCAAAGGGTCAGTTATAGACCTATCAACATGAGACTCTGCGGCCAAATGCAATACTCCATCAAATTGATATTTTTCAAAAATTTCATTTATATATTCTGCATCAGTAATATCACCTTTAAGAAAGGTGTAATTTGATTCCCCTTGAATGTCTTTTATATTCTCTAGATTACCTGCATAAGTAAGTGCATCAAGATTATAAATATGGCTACCCGGATACTTTTTAACAAAACGCCTCACAACATGAGAACCAATAAAACCCGCACCACCTGTAATAAGAATATTTTTCATTTTCTTAAGCATTTAAGAATATTTTATTTAAGCCCTTAACAACAAAAAATTATTGCTGTATACTTATACTATTCAATAACTTTCTAATTCTCGCTTCTATGTTATATAATTTTCTTTACTTACCTATTTCCTGAAAAACAAACCCTATTGTTCTAAGTTTCACTCCGTCAAGTATATTCCTGCCATCAAAAACAAAAGCAGGTTTTTTCATATTGTCATATATTTTTTGCCAATCATATGTTTTAAACTCATCCCATTCTGTCAAAACAGCTATTGCATGAGCATCTTTACAAGCTTCATAGGCATCCTCAAAAACAACGACTCCTTTTTTATTATCGCTTGGCTCTCTTGTTTCAAGATAATCCAAATCCTTATATATAATTTCTTTTTCTACTTTAGGATCATAAACTGCGATACAAGCTTGTTCTTGTAACAAATCATCAGCTACATAAATAGCAGCAGACTCTCTTGTATCATTAGTATCTTTTTTAAAAGCCCATCCTAAAAAGGTTATTTTTTTCCCAGATACAGTATTATAAAGCGTTTTTACAATATTAGAAGCAAAACGTTTCTTTTGATGGTCATTCATTATAATAACCTGCTCCCAATAATCTGCAACTTCATTTAAACCATATGATTTTGCAATATACACCAGGTTTAAAATGTCTTTTTGAAAACAAGATCCTCCAAAACCAACAGAAGCTTTAAGGAATTTTGAGCCAATACGACTATCCATACCTATAGCACGTGCCACCTCATTTACATCTGCACCAGTTTTTTCACACAGTTCAGACATCGCATTAATTGAAGATACTCTTTGTGCTAAAAATGCATTAGCAGTTAATTTAGAAAGTTCCGAAGACCAAACATTTGTAGTTAGTATTTTTTCCTTCGGTATCCAATTAGCATAAATATCAACTAAAGCATTAATAGCAGCCTGACCTTCAGCATCACCATCACCACCAATAAGAACTCTATCAGGCCTTAAAAGATCTTCAATTGCAGTACCCTCAGCAAGAAACTCCGGATTTGATAATATCTGGAATTTTGCCCCAGCGCCATTACCAGTATTATCCAGTATGCTTTTAATTGCCTCAGCTGTTCTAACCGGCAGCGTAGATTTTTCTACTACAATTTTATCATTTTTGGCAACAGCTGCAATTTGCCTCGCACAAAGTTCAATATATTTAAGATCTGCAGCCATACCCTTACCAAGTCCATATGTCTTTGTAGGTGTATTAACCGAAATAAATATCATTTCGGCCTCATCAATTGCTTTTTCAACATTTGTAGAAAAAAAAAGATTTTTCCCTCTTGATATTGCTACAATTTCAGCAAGTCCCGGTTCATATATAGGAATGTTATTTATATCTTCGTCATTCCACGCTGCAATTCTTTCAGCATTTAAATCTACAATTGTAACCTTTATATCAGGGCATTTATGCGCGATAACGGCCATTGTTGGCCCTCCTACATATCCTGCTCCAATACAACATATATTTTTTATTTTCATTCTAAAAATCTAAATAAAGCATTTTATAATTTACCATCAGCTTTATCGCCTAAAATACCTTTAACATCATATATAATACTATTGTTTTTCCTAATTGCTTTAAAATTCATATCAATAAATTCTTTGTGTGCAACACCTAATACAATAGCATCAAAACTCGTTTGAGGCATAGTATTTACAGTTTCCAATCCGTATTCGTGCATCACCTCTGAAGATTTCGCCCATGGATCAAAAATTGTAACTTTAATACCATAATCTTTTAATGCACTTATAACATCAACAATTTTAGTATTACGAACATCCGGGCAATTTTCTTTAAATGTTATACCAAGCATTAAAATATCCGAACCGTTTATTGCAATACCTCTCTTTATCATCAGCTTCACTACTTGTGATGCCACATATTCTCCCATACTATCGTTAAGCCTTCTTCCCGCAAGTATAATTTCAGGATGATAACCTACCTCTTGTGCTTTTTGAGCTAAATAATATGGGTCTACTCCTATACAGTGACCTCCAACTAGTCCTGGCTTAAATGGTAAAAAATTCCACTTTGTACCTGCAGCCTCCAAAACAGCATGAGTATCAATCCCCATACAGTTAAATATTTTTGATAATTCATTCACAAAAGCAATATTTATATCGCGTTGAGAATTTTCGATAACTTTAGCTGCTTCTGCAACTTTTATAGAAGGTGCTAAATGTGTCCCGGCAATAATTACCGACTTGTACAATTCATTTACCTTTATTCCTATTTCTGGTGTCGAACCCGCTGTTACTTTAAGAATTTTCTCTACAGTATGTTCTTTATCTCCCGGGTTTATTCTTTCAGGAGAATATCCGGCAAAAAAATCTTCATTAAATTTCAATCCACTAACACGCTCCAAAACTGGAATACATTCTTCCTCTGTAGCTCCTGGAAACACAGTAGATTCATAAATAACTATATCACCTTTTTTTAAAACTTTACCTACAGTCTCACTCGATTTATATAATGGAGTAAGATCTGGTCTATTATTTTTATCTACTGGTGTAGGTACTGTTACTACATAGTAATTACATTCCTTAATATCATTAATATTTGTAGAACAATAAAGCCCATTACCCGAAGAAATACCATCTACCAAAACCTCTTTTAAAAGGTTATCTTCTACTTCTAATGTATTATCAGTCCCTGAATTTAATTCATTGACCCTGGTCTGATTTATATCAAATCCAACAACTGGATATTTAGTCGCAAACAATCTCGCCAAAGGCAATCCAACATATCCTAATCCTATTACAGCTATTCTCATATTTATTGTAATAATTATTTTTATTTATTTAAGATTTCCCCAATACCATTCTACAGCTTGTTTAAGCCCTTGCTGTATTGAAAAACGAGGGTTATACCCCAATAACTCTTTTGCTTTATCTATACTTGCTAAAGAATGTGGTATATCACCTGCTCTATTAGGCCCATGAATAACCTCAACATCCCCAATAGCAGGATCATATTCCGACAAAAACTCTTTAATATAATTTACCAACTCCTTTAAAGTTGTACGATCTCCGTATGCAGTATTATAAACAGTATTAAGGGCTTTATCATTTTCAGAAAACAAAGCCAACTCATTCATTTGCAAAACATTGTCAATATAAGTAAAGTCTCTGGAATAATTACCATCTCCATTAATTACAGGACTTTCATGTTTCATAAACTGCATTACAAACTTAGGTATCACCGCTGCATATGCTCCTTCTGGATGCTGACGCCTTCCAAACACATTGAAATAACGTAATCCAATAGTTTCCATACCGTAAGTTTTACTAAAAACATCGGCATATAATTCGTTCACATATTTTGTAATAGCATATGGAGAAAGAGGCTTACCAATTTTATCTTCTACTTTTGGCAAAGCTTCAGAGTCGCCATAAGTAGAAGAACTGGCTGCATAAACAAATCTTTTAACACCAGCATCCCTACTGGCGACAAGCATATTTAAAAAACCTCCTACGTTCACATCATTGCTGGTGATCGGATCGTTAATAGACCTTGGTACAGATCCCAAAGCAGCCTGATGAAGTACATAATCAACTCCTTCAACAGCTTTTTGACAATCAGAAATATTTCTTATATCCCCTTCTATCAAAGTAAAATCAGGGTTTAATAAAAGGTGTTCTATATTTTTCTTAAAACCAGTAGCAAAGTTGTCCAAACATACGATTTGATGTTTTTTTTGAATAAAATAGTCGCATAAATTTGAGCCTATAAATCCGGCGCCACCGGTAATCAAAATTTTCTTTTGCGAATTAGTCCCCATTAATTTTTAATAATTAAATAATTTTGCCTGCAAATATATACATATACTTATTGCTTTTTTAAATATTAAGATACAATTATATGAATTGACAAATAAAAGCTGGTTTTTGTTATAATTCTCTTAAAACAATATCGGAGCCTTTGTTAATAGGTCTATTCAAGCTATACATGAATTGGAGATAATAATAATCCCAAAAAAGTTAACTGTTTTTCATCGAACTTTCAAAAGGTACACGGTGTAGTATACTGCGCCCTAATGTTACCTCATCGGCAAACTCAAGTTCATCGCCTACTGCTATACCTCTGGCAATAGCCGAAGTTATTATATTCTGATCTTTTATCTGTTTATAGATATAAAAATTGGTAGTATCACCCTCCATTGTAGAGCTCAAGGCAAATATAAGCTCCTTAACCATACCTGTCTTTACTTTTTCTACCAATGTAGTAATATTTAACTGGCTTGGACCAATACCGTCTATTGGGGATATTTTTCCTCCAAGTACATGGTAAGTTCCTTTAAAAAGATTGGTGTTTTCAATTGCCATCACATCTCTAATATCCTCTACTACGCATATTATAGATCTGTCGCGCGAATTGTTAGCACATATCTCACATACATCAAAGTCAGATATATTATGGCATTTTTTACAAAATTGTATTTCCTCACGCATCTTTTGCAGTGCACTTGCAAGTTGCTGCGTATGTTCAACAGGCTGTTTTAAAAGATGTAGCGCCAGCCTTAATGCTGTTCTTTTACCTATACCCGGTAATTGGGATATTTCGGCAACCGCTCTTTCCAGTAATTTTGAAGACATTTCCATATACCGCAAAGGTACTAAACAAGGGCTTATTTGTATTTATCACAATACAAATTTCGTGAGTAGTAGCTTTTTGAAATATTTTTTAGTTGTTTTGTACTACAAACTCATTACTATGCAGCCGCTAACCATACTCTCCATTATTGTTATTTATTTTGGTATCCTCATACTAATTTCCAGAATAGTTAGTAAAAAAGATAGTAGTAATGATACCTTTTTTAAAGCCAATAAAAACTCAAAGTGGTACCTGGTAGCCTTCGGAATGATTGGTACAGCACTCTCCGGTGTTACATTTATTTCTGTACCTGGCGAGGTTGGCTCACCTAACGGAGAACAGTTTAAGTATTTTCAGTTCATATTAGGTAATGCTATAGGTTTTATCATCATCGCTAAAGTGTTATTACCTTTATATTACAGGCTTAATCTAACTTCTATTTATGGTTATATAGAAGAACGCTTAGGTTATTACAGCTACAAAACATCGGCAATGATCTTTTTAATAAGCCGTACCATAGGTTCTGCTTTCAGGTTGTATTTAGTTGTAATTGTTTTACAGCGTTACGTTTTTGACGAATTTGGTATTCCGTTTTGGGTTACCGTGCTAATATCATTACTTCTGATATTTGCCTATACCTATAAAGGAGGGCTTAAAACCATTATAATTACCGATACACTACAAACATTTTTCCTTGTATCATCTGTTTTTTTTACCATTTACTTTATATGTGATAGTTTAAACCTTAGTTTACCCGAAGCTTTTGAAACTGTAAAACAAAGTAACTACTCCAAAGTGTTTTTCTTTGAAGATTTTATAACCAGTAGATTTCACTTTGTTAAACAGATATTGGGCGGAATATTTGTAACCATTGCAATGGTAGGGTTAGATCAGGATTTAATGCAAAAAAACCTAAGCTGCAAAAACATTGGCGAAGCACAAAAAAATATGTTCACGTTTACCGGAATATTTGTTATTATCAACTTATTCTTTTTAGGAGTTGGCGCACTACTATACATTTATGCCAATAATAACGGTATTGATGTTCCTGTAGATGCTATGGGTAAACCAAGAACCGATCTTCTTTTCCCGGAAATTGCCTTTAACCATTTAACAATTGTACCTTCTGTTATTTTCCTTTTAGGGTTAACCGCAGCCACCTTTGCTACGACCGATTCTGCACTTACTGCACTTACCACATCTTTTTGTGTAGACTTTTTAGGTATGGATAAAGAAAAAAATGCCAAACCTAATATGGTAAGAACAAGACATATGGTACACGTTTCGTTCTCATTATTAATGTTTTTGGTTATTATTGTATTTAATACCATAAACGATTCGTCTGTAGTGAGTATGATATTCCGAATAGCTTCCTATACCTACGGCCCACTACTTGGACTCTATTCATTCGGCCTATTTATGAAAAGCTATAGCGTAAAAGACAAACTTGTACCTTTTATTTGCGTAGCATCACCACTGCTTACATTGTTTATAAGCCTTAACTCTTCATTTTTTTTTGGAGATTATGTGTTCGACAACGAACTTATCATTGTAAACGGACTAATCACTTTCTTACTGTTATTATCCATCAGTAAAAAGAAAGCTGTTAGTATTGGTTAGTCGAAAGTAAAACCAGTGTACAAGCAACTTCTACTTCAATACCATTTTGTTTTAAAAGAGTGAAAAGCTCAGGATTTTCAGTGCCCGGATTAAAAACAACTCTTTTGGGTCTCAGTCCTATTATATAATCATAATGTTGCTTCTGATTCATCGGATTAAGGTATAAGGTAACCGTATCCACGTTTTCAAAAGGCAGTTGTTGTTTCTCTATTTTAAGCCCGTCAACTTCATCTTCCTTTTTACCAACAGCAAGGACAGGATGCCCAAAGCGTTGCAGCATTTTTATTGCCTTATAAGCATATCGTTCAGGATTTGAAGAAGCTCCCATTACTAAAGTTTTTTTTGCTGTTGCCATACCTAATTATTTTACTCAAATTTACTTAAATCAACATTCTCATCCTTCATCTTTATAGTAACTATAACATCTATTCACTATATTTATAATTGGCTGGCAGCATATCCCCTGCTTTCAGGTTTCCCATATAGCCTCCAAACATAACTTCTGTTACCGGGGCGAATAAGCCATTTTCATCTACATAAAAAACACCCTTGTCAAAATTAAGAAAAGACTGGTTTTTCTTATTATGTAAAAAAGTGTAGCGCATATTAAAGTATTTAGACAGTCCGGTCTTACTTTTAAATTCATTAATCGATTTCTCAGCTTTTTTCTGAGGAATAGGCACTACAGTAACTTTTTTCACATTCAGGGTATCAGTTACAATAAAATATTTCTCTACATCGTCAGGAAACTTGTCTATGTAAAAATCGTATTTTTCTTTTTGCAGTTGTTTTTGAGTAAGTGCTTTCAAAAAATGTACCTGAGACCCCTCATAAACTGCTTTCCTTTTTTTGTCGGCATTTCCTTTCTCAGATGTATCTGTAAAAAAAGTAGTCCCAGCAAAAAAGCTTCCGTTTACATAATTACTATTAAGACTTCTATCTTTATAAGCCACCTCAAAACCGGCAAGATCAAATACTACAGTATATTTAAGTCGCTTATTAATGATTTGTAAAGGTCTTGTAGCCATTGCCTTTAGTATTCTTGTAGTTGGGTCATAATCAAAATAAATATCTTTTTCATTAACAATTTTACAGGATGATCCCGCAGCCGATTGCCCTAAAAACTGTTCCCTGAAAGCTTTGAGCATTTCTTTTCTGGAAAAAAGTCCTTTGGTTTTATTAATAACAACCTCATCAAGTCTCGTTGCATTTTCTTTTAAAACAATAGTTACAGGGCTATTATTGGCAAAAGGGTTACTTAACAAGTAGTTTTGAAACCCTACATAACTCACTACTAATACGCCATTAATATCCTGTGGCGATGTAAGGCTAAAAAATCCCTTAGCATCTGTATTCGTTTTTAGAGTTGTACCATCTAAATATACAAAAGCCCCTTCAAGAGGTTTTTTTTCTATATCATCATATACATATCCCGATACTGTTTGAGCGTAAACGCCATAAAAACTCAACAATAAGAACAGACATAGAGCTTTTCGAATCATAGTATTTTTTTTACTAATTTAATAAAAAAAGCAGCCTATTGGCTGCTTCTATATTATTTATCGGATAACAAGAACTAATCTTCTCTCTCTACACTTATACCTACTGCTAGTACATTAGCCAGGTAAGCATATGCAAATTTATTTTCGACAGAAACTTTATAGTTCCCTTTTGCTAGCTTTACATTTTCTTTTACTATTGTATGGATATCGCATATATCTCCTACACAAGTCGAAAGATCTTTACCTTCAGCATCTTTTAATTGTATATTAAGAAAGAAATTTTCTTTCTCTCCAGATGGATTTTCAATGGTTACAGAAACAGGAACCGACCCATATTGTGGTTCAAAAACATGTGAAAATAAAAGTTTAATATCCCCCGCCTCAACATCTTTTTTTAATGTAAAGCTAAAATTCTTTACATCGGTTGCTGCCCATTGATTCTCAGGGAAGTCTTTTTTAGTCTCCGTAAAAACCACTGTCTTTTTACAGGAAAAAATTGTTAATAGAAAAAGTAAGAGTAAAATTTTTTTCATAATGGATAATTTAAAATTGTTAATTATTTTTTAAGCAATAAATTATTTACCAACATTTATCATACTAAAATAATCAAAATTTTAACACAAATGCCATTTATAATTATCGAAAAATATTTGATCTTATTTTTATTTTATTAGTTTTGAAAAAACTAGAAGTAATCTTGATTTATAATAATTCCGATTCTCAATTTATTGTTTTAGTATTTCAGAATTTAATGATTTAGAAAACCTTTTATAGTTTTAAAATTATAGTTTTACACTTTAAAAAAACTGCTATGGAATTATTCGTTTACATCTTTGCTGCACTTTTCTCGGTTATCAATCCCTTAGGAGCGGTGCCAATTTTTGTAGGCCTTACACAAGATGACACAAAAGAAGAACGATCACGTATATCATTTTGGGCCGCTGTAAACGTTTTTATAATTCTTATTATTTCATTTTTTGTAGGTCAGTATGTTTTGGCTTTTTTCGGTATTAGTATCGATGCATTACGTATTGCTGGTGGGCTTATTATTGTAAGTTCAGGTTTCTCGTTGCTGACAGGTAAATTCAGTAAAAAAAGAGGCGTTAATAAAGAAGTAAAAAACGATGCCCAAAAAAGAAACGACATCGCCTTAACTCCCCTTGCCATACCAATGCTAGCAGGCCCGGGGTCTATATCATTACTTATTGCCATGTACCAGGACTACAATAAATCCATAGAACAGCAGGTTATTGCCTGTCTTGCCATTACTGCTGTAGCCGCAGTAATTTTTTTAACTATGAGAAGTGCACACTACCTTTCCCGAATTCTAGGAGCATCGGGTATTGTTGCTATTTCCAGAATAATCGGATTCATTGTAATTGCTATTGGTGTACAATACATCAGCAGTTCAATAGTAAACATTCTCAGCTCAATAAGTTTCAAATAAAAACAGGCTGCCCTTTACAAGACAGCCCGGCAACAAACTATATAACAAAACTTAACCTCAATTTGTAAATCCTACAGCCACAGTATTATTCGACTGTGCATCTATAAGGATAAAAACACCATTTAGCCTATTGGCTTTAAAACTATCTAAAAAAGCAGGTGCCGCCACTTTTAATTTTATTCTTGCAATATCATTCAGTATAAGGCTGTCCACCTCCAAAAGCTCGTCCGGACGTTCCGGCGGAACTACAGCATCAATAGCATCGAGTTTACAAACCACAGTTCTTGTTCCTGCCTGTAAAATATACTTGCTAGATAGCATCGCTGGTTTCTCGTCCATCCATACTACCGTTGCAGTAAGATCTTTCAAAAGCAGTTGCTCATTCTGTTGCTTTACAAGCATCATTCCGCGGCTTATATCAATATTATCTTTTAATCGAAGTTGTATCGACTCGCCTGTATTTGCAGATGCCAGCGTATCCACAAATTTTCTTATTTCGATCACTTCACTTTTTTGTCCGGATGGCAATACTATAATCTCATCCCCCAATGCTACAGATCCGCTAATTACTCTACCGGCATATGCACGATAATCTGTAAATTCATTATTCTGCACATGTAGTACCTGTTGTACGTCTAGCCTAAAATCTTCGGTTTCTATACCGTTCGGTACAATTCCATGTAATATACCGGATAGCGTATCTCCTTTATACCAATTGGTATTTTTAGACTGTTCCACTACATTATCCCCTTTTAATGAGCTAATAGGTAAAATGTGAACATCCGGCTTATGCTCAAATCGTGTAGTCATTTTGTTAATATCCGCTGCAATGGCAATAAACACATCTTCATTATAATCTACAAGATCCATTTTATTGATACAAAATACCACCGTTTTAAGCCTTAATAAGCTACTGATAAAGTAATGCCTATGTGTTTGCTCTAAGAGACCTTTTCGGGCATCAATAAGAATTATTGATACTTCCGAATTAGAAGCGCCTGTAACCATATTACGTGTATACTCTATATGGCCAGGACTATCGGCAATTATAAATTTCCTTTCGGCAGAAGAAAAGTAAATATGAGCAACATCAATAGTAATGCCCTGTTCCCTTTCGGCGATTAGCCCGTCAGTAATAACCGAGAAATCCAGATCATCCAATCCTTTCTCTTTTGTTTTCCTTGCAATTAATTCTTCCTGCTCTATCGTTAAGGCATGACTGTCATTTAAAAAGCGCCCTATCAGCGTGCTCTTTCCATCATCAACACTGCCTGCTGTATTTATTCGTAGTAAATCCATAGTTAAAAATAGCCTCCTTTCTTTCGTTGTTCCAATGCGGCTTCAGATCGTTTATCATCTATTCGTGCACCACGTTCAGAAGATTTGGAGGATTTGTTTTCATACATTATATCATCAATTACCGACGCTTCCGACAAAAATGCTGCTGTACAGGTCATATCGCCTACCGTACGAAAACGCACTATAGTTTCTACTACCTCATCGGTATCAACTAAATTCAGGTAATCCGAATATGCCAAATAAGCACCGTCCCTTTTCACCAACTTACGTTGATGGGCAAAGTAAATGGTTGGTAATCCTATTTTTTCCTTTGCTATATAATTCCAAACATCTTCCTCTGTCCAGTTACTTATGGGAAATGCTCTTACATTTTCACCAAAATGAATTTTACCATTCAAAATGTTGAATAATTCCGGTCGCTGCTTTTTGGCATCCCATTGTCCAAAATCATCCCTAACAGAAAATATACGTTCCTTTGCTCTCGATTTTTCTTCGTCTCGACGCGCACCTCCCATACAAGCATCAAAACCAAATTCTTCAATAGCATCCAGTAGAGTTACCGTTTGTAAAGCATTACGACTTGCATGTTTACCCGTTTCTTCCTGAACCTTATTCTGGTCAATACTATCCTGCACATAGCGTACAATCAGTTCAACTCCCAACTCTTTTACAAGTTCATCTCTAAATTCAAGTGTTTCCGGAAAGTTATGCCCGGTATCAATATGAAGAAAAGGGAATGGTATTTTTGCCGGATAAAATGCCTTTTGCGCCAGTCTTGCCAGCGTAATAGAATCTTTTCCCCCGGAAAATAACAGTACCGGTTTTTGAAACTGCGCTACTACTTCCCGTATTATGTATATGCTTTCATCTTCCAGCGTATGCAAATGTGTTTGTTTAAGCTGTGTCATTATTAATAATTTTTATTCGAATGTATATGTAAACCGCATTCTTTTTTTCCGTTTTCCCACCACCATCTGCCTGCCCTAAAATCTTCGCCTTCTGTCAGTGCTCTTGTACATGGAGCGCAACCTATACTTAAAAATCCTTTTTTATAAAGACTATTTATTGGTATGTTATAATCATCTATGGCTTTTTCCACTTCTTTTAAAGTGTAATCCAACAATGGATTAAATTTTACTAAACCATTTACCTCATCCCATTCTAAAAACTGCATTGTTTCCCGATTTTGCGATTGTTCTGCTCTTAATCCGGTAATCCATAAAGCAGCACCTGCAATAGCCTTTTGAAGTGGTTTTACTTTACGCACATTACAGCAGGCTTTCCTACTTTCTATAGCATCATAAAAACCATTAATTCCGTGATCTTTTACATAACCACGGACATCCTGTTCATCCGGAAAAAAAGTTTCAATATGTAATTTTGGGTATTTGTTGAGTGTTCGCTGAAAAACCTCGTAAGTTTCATTAAACTGCCGCCCGGTATCAAGCGTAAATACATTTATGCTATCATAATGGGGCATGATGAAGTAGGTAATTAACTGATCTTCTATACCGAAAGATGTAGAAAACACTCTTCTTCCCTCTACATTACTTATAACATAGATAATAGCATCGCCCAAAGGCATCCCTTCCAGTGCCTTATTCAGATACTGTAACTTCTGCTTCTCCATCTTTTCGTGTAATTTTTGCCCAAGCCCTTTCGTGTAAAAAGTACAGGAACATTTTAGAAAGAACCTCAACACTACCTATTGATACTGCAATAGTAGCATTGCCTGTTAATATGAAAGATATTATCATAGTATCAATGGTTCCTACTATGCGCCACGTAACTGCTTTAATAGCAGATATTTTCGGACTGTCCTTTATAGAAAAACCTTTTTTCGGCTTCAACAAATCAATCATAATCCTTTAAATAATATATTTTTTCAAATATACTATTACTCTATAGATTTAGTAGACTTATTTACCAAAAAAAGTGCTACAATTGTGTTAAATCATATAAAGTTCTCTGTTGCAATAAACTAAGTGTATTGTCACGTACCTCTGCAAGAAATTTATTTAAGGAACAAACTTCTTCATGAGGGCAATCATCACATTTTTCATAATAATTAAGGCTTACACATGGCAGCATAGCTATTGGACCATCTAGCACGCGTATAAGCGTAGCAACCGTAACCGTCTTTGAATCTTTCATAAGATAATATCCTCCTCCTTTTCCTTTTTTAGAACCCAGAATACCAAATTTTTTAAGATCAAGTAAAATAGCTTCAAGGAATTTTTTCGGGATTTTTTCTTTCTCAGAAATATCAGATATGAGCACAGGCGCTGTCTCCGATTGCTTTGCAATGAAGATAAGCGCCTTTAAGCCATATTTAGTTTTTTTAGATAACATATTATTTACTCAGTAAAAATACTTCGGCCATCATACAACGTGCACTGCCGCCGCCACATGCCTCAATAGTATCAAGGTTAGCAGTTAGTATCTCTGTGTGTTTTTCAATTTTTGTTACTTGGTCCTTAGTAAGCACCTGTCTTGCCGAATCACTCATTACAAGATAGCTCTTATTATTAGCCCCTCTAACCTGAAGCATATTACCTGCAAAGTTATTAAGCTGTGCCTCTGTAAGCAATATAATTTCCTTACCATCAGACTTAAGGCTTTCCAATACCATTTTGCGTTCTTTCTTGTCATCAATACAATCAGCGCAAATAACAGCAAACGTTTCGCCAATACACATCATAACATTTGTATGGTATATAAGTTTACGCTCGCCATCAACTGTTTGATAGGCTTCAAATATAATTGGTGTATACTCAAAATCTTCACAGTACTCAATCAGCAATTCTTCATCAGCACGTGGTGATAAAGCACAGTAGGCCTTATGATTTTGTCTGTCCAACACAATACTTCCGGTGCCTTCAAGAAAAATATCATCCTCTTCAGCCGATGTATAATCTACAATATTCTCAATATTAAATCCTTTGTCTTCCAGCAAATCCAATATCTCTTCACGACGTTCATTACGACGGTTTTCTGCAAACATAGGATATAATGCTACGTCTCCGTTTTCATGAAATGAAACCCAGTTATTTGGAAAAACAGAATCGGGTGTATCCGTATCGGTAGTATCATCTACAACCACAACGTTAACTCCTACTGCTCTTAGTTTTTCTACAAAAGCATCAAATTCTTGTTGTGCCTTTGCATTTACTGTTTCAGGCAAAAGGCTGTCAATTACTTTTTGGTAATAGTTATTTACGGCAGTCTGCTCATTCATCCTGAATGCCACAGGGCGTATCATCAATATAGTATCTGTAATCTGTCTCATTTTTTTATTTTATATAGCTTAATCTCTAAAAAGCGGTAAAGTAGAACAGCGAAGTAATCCTTCTTGCTTAGCTATTTCAGCATAAGGTACTTCTTCCACGATAAAGTCATTTTCTAAAAGCCAGTTTTTTAATCTTGTAAAGTTTTTCTCGATAACAACAACATTTGTGTCGATAGAAAAAAAGTTGGAAGTCATGTTATACATTTCCTCCCGCTCAATATGAAACAGGTTTTCTTTACCAAATAAGTCTACAAGATACAAATAATCTGCTTCTTCTCTAAAACCGCTCTTATAAATAACTCCTTTATCAGTACCTACCGGCTGAAAACAGCAATCCAGGTGCAATGCATTATCACGTGGCTCTATCCTGGATTTAACTAAATCAAACTCCTTAACTATTTTGTTAGGGAAAAGCTCTTTAATATAATTTACACCTTCTATATTTGTTCTAGCTGTAATAAAGTCTTTATAATCACTGCCTTTATACGTACCTATAAAGATATGATCATTCCAAGGCATTACGTCGCCACCTTCTATATGAACCTCTTCAGGCGGCCTAACCACTTTCTTAGGGTTCATCTCGTCAATAACATATTGTATTGCTTCCAATTCACGCTCTCTATCTGGAAGGATGTTTGCTTTTATGAATATATCATCTATAACAAAACCAATATCCCTACTAAATATCTGATTGTAATTCTCAATTATTTCCGGACGGTATACTTTTACATCATACTTTTCAAAAACTTTTGCAAAGGCATCCATTTCCTTTACCATGTCTTTTTCCACAGGATATGTTCCCGCCTTTATATGCTCTAGCGATTTAGGATCGTAAGCTTCATGCAGTTCAGGTGTAGGACCATTGCTTAAGGCGGTACCTAATATCACTGCCCTTAATCTTGAAGTTTCGTTTTTTACGTTAAGTTGCAACATGGTGTCTGGCTTTTTGGCAAATATAGATAATGAAGTCCTGATTATAAAGGATAATAAAAATATTGATACGTATTTTATCAAATTTATTACCAACAATTATACAAATAAAAAAGCCATTCATAAAGAACGGCTTTTTATAGTATTAGGGTAAGGTGAATTACCTGTTTTCTGTTTTAACAAACGGTCTTAAAGCAGCACCGGTATAAACCTGTCTTGGACGACCTATTGGCTCTTTGTTTACTCTCATTTCTTTCCATTGTGCAATCCAACCTGGTAAGCGGCCAATTGCAAACAATACTGTAAACATTTCTGTAGGTATTCCAAGTGCTCTGTATATAATTCCAGAATAGAAATCTACGTTAGGGTAAAGGTTTCTTGATTTGAAGTATTCATCCTGTAAAGCCGCTTCTTCAAGTTTTTTAGCAATAGTAAGAACCGGATCGTTCACACCTAAAGTTGCTAACACATCGTCAGCTGCTTTTTTGATGATTTTCGCTCTTGGGTCAAAGTTTTTGTAAACTCTGTGACCAAAGCCCATAAGACGGAAAGGATCTTCTTTATCTTTTGCTTTTGCAAGATATTTATCAGCATCACCACCGTTTTTCTGTATTTCCTCAAGCATTTCAAGTACCGCCTGGTTAGCACCACCATGAAGTGGTCCCCATAGTGCAGATACTCCTGCAGAGATCGACGCAAAAAGACCTGCATGCGATGAGCCTACCATTCTTACTGTAGATGTAGAACAGTTTTGTTCGTGATCTGCATGTAATATAAATAGTTTATCAAGCGCATTGATTATAGATGGATCTATTTTGTAAGGTCCTGTAGGAAGTTCAAACATTAAACGCAGGAAGTTCTCTACATATCCTTTTGTATTATCATAATAATTTAAAGGATACCCCATGTTCTTTCTGTATGTCCATGTAGCAATAACCAGGAATTTACCCATAGTTTTACAAACAGCATCATACATTTCTTTTTCGTTAGATACATCTACCGATTTAGGGTTAAATGCTGTAAGCGCACTTGTAAGTGACGCCAGAACACCCATTGGGTGAGCATTCTTAGGAAACCCGTCAATGATGTTTTTCATTTCTTCATTAACAAGGGTATATTTCCTTATGTCTGTTTCAAATTTTTCAAGATCCGCAGCTGTTGGCAACTCTCCAAAGATAAGTAGGTAAGAAACTTCAAGGAAATTAGATTTATCTGCAAGCTCTTCAATAGAATAACCCCTGTAACGTAGGATACCCTTTTCTCCGTCTAAAAAAGTAATTTCACTTTTGCATGATCCAGAGTTTTTATAGCCTGGGTCGATCGTAATAGCTCCAGTTTCTCCGCGTAATTTATCAATATCGATGGCAACCTCATTTTCGGTCCCTACTATAATAGGAAACTCATACTTTTTGCCATCAATTTCTAATATTGCAGTATTTGACATGATTGTAGTATGATTATGGTTTTTGAAAATATATTCCTGCGAATTTAATAAATTACAATTTATCTGAGAAGAAAATTAGTTATTAAAATCGTTAATTCTGCATATAAAAATCAAAAGTCAACACTTTGCAGCATTGACTTTTGATAAAAATGTAAAATAACAGAGTAAACCTATTCTTTAATCAACTTTTCAACCTTACTCCCTTTATCTGTAGTTATTTTCAAAAAGTAAATTCCGGCAGCTCTATTTGTAATGTCAAAAGTGGTATTACTATTGTTTTCAAGAGTCGTTTGCAATAATCTCCCCTGTACATCAAACAATTGCAATGACTGTAATAAACCTTCGGCACTTATATTAATCATTCCATTAGAAGGATTAGGATAAACAGTAACCATATTATTTTTAGAGAATGTTTCATTGTTCAATATCGTTTCAAATACTGTAATGGCATTATTAGTTAGTAGTGCAAAATTGTAATCGAACACAATACTTGCAAAGTTCAGCACTTCATCACCTTCTTCCAGTGTCTGCAGTGTTTTTATTTTAAATACAACATTACCCTGCTCTCCTGCTCCTAAGTTTATATTATCAAATCTATACTCAACCAGATTACCATTTATAGTAACAGCAACTCCATGAGAATTATCAAGCAATTGTAATGAGCTAACATCAAACATTGTTGCATCTATAGTTTGAGTAATCACTACAAAGGTTGCAGCAGCGTTTCCTGTATTTTCAAAATTCACCACATAGTGTAAATAGTCGCCTATTGCTTCCGGATCTTCGGTTGCTCCTTCAAGGCATATAATATTATTAGGATCAAATGAACCGTTAATCGGCTGGTCGAAATCATATGAATTATCCTCTAGGGTTTCATCATTTTCTGTTGGAGTAATTGCTGCAGTAAATGTCAATTCATCGCCAATATTAACTGCAGGAGTATCTGTAGGACCATTCAAATCAAAATCAGCAGTAATTACACGGTTTTCAAACGGAAGTAAATCGGTGTAATCCCAGGTTAATACTTCGCCTGCAATATTAGTTTCCTGAGGTACAGAAGACACATAATCTAAAACCGCATCATCAAAATTCATAGTAACAGTTCCTGACAACTTTTGATTGCCTTTATTTCTGATTATTACTTTATAGCCTACTCCAAAACCTGGCTGGGCAACTGTAGCTGGTAGCATAACAACTTCTACATCCGGATGAACTCCATTACCCACAGTACAAAAATCTTGTGTGAATGAAGAATTGTCTAATGCTGTAAAGCTTACACTACCCTGAGCAGGTGTTGGTGAAAAATATGAGTTTTCGAACTCCGCTGTAATGGTATAATTACCAATCCCGACATAAAAAAAGTACTTACCATCATTATCCACAATTTTTGTCCTTTCGGTAATACCATCAGATATTTTTACTTTTGCATATTTAGAGAAAATATCATTGCTATCGCAGCCATTTGCATTAATATCAAACCTCAAAACACCACTAATACTATTATATACCTGATCCGGTACAAACACACAATCTGTGCTCATATAAGGAGGTTCTACTTCATGATTTTCAAAATATTCAAACATAACATCATCCTCGCCTTCATCTACACAAATAAACTGTAGATTAGGATTGTTTTCAAGTCGGCACTCTAAAGCATAAAGTACATTTACTCCATTGTGGATATTAATATTAGTTAATAACGGATTATCTGCTGCATGAAAGTAAATCACATTCGGCGAATGACTTAAATCCAGCTCCGTTATTAAAGTATTATTACACTCTATAAAGGTGAGTGCACTTAAGTCTGCCGTGTTCAATACACTTATAGGGTTCCCTGAACAATATAATTTATCAAGAGCGGTAAACCCTGTAAGATCTAATATGTTGCATCCTACATTATTACAATTAAGAGATTCCAGCCCTGTAAAGGCCGATACATCCAAGCTTGGTAATGGATTATTAGAATAATCTAACCATTTTAGATCTTGGGTACCAATATTTAAAGTTGCTATTGCATTATTATTACATGTCAATGCGCCAATTTGGGACAACATAGAAACATCTAAAGATGTTAATTGATTATTACCACAGTCAAGAGTACCAAGATTCCCATAATTTGATACATCCAAAGATGTTAAAAGATTAAAACTACACCTAATGCTCAATAAATTAGTTAAACCAGTAGCATTAAAACTTGTTATTTTATTAAACTCAAAGTTTAAAAACTCTAAATGACTAAGTCCCGAAACATTTAGCATCTGCATTTCATTAGCACGACAATTCAGGTTTTTAAGATTTGTCAATGCTGTAACGTCCAAAGAAGCTATGGAATGCCCACCACAATCAAAATTTGTTAAATTTAAAAAGTATTCAATTCCATCTAATGATTGAATAGGTAATGAAGTTCCGTTTTGGTACAAAGTCAATTCTCCTACAAGTAAAGCTTCGCTTTGATCTATTTCGCCATCAGAATTGCCATCAATAGCCATGTAATTGCCATTAACGTCTTTGGCAATCCAACTATCTGCACTTGTATCAAGTAGTCTGGCTTTAAAACTTGCATCAGGAATATTTATTACCTGTGCGCTCACTACTCCTCCGAGAAGTAATAATCCATAAAGTAATGTTCTTTTCATGGTAAGGTTCAATTAGTTATAGTTTAGTTTAAGTTTCTACAATCATTTATAGTATAAAACTATTGCTTATTAAAATAACAAACAGAGCCTATTTAGAATTCGACAGAGCTCATTTAGAATTTGAACCAATAAAAAAGCCAATGCAGTGCATTGGCTTTTTTAAACTATCAGAAAACTTATTCTTTAATCAGTTTTTCTACTTTAATCCCTTTATCAGTAGTTATTTTCATGAAGTAAATACCGGCTGCTCTCTCTGTAATATCAAAATCTGCTTTAGTATCATTTTCAAGTGCTACCTGAAGTAATCTGCCCTGCATATCGTATAAGTGTATCGATTTTAAAGTAGTATCTGCAACTATGTTTAGTTTGTCTTTAACAGGATTAGGATAAATTTTTATCGAACTGTCTATCGTAAATTCACCTGTACCTAACACTCCAAATATTGTACTTGCTTCATTGGTTTCTATAGGGAAATTATAGTCAAAATAAATATTTGCACTATTGGTAACCTTCTCATTAGCAACTATTCCAGCACGTGGTCTTAACTTATATAATATATGCCCATGGTGCCCCATTGCCAAATTGATGTCCTCAAACCTAAATTCAATAGTATTACCCTGTATTCTTGCAGTAACATCATTCGAAGTATTTATAATTTGTAGCGTATTAATATCATAGTCGTCAGGGTTTATAATTTGCTTAACTACTATAAATGTTGCCGGAGATGGGCCCACATTTTCGAAATTAACCACATAATGTAAATAATTACCTGCAGTCCCCAAAGGCATATTATCCCCTTCCATGCATACTATATCATTTGGATCCATAGAACCTTCAACAACCTGGTTGAATGCAAAATAATTATCCGTCATAACTTCATCATCAGGATATATCCTAACAACAAATGGCAATATATCATCTATATTAACCGCTGGTGTATCCGTAGGTGCATTTACATTCATCGTCACAAGGATTTCCCTGCTTTCAAAAGGCTGTAAATTGGTATAATTCCATGTATATGTATTAGGCTGTATAATATTTGCTTCAGGATCCATACTTACAAGCTCTAGCCTTGTGCTATCCCAATCACAGGCAACACTCCCAGAGATCACCTGATTACCTTTGTTTTTATAAACTATTTTATAAACTGCATCAAACCCCGGCCTTGCATTTGTCGTAGGTGCTATTGCTACTTCAACATCATTACGCACTCCATTAGGCATCACACAAAAATTTTGCACAGCTACACTGCCATCCAATAAAGGGAAAGACTGTATTGCATCCTCGACTATAAAATAATCATTTTCGAAAACAGGTGTTATTGTATATTCATAGTCGGCTATACCTGTGTAAAAAGTATATGCTCCGTCTGTTTTAGTAAAAACAAAATCTTCATAAGCACCATCAGAAATCTTAAGCTTTAAAGACGGCATGACTATATCATCTACATCACAACCATCATTATCCATATCCAAAGTTACCGTTCCTTCTATCCTGTTATAAATCCCTCCCGGCCCATAAGAACAATACGAATTTACCTGTACTGTTTCCGGCATATCAACCATTAATTCTGCTATCTGAGACTCATCAGCACATATATATTCAAGCACTGGGTTTTCTCCCCAATTTGCCGGATCAAAAGTTTCATTTTTTCCATTCTTTAAAAACAATGTCACCAATTGATTAGAAAAACAGCTCAAACTTTCCAAATTGATGTTAGCATTTAAATCCAGCGTTGTTAATGCGTTATTAGAACAATTTAAATTTTTCAGCTTAATCAGCATTGAAACATCTAAAACACTTACGTTGTTTGCATTACAATTTAAATCTTCCAAATCATCTAACCCATTAAAATCTAAAGATGTAAGAGCATTCCAATAACAATTTAAATTTTTAAGCTTACTAAACCCTTCAAGATCCAGCACAGCAATATGGTTACTGTTACAGTCTAACAATTCAACATTCGTAAGTCCCCCAATAAAAAGGAATTCAAGATCATTACTTGCACATCGCAACTCAACCAAGTCTACTAATCCCGTAACATCCAGATTAACTAAACTATTCTGGTCACAGTTCAGCTTTTTAAGACTGCTATCTAGCCCAAAGTTTATAGAATTTATCTGATTATAAGCACAATATAATTCTTCTAAATTTACCAGAGCAGAAATATCCAACGTTGTTATTTGGTTTTCAAAACAGTTCAAATAAGTCAGGTTTGTAAAATATTCAATTCCGCTTAACGAGATAATTGATCCCGAAGGAACTCTTAGTTCATATACTTCGCTGACTTCCGCCTGAGTTATTATATTATCGTCATTTGCATCAATCTTTATCGAAACACCTGTACTGTTTTTAGCAGTTTCGTTGGTTGTATCCGCAGCCAATAATCTTTCAAAGAAATTCCCGTCTGGCACAACAATATCCTGAGCAGTAACTATTGCTGTTGAGAAGAGTAATAAGGATAGTACTATTTTTTTCATAACATTTTGGTTTAGGCTGTTATTTTAATTTTAAATATAATTTTAAGGTTTTTTCTGACCTTAGTTGGAATTTGTATTATACGATTTAAGCAGTTCCTGTAAACGTTCCCTTTTTCGCTGTGATATTGGCAGATTACTATTGTCTGCCATTACTGCATAACCACCATCTTTTTTTATATACGACTTTAAATAAGCAAGATTGATAAGGTGCGATTGGTGTATACGCTCAAATCCCTGCTCTGAAAGTAAATCTTCGTATTCTTTTAATGTTTTTGCAATCAACACAGGTTTATTGTCTTTAATATAAAACTTGGTATAATTATCCTGCGATTCCAAGCGTATAATATCACTTACATCAAACAAATGAATACCATCAGATGTTGAAAGAGCTATTCTTTTAAACTTATCAACCTTCTTTCTAATATTTTCCAGCAACAAGTCAATATGGGCATAGCTATCGTTATTAACCAATACTTTTTTAATTTTTCCGATTACCTTATTTAATTCATCCGGATCAACAGGCTTCAGCAGGTAATCCAAAGCACTAAACCTAAAAGCTTTAAGAGCATATTCTTCATGTGCTGTAATAAAAACAACATGCGATGAAAGACTCCCATTCTTCTGAGCCAACTGTTCTAAAATATCAAAACCGGTACCATCACCTAGTTGTATATCTAAAAAAATAACATCCGGCTTATACAATGCAATAGCATCAATACCAGACTTCACACTATCTGCTTCGCCCAGTATCTCGATATCCGGAGCATACATACTTAGCAGGCCTTTCATTCCGTTTCTTAAATTGTCATCATCATCTATAAGTAATGCTGTAATCATAGTTGGTTGGTTGAGTATTGTATAGGTAAATTTAATATAATTTTTGTCCCTGTCGGTTCACCATTAGCATTGCTCAGTTCCATTATTTCTACATGAGAAGCCTTAGAGGTAACAGCCTGTATAACTTCAAGTCTTTTGCGGGTTATTTCCAGCGCCATAGATTTATGAACAGTAACCGAATTTTCTTTAAGCTGTTTTGATTTTGTAAAACCTATCCCATCATCAGTTACTGTACATATTAGTTTATCATTTACAATAGAAAAATCAATATTGATATTCCCCTTCTTCTTTTTGGGCACCAATCCATGTAAAATGGCATTCTCAACAAATGGCTGCAACAGTAATGGAGGCATAGCCATATCATCTTCAATGTTTGGATCTTTAGTAATCGAAAAATCAAACATTTTATTAAATCGTAATTGTTCCAGTTCCAGGTAATTCTGTAATCCTTCAATTTCTTTATCTATAGGGATCAATGATTCTTTAGAATACTCAAGTGTAAGGCGCATAAGTTTGGAAAACTTCGACAAGTATTTTATTGCCGAATCTTTTCCATTCTGAACGATAAAACTTGAAATTGATCCCAGGCAATTGAATACAAAATGCGGGTTCATTTGTAAATGAAGCGCCTTTTGTTCGTATTCTGCAAGATCCCTTTGTAATGTAAGCGTCTTTTTTAATTGTAGTCGACTATAAATCAAAAAGGCAATTCCAAAAAGGAGTAAGATAAACAACGCTGTAAAAAATATTTGCTGCTGATGTCTTTTAGCCTGTTCATCAAACAAAGCCTGCTTTTTCTCATTCTCTATTTTTCGTAAAGCTTCCTTTCGTTCAAACTCATAGTTCATTTCTTCACGCACTATATTTTTCACACTCTCATCATCACTAATTTTATCCTTAACAATACTATATTTTTTATAATGCTTTAAGGCTTCCGCTGTATTACCTGTCTTTTCATAAATATCACTAAGAACTTTCTCTGATTCTTTTACACGCTCCATCACCCCAATTTCTTCAGCTATCGCAGAAGATTTCTGTAGATATTCAATAGCTTTTGCATTGTTATTTTGTAATGCATATAACTCCCCCAGATATCCTAAAGATGTAGATATACCATACTTATCGCCTAGCTTTTCAAACAGTCCTAATCCTTTTAAATAGTTTTTTTCAGCGAGGGCTATATCTTTTGTTTTTATATAGTAATTTCCATAATCATTATATAGCTCCGCCAACCCTCTTTCATCATTGTCTGCATTAAATATCTTTTCTGCTTCTTTATACGATTCCAGCGCTTTATCATCCTGGTTCATTAAAAGATAAACTGTAGCAATATTAGTAATCGTAGTGACTGCCGTAGGATCTCCATTTTTTTTCTTTAGCCACAGCGCTTTGTTATAGTACTCCAGTGCTTTGTTGTATTCTTTTTGTTCCTTATATACAAGCCCTATATTATTATAAGCGTGGGATATATATTCCTCTTCATTTGTTTCCAGATGAATTTTCAATGCCTTAAAATAATACTCAAGTGCTTTTGCATAGTTATTCTGGGTAGAACATACTACACCAATACTGCCATAAGTCCCCGCAAGCTGAATTTTTATATCCTCAGGTTTCTTTAATTCTCCTTTTTTTAATAACTCTTCATATAAAACCTGTGCATTTGTAAAGCTTTTAAGTGCCTCTGTATATTTATTGAGCATGATATTAGCATTCCCAACATTAAACCACGAATCTGCTTCTTCCAATTTCATCCCTTTCTGCTTAGAAAGCGCAAGTGCTTTTTTAGCATACTGCAACATTACAGCAGGATCCTTTTCTACATATTCACTGGCAATAGCGTTAAGAAGATTTATTTTATTAACATCAGATGTCGTGGTATTAAGTTTATTCAAAAGACTGTCGATCATTTTAGTTTGCGACAAAGCAGATGAATAAACAAAAAGTGTAAAAATGGTTATACAGAAAAATTTAAAAATTTTCATATTCCGGATTTAATAAAACAAATTTATCATTTCAATTCGATTAAAAGTCATCCGTTTAGAATTTGAAGCCTATCATTTAGAATTTGAAGTTAATTATTAAAGTAGCCTCAATTATTTCCATGAAAAAAGGCTGCTCTTTTCAGAACAGCCTCTTCAGAATATAATAACAAATAATTATTGTTTCACCTTAAATGCTTTTTCACCAGGAAAATAAGCCACATCAGCGAGCTCTTCCTCAATTCTTAGCAATTGGTTATATTTTGCCATACGATCGCTTCTTGACGCCGATCCAGTTTTAATTTGTCCGCAGTTTAATGCTACAGCAAGGTCAGCAATGGTATAATCTTCAGTTTCACCAGAACGGTGAGACATAACCGATGTATATCCTGCATTATGAGCCATATTTACAGCCGAAATAGTTTCTGTAAGTGTACCAATCTGGTTTACTTTTACAAGAATAGAGTTTGCTGTTTTAGTAGCGATACCTTTTGCTAAACGTTCAACATTTGTAACAAATAAATCATCCCCAACTAATTGAACTTTATCCCCTATTTTATCAGTAAGGTATTTCCATCCATCCCAGTCATTCTCCTGCATACCATCTTCGATAGATACGATAGGATATTTAGTAGCAAGTTCTGCAAGATAGTCTGCCTGCTCCTGAGACGTTCTTATCTTACCGTTTTCACCTTCAAATTTAGTATAGTCATATTTACCGTTTACATAAAATTCCGAAGCAGCACAATCTAAAGCGATCTTTACTTCATCACCAAATTTGTAACCTGCATTTTCTACAGCTTGCTTAATGGTATCAAGAGCATCTTCTGTACCTCCTGGTAAATTAGGGGCAAAACCACCTTCATCACCTACAGCAGTACTCAAACCTCTGTCATGTAGTACTTTTTTAAGATTATGGAAAATCTCTGTACCCATCTGCATAGCATGCGTAAAATTATTAGCTTTTACCGGCATGATCATAAACTCCTGGAAAGCGATAGGCGCATCAGAATGTGATCCACCATTAATGATATTCATCATCGGTAACGGAAGTGTATTAGCAGAAACACCTCCTATATAACGGTATAATGGCATGCCAAGTTCGTTAGCAGCAGCTTTAGCAACAGCAAGCGAAACCCCAAGTATAGCATTAGCACCTAAGCTCGATTTATTTTCAGTACCATCAAGCTCAATCATAGCTTTATCAATAGCATTCTGCTCAAAAACAGACATACCAACGATTTCACTTGCAATGGTAGTATTTACATTTTCAACAGCTTTTAAAACACCTTTGCCCATGTAAGCTTTACCTCCATCACGCAATTCAACAGCTTCATGTTCTCCAGTAGATGCCCCAGATGGCACTGCTGCTCTTCCAAGGATTCCATTCTCTGTGATTACATCAACTTCTACTGTTGGATTTCCACGTGAATCCAGTATTTGCCTGGCATGAACTTTAATAATAATACTCATTATATTGTTTTTTGTTGTTATACTTAATTTGTGAAGCCTAACAAATTTAAACATTTTGAAAAACCAATTACTGCAAATTCAAAAAACTTATAAACGCAATCGATTTAGCTCTAAATATTTAAATTCATTATGCAGAATACTATCTATTTAATCTCTTCAAGCATCAAACTACGAAGAAGTATATTATATAAAATTGGGCTAATAAATTATTAGCCCAATTTTATAAGTAAAAGAAGTAAGTAAATCTCATTCAGGATTAATTACGTTCTTTATTTTGTTTTTTCAATGTTCGCAATAAACTTATCAAAAAGGTAGCTTGCATCATGCGGACCCGGGCTAGCTTCCGGGTGGTATTGTACCGAAAAGCAGTTTTTGCTTTTCATTCGCATACCTGCAACAGTACCGTCGTTTATATGCTCATGTGTAATTTCAAAGTCAGGGTGTTTCTCCAGTTCTTCTCTCACTACAGCAAAACCGTGGTTCTGAGACGTTATTTCGCCCTTACCTGTTAATAGATTTTTTACAGGATGATTAATCCCTCTATGTCCATTAAACATTTTGTAAGTAGAAATACCGTTAGCAAGAGCTAGTACCTGATGTCCAAGACAAATACCAAATACAGGATCGTTGTTATCCAGAATCCTTCTAGCTGTTTCCTGTGCAACTAAAAGCGGATCCGGATCACCAGGGCCGTTAGAAAGGAAATACCCATCAGGGTTAAAACTCTTCATATCTTCGTAAGTAGCATTATAAGGAAACACTTTTATGTAACAATCCCTTTTCGCAAGGTTTCTCAAAATATTCTTTTTGATACCAAGATCAAGTGCAGATATTTTATATTTCGCTGTAGGCTCACCTACAAAATAAGGCTCCGTTGTAGATACTTTAGATGCCAATTCCAGTCCTTCCATATCAGGAACTGCTGCCAGTTGTTTTTTAAGTTCCTCTACAGAAGTTCCATCAGTACAAATAACTGCATTCATTGCACCATTATCTCTAATATAACTTACCAATGCTCTGGTATCTACATCAGATATAGTTACAAAATTTTGTTTTTCAAAATACTCTTTAAGTCCCTCCGTAGAGTTTACTCTTGAGTGATTAAAGCTAAAGTTCTTGCATACAAGACCCGATATCATAATTTTATCAGCTTCAACTTCTTCTTCATTAGTACCATAATTACCAATGTGTGCATTAGATGCCACCATAATTTGCCCAAAGTAAGATGGGTCAGTAAAAATTTCCTGGTAACCGGTCATTCCGGTATTAAAGCATACTTCGCCAAAAACAGTGCCCTCGATACCAATGGATTTACCATAAAAAATAGTACCGTCTGCTAAAAGGAGTATTGCCTGATTTCGATTTGAATATTTCATTTACGTAGTTTGTTGTTTTCTTCTCGCGTGCAAATTTACTTCAAAAATTTGTCTTTCTAAAGCATTCAATATAATTGGTTTATCATAAAATGATAAAGTAGGTCAAAAAAAAAGGATAAACACTAAAGTTTATCCTTTTTAATATTATTGAAGAATCAATTGTTTCATGATTATTCAGTAGCTTCTTTGTTCTCATCTGTATCAACAGCAGGAGCTTCAGTAGCTGCAGGAGCTTCTGCTACAGGTGCAGCATCAGCTTTTTTAGCAGTACGGCTTCTACGAGTAGTTTTCTTAGCTTCTTTCTTAGTAGCGTTGTACAGTTCGTTAAAGTCAACAAGCTCGATCATAGCCATATCAGCGTTGTCACCAAGACGGTTACCAAGCTTAATAATACGAGTATAACCACCTGGACGATCTCCTACTTTAGCAGCTACTTCCCTGAAAAGTTCAGTAACAGCATATTTACTACGAAGGTAAGCAAATACGATACGTCTGTTGTGAGTTGTGTCTTCTTTAGATTTTGTAACTAGAGGCTCAACAAATTGTTTAAGCGCTTTAGCTTTGGCAACAGTCGTATTAATACGCTTGTGCTCTATAAGTGAGCAGGCCATATTAGCTAGCATTGACCTTCTGTGTCCTTGCTGCCTGCTTAAATGATTAAATTTTTTTCCGTGTCTCATTGCTGTTGTAATTTAAACCTGTCAGGGTTCAGATTATTCTTTATCTAATTTATATTTCGTTAAGTCCATTCCGAAGTGTAAATTTTTAGAAGCAACAAGTTCGTCAAGCTCAGTCAACGATTTCTTACCAAAATTACGGAACTTCATTAAGTCATTTTTATTGAACGATACTAAGTCTCCTAATGTATCAACTTCAGCCGCTTTTAAACAATTTAATGCTCTTACAGAAAGATCCATATCAACAAGCTTAGTTTTAAGCAATTGTCTCATATGTAATGACTCTTCGTCATATGATTCTGTTTGTGCGATTTCATCGGCCTCAAGTGTTATTCTTTCATCAGAGAACAGCATAAAGTGGTGAATCAGTGTTTTTGCTGCCTCAGTAAGCGCTTCTTTAGGATGAATAGAACCATCAGTTATGATTTCAAAAACCAATTTCTCATAGTCGGTTTTTTGTTCAACACGAAAGTTTTCTATTGCATATTTTACATTCTTTACCGGAGTAAAGATAGAATCTGTAAAAATAGTTCCTATAGCAGCGTTTTGCTTTTTGTTTTCTTCAGCCGGTACATAACCTCTACCTTTCTCAATGGTAAGTTCAAGGTTAATGTTTATTTTGCTGTCCATGTTAAAGATAACGAAATCAGGATTTAACACCTGAAAGCCTGAAATAAACTTTTGGAAATCACCAGCCGTAAGCTGATCTTTTCCTGTAAAAGCTACAGAAACAGATTCGTTGTCAATGTCTTCAATCTGACGTTTGAAACGAACTTGTTTTAAGTTCAGGATTATCTCTGTAACATCTTCAACTACCCCGGGTATTGTAGAAAATTCATGGTCAACTCCTTCAATTCTAACTGAAGTTATTGCATAACCTTCCAATGAAGAAAGCAAAACTCTTCTAAGTGCGTTACCAACAGTCAGTCCATATCCCGGTTCCAAAGGTCTAAATTCAAATTTACCTTGGAAATCGGTAGAATCGATCATGATAACTTTATCGGGCTTTTGAAAATTAAATATTGCCATATTTTCGACTAATGTCAATTATTATTTGTTATACAACTCAACGATTAGTTGTTCTTTAATGTTTTCCGGGATTTGAAGCCTGGCAGGTACAGAAACGAAAGTACCTTCTTTAGTATCGTTGTTCCAAGTCATCCACTCATATACATGAGAAGAATTAGATAAAGAGCGCTCAATTGCCTCTAGAGATTTAGATTTCTCACGAACAGCTACTTTATCACCAGGTTTAAGGTGGTAAGATGGAATGTTTACCACTTCACCGTTAACGGTAATATGTCTGTGAGATACGATTTGTCTTGCAGCTCTTCTTGAAGGTGCAATACCCATTCTGTATACCACGTTGTCTAGTCTAGCTTCGCAAAGTTGTAAAAGGATTTCACCAGTTACACCTTTAGATGCAGCAGCTTTTTCGAACAGGTTCCTGAATTGTTTTTCAAGAATTCCGTAAGAATATTTAGCTTTCTGCTTTTCCATAAGCTGAACAGCATATTCAGATTTTTTACCTCTTTTTTTCGCCTGTCCGTGTTGTCCAGGTGGGTAACTTCTTCTTTCGAAAGCTTTATCGTCTCCGAATATCGCCTCGCCGAATTTACGGGCGATTTTAGTTTTTGGACCAGTATATCTTGCCATTTCTAAAAATTAATAAACAGGGGATTATGAATTCAGGTCATATCCTCCGATAATCCTTGCTCCTGTTTGGGTTATACTATAAAATAAAAAAATTAAACTCTTCTTCTTTTTGGAGGGCGACAACCGTTGTGCGGTAGCGGAGTTACATCGATAATTTCGGTAACTTCAATTCCTCCATTGTGAAGGGACCTGATAGCAGATTCTCTACCGTTTCCAGGACCTTTAACGTAAACTTTTACTTTCTTAAGACCAGCTTCTATTGCAACTTTACTACAATCTTCTGCTGCCATCTGAGCTGCATACGGAGTGTTCTTTTTAGAACCTCTGAAGCCCATTTTTCCTGCAGATGACCAAGAAATAACTTCACCTTTCTTATTTGTCAAAGAAATAATGATGTTATTAAAAGTTGCGCTAATATGAGCCTCGCCTGTAGATTCTACAATAACTTTACGTTTTTTTGCATTCGCTTTAGCCATACTACTTATTATTTAGTTGCTTTTTTCTTGTTAGCAACAGTTTTTCTCTTACCTTTTCTAGTCCTCGAGTTATTCTTAGTGCGTTGTCCTCTTAATGGAAGACCTGCTCTATGACGAATTCCTCTGTAGCAACCGATATCCATTAAACGTTTGATGTTTAATTGGATTTCAGAGCGAAGTTCACCTTCTATCTTGAAGTAAGATACAGCCTCACGAATAGCGCTAATCTCATCATCATTCCACTCTTGTACTTTTTTATCTTCGCTAACCTGAGCTTTCTCTAAAATTTCTTTAGATCTGCTTCTTCCGATACCGAAGATATAAGTTAAAGCAATGATTCCTCTTTTGTTTTTAGGTATGTCTACCCCTGCAATTCTTGCCATAATTATCCTTGTCTTTGTTTAAATCTAGGATTCTTTTTGTTAATAACATATAATCTGCCTTTTCTACGTACAATTTTGCACTCGGCACTTCTTTTCTTAACTGACGCTCTTACTTTCATTATTAATAGCTTTAGTATCTATAAGTAATTCTTGCTTTGGACAAATCGTAAGGACTCATTTCCAGTTTCACTTTATCACCAGGTAATAACTTGATATAATGCATACGCATCTTTCCTGAAATGTGAGCAATTACTATATGCCCGTTTTCTAATTCAACACGGAACATCGCATTTGATAATGCTTCAATGATTGATCCGTCTTGTTCTATTGCTGATTGTTTTGCCATAAAAATTTTTAAGCTACTGCTTTTCTATTCTTACCACTTTTCATCAATCCGTCATAATGCCTATTCAACAGATAAGAATTTATTTGTTGAATGGTATCGATCGCAACCCCGACCATAATTAACAGAGATGTACCACCATAAAACAACGCCCACTGTGACTGAACTCCAAAACTTACCACTACTGCCGGGAACACGGCAATTAACGCTAAGAATAATGAACCAGGGAAAGTAATCAATGACATGATCCTGTCAAGATAGTCTCCGGTTTCAACACCTGGCCTTACACCTGGTATAAAACCTCCACTCCTTTTAAGGTCGTCAGCCATTTTATTCGTAGGCACCGTAATCGCGGTGTAAAAGTACGTAAAAATTATAATTAATAAAGCAAAAACTACATTGTATGCTAAACCGAACACATTCTGGAATTGAGAAGTGACTGTTTGAGCTGTATCAGACTTTGAAAGTCCTGCTAATGCGGCAGGTATAAACATGATAGCCTGGGCAAAAATTATCGGCATAACCCCAGAAGCATTAAGCTTTAAAGGTATCCATTGCCTGTTTCCTCCCATCATGTCCTGTTCAAAATCGCCGGATGCAGTACGCCTTGCATATTGTACCGGTATTTTTCTTACTGCCATGATCAATAAGATACATGCAATAATAATAGCTAACCATATTACAATTTCAAGAAGCAGCTTTAAAGGTCCTCCATTGTTTTCTGTTACTACAGATGTAAACTCCTGGATGAAAGCCTGAGGCATCCTTGCGATAATACCTACTAATATTAATAGGGATATACCGTTTCCAATACCTTTATCTGTAATTTTTTCACCAAGCCACATCGCGAAGATGGTACCGGTAGTTAATATTACTACAGAAGAGAATAGGAATGGGAAAGAATCAGAACTTAGCAAAAAGGCTTCTTGCGGCAATGTCCTGTAAAGGTTGTAAATATAACCTGGACCTTGTACCAACGTAATAGCTATGGTTAGCCAACGGGTGATCTGGTTAATTTTCTTCCTGCCGCTTTCTCCTTCTTTTTGTAGTTTTTGCAGGTAAGGTACCGCGATACCCATTAACTGTACTACGATCGAAGCAGAAATGTAAGGCATAATACCTAATGCAAATACAGATGCTTGCGAGAACGCACCACCTGTAAATACATCGATAAGCCAGCCAATACCTTCTTGGGTTTGATCTGATAATTTGTTCAATTGGGTAGCATCAATACCCGGCAGGGTTACATGTGCACCGAATCGGTACACAAGCAACAAACCTAAAGTTACTAAAATTCTATTTTTTAGTTCTTCTATTTTCCAGACATTGGCAATCGCTTCGAAAAATTTCTTCATATGGGTGTAAAGATTATAAAGTTACCGCTTCTCCACCAGCAGCCTCGATAGCCGCTTTTGCAGTTGCAGTAAATTTGTGAGCAGTTACTTTTAGTTTTGCCTTAAGCTCTCCTCTTCCTAATATCTTTACCATTTCATTTTTTGTAGCTAGACGGTTTTCAACAAATACTGTAAAATCTACAGTATCAGTTACAATTCCGTTATCTACAAGAGCCTGAAGCGTGTCAAGGTTAACACCTTCGTATTCCTTGCGGTTGATGTTTTTAAAACCAAACTTAGGTACACGTCTTTGCAATGGCATCTGACCACCTTCAAAACCAATTTTCTTAGAATAACCAGAACGAGATTTAGCTCCTTTGTGGCCACGTGCAGCAGTACCGCCTTTGCCAGAACCTTCTCCTCTACCTAGTCTTTTGTTTTTGTTGTGAACTGAACCTTCAGCCGGTTGTAAGTTACTTAAATCCATGAGTGTATTTTGTTATTTAGTTTCTTCTACAGAAACTAAGTGTTTAACTTTGTTTACCATTCCAAGGATAGCAGGAGTTGCATCGTGTTCAACAACTTGTCCTAGTTTTCGAAGACCTAAAGACTCAAGTGTTCTCTTTTGTGTTTGAGGACAGTTGATTTTGCTCTTTACTTGTTTTACTTTAATTTTTGCCATGATTTCCTTGTGAATTAACCTTTGAATACTTTTTCTAGAGAAACACCTCTTTGTTTTGCAACAGTAACAGCGCTCCTCATTTGAAGTAAAGCATCAAAAGTAGCTTTAACAACATTGTGAGGGTTTGATGAACCCTGAGATTTAGATAATACATCGTGTATACCTACAGACTCAAGAACCGAACGAACAGCACCACCGGCAATAACTCCGGTACCGTGAGAGGCTGGCATTAGTAATACTCTCGCACCACCAAATTTACCTTTTTGTTCGTGAGGTACAGACTGGCCAGAAAGTGGTATTCTTACCAAGTTCTTCTTAGCATCTTCTACTGCCTTAGCGATAGCTTCAGATACATCTTTAGATTTACCAAGACCATGACCTACTACTCCATTCTCGTCGCCTACAACTACAATTGCAGAAAAGCCGAAAGCTCTACCACCTTTTGTAACTTTAGTAACACGATTTACACTTACCAAACGATCTTTAAGTTCAAGACCGCTTGGTTTTACAAGTTCTACGTTTTTATAATTATGATACATAATTTCTTAGAATTTAAGTCCGGCTTCTCTTGCGCCTTCAGCTAATGATTTAACACGTCCGTGGTAAAGATATCCACCTCTATCAAAAGAGATAGTGTCAATACCGGCTTTCAAAGCTTTCTCTGCGATAAGTTTTCCAACAGCCGCAGCAGTTTCTATGTTAGTTCCTTTTGTAACGCCGTTGTCTCTTGAAGAGGCAGCTGCCAAAGTTACACCGTTTACATCATCTATGATTTGTGCATAGATCTCTTTATTGCTCCTGAAAACAGAAAGTCTTGGCTGAGCAGCAGTTCCGCTTACAATCTTTCTGATTCTGAACTTAATTCTTTGTCTTCTTTCAGATTTGTTTAATGACATAGTCTTAATTTTTAAGCTGATTTACCTGCTTTTCTTCTCAATACTTCACCTACAAATTTAACTCCTTTTCCTTTGTACGGTTCAGGCTTACGGAAAGATCTAATCTTTGCAGCAACCTGGCCTAAAAGTTGTTTATCGTGAGAAGCTAATTTAATAATAGGGTTTTTACCTTTTTCTGATACAGTTTCAACAGTAACTTCAGACACAACTTCTAAAACGATGTTGTGAGAGAAACCAAGAGCAATATCTAATTTTTGTCCTTGGTTAGAAGCTCTGTAACCTACTCCTACCAATTCTAATTCTTTAGTAAAACCTTCAGTCACACCAACAACCATGTTGTTGATAAGTGCCCTGTATAAACCGTGTTTAGATCTTTCATCTTTATGATCTGAAGATCTTTCCACTAAAACCTGGCCTTCTTCAACTTTTACAGTAACATCTGTAAAGTCTTGAGTAAGTTGACCTTTTTTACCTTTAACCGTAACAACATTACCGTTAACTTCTACAGTTACACCGGCTGGTATTGCGATTGGATTTTTACCTATTCTTGACATCGTATAAGTCTTTTTATTAGTTAGTATACGTAACAGATTACTTCACCACCAACGTTAAGTTGTTTTGCTTGTTTTCCTGTCATCAAACCTTGTGATGTAGAAACAATTGCAATACCTAATCCGTTAAGGATTCTTGGCAAGTTAGAAGCGCCTGCATATTTACGTAAACCTGGTTTACTAATTCTCTGGATATCTTTAATTACAGACTCTTTAGTATCTTTATCATACTTAAGGGCTATTTTGATTGTACCCTGTACAGAGTTATCATCAAATTTGTAGCTTAAAATATATCCTTGGTCGAATAAAATCTTAGTGATTTCTTTTTTCATGTTAGATGCAGGAATTTCAACCACTTTGTGGTTAGCTCTCACCGCATTTCTAACTCTTGTTAAAAAATCTGCTATAGGATCTGTATACATATTTATTAATTTGCGGTCACGGTTTTCGGCCTGTTACGGCCGAACCTGAAACCAATTTATAATTCTTTTTTTACCAGCTGGCTTTTCTAACACCTGGGATTAGACCATTATTAGCCATTTCACGGAAAGTTACACGTGAAATACCAAATTGGCGCATATATCCTCTAGGTCTTCCAGTAAGTTTGCAACGATTGTGTAAACGTACAGGAGAAGCATTTCTAGGTAATTTTTGTAGACCTTCATAATCTCCAGCTTCTAATAAAGCTTTCCTTTTATCAGCATACTTTGCTACCACTGCTTGTCTTTTTACCTCACGGGCTTTCATTGATTCTTTAGCCATGTCTTAGTTCTTTTTAAAAGGTAATCCTAATTCTGATAATAATGACTTCGCTTCTTTGTCAGTTTGTGCAGAAGTTACAAATGTAATATCCATACCTGAGATTTTGTTTACTTTATCAATATCAATTTCAGGGAAAATGATTTGTTCTGTAACACCCAGGTTGTAATTACCTCTTCCGTCAAAACCTGTAGCTTTGATTCCGCTAAAATCTCTTACACGTGGAAGTGAAGATGTAACCAACCTATCAAGGAATTCGTACATTCTTTCACCACGTAAAGTTACTTTAGCTCCAATTGGCATACCTTTTCTAAGTTTGAAAGACGCAACGTCTTTCTTAGAAATAGTAGATACTGCTTTTTGGCCGGTAATCTTTGTTAACTCATCTACTGCATAATCGATTAATTTCTTATCCGATACAGCTGCACCAACTCCACGGCTTAAAACGATTTTTTCAAGTTTTGGAACTTGCATTACGTTTTTATAACCGAACTCTTCTTTAAGAGCAGAGACAACTCTACTCTTATATTCTTCTTTTAATCTTGGTATGTAAGCCATCACTATAATACTTGATTAGATTTTTTTGAAAATCTCACGTTCTTATCTCCTTCTTTTCTCACACCTGTTTTAGTAGTTTCCTTAGTTTTAAGGTCTACCAAAGCAAGGTTTGAAATATGAATTGGAGCTTCTTTCTTCACGATACCTCCTTGAGGGTTTTTAGCACTTGGCTTAGTGTGTTTAGACACCATGTTTACACCTTCAACTATCGCTTTGTTTTTCTCGCGAAGAACACGAAGTACTTTACCTTCAGAACCTTTATGGTCTCCAGCATTTACTCTTACTGTGTCTCCTGATTTTATCTTTAGCTTTATCATCTTATAACAATTAAAGCACTTCTGGTGCTAATGATACAATTTTCATGAATTGTTTTTCACGAAGTTCTCTTGCTACCGGACCAAAAACACGAGTTCCTCTCATTTCACCTGCAGCGTTCAAAAGAACACATGCATTGTCATCGAAACGGATATAAGAACCATCGGCTCTTCTCACTTCTTTTTTGGTACGTACAACAACTGCAGTTGAAACAGCTCCTTTTTTTACGTTTCCGTTTGGAGTTGCATCTTTGATAGATACTACAATCTTGTCACCAACAGAGGCATACCTTCTTTTGGTACCTCCTAAAACACGGATAGTTAAAACTTCTTTAGCTCCTGTGTTATCTGCTACTTTTAGTCTTGATTCTTGTTGTACCATAATTATTTAGCTCTTTCAATGATTTCAACTAATCTCCAACATTTTGATTTACTTAAAGGACGCGTTTCGCTAATTCTTACAGTATCTCCAATGTTACAGTCGTTTGTTTCGTCGTGTGCAACATATTTCTTTGTTTTCAACACGAACTTACCGTATAACGGGTGTTTTACTCTTCTTGTTTCAGAAACAACTATGGATTTCTCCATTTTGTTGCTTGTAACAACACCTACTCGCTCTTTTCTTAAATTTCTTTTTTCCATCTTGCAGACTACAATTATTGTAACTCTCTTTTGCTTATCTCAGTGGCTACTCTCGCGATAGACCTTCTTAGGGTTCTGATCTGTAACGGATTCTCTATAGGAGAAATAGCATGAGCTGTTTTTAGGTCGGCATATGTCTTTCTTAATTCACCAAGTTTACCTTGTAACTCAGCTGCAGATAGATCTTTAATTTCTGATTGTTTCATAATAAATTTTGATTATGCTTCGAAATCTCTGGCAACGATAAACTTAGTTTTTACAGGAAGCTTTTGAGCAGCCAGGCGTAATGCCTCTTTAGCTACCGACAAAGGTACTCCTCCTACTTCAAACATAATTCTTCCGGGTTTAACTACTGCAGCCCAAAATTCAACTGCACCTTTACCTTTACCCATACGTACCTCAAGAGGTTTTTTGGTGATTGGTTTATCCGGAAAAATTTTAATCCATAATTGACCTTCCCTTTTCATAAAACGAGTTGCCGCGATACGGGCAGCCTCAATTTGGCGGGAAGTAATAAAAGATGAATCTAAAGATTTTATACCAAACATTCCATTAGAAAGTTCGTGGCCTCTTTGAGACACGCCCTTCATCTTACCTTTTTGTACCTTACGGTATTTTGTTCTTTTAGGCTGTAACATTTTTCTTTAGTTTAAAAAATTACTTTCTTTTGCGTTGGTTTGGTTTGTCACCATTAGGACGACCGTTTGGTCTTCCTTGTGGCCTGTCCTGAGATCCTGAAGATTTGGATTGTTTTTTATCCATACCTACTAACGGAGAAAGATCTCTTTTTCCATAAACCTCACCTTTCATAATCCACACTTTAATACCCATTCTACCATAAGTAGTGTGAGCCTCAGCTAGTGAATAATCAATGTCAGCTCTGAAAGTTGATAGAGGAATTCTTCCTTCTTTGAACATTTCTGAACGTGCCATCTCAGCACCGTTCAAACGACCTGAAATCATAACTTTCACACCTTCTGCGTTCATACGCATAGCGGCAGCGATAGCCATTTTAATTGCTCTTCTGTAAGAAATACGACTTTCAATCTGACGAGCAATGCTAGTACCTACTAGGTAAGCATCTAGTTCTGGTCTTTTAATTTCAAAGATGTTGATTTGAACCTCTTTGTCAGTAATTTTCTTAAGTTCTTCTTTCAACTTGTCTACCTCTTGGCCACCTTTCCCGATAATGATACCTGGTCTAGCAGTAGTGATAGTAACGGTTACAAGCTTCAAAGTTCTCTCGATGATTACTTTTGATACACTAGCTTTTGATAAACGAGCGTGGATGTACTTTCTGATTTTGTGATCTTCGGCAAGTTTGTCACCGTAATCATTTCCACCATACCAGTTTGAATCCCATCCTCTGATGATACCAAGCCTGTTTCCAATCGGATTTGTCTTTTGTCCCATCTTTATTAATTGCTTTGTGTGTTATCTAATTGTCCTAATACGATAGTTACGTGGTTAGAACGTTTTCTAATTCTATGTGCGCGACCTTGTGGAGCTGGACGAAGTCTTTTCAACATCATTCCACCATCTACTCTGATCTCTTTAATAATCAAGCCTGCTTCAGCTACGTTACCTTCTGCATTTTTCTGCTCCCAGTTATTGATTGCAGATAACAAAAGTTTTTCTAACTTTCTTGAAGCTTCTTTAGAGCTGAATCTTAAAATATTCAAAGCTCTTTCCACTTTCTGACCTCTTACTAGATCTGCTACTAAGCGCATTTTTCTAGGTGAAGTAGGGCAGTTATTCAATTTTGCGAAGGCAACTTGCTTATTAGCTTCTTTGATGCCTTCAGCTCTTTCTCTTTTACGAACTCCCATTGCTTCTTATTTTTTACCTTTATTTTTTGCTCCAGCGTGACCTCTAAAAGATCTTGTTGGTGAAAATTCTCCTAATTTGTGACCTACCATGTTTTCTGTTACGTAAACCGGTACAAACTGACGACCGTTGTGAACTGCGATAGTTTGTCCAACAAAATCTGGAGTAATCATCGAAGCTCTAGACCAAGTCTTTACAACTCCTTTGTTACCTTTTTCAATATTTTCTTGAACTTTCTTATCTAATTTATAGTGAACGAAAGGTCCTTTTTTTAATGAACGTGCCATATCTTATTATTTCTTTCTACGTTCTACGATATACTTGTTACTCGGATTTTGCTTAGAACGTGTTCTGTAACCTTTAGCAGGAACTCCGTTTCTTGAACGTGGGTGTCCTCCTGAAGAACGTCCTTCTCCACCACCCATTGGGTGATCAACAGGGTTCATCGCAACTGGTCTTGTTCTAGGTCTTCTACCTAACCATCTAGTTCTACCTGCTTTACCAGATACTACTAATTGATGATCAGAATTAGATACAGCTCCAATTGTAGCAGAGCAAGTAAGCAAGATTAATCTTGTCTCACCTGAAGGCATTTTGATTGTAGCATATTTTCCATCTCTTGCCATTAATTGAGCGAAAGTTCCAGCAGAACGAGCAATAACAGCTCCTTGACCTGGACGCAACTCAATACAAGAGATAACAGTTCCCAAAGGAATTTTACTCAAAGGCAATGTATTACCGATTTCTGGAGATGCTTCTGGACCAGAAACTACTTTCTGACCAACTTGCAATCCGTTTTGAGCGATAATATAAGTTTTCTCTCCATCAGCATAAGCTAACAAAGCGATAAATGCAGTACGATTTGGATCGTATTCAATTGATTTCACAGAAGCTGGAATTCCATCTTTTGTTCTTTTGAAATCAATAACACGATATCTCTGCTTGTGACCACCACCCGTATAACGCATGGTCATCTTTCCTTGACTATTTCTACCTCCTGAGTTTTTTATCGGTGCTAACAAAGAGCGCTCCGGCTTATCAGTTGTAATGGCGTCAAAACCATTAACAACTCTAAAACGCTGACCCGGGGTAATAGGTTTTAATTTTCTAACTGACATGTTGTTCTATTAGATATTATTGTAAAAATCTATTGTTTCTCCTTCTTGTACTTGTACAATCGCTTTTTTATAAGCATTTGTCTTTCCTTTGATTAATCCACTCTTAGTGTATTTAACCGATCTATCAGCCCTGTAATTCATGGTGTTAACTTCAACAACCTTAATCCCGTACGCAGCTTCAACTGCATTTTTGATCTGGATTTTGTTTGCTTTCTTCTCAACAACAAAACCAAAACGGTTAAAAACTTCACCGTCTTTAGTTATTTTTTCAGTAATGATAGGTTTAATTATGATGCTCATACCCTATTATTTGCTTAAATTTTCTTCAATTCCTTCTAACGATCCCTCTAAAAGAACTAAACTTTTCGCGTTTAAAACACCGTAAGTGTTTAATTCTGAAACAGTTACCACACTAGAAGTCTTTAAATTGCGTGACGACAAATATACATTTTTATTTGAATCACCCAACACAAATAGAGATTTTTTATTTTCTAACCCTAAAGCTTTCAAAACATTAATGAATTTTTTAGTGTTTGGAGTTTCAAATTCGAAGTTCTCAACAACTATTAAATTCGATTCTTTCACTTTAAGAGCAAGAGCAGATTTTCTTGCTAAACGCTTAAGGTTTTTGTTTAGTTTAAAAGAGTAGCTTCTTGGTCTTGGACCGAAAACTGTACCCCCACCTTTAAACAAAGGATTCTTAGCACTACCAGCACGAGCTGTACCGGTTCCTTTTTGCTTTTTAATCTTGCGTGTACTTCCCGCTACTTCAGCTCTTTCTTTAGCTTTGTGGGTTCCTTGTCTTTGGTTAGCCAAATATTGCTTAACATCAAGGTATACAGCATGCTTATTAGGCTCAATTGCGAATACTGAATCAGAAAGAGTAATCGTTCTGCCAGTTTCTTTTCCGTTGATATCTAATACTTTTACTTCCATTACTTTTGAATGATTACATAAGAGTTTTTGTGTCCAGGAACACATCCCTTAACAACAAGTAGGTTCTTATCAGCCACTACTTTTAAAACTCTAAGGTTTTGAATTGTTACATTATCTCCGCCCATTCTTCCTGCCATGCGCATTCCTTTGAATACACGTGAAGGATATGATGATGCTCCTACAGAACCTGGCGCTCTCAAACGGTTATGCTGACCGTGGGTAGCTTGTCCAACACCACCAAAACCGTGACGTTTAACAACCCCTTGGAAACCTTTACCTTTTGACACACCCTGTACATCAACAAATTCGCCTTCAGCGAAAAGATCTACCGTGATAACATCACCTAATTTGTGCTCGTTTACAAACTCCTGGAATTCAACGACTTTTTTCTTAGCAACTGTACCAGCTTTCTTAAAGTGACCTACAGCCGCTTTAGTAGCATGTTTTTCTGCTTTGTCATCGAAACCAAGTTGCAACGCTTCGTACCCGTCAACCGCATTGGTTCTGACTTGGGTAACAACGCATGGTCCAGCTTCGATTACTGTACACGGAATGTTTTTCCCGTTTTCATCGAAAATACTGGTCATGCCGATTTTTCTACCAATTAACCCAGACATAAATTATTGTTATTAATTATTAATCCCCTTCAATTTGAAACAACAGAATGCTCCAAACAGGGGTGCAAAAGTAATTATTAAATTTACATTATCAAACAGTTACAACAAATTAATTGCAATTAATTGAAAATATTTAATTCAATATCAAAAAATTACATTTTCCCCTCTTCTCAATCCTGTATTTATAGAAAACAGAAAAAAAAATCTCCAAGGTAAAAATACCTTGGAGATCTTATAAGTTAAGTAAATAACTCAGACTTTTATTTCAACTTCTACACCACTTGGAAGCTCTAATTTCATAAGAGCATCGATAGTTTTAGAAGAAGAGCTGTAAATATCAAGAAGTCTTTTGTAAGAGCTTACCTGAAACTGCTCTCTTGATTTTTTGTTTACGTGTGGAGAACGTAGTACAGTAAATATTTTTTTATGTGTAGGTAACGGAATAGGACCTGTCACTACTGCACCTGTACTTTTTACAGTTTTCACGATCTTCTCAGCAGACTTGTCCACCAAGCTGTGATCGTATGATTTTAATTTTATTCTGATTTTTTGACTCATTTTCTTTAGAATTAAGAGTTGCCTTTAGCTTTTTTAATAACTTCCTCTGATATATTTGAAGGTGTCTCAGCATAGTGAGAAAACTCCATTGTTGATGTAGCTCTACCTGAAGATAATGTTCTTAGGGTAGTAACATAACCAAACATTTCTGACAAAGGAACGTTTGCTTTGATAGTCTTAGCACCTGCTCTGTCACCCATGTCATTAACCTGACCTCTACGACGGTTGATATCACCTACGATATCACCCATGTTTTCTTCAGGTGTAATAACCTCCATTTTCATTATTGGCTCAAGGATAACAGCTCCGGCAGCACGGCCAGATTCTTTGTAACCCATTTTAGCTGCTAATTCAAAAGAAAGCGCATCAGAATCCACAGGGTGGAAAGATCCGTCAAGTAAAGTTACTTTTAAGCTATCAACCTCGTATCCTGCAAGAGGACCTTGTTTCATAGCTGCCTTGAAACCTTTTTCGATAGATGGGATATATTCCTTAGGAACGTTACCACCTTTTACACTGTTTATAAACTGAAGACCTACAACACCTTCGTCTGCCGGCTCAATAATAAACACGATATCAGCAAATTTACCACGTCCACCAGATTGTTTTTTGTAAACTTCTCTGTGTTGCGCAGATCTAGTAAATGCCTCTTTATATTCAACCTGAGGTTCACCTTGGTTAACTTCAACTTTGAATTCTCTTCTCATACGATCTACAAGGATATCAAGGTGAAGCTCACCCATACCCGATATAATCGTTTGACCAGAAGCCTCATCAGTCTTAACAACGAAAGTTGGATCTTCTTCAGCAAGTTTCGCTAAAGCCATACCCATCTTATCAACGTCAGCTTTTGTTTTAGGCTCAATAGCGATACCAATTACCGGCGCAGGGAAATCCATACTTTCTAATACTATCGGGTGTTTTTCATCACACAATGTATCTCCGGTTTTGATATCTTTAAATCCAACTGCTGCACCAATATCACCTGCCTCGATATACTCGATTGGGTTTTGCTTGTTAGCATGCATTTGGTAGATACGAGAGATTCTTTCTTTGTTTCCAGAACGCGTGTTCAATACATAAGAACCAGCATCAAGACGTCCAGAATAAGCCCTAAAGAATGCTAAACGACCAACATAAGGGTCAGTAGCAATTTTAAATGCTAAAGCAGCAAACGGCTCAGTAACACTTGGCTTACGAAGAATTTCTTCATCAGTATCAGGGTTTGTACCCGTAATACCTTCTTTATCCATTGGAGAAGGAAGATATTTACATACTGCATCAAGCATAAACTGTACACCTTTATTTTTAAATGAAGAACCACAGATCATCGGAATGATAGACATATCAATAGTAGCTTTTCTTAAAGCAGCATTGATTTCATCTTCCGTGATTGAGTTTTCATCTTCGAAGAATTTCTCCATTAAAGTCTCATCGTAATCAGCAACTGCCTCTATAAGAGCAGCTCTGTACTCACGAACCTCATCAACCATATCTGCAGGAATAGGCACGATATCAAAAGTAGCACCCATAGTTGCATCATGCCATATAATAGCCTGATTTTTCACTAAGTCCACAACACCTTTAAAATCTTCTTCTTCACCAATTGGTAAAGTTATAGCTACTGCATTAGATTTAAGCATGTCTCTTACTTGCTGACAAACCGCCAAGAAGTTAGATCCTTGTCTATCCATTTTATTAACAAAACCCATACGTGGCACTCGGTAGTTGTCAGCCAGCCTCCAGTTAGTTTCTGATTGTGGCTCAACACCATCAACAGCACTAAAAAGGAAAACAAGACCATCAAGAACCCTAAGTGAACGGTTCACCTCAACTGTAAAGTCAACGTGTCCAGGAGTATCAATAATATTAAAATGGTACGGTAATGATTCAGGCATTGGTTTACCTTGGTCAGTAGGAAAACTCCAGGTACACGTAGTAGCTGCAGAAGTAATTGTAATACCTCTTTCTTGCTCTTGAGCCATCCAGTCCATTGTAGCTGCACCATCGTGCACTTCTCCAATTTTGTGTGACTTACCTGTGTAAAAAAGGATACGCTCTGTTGTTGTTGTTTTACCAGCATCAATGTGAGCAGCAATTCCTATATTTCTTGTATATTTTAAATCTCTAGCCATTTCTAAAATGTTTCTTTCTTTATGAATTAAAATCTAAAGTGAGAGAATGCTTTGTTAGCTTCTGCCATTTTATGAGTATCCATTCTCTTTTTAACAGCAGCACCTTCTTCTTTAGCAGCAGCTAAACATTCAGAAGCTAGTCTTTGAGCCATAGATTTTTCATTTCTTCTTCTAGAATAAAGTATTAACCACTTCATTGCCATAGAAATTTTTCTGTCTGGACGAATCTGCATTGGAATTTGGAATGTAGCTCCACCAACTCTACGGCTACGTACTTCTACGTGAGGCATAACGTTAGTCAAAGCATCTTTCCAGATTTCCAATGAAGATTTTTCTGCGTCTTGTTTCTTGTTTTCTACGATTTCCAATGCATCATAGAATACTTTGAAAGCAGTTGATTTTTTACCATCCCACATTAAGTTGTTCACAAAACGCGTTACTAACTGATCGTTAAATTTTGGATCTGGTAAAAGAGGTCTTTTTTTGGCCTGTCTTTTTCTCATGTCTTTACTTTAAAAGTTTTTTAAAATTACTTTTTGTCTTTTGGGCGTTTAGCACCGTACTTAGATCTCCTTTGTGCTCTTCCGCTAACACCAGCAGTGTCTAGCGCTCCACGCACAATGTGATACCTAACACCTGGTAAATCTTTTACCCTTCCACCTCTAACTAATACTATCGAGTGCTCTTGTAGATTGTGTCCTTCTCCTGGTATGTAAGCATTTACCTCATTACCGTTAGTTAAACGAACCCTTGCAACTTTACGCATTGCAGAGTTCGGTTTCTTAGGTGTTGTAGTATAAACACGTGTACAAACCCCTCTTCTTTGAGGACAAGAATCCAAAGCAGCCGATTTACTCTTCTTAGTTATCTGGGCTCTCCCTGTTCTTACTAATTGTTGAATTGTTGGCATAATTATTATTAAAAATTTCTTATGTATAAAACTCCCGCTTTTTACGGGGTTGCAAATGTAGAAATAATATTTAATAAAACAAATCATAAAACATTAATTTTCAAATGCATCGTCTATCAAAAACAGCGTTTATATTTTTTCTGCATTTTTTGCGTTATTTTTACAGCTAACAAATTTCCGTTGAAAAGATTCCTTCTCATATTCACTATCTTCCTTATCAGTTTTTCTGTAAAAGCACAAAATCTTCACTTAAAAATTGAAGGCAATACCGATTTGGAAACCAAAACCATCGATTCTCTTTCTTATAAAAAGATTCATGAGAATGCAAAATCCATACAAACCGAATCCTCACTACTCTCCTCTGCTTTATTAAAAAACGGATATCTTGAAAACAGAGAACTAACAAACATTAAAACCAATGACAGTACTTTTATATACAAATTCTCCGTTGGCCCAAAAACAAGCACCATACATATATACACAGGCGACATTACTCCTGACGTAAAAAAATTATTAAACATAACCAAAGACACCATAACACTACCACTCTCTAATGTCGAAGCATACATGACATCGGGAGTCGCATTATTGGAACGCAAGGGTTATTCCTTAAGCTCTATGCAGCTCAAAGAATATTCTGCACAAGGCAATTCCCTAAAAGCAACGCTAAAAGTAAAAACCGAAAAAAAACGCACACTCGACGATATTGTACTCGAAGGTTATAAAAAATTCCCGGAAGGCATCCGCAAAAACATTGTAAAACAATACAAAGGAAAAACATTTAATCAAGAAAATTTACAACGCGTATATAACGACTTTAACGCCATACGCTTCGTAAACCAGGTACGCTATCCAGAAATACTTTTTAAACAAGACACTACCAAAGTGTATGTATATCTTGAAAAAGCTAAACCTAATACTTTTGACGGCTTTATCGGCTTCTCTAACAACGACCAAAGCAATATTGCTTTTAATGGTTATCTGGATTTAATGCTCAACAACGTACTAAACACTGGCGAGAAGTTTAACCTCTTTTGGAAAAGCGACGGAAACAAACAAACCACCTTTAATGCTGCATTAGAATTACCATACATTTTTAAAAGCCCTATAGGTTTAAAAGGGAGTCTTCGTATTTTCAAACAAGATAGTACCTTTCAAAACACAATAACAGATCTTAACATTGGCTATTACTTTAGCTATAATTCAAAACTATTCCTCGGACATCAGCAATCCCAATCTGTAGACATCCAAAATTTAAACAGCTCCACTTTAAGCGACTACTCCAATTCGTTTTGGACATCCACCTATGAATACATTAATTATAATGTTGATGATTTTATTTTTCCCGAAAAAACCTCACTTTTCATAAAAGGCGGTGCTGGAAAACGAGATGCCAAAACAGGCAAAACAGATCAATATTTTGCTCAACTTAATTTTTCTCACAACCTATATCTTAATAAACGGAATATTATAAATCTTAAAAACCAGACATTTTACCTAAATAGCAAAACATACATAATTAATGAACTCCATAGATTTGGAGGCATCAACTCCATTCGCGGATTTAATGAAAATAGCCTCCAGGCAAACTTACTCACGGCACTCATGGCAGAGTACCGATATGTGCTATCCCCCAACATGTATGTACACTCGATTACAGATTATGGTTATTTTCAGGATGAAACTTCAAAAATTAACAATAATTTATTAGGAATCGGATTCGGATTTGGGCTATTCACTAAGACTGGCCTTTTTAACATTATTTATGCCAACGGAAGCACAAAAGACCAGCAAATTAAGCTATCCAACTCCATTGTACACATCAGCTTCAGAACCAGTTTTTAACACCTATTCCTACATTAAAACACAAAATATTACAAATTTTCTAAATTTTATCATAAAAAACTTGTTTTATAACATACTTCATCAGAAATTTGGGAGACTAACTCAAATCTATTTCAATGAAAACAAAGCTCCGTGTTTTATTAACGCTGCTCACCGCGTTAATGATGCAAATTTCGTTTGCACAGCAAAGAACAGTATCGGGTACTGTTAAAGATGAAGGTGGTTTTCCTATCCCAGGAGTCAATGTACTCATAAAGGGAACCACTACAGGCACCCAAACTGACTTTGATGGAAAATTCCAAATTCAAGCCGCCCCCACTGATGTATTAGTTTTTAGTTATATTGGTATGCAAACCCAGGAAAAGGTTGCAGCCTCTACAACTATAAGCACTACACTTACGGATCAGGCTACTGAACTTGAAGGCGTAGTGGTAACAGCCGTAGGTATCAAACGGGAGAAAGCCTCCATTGGTGCTGCTTCAACCACTGTAAGATCAGAACAGCTTAACCAATCATCACAAACCAACCTTTCAGACGCATTAAAAGGTAAAGTTGCCGGTGTGGTTATTTCTAATGCTTCTACAGACCCTGGAGCTTCTTCGGGAGTAATCATCAGGGGATTTACAAGTTTAGGTGGAAACAACCAGCCACTTTATGTGGTAGATGGTATTCCTATCAACAACCAGTCTAATTACTCCGACAACCTAAATGGCTCGTATGACTTTGGACGTGCTACAAGCGACATCAACCCTCAGGACATCGAAAGCCTTACTGTATTAAAAGGTGCCTCTGCAACAGCCTTATACGGATCGAGAGCAGCAGCAGGTGTTATATTAATAACAACTAAAAAAGGTAAAGCCGGGAAATTGGCTATTGATTTTGATACTACAACATTCTTCACCAGTATCCTTAGAACTCCAAAGTATCAAGAGCAATTTGGACAAGGATGGGACGGACAGCATTACTTAGGTGAAAATGGTTCATGGGGTCCAAGATTTGACGGTGTAGTAAGACCTTGGGGTAATATAGTAAACAATTCACAAAAAATTAAACCTTATAGCTTCCAGAAAGACCAATTGGAGAACTTCTTCGATACAGGGTTTTCATCTCAAACAAATGCAGCTATTTCAGGAGGTTCAGGAGAATCTACAGCTAGATTATCTTTTGGAAACGTTAATCAGGATGGTATCTATCCAACAGATAGGGATTCATACGAAAGAAATAGTATAAGCTTAAATGCTTCAACTAAAGTAGAAGGTTTTACCATAAACGGTAACATGAACTACATCAATACCCATGGTAGTGCTGTTGCTGCGGGTCAGGGACTTACTGCATTAAACAACTTAATGCAAATACCTACCGATATACCTATTACTGAATTCAAAGATTATAACGATCCTTTTAACAACGTTTCTAACTACTATACACCGTATGGCGTTACCAATCCTTATTACACGCTTAATCAAGATGGTACAGAATACAACAAAGAACGTTTTTATGGCACTCTAGAAGTTACCAAAGAACTTACAAAATGGGCGAGTTTAACTTATAGAATTGGTATTGACCAATTTACAGACCTTACAAAGGTTTGGAGATCTAAAGTTGATGCAGAGCCGGGAAGCCCTAATGATGGTACATCTACAGAGCGCCCTGCCAGCTATGCAGAAGCATCGAATACGATTAAACAGATAAACCACGACTTATTACTTAATCTTGATTTTAGTTTTAACGAAAAATTAAGCATTGCTTCAACTTTTGGTTTCAACTCCAATAAAAGATCAGGATATAACTTTACTGCAAGTGTACCAAGCCAGGATATACCAGGCTTTTACTCCTTCTCAAACAGTGCCGACATACCAACTGTAGCTTCATCTATAAACAGTAGAAGACTATATGGTCTGTATAACACAACCACATTAAACATTAATGATCAGTTATATTTCACTTTAAATACGCGTAACGACTGGTACTCTACCCTACCAGAAGCAAACAGATCGGTATTTTATGGTGGTATCAACACAAGCTGGATTTTTACAAATACATTCCCAACACTTAAAAATGTAATAAACTATGGTAAGTTAAGAGCAGGTTATGGAGAAACAGGGGTTGATACAGATCCATACCAGGTTAACTCAGTATACACATTAACGAATACTGACAACCAAGGATTTGGAAATATTGCATTGCCTATAAATGGAATTACAGGCTATCAGGTAGGAAACAGACTTGCAAATCCTAACTTAAAACCTGAAAGAAGAAAAGAGTTTGAAGTTGGTCTGGAAGCATCATTCTTTAACAATAGAATTACAATAGATGCAACATACTATGATGCAAAAGTAGAAGACCAGATCCTTAGTCTTCCTCTTGCACCAAGTAGTGGATACACATCTCAAACAGCAAATATCGGTACAATATCTAATAAAGGTTTTGAAGCTTTACTTACTGTATGGTGGTTAAAAAATTCAGACCGAGGATTTAACTGGAGTACTTCGGTTAACTTCACAAGAAACCGTTCACTTTTAAAAGAACTTGACCCTAGACTTACACAAGTTGACCTTGGCGGATTGAGCACAATCTCACTTGTTGCAAGAGAAGGACAGCCACTAGCGCTATTACAAGGTAGTGTAGCCGAAAGAGATCCTGAAGGAAACATAGTAGTAGACGTAAATGGTGTACCTGTAGCATCTCCTATAAGAGAAATATATGGTGATACTCAATATGACTATACTATGGGTATCGGGAACATGATAAGCTACAAAGGTGTTTCCCTTGATTTTACATTTGATATTCGTCAGGGTGGCCTTATGTATTCTCGTACTGCTGACATTACAAGGTTTACAGGTAACTCGATTACCACAACCTACAATGACAGGCAACCATTTATAGTGCCTGGATCGGTAATAAAAAACACGGCTCCAGATGGTACTGTGACATACACACCGAACACAAACCCTGTAGATGTAGAACACATGGATGATTATTACAGAGCAGACGCATTAGCAAGAGCTACTGTTATTGACAAGTCGTTTATAAAACTTCGTGAAGTTGTACTTAGCTACAGCTTACCGGAAAAATTCCTTGACAAATCAATAATAAACGGGCTAACATTCTCTGTGATAGGACGTAACCTATTCATTTGGACGCCAAGAAGCAACCAATACATAGATCCTGAAACATCTACATTTGGTACCGAACTTGCAGGACAATTTGGTGAATTTAGTGCCAATCCATCTACCAGAAGTCTTGGATTCAGTATTAAGGCTAACTTTTAAACTAACATCAACATGAAAAAGATATTCAGAATAGTTATGTTTCTATCGTTTGCAGCAATTGTGTCCTGCGACGAAGAACTTAACATCAACGAAAACCCAAACACACCCCAGCAAATCAATGTCGGGCTTGCTCTAACATCAGCAGAAACATCATTGGCTACTGTGGTTGGAGGTGAGTTAACCAATCTTGGTGGTTTTATGGTACAATATCAGACCCAGGCACCAAGCGCAAGTCAGTATGAAAACTTTGACTCCTATAACATGAACGCTCCATATTCAAACAGATTTTGGACAGAACTTTATGCTGGATGTCTTAGTGATCTCGAATATGTAATTACCGAATCCACCTCCAAAAAAGACACTGGAAGTGTATTAATTGCAACCTGCCTTAAATCTTATACGTTTCAGATACTGACGGATTTATTTGGACCCATACCCTATACAGAGGCATTACAAGGACTAGAAAACATCACCCCTGCCCCAACACCTCAGGAAGAAATCTACCCAGATCTTATCGCTAAGATTAACAAAGCTTTAGCTGACTATAATGCAAATCCAACGGATAGTGAAGCTGGCTCTCAGGATGTCATCTATGGAGGCGATATGGATTCATGGGTGCAATTTGCCAACACCTTAAAGCTTAGAATCTATTTAAGGATGGCATATACTTCTCAGGCAAATCCGGCAGCTGTAAATGCCCTGCTTGCTCAAAATAATTTCATCACCAAAGATGCTGCCTATGCTAATTTTTCTAATACATTAAATAAAACGAATCCGTTTTATGGCATACAGCTTTCGAGCTTGGGTAATGGATTCAATGGTGTAAATAACATCGCAAGCGATACATTCCTAAATTTCCTTATTGATAATGGCGATCAAAGGAAAGAACTAATTTACAGGCCAAAGCAAACTTCACAAGCAACCCCGGCTATAACATATGTTTCAATTGTACAAGGTTCTGGCAACGATTTTAACGATACAGCTGTCAGCTATTCAAAACCAAATTTAAATCCTTTATCACCAGTAGCTTTTATGACAGTAGCCGAGAGCAATTTCCTTCAGGCTGAAGCTAAAATCAGGTATGCTGGTGGGGCTGGTGCTAAAGAAAATTATGATGCAGGTGTAATTGCTTCTTTTAGGACTAATGCCCAAAACTTCCCTTCAGACGATGATCTTGACGGTATTTTTGAAGCTACAGATAGTGATTTAAAATGGGAATTCATGCCTTATACTCCTGATGAAGCAGAAGCTTTTGCTGTTGCCCATTTGGCTCCGGGAGGAAATTATGAATATGTAGCAGGAGGATCTGTTGAACAAACTGTAAGACAGGTAATTATTCAAAAATGGGCTGCGTTAGCTTTTGTTAATAATATTGAAGCCTATTTTGAATCTACGAGATCTAAGTTTCCTGAAGTTGTACTAGAAGATACTGAGGATTATTCAATTGGGAACAGGATTCCATCCAGAATTTCAGTTTTAAGCGGAACAACAGTTCCAAGCATCCTATTTTATCCTGAGCAGGAAGTAAATAGAAACCCTAACATCACTCAAAGAACCTCATTAATCGAAAAAGTTTGGTGGGATCAAAAATAAGATAACTTATGAAAAAAATAGTAAAGAATAGTATAGGAATAGGGTTAATGTTATTTGCCCTTATCTCTTGTGATAACGAAGATCCGATAGCTTCAAAAGTTACCTTTTTTCCAATAATCACACAAAACTCTCCTGATGAAACTACCATTTTCGTAGAAGAAGGGGAGGCTTTTGACGAACCGGGTGCTGTTGCAACTGAAAACGACGTTGAAATTGATGTAAAAACAACTTATATTGGAAGATATAGGAATAACACATTCAATGAAACTCTAAACACAGATGTTTCAGATATATATACAGTTCAGTATGCAGCCACAAATGCTGATGGTTTTGATGGTGTTTCAACACGTCAAATAATCGTAGCCGAAACAGGAGATCTTGTGAACAGTATTGCCGGATTATATACTTCAACAGTTTTTAGAAATGGCTCACAGGGCGCTCCTGCATCTGCTTACACTGATATTAAATACATCCTGATATGGAAAAATCCTGATGGAAGCTATGGAATATCGGATAGTTTTGGCGGCTGGTATCTTTTCGCAAGGGCAATTGCTCTATCCGAAACACCAGGTGCTACTATTGTAGCTAATGATATTGCTGCTAATGATTTTAGCTTCCCAGGTACACAAGCTAACAGATATTTTGGAGGTTCTGCTAAAATTACAGGTCTTACAGTAGATCCTGTTACAAAAACATTAGAACTGTCAACTTTCTGGCAAGCCGATCCAGCTACGTCTTATACTTTTGTATCAACGCTTAAACAAGTACAATTTTAATCAACACAGTTATGAAAAACATAAAATTAGATATTATAAAAGGATTACTCTGTGTTTTCATTATTTCTTCAGCTGTTTCCTGTAATGAAAGAGGTTTTGATGATTATGAAGCAGGAGGTACACCGACCCAGGCTTTAAATGGAGAATGGTTTATAGACATCAGTGATGAAGATGGCAATGTATATGCAGAACATACTTTACATAGAACTTTTGATGACAATGCTGGAAAAATGTATATCAGCGATAGAATTGGTCCTGAGGATACTGATTATTCAGGATGGTACCTTGTTAGTAAAGTAAATTATGATTTGACAAATCTTACATTTAATGCAAGTAATGCAGAAAATGATGCAGATGGCTCTATTGTAAATATAACCGAAGGTAAAATACTAAAAAATGCTGCAAAGTCTAAAGACGGCAATGTAGTAGATAGTATTTACTTTAAAGGTGAATTTGATTATGATCCAGGTACAATAATTATTTTTGCTGGACATAAGAGAACTGGTTTCCTTGAAGATGAATATTAAATAAATTTTTATAATTATAACCACCCATTAGGGTGGTTTTTTTTTGCCTATATTTCAAAAAAGATGCTGCCTAAATTTAGGCAGCATTTCTGTAAAAAACTATTACACTATTTAATCTACAATTACTTTTACTGTGTATACTTTGTTAGAGTGTATTTTTAATATATATACTCCTGTAGGAAGGCTTTGGTTGATAAGCGAGAAATTATAATCTTTAATATTTTTTGACGAATAAAACAGATTACCTGTCATGTCAAACATATCAATCTGATCAATTGGATATTTAGATTTGATATAAGTTCTTTCATTCTTTTTAACCGGATTAGGATAAACCTGTACCCCACTTTGTGAAGAAAGATCATCTATCCCTAAACTACCTTCTACTGCAAATGATATCCTGTTAGATACTTCATTATAAGAATCGTTTGTAAACATTACAATAAAGTAATCTCCTGGATCTGTAGGTAGTTTATCTCCTTGTACCGGTGTAGTACCTTCCGGTTTTCCATCAAAATAAGTAAAACTCACTAACTGATCACTATTTGGATCATCTCCTGCATGGTAAATACCTAACCAGTCTTTTATTATACCCGGGGCATCAGTCCATGTAGCAATAATATTTTCATTTAAGTTATAAACGGTTTTATTAATGGCTAGCTGTGTAATTTGTTTCCCTACCTGAAAAAATACTTTATTACCAACGCTTTTATAACCGTCTTGCAATAAATACACTGCATAATAATATCCTTTTTCCAGTCCCTCAAATGTAAAACTACCATCTGCAGTTGTTACGTAGTTCCATTTTGTTGAACCTACAGAACCTGGCACCTGCCCTACTTTATAAATACCTATCCAGTCTTTTTCTAAATGTGGAGTGTTTTCAAAGCTTATTGTAACAGCGTTTTCTTCTTCATATATTTCTTTATCTGAAGCTAGTGTTACAAATGGACCAACATAAAATTCTTTTCTTTCGGCTAGTTCTGTATAACCTCCATTTTCAAGAAATGCAGCATAATACATACCTACATCCGGTAATCCGTCAAAAGTAACATTACCACTTGTTTGTCCATCTACATATTTCCACAATTGAGAAGGACTTGAACTACCAGGCGTTTGATCTATTTTATATAGTGCTATCCAGTCTGTAGCATTACCCGGTCCATCGGTAAACGAAATATGGATCGGTGTGTTTGGAAGATAAGCTATAGTATCGAGCTGAATTAAAGTATTGGCAAAATCACTATTGATAATATTAAATGATTTTACTTCACTCCATTCCGACCAGTTAAGGTTACGATCCCTTTGACGGGTTTTCACAAAGTACTGCCCGTTAGGTATTTCATTTTCTGCTAGAGTAAGTTTAGTAATATCAACACCTGCATTAATATCTGTAGATACATCTACTCGATCACCAGCTTTTCCAAAAAAATTTTCATAATCCCTATATACATCTTTTTCGATAATATCGAAATCTGCTGTTTTACCTATCACAAACTGAGTAGAGTTAAGCAGCTGATTTGATGTAGTTGTGTAAGGAGTACTCTCCAATGTTAATGGTAATTCCACATCACTACCATCAAAATTATTTGTTATTGATGGTTTTGCAGGACTTTCCAATCCTTTATAATGGTGAAACTCATCCATTAATTCATTATTTTTCCATTCAAAAGCACTACCGATTGAATATGCCTCAACATCGAATGTACCTTTGGTTACATCTATATCAATAATCTGATAAATCCAATTTGAAATAGTTTTTTGTACATCTTCAAAATCCTCTTCAACAGCCATTCCCCAGTACTGATCCCAAGCTACTCCTCCAGAAATAATCTGATACGTAGGCGTGTTTTTTAACTGCCCTCTATGGTATAAATGGTGGTGAGCTCCTATATGAAGAATATGCTTAGGAGATGTAACTAATATTGGCATTACCGAATTACGAATCCATGGTGAAATATCACCCACATACTGTTCTGCCTGATATGGTCTGTGACCTAATGATATAATCCAGTCTACAGTACTATCACTATCAGCAGCACTTATTACCTGTTGAACCCAGCTTAACTGTTGTATACTTGTATGTTCTGTATCTGTTGCAATAAATAATGTATTACCAACCTGGTTTGCATAATAGTTTTCTGTTCCAGACGATATTCCTTTATACGACATTCCGTCAAGGATATAGTGATCATAATAGGCTTGCATTGCCAGTGTACCATAAGTTTCATGGTTTCCTACCAATGTTTGTATTGGCAAATAACCGGAAAGAGCCTTGTTCTTTTTAAAATGTACATTTTCATAATGATCTAATGTACCTACATCTACCTGATCTCCTACCATTACCGTTAGAGCTATATTATCCGCAGGATCTGCTGCGATACCCCATTTCTCGGCAATCTTTCTTTTAGCCGATGCAACCAATGTATCAAAACGAGGCTCGTTTCTCATTTGGTTATCACCTAATACCAAAAATCGTAAGTGTCCATCTGGTGTAGCTGCCTGACCTGGCAATGGTAGTGTTTTAAAAGAATAAACATCGGATGTTTCCGCACCTGTTTTAATACGGTAGTAGTACTTAGTGTTTGCTGTAAGCCCTTCGATTTTTACCGTATGGTAAAAATAATTGTTCGCATAACCGGTATCCGTAAAAATTTGGTTAGTCCCATTAACCGTAGTAGTAAGTGCGGCAGGGTTATTTCCAAATTGTACAATAGATTCCGGATTGCTTTCTGTCTTCCAATTCACATAAATGGAAGTGCTCGTAGGCGCTTGCAGATAAGGAAAAAGCGTTTGTGCTTTTGCCATCATTCCTGCAAAAAGGAATAGTAGTAAGTAAATTTTTTTCATGATGCTTTTAGAAATTTTAGTTTCAAACCTGGCACAAAAGTATCAGGGTTAAACGGGAAAGGAATTACATCAAGTTTATGATAGGGTTAAAGAATATGCCCAACATTAACATTTAATGTTACCTAATCTTAAACGGATTTCTAAACAATATGAAATCTAAAATCTATATCATATCTTTGCCTCATGGAAAAAGAACACCAGATTTTTGGTATAAGAGCTATTATAGAAGCTATACACGCAGGAAAAGAGATTGACAAGGTATTTATTCAGAAAGATGCCCTTGGCGATCTTATGAAAGACCTTATGAAAGCCATGAAGGCAAACAACATTAATTTCAGCTATGTTCCTGTTGAAAAACTAAATCGCCTAACACCCAATAATCACCAGGGTGCAGTGGCAACTATTGCCCCTATCGCTTTTCATAATCTGGAAACACTTATTGAAACAGTAATGGAGAGTGGTAAAATGCCTTTATTTCTTATCCTGGATCAAATATCCGATGCCCGTAACTTCGGTGCTATTATTCGTACTGCAGAATGTACGGGTGTAGATGGTATTATCGTTCAGAAACAAGGCTCTGCGCCTGTTAATGGTGATACAGTAAAAACATCTGCCGGAGCTGTATTTAATGTGCCTATTTGTAAAGTTGAGCATATTAAAGATGCTATTTTTCATTTGCAGGGTTCGGGTATTAAAACGGTTGCTGCTACTGAAAAAACAGAAAATACAATTTATGATATTTCTCTTAATGAGCCATTGGCCATTATTATGGGATCTGAAGACCGAGGGATTAACCCTTCTGTGCTTAAAATTGTAGATGACAAAGCAAAACTACCTATGTTTGGCACTATTGCTTCACTTAATGTATCGGTAGCCTGTGGTGCTTTCCTTTATGAAACACTAAGACAGAGAAGTTAATAATTTCTAGATTACAACAGCCTAATTATTTAATTCTTCATCGGAATTATCTTCTTTAGGTTTTTCAATATAAGTATATACATACCTTATTACGGGCCTGAACGGAATCACATCTGCTTCAGGCTCAATTTTTATATCTTCATCCGGTTCAGGTTCCGGCAGTGGCGGATTAACAAATACACCATCGTCATTAAAACGCTTCATAAAAGCATCATTTTGTGGATCGAAGTCGGGTCGCTGCCAATCATAAACAATTTGTTGTTCATATTCCGGTGTACTGTATATTTTTGAGAACAATAATCCGCTGATGAGTCCACCTAAATGCCCTTCCCAGGAAATTCCTTCATCAACATCCGGAAACACGTACCATATCATTCCTCCGTAGAGTACTATAATAGTAAGAGACAAAGCTACCAAACGATAATACCTCGTTTGTATACCTTTAAAGAACATAAAGCTTACCAACACATATATCAATCCGCTTGCACCAATATGGTAGGACTCCCGCCCTATTAACCATGTTATAAAACCGGAAAGCAAAACACCATATACAATAACCTGTAAAGCCTGCTTTCTATAAAAATACCGCAGGGCAGCAATAAGAACAAACAGTGGAATCGAATTGTTATATAAGTGCTCTAGACTCCCGTGAAGAAACGGACTTAAAACTATGCCTCGAAGACCTTTTAATGTTCGGGGTAATATACCATAATCATTAAGGTATATATTATATTTAACTTCTATCCAGTATATAAGCCACAACAACAGTACAAAGTAGAGTGGCCATGCCAGTACAGAAGGTGTAAATTTAAATTGATTATCCAGTTGGTCATTTTTCATATTCAGATGAACTCAAAAATTTGTCCATAAAAATTTATCTGCTAATTTGTCAGAAAACGATTTGTAATTTATAAGAAAAAACTGCGTTGTATTTAACAAAACCTTACTTAATGAAAAGACTTATATCTCTATTATTCATATCATTATTGACTTCCTGTTCCAATTTCTTACCAAATTCTGTTGATCCGGACAAGGATGAAGTATTTTTAAACAAGAAATACAAAAGCCAGGTCAATCTGTCAGAGTTTAATAATATAGGTAAACAATACTACTTTATAAAGGTATGGGGTTTTTTGAAATATTATGGCCAATTTGAAAATATTGACTCCGATGATTGGGACAATTATTTTATTGAGCACATTGATAAGGTAAAAACCTTTGATCAAAAAGGGTATTCCACATTCATTCATAAAACAATAGATCTTTTTAGTACTCCGGAAAACAAAAAAACAAAAAACGAAGAAAAGAATTACCCACTATTAGACAATAGTTGGTTTAATAATTCAGCATATATGGGTAAAGAAATCTCTACCCGTTTAACTTCGATTTTTGAGAATCGCAAAGGTACATCTGGCGAATTTATTGAGCAGACACGAATTGGCAATATTGATTTTACTAATGAAAATAGTTATGATGATACTGATTATCCTAAAAAAGAAATCCGGTTACTGGGTCTTGCCCGATATTGGAATATCATAAATTACTTTTATGTATATAAAAATGACATGAGTGAGAATTGGGATACTATCCTTCTTCAATCCATATCAAAGTTCATCAACACTAAAGAGGTAAAAGCATATCATATTGCCGTACAGGAATTATCCAGTAAATTATACGATTGTCATTCTATGGTAAATTCTCAAATACTAGACAAAGATATCTATGGAAGATACGTTCCCAACTTTGGAATAAAACTAATTGACAGCACACTTATTGTTAGAAAGATAAAAATTGAGAAATGGAACGATGGAAAAATTAAAGTGGGTGATTTAATACTAAAAATAGACGGTGAAGATGCCTTAAAAAAATACCGTTGGTTTAATTCTATAATGAAAGGAGCTAATCCATTATCTGAACAACGAATAATCTGCCCATACCTTTTAAGCTCTACAAAAGATAAAATGAAACTTATTATCTCCAGAAATAGCAAAGAACAGGAAGTTGAGCTACAACTAAAAGATTATTATAAATACAATGAAGCCAGGGACGATTTACAAGACAAGCTACACGAAGGCATGGTACTAAAAAAGTATAGTGATGACATCGCTTATATTAATCTGGATGACATTGCCAATTCCAATTTCGAGGAAAATTTTGAAGCCGCCCGAAACTATAAAAACCTAATTATTGACATAAGAAATTATCTTCATGGTAAAACAACATTAAATCTTGCCGACTATATTATGCAAAAGGAATCTCTTTTTTTCACCTCTTCTTATTCGGATGTTACCCATCCCGGGTTATTACGTAAAAAAGCAGGCTATAAGCTAGGCTCTGATAATGATAGTCATTATAAAGGAAATGTTTATGTACTCGTAAATGAACAAACACAAAGCGAATCTGAATTTTTAACTATGGCACTACAATCTTCTAAAAAAGTAAAAGTAATTGGAAGCCAGACAGCAGGGTCTGACGGAAATATTACTCAGTTTCATTTTCCGGGAAACATCTCCGCTATTTTTACAGGTCTTGGTATTTTTTATCCTAACCTTGCTCCTACCCAACGCAAGGGAGTGCGTTTGGACATAGAAGTAAACCAAACCCTAAAAGGGATTAGCGAAGGCAAAGATGAAATACTTTTAAAGGCGTTGGAGATAGTTAGAAAAAACAATAATTAAGATTAAATCATTTTATAACTACATTAAAACTGAAGTATAAACTTGTATTAATACCTTTCATCATAACTTTAGAAATGTGTAATTTTGTGGTATGGAAGCACCATTAGCAGAACGCATACGCCCACAGCAATTATCTGAATATATTAGTCAGCAACACCTTGTTGGCCCCAATGGCTCATTGACCCATCAAATAGCCCGAGGCATCATCCCATCCTTAATTTTATGGGGGCCACCGGGCACAGGAAAAACCACTCTGGCACAAATTATGGCGCAAGAGTCTAAACGACCATTTTATATTTTGAGTGCTATTAATTCGGGCGTTAAAGATGTGCGTGATGTAATTGATAAAGCCAAACAAAGTGGTGGTTTGTTTACTGCAAAAAATCCTATTCTTTTTATTGATGAGATCCATCGTTTTAGCAAATCACAACAGGATTCGTTACTGGCCGCAGTAGAAAAAGGTTGGGTAACACTTATTGGTGCTACGACAGAAAATCCAAGTTTTGAGGTTATTCCTGCATTATTATCACGATGCCAGGTATACGTTCTTAATGCTTTCTCTAAAGAAGATCTGGAAGCATTATTGCATCGCGCTATAGAAACGGATGATATGCTTAAATCAAAAAGCATCAACTTAAAAGAGACAGAAGCCTTATTACGTCTTTCAGGCGGTGATGGAAGAAAGCTATTGAATATTTTTGAATTGGTAGTTAATGCTTCTGAAGGTGACACTATCGAAATAACCAATGACAGGGTTATGCAGCTGGCACAGAAAAATACTGTACTATATGACAAAACCGGAGAGCAGCATTACGATATAATTTCGGCATTTATAAAATCGATGCGTGGCAGTGACCCTAATGGAGCTGTGTATTGGTTAGCACGAATGATAGAAGGTGGTGAAGATCTTAAATTTATTGCACGCCGAATGCTTATTTTAGCATCAGAAGATATTGGTAATGCCAACCCTACTGCGCTTATTATGGCAAACAACACTTTTCAGGCAGTAGCAACTATCGGTTATCCAGAATCCAGAATTTTGCTTAGTCAATGTGCCATTTATTTAGCAACATCACCAAAGAGTAATGCAAGTTATATGGCTATAGGAAAGGCACAGCAAATGGTAAAACAAACCGGCGATTTACCAGTCCCTTTACACTTACGTAATGCCCCAACCAAATTAATGAAAGAATTAGGATATGGTGATGAATATAAATATTCTCATGACTATGTCAATAATTTCGCAGAACAGGAATTCCTTCCGGATGAAATTAAAAACACAGCTTTCTACGATCCCGGAAATAATTCTAGGGAAAATTCTACCCGCGAATTCTTAAAGAACCGCTGGAAAAAATACGGATATTAAGACCTAAGCTTCTTAGATTCTGAGGCACTAAGTAACTTAGTGCCTCAGAGCCTGAAATGCTAAAATTTAATATTTAATTTTTCTGAAATTAATTTATCATTTTGATAGTACTCAAAAATCCAATCGTTACCTCTTTTAAATACAACGCCATTTTTAGAATCTGAAACCGCAGTATATGAATCCTGTTGTGATGTCTTGTATATTTTAAGTACAATTTTTGGTGTACCGTCTACTAATTGATATCCATTCACTATAGGTTGTGCAAATAATACATTATCATTATTTACAGTAACCGGAGTGGCCGCCTGCTGTGCAGCAGGAATATTTTGAGCTACTTTCGTTGGTGATGATCCTGTTTCTTTCCCTGAATACTTATAATTAAGTTCACCTATTGATTGGGAAGCTTCTCTTAACGCAGCATAATATGCTTTTTGATAGCTTTTTTCTTTACTCGTGCCTTTTTGCGATGTAAACAATACTTTTCCGCTACAGTCTTTTAATACAATTACAAGGGTTGTACTAAGAAGACCTGATTGATTTATTACATCTGCATACATTGCTTTACAACGATCTAAAGCAAGTTCATCAGGCAATTGCTGACTTGGATAATATGTCTGAAAGCCATACTTTTCGAACATCATTTTAGTAAGGGCGTTCATATTATACTTATTGTTCTCAGTTAGGAACTCAAATTTTTCAGGAACAATTAAATATTTATAATCATTAAAACTTTGGGCAAACCCAAGTCCTGAAAAAAGCATCACTAATAATACTATAATCTTTCTCATATTTTTATTTAAAGCATGTTTTTTAAATCTAACAGGTGGTTTACCTGCACTATCGATGAATGGGCTTCCAACCCGTGTTCGTTAAAATAAATAGCATCAAGACCACAATTAAGCGCTCCCTGAACATCGGCTTCAATACAATCACCAATCATAATACTGGTTTCTTTATCCGCATTGGCTGCTTTAAGGGCAAATTCAAAAATTCCTGCGGAAGGCTTTTTATAGCCTGACATTTCAGAATTGGTTATCGTAGTAAAATAATGTTCTATATTGGCATTTTTAAGCTTGAGTTCCTGAACTTTATCCGGGCCATTTGTAATAATGTGAAGACTATACTTTGGTTTAAGATATTCAAGTATCTCTACAGCACCTTCAAACAAATGATTATTTAATGGCAGTAAATGAATATATTCTTCAGATACCAGATGGAGTTGTTCATCATCTATGTTATGCCCCAGTATACCAAAAGAATCTTTAAGCCTTCCATATCGTAACTCCAATTGACTTATTTCACCATCTCGGTATTGTTTCCAATACTTCGCATTTATTGAAGAATACACTTCATTAAAACCAGCATGAGACACACCTACCTTGTGTTTTTCAAGAATCACTTCAAAAGCAAGCGCAGAGTTTTTCTCGAAGTCCCATAGGGTATGGTCAAGATCAAAAAAAATGGCTTTTTTATTGGTTATTCTCATTAATTCCCTTTTGTAATAACAGCATTATCTATGTGATAAATCCAATCATCAACATCAGCATCATTATATCTAAAAGTACCCTGAAGCGTTACATATTGATCTGTTTTTAATTTTATTCCCGGATTTTTAAATTTTATTCCCATAATAGTTTCCGGACCTGCCTGCCCACAGAAGAAACAGGATGCAAATACATTTTTGCTCAAAGCGTAGTTTTTATTATCTATAGGAATTATAAAGCCACTCATTGTAATAGGCTTTTTATTTTTAGTTTTAAGTGTAGTATTAATAACCGGATACATTACTCCTTCCGGATAATCGGCGCTCGGTTTTTTTATGTATTTAATCTGAGCAAGCAATTTCCATGTTAGTGTATCGCTAACGGTTAAATATGAAGCTTCACCTCCAACTTTTTGATGAGCCGTACGTGTAGATGGAACACCAAGGGACATGAATATAAATCCTGATAGGATAAGAGTAAAAAAGAAATAAGTCTTACGCATTTGCAAGTGTTTTTGAAATATTTAAACTATAGGCTTTTACAGCAGGTATTACCGCCGCTAAAATCCCTACAAAGATAGTGAGCAGAAATAAATATCCTTCTTTTTCCCAAACAAACTCAAAAGGATTAAAAGACATTTTAAACTCATCTTCGGATGAACCTGATATAAAACCTAATGCAATCCTACCAACAATCGTTCCAAACAAAAAGCCTGTAACACATAAAAGCAGACTTTCTATTAGCACAAGTGATAATAATTGTAAACGGCTTGCTCCATTAACGCGTAACAAAGCAAATTCATATTTTCTCTCCTTTAAAGTATTGAAAAGCGCAATAAAAATACTAATGCCCGATATCAGCATAATTCCATAAGCCAGGTACTGTAATGCCTGGAGTCCAATTCCAAACAGACTAAACAATCTATTTATTTCTATTCCGGGAAGAGCAGCCTGCATTTTAGTATTTTGCGCTATAATCCTAGGCCACATAAAAATGGCATTTTTATTTCTGAATTGCAGCAATACAGCTGTAATTTCTTTACCCTCTTCACTTGCCGGAGCCGCCGCTTCATGATCGTGTGTTTCTCCTTCTTCATGCACATGACCTTCATGATCGTGGTCATGCCCGTCTTCATGATGATGTACATCACCTGCCGCTTCGTGGTCATGGTCGTGATCATGTTCCTCACCTTCAACATGTTCATGATCGTGCATAGCCCATACACTTTGTACATTAGACAATATCAGATTATCTACCACCCTGCCTGTTTTCGATGCAATACCTGTAACAGTATAAGCCTGATGATCGTGTAATTCGCCTTCGGCAGCATCGCCATGAGAACCAAAAAACTTATCACCTACTTTAAGTCCCATTTTATCAGCAATGGCACTCCCTATTACTACTTCAAAATTCTTTTCAAAAACTTTTCCGGTTTTAACCTCTGCATTGTATTTAGATAAATAATCCGGAGTTGTTCCTACAATTCTAAATCCTCTGTAATTATCACCAAAAGCAAGTGGTATCGCTTTTTTCACAAATGGATGATGCATCCATTTCTTTGCCTCAGTATAATCAATATTCCCTGTTGGAGCGTCAACCTGATAGACCGATGAAAGAATAAGCTGCAATGGGCTGCCTTGTGCTCCCAATACCATATCTACACCATCAATATTATCATTAAACTTCTTTTCGAATTGTTGCTGCAACAAGATCAACAATGTAATGATCGCTACACTTGCAGTAAGCAATATTATACTTAGGGCAGTATTAAGTGGCTTGAACCAAATATTTTTCCAGGCTATTTTAGTGATCATTATAAAGAAATTTGATTAGAAAAACGGTCTTTTAGTCTTTGGTCATGGGTTACAATCACCAATGCAGTTCCATATTGTTTTGCAAGATGATCCAGCATATCGGCTACTTTAAATGCATTCTCATCATCAAGACTCGAAGTAGGCTCATCAGCCAATAACAATTTAGGCTCATTGATAAGCGCACGTGCTATAGATACTCTTTGCTGCTGGCCAATACTAAGCTGTGAAGGCAGTTTATGTAACTGATCTTTTAAATCTAATTGTTCTAAAAGCTGTTTTGCTTTTTCAGACGCATGTTTACCTGTAGCCATCCAAGATGCTAATACCACATTTTCCAACACATTAAGTGATGCTACAAAATATGACTGTTGTAATACCAATCCAATATTTTTACCTCTAAAATGGTCCAGTTTTTTTTCAGATAACGTAGCTATATTAGTATCCTCAATAACGATCTCTCCAGACTGGGGACGCTGTAATCCACCTAACAAATGTAATAATGTAGTTTTCCCTTTACCTGAACCTCCTGTAATAAGTAGGCTTTCGCCCGAAGTGGTAGTTATATCAGGAAACTGAAAATCGGTGCCTTTCCCATAAGAAAAGTTTATATTTTTAGTCTTTATCATGCAAGCTTATTTATATGCCCTGCAAGTTAGCGAAAATGCCGTGATTTATAAAATCCTTATTTACCATTATTTACTTGTCTGTTACAAATAATCATTTACTTTTACAGTATTAGAATCTCTTTTACCCGTTATTATTAATTCCATATATACTAATACGCGCTTACTGTAAAACCACTATTTCCTGCTTTGGCTGTTTTACCCTTATCTTAATATTTTTATACTTCCAGCCTTTGCCTTTTCTGGTTGCCAAAACATCCATTTTACCAGTTCCTTTATTACCATGTACTCTAACAGATAAGTTTACCGATTTGTTATTATCTCCATATTCAACATTGCTTTCCAAGATTGCCAGTTCGTCTACAGGTTCTAATTTCCCTAAAACTGACTGCACTTCTTTATTAGCATTCGATTTTTTCACAGCATTTTCATACAGAGGTGTATCTGCATAGGCCTGAACAAAATTTGACATCTGATTTTTTGAACCTGATAAAGAAAATATAACAATGAAAAGAATAGATAAGAGTATAAGAGGTACAAGCCATTTCCAATTACGTTTAAACCAATTTCTGTCTTGAAATATCTCGTTGTCCATTTTGATTGCATTTAGAATTATAAAATTCCTGAATCTGCAAAACTATAGTAATCCTTTTCGGTAACAATAACATGATCCAGCACATTAATGCTAAGGCTGTGTCCTGCAGCTTTAAGCTGTCGGGTTATTTGCTTATCGGGTTCACTGGCCTGCAATGTACCTGATGGATGGTTATGCACCAATATTATTCCGGTAGCATTTTGCTCCAGTGCCATTTTAAAAACCAAGCGAACATCAACTATCGTCCCCGTTATCCCTCCCTTACTAAGCTGTGCTTTATAAGTTACTTTATTAGAATTATTAAGGTATAATATCCAAAACTCTTCATGATGCAATTCACCAATTATAGGCTGCATAATTTCGAAAACAGCCCGACTGGATGTTATTTTTTTCAGATCAACACCTTCCTCATCGCGACGTCTGCGCCCCAGTTCCATAGCAGCTGCTATTGTTATTGCCTTAGCTTCGCCAATTCCTTTAAAGCTCATTAATTGCTGCAAGGATTGTTTACCAAGGGTGTTAAGATTATTATCTACACTTGCCAATATGCGCTTACTAAGTTCTACCGCACTTTCATTTCGGCTACCCGACCCTATTAATATGGCAATAAGCTCGGCATCGCTAAGTGCCGACTTACCTTTAAGCATGAGCTTTTCACGAGGCTGATCGTCTTCAGCCCAATATTTTATTGAAAATGTACCGGTGTTTTCTTCCATAGTAATTACAGTGATGTAACGAATTTAAGCAAATTTCACATTTCAATAGTATTGTTTCGCATAATTAGCACCACTCTGTTTCAATATTATCTTCAATTCCTTCGTTCATTGGCAATTTTGCTCCCTCTTCTACTAGCGCCCAAAAAGTAGAAACGTCTTTAGGATAAGGGATTTTTACAGGAAGAATTAAAGTCTTTTTGTGTATAAAAAGCACTGCACGGATATAATCCTGAACATCTAAAGCCGAGAAACTTTGTCTGAATTCCGGACGAACCTCTTTGCTATTGGCAAAGCAAACCTCACCACTAGCATAATTATCATCGCCGAAAGGAATTTTAATCCTTACTTCTATCTCTCGTATAATTTCTTTATTAAATCGTATAACACTCATTATTTTTAATTGACAAAGTAAGTTAGTGAAAAATGGCTTTAAAATGAAAATCAAAAACCCTGCACCAGACAAAGCCGACACAGGGTTTCTTAACTAAAAAACTATCTTTTTATGCCGCAGACATAATTATTTCTTCACAATAAGAAATTTACTTCTTCTGTTTTTGCAAATACTTAGTCGTTCGTGCTTAACAAATCTTAACAAAAAAACATTATAATACTAATAGTAGTATTTCCATTTTCGGTAATTTCAAAAGGAAAAAATAATCATAAAAACCTAATTAACAAAAGACTAGAAGTAAATAAAGCATTTTATTCAAATGTTAAATTTGGTATATTTATCACTGCATTTACAGAATACATTTTGCGAAATCCCGTCTCACACTTATACCTAAATATATTAGTATCAGTATATATTCAATAAATCGCCATACTATTAATCAATATTTTCTCGTTCATAACATAAATCATTTATGTATGAAGCATCTTATTTTTCTTTTACTTCTCAGCCACAGTAATTTCTCTACTATAAATATTCCTGAAGAAAATAAAAATTTTTATGATAAACTCTCAGATGCCTGCATAGCCCTAACAAAAGATAGGGTAGTGTACGACTCTTCTTATTTTAGAATTCCTTATCCTAATGGGGATGTCCCAAAAGACAAAGGAGTATGCACAGATGTTGTAATACGTGCTTATCGAAAATTAGGGATCGACTTACAAAAAGAAGTCCACGAAGACATGAAAAATAACTTTTCAAAATACCCTAAAATCTGGGGATTGAAGAAAACCGATACAAATATTGACCACAGAAGGGTGCCCAATTTACAGGTGTTTTTTAAACGATACGGCGAAGTTAAAGCAATTACTCAAAAAGCAGAAGATTATAAACCCGGGGACATTGTTACCTGGATGTTAGGCGACAAACTGCCACATATAGGAATTGTTGTGAATAAAAAAACACTTACCGGAAATCATTATATGGTTGTTCATAATGTTGGGAGCGGACAAGTTATACAGGATTATCTTTTTGAACATAAAATTACAGGACATTATAGGTATAAGAAAAAATTATAAGGTCTGTCTCGAAATCATGTAAAATCAAAAATCTAATGTTCCACTCCCATTATACAGAAAGTGGAACATTAGATTTTTTTAAATCCTAGAATTTACTTAAGTTAGATCAATGTTTTTACCTCATCAAAATTAAGTCCGCCATAATTACCCGAACTCATTAATAACAAAGCTACACCTTCGGTATCATATTTCAGATGGTATAAGTATTCTTTAAAAGCAGCAGGATTTGTATAAATAATAAGATCCTCCCTATTAAAAGCTTTTGCAATCTGTTCATAGGTTACTTCTTCAAGCTGTTTGATTTTAACTGCATCCGGTGAATAAAAAACCACGGCAACATCAGCATAGTTTAATGCGCCTTCATACTCTTTTAAAAATTCGGCATTAAGACTACTGTAAGTGTGTAGTTCTAAACAGGCAATAAGTGTTTTATCAGGATATTGCTCCTTAACTGCTTTAGTGGTTGCAGCTACTTTACTTGGTGAATGCGCAAAATCTTTATAAGCTACATTTTTACCGTTTTCAGCAATTTTTTCCAAACGTTTACTTGCTCCTTTAAAACTGGCAATTGCTTCATAAAAATCGGCTTCGTCCACTCCCATATTCTGGCAGATCCATTTAGCACCGGCAAGGTTATTTAAGTTGTGCGCTCCAAATACTTCTATAGGCATTGGCCCTTCTGGAGTTTCTAATAATGTTACACCATTTTGTACCGTGTAGTTTGGCGTATGGTATGGCAATTTACGAATTGGATTTGTTGCAGTTTCAGCAACACGTTTTACTTCAGCATCATCTTCGTTGTATACTAAAATACCACCGTTAGTTATTTTATCAATAAATATCTCGAACTGCTCTACATAGTTTTCATAAGTTGGAAACACATTAATATGATCCCAGGCAATACCACTTATCAGGGCTATATTAGGCTGGTATAAATGAAATTTAGGCCTGCGATCCATAGGAGACGACAAATACTCGTCCCCTTCCAGAACAATAAAATCATTCTCTTCTGTAAGATGTACCATAGTATTAAAACCTTCTAACTGCGCCCCTACCATATAATCTACAGCAATGTTATTGTAATGCATAACATGCAGGATCATACTTGTAATAGTTGTTTTACCATGCGATCCGCCTATTACAACACGGGTTTTGTTTTTAGATTGTTCGTATAAAAATTCAGGATACGAATAAATTTTCAATCCTAGCTCCTGTGCTTTTAGCAACTCAGGATTATCCGCTTTAGCATGCATTCCTAAAATTACTGCTTCTATATCGGCAGTGATTTTTTCTGGAAACCAACCCATTTCAGCAGGCAATAATCCTTTCTTTTCAAGACGGGTACGTGATGGCTCAAAAATAGCATCGTCGCTACCGGTTATCTTATATCCTTTATCATTAAGTGCAAGTGCCAAATTGTGCATGGCGCTGCCGCCTATTGCTATAAAATGTGTACGCATTTATTTGTGTTTATTGGCAACAACTGCCATTTTTCTTTAGTATCAAAAATAGATAAATTGATAGTAATGGCAAGCCGTAAAATAAAATAATTACAACATGGTTTTCTTATACTCATCTCCCCATTCATCAATGCTGCGAAGCATGGGCTCCATACTGTGTCCAAGATCGGTTAGTTCATAATCTACGCGGGGTGGTACTTCTGGATAAACTGTTCTCGTAACAAGTCCATCTGTTTCCATCTCTTTTAATTGTAGAGCCAGCATACGTTCTGATATATTAGGTATACGCTTTTTAATATCACCGTAACGCAATTTACCTTCCAGTAATTGCCATAATATATTTGGTTTCCATCTACCGCTTATTAACGCCAGTGTTACAGCTGTACCACAGGTTGCATTAATTATTTTCTGGTTGATGGAATTTGTTGAATTCTCTTTTTTCATACTAACAAAATTGTAAGCTTTTAACAATTTACTGATCACTAACAAAAGTAAAGTATTGAAGCTAATTTTGACATTCAAACTTAAAATATATTTATGAAAAAAGCGTTAACTTATACACACTGGGCATTGTACCTATGGTATATCTACATTTTTGGCTATGCAGGATTATGGAAAATTATTAATGTAAAAAGTATGATTTCCGGAATGGAAGCCTTTGGCTTTAACCTGTTCTGGACACATATAATTGGCTGGGCAGAATTCCTGGGAGTCATCGGATTAATTATTGGGTTTTGGAAACCTATGGTGAAAAACCTCTCAATATTATGGCTATTCCCATTTGCGATTGGTGCTTTTACGGCTCATATGGCACATAAGGAATATCATCATTTTTTTAATTCGCTAGTAGTATGTTTACTATCCTATATACTGCTGGCTACCGATAAGCATTTTAAGATTAAGTTAGTATAAACAAAAAACCGCCCCACAATAGTGGGGCGGTTTAATAATCTGAACAATAATTATATTATTTCACAATTGTCATTTCGTCGACAATGTGCTTAGCATTTGCATATTTGTCGATAATCCAAAGTACATAACGAATATCTACGTTAATTGTTCTTTGTAGGTCTTTATCAAAAATAACGTCACCAGCCATAGCCTCAATGTTACCATCAAATGCAAGACCAATAAGCTCTCCTTTACCATTGATAACAGGAGAACCAGAGTTACCACCTGTAATATCATTATCTGTAAGGAAGTTTACCGGCATATAACCAGCTTTATCTGCATATTGACCAAAGTCTTTTTTCTCATAAAGATCTAATAATCTTTTAGGAAGATCGAACTCTTCGTCATTTGGCTTGTATTTAGCAACTTCACCCTGCATTGTAGTATAGTAGTTCTGTTTAGCATCATTCCTCTTATCTGCAGGAAGCGATCTTACTTTACCATACGTTAAACGTAAAGTACTGTTAGCATCAGGGTAGTATTTCACATTCGGGTTAGCTTCTCTCATTCCTTCTACAAGCAAACGGAATGCTTTAGAGTAGTCAGCATCCAATTGTTGTTGCTCGTCTGTTTTAGCTCTATATTTAGCCAAAAGATCTGAAGACAACACATAAAGTGGATCTGCTTTAAGAACATTTGCATCTGGGTTAGCAAGGAAAGCATTTACTTTTTCTTTAGATGCAAAAATACTTTTTGCGAAAGCATCATTTACAAAAGAAGTAAAATTATTGTTGTTTTCTTTAGCCAGTTTCGCTACATGTGGAGCAATTTCATAACCTGTAGACTTTGTAGCATACAAAGCTAACTGAGCAGCGAGAACATCTTTTTCAAGTGGCTCATATAATGTACCATATGCTTCATCAACATATGCCTTAAGATCAGCAAGCATTCCTGCTCTACCAGCTTCGTTAGCATTGGCATAAGTTTCAAGACCACGTCCTAAACTATATGGTAATGCAGCAAAAGCACTGGTTCTTAATAAACCTGTAAGGTAATTATCATGACGCGCTTTTTCGTTAGTTTTAGAATAATAGTTATTAATGGTAGCTATTACAGTACCATATTTTGCTTTATTTTCTTTCTTATTAGCCCACTTGTTAAACTTAGCCTCATCTTTAGTTTTAGATGCTGCCGTTTGATGTTTAGTAAGTGCATCTATCATACCCTGGCGGTTTTTCCAGTAGTTAGCTACCTGAGCATATTGAGAAGCATAGTTAAGACGAACCTGGTCGCTCTTATCCATGTGAACTTTCATTTTATCCATACCAAGCTTAGAAGCTTCAACCCATGCCGGATAAGCAAACTTAACGTTTTGCTCAATCCCTCCTGCTGGCATCCAACGGTTAGTACGGCCAGGGTAACCTAATATCATAGCAAAGTCATTTTCCTGAACACCTTTTAAACTTACCGGAAGGTAATGTTTAGGTTTTAAAGGAACATTGTTTTTAGAGTACTCCGCAGGGTTACCATTAGCATCTGCATATACACGGAACATTGAGAAATCTCCCGTGTGACGAGGCCACTCCCAGTTATCAGTATCTCCACCAAATTTACCAATGCTCTCAGGAGGTGTACCTACTAAACGAACATCTGTAAAGTCTTGGTAAACAAAATAGTAAAATTCATTACCTTGAAAGAAAGGACGAACAGAAACAGTATATTTACCGCCTTCGTTATTTTCTTTTTCTATCACGGCACTTTCTTGCTGAATAGCTTTTTCTCTTTCAGCTTCAGTCATGTTAGGGTTTAATTTCCCTAATATCCTTTTAGAAACATCATCCATCCTTACAAAGAAACGAACATAAAGATCTTTAGGTTTTAATTCAGCCTGATGGTTTGCTGCCCAAAATCCATTTTTAAGCCAGTTTGCTTCAGGAGTAGAAAGTTCTGCAATAGCATCATATCCACAGTGGTGGTTTGTTAACACTAAACCATCTTTAGATATAATTTCTGCAGTACAGCCACCATTAAACTGAACGATCGCATCTTTAAGGCTGTGATTGTTAATACTGTAAATTTCTTCAGATGTTAACTGTAAGCCCATTTTTTGCATGTCTCTGTGGTTAAGGCGTTCAATGAACATCAAAAACCACATTCCCTCATCTGCCCTTACCGGCATAACCATGAGTGACATGGTAAGGAATAAAATAAGTTTTTTCATTTAATTAAAATAAAGTTAATAGTTGTTAGCCGATAAGACATCATAATGCAGAAATTGTTACAATGAATTATCAACTATTTAATTTTGTGATGCGAATATAGCTTATTTTGCGAATTTGATAAAACAATACACATGTTAAAACGGCAGTGTCACAGTTTTTTCGGATGTCCTGCCTCCCGAAAATGAGAAAAGGTACCTTTAAGTACCTTTTTCTATAAATCGTAATGTTTATTACTTATCTCCCAGCATATTCCCAGCCAATCCTTTTTTAGGTTTAGTTGTTTCGGGAAGATAATTTCTTGTATTAAGATGACTGTAATATTCCTGTATAAAAGCTTTAAATTCCTTTATAGCTTCTTCATCTTCCTTAGTCCGTTTTGCAATAAGATTTACATTTCCTAAAGGATCTTTTCGATAATCCGATTTAGAAATTACTGTTTTTTCATTGAACAGATAGTAAAACTCATCTGTAGAACAATTAAATGCACCATTTGAAAAATTAATTGCAAAATGGCCTTTAGCATCTTCCTTATTAAAATGATTTTTTCCAAAAGCAAAATAAGGTTTATCATAACTCAGCATTCCTAAAAGCGTAGGCATAATATCAATATGCTGTATTATTTTATCATCTTTCCCTTTAAACTTTTCACTACCCGGCTTAAAGAAAAACAATGGTATGGTATAATCATGTGGTGCCTTATTAAATTTTTCACTATCGGCTCCTGAAGAGTGATCGGCAGTTATAATAAACAAAGTGTTTTTATACCATGGTTCTTTTTCTATACTTTTAAAGAACTCGCCCAATGCATAATCCGAATATTTTATAGCACGGTGTATTGGCAATGTACCTTCGGTAAACTTTTTAGGCAATCCCGGTGGTACTTTATAAGGATGATGTGACGATAATGTAAATAATGTTGTAAAAAATGGTTTGTCAGGACTAAACGTATTTATCTTTTTATGTACATAAGGAAAAAATTTGTGATCCCATATACCCCATTTACCATCAAAATCATCATCTCCATTTTCTTCTTCATACTCCTCGCGAGAAAAGAAGCTCTTTATTCCTACATTTCTCCCGAAGGAAACAAACCCCATAGATTCTTTTACTGCACCGTGAAAAAACGCTGTTTGATATCCCATTTCATTCATACACTCCGGAAGCGCATGATATGGCGCCACCGAATTTGGTAATGAAAGGAAATGCTCCTTAAAAGAAGGAATAGATGCCCATATTGCCGGTAAAGCATCTATAGAACGATAACCGTTTTGATGAGCATTTGTAAAAAGATAGCCTTCATTAAACAATGAATCCAGAAACGGTGTATTACTTTCCTGTTCTGGTCTAAATTGATCCGACAGGCTTTTTATATGCGCTTTCCCAAAACTTTCTAACACTATAACAAATACATTCGTATTCCTGTCAATTTTAAAAGCAGTTGAGCCATAAACTGTTGGTATATGGGTTGTTGGTGCAATACTCTCAGCAATTGCTGCATCAAAATATTTTAAATTAGGTACATCTTTAGATTTTCCAATAGTTCTAATCAAACAAAAAGGATTACTTAATATAAAAGAAGTATGCGTAGGATTATCTGTATACAAAAAAGCATCATTCATTGATATAGGGAAAGAAGCTGCAGAAAAAGTAGCCCCTCTCACAAAAAAAATAATAATGATCCCCATAGCACCGAAATAAACACTATTAACCAAATAATAGCGCTTGTTTGTCTGCACAGGTTCTTTCTTTTCACCTACAGCTTTATACCCTTTGTAAAGAATAATAAGGAGAATAATATAGAATACAAAACCATACCAATAGTCTACCACAAAGTCCCCTAGCAGCGGTACAAAAGCATCTTCCTGCAAAAGGAAAAAATCACCTAATACTATTCGGGCTTGTTTAAAAGGATAATAAAAAATATCGGCAACATTTACAAGTAAACCCAATCCGTTGGTGATTATAAAGACCCAAAGCATTGTTTTTTGATAACCTTTTTTATCCCTGAATTTAAAGGGTATAAGCGATATAAAAACAAATAGAAGGTTAATATAAATAATAGAAACCGTATCGAACATAAGGCTTCCTCGAAGCAAGCTCAATACTTCATTTCCTTTTACAGTATCAATTAAGTTTGTGTTGAAATAAAAAAAGGCAAGCCTGCATAACATAAATACCCCATAGACAACAAAAAGGCGCAAAAGCAAAACAGTAAAACTGTTTTTAAAGTTAATCTTCATAAATCGCACTAAATATCAGTTAGTTGCTTTTAAGCAACGTAGTTTTTTTCCAGCACAAAGATAGGGCAATTTATTAATAAAACGTTAAGATGCATATCAAAAGTAAAGGAATCATTAATTTTCAACTTACTGTATATTATTGATTTACGACACATTATACTATCTCAAAATCTTAAAAAACTTAATTCACTCTCCTAAAAGTTTCAATCGATTTTAAACACAAAAAAGGATGCCATTGGCATCCTTTTCTATATTTTAATATACTCTTATTCCTGAGTATCAGCATTAAGCATTTTCCAAAGCTTATCTTTTAATTCAACAAGACCTTGTTGCGCTACAGACGATATGAACATATATGGAATACCTTTAAATTCTTTATCAAGTAGTACTTTCATTTCTGCTTGTAATTCATCGTCCAGCATATCGCATTTTGATATTACTACAAGCCTGTCTTTGTCCAACATTTCCGGGTTGTACCTTCTAAGCTCATCAAGCAAAATTTCATACTCTTTTTTAATATCCTCAGTATCTGCAGGCACTAAAAAAAGTAACGTAGAGTTACGCTCTATATGCCTAAGGAAATAATGACCAAGGCCTTTACCTTCTGCTGCACCTTCAATAATCCCTGGTATATCGGCAATTACAAACGATTGAAAATCCCTATAAGATACAATACCTAAATTAGGCTTTAATGTTGTAAAAGGATAATCGGCAATTTTTGGCTTAGCCGAAGTTAGTACCGACAATAGTGTAGATTTTCCTGCATTGGGGAAACCAACCAAACCTACATCAGCCAAAACTTTAAGTTCTAAAAGAATATCTTTTTCTTCCGCAGGCATACCAGGCTGCGAATACCTTGGCGTTTGGTTAGTAGAACTACGGAAGTGCCAGTTTCCTAACCCTCCTTTACCACCTTTAGCAATAATTTGTTTTTCGCCGTGTTCGGTTATTTCAAAAAGGATTTCATTGGTTTCTTTATCACGCACAACCGTTCCTAATGGAACCTGGATAAATTTATCCTCGCCATCAGCTCCAGTGCTTCGAGCACTACCACCATCACCACCATGAGTTGCTTTAATATGGCGCGCAAATTTTAAGTGAAACAATGTCCACAAACCTTTGTCACCAATTAAATATACGTGTCCACCACGTCCGCCATCACCCCCATCCGGGCCTCCTTTTTCAATAAACTTCTCCCTATGTAAATGTGTAGATCCCTTACCTCCCTTACCGGAAGAAACATATATCTTAACGTAATCTACAAAATTTCCTTCTGTCATTTTCTTTTATTTCAGGTCTAAAACTCAAAACTTTAAGCTGCATAGCAACTTCAAAATCAAACTCTCTAACCTATTCTATTATATCTACCTTTTACCTTAAATTACTTACTACTCTTTTAAAGAGCGTACGCGTACCTTATCAATTTTCACACCATCCATCTTTACAACTTCAAGCTCAAAAAGATGCCATGCTAATTTCTCTCCCTCTTTAGGAATATACGATAACTCTGTCATTACCAAACCACTTACTGTTGTTACTTCATAATCGTTAGTAAGATCATCAAGATCAAAATAAGTAAGGAAATCGTGCAACGGATAATGTCCATCTACCAACCAGGTTCCATCTTCATTAGCGATAAGCTGGAATTCGTCATCGTAAAAATCTGACGCATCACCTACTAAAGCTTCCAATATATCATTAAGGGTTATCAGCCCCTGAAATACACCATACTCATCAGTTACAAATGCGTAGTGTACTTTTGTCTTTTTAAAAATCTCCAGTGCCTTATAAGCAGATGTATGCTCAATAAGGTATACTGGTTCTTTTACTATATCTTTCAGGTTAAAGTCTGAACGATCATAATTAGCAAAGATATCTTTTAGCAATACCACTCCAATCACTTCGTCAAGATTATTCCCTTCACACACCGGGTATACCGAGTGCAGTTCTCCTAACATTATTTCGCGTATGCCTTCATTAGTAGATGTTGTAGACAAATAAGCTACAGATTTTCTATGAGTCATAAGCGAATTTACCTTACGGTCACCAATATGAAACACACGTTCCATAATGTCATGCTCTATCTCCTGTACTTCGCCTCCTTCTGTACCTTCTTTAATTATTGCCTTTATCTCCTCTTCTGTCACCTTACCATCTGCTGTTGGGCGGATGCTTAAGATTTTCAATAAAAAATCAGTCGAAGTAGTCAGCAACCAAATAAAAGGCGCTGTTATTATCGAAATATACTTCATCGGTACTGCTACCGTTTTTGCTATAGTTTCAGGATAATTTAGTCCTATCCTTTTAGGAAGAAGCTCTCCCAAAACTAAAGAGAAAAATGTTAGTATCACGACTACAATACCTACAGCGATCTGGTCGGAATAGGGCTTTAAAGCAGCAAATCCTTCAACAAACAATTTTACATCGCCGGTTACTTTGTCCCCGCTATAAATACCTGTTAATATACCTATAAGCGTGATACCTATCTGTACTGTAGAAAGGAACTTATTAGGCGAATTAGCAAGGTCGAGCGCAGTTTGTGCGCTGGCATTACCTTTTTTGGCAGCGGATTCGAGGCGGTTTTTCCTGGCAGATATCAAAGCGATCTCTGACATGGAGAAAACACCATTTAAAAGAATAAGGAAAAATATTATGGCTATTTCCAACTGTGGGGTTTTAGATTAAAGGGTGTCGATTACTGAACTTAAACGACTTGTAATATCTGATATTTCGCCAATACCATTTACGGCATGGAATTTATCCTGTGCTTTGTAATATTCAATTAGTGGAGCTGTTTTTTCGTTATACTCCTGGTAACGGTTTCTTATAAGATTTTCGTCCTGATCATCTGGTCTTCCGCTGGTTTTACCTCTTTCTAAAAGACGTTTTACCAACACCTCATCATCTGCTTCAAGCGCAATTGTTGCAGTTACTCCCCACCCTTTTGAGGTAAGAAATGCATCAAGAGCATCTGCCTGAGCTGTAGTTCTTGGAAAACCATCAAACAGAAAACCTTTAGTGTCAGGATTTTTCTCTACCTCATCCTGTAACATTTTTATTGTAAGTGCATCCGGTACAAGCTCACCTTTATCTATAAAACCTTTGGCTTCAAGACCAAGCGGTGTGTTATTCTTTAGGTTATAACGAAAAACGTCACCTGTAGAAATATGTGTAAGGTTGTATTTTGTTTTTAAAAATTCGGCTTGTGTTCCTTTGCCTGCACCCGGCTTTCCAAACAGTACAATATTGATCATTTTTATTAAGGTTGTATTATTGTTGCAATTGATAAATCTCAGGTAAGTTCCTTCCCAATTCGTCATAATCCAGGCCATAGCCTACAATAAACTTATCAGGTATCTCAAAACCCACATAGTCTAGTACAATATTTTTTGTATAAGCCTCAGGTTTAAAGAACAAGGTTGCAATCTTAAGCTGTTTAAGATTGTGTCCTTCTAAAATCTTTTTAAGTTCTTCTATTGTGTTTCCAGTATCTATGATATCTTCGATGACCACAACACTTCGGCCTTCAAGATTTTGATTAAGCCCAATAAGTTGCTTTACTTCATTTGTAGTAGACATTCCCTCATAGGACGACATCTTTACAAAACTAATTTCGCAGGGTTGTTTATATTTCTTTACGAAATCCGACACTACCATGAATGATCCGTTAAGAACTCCCAGAAATATAGGCACTTCGCCTTTCATATCTTCTTCGGCCTGACGTGCCATTCTGCCAACTACTGCATCGATCTCTTCAGCAGTAATAAATGGCACAAAATACTTATCGTGAATTTGTATCACAGTTTACTTAAAATTTGGAATAATTTGCAAATATACTAATTACCTATCAGCTCCTTACATCTACCGACTCATTTTCTAATAAATTTATGAATGTTAAAACAATATTAAATTTTAATGTTACAATTATTCAAACAAGTAAATTCGATCTACGAAATTAATTCAGCCATTTTTAATAGGCTGAAACGAACCCGAACAAACAACCAAACAATTATATCTACGAAAAAAGGCAGTCTAAAATTTAGACTGCCTTTTTCATTTTTTTTGTACTTTTCGCCTTTAATCAAACGCGTGGACAAACAATTTTACAATAGCATCGTTAACAGCACGGCACACCGCCCCATAAGAGATCTATTATCGGGCCAGGTACTCAACAACCCAGCTTTACTACCAGACTTGCTCGAAATTGCTTTTGACACTAAAGATAAAAATCATCATAAAGCCTGTTGGACACTCGAACTGGTTTTACAGGCAAAAATAGAATGGCTAAGTGATTATATTGATGATTTTTGCAACGCTCTCCCCAACTTTAAACAGGATGGCGCAGTTCGATCTATATCGAAGATCTGTATGTTTGCTGCACAACACAACAAAAAAAAACCGGGATTTTTAAATGGAAATCATTTGCAGCAAATGATGGAAGCCTGTTTTGACTGGCTCATAGATGAGAAAGTAAAAGTTGCCACGAAAGCTTATGCCATGAGGGCTCTTTTTATTTTAGGAAAAAAGGAAGATTGGGTTTACCCCGAATTAAGCCGCATCCTTACCGAAGACTCTATGAAACATTCTTATGCGTATATAGCTGCAGCAAAGGATATTCTTAAAAGAATAAAACGCCACGACTTTATACAGGACCTTTAAAGCTATTCTTTCTTCACTTCTTCCTCGTCATCGAAACCAAATTTTCTTAATTGCGGTGCGCTAAAAAATGTAATTGCAATAACACCTAATGTAATACAACCACCAGTAACAACAGCTCTTACTGTACCCAGCCAGTGCGCCATAACGCCGCTTTCAAAATCGCCTAGTTCATTAGACGAACTTACAAATATAGTATTTACTGAGGCTACCCGTCCGCGCATATGGTCTGGAGTTACCAACTGAAGAATGGTACTTCGTACCACTACACTCACAGCATCAAACATACCGGAAAGCAACAGAAAAATGAAAGAGAGAATAAAGTTTGTTGAAAGCCCGAACCCAATGATGCAAAGTGCAAAGCCAGTTACTGCTATAAAAAGTTTCCTGCCGGGATATGTTCTTAAAGGAAGAAAGGCAAGTATCCCTAATGTAAGTAAAGCTCCTACCCCGGGTGCCGATCTTAAAAGTCCGAAACCTACCTCATCCACATGTAATATTTCTTTTTGATACACAGGCAACAATGCTACAGCACCGCCAAACAGTACAGAAAACATATCAAGCATTTGCGCACCTAACAATGCAGGTGTTTTAATAACAAAACGAATCCCCTGTGAAAGACTCCTCAGTATAGGTTCTTTTTCTATTTTGAGTATCGGCTTTGTTTTGATAGAGAGTATAGGAATAAATAACAATAGTAATATTACAAACACCGAGAACATTCCAGCAATTATTCCATCTAAAGCAATAGCTAGTCCTGCTGCTAATGGCCCAAGCATAGAGCCTGTTTGCCAAGCCATGCTGCCCCAGCTTGTAGCGTTTGCAAAATGTTTACGTGGAACAATAAGTCCGAATAACGAAAATACCGATGGCCCCATAAAAGAACGAATAATACCTCCACAAAAAACAAAGAAATAAATAAAGTAGAGTGTATTATCTATCCCTAACCTGTCCAACGAAAAAGAGGTTGTAAGTGTAAAAAGGCAAACAGCAAGCAGAGTATATCCTGTAATACAGAATAGCACCATTTTACGTTTTTCATTAAGATCTACAAAGTGACCCGCAAAAAGCGAACAGCCTACGGCAGGAATAACTTCGGCAAGACCCACAAAACCAAGCGCTAATTTATCGCTGGTAATATGATACACCCAATAGTAAACTATGGTAATTTGCATGTTCAATGCAAAGATGAGTCCAAAACGTATGCTTAAAAATGAGAGGAATTCTTTTATTTTTAATACCGGATTCTTAGCAAAAAAGCCCGATGCAGCAACATCGGCATCTTTCTGTTCCATTATTATTGCCTTTTTATGTAGTGCAAAGATAATTACTATTACTTCTTGTCGCTTTAGAAAACAGGAGTTTACTATCGTACGCTGTTTAATTTCTTTGGAAAGTTTAAATACCTACTTTTGTAATGACTGGAATTTTAATTTAAATGGATAGTAACTTACTTCTCATCTTAGCGGGTTTTATTATTGGAACATTTGGCACACTCATTGGCGCGGGTGGTGGCTTTATACTTGTACCGCTGCTTATATTGTTTTACCCGGAGCTTTCGCCCGAAACTACTACAGCCATCTCAATAGCAGTAGTGGCAGTAAATGCTATTTCAGGATCATTTGCTTATGCAAAATCGGGCAGGATTGATTATAAAGCAGGATTGGTATTTGCCCTGTTTACTATTCCCGGATCGATCTTAGGTGTATTGACTTTACAGTATATTCCGCAAAAACTGTTCAATATTATTTTTGGAATTCTTTTAATTGCACTATCTGCCTATCTTTTTTACAGAAATAAGAATATGACTGTACAAAATATAGCCAAACGTATAAAAGGATTAAAACATCATGTTTTAACAGACAAACAAAATGTAAGATACGAGTACTCATACAATCAGCAGCATGGTATTATTATTAGTATACTTGTAGGGTATATTTCTCCTCTATTGGGTATTGGCGGAGGCATTATTCATGTACCTGCTATGGTAAACTGGTTAAAGTTCCCCATATATATTGCCACTGCAACTTCTCATTTTATACTCGCCATAATGGCCACCGTAAGTGTTATTGTACATTTTATGAATGGCACTTATAACGAGCCGGGAGTTTTTAATATGGTGTTTTTTCTTTGTCTCGGCGTAATTCCTGGTGCTCAGTTAGGTGCTTATTTTTCTCATAAAATAAAAGGACAGACCATAATAAAAGTATTAGCAGGATGCCTTATCCTGGTTGGATTACGTATTCTATTAAAAAGCTTTTAATTTATTTATCCTTATTAGCCTCCGCTTTTTAACCTGTCCAGTAAAACCTTAAGATTAACTGTTGCAAAACCTGAGCTATAGTCGGATAAACCATAAGGCAAAATGAGCTCATCATTATGGATTATCGATCCGCAGGAATATACAACATTTGGCACATAACCCTCCCGTTCATCCGGATTTGGAACGATCAATGGGTCTTTAAGTCTTCCTATTTCGATATGAGGATCCTTCAAATCCAGTAAAGACGCACCAATACTATAACGACGCATAGATCCTACCGCATGGGTTATAACCAGCCAACCGCATTCGGTTTCTATAGGCGACCCGCAATTACCTATCTGTACAAACTCCCACGGATATTCCGGTCCTTGAATTTTTATAGGATCCTCCCACTCATTAATATTATCACTATACATAAGGTAGTTGTTCCAACCATCTATACGCGAAAGCATCGCATATTTGCCGTTTATCTTTCTTGGAAAAAGTGCCAGATTTTTATTCTTTGCGCCTGCTCCATGTAAAGGACTCGTTTTAAATTCATAAAAATCCACAGTCTTTAATAGCTTGGGCATAATATGTACGCCATCATAAGCTGTGTAGGTTGCATAGTAAATAGTTCGACCTGTCTCATCGGTAAACTTCACAAAACGCGCATCTTCAATACCTTTACTTTCAAAATCAGATATTGGAAAAATTACCCTATCACTTATATCGGTGTCTTTAGAAAAAGTTATCCTTCTGTAGCTGTCAGACAGAGCTAAAACAAGATTGTATTGCCTTAATATATGCTCATCGGTTGTTTTTGTTCTCGCTTCAATAATAAGACTTTTAAGTTGGTCATAATTAAAACGGTCATCGAGTTTTGTAGATACAGAAGTTAAAAAATCCCCATTAATGTCGGCCTCCTGTGCTTTTTTAAGGAACTGTCTTTTTTGATAGGTTACATTATGAATTTTTTCGGCCTCATCTATATAACTGCTTGCGGGAAGAACAACAATATTATTATGCTTATCTATTATTGCCCTGCGAAAAGCTACCGATGAAACGTGTCCTTCGCCCACAGCCCTAAAACTTATAATAACACGCAGCTGCCCTACCTCAAGATTAGACTGGTCGGGATCTGCTATGATGGACGGATTAAAAAATGCGGCTGACTCTATAGAATATTCATGGGTAAAATAAGCACCTATTAAAAGTTTGGTAAACTCATCCATCTTGTCCAACTCACCTCCAGCTTTTATAATATCGTGTTTTACACGTTCGCAATGACGCAGTAATTTACGGGTTATGTTCCTATGCCTTTTAGAAAAATCCTGAAGCAAGGGAGATATAAGCCCAAATGTTTCCTCTTTATCCAATGCCAATATTCTTCGAATCAGTTCTAACGCACGTTCTTCTCCGTTATAAAAAAAACGCGCAATAACTCGTTTAGGATCGGGAACAACTTTAATCGGTTTTCTTTCAACAGATAATCTCATATACTACATTTTCTATCAGGATAAAGCCACCGTCCTGCTATTTAACCTCTAAAATACGAATATAATTTCATATACCTAAACGGGTTAAATGCTAAATTTAAGGTAAAAAGACTACACAAACCCTGAGAAGACAAAGTAACCCTTCATAAAACATGCCCGAATCATGGAATAATTTTATGGCTTTAAGTATCTTTGCCACTGCAAACAAAAGCATGATAATGAATTATTTTTCTTCTGATTTTAAGTTGGGAATATTAGGCGGCGGCCAATTAGGCAAAATGCTGCTTACAGATACCCGTAAATTCGACATTCAAACGTATGTGCTGGATCCAAGTGATGAAGCACCTTGTAAGATAGGCAGCAACAAATTCTTTCAGGGCGACCTTATGGATTTTGATACTGTTTACAATTTTGGTAAACAGGTAGACGTGCTTACTTTTGAGATTGAGCATGTAAACGTTGCCGCTCTTGAAAAACTGGAAGCCGAAGGCATTAAAGTATACCCTTCGCCAAAAACCCTGAACCTGATCCAAAATAAGGGTACACAAAAAGATTTTTACGCTAAGAACAATATCCCTACTGCCGCCTATAAAAGATTTGAGACGTTAAACGATCTTAAACTGGCTGTAGAAAATGAAGTAGTTAAAATGCCTTTTGTATGGAAAAGCACCGAAGGTGGCTATGATGGCAACGGTGTAAAAGTAATACGTACTGCTGAAAGTTTTAATGGTTTACCGGAAGTACAATGCATTGCTGAAACTATGGTTCCATTTAAAAACGAACTTGCTGTTATTGTTTCAAGAAACCCTTCTGGAGAGATAAAAACATATCCCGTTGTGGAGATGGAATTTCACCCGGAAGCAAATCAGGTAGAATATGTAATATGCCCTGCACGTATTGATGATACTGTGGCTGATAAAGCCCGCGCTATTGCATTACAGGTTTCAGAACATTTTAATCATGTAGGATTATTAGCTGTAGAGATGTTCCAAACCGAAGATGATGAAATACTGGTAAACGAGGTAGCGCCAAGGCCACACAACAGCGGACACTACTCTATCGAAGCAAGCTACACTTCGCAGTTTGAACAGCATCTTCGCGCGATATTAGACTTACCTTTAGGTAATACTGACAGTAAAGTTGCCGGCATTATGGTAAATCTTGTAGGTGCCGAAGGTTATTCTGGAAACGTTGTATATGAAAATATCGAGAAGATATTAGGCCTTAACGGGGTAATACCTCACATTTACGGTAAAAAACAGACAAGACCCTTTAGAAAAATGGGTCACGTTACCATCGTAAACGAAGATATTACTGAAGCAAGAAGAATTGCCGAGGAAGTGAAAAATACGATCAAAGTAATCAGTATATAGTAACAGTTGGCAGTTTAACTGACAACCGAAACCATCAACTAACAACTATTAAAAATGAAAGTAGGAATTATAATGGGCAGTATATCGGATATGCCGGTAATGCAGGAAGCCATAGATATATTAAAAGAATTTGGCATTGAAACAGAAGTAGATATTGTGTCGGCTCACCGTACACCTGAAAAACTTTTTGAATACAGCACAAGCGCTCACGTTCGCGGAATTAATGTAATTATTGCAGGTGCAGGCGGAGCTGCTCACCTTCCGGGTATGGTAGCCTCAATGTCACCTCTACCGGTTATAGGTGTTCCTGTAAAATCGAGTAACTCTATTGATGGCTGGGACAGTGTATTGTCTATACTGCAAATGCCGGGTGGCGTACCAGTAGCTACCGTAGCCCTTAATGGCGCAAAAAATGCAGGTATACTTGCCGCACAAATTTTAGGAAGCCACGACAAATTGGTTCAGGCTAAAATAATAGCATATAAATTAAGCCTTAAAGATGCTGTAAACAAAGCATCGGACAGCCTGAAGAATAAAAAATAGTTTTGTAACTTTGGTAAAGCTATGATGTCTGAACCAAAATTTACATAACATTAATTAATGCCTTGATAATGCTGGACAACTAGTATCATCAAGGCATTTTACATACACTATTGCCTGAAAAAATTAAAAAGATGAATTTACTTACCCAAAAATTTACTACTAAACACGATACTGCTCCTTTTAGCAATATAAAAACCGAAGACTTTTTACCTGCTTTTATAACAGGAATAGAAATTGCCCGAAAAGAAATCGATGCCATAGTTGCCAACTCTGAGGAACCAACTTTCGAAAACACTATAACAGCTATGTCTTTTAGTGGCGATGTTTTAGACAGAACGTCAAATATTTTCTTTAACCTTCATTCGGCAGAAACAAATGACGAAATACAAAAAATCGCCTTAGAGGTTTCTCCGCTTTTATCGGAATTCGGCAATGACATCCGATTGAATACTGCCCTTTTTGAAAGAGTTAAAGCAGTATACAATAAAAAAGATACGTTAGGGCTTACAGCCGAACAAATGACTCTATTAGATAAAAATTACAAGAGTTTTTCGCGTAATGGGGCTAACCTACCTGAAGACAAAAAGAACAAACTTCGTGAGATTGACAAAGAGCTATCTAAATTAAGTCTAGAGTTTGGGGAAAATGTTTTAGCTGAAACCAATGCTTATCAACTGCACATAACTAATGAGGCTGATCTTTCAGGATTACCTGAAGGCACTATAGAAGCTGCACGAGAAATTGCGAAAGGCCATGATAAAGAAGGTTGGGTATTTACTTTAGATTATCCTAGCTACGTTCCGTTTATGACCTATGCAGATAATCGTGAGCTACGTAAAGAACTTGCAATTGCCTTTGGTGCAAGAGCTTTCCAGAATAATGAATTTGACAATCGTGAGATCGTATTAAAAATAGCGAATCTTCGACATAAGCGTGCCGAGTTATTAGGTTATGCATCGCATGCAGACTTTGTATTGGAAGAGCGCATGGCTGAAAATCCTAAAAAGGTAAAAACCTTTTTACAGGATCTATTGGCTAAAGCGAAACCCGCAGCCGAAAAAGAATTTACCGAACTAACTGCATTTGCCAAAGAACTTGACGGTATCGAACAATTAGAGAAATGGGACGGTGCATACTATTCTGAAAAGTTAAAACAGAAACTTTTTAATCTTGATGATGAAAAGCTGAAACCTTACTTTAAGTTAGAAAACGTACTTAATGGTGCTTTTACCATTGCCGGAAAATTATACGGATTAAAATTTGATGAGGTTCAGGATATTGACAAGTACCATAAAGATGTTACTACTTATGAAGTAAAAGACGAGAACGGTAACCTTGTTTCTATATTTTATGCTGATTTCTTTCCCCGTAAAGGAAAACGCAATGGTGCATGGATGACATCGTTTAAATCGCAATATGTAAAGGATAGCATAAATGAAAGACCTCATGTATCTATAGTATGTAATTTCACTAAGCCAACAGCAACAAAACCATCATTACTAACCTTTAACGAGGTTACTACCCTATTCCATGAGTTTGGGCATGCATTACACGGCATGCTTGCCGATACAATTTATCCTAGTCTATCGGGCACAAGTGTATATTGGGATTTTGTAGAACTGCCAAGCCAGGTAATGGAAAACTGGTGTTATGAGCCTGAGGCTCTAGCCCTATTTGCACACCACTACCAAACGGGTGAAGTTATTCCAATGGAGTACATTACCAAAATAAAAGAAAGCGCAAGTTTTCAGGAAGGTATTGCAACAATGCGTCAGTTAAGCTTTGGCTTGCTAGATATGGGATGGCATAGTGCCGACCCAAGTGGCATTACCGACCTAAAAGCATTCGAAAACGAACAATTTGCCTCTACGCAGCTTTATCCTGAAGTAAAGGAAAATGCAATGAGCACGGCTTTCTCCCATATTTTTCAGGGTGGATATTCATCTGGTTACTACAGCTACAAATGGGCTGAGGTATTGGATGCTGATGCTTTTGAGTATTTTCAGGAGAAAGGCATTTTCGATAAAGAAACAGCAACAAAGTTTAAAGACAATATATTATCTAAAGGGGGCACAGAACACCCAATGATATTATACAAACGTTTCCGCGGACAAGAACCTAAACCGGAAGCTTTACTTAAAAGAGCTGGGTTACTCTAGATTCTTAGATAAGAAAAAAATAAAAGACTGTCTAAAAAGTGTCATTTCGAGCGAAACGCAGTGGAGTCGAGAAATCTCATAAATAACTTAGAGATTTCTCCTTGCGTCGAAATGACAGATCACCTTTAGACAGTCTTTTTAAATATTATTTCTTCATTAATCGGGTAGAGAAATCGGAAATAACATTTTTGTATTTCCTTAATATCCTGTCCCAGTCCCTAAACTGCTCATCGGCTTTAACGCTCGTAGCATTAGCACCCGAATATTCGCTATTAAGCTTTACCTTAAAAGTAAGGGGATTCGATTTTGCCAATTTAATAATTAGTCGGGTTCGTATTGTATTTTGCTGGAATGACTGAACACTCCATGCTGTTCTTAGGTAAGAGGTTTCTTTATCACTAACCTCAATCGCATCAAAATAATCCGTCACAATTTGAGATGTCAATTTCCAGGCATCAGTCATGCTTAGATCGGGGTTTACTTCAATTTCAAAGTCAACATTTGCCTGGTCAGTTTTAATAGAAGCTTCTTCGGCATCATCCTTTTTCATTTCAAAATGCAGGTTTTTTGGTGGCTCCGGCCCTGCCTTTTTACCACACACCGTTGATGTGTACTTTAAAAAACCTGCTTTTTCAATTTTTACGGTATAGCACTCTTTGCTATCGAGTTTTAATTTGTAATTCCCGGCTCCTACTTGCTGGCCGTTTATAACAATTGCAGCATCCGGTTCTGATGCACTAATTTTCACTGTTTGCGCTTGTAGCAAAAATGTGAGGAATAATAAAAATAAAGATAGTTTTGTTTTCATGACTTAGGTGATTTTTGAGTTATAGTACAAATATCTCACTTAAAAGCACACCAAAACATCCCCATAAGTGGGTATATCCATTCATTAATAAACACTTAACTCTGCTTTGAAAAATAAGAATATTATACAAACGCTACTTAATCGCTTATAAGTAATTAACCAGTATTACGAGTCCTAACCAAAATATTGGAACACTCTCTACCCAAAATAAAGTATAATATTTATTGCGGTGGGGATGGGCATAAATAGTAAAAAGTGCAACCGTAACACCAAGACAAAAATTCGCAAAAAGCTGGCGCGGATCTACTGTACTTTTAAAAAATTCTAAAAAGAAAAGAGGCACCAGTAAACACAGGTTGAGCCATTTGGTTTTCTTCACTCCAATTTGTTGTGGCACTGTTTTAAGATAAGGGTCATCTTCACTTAAATCGATGATTTCGAATATCAATATAAGTGCAATCACAAGTAAAAAACGCTGTCCAAATTTAAGGTAGGCATCTGTAGTTATAGCAACATCGGCATCCATTAAAGGTAACACAATGGTTATTCCTGCCCAACATAAAGCAACTATATATATTTTTATGCCACTCCAGTTCCGTAGGTTTTTAGTGTTCGGAAAAAAGGGTACTGTATAAAGGGCTGTAAGACCAAAGAAGGCTATTGCCGTTATTTGTGTTATCCGCTGTAAAAAAAAGAAGCTTATACAGGCTGCTAAAAATGCGGCAATCGTTAAGCCAATTATCACCTTTAATTGATTGTTTATCGGCTTTTTATACCGGACAACACTTTCATACTTCATAAAATTATAGCTGAACATCGTCCCGCAAAAAGCAAAAACAGCCACAGGTAAATTGAATGGAAGGTACAGCATATGATTGGTCATAAGCACCAATGCAAATACCGATAAACCCACATGCATACTGCCGTAGATATATATATTAAAGAGGCGTTTTATCGTGCTCATATCACAAAAATAATCAATATGCTAACATCAACTGATTTAAGCGGAAAATATCACAAAATTCCAATAAAAAAAGGCATTAAAATTTCAATATAAATAACTAATTTTGTGCCTCTAAAAACAACGCACACGAAACACATGAGAACAGATGCTTTTGCTTTAAGACACATTGGCCCGAGAGAGAACGACCTGCAACACATGTTCAAGACCATTGGTGTCGAATCTATCGACCAACTGATATACGAAACATTACCGGATGATATCCGTCTTAAGGCACCATTAAACCTGGAGCCTGCCATGACAGAATATGAATATGCTAACCATATTCAGCAACTGGGTAATAAAAATAAAATTTACAGGTCATACATCGGCTTGGGCTACCACCCAGCTATTGTACCAGCACCTATACAAAGAAATATTTTTGAAAATCCGGGATGGTATACAGCTTACACGCCTTACCAGGCAGAGATTGCCCAAGGGCGTCTTGAAGCTTTATTAAACTACCAAACTACGGTTATTGAGCTTACAGGTATGGAGATAGCAAATGCTTCTCTTCTTGATGAAAGTACATCTGCTGCTGAGGCTATGGCACTTTTGTTTGATGTACGTACCCGTGATAAAAAGAAAAACAACGCTAATAAATTCTTCGTTTCCGAAGAGATATTACCACAAACGCTTTCGGTACTTCAAACACGTTCTACTCCAATTGGTGTAGAGCTTGTAATAGGTAATCACGAAACTTTTGACTTTGCTGACGATTTCTTTGGTGCTATATTACAGTACCCAGGTAAATATGGTCAGGTTCATGATTATGCCGCTTTTATATCAAGAGCTAAAGAAAATGAAATTAAAATTGCTGTTGCTGCCGATATCCTAAGCCTTGTAAAACTAACTTCTCCTGGAGAAATGGGTGCTGATGTTGTTGTAGGTACTACACAACGTTTTGGTATTCCAATGGGTTACGGTGGACCTCACGCTGCATTCTTCGCTACGAAAGAAGAGTACAAAAGAAGTATGCCGGGAAGGATAATTGGTGTTACTGTAGATGCTAATGGTAACCGTGCGTTACGTATGGCACTTCAAACACGTGAGCAACACATTAAGCGTGAAAAAGCTACTTCAAACATTTGTACAGCTCAGGTACTTCTTGCTGTTATGGCAGGCATGTATGCTGTTTACCATGGTCCGCAAGGATTAGGGTATATCGCAGACAAAGTACACCGCTCTGCAGCTACTGTTTCGATAGCACTTAATAAAATTGGTGCTACTCAGGTTAATACTTCTTTCTTTGACACTATTCTTGTAAAAGCTGATGCTGCTAAAGTTAAGGCTGCTGCTGAGAAAAAAGAAATTAACTTCTATTATGTAGATAACGATACTGTTTCTGTTTCTTTTAACGAAACTACATCTATAAAAGATATCAACGATATCCTTGCTGTATTTGCTGAAGCTACAGGAAAAACTGCCGAAATTGTATCTGCACTTGTAGAGGTTAACGCTATTCCTTCTTCTTTAAACAGAACAAGCGAGTTCCTTACACATGATGTATTTAATAAATACCACAGTGAAACGGCAATAATGCGTTATATCAAAAAACTGGAGCGTCTTGACCTTGCCCTTAACCACTCAATGATATCTCTTGGATCTTGTACAATGAAGCTGAATGCTGCATCTGAAATGTTGCCGCTAAGTATGCCAAACTGGAACAATATTCACCCTTTTGCTCCTCTTGAGCAAGCACAGGGATACCAGGAAATGCTTAAAAAATTAGAGCAGCAGCTTAATGTTATTACTGGTTTTGCCGGTACTACATTACAGCCAAACTCTGGTGCACAAGGTGAATATGCAGGATTAATGGTTATCCGTGCTTACCACCAATCTCGTGGTGATCACCACAGGAACATTGCACTTATACCAGCTTCTGCACACGGAACTAACCCGGCTACCGCTACTATGGCAGGTATGCAGGTTGTAGTTACAAAAACATCTGAAAACGGAAACATCGACGTTGAAGATTTAAGAGCAAAAGCAATACAATATAAAGACAACCTGGCGTGTTTAATGGTAACTTACCCTTCTACACATGGTGTTTATGAGGCTTCTATTATCGAGATCACAAAAATGATCCACGAAAATGGTGGTCAGGTATATATGGATGGTGCAAACATGAATGCACAAGTAGGTTTAACAAACCCTGCTACTATTGGTGCAGACGTTTGCCACCTTAACCTTCACAAAACGTTTGCTATTCCTCACGGTGGTGGTGGACCTGGTGTTGGGCCAATTTGCGTTGCAGAACATTTAGTTCCGTTCTTACCTACAAATCCTGTTATTCCAACAGGTGGAACTACAGCTATCACAGCTATCTCTGCTGCACCTTGGGGTTCTGCATTAGTTTGCCTTATCTCTTATGGATACATTACTATGCTTGGTGAAGAAGGACTTAAAAGTTCAACTCAACACGCTATATTAAATGCAAACTATATTAAAGAAAGATTAAGCGGTCACTATGACACACTTTACAGTGGAGAAATGGGAAGAGCTGCTCACGAAATGATTATCGAATGCCGTCCGTTTAAAGCTAACGGAATTGAGGTAACTGATATCGCAAAACGTTTAATGGATTATGGCTTCCATGCTCCTACCGTATCTTTCCCGGTTGCAGGAACATTAATGATAGAGCCTACTGAAAGTGAAAACCTTGAAGAGCTTGATCGTTTTTGTGATGCTATGATCTCTATCCGTAAGGAAATTGAAGAGGCTACAGCCGACGATAAAAACAATGTATTGAAAAATTCTCCTCATACATTAGCAATGCTTACTACTGATAACTGGGATTTACCTTATACAAGAGAAAAAGCGGCATTCCCGATGGAGTATCTTGCAGAAAACAAATTCTGGCCTGGAGTACGCAGGGTTGATGATGCCTACGGGGACAGGAACCTTGTTTGTTCTTGTGCGCCAATTGAGGCTTACATGGAAAACTAATATAAAGGCTGCCATATGGCAGCCTTTTCTTTTTTACTATAAATCACACAAATTTGGCATTTTAAAAATAATTGAGGCATGATATATGTCATAAACCAATAAGCATTAATTTGTAATATTTACATCAAATAGCATTACCATGAAAGATATTGAAACAAGGGCAGATCTTGAAGTATTAATGAGAGAGTTTTACAACAAACTTTTACAGGATGACGCCATTAACTATATTTTCACCGACGTTGCAGGTATTAAATTAGAAGAACATTTGCCTGTTATTACAGATTTTTGGGAACTTAGCCTTTTTCATACCGGAGGTTATCGGAACAATGTTATGCAAGTTCATTTAGGACTTAACAGCAAAGAAAAACTTACCGAAAAACATTTTGCTACCTGGCTTAAACATTTTGAAGAAACTACAAATAGTTTATTTTCAGGAGCTAATGCCGAAAAAATAAAAACACGTGCTTTATCCATAGCTACGATTATGAAAATAAAATTATCTGCCTATTAAATTATTATTTTAAGAGTTTTTATAACAAAAAAACAATTATTATTTAAATCATATGCACGCATAGCAGTTTATGCTTTTATATGTCGTTTAAATGTTTAACTTAGCTTTAAAATAGACAGGAGAACATGAGTATTAGAATCACAGGCTCGGGTAGCTATATCCCGAATCGAACCGTAACAAATCTGGATTTTGCAAAACATGTATTCCTTAATGACGATGGCACGCCGCTAAATTATTCTAATGAAGTTATTACTGAAAAATTTGCGCAAATCACCGGCATTGAAGAACGTCGATATGTAGAAGACGATCTGCTGACTTCAGATATAGCATTTTTTGCCGCCGAGAAAGCAATAAAAGATTCAGGTATTGATCCTGAAACTCTTGATTATATTATTATGGCCCACAACTTTGGTAATGTAAAGAGTGGTGCTATTCAAAGTGATATGGTACCTAGCTTGGCAGCGAGAGTAAAACATAATCTTAAGATAAGAAACCCAAAATGTGTTGCTTACGATATATTGTTCGGATGCCCAGGATGGGTAGAAGGCGTTATACAGGCACAAGCATATATTAAGGCCGGGATGGCTAAAAAATGTCTTGTAATTGGTGCTGAAACACTTTCACGTGTTGTAGACCCACATGATAGGGACAGTATGATTTATTCTGATGGTGCCGGAGCAACAATTATAGAAGCCAGCGATGAAGATGGTGGAATTCTTGCTCATGAAACAGCATCGTTTACATATGATGAAGCTTACTTTTTATTCTTTGGCAACTCATTCAATACTGACCACGATGAAGATGTGCGTTATATAAAAATGCATGGTCGAAAAATATATGAGTTTGCTTTAAAACAAGTGCCTCTTGCCATGAAAGAATGTCTTGACAAAAGCGGCGTAGACATTAAAGATCTTAAAAAGATACTTATTCACCAGGCTAATGAAAAAATGGACGAAGCTATTGTTCAGCGTTTCTTTAAGCTATACGACCACACCCCTACTGAACATATGATGCCTATGTGTATTGGCAAATTGGGCAACAGTAGCGTAGCAACCATACCAACGCTTTATGACCTAATGGTTAAAAACCATTTAAAGAACCAGCAGCTAAATAAAGGCGATATTGTATTGTTCGCATCAGTAGGATCGGGTATGAACATCAATGCTTTTGTGTACAAAATGTAATTTTAAAATCATATTCAGTATCTAAAATCACATTAGTTTTTTGACATTGATATAATTTATTTTCTTATAAATCTTAAGGCTTTATCTATCCATTGGTTTACCTGGAAGATGAGCCTTAATTTGTATATGACAGTTATGTTTATCACTAAAGAAAGTCCTGTTTTATAAATCAGGTTTATAAAATGAGAATCGGAATCCGGAAGTAAATAAATACCAATTCCCGATATTATAAAAACTAAGGCTAGTTTACCAAACCCGGAATCGAATGGCAGTAATCCAAATTTCTTATGTATAAATACCAGCTTTGATATATTAAACAATGTCATTGCCAGGAAAGAAGCATAAGCCACGCCAACAATACCCAAATTTGTATAATAAATAAAATAGAGGTTCAGTGATACATTAAGGAAGATAAGCAAAAGTATGGTTATCAAATTAAACCTGTAGTATTTAGAATAGGTAATAATTTCTCCATTAAAACCCGTAGCCATGTTTATAAGCACACTAAATCCTAATATCAACACAATAGGAATACTATCTTTAATTTTATCATAAGTAGGCATCAGATGGAAAAGATCATCTATACCCAAAACAATACAACTAAACAATACAGCTCCTATAAAGAAAAGTAGTTTTGCAACCTCTTTATATTTTGTATTAAGCTCATCGAAATTACCCAATTTAAGATGGTTTGACACTATAGGCGCATAGAGCGCAAACATACCTATTGCGGGAATTTGAAGTACTGATGCGAGGCTTACTCCAATAGTAAATGTACCGTTAGCCTCTTCTGAAATAAGATTAAAAATTAAAATTCCATCTATCCTAAAAGCAAGTAATGAGCCTAGACTTCCGGCAAAAGCATAAAGGCTGTATCTAAAATAATCACGTCTTGAAATTTCGCCAAATAGTGTCTTGAATCGGTAATTAAATCCGGGTTTAAAGTGCTTAAACAAATAAATAGCTGTCAATACAAACACTATTACATAGCATATTGTATAATACAGCATTGACTCTACCGCTCCTATTATATGATTAAGAAATAGCAAAAATACAAGTGGCAATATAATTTTAGGAATAATCTTTTCGTACAATGTAGGCACTGCAAGCTTTTGCAAATCCTGAGCCTGTTTTCTAAAAAGCTCAACAAAAGCAAGCGATATTGCTATTGGAAAAGCAAAATAAAACAAGTAATCATTTTTATCATTGCTAATACCGGTATAAATAAGTACCCCTGCAAATACTAAAACACTTATTATACTTATTGATAGTATGCTGTAATTAAACAACTGTCTTCTTTTTTGTTCATCCAGAGCGGGATAAAATTTTATAAGTGCATGTGATGCTCCCAGCACCATTATAGGAAACAACAACTGCGATATGTTATCAATATAACGTATCGTTCCCAACAGCTCTTTATCTTTAGGATAAATTAAAACGGTAGACACAATGCCTATTGCCGTACCCAAATAATTAATAAGGGAGTAGAGAAAAATCTGTTTCGCAGATGCTTTTTTATCCATTATTTAGCATTATTACGAGCTGTTTTAATTTTGTTTTTATCTCCCACCCACTGCATATAATAACCTAACAGGTTAAAAAACATACCAATCGATTTACCCGGACCATATGCCTTTAGAAAATATTTTGGTAAACCAAAAACTTCCTTAAGTCCCTGCAAATAACTTTTGGAAAGGCTTTTATTAACATTTAGTAATGAAGTAAGTATTTTATATTTTGACTGGATTACATCTTTTTTAAAGTTTCTTGAAATTACCCTATCATGAACAATCTTAGAGTCGGCATCGATACCGATTAAAAATTTATGGTATATTACACGGTCACAGAAATTACGGTCTTCTCCATAATGTCCAAATAAAGACTCAAAATAGCCTACTTTCTCAACACACTCCCGACTTAACATCCAGGCAGCAGCATTTACAAAAGGTACAACTGTGATGTTATGAGAAGCTTCACGGCTTATTTTCCGTTTATAATAAGTATCAAAGCTTTTATCGAGTGTCATTCCATCTCCAGAAAAGTGCATTGGACTTATTATTCCAAAACCTTTGGTCGATTCCATTTTTCCAACCAAAGTGGAAATTGTATTTTCAAACACCCAGGCATCCTGATTTAAAAGAAAAACATAATCTGCCCCCAAACCAAGAGCTCTTTTCATCCCTATAGTATTGGCTTTTCCAAAACCCAAATTCTCGGAAGATTCTATCAGACCGACCTCCGTATACTTTTTAAGAAGTGCCACAGAATTATCTGTAGAATTGTTATCTATTGCAATTATGCTTACCGGATAACTTGAATTTAACAACGAAGTTATATTCTTATCAATCCAATAAGCCCCATTGTAGGTAACTAATACAATAAAAACTTTCTTATTCAATGGTTCTGCTTTTCTAATAGCACAAAAATAGAGATATTTGCATTCATTTTCGGTACAAACCATGAAATACTACACTATCATTCCGGCACACAATGAAGAAGCCTTTATAGCTCTTACATTACAATCACTCGCTGAGCAGACTGTATTGCCTACAAAGACTATTGTAGTAAATGATAATTCTACCGATAGTACTGCCGCCATAGTTACTAATTTTGCAGAGAAGCATTCCTGGGTTTCATTGGTCAATAAAAAATCTGATGCGGTACATATGCCCGGCAGTAAAGTTATACAAGCCTTTCAGGCAGGGTATGATGTAATTGATGAGGATTATGATATTATAGTAAAACTGGACGCCGACCTCATCTTACCATTAGATTATTTTGAAACCATTCTTGATACTTTTAAGCAAGATGAAAAAACAGGTATGGTTGGCGGATTTGCCTATATAGAAAAAAATGGCGACTGGATATTGGAAAATTTAACCGATAAGGACCACATTCGCGGAGCTTTTAAAGCTTATCGAAAAGAATTATTTTTACAAATGGGAGGGTTACGACCTGCTATGGGCTGGGATACGGTAGACGAATTACTTGCCAAATTTTATGGTTGGAAAGTTGTTACTATAGAAAAACTAAAGGTAAAACACCTTAAGCCTACCGGAGCTAATTATAACAAAGCAGCTCGTTATAAACAGGGCGAAGCTTTTTATGCTATAGGTTATGGATTTGTAATAACTGCCATTGCAGGAGCTAAACTTGCTATGAGAAAAAAGAAACCACTACTTTTTATTGACTACATTAACGGTTTCCTTAAAGCAAAACAATCTGGTAAGGCTTTACTTGTTACTAAAGAACAAGCTAAATTTATTAGAAAGTACCGATGGAAAAAGATGAAAGAAAAACTCTTTTAATAAGAGTTGTATTAAAAAACTATTAACGATGGGCGATTACTGGCTACAATTCGGTAATTTAGCGAATATTTTTGAGTCTAAATGATAAGAGCACTACACCAAATAGGCCGCTATTTCCTTATGCTAAAGGAGGTTTTTAATAAACCAACAAAGTGGAAGGTTATGAAGCCGTTGATTTTTAAAGAAATAGACGACCTTATTATAGGCTCGTTAGGCATTGTAGCCTTTATTTCGTTTTTTATAGGTGGGGTTGTTGCCATACAAACGGCACTAAACCTTACCAATCCGTTAATACCTAAATCGCTTATTGCTTTTGCAACAAGGCAGTCGGTAATACTGGAATTTGCCCCAACCTTTATTTCGATAATTATGGCTGGTCGTGCAGGTTCTTACATTACATCAAGTATAGGTACTATGCGTGTTACCGAACAGATAGATGCATTGGAGGTTATGGGAGTAAATTCAATTAATTATCTTGTATTCCCTAAAATCATTGCATTTATACTTTATCCGTTTGTTATATCCATGTCTATGTTTTTAGGAATTTTAGGAGGATGGCTTGCCGGCGTTTACGGCGGTTTCGTTGCCAGTGACCAGTTTTTACAGGGATTACAAACAGATTTTATACCGTTCCATGTGTTTTATGCATTCTTTAAAACATTTATATTCGGCTTTTTATTAGCAACAATACCTTCATTCCATGGATATTTCATGAAAGGCGGGGCACTAGAAGTTGGTAAAGCAAGTACAACATCGTTTGTTTGGACGAGTGTTTCCATTATTTTAGTGAACTATATTATAACGCAATTACTTTTAAGCGCATGATAGAAGTTAAAGACATAGAAAAGTCGTTTGGTGAAGCGAAGATATTAAAAGGAATTACCACCACTTTTGAAACAGGAAAAACTAACCTTATTATTGGGCGAAGCGGTTCCGGTAAAACAGTTATGCTTAAAACGCTGTTAGGAATCCATACTCCAGATTCCGGCACCATTTCTTTTGACGGCAGGATATACTCTGAGCTTACTCCCGACGAAAAAAGGGCTTTACGAACAGAAATAGGAATGGTTTTTCAGGGAAGTGCGCTTTTTGACTCTATGAGTGTAGAAGATAATGTAGGTTTCCCTTTAAAAATGTTTACTTCAAAAAGAAGTAAAGAAATAAAAGATCGGGTAAATACAGTACTAGACAGAGTAAACCTTAAAGACGCCAACAATAAGTTCCCTAATGAACTTTCGGGCGGTATGCAAAAAAGGGTAGCTATTGCCCGTGCTATAGTAAACAACCCTAAATATCTTTTTTGCGATGAGCCTAACTCAGGACTTGACCCGGAGACATCTATTGTTATCGATAAGCTCATCCAGGAGATTACAAAAGAATACAATATTACAACGGTTATTAATACCCATGATATGAACTCTGTTTTACAGATAGGAGAAAAAATAGTTTTCCTTAAAAACGGAATCAAAGAATGGGAAGGTGATAATGAACAAATCCTCGAAACAAGAAATAAGTCTATTGTAGAATTTGTATACTCATCAGATCTATTTAAAAAAGTACGGGAAAACCTGCTTGCCGAAGAAGAAGAAAACCACCACAAAAAATAAAAAAAAGCTTAGATTAATTTCTAAGCTTTTTTCGTTTATTACTTTATCTCCCGTTGTACATATACCCATCCGGTAATTTGCGCACCTCCTGAAAATGTTATAGCATAATAGTAGGTTCCGGTTGGCGCTTCTCCACCACTGGCTTGACCATGCCATTCATTCTTATAGTTTTTGGCTTCATATATATTTAACCCATAACGGTTGAATATTTTTATTTCACTTACATCGAAATTAGAAAGATCGAACGAATCATTCATTCCATCTCCATTAGGCGAAATTCCTCTTGGTATATCACAGAAAGTATTATCAACTGGTACAACCGCTGTTGCTGTACAACCATCGCTATTTGTTACAACAACACTATATTCTCCCCCCACAAGTTTAGTGATATCTGCTTCTTTTCCTATATAACTATAACCATTTGGCCCTGTCCAGGAAACCTCGGCAGCATCCATTTCATTTATATTTACGATTGATAAAATATACTTATAGTCTACACAGCCATTATCTATTTCAATCTCAAATGCATTCGTATTAAGTGTAACGTTTATTTCCTGAGTTGAAATACAACCGTCTTTATTCACGTTAACTTTATAAGTACCTGTTTCAAAAATTTCTATATCGCTTTCAGTAACATCTGTTAAAAGCGTATTGTCTAAATACCACTCATAAACTACCTCATTTGTATTAAAATTACCTGGCACTACCGAAAGTGTAGAGCTTTGCCCGTCACATAACAATGTATTGCCTTCCATTACAAACTGAGGTAATTCATTAACCACTACCACAACTGTTACTGTTGGCGAAGCACAACCATTTACTGTTACCAGAAGCGAATAAGTACCACTTGCCGTAATAACGGCACTTTCTATTAATGGGTTTTGTACTGACGATGTAAATCCGTTAGGACCTGTCCATTGATAAACAGCATTTGTTATAGCTGTAGTTGATAACTGTATATCGTTACCCTCACATATAGGTGAAATAGCTGCAATAGAAGGTGCTCCCGGAATATCATTAAGTTGGATAGTTATTATAGCTTCATCTACCATATTACACGCATTTGTAACCACATATTTAAACTGATATGCACCAGCAGTAATACCCTCCGGATCAAACATACTACCACTAAGCCCTCCAGTTGCATTTACATCTTCCCATATACCACCTGCATCATGTGGTGTACTTAAATAATCTGCCAGATCAATAGTGCTTCCATCATTACATAAAGGTATAGTAGCATTTTCGCCTGCATTTGCCGCTGCACTTACTATTACTTCTACAGTTACTTCTTCAGATGCACATTCATTAACCGTTACTGTAAGCGTATAAGTTCCCGAATCTGTCACTGTAGCATTTTCTATTAATGGGTTTTGTACTGACGATGTAAATCCGTTAGGGCCTGTCCATTGGTAAACAGCATCTGTCACAGCAGTAGTTGATAACTGAATATCATTACCTTCGCACACTGGCAGTGTAGGTTCTATAACCTGTGTCTGAGGAATATCTTTAAGTGTAATTGTTATTATAGCTTCGTCTTCTATATTACATGCATTTGTAACTATATATTTAAACTGATATACACCCGCAGTGATACCTTCCGGCTCAAACATACTACCACTAAGTGCTCCGGTCACATTTACATCTTCCCAAACTCCAGCAGCATCATGTGGTGTACTAAGATAATCTGCCAGATCGATAGCATTACCATCATTACATAAAGGTATAGCATCGTCTTCACCAGCATTAGCTGCTGCATCTACTATTACCTGTACAGTTACCGGTGCAGATGCACATTCATTAACCGTTACCATAAGTGTATAAGTTCCCGAAGCTGCTACTGTAGCATCTTCTATTACAGGATTTTGCAGAGATGATGTAAACCCATTAGGGCCTGTCCACTGATAGGTTGCAGTCGCTATAGTTGCCGTTGAGAGTTGTATATCGCCACCCTCGCATATAGGTGCTATTGGATCTATCGTTGGTGTCTGAGGCACGTCTTTTAATTCAATTGTAATGGTTGCTTCATCTTCTGTTCCACACTCGCTTGTTACCAAATAAATAAATTCATAACTACCTGGAACAAGTTCTTCGGTAGATAAAATACTTCCCGCTAAATGACCTGTTGCATTTACATCTGTCCATGTACCACCATTATCATGAGGAGTACTCAAATAGGCTGTAATATCAATATCATCTCCTTTATTACATACAACAACAGCATTATCATTTCCTGCATTAGGCAATACATTAGGAGTTACTACATACTCTAATACCTGATTTATACATGAACCTTGGTCGGATGATTCTATACTCACAAAATAAGTTCCTGTATCAGTATCAGATTCGAAAGATGGGAATGTTAGACTATTGGTAGTACTTAATATTGTGCCCGGTGCACCGGCTTTCCACCATGAATAGGTTAAAAATGAGAATGAAGATACAACTAATGAACTTTCCTCATTTTCGCAAAACCCGAAAGGTTCAATTTTAATAGGTTCTAGTGCTGTAATATCTAATAAGATATTTTTAAAGCTATTACAATCATCTGTCACCCTAAAGTTATAGGTAGCAGCTTCTAATCCTGAAAAAAGATTAGATTCCCCATTGTCTACAGAAAATGGTGCATTGTTTTTAGATGTAATCTCGTAAGTAAGTGGCGCTACACCGGTAGCATCTATAATTACTTCAGACAATCCATCGACACATGGAAAACTATATGCTCCGTGTATGGTTGGGGCTCCATCAAAAGTAAAAGAGTTTATAACCTCAAAACAACGATTATTTTTATTGTCGCCATTACCATAGCTATGAAAAATCCTTAATATCCTAAACTCACCCGTAAAACCTAAATTGATATTAATTTGGTTATTGTTTAAAAAATAAGAGTCATCATTTGTTGGAAATTCTCCATCAGTATAAGGAAGTCCTGAAAATGGATTAAACCAAACCCCTGTTACTTCGTTAAGTTGCTGAAGCCAGAAAGACTGAACATATACACCATTACTTGCAAATTGAAGATCAATATTAAAAGATCCGCATTTTGGTATAATAACTACATCATTTTTAGTAATAGCATATCCCTGAATTGTCACCTGCTCTATCCTTTCTGTCCCACAATTATCAATCGTTTGAAATGTGTAATCCCCTTCAGGCAGCGAATTCATGTAAAATACACCATCAGTTGCATAAATATTTGCACTTGCATCAAAAGGCAATTGTTCTGTAAATGTTCCTGGTGCGGCTGTTATGATAACTTCAGCCAACCTATTACCAGAAGATCCCATTTTTAAAGATCCTTCACCTAAAGCACAACCCGGCCGTTGAGTTTTTGTTAATAATACCTGTCCTGACGAAAGTATATTTCCTGTTATAGTATAGGTTACTCCACATTCACTTGTAACTTCAAAAGTATATTCACCCAAAGGAATGTTACCCATAAGAAATGCCTCCCCAATTATAAATTCTGAAACATCATCAGGCAATGTATTTGCATAGCTAGCTGGTGCTGCAGTAACTACAACAGCGGTTATGCTTCTTCCGCTTTTTAATGTTATACCAACTTGCCCCAAACAGGTTGTAGGATCACTTGATGCAAGAATAAGTACCTCATCCTCATCCATGATGGTCATTTCCTGTATAAATGTATGTCCACACGCATCGGTTATTTCAATTTCATATGTACCTATTGGCACAGGGTTACCGTTGTCGCCGTACTGCAATTCGGGTAAGCTGGATGTTGGGTGTTCAGAATTAAACATTGCTGGGTTAAAACCAGCCGGAGCATTAATAAAATTTATAGTATATGGCCCTTTATAGGTTAATGGTGTAAGTGTAAAAAAATAGTTACCACAACTCTCGGTTAAATATTTCGTATTCATTAACAATTTCTCATTTACTATATTGTTATTTAGCACAAATACATTACCGCAAACATCAGTAACTTTAAGATCATAAGTATATTGCTGATCATTATAAAATGGAATAGTAGCATCTGTAGTATTACCCGACACTACATTTTGGCTAACAACGGTAGCCGCACCGCCACCCGGAGGGAAAACAGTATACTGAAATGTAAGTGGGTAAAAAATTTCGTTTGGACTAACTGCTCTAAAACTATGACTAACTATTATAGTATTACATGTGGGAAGCTCTCCCTGGCTTATCTGAGGAAAATCGATAATTACACCTGTTGTTGCCTGAATTAATTCAACAGACACCACCAAAGCATCTCCGCAGGCATCATATACTCTTACTTCGTAATTACCTACAGGAAGTCCCGTAAATGTATTTGTTGCCTGTTGTGGCCTTAATTGAGGCCCTGAGATAATTTCATATGAAACTGCACTACCAGCAGTAACATTGACAATTATTTTACCATCATTACCGCATCTTATTTTTACAGGCTCCAAGCTATAGGCAAGTGTTACTGCCTGATTTACTATAGTTGCATTAGCAGTGCTTGTATTTGATTGCCCACTAAGCGTTTGTGTAGCCACAACCTGATAATTACCCGCTGTTAAATTAGTTGCTGTAGGCACAGTAACTGTGGTGACGGCTGTTGTTGTATTGGGTAATAAAAAAACCGCATACGACATTGTTGCTAACGGATCATTACCTGTAACTGTAAAGTTTAATGAACCATTACCTAAACAAGTTTGAGGAGTTGTTGTTATACTAAGTGTAAAAGCGGGAGGCTGAGCATAAGAGCCAAGCGGAATAAAAAATGTTAAAACAAAACTAAGTATAAGTAATAATTTTTTCATAGTCTCTTTTTTAGTTGACTTGTATTCTATTAAAGTTCTCTCTGCAAATACACCCATCCGGTAACCTTTTTACCTGCCGAAAGCGTAATTACATAATAGTAAGTTGCACTAGGTAAATGTCCTTTATCTGACTGTCCATACCATTCTTTTTTATAATTTTTGGACTCATATACTTGCAACCCATATCTATTAAAGATCTTGATCTCGATCACATCAAGATTAGAAAGATTAAAAAAGTCGTTCTTATCATCGCCATTTGGCGATATACCCCTTGGTATAGTACATGACGTATTATCAATAGGTATCATAACTGTTACTGTACAACCTTCACTATTTGTTACAGATACATAATAATCTCCACTTGGTAAATTAGTAATATCAGCTTCAGGGCCTGTAAAACTATAACCATTAGGGCCTGTCCAGGTTACTACTGCTCCCAGTATATCTGAAAGATTAATTACCCACAGCATATAATTATAATTTATACAACCAAAATCAACAAGCAATTCAAAAGGATTCTCATTTGGTAATATTATAATTTCATTACTTACTTCACATTCATTATCTACAACAACTACTTTATAAGTACCTGTTTCCTGTATTTCTACATCGGCATTTATAACTTCCGAAAGTAAAACTCCATTATAATACCATGTATATGTTACCTCGGCATCTGTAAAGTTGCCTGGCACTACAGATAATACAGATACTTGCTCATCGCAAAGTAATGTATTTCCTTCTAACTTAAACTGAGGTAATTCGTTTATTACTACAGGAACAGTTGCAACTGGAGAAGCACATCCGTTTACGATTACAACAAGTGAATAAGTACCATTTGCTGCCAAATTTGCTCCGGTTATCATTGGATTTTGCTGTGTAGATACAAAACCGTTCGGGCCACTCCATTGGTAAACACCATCTGTTACCGCCGTTGCAGCAAACTGTATATCGCCCCCTTCACAAACAGGAGCTACACCATCGATCAATGGCATCTGAGGAATATCGTTTAGGTTTATTGTTATTATAGCTTCGTCTGTAGCATTGCAACTATTAGTTACTATATATTTAAATTGATAAGTCCCAGCAGCAATATCGGATATACTAAACATATTATCAGAAAGAGCACCCGTTGTATTAATATCTTCCCATACACCTCCGGTGTCATGAGGGATACTAAGAAAATCAGACAGGTCGACGGTACTACCATCATTACATAAAGACAAGGTATCATCTTCACCTGCATGGGGAGCAGCATTTACTGTTATTGCTACAGTAGCAGCCTCAGACGGACACCCATTTACTGTAACCTTAAGCAAATAAGCACCTGTAGCCGTTACAGATACATTTTGTATAAGTGGGTTTTGCAATGCAGATATAAATCCGTTTGGTCCCGTCCAGTTATATGTAGCTCCTAATACTTCTGTAGTCGAAAATTGTATATCATCACCTTCACATATAGGCGTATTCGCTGTTATAACAGGCGTTTGAGGTATGTCTTTAACCTGTAATGTTATAATGGCATCATCCATAGTATTGCACAGTCCGGTAACAATGTATTTAAACTGATAATCTCCGGCTGCAAGCCCAACAGTATTAAGTGTACTCCCTGTAAGAGCTCCTGTTGTGGTTATTTCTTCCCACGCGCCACCAGTGTCGGCAGCATCAAGATAATCTTCAAGATTCACAGCAATACCATCATTACAATAAGGCGTTATGGTATTAGCTCCTGCATTGGGCAATGTGTTTACTCCTAAATCATATTCTAATTCCTGATTTACACAAGAGTTTTCATTCGCTGAAGATATGCTTACTATATAAGTTCCGGAATCGGTAACAGAATTATAAGCCGGAAAAGTAAGTGTGCCTGTAGTGCTTAATACAGTACCCGGAGCACCTTGTTTGTACCATTTATAAGTAAGAAATGTAAATTCGGCTACAGACAATGTACTTTCTTCCCCTTCACAAAACCCTTCTGCTTCTATAACAACAGGGTCTAGATCACCTATGTCAAGCAATATGTTCCTTATATTTCCACAATCATCAGTAACCTTAAAATTATAAGTAGCTGTTTCCAATCCTGAAAAAAGGTTGGATTCTCCATTATCAACCAAAAATTCGGCTCCATTTTTCGATGTAATCTCATACATAAGAGGTGGTACTCCTATTGCAATAACAGCAACTTCTGTAAGACCACCAGCACATGGAAAACTATAAGCATCTGTAATTACAGGGCCACCATCAAAACTAAAAGTATAGAGTTCCTGTATACAACGCTGGTTTACGCTTGTACCATTAGAATAAACAAAAAATGATTTAATCACTCTAAAATCACCGGTATAAGCAAGGTTAGGATTAACAAAATTATTAGATAAGGCTATCGAATTAATAATATTAGCCTGTCCACCTTCTATATAATCTACACCAGTAGCCGGGTGCTCCCAGGTCCCTTCTGCTTCATTATATTTTTGCAGGTAATAACCTGCCACATAATTACCATTACTGTTATGTTGTAAGTTTAACGCAAACGAACCACAGTGAGGAATAACTTCAACATTATTAGCCGAAATAATATAACCTATAATTGTTATTTGCTGTGTAATGACAACTCCACAGGAATTGGTAGTAACAACAGTATAATTACCTGCCGGTAATGAGCTCATAAAAAAACTGCCATCTTCAGCTATATAAGGTGTACCACTATAGGGTAATTGCTCTGTAAAAGCTGCCGTTGCAGCAGTTATAAATATGCTTGTAAGATTTTCACCTGGCAATGATATCTTTACGGTTCCATATCCTAATTCACACCCTTGGCGTTGTGATACACCAAGAACCGGGGTTACACCGTTAAATACAATTTCTGCTTCTACAATATGCTCTTCATCACATGAATCTATAAGTACAAATGTATATTCTCCTAGTATAAGCCCTCCCATAAAAAATCCATCCGCAGTTATATGGTCAGCTACATCCTGAGGTAAAGTTTCAGGATATCCTGCAGGAGCTGATGTCATCTCTATAGATACTATAGTTCTCCCATCAATTTCTATAGAAATAGTCCCTTCACCTGCAGTACAACCCAAAGCCTCTGTAGAAACATTAGGTTCTACCTCAGGATCATTAATTTCAAAATTAAGTGTGTATGTCCTGTTACAGGCATCTGTCACCACTACTGTATAATTACCCTCAGGCACAAAAACAGTACCTCCACCATATGTTGCCGTATCAGAAGAAAATGTTGGATGGTCAGGGTTTAAAGCATCCGGATCAAATCCGGCAGGAGAAGCTGTAAAATTAAGAGTATACGGAGGCATATAATTGCTGGGCTTCAAACTAAAAGAATTATCACCGCAATTTTCCACTACCGGAGTCATTGACAACGTAAGTTTCTCGTTAACAACGTTATCATTTTTATTATATACATTACCGCAAGCATCGGTAATCTTAAGGTTATAGCTATATTCCTGATCCTGATAAAAAGGTAATTCAGTAACAAGATCATTAAGCTGACCCCCCGAAGTTACAAAAGTAGTAATAATTTGTGGCGCTCCTCCTCCCGGAGGAAATATAGTATATTGGATCGTTAACGGAAAAAAAATTATATTTCCAGGAGACGTAAAATATTGGTTTTTTACGGGCACTGTGTTACATGAAGGCAGCGTACTTCCTGCAACAGTGCCTGCCGAAATACTCATCGTAGTTGTAGCCTGAGGAACCTGAACGCTTACAACAACTGCTTCGCCACAATTATCATAAACTCTTACCTGGTATAATCCTGCCGACAATCCGGTAAATACATTAGATGTTTGTTGTGGCTTGAGCACCGGGCCCGAAGTAATTTCATACTTAACACCCGTTCCGCCAGTAATATTCACAGTTATTGTACCATCAACGCCACATTTTGCAGGGGTAAATGATAAAGTATAGCTAAGCGGTATGATAAAATTATTAATGACAGCATTTTGAGTATTGGTACTTGTCTCATTGTTTAAAGACTGTGTAGCCACTACCGTATAAGTTCCGGCAACCAAATTACTAACCGTTGTATTTGTTGTGATAAAAAGCGGGGTTGTAGTATTAGGTAATAAATATACTTCATACCCCATGGTTGCACCGGGAGTAGTATCCGAAACTGAAAAATTTAGTGCACCATTACCTAAACAAGTTTGGTGGGTTTCTACAATATTAAATGTAAAACCCGGGAGTTGTGCAAATGCATGCAATGAAAAAATGAGCGTTATTATAGAAAATAACACCCTTTTATAAGGTAATGGTTTGTTCATGCAGTCTGTTTAAGTGCAATAAAGATATTGATTAACAAGCCAAAACGAAAAAACCCTACAATATTTAACAGAAATTCTTACTAACTCTATACTTTTTTAGCTGCAGAAGTAACAATTTCTGTTATCTTTTTTATTTCCTGTTCTTTTTCCTTAGGGTAAATAAGTAAAATGTCTTCTTTATCTACAATTATATAATTATTAAGTCCGTCAATAATTACTGTCTTACCTTTTTCAGATCTTATTATGTTATCCGATGCATTTTCTAAAAACACATTAGCATTAACTACTGTATTACCATTATTGTCTTTATCTAACTTGTCATGCAACGAACCCCAGGTACCCAGGTCATTCCAATCAAAAGCAGCGGGGAGCACATATACGTTTGCAGCACTTTCCATAATGGCATAGTCAATAGAGATGTTTTCAGATTTGCCATAATTCTCTTGTATGAAGTTTTTTTCAAGATCGGAGTTATAGCTGTCGTATCCGTTCATAAATAACTGATACATTTCCGGTTGGAATTTTTTAAATGCATTTGTTACCGCGTTAACACTCCAAATAAAAATACCTGCGTTCCAAAGAAAGTTGCCATTTTGCAAAAACATTTTTGCCGTTGCATAATCAGGTTTTTCCCTAAATCGATTTACCTTTTTTATTTGCCTGGTGTTTTCTATATCATATTCTATGTAACCATAACCCGTATTAGGAAAAGTAGGTTTAATCCCTAAAGTCATAAGTACCTCATCTTTTCCGGCACAATCAAAAGCAAGCTGCAAATTTTCGATAAAAGCATCTTCATCTTCAATCCAGTGATCACTTGGCGCAACTACCATAATGGCATCCGGATTTATTTTTTCGATTTTAAGTGATGCATATAAAATACACGGAGCTGTATTGCGCATGGCTGGTTCAAGTATTACCTGCTCTTGTTTTACTTGTGGCAACTGCTCCAATACAATATCATTGTAGGTGTCGTTGGTAAGTATAAGTATGTTTTCCTGTGGTATTAATTTAGTAAGCCTGCTAAATGTTTTCTGGATAAGCGTTTCGCCTGTGCCCAGCATATCATGAAATTGTTTGGGGAATTGTGCAGTGCTCACTGGCCAAAAGCGCGAACCTACGCCTCCTGCCATCAATACCGCATAATAATTTTTATTCATAGTCTTGGCTATTTTTACATAGTAACGATTTTACTTAAATTGTAAAATCAAAACTATTTAATTTTCGTTTAATCGTGTTTAAGGCAGTAATTCCACTTCGGCATTTGGGTTAAAAAGATATATCCTGCCAGTACTAATTTCCAGACATTCAAAACGTTTTATCCGTTGTGCACCTTTCTTAAACACTTTACCATTGTGTATCCTAAAGTTGCTCCCATAGGGTAATTCAAAGATATAATTCTTTTCCGACCTTTCATCAAATTGTTTTAAAGCAATAGACAGTGTAGCGTCGGTATCACTACTTGCCTTTGGGTTTCTAAAATGCCTTGCAAGCAAGGGTAATAGCTGCCCGGGAAATATCTCCGGCCTTATAAATGGCACCATTAGTTTTTGAAAAGTCGCTTTCCATTCATCGCCATGTGGTTTTATATTACGCCCATATTTCTCAAAAGCTGCTAAATGAGCAATTTCATGAATTAGTGTAATTAAAAACCGGTATTTATTAAGACTGGAGTTTACCGTAATTTGATGATATCCACTACCATCACGTCTGTAATCACCATGGCGAGTTACCCTCTCATTTACTATTTTAAGGTTTACCCCATATAGTTTTATGAGCTCAAAAACGGTATCTGTAGCATGTTCCGGTAAATAAGGCGCAAGAATATGTTTCACGTTACTACTGTTCTATGGCGTTGTAGATGAAACCTGCAGCACCTTACCATTAAAATATTTATTACCTGTTAACGCAAAGTCGTAAATATAATCACTCATTTCTTTAGGAGAAAGCGGCGCCTCATATCCTGGGAAAGCTTCCTGAAGCATTTCTGTATTTACAGCACCTAAAGCCAGTACATTAAAAGCGATGCCTTTTTCACGATATTCTTCAGCAAGTAATTCAGACAGTGTTATGACCGCACCTTTACTTGAACTATAAGCAGATAATCCGCTAAACTTAACAGTACCTTGCACTCCTCCCATGCTGCTTATCGTAATAACATGGCTTCCAGTTTTCATAAAAGGCAGCACAGTTCTGTTTAAAGCTGCTACTCCAAATACATTAACTTTATAAATGTATTCAAACTCTTCGGCAGTTATTTCTGCAAAAGGTTTTAGTAGTATTGCTCCAGCATTATGAATGACAATATCCACTGTCTGCCATGTGCTTTCTATAAAATCTTTAACCTGACCAAGTCCGTCACCAGATGAAAGATCAAGTCCAAGACAAGAAATATTTTGGTTTTCTATAAATGCCTGAGGTATTTTTCTTGATATGGCCAGTACATTATGGCCTGCATTAGCAAACAAAAGTGCCAGTTCATAGCCTATACCTCTGCTAGTGCCTGTAATAATTATATTTTTCATTTATTTTTTAAGTACAATTTCGTGTGTTGGTGCATTCACCATTTTTTCTACAACCGGCAACATTATTTGTATAAAATTAGTCATATGTGCTGTATCCATTGCTCCAAACTCATCGCCTAACTCGTGATAAAATTTAAAAGTAGACATCTCTGTAGTACTCAATGTGTGAGACGGAACATTAAATTCTGCAAAGAAAGGATAATTATCTGACTGTCTGAAAAGCTGATACTGCATCTCGAAAGCATTAGAACCTATTATCTTTTTACCCGCATATTCATTAAACTTATCAGCCATATTACTTCTACCATAACCTGTAATAAATGCCTCTATATCACCTCCAAGCGGTACTCCGGTCATCTCGAAATTAAGCATGGTATAAATATTAAAATTCTGTGCTTTTAATTTTGCGGCAAGGTGTTTAGAACCTATAAGTCCTTTCTCCTCTGCCGAGAAAAAGCAAAATAATATACTACGCTTATTCGTTTTATTTTTACCATAGTAATTTACAATTTCGGCAACTGTAGTAGTTCCTGTCGCATTATCATCGGCACCATTATAAATAGCATCTCCATCAACAGGTGTATTAGTAGTACCTATATGGTCATAATGCGCTCCAATTACAACAAACTCATTTTTTAGCTTAGGGTCTGTACCTTCAAGATATCCTACAATATTATAAGCAGGTATTTCATAATTCGTAAGTGTATCTCTATAACTTTCAAAATAAGGTTTAATCCCATTTTTCATCAATACATCCTCAAGGTATTTCGCGGCCATTTCGGCACCTTCACTACCTGTATCACGACCTTTCAATTCATCCGAAGCTAAAAATTTAAGCGTAGCAGCTACAGATTTTTCTTCAACTTTATAAGGCGCTGTTGCGGCCTTCTTTTTTTGAGCAGTTGCAAAAAAGCATCCAAAAGATAAGATGGTAAGAAATAAGATTTTTTTCATTGTGGTTTGTTTTACATAGCGAAAATAATAAAAAAAGGTTAGATGGCTTTTTTTAATCTTAATAAGGTAAAAACAGAATGCAAATAAACACAATACCCGCCCTGAATTCAGGACGGGTATCTATAACTAATTCGGATAGTTAGCAATTATGCCAACATTGTTACCGGATTTTCTATGTATTGTTTTAATGTTTGCAAGAACTGAGCACCAGTTGCTCCATCAACAGTTCTATGATCGCAGGTTAGTGTAACTTTCATTACGTTACCTACAACTATCTGGTTATTCTTAACAACCGGCTTTTGAATAATAGCCCCAACTGAAAGAATAGCTGAGTTAGGCTGATTGATAATAGAAGTAAACTCCTGAATACCAAACATACCAAGATTAGAAACTGTAAACGTACTTCCTTCCATATCGGCAGGAGACAGTTTCTTGCTCTTTGCTTTACCAGCAAGATCTTTTACAGCAGTACCTATTTGAGACAGGCTCATATTGTCGGTAAATTTAAGTACCGGTACAACAAGTCCTTCTTCAACAGCTACAGCAACACCAATACTTATGTGGTGGTTGTAAACAGTTACATCATCTTTCCATTGTGTATTCACCTGTGGGTGTTTTCTCAATGCCATAGCACATGCCTTAACGACTAAGTCATTAAACGACACCTTAGTGTCCGGCACGGCATTAATAACACCTCTAGAAGCAATAGCATTATCCATATCCAGCTCTATAGTAAGGCTGTATTCCGGAGCAGTGAATTTAGATTCAGCAAGACGACGCGCAATAGTTTTACGCATTTGCGAATTTTTCACTTCTTCTGTGCTTACCTCTCCAGCAGGAACAAATGGTTTTACATCTACTACAGGTCGTGCAACAGCTGTAGATTGAGCAGCAGGTTGTGTCTGCGCAGCCTGTGGTGTATAATTTTCTATATCTTTTTTAACGATACGTCCATTCTCCCCAGATCCTTTAACCTGATTAAGGCTCACCCCTTTATCCTGGGCAATTTTTCGGGCAAGTGGAGAAGCGAATACTCTTCCGCCATCGTTAGAAATTTCTGCAACCTCCACATTAGCAGCGGTAGTCGTTTCTTCTTTTTTATCTTCTTTAGGAGCTTCTGCTTTGCTTTCGGCAGCTGGAGCAGCACCTTTTCCATCAACACCAGAAACATCTGTACCAGCAGGGCCAATGATAGCAAGCAGACTATCAACCGGAGCTGACTCACCTTCCTGAACACCGATCTTTAAAAGCGTACCCGATTGAAATGATTCAAATTCCATTGTAGCTTTATCTGTTTCAATTTCTGCAAGAATATCTCCTTCTTTTATGGTATCACCTACTTTTTTAAGCCATGTAGCTACAGTACCGTCAGTCATAGTATCACTAAGACGAGGCATTGTAACAACAATAACACCTTTAGGCAACTCAGCACCAGAAGTTTTTTTCTCTTCTGCAGGCTTGTCTTCGGTTTTATTTTCAGCAGGTTTTGCTTCTTCTTTTTTAGGTTCTTCAGCAGGAGCAGCACTAGCACCAGCAAGAAGTGAAGAAATATCTTCTCCCTCTTTACCGATAATCGCTAAAACAGAATCTACCGGAGCAGATTCACCTTCCTGAATACCGATATGCAATAACGTACCTGCATCAAAAGCTTCAAATTCCATAGTTGCTTTGTCAGTTTCGATCTCAGCAAGTATATCACCTTCTTTAATAGTATCGCCCACTTTTTTAAGCCACGTAGCTACAGTACCTTCGGTCATTGTATCGCTAAGACGCGGCATTGTAATAATTTTTGCCATGGTTATTGTAGTTTATGAGGTAAAAATGGATAATCTTTTTGATCGTAAACAACGTCATACATTACATTTGCATCCGGATATGGAGACTCTTCTGCAAATTTTTCACACTCATCTACAAGGTCTTTTACCCTTTGATCGATTGCTTCAATTTCTGCTTCGGTAGCATAATTTTTATCTTTGATCACATCTAATACCTGAATAATAGGGTCAATCTTTCTGTACTCCTCTACTTCTTCTTTAGTTCTGTAATGTTGTGCATCACTCATTGAGTGACCTCTGTAACGGTAAGTTTTCATTTCAAGGAATGTTGGTCCATCTCCTCGTCTTGCTCTCTCCATAGCCTCATGCATTGCTTCGGCTACTTTAATAGGGTTCATTCCATCTACCGGTCCACATGGCATTTCATAACCAAGTCCCAGTTTCCAGATATCTGTATGGTTTGCTGTACGCTCAACTGATGTACCCATTGCATAACCATTATTCTCTACTATAAATACTACAGGAAGTTTCCATAGCATAGCCATGTTAAATGCTTCGTGAAGTGAACCCTGACGGGCAGCACCATCTCCAAAGTAAGTAAGTGTTACCCCACCTGTATTAAAATATTTATCGGCAAATGCCATACCTGCACCTACCGGTATTTGAGCACCTACTATACCGTGCCCACCATAAAAACCATGTTCTTTAGAGAAGATGTGCATTGATCCACCAAGACCTTTTGATGTACCTGTAGCTTTACCTAAAAGCTCTGCCATAACTCTTTTTGGATCTACGCCCATTCCTATTGGCTGAACGTGATTACGGTATGCCGTGATCATTTTATCTTTAGACAGATCCATTGCATGTAATGCTCCCGCTAATACTGCCTCTTGTCCATTATATAAGTGAAGGAAACCTCTAACTTTTTGCTGAATGTATAAAGCTGCCAGTTTATCTTCAAATTTTCTCCAAAACTGCATATCCTCATACCACTTCAGATAAACTTCTTTTGTTATTTCTTTCATTATGCTTAATTATTATTGCTGATGTGATTTTTAAAAAATGTTTCCTAAAACGCAAAAAGTTTCCTCACACAAATTTGCGAAATGCAAAAATAAGACTTCCCTTTAATAACTAAAAAATTTAAACCAAGTATTTTGTTATTTTTTGGGGCACTATAAATGCTTTTGTTATTATCATACAAAAAAAGTAAAGGGATTCCGAAAAATCCCTTTACTTTTTTTAACAAACAGGTTTCTTTGTAAAAAGAAACCTGTTATATATATCTACTAATATTCGTCGTAATCGTCTCCAAAATTAAATGTAAGCGAAAAACGAAGTGTGTTTTCTAATGGATTCCTTACCTGAGAAGCAGAGAATAAATAAGAAACATCTATTTTTACTACCGTATATCTGAATCCAGCTCCTAAAGAAAAGAATTTACGAGCCCCTTTAAGCTTATCTTCATTAAAATATCCAAGACGTAAAGCAAAAGCATCCTGATATGTATACTCAGCACCTACAGAATAAGTAAATTCTTTTAACTCTTCACGGAAACCATCCGGTGCATCACCAAATGATTTAAATATACCAGACACCCAATTAATGTCATTATATTCTTGGTTGGTTTGAAAGCGCTCCTCCGGAGTTATATTACCATCACCGTTAATGTCCGGATTTTGAGGTGTTGGAACTAATAACTTTGTAAGTTCCAGGTTAACCCCTAGTTTATTATATTCATCAAAGATAAAATCAAAACCACCACCAAGCCTCATATTAGCAGGAAGGAAGTTTGAGCTTAACTCAGGATCATTATCATAGCTGATTTTAGGACCTAGATTCTGTAAGTTCATACCAGCTCTAAAACGCCCGTTAAAATCATTGAATGCAATTTCTTCCGACTGATAAAAAGCGGCAATATCAAAAGCAAAAGATGTTGCTGCACTAGCATCTCCTCCACCTGCCTGCGCTTCAGGTATTTTTAAATTAGAACTTATAAAACGTCCTGCAATAGCCATAGAAAATTGTTCATCAAGCTTTAATGCATAAGAAAGATCTACTGCTAATTCGTTTGGAGATCTTGTAAATGGAATTTCAGTTGGATCACCAGTCTGCCTTAACTCAATATCACCTAAACCAAAATAACGAAGACTACCCGCAAAAGCACTTCTTTCGTTAAACCTGTTATAATAAGTTACCTGACCTAACGAAATGTCATTAGCAATATCAGTAAGATAAGGGGTGTAACTAAACGCAAGACCATGCTCCTTTAAAGCAAACGCATATTTTGCAGGATTCCATTGTTGCGAATAAACATCTGTAGATGTAGCAACACCCTGATCACCCATACCTGCGGCTCTCGCATCTGCAGCAATCATTAAAAATGGAACTCCTGTAGTAATTACTCGTTCATTCTGAGCTTTTGCCATTTGTATCCCTAAAAGGCAAAGGGCAATCAAGATTATCTTTTTCATTCTTTTTTTGAAAATTTAAAGGTCACAAATATAATGTTTTTTACAGCAATACAAGTTTTTCATATTTTTCTGCGGTTTTATTAGTCGTAGTCGACCTCACAGTGAGTTTATACACATAAACTCCTTTACCTATACGATCACCAAAATCGTCTTTTCCATCCCATTTTATGTCACGGCATAAAAATCCATCTGTTGTTACAGACTGGTTTATTGTTTTTACTACTTTCCCCGTTACAGTGAATATCTGAACCTGCACATCGAGAGGCTCAAAAGGCCTGTTATGAGTAAACCAAAACTCTGTATAGCTCACAAAAGGATTAGGGTAATTTAATACTTTATCAAGCGCCAAAGCATCATCGCCCACTACTACAAACTGAATTTCGGCAGTAACAAGGTTATTATAAACATCCCAGGCTTTAAAAGTTAGAGTATGCAAGCCCTTTTCAAGATTACTAAAAGGAAACCGCAAAGTACCTTTTTGATAATTATTAAGCTCTGTTTCATAATAATCGTTCAATATGAACGGATTATTTTCGTCTCCATCCAATATCCCTACTATGTCGTGACCTATACCACTGGCCGTGTTAATACCATGCTCATCTTCCAAAAATGCAAGCAATATAGGAGAAGCATTCGTAATACCCCCGGATACAAAAGATTCATCATTCATGTACAACCTCACCTTAGGTCCTGTATTATCCGCCACTGCATTTGCATTGACACCTCCTATTTTTATAGCTGTATCCTGACCGGTATGATCTTCAAGCACGCCATTTTTTTTAGAATAAAAACTAACACGCCCTTCTGCGATAGGTATCCTAATATCTCTTGGCACTACAAAGCCAAATGAGAATTTCCCATTAATAACCGAAGCATTCCCTCTAAAAACAGTTTCCCCCAGTGTTTCAAAATTAGTTTTTATAACCACATTATTGCTATCTGTAACATTGTCATTCCCTAAAGTTGTTCGGGCTATTTTTTTATCAAAAACAGTCACCTCCAGTTCTCCATTATAATTTGTAAGCACACTACCATTACCATTTGTTACCTGCCCACCAAGTTTTACATATGCCAGCGAATTAAGCACCGCAGTAGAACCTGCAGCAGGAAGATCATTAATTTCTGTAAGCACAATTTCCGGTCTTGGCACTGCCAACTTTAATGCAGGATCACCAATAAAAGATATAACTCTATAAGTATTATTCCCATTTAATTTTGCTAACCTTAGCGCTTCCGCCATAGATGGGTATTCTGCATTTGGATCATTAAAAGCATACAACTTGTCAGACAGATTTTTATTAAAATCGAATGCTGTACTTATAAAAATAGCTCTTGTTGTTGTAATCATAGCAATAGCTCCTCCTGTCGGATTCCAATAAGTATACTCTCCTACTGTAGGCCTGTATGGATTATCAAATTTTGTTAGCTCACAGGTAGCAGTAATAAACAATGGGTATTTAAATTTATTTTTTAAACCCTGGGCATCGGACTTTTCATAGAGGCGCTCGCCAGCCATACCATCTTCCCCCCCATGCCCTAAGTAATTAACAACTAATGCTCCATAATCGATAGATCTTTGGATTTGCTCTTTTGCTTCAGGATAACGCTGCCCTCCTGCCGAAGACTGCTGAACATAAGCGTCTGAATGAATTTTTCTTACATTTATGAATGGGCGTTCTTGAACCAAAGTAGTGGCGAGAGCATCCATCTCAGGAACAAACCGAGTGGAACCATTACCATCCAGATCATCTGTTATAATAACATATTCATTACGCCATCTTCCATACGACTCTGCGCTCAAATACTCTACGACTTTATTAACCATCTCATCAGCTTGTTTTTTATCATTTACAAGCATCCTACCAACTGCAATATCAAGCCCTTCGGTTGCCGTCAGAAGCATTTGCCCCTCATTATCATCCATCAACCCAAAAAATTCATCCGATACAAAAGTCGTCACAATACTATAATTCTCAGTACTCTTTGGATCGTAAAAATGAAGTATCGGGACTATATTGGTATTATTAGGTATTCTGTTTTTAAAATCAAACGAGGCATCTCCAAAAAGGTTTAAGTACTTTATTCTTTTATCTGTCGAAGAAGCATTTTTATAAACATACTTTATAAAATTTCGTATAGCTCCTATATCCTGTTTACCCGATGAGAATTCCTGATAAATATTCTCGAGATTAACTACCTTAACATTAAGACCTGATTGCGTTCTGTGGATATTTGCCAATCTTTCTGCCGAAGAATTAAGGTTCGCCGGAGTAACAATTATATAATCTATATCCTGAAACTGTCCGCCAGCTCCATTAAAAATAGTCCCTTTTAAGTTTTGGTTTGCTACACGTGGCTGCGATTCACGTAACGGCGTATAATAATCCGAAGGCACTACCGTAATATATTTTCGCACCTCACCTAGACCTGCTTTAAACCCAAACTGACCTGCCGCGCCAACATTAACTGCTTTCGACACATTATATATATCTGTTATATCCCACACCTCACTAATACCTGCACTATTCCCTATTTGGTATTGCACTACACCTACAATATTATTAGCTTCATTATACTGAAACCTGAATTGCTTACCTGTACCAAGCAATTTTCTTTTTGCTTTTATAATTATGTAATCTAACCATGCATTAGATCCCGGTGTACCACTATTATTATATGTTAATGATACCGTTATGTTATCACCTGAAGGCGTATATGATCCTGTAATTGTATTTTCCGAAGCTAATATCGTACTTTGTATCGAGCCAAATGTTAAATTCCCCAATGCCGCGCCATTGACTTTAGCCGACATTGATGTACTGGCCTGTGAGCTTGCCGCAGCACTTACTGTTATAGCAACTGAAGAAGGCTCAATATTTGGTATTATAAATTCAAACGATTGTTCATTATTAACATTAAATGCTTCACCATGCCACTTCCTGCCAACTCTTGCTATATTTATCAGATCCTTTTCATGGTATTGATACTCATCAAATGAAGTCAATGTTAAATTGGACGCTGCCGAAGGCTGCCCCATAGCACCTATTCTTTTACCTGCACCTCCTTGAGAAGTTACATAATAATAGGAGCGGTCGGAATACAAATTGTTATGACTTCCATTTTCCTGACTCCAGTTATCAACACCTTCTGCATAAAACAAAATGTAATCACTACTATCAATCTTACCATCCTCTTCTCCAATAAAGGTTATGGCATTTTCCTGTAAATCTGCCGGATAAGGAGTGCTATTAAGTAAAGGGAGCATTCTACCACCATTACCAAATATTTTCACATTACGGGGATCTGTATTTACATCAAGACCCAATTGCTGCAAGAAAGTACGACTTATTTTATACACTCCGGATTTTTCGACATAAAAGCGATACCATTCCCCTGAAGCTAATACTGAATTAGAAATAACATCAAAATCGTGAGCATTTTTTGCAGAAACAGGCAATCCTCCTAATGTATAAGTGTACCTAAAAGATTTAATTCTTTTATAACTATTTCCTTCCTTTATAATAGGTGAAAGCGACAGAACTGCATAACTACTCCCTCTTGCCAATACAGACTCCACTTTTGCGTTAATAGCTACCGGCAATGCCGCTGGCAAAAGCTCCCCTAATTGTTCACGGGTAACACTTTCATATATAGTATTTGTAATTTGTATAGAATTTTCTTTAACAGGAGTTGCAACAAGAAATGTACTTGAGAAAAACAATTGCTTTTTTGAATAATCAAAATGCATATATTGTGACTGAAATTGAGGTATTGTCACCCCAACGTCGCCAATAGAGGACTTTGTGTTATCCACCCAATTTAAAATGACTTCACCCTTTTCCTGACCAAAAGACAAAAAGGAGCAAAGCAAAGCAAAAAAGAGTAATCTGTTTTTCATACTTTGAAAGAACGCAGATATGCGCAATATATTACAGGATATAGATTTTTTTTTAAGAACCGAGTTACAATATTACTTCAAAAACACCGTTATTTAAAAAGACAATTAACATTATTTTAGAATTTAATTAAAAATTTTAAAAACGTGTTGCGGTTTAATGGTTAATTATTATATTGCGCCACGAAATTTATTTACCTACTGAAAGATGAAAGTTAACAAAATCACGGCTTTAAAATTGTTGATCGCATTAGCGATAACATTTGGTTTTACTGCTTGCAGTAAAAAAGGGTCCAATGGTAATTCCACGGCTACAGGCTGGAAAATCAACGACAAAAAAGGTGGCTTCCAACACAACTCTAAGTACAAACAGCAAGAAGCTGCTCCTGGACTGGTAGAAGTGGAAGGTGGAACATTTACTATGGGTAGAGTTCAGGACGATGTCATGCATGATTGGAATAACACTCCAACTCAGCAGCACGTACAGTCTTTCTATATGGATGAGACAGAGGTTACCAATGTAATGTACATGGAGTATCTTGACTGGCTTAAGAGGGTTTTCCCTCCAACAGAAGAGAACTACAAGAACATATATGTAGGTGCTTTACCAGATACCCTTGTTTGGAGAAGCGCATTAGGTTATAACGAAACTATGACCAACAACTACCTTAGACACCCAGCTTATGCTAACTTCCCAGTAGTAGGAGTTAACTGGATTCAGGCAGTAGAATTTAGCAAATGGAGAACAGACCGTGTTAACGAATCTGTGCTTGAGAAAGCTGGATACCTTAAAAAAGATGCAAAAATAGCAGACGTTACTGCTGAAACTACTTTTAGTACAGAATCTTACCTTGAAAGCCCTACTAAAAGCTACGGAGGTAATGAAGAAATAGTATTAAAAGGCCCAAGAAACAAACTGGCTGCAAAAGAAGATGCAACTAATGTTTACGCGCAAAGAACTTCTGGTCTTATACTTCCGGAATACAGACTTCCTACAGAAGCTGAATGGGAGTATGCTGCTGTAGCTCTTGTCGGTAATCGTGAATACAACCTTTACAGAGGTGACAAGAAATATCCTTGGAAAGGTTCTTACACACGTAGTGGTAAAAGAACAAGTAAAGGTGATCAGCTAGCCAACTTTAAACAAGGTAAAGGTGATTACGGTGGAATTGCAGGATGGTCTGATGACAATGCAGATATTACAGCTCCAGCAAAATCTTACCCACCAAACGACTTTGGTCTTTATGACATGGCTGGTAACGTTGCAGAATGGGTAGCGGATGTTTATCGTCCTATGGTAGATGATGAAGCTAATGACTTTAACTACTACAGAGGTAACGTTTACATGAAAAACAAAATTGGTGAAGACGGAAGAGCTGAAATTGTAACTGCTGATAACATTGAGTATGACACTCTAAGTAATGGTAAAATACAGTACAGAAACCTTCCTGGACAAATAGCACAGGAGCAAATTACTACTGATGACACTTACCTAAGACAAAACTATACTAAAGGTGATAACAGAAATTACAGAGATGGTGACAGACAGTCTACACGTTTCTATAATTTTGGTGGTACAGAAGAAGAAAATGCAACAACAAAGGATGAAGAAAGAATGTACGATTCTCCATTACACCATGTAAGCAAAGATAGCTTAGGAAACATGGTTAGAGAATACGACAAGTCTTCAAAAAGAACTACACTTGTAAACGACAACATCAGAGTTTACAAAGGTGGATCTTGGAGAGACAGAGCTTACTGGTTAGATCCTGCTCAAAGAAGATATTACCCACAGGATATGGCGACAGACTACATTGGATTTAGATGTGCAATGTCTAAAGTAGGTCCTAAATCAGGTAAAAAGAAAGCGAGAAACTAATTAAGTTTCAACATTTATAGAATACAATAAAAGCCCTATCTTAGGGCTTTTATTTTTTTATGCACCTCATGGAAACAGAACAACTTTATAGCTATTTTCTGCAATGCAGCACCATAACTACTGATACTAGAAAAATAGTGCCCAACTCATTATTCTTTGCTTTAAAGGGTGATAACTTTGATGCTAACACCTTTGCTGAAGAGGCTTTAGCAAAAGGAGCCAAATATGTTGTAATTGACAATCCGCAATACAAGATCAATGACAATATGCTTTTGGTTAATAATAGCCTTGAAGCAATGCAACAACTTGCGCGCCATCATCGCAGAGAGTTAGGTCTTCCTATTATTGCCCTTACCGGCAGTAACGGCAAGACAACAACCAAAGAGCTAGTTAACGTTGTACTTTCTAAAAAATACAATACCACCGCTACCATTGGCAATCTTAACAACCATATTGGAGTACCGCTTACCCTACTCTCCTTTACTAAAGATACCGAAATAGGTATTGTAGAGATGGGCGCAAACCATCAACAGGAAATTGCCTTTTTATGTACTATAGCAGAGCCTAATTTTGGATACATAACAAATTTTGGAAAAGCACACCTCGAGGGATTCGGAGGATTTGAAGGCGTTATAAAAGGAAAAAGCGAGCTTTATGACTATTTATCTAAAAATATAAAAACCGCTTTTGTAAACCTTGATGACGAGATTCAAAAAGAAAAAACAAAACATTTATCCCGTTTTACTTTTGCACTGGACAATTACAACTGTGATGTTAGAATTGAAAGTGTAAAAGCCGATCCAATGGTAACTGTAAAATATAATGGGATCGATATAAAATCGAATTTAATAGGTATATATAACGCGACCAACATAAGTGCTGCCATAACAATTGGCTTGCACTTTAAAATTAGTGAAAGTAAAATAAAAGACGCAATAGAAAGCTACATTCCTGCCAATAACCGTTCACAACTGCTTGAAAGGAACAGCAACAAGATAATACTTGATGCCTATAATGCAAATCCAAGTAGCATGCAGGCGGCTATAAAAAATTTCCTTGATTTAGAAGGACATAAAATTGCCATTTTAGGCGATATGTTTGAACTAGGAAGCGAAAGCCTAGAGGAACACCACAAAATTGTTGATTCATTATTACATAAAAAAGACATTGAGGTTTATTTTATAGGCAAAGATTTTTATACCAATAAAATTGAAAAACCACACCTACATTTTTATAGCGGATATGACGAGTTTAAAAATTATTTTTCCAATCTCAAACCCACTAATATGACCTTATTAATTAAAGGTTCCCGAGGAATGGCACTAGAAAGGACATTAGATATTCTATAGCAAAAAGCGCTCCCAATGGAGCGCTTTTTTATTCTTTAATCTTAAACTCTGCCGACTCTTTATCTTCCTTTTCAGATTCGGGCAATTCAATTTGCACCTCGACAGTATCTCTTTTTTTACTTGTTAATGGAACTGGAACTCCTCCTCCTAATCCAACACCTATGCATGCTAAAACTATAAAAAGAATGAGTTTTAACAGCCTCAATATTTTTCTGAAACTTTTCATATTTTTCCAAGCGATTATATGCCGTGATACAGCATAATGATTTTTATAAAATACTAAAAGACCTTATCAGCCGATAGGGCTAACTATCCTAGTTTTATAAAAACCTCATCATCGAAAGCTTTAGAAATTGTCTTCTGTTGTAAATAACAGAATGGAAAAGTTTTAATTAAATATTTTTTTGCTATTGCATTATTAACCGCCACTTTCGCAATTCGATTATGCTCTAATGCCAGAACAAATTGACTATTCGGAGAATATATTGAAATCTTTTTAAAATCAATAGACCTTAAAACTTTGTTATAAGAAACAATACGCTTTAAAGGCTTATTGGTTTTAGAGGCAACAAGTTCAACGCCATATCCTCTTTGTAAAGATTGAGAATTCCCCACATATGATGAAAATATAAAAGCACCAAAAAACATCGTTACTAATAGTAGCAATTTCGTTGTCCAGCTTTTATAATATCTAAATTGAAAATATCTCATCACAATTCAAAGGTAGTGTTTTTACTAAAACTCTATTTTTCTAAAAGAATTTTTTCTGTAAAATCGATCCACTCCTCACTTGGAATCGTCTTATCAATATAATAATCCGGCTGTATTCCTTTTGTATCTATAGCCATGCTGGGTATTCTCCTACTTCTGGAAAGACCATATCCCAACTGCAATGTTTTACATGGTGAATCAACAAAATACATATTAGAAATATCCAAAACACCTGCCGTTGTAGTTCCAAAAAGTTTTACTTTCTTACTTTGTTTGGCTAACAACAGAAACTCTTCTGTTGTGCTACCATTATTTTCGTTGATAAGGATTGCTACATTTTTCGGATAAGCGTAAATACTATCTAATTTACTTACCTGAACCTCATCACTATCTTCAAGGTTAATAAATTTACCCAAATTGTTATTTAACTTCACTAAACCTTTTCTTGCCCATTCTTTATCACTTTCGGTAAAATCATCCGAAGTAATAAAATATTCCATTCTTTTATTATTAAGAGGTGTTGACAAATAATCAACCCCAATAGATCGAATAGGATTAGTGTACAGGTAACGAATTAGTTTTTGAAAACTTCCATCGCTTCCTCCTCCATTATTCCTTACATCGATAATAAGGTTTTCAGTACTGGCAATTTTATCATGATTAGCGACAATAATACTATCAATCAATTTTCGCTTCTTCTCGGAAAAAGAGGGAATGCGCAATAAAAACGTACTCTTAGAAATCTGTTTCGCTATTGGATCTGCAGAGGTATTAAGTGCCAGATAGTCGGTCACCGATTTCGCATCTGGATATTCCGGATAAATCCTTTTAAAAGACACCCAGTCAAGAGCCATCGAATTATTCCCAATCATTTCAATTTTCTTAATATTTTCCACCGAATGGTCTTTCATATAATAAACCGCATTATAACCATCCCCGGCTTCATTTGGTTTAATTCGTAACTTAATTTGGTTTTTCTGCCAGTAAAGCCCATCACCTTCTATCACAAAACCAACATATTCATTATTATGCTTAACAATACCAATAGTATAAGGTTCACTAATCCATACCCCTTCAAAATCAGGTTTTTTTAATCCTGCCAAATAATTCTTAAACTTTTTTTCAGGTACAACATATTGCTCCCAATCTTTATAGGCGTCAATGATCTGCTTAGGGTCTGGTTGTACAGTATTGCCTCTGTACCCTGCAACATTTAAAGATAAATGTCCCGATCTAAAAAACAATAGCCATTCTTTAAGCACATTAATACATTCGTCAGATTTATTAATCGTTTTTACTTTCTTAATAAACTCTGCATTATGTTGAGTATAAGCACCTAGCCCTTTCATATCCAAAACATATTGAAATCCGGCATCATTTTCTTCGAATGTTTTTCTTAACCATTCAAAATCATCCTCACAAGAACAATCTTGTGAAAACACAGACAAAGGTAAAAGCACTAAAAAGAATATTATTTTCTTCATATTTTTTTCTCAAAAGTAAGAAAAGAAATAGCTTTTCTATTTCAAGAGCTAACCAAATCGCTTTTTGACTTACATCAATGTTTAGCTTTTAAGGATATTACAATTTTGCACTATTAATTTTAAATAGTAAAACAATGAAAAAGAAACATTTTAAGTATATCAATACTTTGTTTGTAGTAATCCCAATGACTCTTATTATGGCTTTTGTTGGTCTTATGCGTAACTATGGCTTTGGCGAAGACTGGTTCCTGAAATTCCTTAAGGCATGGAGCGTAATGATTCCAGTTGCATATATCGCAGCCTTTATAATTATTCCGAATGCGAGGAAATTATCCGAAAAATTAACTTCTGAGAAATAATGACTGACAGTTTAATTAGTCCACTATCATTCTCCGGAAGAAATAGTACACAACGAATAGAAAATGCCATAACAGCTCTTAAATCCGGAAAAGGCATTTTGATAATCGATGATGAGGACAGAGAAAATGAAGGAGATTTAGTTTTTGCTGCTGAAAGTATGACTGTAAATGATATGGCTCTTATGATAAGGGAATGTAGTGGTGTTGTATGCCTTTGTCTTACTAATAACAAAGCTGACACTCTTGACCTTCCTTATATGGTAATAGAAAACACCAGTAATTTTCAAACTCCTTTTACAGTAACTATTGAGGCAAAAGAAGGTGTAACAACAGGGCTTTCTGCCGCTGACAGGATAAGAACCATACAAGCCGCATGTAATGACAATGCTGTACCGGAAGATCTTGTGAGGCCTGGTCATATATTCTCGCTACGAGCAAATGACAAAGGTGTACTTGCCAGAAATGGCCATACAGAAGCAAGTATCGACATGATGAAACTTGCCGGGTTAAAACCACAGGCCGTATTATGTGAACTCATGAATCACGACGGTACTATGGCCCGATTACATGAAATTATCACCTTTGCCAAGCAACACGAACTTATTGTAGTATACATCGACGATATTATTCATTATCGTAAATTTGTAAAGGATTATACTCTGGCAGATGTACAAACAAATTGAGGATTACATACGGAAAGAAATATCGGTTACAGAAGAAGAGCTTAAAACAATAACCTCCTTTTTTAAGCCATTAACACCTAAAAGAAACGAAATTTTAGTTTCTCATGGACAAACCAGCCAACGGATGTTTTTCGTTGGCAAAGGTTGTTTACGCATATTCTTTATTAATGAAGAGGGCCAGGATGCGACCCGCTATCTTGCCTTTGAAAACAATTTTGCCACAGCATTAGTAAGCTTTATTACAGACAAGCCTTCGCTGGAATTTATACAGGCTCTAGAACATACTGAATTACTATATATCACTCAAAAGGATTTTTATTATTTACTGGATCAAGTTCCATCATGGGAAAAATTCTATCGCCATTATCTAGAAGTCGCCTATGTTACCAATACAAACCGACTGATGTCCTTCATAACAATGGATGCTAAGGAACGTTACAGGCAATTATTAAGCGAAAAGCCCGACGTAGTACGAAGGTTGCCTAATAAAATGGTAGCTTCCTACCTCAACATATCCCAGGAAACTTTAAGCAGATTAAAATCAAAACTCTGATTTTGACTTAGATCAATGTTTACCTGTCTGATACTTTAGAATTTTGCATTATTAATTTATAACAATAATGGAAACAGAAATTATTATTCAGCAAGGTAAACTTATAGACATAAAACAGGTTAACAAACATGTTTTTCATCTCAAAATACAAAGTGCAGATTTTGAGAAAATGGATTATGTTCCCGGATTTACCCTGAATATTTTTATTGGCGATCCTATAAACGAACAGCACATTGACGATCGTAAGTATTCGATCTGGAATTATGAACCAGTCCATCAGATTATAGATGTGATCATATGCACTTTCTCTAAAGGTAAAGGTGCAAATTGGGTTAGAACCCTGGAAAAAGGAGATATTATTTATTTTACACCCCCAAGAGGTAAGCTTTTATTGGATGATAGTGCAGATTATTATCTGATGATAGGCGATATTACAGCCCTATCACATTTATACAAAATTAACCGAAACCTCCCTTTCAATAAAAAGGTATTTAGTTTTATTTACACCTACAATCAAAGGGATATTTTTCCTGATATAGACGGCAGCTTCCCTTTTGATTATTATGTCATCAATCCATTGGATACAGAAATGGTTAAAGATAAAATAATGTCATTACTTCCACATTTTTCGGGGAGAGGCATTGCCTACCTTTTGGGTGATCCAAAAACGGTTATCGCTTTGCAGCATCATTTTAAAAATGAACAACATTGGCCAATAAAAGACCTTAGAGCAAAACCATTTTGGAAAGAAGAGAATAAACCAACGGCTATTTAAGTTTATTAAATTCCCTGAATGCGTTATAAACAGCCTGGTGTAGGATCGTTCCATGATCTTCTTTATCAAAGAAATCATATACTACATCAATGTCTTTTTTATAATTCTTTAAAAACTTTGCTAGCCTTTTTGCATCCTTTATCATTACTTTATGCTCATTCCCCACCCCAACATACACCATTTTTTTTGAACCTGATTTTTGTTTAAAAGCTAACTCTGGGTTGTTTAGTAAACTTTCATTGTCCCACCATAAACTAGGACTAACAATTATATATTTAGAAAACAGCTCTGGTTTTTTAAATAAAATCTCCGTTGCCAGCAAACCTCCAAGTGATTGTCCGATAATCGTTTTTGAAGATGAAGTATTGTACTTCTTCTCAATAAATGGTTGCAGTTCATTTTCTAAAAAAGAAATGAATTTTGCTGATGATCCGGTGGTAGGAAAATCTTTTTTATCCTTTTCGACGGTAGTAGGATATGTAAAATCACGTTTTCTGTCAACATTCGCGATTCCTACTACAATAGATTTGGGTACTATATTAATCCATGAATAACTTAAAAACTGAACCAGGCCGGTAACATGAATAAAATCTTCATCAGCAGAGCCATCTAATAGATAGATAACAGGATATTTTATCGTGTCATTCTGATTATATCCATCAGGCAGGTAAATATTCAGTATTCTTTTCTCGGAAAGTTCTTTCGACTGAATTTCCACAATATTTCCCAAAACAAAGGGTTTAGTTTCCTGTCCGAATGTTTTAGGTAAGGCACATAATAAGATGATTGCCAATACAATTTTTTTCATAATAATTACAGGTTATTTTATGACCATATCGTTAGGACGCACTCCAAGTACATCGCTAAAAGTATTACTAAAAGTAGAAACACTATTATAACCCACTTTCCCGGCAACACTTTTCACGTTTTCACCAGGGACAGAAAGCAACTCTACAGCTTTTATGATTTTAAATAGTTTAATGTATTTAGAAGTATTCATTCCTAAATCGCTTTTAAAAAGCCGTTCCATAGTTCTGGAGGACATACCAAAATGATTTGCCAGTGTTACCACTTTAATATCTTCCCCAATGTTTTCGGTTAGATAGTATATAATATTTACAATTCTCGGGTTTTGTGGGGCAGGCAATATAAGCGGTATAGACGATTTAAAAGTAGCCGGTAATATGCCAATAAGTGCTTTTATAAAGTCTAACTCTATAGCATCATATTTTTCTAGCCGTGACCATCTTTCACTATACAAGATCATTTCCTGTATTATTTTTGGTGTATGAAAGATGCTTAGCTCACTAAAAAAAGGATCGTTTGGAACATCATCTATAAAAATACAGCGTAAATATACCGGCCCCGAAGGAGCAGAAGTTTTATGTATAACTCCCGACGGAACCCAGGCACAATAATGGGTTGGTAAAAGATATGTTCTTGTTGGTGTGTATAAATATTGAACGCCTTTTTCTACAAAAATGAGTTGTCCCATTTTATGCGAGTGCCAGTCATTGGTGAATTTCCAGTCGGCTTCATGCCATACATAGGCAGATTTTTGTACATCATCAACAGTAAGATGGCAAAACCGTGATGTCTCCATTGTCGCTTTATAACATATTATTGTCAAATATAGATATTATACGACATTTTACAATGTCTAATTTTGTATAAATAATTTACAGCAATAACTATATGATTTTAAAACTTGTAAAATGCTTTGCCTTAGCACTAAGCTTGTTAAGCATTAATAATCTAAATGCACAAACGACCATGAAAAATGAATCATCCAATATACGAGTACTTGTGTTATTTAACACTACCGGCGGAGGCACTTATAAATTAGCTAAGGCTATAGCAGAGGGGATTGAAAAATTTCCGGGCGCAAAAGCAATACTAAAACAGATCCCTCATTTTAAAGAGAAAACAGGTAAAGAACCTCAACTTTATGACAGCGTACCTTATGCTTCACCAAGTGAGTTGGCAGAGTATGATGGTATTGCTTTTGGATCGCCAGTACATTTTGGCAATATGAGTACAGATATGCGTTATTTTCTAGACCAAACCATCGATCTATGGACCAATCATAAGCTAGAAGGTAAACCAGCCAGCGTTTTCATGTCTGCCGGAAGTGGCGCTGGCCGTGAAGCGGCAATTTTGTCTTTCTGGAATACTCTTGCCATTCATGGAATGATACTGGTACCCACAGGCATAAAGGGCACAGGAGAAATTGACAAAACAATACCACAGGGTAATACTGCATTTGGTACAACATCACTTGCCGGGATGCCAGGTTCTGAACGTCCATCAAAAGGAGAACTGCATATAGCTAACCTGCAAGGTTATGCTTTGGCTAAAGCCGCAAAAGGCTATAATGCTGTACAAACAACTCTTGGAAACATTAATAACAATATGACTACACAAGAAACTCCTAAAACAGATATCGAAGCGAGGTTAAAAGAATTGAATATTACCTTGCCCAATGCACCACAACCTGTAGGTAATTATAAATTATTTAAAATTTCGGGCAATCAAGTCTTTATAAACCAGGTAGCGTTAAAGGATGGAAAAATAGAACATCCGGGAATGATCGGCAATCCTGTAACCGAGGAACAGGCTAAAGAAGCTACACGACAAACATTGCTTAATATACTAAGTATATTGAAACAGGCTGCCGCTGGCGATCTAAACAATGTTAAGCAAGCTGTACAGCTTACCGGATTTTTTTATACCGATGAGAAGTATACAAAACATGCAGTAATTATGAATGAAGCCTCTAACCTACTTGTTGAAATTTTTGGAGAAAGCGGGATGCATACACGTGCTACAATTGGTGCAGCTTCTTTACCTCTATCCTCAAGCGTTGAAATACAGGCAGTCTTTGAGCTTAAATAGCAACTATTTATTTAATCCTTTAAAAACATCTCCCATAATTTTTAAGCCATTAATGAGTTCATCATTATTCAATGAGCCATAGCCCAGTCTTAGATAATTAGCTGGTTGTCCATTTAAATAAAAACTTCCCGGAGGTATGATTTGAACCCCTTTTTGCCTGAGCAATTCGGTGTATTTAGAAAAATCTATTGGCTCATTAAATTTTATCCAATAGGCTAATCCACCTTCCGGCTTATAAAAAGTAATTGCGCTACCAAAGTTTTCTTTCAGGCAAGCTTCCATCAGATTACGTCTTGACTTATATATTGCAACAACTTTGCGTGCGTGCCTTGAAATGGTACCATCTTCCATTAACTCTGCTATAGCATGCTCTAAGATCGTATCTCCCTGCCTGTCGATCTGCACTCTCAAGTTCACCAAAGATTGCATAAAATCTAACGGCCCGGTAATATAACCAATGCGTATTGCCGGGGCGATAAGCTTACTTAAGGAACTAATATAAATTACATTTGCGGCTTTTTCGTTACTCGCCAATGCCAGCTTATTTCCTGCGCCAAAATGGTATTCATGGTCGTAATCATCCTCAATAACAGCAAATTTATATTTAATAGAAAGCTCTAATAGTTGTAACCTACGTCCGGCTTTCATTATTACCGTTGTAGGAAATTGATGATGTGGTGTAACATATACGGCTTTGATTTTTGTTGTAAGACACAACTCTTCCAGAGCATCAACATTAATTCCATCTTCATCAACTTCTACCTCTTTTACTACAGCACCGGATTCTTGGAATATTTTACGAACAGCATAATAACCTGGGGCTTCCATTGCAATACAATCTCCAGGGTTAACAAGCACTTTTGCAGCAAGGTATATTGCCATTTGACTCCCTCTCGTAACACATATGTTATCTACATCAACCTGAAGACCTCTATCGCGTGAAAGCATAACGGTTAGCATTTCCCTAAGTTTTAAGTCACCTTTTTCGCTACCATATCCCAACAAACCCCATTTCCCTTTACGCTGAAATATTTGTTTGTATGCCCTTGATAATTCTTTACGTGGTACTAATCTGGTATCAGGACCTCCTTCATTAAAAACGATCAAATTAGCATCAAGCGGATGATCGGTTAACGTAAAAGAATCATAACTAACGTATTCGAAATTACTTTTCTGCTTTTGAAAACCCGGAAGGTTTTTTTTAATTGCTGGAAGGTTTTTTGAAACAAAAGTTCCCGATTTATGTTTGCTTTCCAACCAACCTTCTGCTATAAGATATTCGTATGCATACACAACCGTTTTTCTGTTTACTTTAATATCTTCTGCCAAAACACGACTGCCCGGCAGCGGAGCTCCTCTCTCAAGCCTACCCGAAATAATCTCTTTCCTGATTACTTCTGCAATCTGTTCCACCAGTGTTTGATTCGTAGTAAACGGAATATTAAAAATAGTTTTCCAGGGTCTTAACATCTGGTCTTTTTAGTTTATTTTAAAATGCAACATTGTAATAATACAAAATTAGTCCATTTTATCTGGCAACACATATCTGGCCCTATATTTTTCTCAAAACTGGACCAATATAATCATCCTAAAAAACGCAAAATTTGCAGAATAATTAAATCATCAAAATATGAAACATATTGAAATCGCTACACTAGACCATTTACATGAATTTGCAGAATTGTTTAATGATTACCGTATTTTTTACAGGCAATCGTCTGACATTGAAAAAGGAAAAGCTTTCCTTAAAGAAAGAATTACAAAAAATGAATCGGTTACATTTTTAATTAAAGTCGATGATAAATTTGTAGGGTTCACACAATTGTATTCTTTATACCATTACAAAACATTACAACGTCAATGGTTATTAAGCGACCTGTTCGTCTCCCCCGACTTTAGAGGACTTGGCCTTTCCAAAGATCTTATTGATAGGTGTAAACAATACTGCGATGAGACCGATGCCTGCGGTTTACTACTGGAAACAGAGAAGACAAATGAAATAGGGAATATTTTATATCCTAAATGCGGTTTTGAATTAGATCAGGAACATAATTATTACAACTGGTGGAAATAGGCTTTAGTCTAGAAAAAGTATTTTTAATTTATTTGACAAAAGCTTCAGTTGAACTGAAGCTTTTGTGTTTGTACACATAGATAATTTGATAATCATTCCTCAACCTCAGTAAAAACATCCTCTGCATCTGGGAATACAAATTCGTTTTCGGAAAAATCCAGAATTTCAGAAATTGGAACATACTTCATGATTTCGTTGATTCCTTTTTTAAGGCTCAGTTCAGTAGAATATTTACGGCTGGTAGCCAAAACTAATCCTCCTTTTGACAACCTGAAAAAATATTTACCTGCTGCTGTCTTGTTCTTTGTAAAAGAAAATAACGCAATATTATCTTTTACACCTGCAATCATTAGCTCACAATCAGACTTTTGTTTACAGCCAATGCTGGTAAAAATAGTTTTTCCCTTTCTCGATGTAAAAACAAATTTATAGTCACCGTTATATCGTTTGCTAATAACAAACACTCCCATAATTTATTCAAGTATTTAACTCGAAGAATCGAATTTAAAATTCAAATTTCTTCTATTTATTTTTATTATTGTGTGTTTCAAATCTAAACAAATTCAAAGGAATTAATACCCTACTGAGGCATGTCGGAATAATACTTATTAACAAAAGGGCATATCAGTTTTATTAGGAATCATAATATTTTCCAAATCAGGAAAATAACAATAATGGCGAATTTCAACTTTTAGTAGTACAATCTAAAATCAAGAAGTTTACAAAGAGCATAATGTTTTTGATGTAATTCTTCAACAATTTCAATTACATCATCCTCATCTTCAAATAAACTAAAGAAAGCTTTATCGAGGTCGCTGCTTGTTACATTGTTAAATGTTGTTCCATAACCTGATATAGCTCGAGCCCCTGTAACATCTAAAAAATACTGTGCTTCTTCCTCAGTTAAATCCAATACCTTTTCATTAGCGAAATGCAAAATCTTGCCTGTCATTTTACCTTCAAAGAGTTCGGCTATTTCCTCAATACTATAATAGTAATTATTAAGACAAATGTTATTTCCTTCACCCTGCATTATCAAGTAGATTATTTCATAATTTTTAAAATTATGATCTTCATAAAGTAACACGTTCAAGCTTTCTTCCAGTCCTTCAATCGTATCGCAAGTTTTATAAATGCTGTCAATACCTTTTTCTAAGGCTAATTGCTCTAAATTCTTAACAGCCTCTGTAACGATATGCACTTCTGCATCAGGAACGGCTTCGAGACAGAAAATAAATTTATCATAATCCATAAAATTATGTTTTTTGCTGATGAATATATAATTGACAAATTTAGGTTTTTATTAAACTTAAAACTTAAAAACACTTAAACATCTTAATATAATTACCCATATACCTTGTTGCTAAATCATTACGTATATCTTAGTCACACTTACTCGTTAAGCCCAGTAAAAACAAGCATTCAATAAATAATTCATTAATGTTAATTAACAAATCTAAGTTGCCCTAGAGATAATAAATCCATATTTTTAAGCTTATTTTAAAATGAAAATGGACATGAAAAATTTTTACACTTTGTTGCTAACATTCGTATCAGCAACAACATTTGCACAACAATCGATTTCTTTCGAAACATCAGAGGGCTATCAATTAGGAACTTTAAATCAACAAAATAGCTGGGAAGTTACAGAAGGGGCTGACGGTTTTCTTTTAAATCAGGTAATTAGTAATGAAAAGGCTTCTGAAGGTAGTTTTTCTTTTAAAAATGCTCACGAACCTGACTTTCAAGATCAATGGCTACCTATATTTGGAGCATCAAAAACGTTTGAAACGCCTTTAGAATATAGTAATTTCACTATTTCCTATGATGTTTTAGCTACTGCCAAATTGGGTTCTGACTTTGAATTCACAATATTCGCCATTGATGAAAACGAAGAGTATGCACCAATTGCCGGTGTAGGAATCGAAAACAGAGGAATGATTTACCTCATTAAAGATGTGAATTATGGTTTTGATTATGCCGAAGCTGAGTGGACTCCAAATGAATGGGTTAATATTAAAATTGAAGTTTCTACAGACGAAATAAAATATTACATCAACAATGTTTTAGAGAAAACTATGGAAAATTTCACCAAACTGAACGCTGTTGGCCTTAACATGCTTCATAATAATTATGGCAATGATGCTTATTATGACAATTTTGTAATTACAACCGGAAGCTTAAGTACAAAACCTTTTGAAGATGTTTCTTATTCTGTGTATCCAAATCCAGCTCAAAACAGTATATCAATATCATTACCTACTAATATAGAAGTTTCTGAAGTAGCTATTTATAGTATTGCTGGTCAAAAAGTTTTACAAACCAATGATAGTCAAAATATCGACATAAGTGAGTTAGCCATTGGCACCTATTTCCTTAAAGGTAATACTACTGATGGAACATCATTTACTAAAAAAATAATAAAGAATTAAATTTTTTATTATTCTACAATATGGAAGCCTCTACTTGTTAGAGGCTTTTTTATTTTTATCTTAGTATCATCAATATTAGGAGCAATTATTAAAAGAATAAAATTTGATTAATACTATTACATAATGGCTTTAACTTATTGAAAAATAAGCGAAAGAATAATTATCATAATTACTGATCTTATGAAAAATAGCAATAAAAAGGAGTTACCACCAGAACAACGCGAAGCGTTACTAAAAATATTAAAAACCCGTTTCGAGAAAAACATGAATCGTCATAAAAATCTTGAATGGGCAAAAGTGGAAGCTAAACTGCAAGCTAGTCCTGAAAAACTGTGGTCGCTTGATGAAATGGAAGAGACTGAAGGTGAACCGGATGTTATTGGGCAGGACAAAAAAACAGGCGAATATATTTTTTGTGATTGTTCCACAGAAAGCCCTAAAGGACGTAGAAGCATTTGTTACGACCATGAAGCGCTTGAATCAAGAAAAGAACATAAACCGAAAGATAGCGCTGTTAATATGGCCGCTGCGATGGGTATTACTCTTTTAACCGAAGATCAATACCGGGAACTACAGCAATTGGGGAATTTTGATATAAAAACATCGAGCTGGGTGCAAACACCTCCTGATATTAGAAAACGTGGTGGCGCTCTGTTTTGCGATCGCCGTTACGACACTGTTTTCTTATATCACAATGGTGCCGAATCCTATTATGCAGCCAGAGGGTTTCGTGGCTTGTTAAAGATTTAAGGTACACTCTATATCAAAACAAAAAAGCTTCAGTTTACACTGAAGCTTTTCTTGGTATCTCTGGCTCATAGATAAAAACATATTATTGTCGTAACAATAACTATTTTCATCGCTCCTTCATTAAAATTATTATTTTACTGTTGTAGTTGTAGCAGCTACTGTTGTTGTAGCGCCTTCTACTGGTGCAGCTTCAGCTGGAGCTAAAGTATCAACTGTTTCAGTTACTACTTCAGTTGCAACTTCTCCTTCTGGAGCAGTTTCAGCTTTTTTATCACAGCTTGTTAGGTTAAGAGTTGCCAATAATACTGCGCTTAATACGATTAATTTTTTCATAATACTTAGTTTTATAATTATTTGTTGGATTAATAACTGGGACAAATGTATAGCGTTAAACAAACGATTTTTTACAGAAATGGTGAAACAAGCTTTTCACTTGGTAAAAGCAATAGGAAAAGCTTGTAAAATTGATTTACTTTACATTACTAATACCAATAGAATGCGCCGCTTTACTGCTATATTATCGCTACTGCTTGTATTGTTTTTAATCCCGGTGGGGCTAAAAGCACAGGATGTAGTACCCAAAAAAAAGGAAACACCTGCTGAATTAAAAAAAGCAGCCAATAACCTGGAAAAATCATTAATTGAAAATGATAATTCTAAAATTGCCCGTAACTATGAACTTTTAGCACAAGAGTTCGACGACAAAGATGATTTGGCAAAAGTTGAAGAATATTTATTTAAAGCCTTAGAAATAACTCCTCAAAATAATACTGTAACCAGATCAAGAATAATAAGAAAAATTGCCAAGGCACAGGAATCGCAAAATAAATTGCGTGCAGCAGCTAAAAATTATAAAGTCGCAGAAGAAATAACTACAGACAAAACTTCTAAAACACTAAACTCAAATGATTATAACCGCCTGAAAAACTGGGGGAATATGACGATTGAAGATAAGTACCTCAACTCAAATATAACATTACTAAAGAAGGAGCGTAAAAAAGGTGAAGTTGCCGACACCTACATTCAACAAGCGGAGCTGAACCTTAAAAACAGTGATACTACAAATGCCTTAGAAAAATACGGACAGGCACTTCCTTATGCCAAAAGCATGCCCGGGAAAACAATTAAGATATATAGTGAAATTGCAAATCTTTATGATTACGGCAAACGCTATGAAGAGGCCATTTCTACAGTAAAAGAAATATTGGCACTAACCCGAAAAACAAAGAACTACAACATAGAGATAATCCAACTTCAATACATTGCCACTATATACTTTAAAATTAATGATCCTGTAAATGCTGTAAATGCTTTGAAAGAATCATACAAAATAGCCTCTACAAATGGAAAAACTTTTGAAGCCCGAGAGAGCCTGATATTACTTGTTGAACATTACAAATCAACAGGAGACGACACAGCAAGTATGGAAATGTATGAGGATTTCGTAAAAAACATTGACCGCATAATACTGTCTGACAACTCCTTAACGGATGCAAAAACATTTAAAGTAACTGAAGAAAGAATACGCAGGCTAGAAAGTGAAAAGATGTTTAAAGATGAGTTAATTAGTCGAAAAAACACATTCAATTACTTCCTGTTAGGCGTAATGGTATTGCTTTTACTTCTTTTTGGATTCATTGTTAAGGCTTTGTATTCTATTAAAACAAAAAATAAGGAAATTGCGCTTCAGTCCTTAAGGCGTGAAATGAATCCGCACTTTATATTTAACAGTCTCAATAGCGTTAACCAATTTATCGCTCAAAACAATGAGCTTGAAGCCAATAAATATCTTACCTCCTACTCTAACCTGATGCGGAATACAATGGAGAACTCTAACAAAGATTTTGTACTATTAGGCAATGAGATAGAGAACCTAACAAAATACCTTGAATTAGAACACCTGCGTTTTAAAGATAAATTTGATTTCGAAATAAACGTTGATGAAAAACTTGATCCGGAAACCATTTGGATACCCAATATGATTATCCAGCCACACCTTGAAAATGCCATTTGGCACGGACTTCGCTATAAAGAAGAAAAAGGTCTGCTAAAAATGGACTTTTTACTTTCAGGAAAAGAAATTCATATCACTATTGATGATAATGGGATTGGTCCAACAAAAAGCAGTGAGCTTAAAACGCATAACCAAAAAGCACATCAATCCCGTGGGCTGACTAATACTAAAGAGCGTATGACGCTTTTAAATGAACTTTATAAAACAAAAATAACATTTTCAATGACCGAAAAACAACTTCCAGAAACCGGAACCGTTGTACAGATCATATTCCCAATAATAAATAAACCATGATGAGCTTTTCAAAAATAAGAAGCGTGATTGTAGAAGATGAAACTGCAGCCAGAGAAGTGTTGCGAAGCTATCTTACAAAATATTGTCCGCAAATAGAGATTGTTGGTGAAGCCCAAAACAGCAGGGAAGCCATACCGCTATTACATGAACTTGAACCTCAACTTGTTTTTCTTGATGTTGAAATGCCTTTTGGCAATGCTTTCGACGTACTTGAAGCATGCAGCGACCTCTCTTTTGAAACCATTTTTGTTACTGCCTTTTCAGACTATTCGCTTAAAGCTCTAAACCGAAGTGCTGCTTATTACCTGCTAAAACCGATTAGTATAGAAGAGCTTATTGTCGCTGTTAACAAGGTACAGCAGCAAATAATAAACAAAGAGATGTTTAACCGCAATAAGGTAATCGTAGAAAACTTCAGGGAGCCAAAGGCAGAGAAGCAACAGGTTATACTACCTACCATGGAGGGTTTTGAAATCGTGAAAATGGAAGAGATAATACGACTAAAGGGGAATGGGAACTTTACCGACCTTTACCTTACCAATGGTAACAAAAAAATGGCCTGCCGTTTCCTTAAACATTTTTCTGAGATGCTCCCACTTCCATTTATAAGGGTTCACAAATCACATATTGTTAATCTCAATTTTGTGAAACTATATAATAAAGGAGGTTATATTACATTGGAAGATGGAGCCGAAGTAGAAATATCGCCTACATATAAAGAAGATTTTTTAAGGAATTTTAAATAACCGAATTTAGCATATATCAAAAGTAAAACTTTCTCCACAATGGTCTAAATTAAAAAGAGGCAGGCTAAATGCCTGCCTCTTGAATTAGAAGGTTAAATATAACAACAATATAATTATTGTTTAATCATCAGTTTTTGCTGGTACAGGATCTGGCTGCCATTTTTAATAACCACCACATACATTCCTTCAGCATAACTGTTTATATTCAGGACAGCAGTTCCCTGCGAACCATCAAGGGTTTGCTGAATAAGCAAACGTCCTGTTAGCTCATACAATTCTACTTTCGTACCCGATACATCTAAATCGTATTGCAGTTGAACAGTGCCACTGGCTGGATTAGGATAAAGAATACAGGTTTTTAAAGTAGACGATCCTGTATCCTCAGCATTTACAGTAATAGGTCTGCTGTATACCGGGGATTCACAAGAAGGTATATTAATATTAAACATATGCTCACAGTTGATAACAACTTCTTTATCATAGATTTGTCCATATAATCTCCACGTGGTATTTCCACCCATAAAAGGGCTTTGTGGAATAACAATGACCTGAATTATATTTTGTCCAGGTACCAGCGTAAATGTAGATGGAATAATCACAACATTATTTGCTTGATCGGTTAGAGTGACTTGGAATGGTCCGCTGTAGGCACTGTAAATGTTAAGCTCTTGTGTAAAAGAACAGTACTTGGTGTCATTCTTAACCACTTCTTTAATCTCGACATGTTCGATTTTACATTTCTCACATTTTCCTACTGTAAAACTAAGCACATCAGATTCTAAACTACAATTTCCGGTATTAATCGTCAACGAAAAATCACCACTTGAAGACAAAGGAAAAGGAGTTACTGAACCAGACCCGCTTGATACCGGTTGTCCGCCATTGTTCCAACTCCAGCCGTTCATAGGCAACAATGGACCGATAAGGTAATTCCCTACACGACTACAATCACTATAGCAACCCGTTGGAAAGACCCACATGTAATTTTCAGGATTTTTAGGTAAGTCTATTTGTTTGGTAAACGAACAACCACCTCCAGTACTTGCAGTGAGACTAAACACACCTCCATCGCTTACTGTTATAGTTTCTCCCACATCGCCGTTGCTCCAATTGTAATGGGCTGTAACGCCACTATAAGTAATGGCTTGTGCAGTGATTTCTATCTGGTACGGATTACAATGAACAATGTAATCCACCAATATGTCCTGAATAGATTCTTCAATAACAATGGTATGGGAAGCAGTATTAGAACAACCGTCTTTGGTTACAGTACAAGTGATTACAAATGTGTAAGCACTGAACATACCTGACAGATCTGCCTCCTTCATATTGTTAAATTGAGTTAGCGGGCTGCCGCCATCAATGGCCCATTGAATATTGGTAGCATCTGTTACTGCCGTTAAAATAATAGGGTCATTTTCACAATATCGCGATTGCCCTTTGATTTTAACGCTTGGTAATGGTTTAAATGTAGGAGTGATACGCCTCGCCGTACTATATTCACAGCCATCACTACTACGGACTTTCACCCAGTAAGAACCAGGCGAATCTACATATAAAGTACTGGAGTTACCAGCATTAGGCACTTCTGAATTGTCGTCCATCCAAGTATAACTGGCAACGCTACAATTATCGTTGTTAGGAACATACGTTAAGAGTACCGTTTGACCTTTGCAGACTGTGGCGTTGGAAGGTGTAGCTTTCACTTCGCCAAAGAAGCATTTTTTCGGAACATAAACCTTTGGATTAGCCATTACTGTTTTACTGCAACCATACGCGTTGGTTATGGTACAAGTAACAATATTTAAGCTGCCGGGTGTAGTGAATGTACGTTCTGTGTTTATTAAAGTATTTTGCGCTCCGTCGCCAAAATCCCACTTTACTGTAGTTCCAGCAGGTGGTATTGGATTCAAACTAAAATAAACAGGTAAATAATCACACTTTGTATTAGTTACTACTATAGAAGTAGATGCATTAACCCCCTGTAAATTGGCCGTATATTCTTTCGAACAAACATAAGTATCGGTATTCGCTGTAATACCTGAATTTTCTACTTTAAAAACATACGAACCCGCCGGAAGGTTTTGCATTTCAAAAACACTCAAACTCGAATTATAAGCAACTGGGCCCGTAAATGTAGCAGCGCCAGTAATTTTGTAATAAAAGCGTACTTGAGGGCTGGTTACTCCCGCATAGAAATTACTATTATCGATAAAATTTACGTTGAAGGTGTTATCGATGTTGCATGACGTTAGAAAGGAGAAATCAGGGGCATACGGAATAATGACCTGCTTCGTTACCCTTATTTTACCTATACCTCCTTCTGCACAAGCATAGGCAGCTTCATAAGTGATGGTGTACATACCTGGTACGCCTGTTAATGTATTACCATTGACGGTATAATTTCCAGAGCCTGTTCCTATTACCTTCCATTCGCTGGATATCGGAGCAGGTGTGGCAGTCCCTGTTAAAGTAATGGTGCCACAACTAGTTAACTTTGCATTGTTTTGCAGTACACCAGTAATTGTACAATCCGGTGCAGAGCCGCCGCCACATTGCTGACTTATTACTATGGGATTGGATACTGCGACACAACCGTTGGGGTTTACAGCCCTAAAGGTATAAGTACCAAAATTTAAGGTTGAGTTCACGTTAAGAGATGTACTGGTTTGCCCAGGGATTATAGCTCCATTTTTATACCATTGTAAGAGCACTCCAATAGTGTTGGATGAAACGGTAAGTACCGAATTTACTTCGGTTGCAGTACAATAAACATTTCCTCCCGAGGTTAATGTGACTATTGCAGGTGGGTTGGGCACCACAGTAGATGTAAATGCCGCTGTATTAGTTGCACCGCAACGGGAATTGGCAATAAACGCTGTAACAGGCATATCGATATTGGTTGAGCCATTGTTAATATACGTTTTGCTATTGGTAAATATACCCGCAGGAGTGTTAGAATTCCCGTTTCCAAAATTCCAGGTCACCACATCCGAGGGACTAAGCGATAAACCGTTTGCAGATACAACTGTATATGTTACAGTATAAAGAGGTCCCGAACAAACTGGATTTTCAGAAGCCACAATCTTTATTTCTGTCTTAGGGTAAATTACAATTTTTTTGGTGAATTTTGGTGCTGGACTTAAGGTACATTTGCCAATTGTAAGTACCAAAGTCACTGAAGTTTCCACAGTCACGTCATTCCATAATACCTTGACCTGATTTGTACCTTGTCCATCCGTCACACTACCCAATGCAGGGTTTGAAATAGTCCAACTATAGCTCTCCCCTTCGGTAAACAATGTATTTGTTCCCGAATAAACGGCATTATAACTAGCATAAGAATTGCTGCATACCTCACCTGATGGAGATGATATACCTGCTTTTACCTGCACTTTATTCACTGTTATAATTAATGGAGCAGAAATACATTCTATCGGACTTATCGTTTTTCTGAACACTTTTATAGTAGCCGGAAAAGTTCCATTAAAAACAATGTTTACTTCTTCTCCTTGCTGGGATCCGAGAACTGTTCCATTGGCTACCTCCCAGAGATAAGTAGAATTGGGATCTGGATTTTGAACACTGTACGCATAAGTAGAACCAGGACAGACAACTATTTCACCATCCAAACCACTAGGGCTTTCAGGTATAGCAAAGACAACGATATTTTTACTATCAACGCTGCAAAAGTTAGGTGATTCAACAGCTAAAGTATATTTCCCTGCTAGTGAAAAAACATGAGAAAATGTTGCATCAATACCAGTCGCAACGACAGTACCGGATGGACCACTTAGGGTCCAGTTCACAGGGGCATTTTCGGAATTGGTAAATATCCCTGAACTGTTAAGGCAAAAATTATTTTCTCCAATGATCTCCAAAGGAGCTGCGACGTGAATCTGAAATTCAGCATAGCCACTGCAACCTAAAAGAGTATTTGTATAAACTGCTCTCAATGTAAGCACTCCGGAAGTTAAAGGCATTACAATAATTTCGTTCCGCTGATCGGTTGGCATGATTACGGCTAAATTATTATTGTCATTATCTATAATTTCCCATTGAATATCGGTAGTAGGCCATTGTGGCAATTTGTATCGTGCCTGTTCTTTAATACATAATGCAGAGGTTCCTGTGATAGTACCCCTAGCTTTTATTATCGGGACTTTAACAGTAGAAGGCTCTAAGCAAGGCAAGTTGCAATCTTTTGGATCAAAAGTCACGTAGCCAAAACCTAATTCATCTACATGATTCCACAATACTTCAATACTACCGCCACCTTGTGAAATGATCTCTCCACCGATGACACTCCAATTGTATTTTTCTTGACATGCATCGACCGCTTCTTGGGGTAAGGAATAAACAGCAGATTGCCCTTCGCAAACCACTGTCGGACAAAGGATTTCAAATCCACGTCGTTTTGCTATGACTTTCATTCTAAAACTTGACGTACAATTACAAGCATTAGTAACGGTTAAAGTTACTGTGTACTCTCCTTCATGTGCATAGGTATGTGTTGGTTCAAATGCAGAAGAAAAGGTATTGTCACCGAAATCCCAAAAGTATCTGATTAAAGACGATCCAGTGTTCGGATAAGACAAATTGGTAAAATTGATTACTTGTTCACTACAGGTCACAAAATGATCTGGTTGGGGTTGGGGCGGAATTTTAAAAAGAGCAGTTGGCAGCTCAATTTTTTCAATACACATTGTTTTGGTGATAGAGCTTTCCGGCAGGACGACATTCATTGTAATAGAACCCGTTCCGACGTTTTCCCAACGAACCTTACAACCATCACTAGTTGTAGTAAGGATTGTACCTCCAGCCACATTCCAAGTGACAACGGCTCCTGTGGGCAAATAGAATAGTTGATAATTTACTTGACTTTGATCGCAAACACGAAGACAGTCAGACTCTTCAATGTCTTCTAGAAACTTGGTACGCTTATCGTCCTCCATACCGACTTGACAACCAACTTGGCTGTCCCAAAATAGCGCAATGCCAGGCGGTGGTCCTTGTGCATGCATCTTAAACATGCCTACGAAAAATAAGGCAAAGACCATTAAAGCAAAAACCATTTTTTGCTTTGGAAAATCATTTTGTTTCATAATAGCAGGAATTGGTTAAATTTTAATTTTTTCAGGAAGGGAGACAATACTTTTGTTACATTTTGCTTTTTTTGACTAATAATGCGAATAAATTAACAAATACCAATTTATTGATTTTTTAACAAGTAAAATAGTTATTTTTTTGAGCTTGTTATGGCTATAATTCAATTTTTGAATTACAATTTGTTAATTTTCAACGTAATACCAAACAAGCTCCTTAATAAGAAAGGAATATTGTAATTATTTGATTTATTTAATTATTAGCTAAATGACTATTAAAATAAAATAAAATAACAAAATTTGCATTTTTAGTTATATTTATAAATAACAGTTAAGCAATACTGAGCAACTTACTTAGCGGTTTAACACATTCAAAATCCTGTTATTTCCGTTTATAAGTCGCATATTGCAAATCTTAATTCTATAAAACCATACAACAAAGGAAATTATATAACACTGGAATGGAAAACGGCGACAAAGTAGAAATATCACCCATATATAAAGAAGATTTTTGAAGAATTTAACCGATTCTCATTTCGTACAATTAGTCACCAGCGCAGTTTCCTGACTTGTTTAATTTAATTATATTTACATATATGTTAAATGGCGATATTTTCAACAATTCATTCATCAACTTAATTTTCATGGGAATAATTGCATTATTCCCTGTGATTAATCCATTAGGGTCAGCTTTTTTAATAAGCTCCTATTTGAAAAATCTTCCTTTAAATCAAAAGAAGAGTGCTGTTCGAAAAATAACATTTTACTCGTTCTGCTTTTGTGTATGCATCTTATTCATTGGACCATTTATATTAGAAGCATTCGGGATTTCTATATCGATTATTCAACTTGGCGGAGGAATAATGATCTGTAAAACGGGATGGGATTTTCTTAATTCAGACATCCAACAGATGACAGAAAATGCCATTAATAAAAACGATGCCGAAACAAATATTACTGATAAATTATTTTATCCTATAACATTTCCACTTACTACAGGCGCAGGTACAATATCTGTTTTGTTTACTTTAAGTGCCCATACTAAAGCAGTAAATAATACTGGCTATTATCTGGACTTAGCTGCAATCCTAATTTCAATAACTGTTATGTGTGCTTTAATTTATGTATGCTACTTAAATATTCGCAGGGTATTGCATTTCCTGGGATCACATGGTGAAGATGTTGTAAAGCGTATTTGTGCTTTTTTGGTTTTTTGCGTTGGGTTGCAAATTGCTTTTATAGGATTACTTGTATTACTTAAAATATAGAAAATAAGTTACAGAAGAGCTTTTGTGGTTAAGTAAAAATTCCGCCTTGGCAAACAACTCTGACAATCCTTTAAAAAAATTACTTTTAATATTTTTAAATTTATAGTTAATTCAACCGTTTTAATAATGGATGCAGATATTTCTACTTTATATCAATCCGGGTTTTATCAAATTCTGAATTTTAAATGCCGCTGTACAGACTGCATTACCTCAAAGCCAGAGTATGTAAATACTTTTTCTATCAGTTTTGTAAGAAAGGGCAATTTCCTATTTAATGTTTTCAGAAATTCATTTGATGCTCATACAGGTCGTATACTTCTTACTAAACCAGGCTATGAACACACCGTTACTCATATCCACGATATTCCGGACGAATGTACCATTATAGAATTTACAGGTGAATTTTACCAAAAAATCAGCGAATATTATAAGCAACATCGCTTTTTTATAGATAACGATATTCATTCGCTCCAAATACATACCTCAGCCGATACAGAATTTTTACATTATTATCTGATATCAAAACTACTGTCCAAAAGAACAGATCGATTAGAACTGGATCTTATTATCATGGAGATTGTTGAGAAAACCCTAAATGTGGTAATTCCTACCCATTCTATAATACTCTCACCACGCATGAAAAAAAACCATCTTATAACCATTGAGAAAGCAAAAGAATTTATGATGATGAACTTTGCACAGGATATTTCCTTATCTCATATTGCCGATGCATGTTACATAAGTCCCTTTCATTTCAGTCGCATTTTTAAAACTTTCACATCCAGTTCTCCTCATAGCTTTTTACTAACTCTAAGGCTTAAAAATGCAGAATTTCTCTTAAAAACGACTACTTATCCTGTAACAGATATTGCCTTTTTATCTGGATTTAATAGTCTCGATCATTTTTCTGCCACTTTTACCGAAAGATTCGGTCAATCACCTGCAAAGTACAGAATACAAAATCAGACACACACTTAACCATACATTTAAAATAGCAAGATTCCTAAAGTCCTTCTTTTGCATAGCAGTTATTTTTGCTTAAATTATAAATTCAAAAACAATGAAAGAACAACTTTTAGAAACCTTGGGAAAAGCAAAAAAATACACATTAGCTGTAGCGGATGCTATGCCCGCAACAGATTACATATACAAACCTGAAGGTGCCGGCTGGAATTTTATTGAGTTACTAAATCATATTGGTTATGGTGTCGAATGGTGGAAAGAAAATTTCCTGCTAGGTAATGAAAAAGAATGGCTGCAGCCCGTTTTAAAAATGAACAAAGTAGACACGATAAATTATCTTAACCAGGTTTTTCAGGATTTTGAAAAAAACTGCCTAGCACTTCCATTAATAAATGATATGGAAATTTATGGATTCCACGCTACCTTAGATCATATTACCCATCATCGAGGGCAAGCGGTTACCTATTTACGATGCAAAGGAATCACCCCTCCCGAATATATCTATTAATTTAAAATCAATTAAAATGTCAGCATATTATATAATCAGTTACGATGTCATTGATCAGAAAGGGTACGAGTTATATGCAAGTGAAGTGGCTAAGTTACTCCCTATGTATGGAGCTTCCGTAATGTTCTCCGATAATCAGGCAATTACAATTGAAGGAACATCTAGTCAGGTTAATGCAATGGTAATATTTCCAAGTAAAGAGTTAGCCCTTGATTGTTATCATTCGGCGAAATACGAAGAAATCAAAAAAATAAGATTAAGATCTGTTAAAAACAGTCGATTTGTGCTAGCTGTTGGTTAGTTATAGAACGAATAAAATGACATAGATCTATCGCATGTGCCAAAACACTAGCCAAAAAAGCTCCAGTTTTCACTGAAGCTTTTATATTTTATATTTATCATAGTAATTTTTGCATCATAATATCTGTCTGCTCATCGTCACCCATTTTAAATATATGCTTACCAAAAGCTACAAAACCATTTTTTTCATAAAAGCGAATTGCCCTTGGATTTTCTTCCCATACGCCCAACCATATAGAACTCTTATTCTTATCCCGTGCTACCTGTAAAGCCTTATCATATAAAAGCTGTCCAATTTTCTTACCGTAATATGCACTCTTTACATAGATACGTTCAATCTCAATTGAATTCTCTTCTTGTGATTCCGTTTGTGCATTACCATCATTAAGCTTGAGATACCCTATAGGGAAGTTATCTTCAAAAGCAATAAAAAATTCAGAATCGGGATTATTTAATTCACTCTTCACTTTTTCTTCTGAGAAATTATCCTCCAGATATTTTTTCATATCTTCCTCTGTATTGCTTTCGGCAAATGTCTCGAAAAATGTTTCCTTTCCAATAAACTGTATTGTCTTTATATCTTCCAGGGAAGCCCGTTTTATTACTATTTCATTCATGTCAAAAATCTATTTATTTTTATAACTTATAAAAATTTATGTGGGAATTTACTCCTGAGCATATTTATCCTTACAACTAGAAACTAATATAAAACAAAAAAACATTCTATACATGTTTAAAAGAAGATTACCATTAAATAGATTCAGATCATATACATTTATTATATTAACTTGAAATTACAAACAACTAAAAGAAAGGTATTTCTTATATTCACTAACATACAATCCAATTTATGACTCAAGTTACCAAAACATAAAATCGACAACGAATTCATAAAATACCATAGAGAGCATCATTATAAAAAAGTGTAATATTAATTTACAGAACTTGGAGAAAAGCAGTTGAGATTAGCATTTTACAACTAGAATGAATGAGGTATAACATATTTTATAAATACTTATCAAAAAAAAGAAACCTAAAAAGAATAATGAATTATGCGAATTGCATTTACAGGCTCACATAGAGTCGGAAAAACAACTTTAGCAGAGGAAATCGCGGACAATTTGCCTAACTATGAATTTAAGGATGAACCCTATTTACAACTTGAAGAGGAGGGGTATATGTTTTCAGAGATCCCGACAGTAGATGATTATATTGAACAATTCTACTTTTCAGTAGAACAAATAGAAGAAAGTGAAAACAATGTGATCTTTGACCGTTGTCCATTAGATCTATTGGCATACATCTATGCCATAGATAAAACAAAAAATATATCATTACTCTACGAAGAATTAACTTCAGCAATTTCACAAATTGACCTCTTAGTTTTTGTTCCAATAGAAAAGCCAGATTTAATACTGCACCAGGAATCAGATTTCACAGATTTACGAAACGAAGTAGATACTATTTTAGAAGATTGGATTGGAGATTTTAATATTGAAATTTTAGAAGTAAATGGAACTTTAGAGAACAGGAAAAAACAAGTATTGAATAAAATAAAAAAGCTTCAGTAAAAAACTGAAGCTTTTTTTGTGGAGTGTAAGAATCACACTCGAGGACTTAATTGCAATTCTGATTATTTTTAGTAGCTTATAAATTACTGATTTAAAAAAAAATATTATTTACCTGTAGATATACAAAAGCTAACTACATGTAAAAAACTAAGGATTAGTTACTTCTACATCTTTATTTTAATCCAAACGTTTTAAAATTAGCGACCGCAGACGTTTTTCATGCTCATCTCCCCAATTCCCGATGGCTGAAATTACAGGAATTAATGTTTTACCAAAATCAGTCAGGCTATATTCGACTTTAGGAGGCACAACAGGGTAAATAATTTTTGAGACAAGTTCATGTTCCTCTAATTCCTTCAGCTGAATATTTAAAACCCTTCTTGATGCATCTGGTATTTTACGCTGCAATTCGCTTGGTCTTTTATGGCCTTCATTGATAAACCATAGCAAACGTATCTTCCATTTTCCGTAAAGCACTTCACCTATCAGGTCAAGCCCACAGTTTAAATTAGGTATTATTTTTCTTTCATACATATTACAAAAGTAATCCTATGTTCCTATATGTACAATAGGGGAATAATTTATCCCTATATGAATCGTAACTCCGTACTTGTGAGGAAATAACATACTTCAGAGATTTGTACAATAGAAATTTAAAATACAACATAAGATGGATTATCAAAATGAATTATCAGGAAAGATTGCCTTAGTAACAGGAGGTACAAAAGGAGCCGGAAGGGCAATTGCAGAAAGATTGCTGCAAGCGGGCGCAACAGTAATTATTACTGCCAGAAACGTGGCAGAAAAAGAAAACAACAAACTTCATTTTATTTCTTCTGATTTAAGTAAAGGAAAAGGAGCAGAAAAAGTAGTTAATGAAGTTTTGTCTACTTATGGAAGACTAGATATTCTTGTGAACAATCTTGGTTCTTCAACAACACCCGCCGGTGGCTTCAGTGCGCTAACTGATGAAGATTGGATATCAACTATACAAGCTAATTTACTTGCTCCTGTCAGACTTGACAGGGGATTTTTACCGCAAATGATCGATCGGAAAAGCGGTGTTATTATTCACATCGCTTCCATCCAGGGTATATTGCCGCTATACGACTCTACTTTGCCATACGCAGCTTCGAAAGCAGGATTGATCAATTACAGTAAAAGTCTATCGAAAGAAGTTACGCCAAAAGGTGTCCGCGTACTAACTGTTTCGCCAGGATGGATAAATACAACAGCATCGATAGCTTGGTTAGGCGAGATCGCAAGAAATTCAAATAGCACAGTAGAAGAAGCCCAGCAAGGTGTTATGGACGCATTGGGTGGAATACCTTATGGCAGGCCTGCCGAACCGGAAGAAGTAGCCGAATTGGTTGGCTTTTTAGTTTCACCAAGAGCCAGTTACTTAACAGGAACAAATTTTGTCATTGACGGTGGAACGGTACCAACAATTTAAAAACTAAACACATAAAGATCATGGAATTACCACAAGTAGTAGAGCGTTTCATTGAAACGCAGCACATTTTCGACAGCAAGGCTTTCGCGGAATGTTTTACCGAATCTGCCATCGTTCATGACGAGGGAAAAACCCATAATGGCAAAGAAGAAATTCAACAGTGGATCAAACATTCAATGGAAGCGTATAAATCTGCACTGGAACCGCTTAATTATCAGCAATCGGGGTCTAAAAGCGTCCTGACAGCAAATGTTTCCGGCATGTTTCCCGGCAGCCCTATCGTGTTGAAATTTCATTTTGATATTAATAATGGACAAATTCAACATTTAAAAGTAACAGATTAAAAGATAAAAGAGAGTGTGACTGTTTACTATAAATTATTTTAAACGACAAAGCCATTGGAATCCAATGGCTTTATTTGTCTTTGTGTGGGCGATGAGGGATTCGAACCCCCGACCCTCTGGGTGTAAACCAGATGCTCTGAACCAACTGAGCTAATCGCCCTATTTCCGCAAAACAAACCGTTATTTAGTTCCTTATTGCGAGTGCAAATATAGGCGTCTTTTTTATATTTGCAAACATAATTTTAAAAAATTATAAAATTTCTGCTACTACAAAAGTACTGCCGCCAATATAAATAAAATCATTGTTAGCCGACTCAGCCACCGCAGCCTTATAAGCATCTGTAACCGAATTATATACATTTCCGTTTAAGTTATACTTGCCCGCCTCTTGCTGTAAGACCGCAGCATCAAGTCCTCTTGCCATATTTGGCCTGCAAAAATAATAAACAGCATTTTTAGGCAATAATGGCAGTATTTCGGTGAGGTCTTTATCGTTTACAACACCAAAAACAATACGTAAAACATTAAATTTTTGCTTTTGCAGCTGTGCCATCACTATTTTTAGTCCATGACTGTTATGCGCAGTATCGGCAATTGCAGTAGGATTATCACGTACTTTCTGCCACCTTCCTTTAAATCCTGTGTTTTGAGCTACGTGAAGCAACCCTTCATTCAGGTACTCCTCTGTTACAGGAAAATGCTTTTGAATAACCTCTATTATTTTTACAACCGTTTTTTTGTTCTGTTGTTGATAATCCCCTATCATGTCTGACGGATAATCTTCCTTCACTTCATCAGACGCGAAATATATAGGCGTGTTATGTTCTTTTGCTTTTGCTAAAAATACAGGTTTAGTTTCATCATTATATTCTCCTATTACAACTGGCACCTCCGGTTTGATAATACCTGCCTTCTCTCCTGCTATTGTTACAATAGTATCTCCCAGGAACTGGGTATGATCCATACCAATATTTGTAATTACAGATACTAACGGTGTAATCACATTAGTAGAGTCCAGCCTACCGCCCATACCTGTTTCTATTATGGCTATTTCTACCTTCTCTTCATTAAAATAGTCGAAAGCAAGCCCCACAGTCATTTCAAAGAAACTTAGTTCCTGAGCCTCAAAAAATGGTTTATTCTTTTCTATAAAGCGGCAAACAAACTCTTCCGGAATATCTATCCCGTTTATTTTAATACGCTCCCTAAAATCCTTTAAATGGGGAGAAGTATACAGTCCTGTTTTATAGCCTGCAGTCTGCAATATCGACGCCAACATATTGGATACCGATCCTTTACCATTGGTACCGGCAATATGTATGGTTTTTATTTCCCGCTCCGGATTACCCAAATGAGCAGTTAGTAACAATGTATTAGTTAGGTCTTTTTTATAAGCAGATGCACCCTGAAGCTGATAAACAGGCAGCTGGTTAAACATCCATTCTACGGTTTCTTTATACGTCATGAGATAAAAAAAATGACAGAGATTATCTGTCATTAAAAATAGTATTTTTATTTATTGTATGTCTTATACAAGCTGTTTTAATGCAATTTCGAAAGCTGTATGGCTAATGTTCAGTTTAGATGAATTTAACGCGTGTACTTTTTCTATTGCTTTTCTAATTGTATCAGATGTATCGCTAAATACAGCCTCATCAGTCATACCTACTTTTTTCTCCATAAAGTAAGCAAATACCCTTGCCATACCACAGTTAGAGATAAAGTCAGGAATAAGGCTTATTTTACTGTCTGTAGCTTCCATGATAGAACCAAAGAAGATTTCTTTATCTGCAAACGGCACGTTAGCACCACATGAAATAACCTCAAGTCCCGAAGCAATCATATTATCTATTTGTCCTTGTGTTACTAATCTTGAAGCTGCACATGGAGTAAATATCTCAGCACCCAGTTTCCATATTTCTTCGTTGATAGTTTCAAAAGGAATCATATTGTCTGCAACAAGTTTGTTACCATCTTTGTTTAAGAAAAGTTGTTTAATTTCTTCAAAAGAAAAACCTTCTTTATTGATGATACCTCCGTCACGGTCAATAATACCTACAACTTTAGCTCCCATTTCTGCAAGGTAAAATGCAGCTGCAGAACCTACGTTTCCAAAACCTTGAACAATAGCTTTCTTTCCTTTTACAGAACCTCCATAAATGCTATAGAAATGACGTACAGCCTCTGCAACACCGTAACCGGTGATCATATCCGCAACAGTGTATTTTCTATTTACATCCGGAGAAAAAATTGGGTTCTCAATAACTTTTACAACACCCTGGCGTAATTGACCAATTCTGTTGATTTTATCAGCTTCACTTGGCTTAAAGTGACCTGTAAAAACACCTTCTTGCGGGTGCCATACGCCACACTCTTCAGTCATTGGAATAACTTCATGTATTTCATCTACATTAAGGTCACCACCTGTACCATAATAGCTTTTTAACAATGGTGATACTGCTTTATACCATCTTTGTAGTACACCTTTTTTTCTTGGATCGTTAGGATCAAAATTTATTCCTGATTTAGCTCCACCAATTGCTGGCCCGGAAACAGAAAATTTCACTTCCATAGTTTTAGCAAGCGAAAGCACTTCATTCATATCAAGTCCTTTTCTCATTCTTGTACCACCACCGGCAGCACCACCTCTTAAAGAGTTAATAACTGTCCAACCTTCAGCTTCTGTCTCAGAATCTTTCCAGTTAAATACTATTTCAGGTTGTTTATTTTCGAATTTACTTAGTAAATCTTTCATTTGTTTGTATTTTTATAAATCCGCACAAATATATAAAACATATAAATGAGAAATCTGCATTTTCATGATAATATTAAATCGGGAATAAAACTTCAACAACTGTACCTTTTCCTGGTTCAGAACTGATTTTCAGAGTACCATTAAGTGAGTCTGCTCTTTTTCTAAGATTTTTAAGTCCTATACCTCCTTTGGCTTTTTCCAGTTCAAACCCTACACCATCATCAGTAACAGTTATACTTACATTTCCTCCCTTCAGCGTCACTTGTACATTTGCCTCTTTCGCCTGAGAATATTTATTAATATTCTGAAGAGCTTCCTGTATTATCCTATATATATTCACCTTGCAAAGGTTAGACATGTTTTCCCAATCTATTGATGAATCGATCTCAGCAGAAAATTCTGTGTCAAAATTGTTTTTCTGGGAGTTTATCATAAACTGAAGCATGTTTTCAAAACTTTTCTCCTGATTGAATAATGCATTTCGACTAAGGTCATGCGATACACCTCGTATTTCGGCTTCTATATTTTGTAGCTCTTTAATATATTCCTTCCGCCTTGCAATAGACTCGTCATCTGCCTTTTTATTTATAAATTCCAGATTAAGGCGTACAGCATAAATATTATTAAGAATACCATCATGAAGCTCCATAGCTATACGTGATTTTTCTTCTGTTTTAGCAACCTCAATTTTATTTTGCTGCTCAAACATTAGCTGATAAATTTCTTCATTCGCCTTTTGTTGTTCCTGTAAAAGCAAAAGTTCCTTATTACGTGAATTTAAATAGTAAATTATAAAAATAGCGGCTATAAATAAAAGTACAACAACAGAAACTCCTATTATAAAACTATTTTTTTTAACTAATGCTTGTTTTTCTATTTCGAGTCTGTCAGTTTCATATTCAATCCTGGCAAATTTGTTCCTTGTTTTTTTAGCTATACCCTGTAAACTATCACTAACCTTTATATACCTGTCTTTATAATAATCTTTATTTACTTTATCAATATCCGAAAGCATTTTAAGACTATTAAGTATATCGAAGTGACTTTTAACTGCTCTTGCCTGCTTATATGCTGTTCTTAAATAACTTATTGATCTAGTTGTATCCTTAGCCTGAAGAAAAAACTCTCCTAAAGTTACATTACTTGCAATAACACCTTTTTTATTATCGAGACTATCCCTTATTTTTAGAGATCGATAAAACATTTTCGGCAAATCAGAACTATCTCCCGATTTAAATTTGGCATAGGCCAAATTATTTAAAAGCTTTGCATATAGTAGTGTATTATTTTTAACCCCCGGAAAACGCATAGCATCTTTATAAATAGCAATTGCCTTACTATACTTCTTCATCTTACCATAAACCAATCCCATATTATTATAACATGAAGCTCTGATAAGAGTAATATCGGCATCAGTATACCCTTCTTTTTTATAATCATCTAAAACCTTAAGGGCTAATTCAAAATAATGAATTGCATCCTTATTATTATCCTGCCCATCAAGCGATGTTGCTATAAGATTATAACAATTATAAATATCAGTAGGCCTGTTTTCGTTTAACAGTAAAGTTAAAGCTTTAAAAGCCTCACTTTCGGACAGTATATACTCGCCAACATCATAATATACATATGACTTGTAAAGTATAATCTGTCCCAGACCATCAGTATCTTTTAAATTTTTATATATTTTTTCCGCTTTTGTGTAGTAAAAAAAAGCACTGTCATTATTCGAATTTCCATAAAAGGATTCGCCTGTAAAAAAAAGAGCTCTTCCCATACCTAAAGTATCTTTAACTTCAGATGCTAACCAGTAGTTTTTTTTACTTGCGATAATAGCCTCATCATATAAGTCCATATTATAATATGCAGCGGTGGTTCTTTTAAGATAAAAGCGTGTTAGCGAATCATTAGGTTTATTTAATAATTCGGAATAAGCAGAATCAAGATTTTTTTTCCGAACAACATCTTCAAGAGCATAATTCTCTCCCGTTGCAAGAAATTTTTCGATATTGGTGTCCGAAACTATTTTTTTGCCGGAGTTTTTCTTACAGGAAACACCCAGCAGCATAATAGTGAAAAGAAGTAATATTTGGTATGTTTTCAAAATTTTTGAGGCACTAGTTGGTTTAACTAGTGCCTCAAAAATAATGTATTTTATGTAAACTTTTAAAATTATGGTCTCATTGGAGGTTTTGGAAGATCTCTGTCTCCGTTTCCGCCTGGAGTAACAATTATTCCACCTTCTTGTTTTGGATCATTATTAAGTCCACTGTCGTCAGTTGAACAAGATGCAGCAGTTAAACTTAAAAAAGCAATAAGGCCAAGTGTAAGGATAGTTCTTTTCATAATAGTAAGGTTTATTATAATTTGTAATTAGTGTCTTTTTAATCAGAACCAGTTTTTTACCGTTTGATTCTGAAGCAAAACTAAGGTCAAAAAATAAATTACCACCATGATTTACAGGGTGTTTAGTAGAACACCCCCGTACACGAGTAACTCACCCTTTTTGAAGGGTAGATGATATATTTACAAATACTCAGGTGCTATTTTCCTAATAATTGTATCTATATTATCCTTAAAGGTTTTAGAAAATGATATGGATAAATCGCTATTATTTAAATAACACAATGACTTACCGGTATTAATACGTGATATGAAATTGCTATTTACAATATAACTGTTATGTATCCTGAAAAAGTAAAAAGGAAGACTAGCCTCATAATGCTTAAGCGTTTTATAAGCAGTTAATTTTCTTCCATTTTGTAAAAAGAAATCGGTAGTATTATTATCTGCTTTAAGATATACAATATCACTAAGTGATATGAACTGATAATCACCATAAGATCTTATACAAATAGTATTATTGGCTACAGTAGTATTAGTTTTTTGGAATTTTAAAAGACTCTTCCTTAAATCGAACTGATTAAGGGGCTTTAGTAAATAATCGAAAACACCTGCCTGAATTGCTTCAAAAGCAAATTTAGGTGAGGCCGTAAGGGCGATAAAATAAGGCACATTATCTATAAAACGGTAAAGATCTGTAATGATGGATAAAGAGAGATTACTTTTTTTATTTTTAGGACAAATTTCAAGAAATACCAACTGCGGTTGTAATTCGAGAATTTTATTTATAGCATCTTCTTTATTTTCTGCAACACCTACGCAAAAGAATTCTGGGAAAGCCTCAAACTTAAGTAAGGTTTCCTTAATATTGCCTTTATCGTCATCTATTATTAAGTAAGAGTACTGCACTAATTGTTAAAGAAATTTTGCGCAATTTAAAAACATTTGATTTGGTAATTTTACGGTTAAACCGTAATTTTTGTTAATTTTGTTATTATAGTAGTTTCTATGAAAGAGGATTTAAACATACTAATCGTTGATGATCACCCAATGACGGTTAATGGATATATAAATGTATTATCCGAAGAAGAATTTGAAAATCACAACCTTATATTTACCAAAGCGTTGGATTGTGAACAGGCCTATAACTTAATTACGCTTTCGCAAAATGGCGGAACCGTATTTGATGTTGCCTATTTAGACCTTAGCCTTCCTCCTTACCCCGATAAAAAAATATTTTCGGGACTTGATCTTGGTGTTCTTATTCGAAATACCATTCCAAATTGCATCATTATCATCCTTACTATGCATAGTGAGGCTACTCTTGTAGACCGGCTTATAAAAGAAATAAATCCTCAGGGAATTTTATGCAAAAGCGACATTGATATTGATGAATTTTTAAATGCCTTTAAAATTATTTTTTCCGGAGACAGCTATTTAAGTAATAAAATAGTAAAGTCGCTTAAGGATAAAGTATTCGACAACTTCAAGCTTGACAGTTATGACAAGCAAATATTAATGCGCCTATCTGAAGGGATACTTACCAAGAACATCCCTAACTATGTACCGCTATCTTTAAGTGCCATAGAAAAAAGAAAGGCACAAATGAAAAATATGCTCTTACAGGGCAAAGGAGGAGATGATCATGAGCTTATAGAAGCCATTAAAAAAATAGGCATTCTTTAGGGCTCAAATATAACTCCTGAACTATGATCCTTTGAAGCTCCTGTGACACTGGACAGAACATTTATATCGCCACGTAATTTTAAAACACCCAAAAGTGCAAATATTAGCGCTTCTTTAAACTGTATTGTCTTATCGTCCGGAATTGAAATTACAATTTCCGGGAGAAGCTGCTTTAAACGATTTACTAGAAAATTGTTATATGCACCACCTCCAGTTATAAGCAATTCACCTTCTCCTTTCAGCTTAATAACATTTGCTATTTGCACAGCAATATGCTCTGTAAATGTTGCAAGTTTATTTTCGGGAGATTCATTGTATTTATCAACGATAGGCAGTACTATTTCTTTCACAAACTCATATCCCAACGATTTAGGATATGACAACTTATAAAAAGGCAAATTATTTAATTCGTCCAAAAGCGGAGTAATTACACTATTCTTTTGGGCAATAGCGCCACCAGCATCATAATCAAAACCCAACTGGTTAGCATAAAAATTAAGTACGGTATTCACCGGACAAATATCAAAAGCAATACGCTTACCATTTTCTTCAAATGAGATATTAGAAAAGCCACCAAGGTTAAGGCAATAACGATATCTTGAGAACAATAATCGGTCACCTATTGGAACTAAAGGAGCTCCTTGTCCTCCAAGCTCCACATCCTGAACTCTAAAATCGCACACAACCTTCTCCTTTACAATAGAGGCTATATTTGGTAAATTACCTATTTGTAATGTAAAACCATTTTGGGGCTGGTGTAATATGGTATGCCCATGGGAACATACAGCATCGAGGTTTTTAATCGAGTTTTCTTCTATAAAATTTTTAATTATACTCCCTAATAACAAAGTATAATCTTCATTAAGAATACTTAATTGATCTTTAGTATAATCAACTGCTTCTTTAAGTTTTTCAACCCATTCATCCGTGTATGCTATTGTTGCTGCTTCATTAATTACGAAACCCCAGTTCCCCTCTTTAAAATCGAATATAATGTGCGCCAGATCTACTCCATCCAACGAAGTTCCGGACATCACTCCTAAAACGTTATAGTTTTGCTTAATCATGAGGCTAAAATTACATAATCCTATTGAAAAATTCACATTAAATAGCTACATTTGGGCGCAATAAAACAAAAATATAATTTAACAATTATGGATTTCAAACTAACTGAAGAACATCTGATGATTCAAAAGGCAGCGCGTGACTTCGCTCAAAATGAACTACTTCCAGGTGTTATCGAAAGAGATGAGAAGCAAATTTTCCCTACAGAACAAATAAAAAAAATGGGGGAACTTGGGTTTCTTGGTATGATGGTAGACCCTAAATACGGGGGAAGCGGCCTTGACACAATTTCTTATGTGCTGGCTATGGAAGAAATATCTAAGGTAGATGCTTCTGCTTCAGTAGTTATGTCGGTAAACAATTCACTAGTATGTTGGGGTCTTCAAACTTTTGGTTCTGAAGAACAAAAACAAAAATATCTTACACGCCTTGCAACAGGTGAAATAATTGGTGCTTTCTGCCTTTCTGAGCCAGAAGCAGGTAGTGATGCAACATCACAAAGAACAACTGCAATAGATATGGGCGACCATTATCTTGTTAATGGTACCAAGAACTGGATAACTAACGGTAGTACTGCCGATGTTTACCTGGTTATAGCACAAACTGATGTTGATAAAAAACATAGAGGTATCAATGCTCTTATCCTGGAAAAAACAATGCCAGGTTTTGAAATTGGTCCTAAAGAACAAAAATTAGGTATCCGCGGATCTGATACACATTCATTAATGTTTACAGACGTTAAGGTTCCTAAAGAAAATAGAATCGGTGAAGATGGGTTCGGTTTTAAATTTGCTATGAAAACTCTTGCCGGTGGTAGAATCGGTATTGCTTCTCAGGCATTAGGAATTGCATCGGGAGCTTATGAACTTGCGCTTAAATATTCTAAAGAAAGAAAAGCTTTCGGAACAGAAATATGCAACCACCAGGCTATCGCATTTAAACTTGCCGATATGGCTGTAAACATCGAAGCTGCACGCCATCTTTGTATGAAAGCTGCATGGGATAAAGACAATCATAACAATTATGACTTAAGTGGAGCAATGGCAAAACTTTTTGCTTCTCAGGTTGCTATGGATACTGCTGTTGAGGCTGTTCAAATACATGGCGGCAATGGTTACGTAAAAGAATACCACGTAGAACGTTTTATGCGTGATGCTAAAATTACACAGATATATGAAGGAACATCTGAAATACAAAAAATTGTAATTTCCAGAGCTATCATATCACAATAAACTAAGAAACCCGCAATAGCGGGTTTTTTTATATCTTTTTCGTTTTTATGTATTTATCTAAAAAATAGATATATAATTATTTCTCTCCTATCAACGGTAAAACAGTACATTACGTCGAATTTTTGTTTAATCCTTTTTAGTAGCTAGGCTTCTTTTCTACTTTTATAAAAAGTAACAGTATATTTTGCACTACCTGCTTATCAGGAGCTAAATAGCTAAACACCCAAATTAAAGACAGGTATCTGTTTTACTTTCTAATTAGTTTTACAGTAAAGTAAATATTAGACAGAAAAACGGGCATCAAATCATTTAAATTTTAGCTATTTAGAATTCAGATACAGCAAAAAACCTAAAACGCTATGAATATTATTGGCCAAAGAATTAAAAAATTAAGAGAAGAAAAAGGTATCACGCAAGAAACAATGGCACATCAGCTTGATGTTACCCAAAGTAATTATGGGCGCCTTGAAAAAGATGACCGCAGATTAAATGTTGTTAAGCTCTTAAAAATAGTACGGATTCTAAATGTCAATATCTCTTATTTATTTAGCGAAGTAATGAGTGAAATTCACGAAGAAGAACAATCAAACTTTAGCAATGCGAATAAGGAAGTATATGATATTCTTGTTGAAAGCCTCAGATCTGAGATACAACACTTAAAAGACGAAGTCAATTTTTTAAGGATAATGGTAAGAAGTTAATGGTAGAGAGATATCGTTTTTATACTTTTAAGCATATTGTACCGTTTTATTAAGATAATAAATCCCTTTTTATTGAATGGTGCACAAACCCAAATCTGTAAAATATAAAGTTATAGCCGGTTATATATTGCTTTTTGCAATGGCCGTACTCTCTGTATGGGTAGTATATAGTGAGATCTTAAAAATTGTTTTACCTACTCAAGGCAAAGATGATAACAACAAAATCATTCAGATAAGCAAAACAATTGCCGATCTTTATGCTTCTGAAGCTATAGGCCGTAGTTCCATATTAACAGGATCTGCAAAAGACTTTGCTAAGTACAACGAGCTAATAGACAGCATCCATTTAGAAATTGACGACATAAAAAAAAATGTCGATGAGCATCAAATTCCAAAATTTGACTCAATACAATTACTCCTAAAGCGAAAAAAAAATAGTCTTGCCGAAATAATTGCCTATCGAAAAAAATACGGCCAGGAAAACACGTATACACAGGCAATAGAAGGGGTGTTTAACGCTAAAGATTCCATTGTAAGTCGAGTAAAACCCGTGCAGCTTACAAAGCGTAACCAATGGCAAAAAACGATAACTTCGATCCTTCCACCCAAACTAATGGACTCCCTTAGCAAACTGCCGGTATCGAACGACTCTCTGGCTATGGCTTTTGAAAACGTACTTTCAGACTTACTTAAAAAAGACACTAAGCTTAAGCTCATTTTATACAAAAAAGAACAAAAGCTACTTGATGAAAACAGTATAATTTCAGATCAGCTAAGAGCTATTTTAACATCTGTAGAAAAAGAATTCCTTGAAAAATCATACGCCAAAATACAGGAATCTGAAGCTGGCATTCAAAAAACAATCGAAACTATTGCATGGATAGGAGCCATTACTCTTTTCTTCCTGATAATTTTTGCATGGATCATTATTCGCGACCTTACCACACAGCAAAATTACAGAAAGCAATTGGAACTTTTAAACCATGAAAATGAAGAGCTTCTTAGAACAAAGACTATGCTGATGGCAACAGTAACTCATGATCTTCAAACGCCATTAGGGAGTATTATTGGTTTTCATGATTTAATTAAAGATTCAGGCATCACTCAAAAGCAAAAACAATATTTAGGCAATATAAAAGAATCAGCTAATTACATACTGAAACTTGTAAATGACCTCCTTGATTTTTCTAAATTGGAAAACAATAGAATATCCATAGAAAAAACGAGTTTCAATGTTAAACATGTCATAGAGAATACCTGCAAAACATTAGAGCCTATGGCTCTTAATAAAAGTATTGAGCTCAATTGGGACATTGACGAAGAATTGGATGGTAATTACATATCAGACCCTTACCGAATCAAACAGGTACTTACCAACCTTATAAGTAATGCCATTAAGTTTACCCCGGAAGGTTCAGTGGAGGTTACAGGTAGAATAGAAGGCAATACTATTAATATTTCTGTACTGGATACCGGTATTGGTATAGCTAAAGATAAACATGATGATGTATTTAAAGAATTTACTCAGGCACATGCCGGCATTGAGAAAAAATTTGGAGGTACAGGCCTGGGGCTTACAATATCCAAAAAAATACTGGAACTTTTAGATGGAACAATCGTTCTAGAAAGCGAAGAAGGGCAAGGCTCTATATTCACTATCAGCATTCCTTGTATACCTGCTGTAAACAATTATGAAAACACCGAAGTCCTACAACAGCAAAACCATTTATATCCATCTTTAAAAGATAAAAAGATACTCATAGTGGATGATGATAAGATGCAACTTACTCTTATGAAAGAGTTACTGCTTAATTATCCTGTGAGTATTAGAACAGAAATCAACGCTGCTTCTGTTATAGCAATATTAGAAAACGAATCGTTCGACCTTGTTCTGACTGATATACAAATGCCCGTGCTAGACGGTTTTGAACTTGTGAAATTAATACGCAGTAATGATAACCCGAAGATAATGTCATTGCCAATAATAGCTCTTTCAGGAAAAAGAGATCTTACAGCCAATGATTTTACCGATGGTGGTTTTACGAGCAATCATCCTAAGCCTATTCAGCTTGAGCAATTGCTATGTTTAATTTCACAAATCCTGGAAGGGCGAAATGTAACTCACCAAACTTCTTTAGCCGTAGAAGAGGTAATGATTGACGCTATTCCATTATATAACCTAAGAAGTCTTTCACAATTCACATATAATGACCCCGAATCGCTTAAATCCATACTAAATACATTTATTGATAGTGCTAATGAAAACTGTGTAGTACTAAAAAATTCTGTAAGGAATAAAGATGAACAGGCGATTGCAGAAATTGCCCACAAAATGATTCCGATGCTTAAACAGATGGAAGTACATTCAATAGCAAATCTTTTAATGCCTTTAGAAGACCGAACCCTAAATAAAGAGTGGTTTGAAGTTGAAAACTACGTAGATAATATATGCAAGCAGATGGAAAATTTATGTAATCTCCTAAAAGAAGAGGTCAATTAAAGATCTATATTATAAAGCTTTAATTTATTATAAAGAGTTTTCCTGTCGATATCCAACAGTTTTGCCGCTTTAGATTTATTATTGTTTGTTTTTTCCAGAGCCTGACGTATAGCTTGTTCTTCATCGTTTTTAGAATACCCTGAAAGCGAGTTCCCCAATCGGGCAACATCCTGCATTTCATGTGGCAGTACACCTATATGAATCATATTGGAACGCTCAAGAAGTACCGATCTCTTAATGATATTTTTCATTTCCCTTAAATTACCCGGCCAATCATATGTTTTAAACAAATCGGTTACATCCTGGTCAAACCCTTCTATTTCTTTTTCAAGATCGTCGTTTGCAAGGGCAAGAAAATGATTTGCAAAAATCATTATATCCTGTTTTCTCTCAGATAATCTAGGTGCTTTAATACAAAATTCGTTTAACCTATGATATAGATCTTCTCTAAAATCGCCACGTTTAACCGCTTCTGTAAGATCTTCATTTGTTGCAGCAATAACTCTTATGTCAACCATAATTTCATGATTGCTGCCAACAGGTTTTATTTTTCTCTCCTGTAAAGCACGTAATAACTGTACTTGCACTTCATAAGATAAATTCCCAACTTCATCTAAAAATAAAGTACCTCCGTTGGCTGCTTCAAAATGCCCTACCTTATCGTTAACTGCACCCGTGAAAGATCCTTTTATATGTCCGAAAAATTCGCTTGAAGCCAATTCCTTTGGGATAGCACCACAATCAACCGCTATAAAAGGCATTTCAGCCCTTTTACTCAACATATGTATAGATTGTGCTATATATTCTTTTCCAGTGCCACTATCGCCTATTATAAGCACCGACATGTTTGTAGGCGCTACCAGATCAATGTGCTCATGTAACTTTGACGAATCATTGCTAATACCTTTTACAAACGACACCTTTTGTGTCGATGTTTTTGTTTGCTTCTTAGTCGTCGTAGCCGGAGGATTTTCTTTAGAAGATTTTTTATTTAAAGCCAGGCCAATGATATGGAGTATCTCATCGGGATTTATAGGTTTCCCAACATAATCAAAAGCGCCTGCCTTAATAGAATTTACAGCTGTTTTAATATCGGTATATCCAGTCATAAGGATAACTTGGGTCTCCAAAGCTGTTTCTTTGACCAGCTTAAGAATTTGTAAGCCATCACTATCAGGTAGTCTTATATCCGTTAAAACAATATCAAAAATTTGCTTCTTGATCTCATTTTCTGCTTCCTGAGCATTAAACGCGTTTGTAACTTCAAAGCCTTTCTTTTGAAGAAAGGTTTTAAGCATTACGCAAAAAGCAGTATCGTCATCAACAACCAGAATTTTGGAACTCATCAGAAATAAATAATAACTACAAATGTAACAGTTTTCCGCCTTACAATATGTTAATAAAAACAAAAGGAGACGCTTCCGTCTCCTTTCACCGAAGAATAAATTCTTCAATCACCTTACTATATATTGTTTGCTTATTAAGCTTCTTCTTTCACAAATTCTCCTGTCCCTTTGTAGTATGCTTTTATTGTTTTATCCACTTTAGTCAAAATAAGTTTAAACTCACCATCTTCAGAAGCATGAGCCTCTGTAAGTGTATATCCTACATACTTTGCACTAACTTGTTTTAGTATTTCTGCAGGCACTTGAGATATTTCAATTTTTTTATATTCTTTCTCTTGGTCAAGAGTTATTACTGTTCCGTTTGTTGTAACCGTGTAATTCGATGCACTTGCAGACAAAGCAAATACTAGTGTCGCGGCTAAGAATAAATTTTTCATACTATAAATATTTTCGGTTAGATACTTAAACAATATGAAATAACCATACCAATATAAGAAGGTACAACAATAAAAACATAAAAAACTGAAAAACAACGCATTAAAATAAAAAATAGGTGTGTATAAATTTTTAAAACATGTGGATTTCTACACCTGGGTGTAGATTTTCTACACTATTTTGATGTACATTATTATTTTATCAAACAGTAATATCTAACCAAAAAAAGGATTAACTCAACTTCTCCACTAAATTTTGCTATGAGTAGCTGTAGAAAATATTGAAGTGATATTAGCCAAAATTAAAAGCCAAACTTCCTAGCTCAGTTAGTGAAGTAAACGTGATGGTTTAAATACGGAAACGTATTATAGCAGAACCTACTAAAAACAAAAAAATCTTTCATCTATCGATGAAGGATTTTCCAAAGCCGGAGTGGCCAGGTAAAGGCTAGGATTTAAATCAGAGCTGCATTGTCCCAAACCCATTAAAAAACAAAAAACCCCTCATCGAAAGATGAAGGGTTTTTAAAAGAAAGGCGATGAC